>ERZ773246.14-NODE-14-length-152322-cov-5.45684_pt1 | contig 152322 bp, 153 predicted proteins | sample MGYA00580519_ERZ773246 | MGnify/ENA primary metagenome ERZ773246 (study PRJEB29015, sample SAMEA2738153) | human oral metagenome | biome: human oral; feature: human-associated habitat; material: saliva | place: China | collected 2246 ...
CCCTCCATATGCCAACGGGGATGCTCGCCCCTCGCGTTTCTTCACGCTACGGCCGCAACCGATAGTCCGGCGCACCGCGACGGGCGCGCGTTCGCCCCACGTCGTGAACGACGGTCGCGCGCTTACTGGAGCTTACCGTTCGACCCGAGGTTCCACCACTTGCCGCCGTCAAACACGGTACCCGTGCGCATCATGCCGTTACCGTAGAACAGGTACCAGGAGCCGTCAATCATCGCCCAACCGCCACCCTGCATTGCGCCACTCGATTTCAGGTAGTACCAGCCGGTCCCATCGTTCACCCACCCGGTTTTCATGGCCGTGGTCGCCGGGTCCATGTAGTACCAGGAGCCGCCGATAGCGTTCCACCCGGTCACAGCCTTACCGTTGCCGTCCATGTAGTGCCAGTTGCCCCACAGGCTATGCCAGCCAGCGCCGAGCATTGCGCCGCTGCCGGGTGTCATCCAGTACCAGCCTGAACCGTCGTTCACCCACGCTTCACGCATTTTCGCGCTCACCGGGTCCATGTAGTACCATTTGCCGCCAACGTACAGCCATCCCGTGTAGGCGCGTCCAGACGCGGACAGGTAGTACCAGGAGCCGTCGATCTTCGTCCAACCACCCGACAGCATCTTGCCATCGCCGCCGACACGGTACCAGGAGCCACCGTCGTTCACCCACGCGTTAGTCGCCATGAACGAATCAGCGCCCATCCAATACCAGGAGCCGCCACTGTTCACCCAACCGTTTTGCACGGCTGTCGCACTGTTGTTGAAATAATGCCAGCCGCCGTAGTGGCCTTCCCACCAGCCGGTGCGCGCCCACGGCCCACCGTTGTAGAACCACCACGTGCGCTTACTTGTCTTGTCGAACACGTGCCCCACGCCCACGAGATAGTTTGGCCTCGTGATGCCCTGCGGTGTGAACGTGCCAACCAGCGCGTCATACCCGGCTTTCTTCATGCTGTACGCCTCGAACCACTCGTACTCGCCGCGCGTCACGCCACCAATCGCCCCATCGTGAGACTGGAACTCATAGCCCGTCTGCATAACCAGCTTCGGGGATACGCGCTCCATGAAATTGCGGCTACTGGACGAGCGCATACCGTGGTGCGGGGACTTCAACCAATCCACATGCCCGACAATCGGAGCAACGTAATCTTCCTGCCCGTTCGTCGCCTCCAAGTCGGCAGACAAGTAGGCGCTCCTGCCGTGCGCCGTCACCTTCGCCGTGTACGCAATCAAGTTAGCGTCCGGCACTCCCGTCCGCTTGTAGTTCTCGTTCGGGTCCGTGGGGATGATCTGGATGCGCATGTCACCCATCTGGATAGTGTCATTGTATCCAGGGGTGACGTGCTGGTCGAGCGTGCCACCGTATGCTGCCCACGCCCAGTTCGCGGCCCGAATCATGTCGTCGTAGACTTTCTGGTTATCCCACAGGCGCGACTTGTCCGTAATATAACTGTCGGAATATTGGGGCGTGTAAATGCGCTTCGGACGGTACTTGTAAATGATCGTGTCCGCGTTACCGATATGGTCAGAGTGCGAGTGCGTGCCAATGTAAAAGTCCAGATTGGAACTATTCACGCCGAGCTTCTGCAAATACGCGTCCACGTTACGCGTGTACCCCCACGTGGCGATACCATCACGCCACGGGTAACGCGCGTCCGACCCGTCCGCGTAATCATCGTCCTCAGCACTGTCAACGATACCGAAATGGCCGTTAGACTCCAACACGATAGCGTCAGTGTCAGGCAGCGCCATGATATGGACCTTGTCGTTACCGACCGTCCCGTCCGCCTGCCCGAACGTCACATACGCGCCGCCACTTTGACCCGTGGACGGGTTACCGCCCGCTGTTTCGGCGTGTGCCGCACCCACCGTGAGCGGTGCCGCGAGCGCGAACGTGAGCGCCGCTACAGCGGAAACGCTCGCACCACCCACCGTTTTCTTCAACATGTTAACTATTGCCATACGTTAACCAACTTCTCCTACAACTCGCCCCGCCAACCAAAAACTCGAACAGTGAGCGCGACGGCGCGAACAAACACTCACTATCTTCTCTTTCCGAGCGCACCACACAGGGCACCCAGCCGCAACCACAATAACCCCGCCGCAACAGTAAGAAAACCCCGCAATAACAACGAAAGCCGGGGCACACACAAAAGCGTCACGCCCCCGGCCATCACACGCTAGAACGACCGCGCCTCGCCCTTCGCCGCACGCCACGCAATGTTAAACGTCAGCAGTTGAGGCAGCGCCTCCGGCGAATGGTTGATCTTGCATTTCTTCACCCATTCGACGCGCCCGTTTGGATACACCCATACGAGACCGGAACGTTGGTCAGCGCCAACCGGCGGCCTGTCAATCAGGCCAGCCGGAACCACGTACACATAACGGTGGACGACCATCATCCACGGACGTATCTTTGCCCACGACTCACGCTGAGCGTCCGCCACATCCACCTTTACCTCAATGGCGGTGCGCATGCCGTCAGGGGAGAACATGAGCGCGTCAATGCGGCGTTTCAGTGGCCCATGCTTCTCGCCCTTCTCTAGCTCACGGTACAGTTCACGCGTGTCCGTAATCGTCAGCTCACGCACAAGCGCCGACTCTTTCCACGCCTTCTCCAAAGCGTCCAGCACGTCGCCAGCGCTCATTTGCGTAACGCTGCTCATGACAGCTCCGACGGGTGAACTTCCGACCATCGCCGGTCCAGCTCAGACTGCGCCGCACTACCCATGTCCCTCGCGAGGGTAATCACAGCCTTCTCGTCACACCCTTCGGGGAATCGTAGGCACGACCAATGTGCGCGACTACTGTCGCCGATGTGAGCAATGCCAGCGTCCACGACCGCGCCGCGCGCGACGAGAGCTGCCACCTGTTCTTCCACGAGCATCGCGGTAGGCTCCGTCTTAATTGCGTTTGATCGGACAGACAGGACTGGTGCAGCCTGGTTGTGAGACAACGGGTAGAACGCTCCCACTACGTCTGCGTTAACTCCCGACAGTTCCAGGCTGCGCAACACGGCAAGCGATGGGGCGCTCCACTTCGAGAGCGGGACCGTGCGGCTTGACGGGGCGACGAGACGCATAGCCGACTCCAACACTGCGCTTTCGCGCTCATTATCATTCATTGTATGTTTCCTTATCGTTCACTTCTCAGTGTTATCGTACAGTCGAACAAGGGACACGCCCGGATAGTCGGTACGCTCGTACTCCTCCATGCTGAGGCGCACAACATCGTTATCGGCCACGTGGACGTGCGACACTTGGTCGCCCCACGTTTCCCACACAAGCGCCTCGCCAGGCTTCGCCGACACGCCATTCAGAGACACACCCTCCTGCGTGACATGCACGTCACCGTCCGCGCCTTCCACGGCGAGCGCTGCTTTTATGCGCTGCGCGTTGTTTTCCCACTGGTCGCGTTCGCCGATAACGCACGCGGCCACCTCATTCTCGTCTGCGGTTCCAATCGTTTCAATCGAGTGAGCGATCACGTTTAATTCTTCTTCGTCAACGATGCGCACCGACACTGTATCAACACCAACGCGGACGAGAACACCGTCCCCGTACTCCCATGCCAGGAACCCGCAAAACTCACCGCCAGCGAACAAGGCGAGAACGTCTAGCGGTTCCGGTTCCGGCCCGTCTGAGCTGGGAATAATCGTCGCCACCGCGAGAACCCCAAGGGAACACAACACGCCCTGCACCTCGCCTGAGAGAGAGCACAACGGCTGCTGCGCGTCGCCCATATGCCCCGCGACAGTGTAAACGCCGGGCGCGACAACGGGACGCGCCACAGGCTCACCATCCCGCTGGCGCGAGAATATGTCCAGAACTTGCTCGGGCGTCCATGTCTGCACGTTCCACGCCTCGCGAGCGTACTCCCAAAAAGCGGCGTTAACGTCTCTGCGTTCCGTCCACGTCACCGCACCACCCGGAGGAACACGCACGCCGTTAACCGACACGGAGAGATCGCCATGCTCAACAATGTCAGCGCCGGGAATCATCTGTGCGAGCCTGTAAGAGTACTGGGTACACCTGTGGCTGACAATGTAGGCGCGATCACGGACCCCGGCCTCCTCGCGTGGCCGTTCCGCTCGCCACCCGTAGCACGCGGAGGCGATCAGAGGCTCCCACCTGTCACGCTCGGCTCTCACAACGCTTTCTGCCGCCGCCATTAGCGCTTCACCCCGCGCCGGTCAAGCTCGCGCTGTGCGACGCTCCCCGTCTTGCGGGCAATGTCGATCACCAGCTCGTTGTCGGGGAAATCGCTAACGGAAAGAATCGGCGATGCCTGCTGCGACGAAAAGTCGCAAATAATGTCATGCCCACTTACTCGCGCGACCTCCACGGCGCGCAATACAATGAGCGACGGTTCCGTCCACTCGCTGATCGGCGTTTCTGGGTCGCGGACTAGCGCCAACGCCTTTTCATTCGCGCCTGCAAGAGACTCGTGAACTGCACGAGCGTTTTCATTCATGTTATCATTCATAACCGCATCATACCACCGTAAGAGCGCTCACGCAACGCCATCGACGGTAAGAAAACAACCCCGCCACCTCTCGCTTTTGGTGGCGGAGCTGTTTCATGCGTCTCGAACGTGTCACTCGAACTTCGCGAGGTACTTGTTCGAGACAACCTTAAAGTTTTCTCGCGAGGACATCCAGCGCGGGAGCGGCGTCGTGTCGCCCTCGTCGCGCACAAGGTGGTACACGATACCCTCATTCAGGCCGGAGCCGATGTGACCCTGTAGACCGTTGACGGCTTCGATGAGAGCTTCCGGCGTGTCGAAACGCTGCGGCATCCACTCGTCACCCAGGACGGGGACACCCATCGCTTCGAGGAACGCGGGCCACTCGCTACGCTGTAGCTTCACACCATTCAGCCAGACAGAGAACACGAGGACACGGCGACCCTTGATACCCAGACGGTTCTTCTGGATACCCTCGCCGACCAGCTCTCCCTGAACCGTGAAGCCGGGGTTGGCTTCGAGCCAAGCCCACAAGCCGCACTGCTTGGCGGCAACCGCACGCTCGTTATCTTCCCCAACCTCTAGGTTGCGGCTAAACACGCGCATCTGACCAGCGTCGTTAGCAACCGTCATGGACGTACCATCAACCTTTAGCGTGGGCATCCACTGCATCTTCTGAATCTCATCCCAGTAACGGGTGAGGTTCTGTAGACGCTCCGCATCCGTCTTGGGAGCGAGGCTATCATCCCACTTGCCGCGCGCCCCGTTGCCGCCATTCGTGTCGGGCTGCGCCTTGGGGGCGGGCGCGTACTTAACAACCTCTAGGTAGTTGGTCACGTCCATACCGTCCGCGAAAGCGAGTGCGTTCATTTCCTCCGTCGTGAACACGTCTGCGATGGGGAGGAGGAAACCCTGCGAGTAGACGCCCCTGATGCGCTTCGTGCGCAGACGGTGGCCGCGCACACGGAACACCGTCTCCGTATCCTCATCCATGAGAACGAAGTCCTGCACCTTGATGTCCATGAGCGGCTGGAACGCCGGACGCTCCACGGCAGTCTTTTCGGGGACCACAGCGTCCACCTCCAAATACACGAACAGGGCGTCCTTGTCATCCGTCTGTGCGCCCTTGGGGGTGATGACCGTCCACCCGCCGACGTGAGCGGCAACAATCCTATCCGCGCCCTCAATCGGAGCGAACCCGTCAACCGTAGTGATGCGTGCGAGCTTACGCATGTTCTTCCTCTTTTCTTTCGCGTTTTGTGTTATGATTCTGTCTCGACCCCATGTTACACGACAAGCGGCGTTTCACGCAACCGTAAGACGCGCTCGTGCACGTGTGGCGGACAACGCGCACAACGTGCTAGAATGATAGACATGAGTGAACAACAGTCTGAAACCACCATCACCGTATCCAGCTACGGTAAGACGCTGTGCGTTCTCGCCGAATACATGATGCGCAGCGCCACCGTCGGCTACTACGCTTACGGGCAGGGCGTACTGGACGCTGCGATCAGCGCGGCGAGCGCCGTCCAAACCGTCGCCGTGCGCACAAACAGCCGCTACTGGCGGGACGAGACGCTGATGAGCGGACTCACAAACCTTATCCGCAACCAAGCCAAAGCGGCTTTTGAGGCGGCCTTGCGCGCCGAACCAGAGTCGCGCCCAAAGGCCCGCGAAACCCTCATCCTCGTTCTACAGAGCGTGGAAGAACAGGCGCGCGCGGTGGACGCGTCGTTCGTCGAGTCGGCATTACACGAGCTAGAGCAGATCGGCGACGAACTAGAGGGCATTAAGCGTTTCTACAAGAAGGCTTCCGAGGACGCGGAGATGGTGGAGCGTAGGAGCTTCCCAGCGCTCGCAGCTCTGAAAGAACGCGCACGAAACAAAAACAACGACGGCGACACTGACGGCAGCGTTAACAGCGACGACCACGACGGCGAGGAGTGACAAGCATGTTCTGGAACCACAATAAGAAAAACAAGAACACCGACGACAGCGCGGAAGAGCAGCGGCCCCTCGTCACAGCACGCACCCTTATCAACATGGGAGACGCGGCGGGCGTGTGGATAAAAACCCAGGGCGACGACACAAACAAGCCTGTCGTCCTGGTCGCCACAAGCGAGCGCAACGCCCTCGTAGAGACGGCAACCACGTTCATGTACGACCTGAAAAACTCGGCCAACGAGGGCGAGGACGTGTCTGCGCTCGCATGGTCACCCCGAAGCATCAGCCTCATTGCCGAAAACCGGAACGGCGACATGCGAGTCGTCCACACGGCAAGCGTAGAGGACGGAACCATCCACAACTACACGGTCACGGCGGGCGAGGACGGGGCTGTCATGGTGGCGCTCACCGTCATTAACCTGACGGCCACGTTCCCCGTGGAAGATCGCCCCGAGCATGTGGGGGTAACAGAGTGGATGCGCATGTGTGCCCGCCAGCTTGTCCGCACGGCAGCGGGAGAAAACCCCACCGCCGTGTAACACGCCACCAGACACAGAACACGTCACCAACCGCCAACGCGCCGAAAAATCGCGTACCTGTAGCGCGTCAACTGTGAGCGTGGTACAATGGCGACGCAAAGCAACAAAACAACGAACGAAAGAGTACACCAGCCATGAGCACCGAAAAGACAACAGCCACCAAGAAGGCAACCACGCGTAAGCCCGCAACGAAGAAGGCAACAACCACGCGCAAGCCCGCCGCCAAGAAGGCGACAACGAAGAAGCAAACGCGTAAGGCGAGCGCCGACATCGTTGAAGCCGAGATCGTTACCGCCAGCGAGTACATGAGCGACGTGGCGCGTCAGCTCGCGGGGGACTATGATGCGGAAGCCCGCGAGCGCGAACTCGCGCCCATTATTCGCGCAAAGATCAGCGGCACCCTCGCCTCCCGCGACAAAACAGAGTACGCGAAGATGGCTGTCGATGTGGCCGCCATCGGCCAGGAGCACGTGAACGCCGCAGTCAGTGGTAAGACTGACATTATGAAGCGCACGTCGGAAGGCATCGCCCTGCGCACAGACGGGGCAGAAGCAATGCGTCGCGACCTCGCTGCACTCGCCGTCACTGTTGACGGTCTTGGTGGCAAGCGCAGCATTGTCTCTCGCCTGTTCCCGTTCTTTGAGACGCCCGAGAAGAAGCTCCGTGAGTTTCAGGCGCGTTTCCAGTCCACGGAAGAATCGCTACAGGAAATCACGAACTCTATTCGTGATGCCGCTATGACGATGGAACGCGACGCTGATTGTCTTGATAGTGAGGCGTCATACCAGTACGCCCGTATTCACGACATGGCGGCAGACGTGCAGGCCGTTCGCTTCATCAGGCGCGACGCTGAGGCTCGCGTAGAGGAGCTGCGCGGCACGGGCGATGAGGGCGATGCGAACCTCGCCGACGCGCTGCATGATAGTGTTGTGGACACGGCTGTGCGCCGCGAGAACGAACTGTTGGGGCAGATCGGTAACGCCATGTATGCGTGCCAGTCGCTCGCTATCGCCTCACAGTCCGCCCGTAAGCTGTCCGGCCAGGCCATCCAGACGCTTAACAACGCTATCCCAGCGCTGAAAACGCAGGCGTTCATTCGTACTGCCCTCGGTACGCAGGAGCTTGTCGGCAACACGCTTGACGCTGTTAATAAGTCTGTGGCCGCGCAGATGGAGGAAAACACGCGCCTCATGGGTAAGAACATCGAGGGCATGGTGGCGCGAGAGAAGGACACCATTGCTCGCGTCGATGACATTAAGAGTAACCTTGATAGTCTCGTCGGGTTTATCACGGATGCGCGCGAACAGTTGACTACCATCGAGGGGACGCGTCGCGCCAGCAACGAACAGCTCACCGAGTACGTGGTCCCCTTGGTTGATAAGTTGGAAGCGCGCCGCGAGATCGAGGGCGGCAGCGTGAACGTTCTGTAACAGTGGCGGCGCGCCCACAGTCCGCCTTTTGTGTGGTTTGTGGGCGCGCATCTGCCCGTGTGGCTTGTGTGCGGGCGAAAGCGGTAAGAGAGAAAATAGGGAGAGGGCGGCGAATTTGGATACCGTGGTACTGTTTGGTGTTGGGCTGGTGGTCGCGTTCGCCGCATTGGCGTTTGTTTCACACTGGTTTGGGTGGCGCTTCGTGAGCATGATGTTCACTAGCACGACAGTGGCGTGTGTGACGGCGACCATCGTGTATGCGACTGGGTTACCGAAAATGGTGACGACGATTGTGACGGCTATCGTATGCTCTATCCTCTTGAACCGCCTCGCCGCTGGTCAAGCACCAGCCAAGTCTCCCCGCGAACGGTGGCTCGAAAACCGTGCCGAGCAGAAGGCGGAGCGAGAGCGCACGGAGCGAGACGCGGAGGTCGCACGCGCTCACGAGGCAGCGACCGCCAGTGAAGCCACAGCCGGTGAGGCTGGGGACGCGTGGGAGCGTGAGCTTGACGCGGCCCTCCACAAGTAACAACGCTTTTGCGGGGATGACGGTTACCACCGCGAGAAACAACGAGAACAGGAGAAACGTCATGAAGAACATGTCAGGAAAGATTGTCGCGTGGCTGAACGATGTGGCGCGCGATTACGTGTACGGGCCGCGCAGGTGGTTTAACCCGCTGCGCATCGTATTTGTCGTAATGGTTGCGTTTGTGGCTTCCCTCGTGGGTAGCGTGTTCGCACATTACATGGTGCCAGCCACCGTCGATAACGGCACGTTTGAGGACGGGTACATGGCCAGGTACATGTTTGAGGTCGGCGCGTTCGCGTTCATTGTCGTAGCCATGCTCACGCGTCGCGTGTTTCGAGCGCTGTGCGCATCTTACGTGCGCCGTTTGGACATGGATGATGCTATCCGCGCGGGAGGTGTGAAGCCGAACGCTAGTGACGCGAGCACACTATCTCGTTCACGCGGTTGCGATGGTAGCATGAACGGCGACTACGTGAGCGCTGTCGATAGCCGCGAGGACACCATCAGTGAAAGCGAAGGCGGCGACGCGTGACGGCGCTTGGTTCTCGCTTACTGTCCACGCTTGCGCGTAAGCGCGAGGCTCGGGCGGCGCAGGAGCGACTTGTCAGAGCCGCAGCGGGTCTTATACGACAGGCATCGCGTAGCCAAGGGCTTTACGGGCAGCGGTCTAACACCAGCGTGAACATTGACGGTCTGGCGCGCCATGTTGCACACATTGACGCGGCGCTGGGGCGCGAACGCGGATAAAAAGATTCCTGTGAGAAAAGGTCGGCTGGTGCGTGCGTTTGCGCGCGCCGCCCTCTTTTATGTGGTATCATTGGTTGGTAAATGTTTATTGGCCGCTACCGTGTACCGTTAGTGAACGGGTGGCGGCGATAGGGTGGAAGGGGCTCCTTTTATGACTGCCGGTATGGCTGTTGCGTTGTTTTTTGTAGGCGCTGTGATGGCGGTCGCTATGCGCGTCATGTACGAGCTAGTACAGCGCAAGCGTGGCGCTATGGGTACCTGGCAACATTATGGCGCGAACCTGGTTGTTGTGCTCGCGTTCATGGTGCCGTCTATCCCTGGACTGCATTATTTCCAGGAGCACGCCGGGGCGACCGTTTTCGGTGTTGGTGGCATGGTGTGGCATGTTATTTCCGTCGCCGTGGCGGTCATCGTGAGCAGCGTGTGCGTTGCCGCGTTTCGGTGGGATAGCATCATGGACGAGATTAACGCGCAGCCGAGCGACAGTGAGGGTGGCGAACAGTGAACGCTATGGCCGCGTGCGCTGAGGCGTGCAGCAATTCAACAGGGAGCCTTCCAGAGGCGTTCGCTGATGTGCAGATGCGCATTGTCTGTATTGGCCTCTGGTTGCTGTTTGCCATTGCCAATGCACGTTTGGCCGGTTACGTGTGGCGCGGGTGGCGTGATAGTTGCGGGTGTATCAGCAAGTGTTTTATGCGCACCCCTTTGCGCGCTATGCTCGCCGCGTTCGTGAACATGTTGTTTCCGATTACGAACACTGTTTTCTTTCCCTCCGCGTCAACGAGCACGCGAACACCCGTCGGTGGCGGTCCTGCCGCAGCGCCGTCGCCGGTCGCGGCGCTTACTTTCGTAGCATCGGTCGTTGTTCTCGCATACTTGTGCGTGACGGTGTACACGGTCCTCAACCGGCCACCCTGCCACAACCAACCGTACCTACTCGAAACAGACACACAGGTTAATGACGGTGACAATGCGGCGGACGCTATGACACTGTTGGAAGATCGACTGTTGAGTCCTGGTGTCTCGTGGGAACGTGAACTATCAGCCGCACTCGCGAAGAAATAGGTGAAGAATGACCGGGACACTATGGTTACCGTATTCCGCGCAGTCTGGAAGCGTTACGGACGAGAGCGCAAGCGAGATTTTCCATAACACCGCGCAGGCACTTGCGGTCAGCGGATTGATTATTGTAGCCCTCCTCTGCATATTCGTCAACTGTATGTTATTTTACGCCCATTGCAACGATTGCAGGTGCAACACGTGCCGGGGCCTCGACATGTTTTGGTCGTTTCTCGGTTGGGCGCTCAACACCGTCGCGTCTGCCCACTTTTGTGACTCTGGTAAGTTCTCCGGGACTTTCGTTGACATGTCGAGGACCGTGATCGGCGAAAACGGGCCAACGGATGCGCGCCTGTTCACTTTGTTTATTCTCACTGTTTCGTTGTTTGCGATTGCGCTCGTGCATGGCGTTATGTTCATGAACACCCTGTTTTCTTCGACGCGGCCAAGTGAACAGTGTCCGTTTAGATCATCAAAAACGGGCGACTCGACGGTGGGCAATGATGCTGACAATGTGGTACAGTGGGAAAATCAGACGATTAGATGCGGCATCGCGTGGGAGCGCGAACTGGCTGGCGCGCTTGGAAGGAAAAGGTAATGACGTTCACTATTTTGACCACTCTTGAAGTTGCGTCACTGGTGGTCCTCGCCGTGTCACTGTATGGTAGCGTGAGAGCGGTGTACGCGCGTGACAAGTTGAGGAAGCAAACGCCGCTGACGCTACTCTCGCGTTATCGCGTTCTGTATCGTCGCGTTGCCGCCGTATGGGGCCGCTACGCGGTGGGGGCGCTGGTTCTCGCAAACGCTTGGTGGGTTCCGCTTTACATGGGCTTCGGCGGCGATGAAATGTCGTCGTGGATGAGCGCCTACGCGGTGGTGAACTGGGCGTTCCGATTGCTTCCGGCTGTAATGGCCGGTGTCGCCCTCTACTACTACATGCGCAGCCGCAAATATGGTAACTATATGGCGACGAGTCCCCACTCTTGGTGGTCGGAGCGCTCGGAGAGCGAGAACGAGGAACCCCGCCAGATTAGCGCGGAGAGCGTCAACGAGAAGGCAAGCAAGCTGGGTGGCACATGGGAGCGTGAGCTTGCGCACGCGCTCAACCGCCAAACGAGCGGACAAACCCACTGAAACCGGGGCAACACCGCCCGCTCGTGCTCACCGAGGCGGTCTTAGTGTGATGAGAGCACAAAGCGCGCGGCGTTTCGAGGCGCGGAAAGAGCGGGAAACATTGGGCGAAATGGAGCGCCCCGCAGGTCCGTTAGCGAACTTTTGACAACGCCCACAATGGGTGTTTATATTGATGATTGCAAGGAAAAACCAAGACAAGAAAGAGGATTGAACCTTGGCAGGAGAAACAGTAATCACGGTTATCGGCAACCTGACCGCCGACCCCGAACTACGCTGGACGGGCAACGGCGCAGCCGTTGCCGACTTTACGATTGCGTCCACGCCGCGCACATACGACCGCAATTCGGGTGAGTGGAAGGACGGCGAGTCGCTGTTCCTCCGCTGTTCCGTGTGGCGTAACGCGGCTGAGAATGTCACTGAGTCGCTGCGTAAGGGTATGCGCGTTATCGCCCAGGGTCGCCTGGTTCAGCGCTCCTACGAGACGAAGGAAGGCGAGAAGCGCACCGTCGTTGAACTACAGGTTGACGAGATTGGTCCGTCGCTGCGTAGCGCTCGCGCTCAGGTGACGCGCACCAACAACGGTCAGCAGGGCGGCTACCAGTCGGGCGGTCAGCGTCCGGCGCAGGGCGCGGGCGAGCAGATGCGCCAGGCCGCATACAACGGTGGCGGCGCGCAGCAGGGCGGTTTCCAGCAGCAGGCTCCCGCCGCGCAGGCTGACGCTTTCGCTGGCGGTGGCGCGGCTACCCAGTTTGGTGACGAGCCTCCGTTCTGACAGGGGCGCGCCTCGCTGACGGGCGGGGCGTGAGCTTGCAGGAGAGAGGATGCTAGAGGCGAGGGGCGCGCAAGTTAGCCCATTTTCATGTGGCGCGGCTGACGCGCCCCTCACCTCACCTGTTTCTACACGTGTAGGAGCGCTAACGCGGGCCGCACGCGGTGAAAAACGCGGCACACAAACAGGGCGCAACGCGCCCCATTCAGATAGAAGAACACGACGTGTCACATGAGGAGCAACGATGACACAGAACACGAACGAAACGAACACAAACGCAACAAACAACACGGTTCCACCCTTGTACGAAAACATGCGAGTGGGAGACAAGGTGTTCCCCTTTGTCGCACTCGCGGGCGACCCATCCGCACCCGTTGATAAGCGCGAACAATTGGAGGTCCGCACCGGCTACGAGCGCATTAGCAAGCTGGACATCACGAAGCCAAAGCCGGGGGCCAACACGAACCCGCGCTACAAGGCTATCTTCCACCACGAAGGCGACCAGCACGACGTTTACGGCAGCGTGTTCGACGACGGCACCAACAAGGTCGCCGCAGTGCTACGCGAAGCCCATGAAAACGATACCCCTGTCGTTTATCGCATCGAGAGGTATCGCAAGTACAAGTCCAAGCCCGGTACAAAACCGTACACGAATGACGGCCACATTGCGCCCGGCTTCAATGGTGACACGGACAAGGCCCCACTCGATATGCCGTGGGCTGAGTTCATGCGCGAATACGCAGAAGCCAGGGGCAACATGACCAACGGCGACGCTGAGAAGAAGTACCGCATCTTTGAGACTGCCGTTGCGGCCGTGTCACTAGACGGCGGTAAGACGTGGATTGTTGATGACTCCGAGAACGACAAGGGCTTTAAGCGCAACATGCCTAAGTCCAACATGTTCGAGGACATGATTGTTCGCCGCAACCCGGAACTGAACCCGGAGGCGGCGCGCGCCCTCGCTAAGCGCAAATTTTCGACGGGTAGCGCGTGGGGCGCGAACGTTCCCACACAGGAGCAGGCACCGGCACACCGCCCCGCATATGAGGCGCAGGGTACCAGCCCGGAGCCTAAGCCGTGGTGGCCGTACACGCCAAATGGCGACCCGAACCCCGGTAGCAGCTCCATCACAGCGGTCGCGTCCCTGTTCAACAAGCTCATGGACGCGAGCGACGGTGAGCTGACGGCGGAGTCGGCTCGCCTGGTTGCCGAGCACCTGTACACGAAGATCGGAAAAATGCAGGTGTTTATCCAGGGGGCGGTCGGTAAGCTGAACGTTACTAAACCGGACGCGAACGTCGCCTCCCACACGCGTATCCGCCACAGTGTCATTGACGCGCTCAACTACGGTATGGCGAGCGTGCCGGAGAACCTGGGTGAGATGGCACTCGCCGAGGACGACACAGAGCTGAACGAATGGTCAACGAGCGTCATGAAGGCGGCCTACGACCAGTACATGTGGGAGATTAGCGTGGCTTATCCCGAGTGGGAGCAGCAGTGATCGCCTGACTGGGATGCGCCGTAAACGGGCGGCGCGTTCACGTGAGCGCCCTCACCACCGTCGTTGTAGTCGATAGAATTGGCTGCGTTTCGTCGGGGTGAGGGCGCTTCACTGTGCCGGACACAGTAACAAGCGGAACGCTGGAAGCCGTTTTAACAGCCTCAAAACGCGTGTACCCTACCGGAGTGGGTTGACGAGCCGTTCGCCCGCCACAGGGTCGCACAGATGCCGTATCGACGGTGATACGGCCACACGCGCCACCGAGAACGCATAAAACATTAACGGAGGCATCAAAAGCCACCCCACAACTGGAAGATACGGCAAACACAGCCACACGCCCAGCGTTCCATCGCACGCCCAGTGCTCCATCACGCGCACGAGAGTAGACGCGCGACCGCGCTTCACCTCACGCCGTTAAGCGCCAGGTCGCCACACGCGCCAGCGGCAAGCGCATCCGCGCCAGGCTCGCCCTTGCACCGTCCATCCAGCCCCAAGAACATAAGCACACCCAGCGGCGACATGCCCGCAAACACCGACGGCGCTACGCTCTCGCGGAAACACGCCTGAACCATCCGCGCGCACACGAGCGCCACGTCCGTACTATAACGCAAGTCCACCATACCGTCCTCGCCGCCGAGACCATCGCCGCCGCGCAGTTCCGCGTCGTCACGGACCAGTGTACGCCGAAACACCATGTACTTGTTTTCGGCGTTACTGCCCACGCTCACACCCAAACGCTCACACTCACCCATGAACGCCGCATATTCTGCGCGGACAGCAATACCGCGCATTTTCGCTTCCCTCTCACTACGGGACAACCCGGCCACAACAAAACCCCTTCACATGTTAGGAACGCGCGAACATCACGCCAATAGCCCACCACGCCACCCACACGCGTGAACGTGAAACTATGACACAGACGCGAGGGAGGAACAACGCCGAGGATGAGGCGAAAAGCGTGTGGGGCGCGCCCCGCCACCAACACGGCAGCAGACCACACCCCACACATTCAGCGCCCACACCGTCACAGCGTGAGCGCGGCGGACAGTCGCTTATTCGTTCACGAACACCACGCTCACACCAGCGGCCCGCCCATCCTCAATAACACGCTTATCCTCGCTCGCGTTTGTTACAACGATCACCATGCGCGTGAACTGTCGGCACTTCGCTGCCGCCGCAAACGTCTCACCCCAATACACGTAACCGTCAGTAATGAGAACGTGAACATCCGGCAACTCTCGGCGGCGCTTACCGCCAGCCTCCCACTCGCCGCGCATCCACTCGTATGGGACAGCCATGTCAGTGCCGCCGCCACCCAGCGCCTTCATATCGCGCACATGCGACACCATGCGCGGCTTTTCCGTCATACGCGTGTCCACCCCGTAGAAGCCGATAGCAGCGCCAGACGCGGACGTGCGCAAAATGCCCTCAATCTCACTCACGGCGCGAGCGTAGTCGCTGCGCCCCATACTACCCGACGTGTCCACCGCCACATGCACGGTCGGCCTGTTGTCCTCACGGGACGGCCACAAGAACTCACCGCCCTGACGGCGACGATTCGGACGACGGTAGGTCGCGTACCTGTTTCCGCGCACGCGAGACGACATCGAACGCCCCACCACGCCAGCAAGCACGCTCTGCCAGTGGACGCGCGGGGGAGCCATGCCAGCCAACAGGCGCACCCACACGTTACCCTCACCGTCACCAATGTTCGCGTTGCCTTCGGCGGCTTCACGCACCAGAGCTTCCGCGTCTTGGCGCGCGCCTTCCACGTCCGCTAGTTCACGGCCACGCACGCCCGTCTCACCTTCGATGCGTTCACCGTCGCGGTCATCCTCGCTGTTGCTGCGTGACCCGCACGCGTGCGCCACGTGCTGACGCACATACTGGCGCGTCCAACCACCCTGACCGTCACCATCTTCGCCGCCCTCGTTGTCGCCGGAAGATACGGAAGAAGAACCAGAGGAAGAACCGCCCTCGCCACCCTCGGACGAGGAACCACCGGAACCGGAACCAGACTCGGCACCGTCAGAGCCGGAACCTGACTGACCGTCCTGTGAACCGCCTCCGTTACCAGAAGAAGAACCAGAACCGCCCTGTGAACCGGCAGAGCCATCAGAACCCGGCTGACCGGAAGAACCGGACGCGGAACCAGAACCCGCGCCGGAACCATCCTGCGACCCATCGGAGCCAGACTTGCCGTCACTGGACTGACCATTACCAGACTGACCAGAAGCACCAGACTCGGCACCGGAAGAACCGGACTGCCCACCCTGCGAACCGTCGGAACCAGGCTCGCCGGAAGAACCAGGAGCGGAACCGGACTCGGAACCCTGCGAACCAGACTCGCCAGAAGAACCGCCACAGCCGTCCCCAGAAGAACCACTCTCGCCCGCCGCAGCCGCCAACTGGCGCGCCAGCTCACGCAGCTTTTCCATATCACCGGACAAGGCGACAAGGTATTCTTCCATCGTGCGAGAACGCTCATACCCCATGCCCTCGGGGAACACGAACCTATCCTCATCCTCCGAGCGGGCGACCCCCATGTTGCGGAGGAGATCGTTAATCTCCATGTCGCCCGCAAGATTCAACATGCGGTGAGCGTCCTCGAACGTCCTGCCCATTTCGTCCGCACGTTGAAAGTGACGATTCGCCACATGCAGAGCCTCGTGAGCGAGCGCAAACGCGCGCAAGCGATCGTCCCATTCGTAGAAGAACGCGAGACCCACGCCGACGCGTGCGCGAGTATCCGTGTAGGCCGTCTCGGCTGTAATATCCACGAACGGCGCGAGGAGCGCAAAAATAGGCGACAGAGGGTATAGTCCGTAGCCGCCGTCCTTCACGGGCAGGAGAAGCGACTCAACGGTCTTGCTCCACGTGCTGCCCTCCCACGAGGACATGCGACGATAACGAGCGCCATTCTCGGCCATGTTGCGAGCGTTCTGCTTCGCCCACTCTTCGGCTTCGCGCGCTTCACGCGCCAGCACTTCCTTCGTAGTCGCCACAGCGGAACTCTCCTTAAATTGCGTCCGTTACACTCAGGGCACCATTATAGCACGAGTACGGGTGAGCGCGCCACAGCAAAACCGCGCGCAGAACAGCACGCGGTTCACGCCGCTCCGCACCGGCTGTAAGCGCTGTAACCACGAGAGTACGCGCGTCACTCCGTGGGAGCGCAAGCGTGCCACGCGAGAGCGAGCGGGGCGGCGCGATTACGTACCACCTCACGCCGCCCACGGCCCACCACACTGTTACGCGGCTTGGCGTGCGCCCTTCATGTTCTTCGCGTCCGAAACATGCGGGCACGCGAGCGCACGAGCGAGAGCGTTCACCACCAGGCGGCGCTTCACCCTACCCTCAGCGTCACCAGCCGTCACCGCGTAGGCGTGCTTCTGAGTCTCCGTAAACACCTTACTGACACTCTTGCCAAGCGACGCGAGTGCGCTACTGTCCAGCCTCACGCCCAGGCCGGGAACCTCCTCATCGCCCGACAGGACAGGCAACAGGAGCATGATATTCAGCAGTTCCTCTGCGGTCACGTGGGTTTCTTCCACGTCATCGACCGCGAGGCGACCGGCTTCACGGGCGACAGCGAGACGATTGTCCGCGCCGTTCTCGCCGACGATGCGCTGCCACTCGCCCAGCGTGTCATGGTTAGCCACAGGCTCGCCGTTATCGTCGAGCGTGAACGCGTCGTTAATGAACGCTCGCGCATCAAAGTTCTTTTCCGCTTCGCGGCGGCGCTTCAAGAACTCGCGGAAAGCGCTCGCGGCCTTAAACCCGATCATGCCGCCCGCGTAGAAATGCTCTAGCTCCGTGTCGGGGCTGCCATCTTCCAGGAGAGACGCGTGGGCGAGCTTAGTGGCGAGGCGGTCCCACGAGCGGTATGAGGGGAACGCGTGCGCGGCGATCATGTCGTTTGCCGGGTCGCTCTTAAACCCGTACTGCGTGGGGGAGACTGTTTCGCCCATCGGGTCGTTGGGCATGTTTGCGTAGCCGGGGTTTTCGTCCACGAAGTCCGCGATGGCTCGGCGCATCCACTGTTCGCGCTCGCCGACGGTCTTGCCCCATGCGCGGCGCACGCCGTCCAGCCACGCGCCAAGCGGCATATGGTAGGCCGCCAGACACAGGCGGTTTGCCAAAGCGGGCGACATGTCGTGATACTCTGAGCCGGTGTCCCGGTCATTCATTGCGCCCAGGATGACGGTTTCCTCGGGCATGGTCTCCCCGTTCGGGAAGCGTCGGTCAGCGAGAATCGTGAGCAGAGAGGACACGACGTCCGGGGGAGCCGTGTTCAGCTCGTCCAAGAACACGACAACACGCTTATTCTCCATGACAGTACGCTGCCACTTTTCGACCGCGTACTCCACCTGACGCACCGTGTCCACAGTGCCGTCCGGGCGCGTCACCGTGAAGTCAACCAATGTGGGCATACCCGTAATGTCCGTGCGGTCCTTCTGCGAGCCGACGATGGTAATCACGTCGTACCCGCGCTCGGCGGCGAGCGCGTACACGACCGCCGTCTTACCCTGGCCAGGCTGCGACACCAGGACAACCGGCGTGCCAGTCGGATTGTTAAACTGGTCGCGGACCATCCGGTAGGACACGCTCTTTTCCATACCCTTGGGCAGGAACGGGACAACGCCGCTCTTAGCGTCGGCGTTGTCGCGCGTGTTCGCGTCAAAGGTGTTAGGGTTGCTCTTAACAGTCATCGCGGGTGTCCTTCACTTTCGTTTTTGCGGATTCGCACTCAATGCGCGAACGCCGACACAGTATAGTTTCTCTTGCAACGAGAAACAGTATAACACACTCACGCGGCAAGCGCGCGTCATAAAAACATGATACCATAACAACAGTAGAGAACAGCGGCGCGAGCGAGCGCGAAAATCTGGAAGAAAACAAGTCTCCGTTGAAAGATGCGGGCGAGAGAGGTACAAGGGACATGCCAATCGTAGGATACGCGGAAGCCATCGCCAGTGAACGCGCGAGCTTACAACAGCAAGTGGACAGTATTCAACGAACATGCAATCTCTTACAGAAAACGGGCGACACGCACCTCCCCGCCATGCGAGACCAAGCGCTCTCAGACGCGAAAACAAACCACGCAGCAGAGTGTGCCGCAATCATCGCGCAAGCGTACCACAACGGCGACTACAACGGCTTCTGGCAAGCGCTTTACGAAGCCACACGCATCGACTGGTTCTGCTTCACCGAACCGCTCATTAACAGCATTGTGCGCCACACCATCACCCTGACGGGACTATGCGACCGTCCCGTCAACGAAGCGGCCCTACACGTCGAGCAATTCACAGACACTATCATCCGGGACGCGGCAGTCGCACCTAGTGTGGGCGCATACCGCCTATTCAATCACCTATACGACGAGGGTAACGCTCGCGCACTGGCAGTAAACAACGCTAGTTTCGTGGCGGCTCGCAATGCCATTACGGTAGGTAACCGCATCGTCGAAGAAATCGCCAACAGCGGGGAGCCTGACGACATTGGCAGCCACCAGGTCAATCTCGGGCAATTAACAGTGCTCGCGCACCTGGCGGGCGCATCCAACCACGGGCGCACCCTACTCGCACAATTGGGTGGCAAGAGTTTCCACCTGTCAGCAGCAGGAGCGCCGACCCTAGTGTCAGCGGACTATGGACTCGTTCACGAGCTATGTGGGAGCGTCCACGACGCGGCCGCGCAGTGGCGGACCGCGATTGACATAGCAGAAAAAGACAAGAACAAGTCACGAGAGATCGAAGCCCGATGCGCGCACATGAAACTTTGCGGCGCTCTCATGGAACGCGGGAGCCTCCCAGCAGTTGACCTCGCCGCGCTCATTGACACGTTCCAATCAACGCTCCTCATGCAAGTGCAACCGCCCGGTTATGTTATCATGAAGCGAGAACTTATCATAAGCGCACGAGACGCGCGCGGAAACGCCACCACCGCAATTAAGATAAACAACGTGGAGAAACTACTTGACGCGGCCGCGTCGCGCATGGAAACGGGCCACAAATAACAGGACAGGAAGCGAGATAACCAGATGACGAACGACACTACCGGCGACTGGGTGAACGCGCTCACCGCCGAGCGAGCCGCATACCAACGCGAATACCTGCGCGGAGGCCACAGCACCCACCAGCAAGAAAGTCTAATGGATGCGCACGCGAGAAAGTGTGCCCACATCATCTCGCAAGCCTACCATAATGGCGACTACTCGGACATGTGGCGGGCGCTCTCCATGTGCGCACGCTACGGTATAGCCACCCCCAGCCCCACTATCAACCGTATTATCCGCCACACCATCAACATGGCCGGGTGGAACGAGCAGCGTATTGACGAGGCTGCGTTCGACTGCGAGGCGTTTGCTCGTGCGGTCCACGGCGACGCGGCCAGCACTCAGACACCGGAAAGGCCAGCGGGCGTGTGGCTCCTCCTCGACCACCTGACAGGCAACGCCAACAGAGGCAACAGTGTGGCGGGCATTAACGCTGCCGCAATCGGCAAACACGCTGTCAAAGAACTGACCGCCAGCAGGAGCCTCCCCGAACTCGTAGAACACCCCAGGCGCTACTCGGACGACTTTTCCAGCCTCGCCGTGAGCGCGTACCTCGCAGGACAACACCGCGCCCACAGTTTCCTCACCCTCGCGCACGTGGGGCGCGTCATCTTCCAAGGAAACGTAGAGACACGCTACAGCGTGTACCCGGCGCACTACGGTATCGTCCACGCGCTATGTGGTAGCGTTACTAGCGCGGCCGCATGGTGGCGGCAAGCCATTCAATACGCGGAAGAACAAGGCGACACCGGCAGCGAGGTAGCGGCCAGGTGCGCCCACATGATGCTCGCAAGCGCACTCCTAGAGCGCAGCGAACTCACCCCCAGCGACCTCGCCGCCCTCATTGACACGTTCCAAGAGACAAGCCTCATGGAGGTTCACACCAAGAAGGGCAACTACTGTCGCACCATGCACGTCAACGACAACCGAGTATTCGACAACACGCTACCGTTCCCCACAATCGAACTGGAAAAGCTCATCGACTTTGCCGCCTCACGCATGAGCATCAGCTAACAGGCCATAGCTGTGCTACAATAAGACCATTGAAGCCATAAGAAGATAGGACGGCCGCCAATGACCACGCAATACGCAAGCGCCTTTACGTCCGCGCCAGAGAAGCTAATGCGCGACACCTTTTTCTCCATTGACAACACATACCAGGAGGCACGTAAAGCATACGACGCGTGGACGCAGACATCGCTCACGGTCGAACGCGACTGCCCAACAGACCAGTACGGACGTTACGACCAGACCCACCCCACATACCAAGAGCACGAGCAAGCGACCAAGCGACTCAACGATGCGAAGCGACGCCACCAGCAGGCGTGCGTAAACACGGTCAACAACGCCATCCACGAGGGGGACGCGCAGACGCTCTGGCGCGCCATCATGTACGTCCTCTCCTACAATTTCATGCTCACTAACGGCGACACCAACACAAGCTCACTCATGGACAGCGCCGACTGGGACGCTATGGTCCTCATGGGGGACAGCCTCTACGACTGTGACGCGTTCCGCAGCGCAGCATCCGCACTGGCCGACGGCGCGATCTACGACCCGAGCACGACACTCCACGGCCTCATCAAGCAGCTCAGCGAAGAAAGCGAAACGCTCACAGAGAAGGCTCTTGCCAGGCGCGAGACGATGAAAACCCTCATGCGCGGCATCATAGAGAACGCGGCGCGCGTCATCCTCGAAAACATGAGCAAAACGAGCAAACCGAACGCGCTCATCCCGACAGAGCACAGCCTGTTCACCAACACGTGTGTCTGCGAACACTTCATGTTCGCGGAAAACAGCGCGGCGACGCTGGGTCGTCTCATTATCTGGAAAGACACCAATGGACTCTTGCTGCGCTCGATCACGGCAGGGGCATACCAGCTCGACACGTGCAGCACCGACGCGCTCACCGTAGCAGCCGAACGGTGGCGCAGCATCATTGACGGCGCGGATGTAGACGCGGCCGAGCACCGCGAGGCGCGGTACGCCCACACGGCCATCGCTGCGACGCTCTTCGCCTACCGGGGCACAATCGCAACAGGCGACCTGTCGGCGCTCATTGACATGTTCAACAAGCAGGAGCAGGCGCGCGAGGCCGGTAAGGATGCCCATACTCTCACGCTCAGCTTTTGTGACCCCATGCGCCATTATGGGTTCATCAACAGCGTGGAAACCCTGATCGACTACGTTGCTCAGCGCATGAGCGGGACAGAACGAGCACAATAAGCTGCGCCACCGCGCTAACCGGCTGCGCGTATGCTACACTAAGAAAGAAGAGCCAAACGGCAACCGTGCAATGGAAAGAGAGAGTGAGCCACCCGTGAACAACAACACGATGGACCAGATTGACGCAGAAGCCCACGCCGAGCGCCTAGCAGCCACGCTTGCCAACGATGGCGCTAACGCGTTTTGGCGTGAACTCGCCAACATGCTCGCCACGCGCACCGATAACGGGAAGAACGCGTGCGCCGCGCCACTCACCAACACCATCGGCAGCAGCGCAGCACGCAAGCTCACCGACGCGGAGCTTTTCGACTGCGACGGGTTCCGTGAACTCGCCTCCGTGAGCGCATCCAATATGGGCGGCATGACGCGCACACCCCTCGAATACATCTTCCAGTACGCGACCGATGATAAGGCTGTGGACCGGCTTGCTCGCGGCGTGCTCCACTACGCGGCAGACGCTATCCGACGCGGCGCGAGCAACATGGCCGTGTTCGCAGCCGACAACCCCGCCACGGCAACGCGGCTCGCCGGACACTACATCACAGAAGCAGCCACCGCCGACCGCGAGGATGGAGACGACGCATTGGCGTTCAGCGGCGACATGCTTACTCTCACGCGCCGTCAACGCACAGCCGCGCACGGCCACGCTTACGGGCTGGACGCACACGACACAGACACGCTCACCTGCGTCGCCCACTATTGGGGGCGCTTGGCTGAACAGCGTGAGGACGAGGGCGACAAGAATGGTGCCGCGCAGGCGAGGACCGCGCACGCCATCACGTGCTCCGTGCTCATGGGGCGGGATGCGATCACCCCCGACATGCTGAGTGCCCTCCTCGAAACCGTAACGCTCAGCGGCAAACAAGGCACCTGGTATGACGGTGAGGAAGCGCTGCCGATTTGCCTGTACGTGCGCGACAACAACAGTAGGCTCGGCGAATCGCTGAGCACCGGGGAACAGGTCATCGACTACGCGGCACGCCATATGGGCGGACAGTGACACAATAAGCCGCTCTGGCGCGGCCGCACCATCTTTGAGCATATGCGCAACAAGGGCGGTGCGGCCACACTGTTACGGCAAACACGAACGAAAAGATGGAGGTGTTATCGCGTGAACTCGATCAAGTGGGACTACTGGCAAAACGTCGGAGCTGCGCGAGACGAATACACGACAGCCAAGCTGGCGCTGCACTCTATGTCAAAAAGGTCAAACGGATACAGTCGTCAGCTCGAACACGTTGACAGCCTGCGCAACAAGTTCATTAACCGTAGCGTGTCGTTCATCTGTCGTGAGAGCCGCGCCGAACGTCCGCGCATGTGGAGCGCATTTTACCTGTCCATGCTTGACCTGGACAAGATTAACCAGGACGACTCGCACGACTACACCAACTACCTCGTGATGGAATACCTGGTGCGCGCCCTCGGGTGGGACAGCGCACCAATCGGCGACAACAACCCCCTTTTCACATGCGACGACTTCCACAAGTACATCAACCTGGACTCCTGTCTTGACGTGGAGCGACCGAGCGTCGCCGGACTGTGGGCAATCGTAAAAATGCTAGAGGAAATGGGCGGGGTAGCCGCCCGTAACGCCGAAACCATCGCCCTACACTATCTCGTTGACGCGGCAGCAAAAAGCGGAGACGACAAGTACATGTGGAAATACGTGCAGCAATTCCGGTACGACGATGATGAGAAAGATAGTATCGAAGAGCACATTTTCTCGCCAGCAGCGAGTCCAGCAGGCAAGCGGGCGCTCCTCGCAAGAATACGCCTACGGTCAGAACCAGACATCGCCACCAGCCTGTGCCCACCCGTCAAAACAGTCAGCACCAGTCGCCTCATTGAAGCCGCACATCGGTGGCGGCACGAAATCGCCGCACGCGAAGCGGACGGAAACACGCTGTTGGAAACGGACGCAAGGACGGCGCACGCCCTCGTATGCTGCGAACTCGCGGGCAGAAACCACATCACCGCGAGCGACCTCGCGGAACTCATCGAAACAATGAGCGGACAGCACACGTTCCACGACCTCACGTTGAACACGCCACACGGGCGGCAGCACGTCACTAATGTTGAAGAACTTATCGACGCTGCCAGCCCATACATGACCCGATAAAAAAAGGGGGGAGAAACAGTGAACCAATACAAAGAACACATCAAGCGTCTACGCGGCGACTACAACGCCGCAGTTTGGGCAAGCTCACCGTTTTACGATGAGCCAGAGGACTACCGCTCGTGGGAGCTTGATTACGAAGCTCACGCGGACGCGTGTGCCGAAATCGTCGCGGACGCGTACCGTAAAGGCGACTACGCGCACATGTGGGAAGCACTCAACGAAGCGTTAAAACCACGAGACGACGACTGTGACGAACTGACAGGCGCTATTCTCACCGAAACCATCAGCAAGCTACAATGGGACACGCAACCCATCAACACCAGCGTATTCGACAACGACGCGTTCACTAGGATGGTTCTCGACTCACTAGCACCCCTCACCGCCGGATACGCAGCGATGACACTCGAACTCGTTATCGAAGCCCTGGGAGAGGGCGACGACACTGAGTATGAGAACTCGCTAACGATCATGGAACACGCGGCCAGCATCATTCTTGCAAGGACACCTCCCATCGGTGAGCGTGACACAAAACGCGTCACGCGCTCCCTCCCATTCCTGCGCCATCAAAGCATCGCCGACCACATCACACGAGCGCCAGGCGAGCAGGAAACCACCTTCACCAGGCTGGGAGACAAGATACTACGATGCGAAGCTATCGCATGTGAAGAAATCGGCGACGACGCAATCTTTTTCATAAACGCCGACACGAACCTTGTGCGCGAAGCCGCGCGGCGGTGGCGTGACACTATCGCGCGGGCAGAAGAACACGGCGACAACGAAATGGAAGCGGCGGCGAGGCGCGCACACGCTTACCTCTGCCTCACACTCATGGACAGGCGCAGTCTCCCCCACAGGGAACTAGCAGCACTCATTGACACGATGCAAACCCCCACCAGTAGCGGAGGAATACTCACAATCGTCATAAGCCCCGATGTGTGGAGAAACACAATCACCACCGTAGAAGAACTCATCGACTACGCGGCCACACGCATGAGCACAGCGCTCTAACAAAAGCCCGCCGCTTACGCACACACGCGCCTGGCGTGGCGCGAACGTGGTAGAAATGTGGGCACCCCACGGGAACACGCGTTAACACGCTCTCCCGTGGGGTGCCCCTTCTGTGCTATCAACGCCACCCCGTCACAGCCGCCCACGCCACCAACGGTAACCGAAACAGTTACACCGGTAGGCGTTGAACCGCAATCGGCCAGTGGACGGCCCCGGCGCTCACGCGGCAGAACCGCTCACACCGACGGCGACACCACGTCAGCAACACCGGCCGCGTCCGGCGCGTCACCGGCACGCAAGTGCTTCACGCGAGCAACAATCTCCTTTCGCTTCCCCTCCACCACGGGGCGGTCAGCGAAAGACCCCAAATAGCCGCATACCCTACGCACCACGCTGATCTTCTCCTCGTCGCGCTCACCACAGTCCGGGCAATAGAAACCACGCACGTCGGCCGCGAACTCACCCGAATAGTCGCACTCGAAGCACTGGCTCACCGGCTGATTCACGCCAAAATACCTGACGCCCGCAGCGACCGCCGCGTCCACGATAGACTCCAACGCGTCCGGGTTCTTCAACAGTGTTTCAGTCTCCACGTAATCAATCGCTCCGCCCGTCGTGTACGGCAAATACTGTGCCTCCACGCGCCACTTCTCGAACGGACTCATGTTCTTACGCACGTCCACGTGAAAACTGTTCTGATAGTAGCCCTTGTTGGTAATGTTCTCCACGTCACCAAACAGGCGTGTATCCAATCGGGCGAAACGGTCACACAGGCTCTCACTCGGCGTACCATACACGCCATAGCCGCGACCGCTCTCAGCTTTCCACGAGCGCGCCAACTCATCCAACCGGCGCACAATATTCACGCTGAACTCGACCGCTTCACGGTTACCGTACCAGTCGCCCCCGTAGAACCTTGCCACGGCCTCGTACACGCCGATGTAGCCCATGCTTGCGGTCGCGTAACCGCCCTCCACGAGATCACCCACCTTATCGGACGGCGACATGGCGACACCCGCAGCGCCCGTCACATAGTGGATAGGCGACTGGCTGGCGGTCGCCTCACGCACCTGATCGAAACGCCAATCCAACGCCTCGCGCACAATACCGGCGCGAGCATCCAGCAAGCGCATAAAATCGCTTGTGCTCTCGGTTTGCATAGCGATACGCGGCAGATTCAACGTCACCACACCCACGTTAAACCGCCCGTACTCCACCGGCTCCCCCGCTTCCGGGTTCTCATAGTAGGACAAGAAAGAGCGACACCCCATACTGGTGGGGTTGAAACCAAGGTCACGCACCGTGTTATCAACCGACTGGAAATCAGGGTAGATACGCTTGGACGCGCAATACAGGGCGAGGCGCTTCACATCATAGTTCGGGTCACCCGGCCTCATGTTCACGCCTTCTTTCAGCATGTACACGAGCTTGGGGAACACGGGCGTCTTACTGCGCGCGCCGTACCCGTTGATGCGAACTTTCAGGATAGCTTTCTGGACGACGCGGCCAGCCCACGACGTAGCAAGCCCGAAACTGATGGTGACGAACGGTGTCTGCCCGTTGCCCTGCACAGTGTTCAGCGCATACTCGACGCCTTCCATACTGTCGTACACGATGCTTTCCGTGCGCTTCTTAGCCTCGGCAACGCTCATGTCCCAAATCTTCTCACCTACGCCAGCCGCCATGCGGTCGCGCTCGCCGGACGCAACTAGGAGAGCCACGCTCTTGTCCAAGGGTTCCACCCCGGCGACGCCCATCTCTGCTGCGACGCGTGTCGCGTTTTCGAGGGCGCGCGCCAACTCACGCCGGTACGTGTACATGACGTAAGGCTCCAACACCTCATCGAGCTTACTGTAAGTCTGGCCGCCGTACTGGCCGACACTGACCTGTGCGGCGATCTGCGGGATCAGGTCTGTCGCGGTTTCGACGCTGCGCACGTGCTTGACGCGCGTGTTACCGATGGGGAAGTCCTCGCGGGAGAGAATGAACGGCAGGTCCACGAGCATACAGTTGAACATGCCTCCCGGCACCGTGTAGTCGAGGTCGTGGAAGTGAATGTCGCCGCTCACGTGCGCGCCGCTCACCCGCTCCGGCAACTGTTGCAGCGCGTAATAACGACTCACCTCGCCAGCTTCAAGGTCGCGGAACGTAGAGAACAGGCGCGCGTCCTTGTTCGCGTTCTCTTTCGTTTTCGTCTCATCCCCGCCGAACAGGCCACCGAGGCGCTGTTCAATCGTCTCCACGCCCGCGTTGCCGCCAGCATTATCGCCGGTAGGGGTAATGAGCGGCGCGGGCAAACCGCTCTCGTTGTCGGCGCTACCACGCGCCCCGATCATGGTCTCATTGCTGTTGACATTACTCATATGTGACACTGTCCCCTCCCGGATACAAAGCGCCACCCCGCCCGTGGAAAAATAGTTGGCGGACTGGCGCACAATCGTACAATCAAACAATTCGGGGACACGCCAACAAAAAGCCCACACCCACGCCGCACACGTGCGACAAAAGGTGAGCGCAAACTTCACAGAAGCGTGTCCGCCACGCGCACAATAACACACCTCGTATGCGCCGCCAAGCGGCTAAACCGACGGGAAACACGCGTAGCACACCCCGCGCGCCCACTATGCGAGACAAGCACGCGGAAAGTGATACACGACACCACACTCGGCCGAAAAGCGCGAGCAAACGACGCGCCAATAAGATGACACACCGAGAGGTCGCGCCCCGACTATCGCGCTACGCGCGCCCCAAAAACCCGTCACGCGCTACCGACCACAACGACTTGTGAGACCACCGGGCGCACGCGCGCCTCACCTCCGGCGGCATATTCTCATGCGCAATCACGTCAGTTAACATGTTCCTGAGCGTTTGCTCTCCACGCCACTCGCACTCGTTAATGACACCCTCCACGGCATCCACCAGCACGTCACTTGGAACACCTGGGCAGGCGACGGCACACTCCCACTTCCCATCGTCGGCGAGGGCACGCGCATAACCGTGCGGAACACTCGCAGCATAGCGCACAGCGTTTCTAATAAGACCAAATTTTCTTCGCGCAAGCGTATCCCACCACGCCCAATCCGGGCACGACATGGAACGCAAGACGCTCTTCACGATACCGTCACCGTAAGGCTCGTCACGGTGGAGCGCATACGCACGCTCTAGCGTACTTCTCCACGCCCTCGGATGAGACAACGCGCGCTCAACGCCAACGCTACCAACATGACGAGACGAGCTTCCCACGTTCCGGCACCACATGTTCACGTACCAGTCGATAATCTGCCCGTCAGCGTTCGACCACGGCTCAAAAGCATACATTGCAGCCACATCAATGCTATCGTCTACACCCTCTAGGAGAAGCCGCACCAGTTCCTCCCTCGGCAATACGGGACTACCCAGCACGTACTGACGCAACGTAGCGTCGCCAGCCCACTCTAACACCACGTCCACCGGCATGGAAACATTCTTGCAGCCACGGGTCGCAATCGCTCGCCCACTCATACCGATACGCCTCGCATACTCCACAAGATCACGCAGAGCCTCGCCATCGAGCGCACTGTTCGACAATAGGTTACCGATAACAGCCTTCGACTTCGACTTTCGTAGCACACTCACAGCGTCGCCGCTAATCGCCGTGTTTCCGGCCAGCGCCTCACGCACAAGCGCACTCTTACTGCGCAGCGCGTCCCGCTCCAACCGTTCAGTAACGTTCGGGTGTGCGGCCAAGTCCGCGCGGAAACCGTTACACGCCCGCCCGTTAGAAAACAGCGTTTCGAGAGCGCCGCCCGGCAGGCGACGGTCAGACAGCATCGTATCCGCCCAACGGAACCGCACCTTGTCATATTCACGGCTCTCAAAGTCGCGCCACGTCACCCAATCTATCGCGAGCAGCGCATGACTGTACGCGTATGCGTCACCCTTGCCGACGCTCGTCACAAACCCCCACAGGTTATTATTGACAATCGGGACGCCCAGCTTGTCGCGCAGTATCGCATCGTAAGAAACAGTCATACTACCATTGTAGCACAACTGTTCACGCCGGGCGCGCAGCAAGTGGTTAAGCGCCCACGTCACGCGCCGTCAGCGCCCACACGCCTGACAGTAGCACACCGTCTGATACCGTTTTAGGCGCGCCCCAAAAACCCGTCACGCGCAACAAGCCACATCGACACGGGCGACCACCACGCATACTCGCGCCTCACACTCACCGGCATATTATCGTGCGACAACATATTTTTAAGCGCATCACGCGCGCGAAAGAAGGCGTAATCAGAATTGCCGCTCTTTTCTTCCGCAGCCGCTCGCAGCTTCGCTTCCAAAATCTCAACCAACAGGTCGCCGGGAGCGTTCTCGCAATCGGCAGCGGCAGCCAAACACCCGCACTCGTAGAGCAGTCGAGCGTGCTCCGGCGACGCGCTCACGCTATCTACGCTCACGCTCGCCGAATACCCTGCATCAACAGTCCTACGTATTGCGTCACGCCGCACCCAGTCAGGGGATGACGGTGCTCTCGCCGCCGTCATACACATGCGCATATTGACGCCTCCGTAACGCGCGTACATGCGCTCTAACGTGACCGCGTGAGCGCGAGGATGCAACAAAGCAGCCTCCGCCGTCCACTGACACTCAATCCGCTGTGGGAAATTACTCCGTAGCGCCCCGCCCACCTGTTTCTCCCACCGGGACAGGAACCAGTCAATCATGTCGCCGTCAGCGTTTGACCATGATGGGAAAATATCAATACCCGGATAAGAGTAGCTATCGAAAGCGGTTTTTTGTGTAAGGTGTTCCCACAGTGCGGCGGTCGGTGCGACTGGGTTGACCAGCGCATTAAGGCGCACGCCTTCATCCGACGATGATAGCCACGACTCCAACACGTCAGCGGGCATGGACGCGTTTCTTCCGCCCGCCCATGAAATGTCTCTCGTTCTCATACCGATGCCGCGCGCACGCCGCTCCGCACTCCGTAACACATCCCCACTGAGCGCTGCGTTCCCCAGGAGCGTTTCAACGACACGCGCGGACTTCGACCTCAGTAGACGCTTCATCGTTTCGCCACTCACGCCAGGGCTTGCCGCTAGGCACTCGTTCAATGTCACGTTTCTTTTCTGCCGACAATAGCGCTCCATGTCCGCCGTCACGTTAGGGTGCCTGGCGATCATCTGCCATATGCTTTGAACCGTCGGCCAGCCGCCAAGAATCGCGTCCAACACCACGCCGGGTGTAAGCCAATCCTCGATGACTGGTTCTAAGCAGTAATAACCGAACTCGCGCCCAATCGCTACGAGAGCATCCGCGTACGCATCCTCATCGCCTTCACTGACGCTCGTGACAATGCCCCACAGGGCACTACTGACAGTCGGCTCCCCGATCACGCGACGCAACAATCCCTTGTAGTCATCACTCATACTGACCATTATAGCAGAAACGGGAGCATCATCGCGCGCCTGCGATACTTCACCCGCACAGCGGATAGAGCGAGGAAACATCAACGCCATCACCGCCGGACTTAGCCGCTTTCTTCTCGTGTCGTCCGCGATACGCGTCGTCAGCAACAAGCGGCCACAGCGCGCGATCATCCCACGCCAAATGAGACCGCACATCTGCCGGACAAAGACGGTGAAAGAGAACATTCATGCCCGTCGAGTAGCCGGTTGAGAGCCGCCTGTCCGCATAAAAGCCAGCCAAATCTCGTACCAGGGCGGGCGGCGCGTTCCTGAAACCGAGCGCACTGCCCGCACCGAACACGCGATACACGTCCCACACGAGGCCGGGCGGAAAACAACGGTTACGCCCCGCCTCCAGCAACAGGCGCTTCTTATCGTTACTGCCAGTGAACAGTAGCGTCTCGAAAGCCGCGCGCGTCGCCACGGGATTACCGGCGATACTCTCCCACGCCGTCTTGCACTCGATGTCGCGCGCGCCAGCTTCCAGCATAGCGGGGTGTGCGCTCTCGTTAGAGAACACATACGTGAGACCACTCTCACTGCGGCGCTGCCTCATTTCACGCCACAGCGTCTCACTCGACAGGACCGGGTTCAGGAGCGCCCTGTCACGCCACGGGTTATCCACGCTGTGAACGATCCTGAGAACGTCATCCTCGCTCACGTTTGTGGCGTATGCGGCCGCGTGAGGCGCATACAGGTCGCGGCTCAGCCATTCGTCCACCAGGCTGTCGTGCGCGCTTCCGCCGCGCATGGCGGGGTCCACGAAATCGCGTCCCAACCCCATGTACGAGCGATTCTCGCTTCGCGACTCCCACAGCGTGCGCACGTCATCTCCGGTGAGCGCGCCTCCCATCAACATGCTGTACACGATGAAATCCGGTAGGAGGTTCGCCACGCTCATAGCAGCGTCTATCGCTTCGCGCGTGAGCGACGGGTTATCGAACACATTGGAGAGTTCCATGCGGGGGTCGCGCTGCGAACCTCCGACCTTAATCGCCGATACGATGACGCGCGCCGCTTCGGTAATGCGTTTTTCGCCGAGACCTGGCTGCGACAACACGGCCCTGTGGGCGTCAGTGTGTGGGAGATTGTCGTACACCCATTGCGCGGCGGCGTCCGGCACGCGACGCTCTTCAAGGAAACGACGCATAGCCCGCGTGTCGTCATCTTGCCACGCACCAGGGGCTTGCCACAAGCCGATAAGAACGCGCGCGTACTCATCCTCGTCGCCGGGCGCAATGCCTGTCACGTCGCTGAAAAGGATAGTCACCGATGCCGCCTTTCTGTTCCGTCTCTTTACTCAACCGTTATTCAACGGGAACGCTTCTTTTAGTCGCGGACCTCTGGCTGACGAACGATACGGAAAGCGTCTCCTCCGAGAACGCCCCTATGATACCAGTAGAGCACCTGGTGCACGTTTGCCTGGTTGCCGTCGTCAATGTTATCCCACCAACCGTCCAGCGGCCCATACTCCCACTTGTTACGGTACGCGTATAGGGAGTCGCCGCACATGACGATTGTGCCATTGACGAGAAGATCACCGTATTCGACTCGCCTCTCAACGCCGTCCTCACCAACGACGGTGACTTCCGCGTCGCAGATCGCGCGAGTCAGCTCATAATACTTGCCAGTAATCGCCTGCATGTCCATCGTTTCCTCCTTTCGTCAGCCAACCGCGAGATACCAGATACCAGCGAACGCGCACGCGCCAACCATCGCACTGCACAGCAGCATGATCGCAGACACGCCATCGTCTAGCTTCCCGCTGAAAGCCGTGTACACTCCACCGCCACACACCAGCGTCGCGAGAATGGTGAGAACGATTACTGCACCCATGTTTGTTTCCTTCTCTTGTTTTCGTTTTCTACGATCAACGCCTATCATACCACAACATGCGTGGCGATATACAGATAAAGGCCAAGGAACGCGCACGCGGCGAGCAGCGCAGCGCCCACAGCAAACATCGTAAACGCAACCCCGCGCCTCACGCTAACAGGGGCGCACATTGCCAAGATAAACATCGGGGCTGCAAGAACAGCGGGAACAACCACAAGGACCATGACTGCCTCCTCTTTATGTTATGTTTTAACGTGTCGCCACCTATGATACCACGCGTGTTCGTCGCGTTGCCGTTTTTAGCGGACAGCAATGAACACATTGACCAACGTCAGTATCACAATGGCAACGACCACAGCGACCGTAGCGACATCGCTCATGACTTTACCTCCTTCCGCTTCCCTTTTCGCGATCATCCCTCATGGTATCACGCATCGACGCACCGCGCGCGGTTGGTGAGCTTTTGCCCCACACGTGGACATGTGCTTATACTGTACCATGTAGGCACAAAAACCATATGCGCCCACAAAGAAAATACGCCCGTTTCACACAGTCGCAGGGTGCGACGCGCGGGCATGGGTGCGCGACAAGAACAGGAGAACACAACAAGTGGCTCGACCAAGGAAAACACAGGCCGCACCAGAGGCGGCGAACGCTGGACTGTCAGCGAAGCAGCAGGCGCTCAACGCCGCGCTCGCGCAGATCGACAAGCAGTTCGGTAAGGGTTCCGTCATGCGCCTGGGCGACGATAACCGCCCGCCCATCCAGGTAATCCCCACCGGCAGTCTCGCCCTTGATGTGGCGCTCGGCGTGGGCGGACTCCCCAAGGGCCGCGTCATTGAGATTTACGGCCCCGAGTCGTCCGGTAAGACCACTGTCGCCCTGCACGCGGTTGCAAGCGCTCAGAGGGCGGGCGGCACGGCGGCGTTCATTGACGCTGAGCACGCCCTGGACCCCGTGTACGCGAAGGCGCTGGGCGTTGACACAGAATCCCTCCTAATCTCCCAGCCTGACACGGGTGAGCAGGCGCTAGAAATTGCGGACATGCTGATTCGTTCGGGTGGCGTTGACATTATCGTTATCGACTCTGTTGCAGCGCTCGTCCCGCGCGCTGAGATTGAGGGCGAAATGGGCGACTCTCACGTGGGCTTGCAGGCCAGGCTTATGAGCCAGGCGCTCCGTAAGATCACGGGCGCACTGAACGGCACCGGCACGACCGCGATTTTCATTAACCAGTTGCGTGAAAAGATCGGCGTTTTCTTCGGCTCCCCGGAAACCACGACGGGCGGTAAGGCGTTGAAGTTCTACGCGTCCGTGCGCATCGACATTCGCCGTATCGAAACGCTGAAAGAGGCTGGCGCACCTGTTGGTAACCGCACGCGCGCGAAGATCGTGAAGAACAAGGTCGCGCCGCCGTTTAAGCAGGCTGAGTTCGACATCATCTACGGTAAGGGCATCTCCCGCGAAGGTTCAATCATCGACATGGGCGTGGAGCACGGTATCGTCCGCAAGTCCGGCTCCTGGTTCACCTACGGGGACGACCAGCTGGGCCAGGGCAAGGAGAACGTGCGCCAGTATCTCGCAGACAACCCCGAATTGGCTAACGAGATCGAGAACAAGATTCTCACCACCCTTGGCATCACAGGCGACACCGTTGACCAGGTGACGGGCGAGGTCGCAGACGACTACGACCCGATGGAGGACGCGGGCTTCTAAACGCCGCTCAACACTCATCCAGCGTCCCTGCCCATTAGCGCGCCACATTGCGCGCGGGCGGGGGCGCTTGTTTTTCATGCTGCGCTGCGTCTCGCGGGCGGACGACAGTTCAGCCGCCGCGTGTTGCTGGAGCAGTGGAGGCGCATGCGCGTTTACCGGACGGTTAAGAGAGAGGCGGCGAGTATCGTCTAACGCCGGGGCGAGACGACGCACGCCGACGCGCATGAGCAGACGCTTTCCCGCATGATAGCAACGGAAAACCCCGAACCATACCAAACGGTACAAGTTCGGGGTTTTCCCATTTAACCGCCGCAACACCAACATGGAGAAACGGGGCGACTGACGGGACTCGAACCCGCGACCTCCTGAGCCACAATCGGGCGTTCTACCAACTGAACTACAGCCGCCATCCGCAAGCGCGCAGCCAGCAACTAAGCCGACTACCTGCGCTTACAGGAACCAATATACCACGCTCACCATCTGCGGGTCAACATGACACGCGGACGCGCTCACAGGAGACGGAATACTCGCGCGCGGGCCACTACACACCCAGCAGTGAGCGCGCCCGCTCCACCATAGGACCAGTCAAACCCGCGCCCTCGTTGGTTCCCACTGTCACAATGCCGTCGTGCTCCACGAAACCAGGCACATGCAGGTCATCCACCCACACCACGCGCTCACCAGCGGCCGCACACTCGCGCAAATAGGCGAGCGCTTCCGCCAGCTTCGCGTCCTGGTTGACAGCGCCCACCGTGCACCCCTCAAACACGTTCACCACGCTATCGTCCACGCGCACACCCACCTGGCGAGCGGCCTCCACAGCAGCCGCACCCCACGACGACACCAACGCCAGACGCACGCCCGGCAACGCGAGCAAACCGTTCACGTCAGCAATCATCGACGGCGACACCCACACCGGCTCACTCACACGCATCCCCCACACGTCACGCAAACGCGGAACCTTCACCCGCACCCGCGCCCTATCCGCATACTCGCCCACCACACCGGCAGGCTCAGGAGACACGAACAGCACGCCGTCCAAGTCAAGAGCCAACACGCCGCCCGCACGCGCAAGCGCGGAACCGCCCTCACTTACCATTACAGCACACCTTTCATATCATGCTTTCGCAGCCACTCCCCGGCATCCCAGCTTACGCCCCTCAATGCTAGAGTATCAAATAAGGCTGTATAACCTACATTCGTAGGCCACGTTTCCCTGTTTGAGCGCCGCCACATTGGTCCCCAGAGCACCACGTGCGCCCTGGTCCGCTAGTACCCTGGCATCCAAGCTATATGCTTGTGCCCTAGCGGGGCATAAGGGAAGAATCACCTCCCTCACGACTCGACGGCGGTTCTCCCTTTTCGGAGTCGGCTTATTCTTCGACCTATCCCGCCCCGGATACTTCAACGAACCTCTAGCGGGCGGCGTCATAAGCGCCACTTGTGGCCGTAGTTTCCGGTTCTTCGCCCGTGTCGCCCGCGCTTTATCGACGCGCGGCACGGCCCGTGCCGCGATGTTAGCCGCAGCATTAACGTCCCTATCCATCGCCCCATGTTCGTGGCAGACGGACAACTTATGCGTGGGATGCGTAACCTTGGAGCTGCATTTATAGCACAGTTGCGACGTGTTGGCCGGATTTACGGATACGACCCAGCCACCATTCCGCGACACGTAGTGAGTCAACCACCGGACAAAAGCGCCCCTGTTCCACCTGCCATTCTGCATCGTGTTCGCAACCCACCCTAGGTCCTCCACAGCAACGACCGCGTTGCCCCACGAGTGGGACAGATAAGCTATCTCTTGCGCAGCAAGAATCGCCAACTCGCGCTTCTTCCGGGAAGCGGCCTCGCGGTGAAGCCGCGCCTCATCCAGCGCGGACATGTGCTCTTGCCGGTCGCCAAGTATCGTCGCAGCTTTCTTCCGCAAGTGACGGACTTGTAGTTCGGAGGCTCGGACACTGTTCCACAGTGAATGAACCCGCTGGGAGAGCGTCGTCCCATACACTATGCGACCCGTCTTGGTATCGCGGACAACGACGGTGGCGTAGTTGTTGATTCCCACGTCCACTCCGATAGTATAGTCTCCCGAAAACTGCACAACCGGATTATCCGCCACGACCGTGAAAATGAACACCGGCTGGCCATTCTCGACCTTAATGACAGGTAGAGTAACCTTACCCTCAGTGAACCTCTCGTTGTCGAAGTCGAAGATCAACCGATACCACGCGCCTTGAATAACCATCTTCAAGACAATTTCACCGTCCGCAAACGGGTCATTCTCAATACAGGCATAAGCGCTGTCCACCGCACCCAGGTTTACATAGTCCTCACCATACGACGGAGCGGCCCCGTTTGCGGTACGTTTCCAGCCCTGGCTCACGTACTTAGAGCTTTCCCCGTTCGCGGCCTTAACTCGCTCCTGATAGGAGCGGTAGGAGGTTACAACATTGTACTGGACTAGCTTCTCTTTACGCGACCTACCAGTGCGGCCAGACGACAGAAAATCAGGCATGGTCACACCCGCCTGGCGGCCCGCCTCGGCGGGAGCAGTCGCAGTAACCCGCGCTAACTCAGCACCTAAAACCCCGTCGTTGCGAACCACAAATGTCGCGTAACCAGAGATGTCACGCACCTCGGACGCAAGCGCCGCCAAAACAGTCGCACTATCCAGCAGCTCACCGTCCAAGCCTAGAACATGGGTCGGGCGCGCGACAAACGCCCTGTACGTCTGATTTTTAGCCAACGCGCCCCTCCTAAAATGCACTCAATACCAACTATACCGACCAATAGCAACGAAACCCCTAGCTGTCACATAGACACTCATCATCGTTCGCATACGGCAAGCCAAAGCGAGTGTATGCCAGCACTTGCGCATAAACTGACTGACTATAGTGAACGAGCTTGTGGATAGTCGCCGCCTTACTCGCGTCGCGCACGATCACCTCATCAAACACGCGCGCTGGCATGTTATCGTTGCAGATCGCCACCTCACGCACGCGCTCCTCATCATCGTGGGCGAGCTTCACGAGGACATCCCTCGGCGTATTCACATGATGGGCGACGCTACAGCGCACACCCCAATCAGGGTCGTCGGCAAGAACTCGCAGCACGCGGCCCGTCGCAGATGGGTTATCCGACACCGTCTCGTAGCCCGGACGCTTGCCCTCCACGAGCCACAGCATCGCGCGCTCAGGCAGGTTCGGGTTAACGATCAGGCGCTTCACCGATAGCGACACTGCACGCTTCTGACGCTCGCACTCTCCGACAGCGCGGACAATACAATCCCCCACAAAATGCGCGGGCAACGCCGGATTACTCGCCGCTTTCTCGCTCAAACATCCGCCAGACGCGCCGAACAGGATGGCAGACACGTACCCGGCCAGGTCGCACACGGGGGTTTTCGGGTTCTCGCACGCCGCATTACGCACGTAGACGACGCCATCTTGGGAGAGGCGGCTCAGGTCGGCGGCGGGCGTTAACGGGCTACGCGCGGCCGCTTCACGCTGTTTGCCGTTCGACGAGCGCGCGTACTCGACGGCAACGTCAGCGGTTTCAGCAAACCACTTGTGCTTGCCGTATTCGTCATTGTAAGCAACCATAGCTGTACGCCCCCTTTTTCCTGTCTCGCCGCACGCAACCCGTTTAGTGGGTGGCGCGCGGGCGTCCGATACGCTTGAACGCTTCTAGGATACCACACGTCAGCGTGCGACGCGCAAGGGACGACACGTCGGAACACAGGATACGTGGGGCGGACGTGCGGGCCAAGTCGCATGTGGACGCGCGAAGCAGACACCACCGAGTCAAAGAAAGACGGGCGGCGCAGCCCCACCAAAGCCACAACCGCCCGCCCCCAAAAGCGCAACACCCCACTGGTAGCCCACGCCTTCCGCGCAGTTTCACCCGCCGACGGGGCCGTGAACAGCGTCCCTCATCCTCATCACTCCCCTGCGCAACGCGCGACGCGCCGCCACCTTCACCTTCCCACTATCAGCACCCTCGCCGAGCTTTTCCAACTCGCGGCTGTACGCCCGGTTCATGCGGCCAATCTCCAAATTCAGTCGCTTCGTCTGCTCAACCGTGTACTCCTCATACCCCGCGTAAGCCCTGAACTCGCGGATACGCGCCAAACACCGGGCCTTCTCCTCCCTGTCCGGGATGCGGCCCGTGACGAGCACCCACTCTTCCAAGTTTTGGTTGCCGCGCGCACGGTTACACGCCACACACGCCAGCGCCATGTTCCCATACCGGGTTGCGCCGCGCACCGTGCTCCCGCCCCTGGGGTTTACAGGCGTGATATGCTCTGCTGTCGCCTGACCGTCCGCAGGCTCACCCCTGTGCAACGGCCTGTTACAGTAACAACACCTGCCGCCAAACGCGAGAACGCTCATCACGTAGCGGCTCTTGTTCATGTCGTTGTCGAACGCGGTGAGCGCGTGACGTGACAGTTTCGTGTCCTTACTTTTCACGGGGACCGGGGCTGTCATTTGACCAATGTTGAACGCGAGAATGTCAGCAACGTCACTGGTTTTCACGTCGTCACCCAAATAGGCGCGCAACCGCCTCCCGTCCTCCGTGTCCGCATCCAACTCCGCGAGGAACAAGCCGCGAGCCTTCTCGCCCGCGCGCTCCCACAGGGCGCGACTATCCGCCGCCTTCTCCTCATCACCGTCCGCGATAGCGAGGTTCACGCGCTCCCACAGCCCTCGAATACTCGCCCACGTTTCCTCATTCAACGCCCCAGCCACTCGGCCCGCCTGCTCAGACAATTCCTTCGCCGTGAGCGGACGGCTTACGTGCGAGTTCTGAAACACGCCAGGACTAGGCTTCGGCACGCCACCAGGACGCGGGATATGCACTCCACCCACCTGCCCCGCACTAGGACGCACACCAACGACACGGGCACCGTCACCACCACCGTTAGCGGACGCGTTAACTGCCACCCCACGCTGGAAGCCGGGAACAGCCTCAGACAAGCGCCCCTGATTCACCGCACGGGCCTGCGCATCAGTGAGCACCACATGCCCCGCGTGCGGACACCGGCCACGCCCCCTGTTCTCAGGCTTCGCCCGGCACCGCTCCACACAACCATCCTGACGCCTCCCGTACACGTACTGCACATTATCACCCATCGGCGCACCTCAACCTTCGCTCTCTACGCGCTCCCACAAGCCGCGAATACTCCGTTACAACCTAGTTTATTCTAGGTTGCATGGCCTCGTTACCAAGGCCAGCTCCAAGTCTCACAGCGCTTTGACACACCCGCTTGGTTCGCGCTTCACCGAGGTCAGCGTTGCCAACAGTACATTGGTCCGTCTTACGCCCTCTCCACGCGCGTTTAACGTCTCCGGGGCACTCCCGGCGACCTTGATGTTAATGGCCGCGTTCAGATCACGGTCCAAAGATAGACCGCACGCATCACAGTTAAACGTTCGCTCACTCAGGGATAGCTTGTCTTTCACTACCCCACAATTCGAGCACGTTTTACTGGACGGAAACCAGCGGTCAACCACACGCAACACCGTGCCATTACGCGCGGTCTTATACTCTAGCTGGCGACGAAACTCACCCAAAGCCGCATCCGACACGCTGCGGGCAAGATGATGGTTTTTCACCATGCCCGCAACATTCAAGTCCTCGATGCACACGGTACTGTAGTTTCGTGCGATCATGGTGGTGACCTTGTTGATCGCGTCAGCTCGCACGTCCGCCACACGGGCGTGCAGCCGGGCGACACGCGTCCTCGCCTTCTCACGACGAACGCTACCCATAACCTTACGGCTCAACGCCTTTTGCGCCTTCCGCAACGTCCTTAGCTTCGAGCTTAGGGCGCGAGGGTTAGGGATAACAGTCCCATCCGACAGCGTAGCGAGGTTTTTCACGCCAAGATCGACACCAACCGCACCACCCTTCGGTGCCGATGCTAAGACCATCGCAGGCTCTCGATCCACCGTCAAGCTCGCATACCAGTGGCCAGCACGACGCGACACGCTTATACGAATCACGTGCGCCCCATTCACTAGCTTGTACACATTTTCCATGCAATGCACCCGGCCAATACGAGGCAGTTTCAACCCGCAAGGGTCACTAGCCGTGGGCGCGGTAAACCCCGTGGAATACGCGAACCGCATGGTGGCGTTCTTCGACTTAAAACGAGGAAACCCAACCCTCTTGCCCTTGCGCTTACCTTTTCGGGACTTAGACCAGTTCGACAAACCCTGAGCCAGATCACGAAACGCCATGCTGTAGGTTTCCTTACTGTTCTGGCTCCACCACACCTCGCCTGTGTCACGGTTGACGGCGAGAGTGTCTTTGTTCTCGTTCCACCACCGGCGCAAATCGTAATGCGACCACTTGGGAGACTCGCCGTTGTCTATCGCTTCTTTCGCACGAGCAAGACCAGCGTTGTAAGCGAACCTCGCAGCCCCAGCGTGACTCGCCATGCGCCGCTCCTGCCTCGGCGTAGGGTCAAGCCGGACCTTCACAGCCTCATACGAACTCATCTGGCGACATCACCCCCAAACCTTCCCGCTCACTTACCAACATTGCGCTTACCGTAACACAATATCAGTTCAGAAACCAAACCGAAACACCACTACCGTCAACGCCCACAACAAACACACGTAAGCGCACTACGCGAGCGGAATAGCCGCCGCAATAGCACCGCCATCACACAACAACACGCCGCAACAAGCAAACACCGCCGCCAGACGCTCTGTACGCGCCTCTCGCAGACCCGCAGGCGCAAAACGCACTCAGGGAGGGGTGGGCGCGTGAAAGCCCGTCAGAAGCGCATACAGTAAATGCGGCGCGCCACCAACCCCGAACACAAGGAAGATAGCACGCCGCAAAGACGCCAGCGACAACAGGAACGGCCGTCTACATCGCAGCCTCAGCCAGAATAGTACGCGCGCGCTCATAACGGACAAGGCGCGCAACGTCAGCTTCCGACAGGTCAACGCCGCCACCAGGCAGACGCGACGTGTCCAGATTATGAGCCAGGTCGCAGCGCTTCACTGTACGCGCAACGCTATCGCCGCCCGCGCGCTCAATATACTCGAAATACAGCTCACCCTCCCGGCGCGTCAGCCCGTCAACAGCCTCCACGACACGCGCAGGGAACACGCTTGCGAGCGCATCCAACGACACCGCCGTATCCTCCACCACGTCATGCAACCACGCGGCCGCAACCGCCACCTCGTCACCGCCAAGCCAGCGCACGCGATCAGCGACAAAAGCAGGGTGCTCAATATACGGGGCACCACCCTTATCAACCTGCCCGGCGTGAGCAGCCTCAGCGACAAGACGCGCAGCCTCCACCAACAGACCGCCAGGCTCCACGATCCGATACTCGCCATACTCGGCCGCGTCCTCAATCCCGAAATACGGGACCAAAGACACGTACTCGCGGCCAAGAGTACCATCCTCGATGTTTACGGTGATCGCCTCATAGTGGTCAACACCCACGTCGCCACCAACCGGGACCGCAACGCGCTCCACCGCGCCGTCAGTGAGCACGTAACCGCGCTCGCCCCACAGGATACGCAGACCAGCGTCCGCGCCATTCGCAACCTTCTCCACCATGTAGCTAAAACCTTCTTTCCGCGTTCCCCTCCACCAAAAACACCATGTGGCGCACAGGAGAGGAACCAACTGACACCAACAATACCACACGAACGCGTCTCGCGTCTACCGGCGCGCCGTCAACACATCCACCGGCACCTCCAAGCCGCTAAACGTCGCATCCATCGCACGGCACACCTCCTCGCGCTCAGCCGCCGTCACATCCGGGCGACGCAACCGCTCATACAGGACGTGGACACTCTCTTTCGCCTGCAACGACTCAGGCGTGTGAAACTGCAACTCGAAATGCGCGCCATCCGGGGAATCCATCTTCACGTTAATGCCCTTGTACCCGCCTTTCGCGCGACTCTCCTCCGTCAGCTTCCAAAAGTCCGTCACCTCAACGACCTGGTAACCCTTCGCCGTCAGCGTGCGTATCGTCCGATTAAAGTCCTCATAGTAGTCACCCACGCCACTCACACTCGTGTACCGGATAACATCGTAGAGTGCGTCAAAACGCTTACCACGATTCAACACCTTATCCACCGTACCAGACGCACTCTTCACCCGAAACTGTAGGTTCCACAGGTTCAACCCGAGCGCCTGCAAATCACCAGTGATGCGCGGCTCCGCGCCTACAGCCTCATGGTATCGGTCAAGAACGGTTTGCGCCCCCCCGTTCTCGAACGACGCGCCAAACCTGCACGCGTGCTTCGCCCTGCACGGCAACACGCGCCCCTGATTATTCACATGAAAACGCATACAACCACCAACTCTCGCCCCGTCAGTTAAGAAAACACGCGCCCCTACAACCGGGCAAACAACCAGGGACACAACCACGATAGCAACAAAATATCACCGCCACAAAAACCGCGCAACACCGCGCGTCCCAAACGCAAACGGAAACCACGCTGTACGCGCCTCTCGCGGGCTCGCGCGCCGCAAACAACCCAACACGCACACCGGACTCTCAACGCCCCTTAGAACGCCGCACAGTGAGCCTGACGGCGCAAGCAACCGCATGGCGCAACAATTCCAGATAGCGCACCGCGTGAGAAAAATGCGGAGCAACCGCCCAAAACGCCAGCCAACCCACCAGGCGCGCCACCCAGGAAACACGCACCACACACGACAGGAAAGCAAAACGCAGGCGCACCGGGCGGCGCTCCGCAACAAAACCCCACAACCTTCACAACAGAAAGCAGAGGGGAGAAAAGGGATCGCGCCGGGACTCGCACCCGGACCCACACCGCCAGTCAAACGTCCACACGAAACCGCGTGGCGGCGAACGCCCGTCAGCGCCGCAGCGAGGTCATGACTCTACACCGCAGACCAGTGGCCGCTCTCACTGTTTTAAGCTACGCGACCAAGCTACAACCAGTATCCAATTATCCAAAGTGCCCCCGGCAGGAGTCGAACCCGCGACCCATTCATTAAGAGTGAACTGCTCTAACCAACTGAGCTACGGAGGCTTCATTTTTGCGCGCTTCCGGCGGGACTCGAACCCGCAACCTCCCGCACCGGAAGCGGGCGCTCTGTCCATTGAGCTACGGAAGCAAACATGCGATATGAAATTATTTTGTGCCCCCGGCAGGAGTTGAACCTGCGACCTGCCGGGCTTCAACCGGCCGCTCTTACCAAACTGAGCTACAGAGGCTTCATTTTGCACGCCGAAGCCACGCCAACAACATGGCGAGACGCGCACAGTTCTGGCGGCGGGACTCGAACCCGCGACCACTGGCTTATGAAACCAGCGCTCTACCATCTGAGCTACACCAGGATACACGCAGCAAATAGCGCGCTCACGCGCTACGTGACGCTGCCAGTATTTACTTTTGTCCCGGCGGTAGGACTCGAACCTACAACATCCACTGTATCAGAGTGGCGCTCTCACCAATTGAACTACGCCGGAAAAGACGAAAACAAAGTAGCGAAAGAGCGACCGCACAACACGGCCATCACGTGCCGCCTCTGTGTGGTGAGCGAACGAGCATCACGAGTGATCGAAAGGAGGAAACAAAACCCGCGACGCTCATCCGCTGAACGCTTTTTGTTTTCGTCAGTAGTCCCGCCGAGAATCGAACTCGGACAATTAGAGTGAAAATCTAATAGGCTGACCTTTACCTCACGGGACCGTCATTGAAACATACCACTATTCTGTTGTTTCAAGTACCCCTACCGGGAATCGAACCCGGACCTGACGACTGAGAATCGCCCATACTCACCACTATACGATAGGGGCTTATGTTCTTTTGTTGGCGGCGGGACAGGGATTTGAACCCTGGGCACCTGTCGGTGCTACAGTTTTCAAGACTGCTCGCTTCGGCCGCTCGCGCACCCCGCCATGTTCAGTTTGACACTGAGTGCCCCCAGTAGGACTCGAACCTACGACCCTCGGATTAAAAGTCCGCAGCTCTAACCAACTGAGCTATAGGGGCGTTTCCTCACCCGGACCTTTAGCACGCGCCCACACACAAGGCGCAGGCAGTGGAACAGTCCGGGCGGCTGTAGGTGAGGGGCTACAGCTCCCCGCGCACCTCCACTACCAAACCGTAAGCGTCATCTTGAAGCGAACCCAGCGCCAGACTCAAACGCCAGGCATCCACTATCACGAAAACGCTCTTTAGTTTAGTGCAGCCACGTGTTACCGAGGACGGCGCGCACTGTGGGCCGTGCAGGACTCGAACCTGCGGTGTGGACTGGTTACCTGTGCCTGATTTACAGTCAGGTGCCTTCGCCGCTCAGCCAACGACCCATGAGACACGAGAGAGACCGGAGTTAGGAGATTCGCATAGGATCAGCCCCCCTCGCGTCAGCTCCGGCGGCAGGACTCGAACCTACAACCCTACGATTAACAGTCGCTTGCGCTGCCTATTGCGCCACGCCGGAATAAAACACTATGTAGTTCATGCTACGTCCGCCCGGAGGGAATCGAACCCACATCACCCGCTTAGGAGGCGGGTGCTCTGTCCGTTGAGCTACAGGCGGCTCACAGGCGCGCGCCACAAGGAGCGCACCCAACCACTCTCGGGTAATATCCTACTATGTTATCCGCTCGCACGCAACAGCACATTTACGCGCCGCCAGTCGAACACGCACGAGCGGTTACATTGGCTTACCAAACACCAATAGCGTACAACCTCAACAATCGTCCCGTCAACCCCAAAACATGTGAACCACGCTACACGTGCGGGGCGCAGTCGCCACCAGGCGGCAACCAACACGTGCCAACCGTCAGCCGACAGTAGAGCCAGCCAACGGTACGCCAGAAAACCAGTCAACCATGAGGCAACAGGAAAGCCCGCCCCGCGAAAGCCATAACAGCTTACTCGCGGGGCGGGCTTATTGCCCTAGCGGACTATCGCCTCAGCTAACGACGAGCGTCAGCGACGACGACGAGCGGCAACGAGAGCCGCAACGCCACCAGCCAGCGCGGTCGCAGCGGCACCCAGGATACCAGCGTCGGCACCCGTCTTAGGCAGCTGAGCGGCCGGGGCAGACGGCGCGGGAGTAGAGGGCTTCGGCTGCTCCGGGGTCGGCGTAGCCGACGGCGCAGGCTTAGGCTCCTCACCCTTCGGGGTCTCCGGGGTGACCGGCTTATCCGGGGTCGGCGTCACCGGCTTGTCCGGGGTCGGTTCGGTCGGCTTATCCGGGGTAGGCGTGACTGGCTTTTCCGGGGCTGGGTCAACCGGGGTGACCGGCTTCTCCGGCTCAGGTGCCGGGGTCACGGGCTTGTCGGGAGTCGGCGTGACCGGCTTATCCGGGGTCGGTTCGGTCGGCTTATCCGGGGTAGGCTCAACAGGCTTCTCAGGCTCCGGGTCAACCGGGGTCACCGGCTTCTCCGGCTCAGGAGATGGCGTCACAGGCTCATCGGGAGTCGGTTCGGGAGTAGGAGTCGGCTCCGGTGTAGGAGCAGGCTTCGGCTCATCCGGGGTCACGGGCTTCTCAGGCTCCGGCGTCACCGGCTTGTCAGGGGTCGGCTCGGGAGTAGGAGTAGGCTCCGGGGCGGGAGTCGGCGTGACCGGCTTCTCAGGCTCCGGGTCAGCCTCAGTGTCAGCGCCAGAGTCACCCTTGGCGCGCCACGTAGCGGTCGCCGACACCTCGTGCTCGTTAATCACGGCGGTGTTCACAAACTTCTTGGAGTCGCCAACCTGCGTGATGGAGACGCGGCACGTCCAGTTACCGTCGCCAGCGGCGGGAGCAACAGCCGTGATCTCGCGCTTATCAGCAGACAGCTTGTTCGCTGTCGCCTTCGTGGTGTCCGCCCAGTTCGAGTTGTTCGTGCAGTAGAAAGCACTACCGAACGTCGCGCCGTCACCCTTCTCGATAGCCTTCAAGGCAGTGCCAGGCGCAACGGTCGCCTGAACATAGCCCTTCTCCACGTACTTTCCGTCGGCAGTCTTACCTGCGGAGTACAGGTACTTGTCGTACCCTTCGTGGAACGCCTCACCCACGACACCCTTACCGAGGGAGATGTCGTAGGTGGTGCCGTCAACAGTGATGGTGGTGGACTTCTTGCCCACGGCATCCTTCGACACCTCGGCGTTGTATTCCACAAACGCGTTGTTCAATGTACCGTTGCCGCCGAGAGTATTCACGCCCTCGTCAATGGTGAACGTGAACTTGCCGCCACTGATCTTGGCGGTACCGATCTCCTTGATGGAGCCGTCAAGGGCGGTGGCCTTTAGCTTAATGCCGTTCAGGCCGGACGGAACCTTTAGGCCAGGACCAAGGTCAGCGGTGAACGTCGCGCCCGGCTGGACGTTCTTACCCGTGTAATCAATGCGCACGGACAGGTTGTTACCCACCGACACAGTATCGTAAGGACGTGTGATCTTCACGCTCGTAATCGACAGGCCACCCGTAGCGGTCGAAGCGCCGGGCGTGGAGCCGGTGAGGCTGTTGATGCCGGTGGCGGGAGCCTCGTTCGCGGGAGCCGGACCCTCAGCAACTGGTGCAGCGTAGGCGGCAGACACGCCAAGGCCACCAGCGGCGACAGCGAGAGCAGCGCCCGCGATCATCGTGCGGGTAACCTTACCAGCCTTGCCAGCGATAGAAACAGGGAACTTCAAGAGTATTTCTCCTTCATGTTGTTCGTCACGCCACCAGCCGCCACCGCCCACACCCGCCACTCTCGCCCCACCACCCCTTATGATGGTAGGAAACACTCACGAAAACAACGGACACACTCGTGGACAGCGCAAACAACTGGAAGCGCCCCTTACAAAGTAAACAATAAACGACAACCACGGTCGCCGTCAAACGCGCACCCGCACAAACCAGCATGAACAATGTCACACCACGTGCGGGAGCGCTCACGAAACGCACAACATGCAATAGCCGTCAAACAAACCAAAACACAACAAACAGGCAACAAGCGACGCAACGGGACACAACCGACAAACAAACAGCCGAAGCGGGCACACCGCGACAAGCGCAGCAAAACACCCCGCCAGAAACAAGGCGCGCAGCCCCCGGCGAACAACACCACACGCAAACACAAGGAAACCCCGTGACCGCACTCACATCGAGCACAGTCACGGGGCATCCCGTCGTCGCCTACGCCCCGACGCCACCACGCGCGGAAACCACACCGCCCCCAACAGGGGCCGCACGTTCCCGACCCGCACGCAGCAACACCGGCAGCGGCCAGACCCGTAGATAAACGGGAAATACCCGAACACCCCCTAGAGGGAGCATCCGCCCACGCGGCGCGACAACCACGCGAACACGGCCCAGACAAATAAAAGTCAAGAGTCCCACAAACGCTGTTTGGAAGCGCCAAAGGAGGTGAAAACGCCACCAACACAACACGTGCGGGACTCTAGCGGACAGCAGAGGACTCGAACCTCACCCGAACAATTCGAGCGAACCGATTAGCAGTCGGACCCTACACCTCGCAGGATTACTGTCCCAAACAAGGGGGAGAAAAGCAACACAAACAAACCAGGCGACAGTGACACTGTGCGCAACACAACCCGCGCACCAGCCACAAGCGAACCAACAACCGCCGTGGCACCAACCATCAGGCTACACGCCCCAATGTCGGTAAAAACGCGCACAACACGCAGCCACCATATTCACTTATATTGCTTCCCCCAGTACCAGTCGCGGGACTCGAACCCACACACCCAACCGGGCAACCGCTTTTGAGGCGGTCGTGTCTGCCATTCCACCACACTGGCCTTGTAAGCGCTCCACCGTTTTCTACGTGGCGCTAGTACCTCCGGTGGGACTCGAACCCACACACCCCAACGGATACCTGATTTTGAGTCAGGCGCGTCTACCAATTCCGCCACAGAGGCCAAAGAAAGGGAGCGGAAACAAACACGAGCAACAACCACGCGACCACAGTGCGCCCAACCAGCGGGACACACGCACACCAGCCGCACCACCGGCCAGCCCAACCCGCGTGCGCGGACGCTCTCAACCGGCCCACCCAGACCGGCCCCAACTTACTCACCAACACCGAGAGCACCCTGGCGCAAACACCCAAGCGCCACCCGCACACACCCAGCGCACCATCCAATGCCGCCACACACCCCAGCGTGACAGCACCCGCAGCCGCGCTGTGCCCCTGTGTTGTTTCCGCTCCCCGGTCGGCGTAGCAGGACTTGAACCTACGACCTCCCCCTCCCGAAGGGGGCGCGCTACCAAACTGCGCCACACGCCGAAAACGGGGAACAAACCCTAAAACATCCACTATTTAGTTCTGTTTTCCTTTGATAGTTCTAACCGTAGCACACAATGTGTACCGCTGTCAAAACCAGAGCCGAGTGTGTGATCGAACCCACACGCCGAAAACAGGGAATTGACACTCCCATAGCCTCCGCTACGAGATTCCTGCGAACTAGGCTTGCTTAAACCCCAGTATAAAACTAGAAGTCCAGCGGCTTCCTATATTGAGCAGGCTATCCCCGATTGTCGGTCGGTTCAACTTGACACTATTGAGTTACTTGGCTGAGACGCAGAGCCTCACCCAAAATATTCAGTGCAGCGTTCACATCCCGATCATGAGACGCGCCACAGTTCTCGCACACCCACTCACGCTCCGATAATAGCAGCCCTGCGTACTTATGTCCACAGTCATGGCAGAGCCGAGAACTCGGGTAGAACCTATCCACCTGAACGAGCGTGCGCCCGTACCACTGCGCCTTATAGGTGATCTTGTCTACGAAACTGCTCCACCCGTTTCGGAGGATGTTACGGTTCATCGTCCGCTTGCGTGACTGTCCGTTGCGAGCGTACTTGCCGTTCGCGTCCACCTTCTTCTTCGCCTTCCGCGTCATATTCTGCACCGCCAGAGTCTCCATGCCAATGAATTGGTTATCTTCTATCAGCTTGTGAGACAGTTGGTGCTGGAAGTTCTCGCGGTAGTGGTGCGCCTTTGCGCGCGCCTTGGCCACAACAGCCTTCTGTTTACGGTAGTTACTCGAACCCTTCACCCTGCGAGACAGCTTACGCTGCTCCCACCTAACCTTCTCATCCAATTGGCGCAGCCGGTCAGGGTAGTTAACCTTCTCGCCCGTAGACAGTGTAAGGAAGTCCTTGACCCCCAAGTCGATACCGACTTGTCCATCTACAGGAGACTTGGGCTGAACATCCACGTCGAACAGGAGAACCAGATAGTACACCCCATTTTCGCGCTTCACTGTCCAACTCGACAATGATTCTATAGGGTAGCGGATGCGGTCTCGCCGACGGATGCGCACCGACCCGAGTTTCTTGGACAATGGAAACCTGTTGCCCTCCATGCGACGCATCGGCACAGTGTTGCGAAACGACTGAACATTGTCACTCTTTGATGCAAAACGGGGACGATTCTTCCCATACTCAGCCTTGCGGAAGTAAGCGGCCTGCGTCTTGCGGAAGTCCATGATCGCGTTACTCAACGCACTCGACGGAACGGGACTACCCCTCAGCCACTCGTTAGCACCCTTCATATCAGTTGTGCTCGGATACTTGGGGCGAGGGTTAGTTTCCTTGTCATACGCATTGAAAGCCTCAACCTGCTGGTTGTACGCAAAACGCCTAGCCCCAAAACATTGCTCCAACAGCGCAGCCTGCGTCTTAGACGGCGTAAACGGGATACGCTGCGCCACCTTACGAACGACTATGACGGCTCACCCCCTCACCAGATAACTACCAATGCACATTGTTGTCTACAAAGCCCCCACTATAACATGAGTGGAAATCGAGCGGCAAGAGGAAATACATGACCCCCGCCGCCAGTGCGCCCGGTGGGACTCGAACCCACACACCCCAACGGATACCTGATTTTGAGTCAAGCGCGTCTACCAATTCCGCCACGGGCACATGAAACACCATCCAATTATAGACAACCGCCCCAACAATAAGGGAGCGGCCAACCAAGAGAGCCGAGTGTGGGACTCGAACCCGCAACCGTCCGCTTACAAGGCGGATGCTCTACCAATTGAGCCAACCCGGCGAGCCGCACTCACTCACACTATAGCACGAGCGGAGCGCGAGCGGCAAGAGGAAATACAGAAAACTCCTGCCGCTAGTGCGCCCGGTGGGAGTCGAACCCACACGCCCGAAGGCGCTGGAACCTAAATCCAGTGCGTCTGCCAGTTCCGCCACGGACACGTTACAGCTAGGTAGTCCCGGAGGACACCTAGCAGCTATGGAAACACAATAGCACGCCCACCGGCTCGCGCGCAAGCCGACAACACGCGCCCACGCCGTAACACGCACCACAAAAAGTAGTGCATAACAACAGCGCGGAAACATACCATGCTCCCCGTGGACCGTGCAGGAATCGAACCTGCGACCAACTGGGTGTAAACCAGCTACTCTACCAACTGAGCTAACGGTCCAAAGTGTGGCGTGCGGGAGTCGAACCCGCCCCCGGCAATTTTGTTGATGCTCCACCTTTTTGAGCTACACTCTGTACTCGTGTCTCCACCCAACGCGGGGTGGCCCTTTCGGAATGGCGGGACTCGAACCCGCAACCTTCAACGCTCTTTCATGCCGTGCGGCCCACGCCGCTCACGCCACAAGACCCTATTCTTTTGTGACTGTGGGCCGTGCAGGACTCGAACCTGCGACATCCTGGCTCGTAACCAGGCGCTCTGTCCACTGAACTAACAGCCCGTAGGCGGGGCAGTGGGAGTCGCACCCACACGTTCCATTCGTGCGCATCGAACAGATCGCGGCTGAACTATACCCCTGACGACAACGGCTCCAAGACGCCGCCGAGGCGATCAACCCCCAGCGAACGCTCTTCACCATTGTCGCACGCGAACAATGTCGCGCTCTGCGACGGGACTCGAACCCGCAACCTCCGGGCTTTCTGACCCGGTGCTCTGCCTATTTGGAGCTACGCATTGTGGACCGTACAGGACTTGAACCTGTGACCCTCGGCGTGTGATGCCGACGCTCTACCGTCTGAGCTAACGGTCCAAAAGCCAGCCTGTCTGGGCTGGCCCACGCGGACCCCTTAGCCGCCTCGTGGAGTCAGACACCTCCACGGGAGCTTCGGGGCTGGCCCACGCTCTGCGCCCTACACCGCCGGGAGTACCCACTCATATCGTGTGGGCCTTAACCGGCGGTCTCAGGCGCATTGTGTAACGGCGAGAATCGAACCCGCTCACATGCGCATGTCTGCGCAAGCGACCACACCAGTGGCGCTACTTTGGAGGCGGTCATCACCTTTCCTCCCGCACACACGCGCGCCCGCCACCAGCGGGGAATCAGCCCACGGGTGGAGCGCACTCGAATGGAGTGTGCTACCAGTCGCACTTCCTAAGAGTGCGACTGTGGACCGTACGGGAATCGAACCTGCGACCTCCTGTGTGCAAAACAGGTGCTCTACCAATTGAGCTAACGGCCCAGAAAAGAGGAGCTACCCCTTATTCCGAGAACTTAACTAGTATTCTGTTCTCTACGCTACGGGAATCGAACCCGTCTCCGTTTGGCGTTCTTCCTATTGAACTACACCAGCCTTTGCGGGGCCAGTGGCGGGACTCGAACCCGCGTCTGCTACTCCGGTCGCCAGATTAGCGCTGTGGGCCTCGATAGAATCGAACTGTCATCTCCTGCCACTGCTGGACAGGCGCTTTACCCGGAGAGCCGCGTTAGCGGGCCTAGAACACCGCCGTATTGCTGACCCTAAATTAAGCTAGAGGTCCATTGTACACTATGTGTACCGTCGGAGTAGCGGGACTTGAACCCACGGCCTCCCGCTCCCAAAGCGGGCGCTCTACCAAGCTGAGCTACACTCCGTTATGACGTTATGTTGTTATCTTATCGCTGTTCGCGACTTCTGTCAACCTGTGAGCGACCCTCCCGGTTCCTCTCCAACGCCCGCCTTTTCGACCGGCCCATTGGAGGCCCTATGAGAGGGCCGCTCACTTGACCCTCAATCACTCACAGGGATAATCATATCCCACGCCCGCACGCCACGTCAACACGAAAACAAGTGAACCACGTCACACGGGAGAGCGTGAGGTCAACGAACACCGTTACGTAGGACCGTCACCGCTTTCGTCGCGCACGGTAACGCGCCATCAAGGCGGAACAGCCGCGACCCGTGACGCGAGAACCCCTCATCGTAAAACACTTGCACGTCCTCGACGGTGAACCCTCGCTCCCCATAAAACCACTGCATAAACCCGCCGGGAGACCCAAACGACGCGCTACAGTAACGTTCCTGCGATTCGCGGTCAATAGACCCGAGTCCCCACACCGCGTGCAAAAACACCTCACACACGCTCTCACGCTCGCCCGTAAGCGCCCACCCGCCAGAGGGGCGCGACACGATGCGCGCAGAACCGTCAGTAATCACGCCGTGAGCAACCATCACACTCGCCCACTGTGCAACCTCGCGCGCCGCACCCTCATCTACGAGATCAAGTGACGCGGACAACGAACCATCCCGCGCGCCCACCGCATAATCCGCCCAATCACGGACAACAATACACCCGGACGGCGACACAAGGCGACCAACAAGCTCAAACAGCGCCTCGTTCGCCACGGCACCAGGAGTACACGAGGGCGTCAACATCTCATGGACAACGCTCGACATGAACACTACGTCGAACGCACCCACGCGTTCGGTCAACTCGCCTGCACTCACATGGCGGAACCCACCGTCAGCGCGCATTGCCTCCTCAACGTCCGGGTGTGCGTCATGACAGTAATACTCGCCCCGTTACAACCTAGTTTACACTAGGTCGCATGGCCTCGTTGCCAAGGCCAGCTCCAAGCCTCACAGCGCTTTGATGCGCCCACTTGGTTCGCGCTTCACCGAGGTCAGCGTTACCAACAGTATGTTGGTTTCGTCTTACATCCTCTCCACGCACGTTTAACGTCTCCGGGGCACTCCCGGCGACCTGAATATTGATGGCCGCGTTCAAATCACGGTCTATCGACAGACCGCACGCGTTGCAGTGAAACGCCCGCTCACTCAGGGATAGCTTGGCTTTCACTACCCCACAGTTTGAGCATGTCTTACTGGACGGATACCAGCGGTCAACCACACGCAACACGGCACCCGAACGTGCAGTCTTGTATTCGAGCTGTCGGCGAAACTCGCCGAGCGCAGCATCCGACAGGCTACGGGCTAGGTGATGGTTTTTCACCATGCCCGCGACGTTCAAGTCCTCAATACACACGGCGGTGTAGTTTTGGGCGATCATGGTTGTGGCCTTGTTAAGCGCATCTGCTCGCACGTCCGCTATGCGGGCGTGCAGCCGGGCGACGCGCCCCTTAGCTTTCTCACGCCGCACACTACCTTTGACCTTGCGGCTCAGCGCCTTTTGGGCTTTCCGCAACGCTCTCAACCCCACGTTCAGAGCACGAGGGTTAGGGATAACAGTGCCATCCGACAATGTAGCGAGATGTTTCACGCCAAGGTCAACACCAACCGCGCCCAATTTTGGAGCCGACTCGGGCGCAGTGGACTCACGCTCTACCGTCAAGCTCGCATACCAACGGCCAGCCCGGCGCGACACACTCACCCGCACAAGATGCGCGCCATTCACGCGCTCATACACATTCTCCATGCAATGCACCCGGCCAATACGAGGCAACTTCAACCCATAAGGGTCACCAGCCGTGGGAGTCGTGAAGTGGGTGGAGTACGCGAACCGCATAACAGTGCTTTTCGACTTGAAACGAGGGAAACCTACCCTCTTTCCCTTACGCTTGCCTTTGCGAGACTTAGACCAGTTTGACAACCCCTGCGCAAGGCTACGCAAACCCATGCTATAGGCTTCCTTACTGTTCTGGTTCCACCATACGACGCCCGTATCCCGGTTGACAGCAAGCTCATCCTTATTCGCGTTCCACCAACGGAGCAACCCATAATGCGACCAGTCGGCAGGCTCACCGTTTTCTAACGCTTCCTTCACGTGAGCGAGACCAGCGTTATAAGCGAAGCGAGCGGCCCCGGCATGACTCACCATCAGGCACTCCTGCCTCGGCGTAGGGTCAAGACGAACCTTCACAGCCTCGTAAGAACCCATCCGGCGAAATCACCCCCCAAAACCCCTCTCGCTCGCTTACCGACGTTGTACTTACCTTAACACAATATCAGCGAAGAAACCAACACAACTTAACAGCGCACCACCCTACGCACCAAGCTCAGAAACAGCGCGCAACATCTCCCTGTACTGCCTGACGCACCCCAACACGTCAGGCAACGCACGATGCTCAGCCGGACGGTCAGCCACCCACGCAACATTCACCCCACCGGCGCGCAGGAAACGGGCAACACTCGACGCGTCCAACACGCGGTGGTCCAACGACGCGTACACGCACGGCAGAAAACGCTTCACGAAACCCCGGTCAGCGTGGACACTGTTCCCACCAAGCCACACCCTGTACGACGAGCCGCCATGCAACCCAGTGAACGCATCCGCGCACTCCTCCAACCACGCACACATCTCCATGTCAACCAGGCCAGCCACCATGCCAGACCCACCAACAGCGCGCACGCTCTCGGACAGGCCGCTACGCGCGTGCATCACCGCCGCACTACCACGCATCCCACCAACAACACTATCCGCCTCAGCCGCGCTCCCCTGGTCCACCACGCGAGCGAACGGCTCCAACCCGAGCGTGCGCCCCGACATGTCCGTCACCACGCCCCCGACCTCCAACAAGCGCTCGCAGTCCGCGTCAACACCCGTCGCCTCCACGTCCACCCACAACACGACATCGACCACGCCGGACGCGCTCGCGCCAACACCATCAACAGGCAAGCTGCCCACCAGCAGCTCCTCTCACATACAGAAACCATCATAGCCGCGCCCACGCACGGCAACCGAACACAACAAAATAGCACAAACAAGCAAGAATCAACACAAAAAGAAACTGACATGCACACAATAACAGGTAAAATAATAGTGAGGCGCGAACCATCCGCAAACGCGAACGTTCACACCCCACTAATACAAAGAGAGAGTAAATCACGCCACACCGACGCGAGCAGTCTCAGCGGCTACACTAGATGCCACGCCTCCTCCTCACCGGGACGCGGCACACCAAACCCCGCAGACGCCCTCTCCTCCACAGGCAAACCCTTATACTTTTTCGCCGCGCGACGACACTCATTACGCCGCAGGCGGAACACAATCGCCTCATGATAGAGAGTATCACGATCAGAATATGTCTTATCCACCACGTCATCCACGCCAGCGCGCGACACGCACACGCTCTGCGTGAAAGACCGAACGTTCGCGCCCTCATACCAGCGACACAACACATCAACCCCCGCGCGCCCCCTATCCGCATACGACTTCACCGCAAACACCGGAACCCCGAGGCCGCGCGTCGCGTACCGCAGAGCCTCATACACGCCCGAACGCTCACCATGGTAGCCCACAACGCCCTGGCCAGCAGCCACGTAACCCGCCAGGTGAATACGCCACTCCTGCCACCCAGCAGGCATCGACACAACCACGCCACCCGCACCGATCACGCGAGCGCACAACGCCACCACGCGGCGCGCCCACACCGCGCCGCCCTTCGCCGCAACCTGAACCTCGCCACCAGGACTCACGTCTGGCACCAACACCACAAGCCCCTCAGCAATCGTCTCATCAAAATCAAGCAGACGTGACACCATTTCCGCGCCACCCATGCTCGTGACCGGAACCACCAGGCAACCCCACCCGGTGCCGCCCGTCGCATACTCTCCCGACACCGACAACGCATACGAACACAACGCCGCACCATTCATCGACTCGGTAGAAAACGACTCCGTGCTCACGCAGCGTACAACGTCGCGGCCAAGCAGTTCCTTGAAGCACTCGTACGCGTCCACGCCAAGCCCGGCGGACACGAGAGCGGTCGCCTCCCCACCTTCGGGGACGGGTGTGTACCCCGTCTCGTCCACGAACATGCTCGCGCGCTCACCCCACCCCAACACCGGGGCAGACACCACGCCACCACCGCCAGTAGTAGCTGGCTTTCGCGCCGCCTGACCGCCGCCATCGTTGGTCTTGTTATCGTTCGTCAAAATGGTTCCCCCATCATGCTTTCTCGCCCCCTTTTGTGGGGCCACCCCCTATTATGTGGGGTACTATCTTTCCCTACACGTTACCACAAGCCAAAACGCGCACGCAACACGAACGCGCACAAACCGACACAAATTAACTGCGATCATCCGCCCGACGCTAAGCGCCAGCTCAAATCTCGTCGGACGGGCGGGCGCTCCACGCCTCAGCGATAAGACGGTGCAGCGCCCACAGTTCACCGTATCCGTTCTCGTCGCTCTGCGCGGCGCTCCACACGCTATCTGCACTGCCCTCTACCATGACCGTGTACGCGTGCCACCTGTACGGGGCGAGAACACCCAACACGGCCTCCACCACGGGAGCGAGCGGCACACCCTCAACACCGGCAGAAGCGACAGCAGCCTCCACGCGCTCACGCCACTGAGCAAGCACGTTACGCGGAGACACCGCATCGAACTGGCCGAGCATCGACAAGGCGCTCACGACCGCGCGGTTGCGCAAGTTCAGCCACGACGCCTCACTCACCAGAGTCGGCACATACGTGCGCTCCATCGCATCCTCAAACGCCGTCAGGAGCGCGTTACCGCTATCTAGCACGCTCGCGATACCCATACTCCCCGTGGGGGTGACATGGTAAGTGGACGCGAGGAGCGCCGCCACGTGCGCGGGAGCAACGACCTCCATGCGCACACCATAATGCGTGCCAAGCTCACACGCGGTGGCGCTCAAACGCTGCCCATGCGGCGTGCCCTTGTCTGCCTCATAGTATGCGGTCGCCGACAAGAACCTGGTCATGCCGGTGTGGTATCCGGTGCCGCGCCTCACGTCCACGCAAACGCGCTCACCGTCATACGTGTCGCCCTCATCCGGGCAACGCATCGTGTAACAGTGAAACACGCCGCCGTCGTGGATAGCGACATCACCATACGCGGCTCGTGCCATGTTCACGCGGGACGCGGCCGGAACATTATTCACCTGCGCCACGCGGGCGCTCACCTTTTCAGTATCCATAACAATCATGATACCACAGGCGGATACGATAGTCGGTGTGGCACGGCTTACGCCCTACACAATACGAGCGAATTGTGACAGCGCCACCACAAGCATGTTATCATTGACACGTACACACAAAATCGCACACGAAAGAAAAAGACCAGGAGGGTAAACAATGAAGCTGCGGCTCACCGAATTTAAGTCGAACACTTACGAGGACACAGACGGCACATGCGAGCACCACATGTACACGGGGATGCTTGACCATCCCACATACGAGTTCACGACCAACCACGGGGACAAGCACACGATTGACGGCTGGTTCTCTAGCTGGGGCGACCACATTGTCCTCGACGTTAAACTACCCATGTTCGCCCACTGGCTCCACAAGGTAGAGTTCAAGCGACCGAAAGATGTCGCCGACTACCTCATTGACGACTACTCGCCACACCGCGACCTCTGGGATGAATACCTCTGGCGCATCCTCGACTCAGCATCCAACTGCGACACCGAGCAGGAACTTAACGACAACCTCGCCTGGGCGCTCCTGGGCACCACAGCCGACAACGAGTAGAGACGACAGCCGGTGCCGCAGGGACCGGCAAGCAAAGAAAAGCGCGCCACACATGTACCGACCACATGTGGCGCGCTCTCTTGTGCCCGCTACAGTTAGCGGCGAACACGCAGCGCGGCAACCGCATGGCAAAACCAGGCAACTAACACGTGTTAGAAACGCGTAAGAACGACCAGCGCGTGCGAAACGAGCGCAGATGCAAGTGGCATAACAAAACGCGGCGAGAAAGCCGTGTAGCAAAACGGTCCACACGGGCGAAGCGCGTCACAGGTCGCGCATTATACCGGCCAACATTGCACCCATGCAATGACAGCGCCGGTACGCAAAAGGTGCGCCCCAACAAGGGGACGCACCCACACGCCACCAACGGGCGGCATACAAGCCGTCAGCGGCGAGCGTGAAGCGACACAGCAGCCGCCTCCAAATAAGCAACATTCGCACGCTCACCACGATCTGTCACGCCGCGAGCAGCCCAATCCGGCACGCTCTCGCCCAAGAAAAACTCACGAACGACATCCAGAACCCTATAAACCACTGTATCTCTCCTCATCCATCTACCAACCACGCGCCAACGGACGGGGCGCGGGCACGAAAAACGCGCACACACCCCACACGGGGCGCGCACGCGACGCTGACAAACACACAATATAGCACCACCAGCCGATACACGCAAACAAATACAAGCGCACAAAAGACAAGATACCCGCCACATAAAAGGGGCAAGGGCCGCGCCCCCCAACAAACGGACGGGCACGGCCCCAGATACTCCGCCTACACGTGGCAGGCCAAGACGGTTACACAATAGCATACCGGCAGCAACGCGCGCAACCAGGCGCACCCCGCCGCCAATACGCTACACGCGGCTCACTCGGCGACAGGCGCAACCACGCCACCAGACACCGCGATAACACCGCCGTCCCACGCGCGCGTCGCAACCATTTCACGGTCACCACCCGACGACGCGGGAACACTCACGCGCCACACGCCAGGCCGCTCCCCCACCTCAAAGAACACGCCCTCAAACGACATAAGAGAAAACAGCTCCGGCGTCTCATCGAACACGCGGCCCATCAGGTCACGAACGGCTGGCAGCATGTCGGCACGCAACCAATCAAGGTTCGCATAATCGCGACGGCACACAAGGTCCGTCACGTCAATACTCGCTACGCCCTCGTCCTCGTACACGGTCGCCGGACACCCCTGCGCCCACGGAAACACACTCGACACCAACTCACCGGGACGCGCGCCAGACGCAAACCCCTTAACGGCGGACACGGGAACAACCGCAAACATGCGGCCAGTCTGAACTGACAAAACAATCAACCTCTCACACGAAGAAAAAAGAAAAGAAACCAACCGCCAGAAAACGGCCAGAATAACGACAAACAATAGCAAACAGCAAGAACAGGGGCAAACGGGGCGCAGCTAAAGCGCACTGACCTCGTATCACCCGTAACAAGCGGACGACGCCACCACCAGATCATGCACACCAAGCGCGCAATCCTCCGGCGCGTCAAACCAATACACGCGCACGCCAACAGCCCCGGCAGACTCGCGCACAAGAGCCTCGAACGCGCGCTCACCCACAACCGCTGAATCTCCACCCACCTCAGCGGACACATACACGTCCACAAGATCGGAACCACCCACAGACTCCACACTCACGGACGCGCGCTCTACGCGCCACCCGCGAAAGCGCGGCAAGCCCGCCGTGCGTCGCACACTCTCAGCGAACGCGTCACCCAGCGCGCCGCCAAACGACACGGCGTAGCCCTGATAACGGTACTCAAAAAACGCCACAAACGTTCCCTCCTCTCACGCCACTAGGATAACATGAGGGCGGTGGAGAAAACAAAACCCCACCGCCCCCGTGTTTACCGTCACACGCCGCCCACTGCCACCGGCACGGACGCGACAGGCACGAACTCGCCGCCACTAGACGAACGCGACGACGCGGCGACCGGCAACCCCACGGTCACGCCGCCGTCACCATCAGCGACAGCAACACTCTCAGACCCCCCAATAGTGACACCGGCAAACAGTAAGTCGCTTTCGCGCTTACGGTTCACACGCACAGCCATACCGCCCGTGCCCCTGCCCTTCACGTTAAACTCGGTCAGGCTGGTTGACTTCCACGCGCCCTCACGGATGAGACCGCCGCCAGCGTCCGACAGGGACACCACCACAGCGTCACCCGCCTGAGACGACGGGATAGCGTTGAACGCGATCACACTGTCACCGTCAGCCACAGAGATACCGGCCACGCCGCCCGCCCTGCACCCGGCGGCGCGCACCTTCCCAGCATCCGCACGCAACACCTTACCCGCCCTTGTGATGAACACCATGTCCACGCCCGCGCTCTCCGACTCGCTCACGTGAACAGCCGACACCAGACGATCACCGTCCGCGAGAGCGCACACGGGAACAGTGTCCGCGCGCAAAGGATAATCCGCCTTCACTCGCTTCACCACACCCATCTCGGACGCGACAATCAGACCGTAAGCGCTATCGCCGCCACCGTCAACCACACTCACGCCAACCAGATTGCCGGGGAGAGTAACACCCAGGGTTTTCGCGGTCGCAGGCACCCCGTCGTGGAAGAATGACACAGGAACCTTCACGCCCTCACCGTTATCGCACACGAGCAACAGTTCACCGCCGCCATCCGTCCGCTTATCAGCGGGAACAGTGAACTGCGACGTGATGACACCGTGCTTGTATGCGCGCGTCCTGACCGGGTACTTCCACGGGCTTGTTGAACACACGACAGCACCGCCACTGAGAACGCTCACATGCAGGTCACCGGACGCAAGATCACCACCAACACCCGAGACCTCCGTACCACCGTCCGCGCCCGACATAGCATCCTCTGCCGGGTCCGCGTCATGCAGGACCGTGCGACGCTCGCTACTGATGAGCTTGTGCGTGTCCACTAGCTCGCTTTCAATGAGGTCATTCATCGCATCCGCGTCAGCGAGAACACGCTCCAAACGCTTCTTCTCGTCGCGCAGCCCCTTATCTTCTGCCCTGATCTGGTCGCCGTCCGCTTTCGTGAGCCGACGCAACTGCATCGACAGAATGTAGGACGCTTGAAACTCGCTGATCTGGAAGCGCGCCATGAGCGCTTTTTGCGCGTCACCAGGCGTTTTCGCTTCCCTAATAAGGCTGATGGCCGTATCCACATCACCGATCACCGTCAGCAGTGCTGCGAGCTGGGAGAGGCGAGCGTCAATCGCACCCACACGCTCACGAGTACGCCTGGCAACACACGCGCGCCGGTAATCCAGGAACAACCTCATACACTCGATAGTGCCCAACTGGCGCGGCCTGCCGTCCACGAGGAACGTGTTGTTGACGTTAAACGCGGCCTCCATACTCGTGTACTTCCACAACGCTTCGAGAACGCGACCAGCCTGCCACTGGCGGTGAACAACAATCTCTAGGCGCTGGTCCTTGTTACTCTTGTTGGACGCGCTGGTAATACCCTTCTCGAACGCCTCCACCGCCGGAATAGGCTTGCCCTTCTTCGTTTTCGGCGGCTGCTCTTCGCTCTTCTCGTTGATCTGGGCGAGAACGTCACCGACACTCACGCCGTAGGGCAGTTCCGTGACAACAATCTTAGACGCGCCCCTGGGTAGCGGCTCCACGCTCACGGTGGCGCGCATGACGAAACGCCCCTTGCCGGTCGTGTAGTAGTCGCGTGCCCCCGCCTGGTCTTTATCGTACACGTGCGCGCCGGTCGGAAAGTCGGGTCCGGGCATCACAGATAGCACTTCGTCCACGGTCGCGTCCGGTCGGCGCAGGAGCAACAGGTTCGCTGCCAGCACTTCGTCTGGGTTGTGGCTTGGCGTGTTCACGGCGAAACCAACCGCCATACTGTTCGGCGTGCCATTCACCACAGCATTATTGAACCTGACCGGCAGGTCCACCGGCTCCGTCGTCGTCTCATCGTAGTTCGGCTTAAACTCACACGCCCCACTCTTGGCCTCCACGACGCACGCCAAACCGGCCTCGGACAGGCGGGACTCCGTGTACCTCGCCGCCGCAGGCTTGTCACCAAAATGCAAACCCACACTGCCCTTCACGTCAACGAGGGGAACCCTCATGCGGAAAGGCTGCGCCACCGTGTACACGGCCTCCTGCACACTCGCGTCACCGTGCGGGTGATAAGCGAGCACCAACCCGGCAAACGAAGCGGTTTTCTTATGCTTCGCCGATGGTGTGAGACCGTTGGTGAGGGCCGTCCATAGGATGCGCGCGTGGACCGGCTTGAAACCACTATACACGCTGGGGATAGCGCGCGACGCGACCGTAGACAGCGCGTACTCGCCGTAGTTTTCCTCTAGCCACTGCGCGCTATCAGCTTCGACAATACCTGTCCTCTGACCGACGCTCTCCTGTAGTTGCTCGATCAGCTTTTGCTGACTCTTCGTGAGCTTACTTGTTTTTCCTGCTGCCATGCTCTTGTTGCTCTTTCTTTCCTCTTACCGCCAGGTGATGCTAGTCGTTTGCTGTTCGCGTCAGTCCGACACTTCCACGCCAGCATCCAAGCCCATAATCCACTCTTTACGCTTCTCCGTGTCGCCGCCAAAAATCACGTCCAACACGCGCTCCGTTTCCTCCACGTCGCGGCGCTCCACCCGCTGCCAACACTTCTCCGAGCTGAACGCGTACTGGTGTAGTCGCTCACTCGTGGACTCACCCAAACCCTTCATGTAGTCCGTCGAATACGACAGTCCAGCGTCAGCCAATTGACGCATCATGTCGTGAGCCTCCGACAGCGTGAACGCAGGCAACTCCACCACGCCACCCTGCCCGTCACCGTTCTTCACCGACACAACCGCCAAAGGGGTTTTCACCTGAAACAACAGGCCAGCGTCAATGAGACCGGGGAATAGCTTATCCACGATCACGTACAGGAGCGTCGCAATGTGCGAACCGTCAGGGTCCGCGTCCGTCGCAATCACAATACCCCCAGGGTAACGCATCGCGTCCAGGTCGAACGACGCGCCAAACCCCGCACCCACCGCGTTAATCAGGTCTTTCACCTCACCATTAGCGAGTACCTTCTCCGTGGACGCCTTCAACGCGTTAATGCCCTTACCGCGCACACCCAACAGCGCACAATCCAGCGTGCGGGCACGCTTCAAGCCAGACACAGCCGAATCACCCTCACACACCATCAGGAACGTCGTCGCACCCGTGCCAGCGCCCTCAGCTTCTACGAGCTTCGCAGGCAAAGCAGCTTTCGCAATCTTCGCAGACGCGAGCGACGCGTCCACCTTCTTCTGCGCGCTCAACCGGGCGCGAGCCGCCTTCAACACGCGCTCACACACCGCCGGAACGTTCTTGTCGCGCCCCATCGCCCACTCTTCTAGCGGGCCACTCATCATTTTCGTGAGAGCCTTCGATACGGACGGAGCACCATCCAACTGGTCTTTCGCCTGGTTGGAATAAGTTGCGCCCGGCATCCTCGTGCTCACCACGGCGACGAGGCCGTGCGCCACATCCTCATACGTCACGTCCGGGTCTTTGACGCTCAAACCTTTTTTCATGGACCGCAGGCGCTTGTTGATAGCCGCCGTCAGCGCTTTTTGGAACGCCACATAATGCTTGCCACCCTGGCGCGTAAACACAGTGTTATTGAACGTCTCCACATGCTCGCTCGGTGCGTCGCACCACGTGAACCATAGGTCCGCAGCAATCGGAACGTTCCACTTCTTCACCTTCACCTCACTGGACGCGGACACGTGGAACGGGTCTGTGGCGAGCTTACGGGGTGCAGCGTCCTCTAGCAGCGTTTGCACGCCCTCGTCGCCCTCAAACTTGTAGGTGGCAGTCCACGCGCCCGCCTTCTCGTCCACAGTGCCGCCCAGGTTAGCGCCTTCGCCCGCACCGTGTGCAAGCTCCTGGTAGCTGGTGACGGTTGCTTCCATGCCGGGGGTGAGCGCGCATGTGCGCTTCACCCTCTGCGCAGCGTCCACGTCCGAATACGGGTTATCCGACTGGAACACGCTATCGTTCAGCCACACGGTGAACCTGGTACCTTCCTCCCAACCGGCGCGCTCCGCTTTAGGGCGCGTGTCCGCGCTCTCGTGCAGCACACGAGGGTCAACCTGTGTAAACTCGTCATCCGGCCCGTTTTCCGCGTCGAAATACCCCGGCTGACCGTCCTTGAATGAGAGTCGGAACTCGCGGCCGTCCTTCCACGTCACCGCATCCACGCGAGCGGCAATCAGCACGACGGACGAGAAACCAACACCGTTCGTACCCACCGACGGGTGCTCGTAACTGAAATTACTGGACGTTTTCGTGCGGCCAATCGCATAATACACGCCAGAACCCACCACGCCGTGCTCGTCCGTCTGCTCGGACACCGGCAATCCAATACCGTTATCTTGCACGGTGAACGAACGGTCCTTATTGAACTCAACTCGCACGCGCGTCGCGTACCCTTTGAGCACCTGGTCAAAAGCGTTCTCGACCGTCTCCATGACGGCCTTCTGCTTCTGACGGCTGACCGTCTCTCCGTCGTCCTCCTGCTCGCCAAACGTCAACGACAGTTTTGCCAACAGATGTTCGCGGTCAGACAGGACTTGCAGTTTCTCCTCACGGAACTCCCGCTTACCGCCAGCGTTCTTGCCGCCCGTACTCTTTTTAACAGCCACCTACTCCGGCCCCTTCCCATTCTCTCACACGCCACCAAGCGCACGTCACGCACACCCGTTGGCGCGTTAAGCGCACAAAATACTCTACACAACCAATTTGACACTCCCGCAGCTTCCGCTACGAGATTCCTGCGAACTAGGCTTGCTTAAACCACAGCGTAAAACCACGGCCCAGCGGCTTCCTATATTGAGCAGGCTATCCCCGATTGTCGGTCGGTTCAGCTTTTAGTTATTCTCTGGCTTGGTTGATTCTCAGCGCCTCATCCAAAATATTCATTGCAGCGTTCACATCCCGATCATGAGACGCACCACAACTCTCGCACACCCACTCGCGCTCCGACAGTCTTAACTCATCGTACTTGTGGCCGCAGTTGTGACAGAGACGTGAACTCGGATAGAACCTATCCACCTGAACGAACGTGCGACCGTACCACTGCGCCTTATAGGCGAGTTTTTCCACGAAACCGCTCCATCCATTTCGGAGGATACCGCGATTCATTACACGCTTGGACGACCGACCATTACACGCATACTTTCCGTTCGCGTCCACCCTCTTCTTCGCCCGCCGCGTCATATTCTGCACCGTCAGCGTCTCCATGCCAATGAATTGGTTATCTTCTATCAGCCTATGAGACACCTGGTGCTGGAAGTCCTCGCGGTAGTGACGAACCTTCGCGTATGCTTTGGTCAAGATCGCCCTCTGCTTACGGTAGTTGCTCGAACCCTTCACCCTACGGGACAGCTTACGCTGCTCCCACCTAACCTTCTCCTCCAATTGGCGCAGCCGATCAGGATAGTTAATCTTCTCACCCGTGGACAGGGCGAGAAAAGCTTTGACGCCCACGTCGATACCAACCCGACCATCCACCTGCGGCTTGGGCTGAACATCCACATCAAACAGGAGCACCAGATAGTACACCCCGTTCTCGCGCTTCACCGTCCAACTAGAGAGCGTTTCGAGCGGGTAGCGGATACGGTCTCGCCTACGGATGCGCACCGACCCAAGTTTCCTAGACAACGGATACCTGTTACCATCCATGTGACGCATCGGCTGCCCATTGCGAAACGACTGAACACTGTCGTTCTTAGATGCGAAACGGGGGCGATTCTTCCCATACTCAGCCTTGCGGAAGTACGCGGACCGCGCTTTACGGAAGTCCATAATCGCGTTACTCAACGCGTGCGACGGAATGGGGCTACCCCTCAACCACTCATTCGCGCGCTTCATATCAGCTATGCTCGGATACGCGGGGTGAGGATTGGTTTCACTGTCATACGAGCTGAACGCCTCGACCTGCTGGTTATACGCGAAACGCCTAGCGCCAAAGCACTGTTCCAACAGTGCGGCCTGCGTCTTAGACGGCGTAAACGGAATACGCTGCGCCACCTTACAGTTAGTCATCTCGGTTCACCCCCAAACATTAGCCACCTCTATACTTGCCCACCACCCACTCATCAATATCACCAAAACCTTCAACGAGACACATTAAATGCTCCCAAACGAGTAATTACCAATCGAACAATTACCATTGTAGCATAAGAAACAAAAGCCGGCACCACCACACGCGACCAGACAATCAACACGCGACAGTAAACCGCCAACGAGAACCACGCCACACCACACGCGACGAGACGCACGCACCCGCCACTGTAACGATCACTACGTGCGCCGCTCAACACATCGCAGAATCAGCCACGCGCACCACCACCACGCAACGCGCACATATACGAAAGCGGCGTTGACGCGCACAACACACGCCAACGCCGCCAACACGCCCCGGCGACGGGGACAGATTACAGGCGAGACACGCCGGTCAACACGTAGTAGGTGCCGCCACCGAGCAAGACACTACCCTTGTACTCGGTATCGCCGAAAGCTCGATGACACTCCACGCCATTAGGGACGCGCGCACCGTGAGAATCAAACCGGCTCACGCAAGCCTCATCCCGCATGAACATCACACTCATATCGTCGCCGCCCCGCACGATGATGCTCTGATTCTCGTTAAGGGACATCCTCGACACATCCAACGCAACACGATCACCCGCGTCCACGCGCCCGTCAATCCAGCCCATACTGTAGGGGATAGTCAACACAGCGCCATAGTCTGTGCGCACCGTGTAATCAGTGAGAGTCACGCGCTCCACCGTCGCCTCGTACACACCGTAAGACGTGTAGTCGCTACTGTTCAACGCGTGACGCTCAGTGTTCGACATGTAAACGCCGCACACCACGGGCACAGAAACCAGAGAGTATCAAATAAGGCTGCATAACCTACATTCGTAGGCCGCGTTTCCTTGTTTGAGTGCCGCCTTGCTGGTCCCGGCGACACAGGGCGTGCCGCCGTCCGCTAGTACCCTGACATCCAAGCTATATGCTTGTGCCCTAGCGGGGCATAAAGGAAGAATCACCTCCCTAACGGATCGGTGAAGGTTCTTCCTTTTCGTGGTAGGCTTGTTTTTCGTCCTGTCCCTGCCCGGATACTTTAAAGAGTTTCTGGCCACGGGCGTTTTGAGTGTTCGCTGTGGCTGTAGTTTGCGGTTTTTCGCCCGCGTTACCCGCGCCTTAACGACACGCGGGGCGGCTCTAGCGGCAATATTCACCGCAGCGTTCACGTCCCGGTCCATCGCCCCGTGCTCGGCGCAGACGGACAGCTTGTGCGTGGGATGTGTAACCTTAGCGCCGCACTTATGACACTGTTGCGACGTGTTAAACGGGCTTACGGCAACAACCCAACCACCGTTCTGCGACACGTAATGGGTCAACCACTGGACGAGCGCCCCTCGGTTCCACCTGCCGTTGCGCATCGTGTTTCTAATCCAGCTCAAATCTTCCACGGCAACAACAGCGTTACCCCACGCGTGGGAGAGGTAAGCTATCTCTTGCGCCGCAAGGATAGCTAGTTCTCTCTTTTTCCGGGATGCGGCCTCCCGGTGGAGCTGCGCCTCATCCAACGCAGACATGCGTTTCTGGCGCTGGGAGAGAAGCCCATCGGCTTTCTTTTTGAGGTCGCGGACCTGTTGCTCGGACGCGCGCACACTGTTCCAGAGTGAATGAACCCGCTGAGAGAGCGTCGTTTGATGCACTATCCGCCCGGTCTTAGTGTCGCGCACCACGACGGTTGCGTAATCCGTGACCCCTACGTCCACGCCGATAGTATAGTCTCCCGAAAACTGCACAACCGGATTATCTGTCACAACCGTGAAGATAAAAACGGGCTGACCGTCCTCAACTTTAATGACAGGTAGTGTGACCCTTCCTTCGGTGAACCTTTTATTGTCAAAGTCGAAGATCAGACGGTGCCACGCGCCTTGAATAACCATCCGCAACACAATCTCACCATTGGCAAAAGGGTCATTCTCAATGACTGCGTACCACTTATCCACGGCACCCAGATTCACGTAGTCCTCACCATACGACGGTGCGGAAACATCTACTGTGCGCTTCCAGCCCTGACTCATGTACTTGGGAGTCTCCCCGTTTGCGGCTTTAACCCGCTCCCGGTAGGAGCGGTAAGCGGTCACGACACTGTATTGAAACAGCTTCTCTTTACGCGACCTACCACTCTTACCAGTTGCCAAAAAATCGGGCATAATCACGCCCGCCTGGCGGCCCGCCTCAGCGGGAGCAGTCGCGGTAACCCGCGCCAACTCGTCCCCAAGCTCAACGTCGTTACGAACCACATAGGCTGCGTAAGCAGAGATGTCTCGAATCTCAGACGCAAGGGACAACAAGACAGACGTGTCGTACAGTAGCTCGCCGTTCAAGTCTAGGACGTGAGAGGGGCGCGCAACGAAGGCCCTGTAAGTCTGGTTTTTGGCCAACTCGCCCTCCCAAAAAGAATACACCCAATACAAGCTATACAACTAATAGCAACAAAACCCTCGACTGTCATGTAGACAGCAGGAACACCACTCCGACCAAGAGGTCACCGGCGGTCAGCTCATGCTCACCACGCTCCTTGCCCCTATGTGTCCACGCGTAAGCGCCAGCAGCAACGAACGCTACAATCATAGCCGCCAGCACCACGTTCCCCAGCGCCACGGTGAGCGAGAACGGCACAGTCTCAACCAGAATCTCCACGACTGACCACACCTTCCCGAAAACCATCACACACGCAACAAACATGTGCGCGCGGGCTTTTGCCTATCAAACAATTGATATTGTAGCATGAGAAACGAAAGATGGCGCGCCCAAAACGGGTGTGCAACCACTATGATACCTCGCACAGCTACGCAGGGGAGAAAGCAGGCACGCAACCGTGAGCACTAAAGCATACGACTACTTTATTACCGACCTCAACGTATTTGACGCGGCAGATCGCATCCGCGAAACAATCAACCCCGTATTCTTCGACGCGTTCCGCGAACAGCTAGACCTCCTCAACGAACGCCTACAGGAAAACGTCAACGCCACATGGGACGAAACGTTCCTCGCGGACCTTCCCTCCGACAACCAGCGCATCCTCCCCGCACGAATTACCGACATTAACCGGTGCAGCGATTTCGATAAAATCGACACACTCTACGAGCGCATGAGCGAACTCAAAAAGTGCGCAAGGCGCACGCTCACCCCAGTAGATATTTTCTACGACGCGATCATCATGCGCGGACCCGACGACAACACTGTCGTATTCAAGGTATTCTCCGAAAACCCCGCGTACACGGAAGCCCTCAACACGCAGGACTGGTGTAACGACTTCTCCTACTGGAACAACACCGACCGAGACAAGAACGTGACGGAAGAGGAATGGGAAAAGCGCGCACAATACTGGCGCGACATGCCATACAAGCCGATGAGTGAACTGTCCGTCGGCTTTACACAGCCCCCTATGTCCACCGTGACAATAAACCTCACCCGCTCATAAAGCGTGAGCACTGCGAGAGTAAAGCAACGAGCGGGTACAGCAGAGCGGCCGACCGGAACCCGAAACGCCACCACATTGGCGCAACAGCCCGGTCGGCCGCTCACTTGTCCTCTCAGCCGCTCACAAGGCACGCTTTACCGCAGAGCCTTGCGCACCCTCTTACCCTCAGACGTGTCAATGTCGCACACGCACGCGAACACAATCATCCACAGACTAAACAGCGTGTTCCCCATGAAGAACCTGGCGACGTACCACCACGGCGACGCGTCACCAACCAACTGCGAAACATAGTAGAAACCGTAGGCAATCGCACCCTCGACCAGCGCTCCCACAACGATAGCGAGAACGCGCGCACGACCGCTACCAATGATGTACTCGTATTCGGCGGCGGCAACAACATTGTTCCAGCCGTCCATCACGCGCAGCAGCATCACCACCGCTACGATGGCAGCGAAGAAACCGCCAGCGGCACTCACCTGGCTGACACCGAACACGAACCAGAAGCACATGAGACCGTACACGGCCACCGTGAAATACCTAGCGACCTTAGCGGCAACAGCGATCATGTTCTACCTCATTCTTTCACGCGCGAACACTCACAGGCGAAGCGCAACCTTACTTACATCTTTCCGACAGGAACCAGTATAGCACGAGCGCACGCGTGGCGCGCGACGAACAACACTCGGTTGCGTCAGCAAGCCGGGACCACCGTTACGCCTCATCCTTGCCCGCGAGGTCGCCTACACGCTTGCGCAGTAGCTCGACCCATGAGCTGAGCAGCATCGCGTCAACAATAAACCACAGCATAAACACGTCCCACGCGCGAAAGTGATAAGCGCCCTTGAACGCGAGCGACAGCACCAGGTTCAGGCCGTAAAGCGCGGCGATAAAAGCCGCGTTCTTCCAATACCGCTTCCACGCCACGCGCACAGCGTCCACGACCTCCCGCCACTCGACACCCGTCAGGCGCTCAGCGACGCCGCCAGTTGTCCTACGCCACGCACGAAACGACATGAACGCCGCCGCAGCACCCAGCGCGATAGAAAGAACCACCGCGACAGGATGCCTGGTTGAAAGCCCCCATACGATTGAGGCGGACAGAAAAATACTCGGGCTGACGATGCCCATGATACGCGCAAACATTATGTTGTTTCCTTCCCGTATGCGCCATACAACTACATCTATGCAATGATACCACAAGATCGGCGGCGGGCGCGCGGTCGTGTTGCGACTCTCGCCGTTCGCGTTCCCGCGCCGCGCTCGCAGTGAACCGCACGTCGGCGACGCTTCGCAGCAACCGCGCGCATCCGCGAGCGCAAATGTGGCGACTAACACGTGTTAGATGCACGTCTCGCACGCGAACAGGCGCTACGCGACCAATCAGACGTTAGCTGGACCGCAATCTCTCACAGGTGCCGCGCGACTGCGTGAAGCCAGCCGCCAACCACACCGCTCGACACGCACGCAAAAACGCGGGGCGGGGCGCAACACGGACACCGCCCCGCACAGGCGGCACATTCTAAGCCCAGCCGCCCAACGGGCCGCGACCCAACAGCAAAACCGCCAGGCCACTGACGTAACCGCGCAATAGCGCCCACAAAGGCGAGCGTCAACGAGAAGCATCCGCCCAGGCTACTACTGCGCCCCATCACCAGCGGGTGACACCTGAATGAGGTAATACCCGTTCCCGCCGCTGAACGCCTGACGGTACGTCACCGCACACTTGTATCCGTTCTCATCTTTGGCCGCGCACGCGCCAGAGGAAACAATGAGGCTGATAGCGCCATCGCCCTTATATCCAGCAACCCACCCATCATTCTGACGAATCTCAGAACGCGAAGCGTACCACGGGAGATCGTCACCACCCGGCAACAGATACACGTCCACAGTCGCCTTGTCGCCAGCAGCCGCATCCTCGCCTAGCGCTTCTCGCGGCATTTCAACGACAGCGCCATATCGCGTTTCAATCTTCACATCCGCGTACTTTGCTTCCGTCACCGTGCCGTCATATCTTCCGACGTGCGCCAGCTCAGACACGTTCACCGAGTGCTCGCCCATTGTAGAATTACCGAACAGGAGCGTGAAAGCCGCAACAAAAGCGATCACCGTCTGAACGGTCGCGCACCCGCCCGCCGTCTCATCCGTCTTATCCAACCATAGGTAGAACGCGTATGACGCAGCACCACCAACTACAAGAGACACTAGCATTGTGAGCAACACGGCAGGGAAACTGGGCGCAATATCCCACGTGACCGTTCCCATAATCATTCACCTTCCGTTGATAGGTTTTACTGTCAGTCGGCGGCGCGAACAGCGGTCACCGCGTAAAAACGCGCCTTACCGCCCCACTTGCTGCGCGACTCGTCGCCCATAGCAACATCCGCCCCATAGCCCGCCGCACACTTGCACCCGCGTGCGTCAACGAAACCGCCCACGCCATCAGCGCGCACATCACCCTGCCCGGCAGGAGAGACGACAACAGCCGCGTCAACCTCCACGCGAGCGCCACGGAAACACGCGACCTCCGGCACGCTATCAGCGTCAGCGAACAGGACAGCGCCCGAATCTGTTTCGACCTCTACGACATGCGGCGCAACATTCCTCACCGTCGCGTCAAACACACCCAGCGGCTTATAGAAATCGTCGGGCACCGGAAGAACCTTCCGCATCATGTCAGGCGCAATCACGCGAATGAGCACCACAAAATAAGCGCACAGAATCACAGCCCCGAAGAACGCGGCCGTAACCATTGGAAACGAGGAGCCAACAATCAAGATGATAGCCGCCCCAACAATCAGGAGTACACAGACCACGTTTGTGGCCCTCTTCTCCCATGCAGCAATATGCTCATAGACAAGCATTGTCAAAACCTTTCAGTAATCGCTTGAGGCGGCGGTCTGCGCGCCACCCTTTTACACGATCATACCACAACGCGGCCAACCACGCGCGCCGAAACGCTCACGTGCGGTCGCGCGCCTACAGGAAACACAACACCACGCCACCCAACCACTGCACCAACACTAGCGAACTCCGGGCAAAACCGCAGTCACGAGGCGCGAACTGACGTGACCGCGTACCAGTTCTCGCTATCGTCACCGAGAGCTTGCGCACACGTTAACAATCCAGACGACACGCACTCAGCGTTATACACAAAAATGGGGCCACCCTCGCCAGCAGCGCCACGGTCACGCTTCGGCAAAAGAGAAAGACGCTCCGTCGCTTCCAGCTTCGACACATCGACATCCACAGTGGCACCAACAACGCTAGTTCCCTCCGGCATCATAGAGGCGGGAACGGGGAGCGACACGCCAAAATCGGTTTCCACCTCAACCATCTGCGACTGCGGGTACACGCGCGCCACCGTCGCCGTATAGCTCCCCAGCTTCTCGTAGTCGCCCTCAGCAGCGGGGCGCGGACTCGATGACAGTAGCATGAGGGCTGCGGCACTTTCGACGAAAGCAATCAGGTAAGCGCCAAGCAAGCATTTAGCAGCCAAGGCCACCTTGCTTTCCTTCTCCCGAGCATAATAGAACAGCGGATAATAGAGAATCAGAACAAGGAACAACGCCAGCATGGACACAACCATAAACGTAATTTCGCTAAATGGAACGTCTCGAACAAGCATCTTTATCATCCAATCTCCCACGCGTCGCGGAAACACGTAACGTTAACGTAGAGCCACCATACCACAGTGCGGGCAGCGACACACCACAACACGCATACGCGTACACGAGGGGCGACACACAGAGCAACACCGCCGAACATGTGGTACACTATAACCAGCAAGGAAAACACTGACACGCAAACAGTAGGAGACACACCATGTTCGTCAACCTCGACAAAGACGACAGCGCTTACGAGACGGCGCGCAAGTGCCTCCCCCACTACTACTTGGTTGCCGCCACAAGCCCTCACGTGCAGGCAATGGCAGCAGAGCGCCTACAGGCCGGTTGGACGCCCAGCCAGCTCAGGCAGACGCTCCCGCGCCTCAGCGATTACCACATGGCGACCACAGACCATGCCTCGCACGTCGTGAACCGTTGGACACACAACGCCCCCGTAGACAAGGCCCCCAACGTCATGCGCCGCAAGGCGGAGGAGAAAGCCGCGCGCACCATCGAACGCCGCCTCAAAGCGTCAGAACGTGAACAGTGGGCGAGCGAGGACGGCAAAGCCGCGCTCGCGCTCACTAAACAACTGTGGGAGCAGGTGCAAGCCGAGCACCCCGAATACGGGCGCGCACAAACCGCGCTCGCCGTCTCGCAGCTCCTTGCCGAACTCCGAGGCGCGCAGGCGTAAACCCGCGCCAACAGGGGAACCACGCACCCTACAGCGCCACTTCTCGTGCGACAGTAAAGCGCCGGACCAGCCACCACACGGTGAGCAAGCCCGGCGCTTTTACACACCCCTGCACACTTTCAGCGAACGAGAGCAGGGGTACACCCGTCAGCCGTGCATCGACGCGCACGCAGCCCGCCAACGACCCTCAGTAATGAACCCCGGCACGCCCAGGCGAGCCTCCACAGGGCGACGAAAACGCTCAGGAACCGCATCCACAGCGCGCGCCAACGCAGCGCCGTCACCAGCCTTCACAGCATTACGCACAGCCGCCACATGCGCGTCCAGCTCCGCCTTCACGCTCACCGTCTCCACGTCACTGTTACGGCCCTTCCCCTTCTGCGCGGCCTTCCAGTCAAAATCAAGCGGATGCCCCGCCTGCATGAGCATTTCCTGCACCGGCACAAGCGCCCACAAGCCGAAACGACGCGCCACCTTCTTCCCCGAATCGCCGACACTATTCATCTCGGCGACGCGCGCCAACCCGCCTTTCACCGCCTTCTTCGTCGGCAAACCATTCTCACGCACACCCAGAGCGTCCAGCCACTTACCGACCGTGGAACCACCCACGTTAAAGAGTTTCCCCAAGTCCGTGGCGGACACGAAACCGTCACTGCCCGCGCCCGGCTGTTTCACACGCTGGTTCGCATATCCGCGCACAAGACTGATGCCAGCACCCCGTCTCGCCCACGCGGCCACCGCATCCACACTCCACAACGCCACCCCGCCGCAGCGAAACACCAGCCCAGCATCCACCGCATCCTGCGTCGGAATCATGCGCTGCACGCGACCACCATTCACGCGCTCACGCAACATGCCGCCAGCCGACAACAACGCCAACACGTCACCACGCGACACACCACGATAACAGTCATGCAGATTCTCGACGCGAGCGTGCGACGGCGACTTACCCGTCGTGTACGCCGCCTCCGGCAACTCTAAATCAACAACATTCACGAGTCCCACAAGACACCCCCGTTTCTCTTTATCTCCTACACACCCACTGTATCGTGCGCGTGCCCGCTTGCGCAAAGCCCCAACAAGCGGGCACGCACGCAGGTGCGCACGGCCAACCTCGCCACGCGCGCTTTACCGCTGCAATAACAGCGTTTCGCTTCCCCGATTACGGTAAAAGAAAACCCGCAACCAGGAGCGGTACCATTCCTGGTTGCGGGCGGAAACAAACCGTCTGGCTTGCTTCACTTGTGCATGGCCCCCGTCATTTGTGCATCGGCCACATTAAGCGGCCGAGAGGCCGGACGGGGGATCTGTTACCACTACAATAGCACACACTACACCAGGCGCGCAACACAGCTCACCGTGCCCTTAGCCTACGAGAGACATAATCCACGCCACGAGCTGCCCTGCGCCCACCGCCAAAGCGAACGGCAACGCAACCAGAATCACCATCAGCACCCCCGCCAACGCCCGACCAAAAGTGGGAACCTCACGCTCACGCACAAGCAAGGCGGCAGCGATAGCGCCCGGAATCGCAAAAAGCGCCGACACGAGGAACACGATAACACCAGCAGTCACCGACATAAGGGGACACACTCCATTCTTCGCTCAACAGCAACGCGGCGCGAACGCGCCCGCCACCTTCTGACACGCGCCATTATACACCATACGCTCGGGTGTCGCACACAAAAGAGAAACCCCGCAACCGGCAAGCGCTTACCGGCTACGGGGTAGCAATACGTTAGCGTCGCTTCTCCACGGACACAGCCATTTGTGCAATCAAGTATCAAATAAGGCAACATAACCTACTTTTGTAGGCCGTGTTTCCTTGTTTGAGCGCCGCCTCACTGGTCCCGGCGACACCATACGTGCCGCCGTCCGCTAGTACCCTGGCGTCCAAGCGTTGCGCTTGTGCCCTAGCGGGGCATACAGGAAGAATCACCTCCCTCGTATTTCGACGGCGTTTCTTCCTTTTCGGCGTGGGCTTGTTTTTCGTCCTGTCCCGCCCTGGATGCTTTAACGAGCTTCTAGCTACGGGCGTTCTGAGCGGCGCTTGTGGCCGGAGTTTCCGGTTTTTCGCCCGCGTCACCCGCGCCTTAACGACACGTGGCACGGCACGTGAGGCGATGTTGACGGCAGCGTTAATGTCCCTATCCATCGCCCCGTGCTCGGCGCAGACAGACACCTCGTGCGTGGGGTGTGTAACCTTGGAGCCGCACGTGTGGCACAGTTGCGAGGTATTCGAGGGGCTAACCGATACGACCCAGCCGCCATTCTGCGACACATAGTGAGTGAGCCACTTAACAAACGCTCCTCGGTTCCACCTGCCGTTCTGCATGGTATTAGCGATCCAGCTCAAATCTTCAACCGCGACGACCGCGTTCCCCCACACGTGGGAGAGATAGGCTATCTCTTGCGCGGCGAGAATCGCCAACTCGCGCTTCTTCCTGGATGCGGCCTCACGGTGAAGCTGCGCCTCATCCAACGCGGACATCCTGACTTGCCGATCATGCAGCAACGTCGCAGCTTTCTTTTTGAGGTCGCGGACCTGCCGCTCAGAGGCGCGCACACTGTTCCACAGTGAGTGTACACGCTGGGAGAGCGTCGTCTCATGCACTATCCGCCCCGTCTTAGTGTCACGAACTACGACGGTGGCGTAGTTGTTAATTCCCACGTCAACGCCGATAACATAGTCGCCCGAAAACTGCACAACAGGATTATCCGTCACAACCGTGAAGATAAAGACAGGCTCACCGTCCTCAACTTTAATGACGGGGAGAGTGACCCTACCTTCGGTGAACCGCTCGTTGTCAAAGTCGAAGATCAGACGATACCATTGGCCTTGAATAACCGTCCGCAGCACAATCTCGCCGTCGGCAAACGGGTCATTCTCAATGCGCGCGTAAGCGCGGTCCACAGTGCCGAGGTTCACGTAATCCACACCATACGACGGCGCAGACGTATCTACAGTACGCTTCCAACCCTGAGAAACATACTTGGCGCTCTCCCCGTTCGCAGCGTTAACACGCTCCTGCCACGAGCGATACTCGGTGACCACACGGTGCTGAACCAGCCTCTCTTTACGCGACCTACCGCTCTTACCTGATACTAGAAAACCAGGCATAGTCACACCAGCCCTGCGGCCCGCCGTCGCTGGCTGGACGGCAGTAACGCGAGCCAGCTCGCCCCCAAGCTCAACGTCGTTGCGGACCACGAATGTCGCGTAAGCCGAGATGTCCCGCACCTCAGACGCAAGCCTCGCCAAAACGCGGTCGCTATCCAATAGCTCGCCACTCAAATCTAGGACGTGAGAGGGGCACGAGGCGAAAGCCCTGTACGTCTGGTTCTTAGCCAACGAACCCTCCCAAAATACACTCTATACCAGCTATACGACCAATAGCAACGAAAACCCCTTAACTGTCGCATAGGCTACGCCGCCGCGCCTACAGCGCGCCCACCGTTTTCAGCGCGCTCAACGCTACCTGGTGAGCGCTTCCCTGCGACGCGTCAACAACCGGGACCGCGCCACACTGGACAGCCTCATCAAGAGCCGTCTCCGTCTCATGGTATAGCGCCTCCTCGCTCGGCAAAGAACCATCTCGCCCCAGCAGGCGCTCACGCTGCACCTCCGGCGACACGCGCAAACACACAACAGGCACACCCGCATCATACAAAGCAGCAACCTCGTTAGGCATACGAACGTCAGTGAAAATAGGGAACTCGCGCTCCCAATCCACGCTATCGACGGCGGCGCGCACCCAATACCCAGGGTCCACGCTACGCACAGTCTGACCGAGAAGCTGATAGGCGACGCGCTTCGCCGGTGTCTTTGACGCGATGAACGTCTCCTCGTCCCACGCGCCAGTGTCGCCCTCGCGCTGCGTGTCCGCGACAACCTGACAATACAAGCCGACGAGACCACCGGGGAGAGGAGCGCCAGCAGGCATAAACGACGCACACAACACCTCATCCTCCACGATAACGCGCTCCACATCCAACGCCGACTCCACTCCCCGGCGCAGCGTGAGAATACTTTTCACCGCCAACGCTTGACGGTACGCCACGCGCTTCAACACGTCAGCGAAAGCCACGCGACGCGCCGCGCGCCCGCCAGCAACATGAGCCACAGACGGGTGACGCAACAGGTCAGCGAGAGCAGCGGCAGTCGTATCCTTACCAGCGCCCATAGGACCAGCAAGGCCAATACCGGGCAGCGCCCCGCCAGCAAGACGCTTACCAGCCAAAGCGTCACACTTACTAACGAGACTCGCCATCGACAATTCAGCGGCACCGCTTCGCATCGTCACTCGCCCTCACCTTCCACATCAGCGAGCGCCGCCTTGACGCGGGCGCGCGAAAACGCGAACATTCCAGCCGCGCCACCAAAAGTCAACACATACGTGAGGATGTAGCATGTCACCACGACAGCGGCAGCAACCATGTTCCCCTCACGGGCGGCAGGAGCCAGGCCGATAGCGACAAGCGGAAGCGCACACCCCACGGCTGCAACAGCCGCGCACACAGTCTCAGCCACCGCGCCACGACGCAGCATCAGAACAGCCAGCGCCGCCAACACGGCGAACGTGACTACAAACAGGGCATTGGGAACAAGAATCATGAGAAGATTCCCTCGTCTTTCCAATTGTCGTTTTCTCTAACTGACCCCATTGTACACGATTCGCCGCGCGTGCGCAGAACCAACATGCGAACGAGAAAAGATACACGCGCCACACTCATCGTCACAACCCCGTGGCAGAAAAATACGCGCGAAAAACTTTACGCCCCTCCGATGCGGCAGGAGGTAGGCGCACGGTCCCGTTCTTCGGCGGCAGCCATCCTCGCTCCAAACGTCCGCATGGAGGGGCGAAAAGCCAAACCAAACTCGAAAACATCAAGAATAGGTCATCAGGGGTAACACTCCCTAACAAACAAAACAATAGCACACACGCAACCAGGCACGCAACCCCCACGCCACCGCAAGAGCAGTGACGCTCACCACAGAGAGGCGCGGGACAAAGCCACGCGAGCGAACGACGGCAGCAAACCAAAACGCCCCCGCTACTGAGATGCGCCAGCCATGCGCTCCACACCAGCCAACACGTCAGTATCCGCCACACCCACATCCACCAAGGCGCGCACACCCTCCACCACACGCCCCCACGACACCACAGGCAACACACCCGACTCGGCGAGACTGTCAGCGCATGTCTCCTGACGCACAACGTTACGCGCCAACTTCACGCGCCGCCCCACATCGCCGCGCCCAGACACGAGCGCAGCACGATCACGCGCCGCCTGCCCCCGATAATGCGCCACCAACAACGGCAACGGAACACGCACAGCCTCCACCAGAGCACGCCCAACCGCACCGTCCCGCCACAACACACCACCATAGGCGCGAGCCTCCACGCACACCTGATCTGCCACCGCGAGCAGGCGAGCAAACCGCCCAGCCGTCACACACAACGCGTCCACGCCACCAGCATGAACATTCACGGCACGCACCTTATCATCAACACTCGCGCCCACCACCAACAAGTCACAGTCGCTATCAGCGTGGTTCAGACCGTGGAGCCAGGAGCCGCGCAAGCACACGCCGTCCACGCCACCAACACGCTCAGCCCACGCGTTGAACGCCGCGTCCTCGCGGATAGCGTCATACGCGGCGGCGCGCGCCAGAATGTAAGACAACGACTCGGACGGCAAACCAGCACGCCCATCATCGATAACGCGGCCATCTTTTTCTTCACAGCTCATAACGCCAATCATACCACAGCAGACAACGAGAAACCGCGCGTAGGTACAAGAAAGCCTGGGGCACAGTCGCGCCGTCCCCAGGCCCTCGTACTCGCAGCTTAACCGCTGAAAAAGGCGTCCCCTCTATCACTTCCGCACGTTCCACTCACACCAGTCCACGACAAACCGGGCGAAGCAGAAACGAACAGCTCCACGCCCTAGCACGAGCGTACCGCGTTTCACTACGAGGTTGAGAAGAACCGCCCTGGACGCGCGAACGCGCGGAACGGTTCAATAACACCACAATAGCACACCCGCTATATCCGCGTCAACCGCGCCCGCGCACGCAATCACGCGCGCCAACGTAGACACCGAAACGTCACCACCAGTGGTTGACCGTCCAGAAATGGTACGCCGCCTCCCACGACCCATAACGACCCACCGCATAATTGTGCGCCCACCGCAACTGCGTCACTGGGTTATCGCGCCAGTCAGCGCCAGCGGACGCGAGCTTGCCAGCCGGAAGCGACTGAGGAAGCCCATACGCGCCACTCGAACGATTAACCGCATGGTAATTCCAGCCGCTCTCGTGGGAAATAATGTAGTCCACGTACCCGAAATCACTGTCGCTGATACCGGCTGCGCGCATCCAATCAGCTTTCGACCCGGACGGGTTAAATGCGGGCGCAGAAGAAGCGGGAGACACGGCACCGGCAGATGCCCCCTGCGCGTCAGTAGCGCCGTCGGTGCTACTGGTCTTGCCGAGCAGACGGTCTACATCCTCACGGCTCGTCAACGAATACAGGGGCGCACGGTACCTGGCCGTCACTACGCCCGCGCTATCCGTCTCCTCGCTCACAGGCGACGCAGGGTCCACTCCGGCGGCAACCAGCACCTCCGGCGACACGGGCTTTGTCCCGACCTCGCGCACGGCGGGGCGAGCCGCCACCGTGTTCTCACCCAACACGACACTATGGACGCGCTCACCGTCGCGCTTCACCGAGAACATGGTCACGTCGTGAGCGCCGTCAGCGCCGGGCGTGAACGTCCACTCGCCCACCAGCAGGCTATCCGTGTCGCGTTTTTCTTCCACGGCCTTGTCCGCTGTGGATACGGTTTCTTCGCCGCGCCACACGCGCACCACGCGCACCACCACGCCGCCGTCAGTGCCCAAGCCCACGGTCACCTCGTCTAGCGGACCTGTGGTGACGCCAGCGGACGCTGCCACGTCACGCGCCGACGCTCCATCCTCAGCGACACCGTTCACAGCCTTACCGTCGGCGACCACGCGCGCCGGGACCGGGGTGCTACCACTGTTGACGGGCACACCCTCCTGAGACGGGGCAGACACGACAACAGCGCCCGCACTATCGTTACCGCGCGAAAGTCCGGCAGTTGCGCCGCTAAGCCCGCTATCGTCGTCGCTGTCGCGGGATGCGCGAGAGGCCATGTTCATGCCGCGAGCGTCCGCCACGTCACGCAGCACACCCACCATGTCAGGCCGCACCGTCCCCACAGCGACCACGCCGCCCGCGCCGTCATGGACGAGAGCGCTCCTGCACCGCACCACACTCACCTCGTCAACGCCCGCGAGGGCAGTGTCAACACTGGGCGTCACCTGGTCACACTCACCCACCGGCACGCCACCGTCAGCAAGCAGGTCGCCGACCGTGCGCCCCCACGACACCACCACGCGGCCCTCCCCACCATCAGCCGCATCCACCACAGTCACCTCGTGGCGCGACGACAACACGCCAAACGCGCACGCCACCACAACCAGCGCAGACGCGACAAACGCAGCAGCGAGCACCGCACTGCGCGGCGCGGACATCAAACGCTCATGAGCGCGAACAAACACGCCGCGCAAACGACTAACAAACGACATCGAAAACCCCTTAAAAAGAAACAGTCGCGAAGCTACATGAACCTAAATAAAAAGCAACAAATAGCGACTCTTGCACACGATATTACCACAATAGAAGAAGCCCCGCCAACAAGGCGTGCGTGAGGCGCAAAAACGGAAGCCAAGCGGGCGCGCATTTAACGCCACGCGCAGAAGCGGGCGTCAAAGAAACCGCGAGAAAACACAGAAGGAACAACAAGAGCATGGGCGACAACAAAGCAAAGAAAACAAAATACGGGCAGCGCCAAAAAGACGGCGCATGGACCCCGTGCAGCGCATCATTCTTCGGCGCTCGCGGCTGCAACCACGTCGGCGAACACCGTAAGCTCACCGCAGACGAAGCGCGCGCACTCAACAGCGTCATCTTCGAGCAAGGCTTCACGCTCCCCACCGACGACCATGACATCCGCATGTACCGGGAAGATATAGTCAACCGAGACTACCCTCTCGCTGACCCCGTGATGCGTGCCTACATTCTCACTATGCGTGAACAGACCGGCAACCCCGACTGGATGCCCGGTTTTCACGCGCACGACCCGAACTGGCTCCTCTACTACACGTCCAGCAACCTCTCCCCCAACGCCAGCCAGGAGCAGGTGAACAGGTTTGTCGCCGATGCCATGAGGCGGGGACTGCATGAGGGCGTCCACGGCGGCTATTTTAGCGAACGCGACCCAAACACGGGCGAGGAAGGCCATTACAACCTACCTAATGCTCCCGGCAGTGCAATCACGCGCACGCCGCCGCCAATCGACGACCCGAACGCGCCCACCGTGTACACGACCATCGTGCAAAACGCGGCAGGTGTGAAATGGTGGGACCAGAAATCACCAGAGTTCATGCGCCGCAAGCAAGAGGACTACGACAGTAAGCAGTGGGTGGAACGTCTTGTGTACGACGCGGAAACACCGTTTGTCACGCTCGGCGTACAAGGTCCAAACCTGGATGAAGCGCGCCACGTCGCTACAGGCGGACAAGAGGGCGTGACCCTCGAACTCAACGACCTCGGGTACGGGCCGTCCTCCTACGCGACCGTCCCCACCATTCCCCAACACCGACTCTGCGAAAGCATTGAGATCAGGCGCGGCAACGTGAACCTGTCCGGCAACTGGGCGGTCACCGTCGGCCGCGAAGGCCGCGTGTACGAGGCCGACCAGACCGGGTTCAACCAGTGCGACGGCGTGGTGCACGTCGCCCGCAACAGCGGCTTCCGCAAACTCGGCGACAACGGGCACGTCATCACCGCTTTGGACTGTGACTTTGACACCATCAGGGGCGGAACCGTGGAGCACGTGGACGGCGGCACCGTGCGCGACTACAACGGCACCGGCATCCACCATGCCACCAACAAAACGAACGTGACCGCCAAAGGCGAAGCCCACATCAACACAGTGGACGGCGGCTCGTGGGTGCGAGTGTTCGACGACCCGAAAACCGGGCAGAAAGGACGATTCACCGCGTCCACTGTGGAAATCGGCACGCAACTGTCCTACAACGGTGAAACAATCATCGTGAAAGAGGACACGCCACTAGAGGGCAGCTTCTACAGTATCGGGGAAATCGTCGCAGACACCGGCATGACCAGCATCACACCACACGAGAGCGCGCCCGGCTACGAGTTCGGACAGATCATCAACGGACGCAGGCCCGCACTCAAAGCAACCGAGACGCACGCGCGCGCCTACAGGGAACGCGACAAGCACTTCCAATGGCAGCAAGCGGCGCTCGGCTTCCACGGGTACGGTGGCGCAGACAAGACAGGCGGCGAAGGCGAGTATGAGCGCGTCCACATGGACAACGACAGCCTCTACAAGGGGTACGCTCGCTCAACAGACAAGTACGCGGGCCGCACCCCCGGACAGCCCCACAAAACACCCGGCGTGAAGCCACCCGAACACATGCGCAAACCCGGCACCGACAGCGGTGAACTGTTCGCCGTGTGGGAAGGCCGCAAACGATCACTCCCACCCGACTGGGAGAAAAGCAGCCTACGGGCAGCGCTAGAAGCAGCATCCACACCCCCGCCACCGCCGCCCAGCGGCGAGGGTAACAGTGTGGGCGCGACAACGCCCATTCCAGCGCCTCCTGTACCGCCGCCGCCCGCGCCCCCAGCAACAAGCTGACAACACAATACCGGGCACACGGTGAAGCCCCGCAGGCAACAAGCCCGCCCCACACCCCTCGTCAAGGGGTCAAGGCGAGCGCCTGCGGGGCTTACACGCGCCCATGCGCCCGATTAGGCAACCGTGTAATGAAAGGCCGTCAGAAGCGCGTACAGTGAATCTATCGACAACGAACGGCGCAAGCCGTGCGAGACAGGGCACGCGGCGCACGCCTCACACCGGACGCCGGGTGAACACGCACGCTAAGCGCCACAGTGCGCAAACGTTGCCAGTTAGTTCTCGAACCAAGTAAACGGCTCGCGCTCCACCACACGACCGCGAATAAAGTAGTTATACGGCTGCTTACGGCGCTTGCTCGGATGCGCAGTCTCACAATGCGCGATCATGCCACGCACCGGCTCAGGCTCAACCGTGTCCCAAATACGCGACAACTCCCTGCGCTCATCGTCCGTGAAATCATGGTAACGGTAGTAGGCGTTAAAATCTGGCTTCACGTCAGCGCCCACAACCTCCACCAGCGGATTATGCCAATCATGCCACTGACCGTCCCCCTCGTGCTCCTCGTACCGGCCGAACACGCTGAGCGCCACATCGCGCGCACGCTCTTGTAGTTCCAAACTCGTCGCAGACGGCTCACGACTCACACGCACATGACGCGGGTCATCCCGCCCACTCATCCCCGTACTCCCCCAATACGACACGCTCCACGTGTTAAACTGTGGATTATCATACGTGCCTGGAACCATGATCTTAATCGTCATCTGACTGTTCCTGCCGCCAGACACCCGATACTTGAGTTCGCTGGGCAAGAACCCTTCCGCGACCGCATCTTTGAGCACGTCGCGCATGATCTTGTTTCGCACCTTCGCGTCATTCAGCGCCTCGTCAATGGTGACATTGTACTTGCTCGCCGCTTTTTCGGCGCTCGCAGTCGCGTCAAACCTAGTCCCCGCAGCTACAGGCGCGAGAGGCTTCCCGCTTTTCCCGTACACGCTCATCTCTGTGATACCCAGGCTCTCTGGGTTGAGCGCCGTCAACCTGTTATCGTACTCGCCACGTTCGGCGCGCGCCTGAACCGCCTGCGTGAACCCGCCGACCTTCTCCGCGTTGTCCGCCTCCATCATCTGCTCAGCTTGATCGGCTGGCACGGTCACGTGCTCGAAATGGCGACATAGGCCGCGTCCACGGTTTTCCGGCTTCGCCCTGCACACCGACAACGGACCTTTCGGACCACCAGTACGCCCCAACACAACATTACCCACAGGAACCAACCCCTACAATAAACGATAGATAAGAAACAAGCAATATGAACCGGGAAGAAACGCAAGCAAAAGAACAGTACCGCGCCACGAGCGCACGCGCCCCTTTCCCACCGCCTCTCACACGCCCCGACACCAGCGTACCCCACACTCGCGGACAGCAAGATATGCGAGCGCGAAGAGACACGAACAAAGCCGGGACAGCCCCTACTCTCACATCAGAGAATAGAGGCCGTCCCAGCCCTACTATCATCGAGGAAACGCTAGGCGTTTAGCCTCGCTTGCTCTTACGGCTCACCACCAACGCGGCCACCCCCACTGCGGCAGCTGCCACCAGCGCACCGGCTGACGCCACCAAGACCAGTACGTTACCGCCGGTTGATGGAAGCGCGGATGCGGAATGTACGCCCACACCCTGAGAACCACCGGCTGAACCCACCTGACGACCGCCGGTACCGGCTTCGCCTGTGGCTTGCTGGGTTGTGCGAAAGGGCTGCTCGTGGCCCTCACCTTTCCCTTGGGTGGCTTCCCCAGGCTTGGTGTCACTGTTCACGTTGCCGTTTGGCGTGGCCGATGGTGCCGGGATCTCCGGCTGCTTGTCGGCTGACTGCGACGGCTCAGGGGCGGGAGCGGGCTTATCCGCGCCATTGTTGCCACTTGGCTTGTCGGCTGACGGTGCCGGGGTCTCCGGCTGCTTGTCGGCTGACTGCGACGGCTCAGGGGCGGGAGCGGGCTTATCCGCGCCATTGTTGCCACTTGGCTTGTCGGCTGACGGTGCCGGGGTCTCCGGCTGCTTGTCGGCTGGCTTGTCGCCCGGCTTGTTTGCGTCGCCCGTTGAAGCGTTGTCGTTCACGCTCTGCTTGTCCGGCTTCTCGGCCGCACTGTTGTCGCCTGTCGTGTTTTCGACGGGGCGCGTTGCTGGCGTACCCTCGCCGGGGTGTCCCGTATCAATGTCGGTTGCGTTGCCTGCGTTGTTGTCGGCTGGCTTCGTCGGCTCGGGAGCTGGGGTCGGCTCGGTAGACGGCGCGGGAGCTGGCTCAGCGGTCGGCTCAGGAGACGGTGCCGGTGCGACGGTCGGCTCAGGAGCCGGAGTCGACGCAGCGGTTGGCTCTACCGTCGGTTCAGCCGGTGCAGGCGTTGGCTCGGCGGTCGGTGCCGGTGTTGGCTCTGGTGCCGGTGTTTCCGGCACCGTAGGCGCGTTCGGGTCTTTCTCCCACACGCGCACGTAGTCTACGTACATGGTTGAACCAGCGCCATCTGCACTCTTATAGTCGTCCGCGAACTTAGTCGCGTCAACATACGTCTTGTCGGCCCAGTTATCGTGCTTAGCCAAGTAGCTGCCGCCAACCATCTGGTTGAGTTTGAGAACTAGGTCATTGTCTGGGTCCGCAAAGGGGTTACTCTCTCCCTTGATGTCGCTCATCTTCACGCGATGCGTCATCTGACCATCAAAGTAGAACTCAATGGCATCAGCGGTCTTTAGCAGGCCGTAGGTGTGCCACTCGCTCTGCGACGTGGCAGTGTCGCCGTGCATTGCGCCCTGGTGTTGCTGGGTTTTCTTGGGGTTGCCTGCCCTGGGCGTGTGAATGTTACTCATCAAAAAGCTCGGGTCGTACCCCTTGCTCTCGAAGATGTCAATTTCACCGTTAGCGGGCCAGCCACCCTTTGTGCCGGTCCCCCAGAAAGCGGACCAGGACGAACGTGCGGTTGGGAGCTTGACGCGCGCCTCGGCGTAGAAGCCGGTGCCCGGCGCTGCATACAGTACCTTGCCGTCTTTCGTCTTGGTCGTAATCATGCCGGACGTGAACGGCGCATCATAAGTGGTGTCACCGTTCTTGCACGTGCGCGGAACCTGCGAACCATCCCACTTGGTTTTCATCGGCGAATACCTGGCGGTCAGGCTCAGGTGCCCATCATGCACGGAAACGTTATCCGGGCTATCCGTGTACTGCGCCTGTGAGCGCTGAGCGGGGTCAAAGCACCCGTACTGGTAACCCCATTTAGAGGTATCCAGCGAAGTCCCGTCGAACTCGTCCTGGAAACTCACCTTGTTGTATCCTTGCGCGCGCACCGTTTCCGGCGTAGGCTGCACGCCCGCGTCAGCCGCCCACGCGGGGGAAGCGCCACCCGCGCCAACGATGCCGCCCGCGATTGTCGCCGTCGCCGTGAACGCAAACAGTGCGCGAGCAAACCTGTTACGACGTGCGCCCTTACGGGGCGCGCTCTTACTATCTGCTACCATATACTACTGGTATCCTTTACCTAGAGGTCAACTTACTCCGCAAAAATAGCAAGAAATATCACACCCGTCAAAACGCCAGAAAACCCCGCAAAACCGCCAAAAACAAACAACGCTTAACAGGGGTCAAAAACACGACGAAACCACTAATAAACAGGGTTATACAGCAACCACGGTGACGCAGAAACGCACCCAACCGACAAACACGCACAAAGCGTGTCCACGCGGCGGCAACCGAGCGCACACCGCACAGAAACAAACACACGCGCCACACCGGCACCGAACAGACGGGGAGCAACAGCACCCACACGAAACACCGCGACGCACCTAAAACACCACACGCCCCACACACCACATGGAACCGGAACCACGTCACCACGTAACAGCACAACTCGCGCAGCCACAAAACGCACACAAAAAAGCGCCGCCCCACCACCCCCACAAAAGAGAGGACAAGGCGACGCTCACGCGCACCGCGCGAAACTAGAATTTACGAAACAGGCGCGGCAAGCCATCAAAGCTCGCGCGTTCATCATCTGTTAGAGCAACGTCACCCACAGGGGAGCGCCCCTCACGCGCGTTCTGCGCACGCAACTCATCCAGGTACGCGTCCAGCGAATCACCCATGTCGTAGTCACCCCACGGGCGCGCGTAGAAACCCTGATTCGGGTCGCCCACGCTCACGCCGCCCACCGTCTCATAAGAAGCAGAAGCATTCTCAATCGGCACCACGCGCAACGGATACTGCAAACGCACCATATCGTCATCGTAGCAACCAATACGGATACCCACATTGCGCGCAAAACGCGTAAACGCACCACCCATAAACTTAACGCGCGCCTCCTCCTCATCAAGCCCCAGAAGATTAACAGCGACATCAACCAGCTCGGCGCTGTTCCACATGGCAATAAGCTCATAAAGGTCCACGGACATGCCATCCGAGAAAGACACAACACCGTAATCTTCGTACACGCCATCCAGGGAACCGCCGCCAAAAAGCGCGGGAACCAGAACGCGAACGTCGTCGCCCGGCAGCATGTTCGCCTGATTGCTCTTACCGCCGTCGGCGTACATGAAAGAAAACGAACCCATAACAAGCCTCCAATGTTCACCCACCGCGCACTAAAACGTCGCGGCGTAACAATCTTTCCAACAAGTCAATCATACCACGTCGCGCGGGTACCACGCAACGCAAACACGCGCACCTACGCCGCACGCGCGCCACCGACAAAACAAAGTGGGGCGAGACACCCCCAAGAAAACCTTGGGAAGCATCTCGCCCCACCACTGGCGCACCGTTTCATCCACAATGGCGTGTGCGCATCACCATGTCACTTACCGCGACGACGAGCAGCAGCCACACCAGCCGCGCCGCCACCAGCGAGCAGAGCCACGCCACCCGCAAGGGCCAGGGCGCTCGCGCCAGTCACCGGCAAAGCAGCGGGCTTGCTCTCCTGCGGAGCAGGAGGAGTAGCCGGAGGAGTCACCGGAGCGGGAGGAGTAGCAGGCGGCGTCGTAGGCGGAGTCTGAGGCTTCGGCTCAGGCTTCGTCACCGCCTTAGACGGGTCGCCCTTCACACGCTTACCGGACGGGTCGTTACCCTCCGGGTGAGCGGTGTTCTCCACCATGTCAGCCTCAGCGTCCTTATCGGTTGCGACAGAGGTTGCCGAGCAGTCCATACTCTCATCCACGGCGAGCGTGGTCTTAGGGCACGACAGGTTCTCGACCTTACCAGTACCCGTGTACTCGTCCTCCACCACGGTCACGTCGGTGAGGTCAACCTTACCGTCGTTCGTGACCTTGAACTTCCAGTGGAGCGTGTCGCCAGCCTTGTAGGTCGGCTCATCAACGGTCTTAACGATGCTGATGTGCGGGTCGCCCTTCTCCTCGTTGGGCTTCGGCTTCGGCTTCGGCGTGGTGACCGCCTTAGACGGGTCACCCTTCACCCTCTTGCCGCCGGGGTCATTGCCCTCGGGGTGAGCGGTGTTTTCCACCTTGTCGGCGTCAACGTCCTTCGCTGACGCGACAGAGGTAGCCGAGCACATCATGGACTCGCCGATAGCGAGCGTCGTGCTCGGGCACGACACGTCCGTCAGCGGGTTAGTGCCCGTGTACTCGTCCTCCACGACCTTCACGTCATTCAAGATGGTTTCACCATCGTTCGTGACCTTGAAGTCCCAGTGGAGCGTGTCACCCTCAGCGTATTCCGGCTCACGAACCGTCTTAACAATGCTGATGTGCGGGTTAGGCTGCTTGATCTCAAACTCGCCCTCCCACTCGCGCTTCTCACCACTGTTCGCCCACGTGTCGATAATGCGACCGTCACCGTATGTGGTGGAGTTACCGCCGTTAAAGTCACGCGAGTCCAAACCAAGACCCTCGACGCGAGAGTCGGTCACGCCCAGCCAGCCGTGAACGCCGGTCGCCGTATTCGAGTCCACGCCCTCCAACGCACTGACCGCGCTCAGCGGGCGAGCGTCAAACGTGGGGCGCTTCAAGTTCGAGTCGTCCCAGTACACGGTTGTGTCACCGGCTGTCGAGCCGTTCATCTGCGTGATCGTGAACCCGCCGAAACGCTCCACGTCATCGAGCATGATGTGGACCTGCGACTGGCTCTTCGCGGTGAGCTTCCACTTCACCTTCTCGATACTATCCCCGGCTTCCACGCGAACCTTCGCGCTGTCGGAACCCGTGAACTCCTGGCTCTTACCGGCCGCCTCGAACACGTAGGTGACCTCGGGGTCAAGGCCGGTGATCGTCGCATACCCGTTACCGGACGTGGGCGTGTCACCCTCCCACGTGACATTCGCGTCAGCGATGGTTTTCACCTTCGGGACGATGCTTTCCGGCAAGTCCTTCGACGGCTCCTCGAAGAACATATTGTACACGGTCGTAGACGGAGCCTCGTTAAAGTTTTCCGCCTGTAGCCAGTTACGCGCAGTCAAATCACCAGACTTCGGCGCATACGCGTCGTAGCCGGACGCCTTATCCACGTACCACGTGTCGTAAGACTGGTTGGTCGGCGTGTACACGGTCTTGCCGTCCACCGTAGACACCTTGTTGATGCCACTGGATGTGGCGGAAATAACGGACTCTAGGCCGTTAATGCCCTTCAACACGACCTTGTACACGTAGCCGGACGACGACACCGGGTACAGGGTGAGCGAACCGGCGTTGCCGCCAAGCGTGCGCTCACTGAACGTGCCGTCATAGCGCTGCGACATGTTCAGGCGCTTGACCCACAAGCGGCCCTCATGACGCGTGTTACCAGAGTACACGCCCATGACCCACTTCTGGTCGCCCTTATCGGCCGTGTTGAAAATGTAGCCCGACACGTCCGTGGTCGGCTCATACGCGATCTTCCACACGCCGTCCGCCGTCGCAGCAGGGTAGTACCCGTCCGAGCCAGCAGTAACAGTCTTACCGTCCTGGTCGGTCACGCCACGCACACCACTGTTCAAGTTGTAGTCAATCCACAACTGCTCGCCAGCCTTCACGTAGGCGTAAAACTCGTTCGACGCGGCCACCGGAATCTCGTCCGGCTTCTTTTCCGCGTAAGCGGAACCAATCTCGCCGACATGGTTGCCGGGCTGGATAGCGTTCACGCCAGCCGCAGCGAGCGGCGCACCAACGGCGAAAGCCGCCAACGCCGCGCCAGCCACGCGACCGGCACGCATCTTACTCGTATTCTTCATCTTTGCCAAAAGGCACACCTCTCATCTCATTCCGCCGCACAATCCGCGACAGAAACGACTTGTCATCCGGCTCCCGCGCACACCCGCGCTCACGCAACAAACGCAACCGCACGGCACACAAGCGAACCGAAACCAAATAGAACAAACAGTAAGTTAGTTCACGAACAAACAATATCGCAAACCAACAGGTAGAAACGCGGCAGACGCCGCATCGTCACAATGTATCATCATCCAACGGGTCAACGCCACTGTTTACCGCACGCGCCAACCCTGCAAGCGCACGAGCCACCTCATGACGGCCACGCCTCACCGCAGCACGTGCCTCAACGCCGTCCCACGACAAACGTGGAACCGGCTCGCGCGCAGGCTCCACCCGGCGACGCGACCCCGCGCGCTCCCACCGAATGTTACGGCGCACACGCCCCGTCTCACGGTCCTGCAACGTCCGCCAATCCAACCCGGACGCGAAATCAGGGTCAGATAGCGCGTCATACGCCGCACGCAGCTCACCGCCACGCTCACGCACCGCGCGAACAACACTATCACCGAACAGGCGAGCAGCCTCACCCACCGTCAACGAGTCGTCACCGGCAACGCTCGCGGCACCCTCGCGGGAACACGCGCACTCCGCCGCTGGACACCAGACACAACCAGAGTCACAACCGCCATTATCCGGGCACCAGACGCAACCGGCATCATCCACCTGGGATGAACCAGCACCGCACTCAGGCGAGCCAGCGCCAAGTCCACACTCAGCGCCGCACTCAACGTCAAGGCCGCAAGCAGAAGCACCGCACTCTCCCTCGTTTTCGCTTCCCCCACGGCCACCAGCAGCGGACACATCCTTCACGCCCACAACCTCAAACACCGGGAGCGAAAACACGCGCTCAAACCCAACAACACTACCGCGAGCGCGAGCCAACTCAAAACCAACAAGTCCCTCATGCTCACCCTTCGTCGTATCCCACATGTTACCGGAACGGTCCACCCACCTGTAACCAACCAGAGTACGCGGCGACACAAGACTCACAGTCACATCAAAACCCGCAGCCTCCAAGCGCGCAACCTCACTGTCACGCTCCGCCTCACCAACCGCAGACGTGGCTTCACGCACACGGCCACCACCAAGCGCAGCCAGCACCTCAGCCGCACTCACGCGGCGACCATACACGCGCGGACGAGGAACAAACTCCCCACTATCACGCATCTTCAACGTCCACTTGCGATCCTTATACGTGCGAGACATTCAAGCCCCCTCAACTCATGCGACACCCGACGCCAAGCGCACACACGCCCAGACACCCCACGGTGACGCGAACAACATTCACGCCACCGCAATAGCGCCACAACCCTAAAACCCCCAATTACTTCTAATTTTCATCAAATTTTAAGCAACTAGAAGCAAACGCAAATGTCAGCACTTCGAGAGAAACAGGGGGAGAAAACACAAGCGGCGGGCGCGCCCAGCCAACAACAAGCCAGACGCGCCCACCACACGCAACCCACCACGCAACGAACCCCTCTCGCGGGAGCGCGGGAACAATCCCAACACCACCCGCGAGAGGGGGGAGAAAAACCGCAAGCTATGCGGCTCGCAGATCAGGCGTAAACAATCTGCGCGCACTCAGTCCCATCGTCCGGCAGCACGAGATCGTATGCCTCGAAACCGGCGGCCTCGTTCAGGCCGTTCACGAACCGGGTCAACAGCTCACGCAGGCTATCCATCGTAAACGACTCCGAAAGGCCGTAGGCGACATACTGAACACCGTCATTACGTCCGCCCGCCGTGCCAAACTCATTCCACACGCGCTTGCTCTTCATCTTACCGCCCTCGGTGACCTTCACCGTGCGATAGAACTGCGCCTCACCGCCGCCATTGCTACTGCTCTTGAGAACCACATACGCGTCAACATCCGCCCAATCCTTCTCGGCGACGCCCTTATCCAGGTACGCTTCCTTGTTGAAGTTGGCAGGCGACGCGCAGCACGAGCAAGCCTTCTTAAACGACATCGCGAAGATCGGCAGATCATACTCTCGCTGAAGCTCCTTCGCGAGACGCAGTGCGTCCTTCCACGTGGGGTAATTCTTCGCGTTCATGGTGTGTACTCCTGTATGTTGCGTGTTGTGAAAAATTGAGGTGCTTGTAGTCGCCAGGTGTTCTCACCTCCCGGCTACACGAATACTCTACCACAAGCGACAGCCGCTCCGCAACCCACACACGCCAACATGCGACGCACGGCACATGCGAGCGGACTGGCAACACGGACAACAAATCAGCGAGAACCGCGCCACACATCGCACGCGCCCAACAGCAAGTCACGTCAACGCCACGCTTTGTGCTCGATCACTCACCGACGGCCGTGCGGCGACGCTCCAACTCCGCGCGAGCGGCCTCCGCCACGTCAGCGTCAACCTTAACGCCACGACACATGGCAAAAATCTCCTCGTTAGCGATAGCGCGCAGAATCTCATCCGACAGGTCATCGGCGCGCTCAAACACCGCTACACGGCAAGCCGCGCTACCGCCATACTTCACGGCGCTGCTCAAACGTTCACCGCTCACCGTCTTATTACGCACGAGAGCACACGCCACGTCAGCGGCAGGAGCCGCAATAAGAGCGTCAAAAACCATGCCGGGCATGTGCCACACCTGAGCCAGGGTAGTCTTAACTTCGACGCTTCCCTTCCTTGCCAACATGAGCATGGCGTCGGCCAACTGCTTAATCTCACGCTGACGATTGTTGTAGCCATGCTCGCGGTCAGGATTGGTAGCGTAATAACACCAATCAGTAAACAGATACGCCGCCGTATTACGCATCATCGTCTCCCAGTTCAGTGACGCGATAATCAGCGCCATATCAGGAGTCAACTCTTCCCCGTCGAGAATCACCGCCTCCGCGTAAGGCGAACCCTCGGGAAGAATCTCCGTCAACTCGTCATCGCTCAGCAGACGAGACAAATCGGGAACAACATTCGCACAGTCATCAGCCAAGACATCATTCCCGGAAAACAAATCGTAAAACATTGCTTCCTCTTTCGCTATCGCACGCCGCGCGGCGCGACTTTTCACTTGTTGACAGTAACAATTATACCACAATCACACGCTCAGACACAACGCGATCACGAGCAGCCAACAACCCAACAAGACCACCCGCACACAGCGCCGCGCACCCGTCAGGACAACACGCGGCGCGCCCTTCCGCACAAGTCGCCGCGCCCTTCCAACACGCTCCGAGCGGCAAAATCACCGTGAACCGCCAACGCCACCTGCACGCTCTCACTCAACGAACGACGACGCGCCAACGCAACCTGAGCGCACACACCGCCATGTACCACGAGCGCCATTTGAGCGCCCTCGCACAAATCGTCGCGCCCCGCCAGCGCCAAGTGAACGCGCTCACCACCGAAAACCACCAGTGATTTTTGGTCCTTGTAGCTCAGCTGAGGGCGAGACGCACACTCCACCATCTCATCCTCACCCATAAACACAATCGGCTTGTTACCGGGCGCTACGCCGCCGCGCGAATCATCCCACCCCCGAGAAGCATCCCGACGGCGGGAACTGTTCGGAAATTCCGAATAGTTCGACCAGAAATAATCGCGCACGCCGCGCTCCCTACGCTCGCGAACAGCGCTCAACCGCTCCTGCACATCACGCTCCACGCGCTCACGAGTAGCACGCACACTCTCATCAGCGACGCGGGCAGCGCGCTCCGCCTTCAACCGATACAGCGCCGCGTCGTCCCCGTTATGGTCACGCACAGCGCGCGCATACGCTTGCGACACTTCCGCGCGCTCCGACACGCGCCTGTCCGCGTCCTGCGCCAGCGCAGCCAGCACGTCACCGGGCACGCTCGCGTTATCGGCGAGCGCGCGACGTACACTCCACACCTTATCCCCCGCCAACACCCTGGCAGCGGCCTCCGGCGTGTCAGTCCACGACGCGAGCCACGTGCGCGTCTCCTCCCCGCACTCGCGGGCAGCGGCCTCGCACAGCGCGTCCACGCCATCGCCGCCGCGCGTCACGAAATGAGTAAGCTCATACGTGCGCATCTCGCCCACCTTGTCCACCATCCATGCTACGCTCACGCACTCATTCTTCGACAGCAGTTCACGCGTGCGAGAACCCGGCAACGAGCCTTCCCACAGCTTGCGCGCCACCTCACGCGACAGGTCCGCTCGGGCAGCGACAGCCTCCCGCACCTCATCATCACTATCAGCCGCCAGCTTGTCCACCACGTCAGCGGGCAAATCTGCCAGCTTCGCGGCGATAGCGCGCACACTCGGCCACGGGTTGCGCGCCAAACCAGCAGCAACCGCCACATCCACGTTTCCGCGCCGAGCGACACGGCGCGCCCCATCCGCGTCCACCCGCTCACACGCAGCGGCCAACACGCGGGGCGTCAAATCGGCGCGCGACAACACGGGTGACACGTCATCCAGCGCGTTAACCACCGCGAGCAAAGCGCTCTCGCTGAGCGGCGCGTCCCTGAGCGCAGCACTACGAGCAATACTGTGGCTGCGTGAGACGAGCAGCGTCAGTTCAGCGTCGGACACGTCCGCGCGGGACGCGAACGCCGACAACACCTTACCCCGATCATCACCCATCAGACGGTTACGCACAGACGGACGCAAACACACACTATTGCGGGCGATCTTCACGGCGGCGCTCTCCCACGCGTCCATAGCCTCCAACAGAACGCGGTCAGGCATCGTTTCCTCGCGCGCCACGGCGGCAAGAGCCGCATCCTCACTCACCCTCACAGCGGTCAACACCGCGTCACTGAGCGCGTAGTCGTCAGCATGTTTCACGCACCACATGGCAACCCTGCCGCCATGACGCGCCACAAGCTCCTCTAGCGTGCCGGCAGAAACCGGGTCGCCCGCATCCAACCGCGCTTGCAGGGCGCGCACAACCAGAGCGTCGCCCTTCTCGAACGGGCCAGCGCTCTCACGCTCCCACGGGCGCATACGCTCATAATCCTCCGGGTCGCGCATCAGATCAATACCCATCACGCTGATCTGCCAGTCAGTGAGCAGACGGTTCTCTACCAGCACCCTCGTCACCCGCAGGCGACGCCACCGAATCACCTCAGCCAACGCCTCATCACCCACACGGTCAGCGTGCGCGCGCAGTAACGCGACAACAACACCCTCGTTGCTATCACCCGCCAACACGTCCACAAACACGCCGGGGAGGTTACGCCGCCCAGCGGCAACACGCCTGAGCGACGCGTCAGAAGCAAACACATACGAAGCCGTCTCCACGGGGGAACGATTGATCTCCACGCCGGTACGCAGCGCGCGGTCAACAGCGCACACGTCATCCACGCGCACGCCACCCCACACGCGACGCAACTCATCCGCAGCCGTTACGCTCATACGGTCATTCCCTCTATCGGCTAGTCCCCTTGTTTACTTTCCGCTCGCGCGATTAACAAAACGCTTACAGCACGCGAACATACCCAACTATACCATAAGTATCGTTCACGGCGCGCAGCAAACACGCAAACAGGACGGGGAGCGTAACAGCAGCAGGTTACGCACCCCGCCCCCAACAAAACCGCCCAACGCGGGGCGCTCACTCGTCGGATGCGCCGCCCTTTAGCTGAGCGACAGCATCGCGCACAACGTCGTTGAAGCTATCGAAACCGGGACACTCCTCCATCAAGTATTCACCATGCGCTTCACCATACCACTCCCAGTTATCAACCCCGGCACGCTCTAGGGCGTTCAGTCGCATGTCGCTTTCGAGGAGGCGAACCAGCTCCTCCTCCGACAGGACGAAGTTCTTGCCATCCCACTGTGCGTTCACGATAGCCATTGTTGTTTCCTTCCGTTCGTTTCCAGCCCGCCACCCCGGCGAACCAACACAACCATTCTACCATGCGTGACCGCCATTTGCATACAGCGCCACGCCGCACAACACCAAAAACGTCGCACGCCAACCACCCCAACTTGTGATACAATGTGAACAGGCAAGAGACAAAGCGGGATACGCGAACCGCGCAAGCGAGGGAGAGAGGACAGCCGTGAAGATCACAGCCACCAAGGCACGCAAGATCAAAGAATGGTACGACACCATTGGCGGCGAGGAAGAGTGCTCCGCCATCTTTCACCACGTCACATACAAGCGGCACAAGCTCACTTTCCGCGTTGAAATGAGCGACGGCCGCACCTACGAGGCGACGCACACCGTCAACGGGTGCGACGACTACCACGAAAGCGGATGGCTCGGCAACCCGATCAACGAGGTGGAGCAGTTCACGCGCGACATCCAAGCCGCCACATTCCCCGACATGGTGTTCTTCGACGAATACGACGAGGAGTACGAGAACGCCGAAAAAGCCAACAACGAAAACCGCGTCGCAGTCTGCCTCATGTACCCAAGCGACCGCGCCAAAGCAGAACAGGCCGCAATCGACACCCTCGTCAGCGACATCATTGACGAGTACGCCGCGTGGTACTTCGAGAACGAAGATCGCGGAATCAAGCCGTACATCCAGAAGATGATTGACGGATATGCGCCGCTCATCTGACTGGCGCTGACGGACGCGCCACCCCGCCACCGTAGCTTTCGAGACATGCTGGTGGCGGGGTTTTCGCCAGGCGTTCACCACACCAAGCCGACATGTGCCCCGCACTACAAAACACCGTTTCCAGCTTGCACGCACGCGTCTACACGTGTAGACTACATGTTGTCGGCGGGGAAACAAACCGCCACCGAAAACCAAACCACCCGCCCGGCGGCGAAGAAAACATCCGCCGGGCAACACCACAGAAAGAGAGACCAACCATGTCGAACACCACCATTAAGGGATTCATGAACTTCCCCACCAAGATGGCCGACGGAATCGTCATCGGCAACGAGGACGGCGGCCCCGCGTTCCTCCAGGGAGAGACCATCACCGAGGTTACGCCCGCCACCGGCGCACTCAACGGCGTCAAGACCATCTTCAAGCACACTACCGCCCACCCGACGCGTGACATTGAGGTCGGCGAGGGCGAGCGCGCCCTGGTTCCCCTCGTCACCGCGTGGGCGCTCACCGATATGCGAGACCAGGTTCTCGTCCCCGGACCCATTGACCACCGCGAAGGACCGGCAATCGTTTACAAGGGACTTGCCCGCTTTAAGGGCGGCAAGGACATGGCGTTCGGCGGTGACATCGCCCCCATCACGTTCGACCCGGAGGACGTGGCGGAGATCGTTAACCTGACCCCCCACCCCGTTGTGTTCAAGCGCGAGGGTATGGACGACCTTGCTATTGAGTCGTCCGGCTCGGTACGCGCCGAGGAGACGTTCTCCGAGGAGCCGACCGAGACCATTGACGGCATCCCCGTCTACGACCTGTCCTACACGGGCAAGATCATCGGACTTCCCGACCCGGTTCCTGGCCGCGTCTACATCATTTCGATGATCGCCGCGCAGGCTATGCTTGCGCTCGGCATCGAACGCGGCGACGTTGTTTCCCCCAACTACGTGCCCGCCCTCGGCGGCGCGCCGTCCGTCACCCTCCACCTCTGAGAGATAAGGCGCACAGGAAGCCCCGGCAGCTTCACGCTCGCCGGGGCTTCCCCACATCAGGAACACGCATGGTTCCACAAAAACTCGTGGAACTGTGATACAATCGAGTCAACAAAGCAACATAACCAGACGAGCGGGAGAACACTCATGAGCGACAACACCTCCATCAGCGAGAACACGGCGGACGCACTGTACGACGCGGCCACCGCACAGTACGCGCTCCACACCCTAGAGCAGCTACGCCGCGAATACGACCTCGCGTCACCCAACGAACAAGAGGCCATTAACAACCTCATCGAACGGGGCGCGCAAATCGTGTTCAATAGCGACCTCCCCGAAGCATACGTGACCGTGGATCAGTGGACACAGATTAGGCCGCACAAGTGGGGCATCGGCGACTGGGCTGATGCAATCCGTGAAATCTTCATCGAGGACGACCACGTTTCCGTGGGAGCTTTCGTGGGAGCCTGCCACTTCAACGGCCCCATCGCATACGAAACATTCTATCCGCTCAACCCCACGGACGCGCAACTAGCAGAAGCGCGCGACAAGGCAGAGAGGCACACGAAGAAAGTCGCCGCGCTCCTCGCTATCGGAAACCGTAGCGTACCAGCATACGGTGAAACTCCCGACATGAACATCCTGTTCGGCGGCGTGGATAAAACGGCGGCGGCAAACATGCAACAACTCGCAGCAATCACCGAAGCCGCAATCAAGGGCGTTGACATTGTTACCATTGACATCGAACAAGACCTCAACAACCTACGCGATGCCTACAAGAGCGACGGCACCGCAGGCGGCGAGTGACACCATGACATGTGGAGCGAGTTCGCATAAGACGACACGCACGCTCCCGCGTGCTATACTAGAAGCACAACAGGAAACCAACACAAAAAGGGGGACAACACCAATGAGCACGAGCACCAACAACGACGTTTACGCAAACACCGAGGCTCGCAAGGCAATCAGGAGCCGCCTCGCCGCCGCCCACAGTCTCCTCATCAACTACGGCGCATACGAGGAGGCCATGAACTCTCTCGACTGGAACGAAAAAGCCCACTACGAGAGTATTGTTGACGAGATCGGCGCACTCGTCAACGTCATGCCCACCAACGACGGCACCGCCGCCGACCTGGACATGTAACTGACGCGCCCGAAAAGACGCAAGGGAAAGCCCCGGAACCGCCGCCCATAATGCAAAGGTTCCGGGGCTTCATCATGCCTGCAACAAACGCGAGGCGCACTCGCGGCCGCGCGAACGACAACCACTAGCGGAACTCCACTAGCCGCGCAACCCACCATCCAACAGCTCGTCCACGCGGGCGGGAACCAGGGATCGCGCGTCAACCTCCACGGACGCGGACGCGTTCACCATCATACCGCCCTCACCGGGAACAAACAGGCTCGTGCGCGCGCCATCAGCCACGTCATCAAGACCGATACCTTCGGCGGGCGTCCACAGGCGCATGTCGCGCACCATCCCATCCTTAGCGACGAACGACGTGACAGCACTCGGCGCGCTCTCACCCGTCGCGTTCGTAAACCACGACGACCCCGAATCAATGGACGACACGCCCACCACCCACGTCTTATCACCCACCAGGTACATTTCCGGCGTGTGATAATGGCCGTGAACAAAAACGTTAGCCATGTGCGCGTAAGCGATACGCCCCGCCTGCATGTTCTTCACATGCTGACGCATTTTCGCCTGCGAGGCTCCACCGCCAACGTGACCGTGCTCAAAAAACAGGACACTCTTATCGTCAGCGCTTGGCTTCACCGTGCAGGCCGCGTCGTAGTCGGACGGGCACACGAACGACATGTTACCGTACACGTCTGGCCGCATTTCAGCCATGCGACGAATCTGACGCTGCACATGAATACCATAGTCGTCCGATAGGACGCTGGACGCCCGGTTCTTGTTACCAACGCCCGTGCGCACCTCACCGTGGTTGGAGGGGACAGCCACATAAATCAGATTGTCGCACTTGGAATGGAGGACACGCAGACCCTCCCAGATGAGACTAATCGCGGCCTCTAGCTGGTCAGTGAGGTTCAAGTCGTTGGACTGTCGCTGCGAACCAACATTCATGAAGTTCTCGATAATGTCACCCAGGTCAGCGGCAATAATCGTCCGATAACGGGGCAGCTCGACTTCCATTTGCGCGTACACGCTACGAACCCTCTTATACAGGTTCACCGTACCACCATGAACGTCCGTCTTTCCGGTCTGGAAGTCCGCGAGCGCCACAACCAGCGTCCCATCCGCGTAAGCACCGCCCGCGCCCGCCGCGCCCTCGTGTGTCCGCTTGTAGTCGTCGGCGTACTTGTCCATGTCGGCGCGCAGAGTCTCGAACGCAACACGCTCACCCTCCGCCAACGCAGCCTTCGTCGGGTCAATGTCAACTTTCAACCAGGAGCCGCCACCCATCTTCGGGATACGCAGCGACGCACGATATGGCGTCACAGCTTCCGGCGACACACCCAGCGTGGAAGCGGCCAGCTCGGTCGCAGCGTCATACGCTTCCTTCATGGCACGATTCGCACGGTCAGCCAACACCTCAACATCCACGCTCTCGCCACCTACGGCGGGGACACCCTCACCGCCAACAACAGCGCGGCCATCGGCGGCCCGCTCGGCGGACGCGTCAGAAACGGCGACGGGGCGCGCGGCAGGCTGGACAGACGCGCCAATCGCTCCCCCTCCAACGGCGATAGCGGGCGACACCGCGTGAGCGTGAGACGCGACAGAAGCCACGGCACTAGGCGCAACAGCGTGGGACGCGTCAACAGGGGCAGAATCAACGCCAGCGGTACGCTCCCACGCGTCAGCAACAACATGCCCCGGCACGCGCGCAGCCGCCTCAAAAAACTCCGGGTACCTGCGCGCCACAGCCTTACGACGGTCACGAACCGACCGCTCACTCACACCAAACGCGCGTCCCAACACCGTATTAGCCGCGTGCGCCACACCGCTATCACGAAGCAACGTATCCACAAGAACCGCCGCCTCATAATCACTACCACCCGTCACGTCACCAGCGGGAGCAGATACACGCTCACGCGCAGCGCCCACACCGTCAACAAACTCGCCAAGGAACGCCCACACGCGCCCCAACGACCAGGAACCGCCCACGCTATCGCCCATCATCAACAAAAGCCCTTCCCGCGCCCACGATACACCACAGCGGCTTTCGCATCCCCACTCTCAGGGGAGATTATGCTACACGCCAGGTGCGCAAGTAGAACGCGTCAACTATTTACACTCCCACCTAATATACGCGACACGCGCGTAAACACCAAAACCTCACCATTACGGCGCGCCGCACAAGCCCAACGCTATTACTATCCTATGAACAGCATTAGTATCTTCCTTTATGTCATTAGCGTCATCATGTGGTGGGCAGGGTTCAACTATGCTGCCGCCCGCGCAAGCACGACGCGCAGGCGTAAGCTCTTTTCCACGGCAGCGGCACTCGCTCTCGCGTGGCCGTTCGCGTTCATCGCACTAGCAGCCGCGCTCGCAACCAAAGCAGCCGCCAACATCATGATCGCAGTCGGCGAGCATATCAACAACACGTGGGACGCAGCCGTCAGCGACGAGGACGACACTACCATCGTCACCAAGCTCACCCCAATGGGTACAGCCGTGCGCGTGCGCCGCGAGAACACAGAACACGACACCGACACGGCGAACAGCGGCTACGAGGACAGCGACACCAGCGTGGCAACCAGCGAAGAAACGCGCACGGCGCTCGCGGACAACACCCTACTCATGCCGCCACCCCCGCCCGCCACAAACGAGGCAGATGGCGACACAACCGACCAGGCAGACACGGGCAGTGACGAAGCAACCCAGGCGACCGAAAAAGACACAGACGCGGACGACGAAACCGTCACCATCCAAAAAGTCGCCCTATCCGACCTTCTCTGATAAACAACGCAAGAATCAACAGAAAGACGACCACAGCAATGACCGACAGCACAAAGAAAACGGTGAACGACACGCAGCGCAGTAGGACATCCATCCTCTTCACGCCCGACACCATTAACCGCGAACAGCTCCCCCATCACATTGACCTCTTTATGGCGGGTGGAATCTCGGGATGCTGGAACTGGCAGGACGCCCTCTATCAGGCAGTCTCCTATCACCTCGACAGCCTCCTACCGGTCGGTTGGGAGCTAGACAATAAGCCGTTCACTATCGCAAGCCCCAGGCGCGCGCACGGCCTAGAAAAGACAGGCGAAGCCGCCGCCGAGCAGATCAAGTGGGAGTACGCGGCCATGAGCCGCACGTCCCTTACCTCGTTCTACTTCGCGAGGGAAACGGTGCAGCCGATCACTCTCCTGGAACTCGGCAAACACCTCTCCCAGCCGTGGGGAAACTGCATCGTCGCCTGCGAACTCGGCTACGAGCGCGCGTTCGACGTGTACACCCAAACCAACCTCTCCCTGGAAGATACAGCTCTCAACCCAGGAGTGGAAGAACGAGCCTACGGGTGGCCGAACACCGGCTCTTTCATCGGTAAAGACGCCAGCCCGCGCGGCTTCCGAGGTAGCTACACCATTTTCTTTGACGAACACAAGCTACAGGAAGATCAGGATTTCCTCAACAAGGCATGGGAATACGCGCTCACCATCGCATACGAGATGATCGCCAAGCGGAAAGGCAAGACAGTCGCCAACCTCACGCGCAGCGGCCGTGACCAGATACACCTCGCACAAAACCAGCTTGACACACTCGGACTCCTGTAACGAGTAAGCGGTACTCAATACGCGCCGCCGCACCCACAGCAAACTACCGGGTGCGGCGGCGCACCCGCACACAACGCAAACAAGCGCGACAACCAACGCGCAAGAACAACAGCGCGACAGCGAAAGGAAAAGACAACGTGAACAACACCGGCACTACACAATCCGCTAACCCGCTTGACGGTATCACAGCCGCCATCGAAAGCGCCATCCAACAAGCCCGCGAGCAAGCAGACGTCATTATCAACGACGCGCATGAGGAAGCAAAACAAATCATCGCCGACGCACGCGCAGAAGCAGAACAGATCATTGCGGACGCAGGGGCGCAGGCCAACACGCGCGCACGCGCCGACATGGAACGCGCAAGCCTCGCCATCCAAGAACACGCCGCCGCACTCCACACCATCGCCCTCGGACTCACCGGACACGAAAACGCACGCGGCGGCGACAACACAGGCAACGCAAGCGGCAGCGCGGACGACGATAGCTCAGGCAGCAGCGACGCAGGCAACGCGGACACCAACGAGGCGAGTAACGACAGCGACAATAACGCAAGCGCTAACGACGCGGACACAATACCGCCCGCACCCACAGTCACAAACCCCAACAACACGCCAACCACCACCAGCCGCGCAAACACCCCAACAACACGACGCGCGAACGGCACCGCACGCAAACTAGCACCCTGGGAAACACCAGAACTGGAAACAACCGCAGACAACAACGACGCGACGCGACCAGAACCAACACCCACACCACGCGCAGACAACAACACCAGCAACACCACGAGCGCAGACAACAAACAAGAAGCGACAGCCCCACAATGGGATGCGCCCCTCATCATCGACGCGCCATTGCAGTTCTAAGCGTCACACAGCAAATGCGCAAGAAACCCCGGACTGATAATTGCTTGTCAGTCCGGGGTTTTCCACATGCAGCCAACGGCCACACCCGCACAACAAAACGCATCCACACATGTAGACGCAAAGCTCGGGAACGTGATACACTAACACCAGACAACACAACGCCCCCAACAAAGGAGAAACACCATGACCCGCAGCTCCACCGAGATTTGGAACGAAATCAAGAACTCGCCCCTGAACACCGGCGTCACAACAGGCGAGGTCCGTCTCAACTATTGGGATGGACGAGACGTTTTCGAGGGCGAGTACGTTTCCGCCGATTACGTCGCCGTTGACGCAGTAGACATCAGCGAAACACAGATTCACTTCAAGGAGAACGGACACTACGGCAGCAGCCACCTCATCCTTGGAGGCAAATACCTCCTCGACACGGAGAAAGCATACGCCAACTCCGGTAGCGTCGGATACGGACAACTGCACGACACAGACACAATTCTTGACACGAGCGGCTACGTCACCACCAACACCGGACGAACGTTCATAACATGGGACGCGGACTTCCACATGAGTACGCTTGCCATCTGTGGCGGCATCATCGCATTTACGGACGATGGACTGTTCCAGGCGTGGCGGTCAAACCTCAACGACGAGTACAAGCGCATCGTAGACGAGGCTGAGCGCACCGTCGGCGAATACCTCGGCGAGGAAATGACAATCCTCACCTTCCCCGACAACCGAACATACGCGCGAGACGAGGATAGTGAGCGCCCCTCCGGCATCATCGCACGCATCCGCGCATGGTGGGCACGCGCGTAACACGCAAACCACATCCGATAACGCAATCAACAGTCGGCGGCCACAGGGTACACGAGAAACCCCGTGGCCGCCGACAGACGCTCGGTAACAACAATAAAACGTAAGGAAAACAACATCACGAACGCACTCGCGCGCCGCCTCGCCACCCTGGTTGCCACCCTCGCGCTCGCGGCCACCGCCGCCGGATGCGCCAACACGCCAACCGCAACACCCACCGCCGACGTATCAGACTCGCAAGCCACACTTGACGCGATCAACAACGCCAGCGAAATCACGGCAACCAAGAGCCTACTCTCGTGGGGCGACGAATGGACCATTGCAGCCGACGGCCAGCAAGTCGGCACCGTCACCGGGCAAGCAATCTACGCTATCGGCGACGTGTACTCGCTCACCACCATGAACGGCAACCTTGTCGCGTCAGAAACCGAAGAGCTGAACGCGATCACGCATACCGCCACTCTCTATGATTGGAATAACAATCCGACAGGTACGCTCGAAGAACGCGTCCTCGCCCTCATGCCCACCGTGGACATCCACCACACCGACGCGAACGGCAGCGACAACATCACGGGGACCGCGACAACCGTTTTCGCTTCCCTCACACACCAGACCACCATCGCCGACAACACCGGAACCGTAGCATGGAACACCGAGCGCCACGCGTTCACACTACGAACGACCATCACCATCACCAGAAACAACGCAGGCGGCACCGTTTCCGGCATTGACGCGCTCATGGTGACACTCATGATGAGCGAGATTCACGACGGAGCGAGCAACAAGTAGCAAAACGGCCACGCCTGCGTCAGCGAACAACGAGGGAACGTGGTACAATACAACCAGCAAACGCGAATACGCTCTCCCACGCAGGAAAGGACCCCGCAAATAATGCTCACCATCGACGAAGCCCTCGAAAACATCGCCCACGCAACCTACCGTCGCTGGATTGAGCACGACACGCCCGGCGGGAACTGGTCGCGCCGACGCTTCCAAGAAACCGAGAACGTCATCAACCGCGACCAGATACGCTACCTCATTGGCAAGAAGCATCCGAGCGAAAAGCGCCGACACATCGGCGGTACGCCCCTCCCCGTGCGAATTGTTGTCGAACATGACGAACACACGCGCCACGTGTCCACACTCGAATACCACAGCGAGTGACATACGCGCCTAACGCGAACAACTAATCCCCACCAGAAACACAACGCCTGTCGGGGCTTCACCACACCCGCAGATACCGCACTCACACACAAAACGGTGGCAAACCACGTCAAAATATGCTACAGTTGTAACCGAGGCAAGAAACAAACACCACCAAGGAGAACAGCAATGAGCGCATGGGACGACTTCAAGGCATCTGACCTCTACAAGGGCGACATCGAGATCACCGACCACCTCACCAACTACGACAGCGTAACCACGTGGAGCGGCGACAAGGCGACCGCCTCATTCCCGCAGGCAGACCCTAATGACATCGCCGACGCCCCCATCATTTTCAACCCCGGCGACTACCGCAGCGCTGAGCGCTTGTACCTCCTCGGCGGCAAGTACGAGCTAGAGATTGCAGGGTTCATTGACTACCCCTGGCAGATCCAGTACGACGACCTCGACAACCCGGATGCCGTTCGCACACACGGGTACGTGACGTTCCCCAACCGTGTCATCTACCACATTAACTACTGTGGTGAAAGCTACCCGTTCCGCGACTGCATCGAATACGACTGTGGCGGCACCATCGAGTGCCGCGACGAGGATACCCTGGAAACATGGCTGAATAACCTGCCCGCCGACCTGCGCGAAGCCGTCAACGCCGCCACGCGCTCCACGCGCATTGACGACGACGGGAACTCCGTCATCGTCCTGACGCTCCCCAATAAGAACAACAAGGGCAAGAAGAAGTCCGGCAACCCGCTACGTAAGCTCATCCGTAAGGCGCGCACCCAGCTCGCACGCCGCCGATAAACCAAACGACCCCACACACGAGAAGAAAGACATCCACAGTGAGCAACGCCACCGCATACCAAGCACTCGACAGCGACCCCCGCATGGTACGCGCCACCGTCACAAGCTCCGTCTGCATCCCCGACAGCACGCTCTGTTACATGAACGGGCCAGATGCCACCCTAGAGTTTCTGACTGCCCCCGACGAGCATGTGTCTGCCAACTCCTTCAAGATCATCGTTGGCGACTACCTGTACAACTACATGGTGAGCACGCTTTTCGGCGGCGAATACGCGCTACAGGTGCTCTATAATTCACCCTGGGAGGCAAGCGACGACAACGGCAACCCTGGCAGCCCCTACGGGTACATTTATTCCCCGGCAATCGGTTCAAGCAGCCTCCTCCCGCGCTTCGCCGACGACACGGAAGGGCTGAACAGCCTCTACGAATGGGGCGGCACCATTGACGTGTACGACATGGACGCGTTCAACGGGTGGCTCTCGCATTTGAGCGCCGACAACGCGGCCCCCATCCGAAACGCTATGCGAGGCGGCGACCTCGACAATGGCAAGAACATTACCGTGCGCCTCGTCAACCGGGAGACGGGCGAAACTACCAGCATTACTCCCACGGCGAAGCGCGCCACCGGGCCGCTTGGCCGCGTCCGCGCACGCCTCACCCAGCTCGCGCGCCGCCGATAACAAAGAAGCACGCAAACGCCCTGCCGGGCAACAAGCTCCATAAGAGCACCCGGCAGGGCGTTTGCCTGCGCACACAACACAACGAACTGCGGCGGGACAGGGACTCGAACCCTGGGCACCTCAACGGTGCTACCGCTTTCGAGACGGCTGCATTACCACTCTGCCACCCCGCCAACAACACTACAATAGCGCTCGTCCCCGCCACACGCAAACACAGTGGCGGGGACGAGCATCATGGGGCGGTCACAACCCGCGCGCAAAAGCAATCACTTGTAACGCATCACAACCGGAAACTCACCGTCAGCCACCAGAAGCTCCTGTAGATCATCGTCGGTGAAGCGGTCGCCGTCATTACTCGTCCACATGTAACAGTCGGCACTGTTGTCGTAATGGCGGAACATCACACCGCTCGCACACGTAAGCAGCGAACCAGAGGTAATCTGGCTCAACTTCGTATCAACGACACGCCCCTCGGGGAACATGGTCACGCGAATCGTAGAAGCGGTCATTTTTCTTCCTCTTTCTAACGGTCGAAACTCAGCGGCGGAACACCACCTAACACGCTCCACTATACCACCAAAACACGTAGGCCGCGCAACATGTGACCCGACACACCGCCCGTTACCAGTAAAAGCCACTACACAGCATATGCGCCCACACGAAAACACTTCAACACACCAACAACGCGCCACGCACGCTAACACCCACGAGAACCACGCTGTACGCGCCGCTGACGGCCTATCGCGAACCGGGAGGGTAACTGGGTACCTGGGAGCGCGCGAGGCCGCGAGAAGCGCTTACAGTGAATCTGCCGCGTCCTCAGTATCCGACACGTCCGCATCCGCCGCAGTGTCAGTACCCTCCGCGCCCTCAACCAGATTGGGCGAGTCTCCCGCCGCGTCCGTGCGCTCAACGCCCGCACGCTCTGCATCCTCCACACTCACGCCCCGCATCTCCAACTCGCGCCTCAACACGTCCAGCATCACGCCCACGTCAACCGCCTGACGCGAACCAACGCCATAACGCGCCTCCACATCAGCAAGACGCTCACCGAAAGACACTGGTACGCCATCCGGGCCGCACATCATGTCAGCCGTGTTCACAATTAACAGCAAGTCACTCATTGCCAACACGTTCGGGTCGCCATGAGAACGCACAGCGTCAGCGAACGACGCCCCCGCATCAGCAAGAATCGCGCCGCCCGCCTCAGCGTGATCGAGCTGCGTCGGCGCAAACGCATACCCCGCATCATGACACCAACCCGCCATATACGCCACACGCGCCGCGTCCTCACCATAACCAAACACGTCACGCGCCAACCAGTAACACTTATACGCAACAGAACGTGAATGAAACAAACGAGCATCAGACACGCCAACAAAACCATCAACAAAACGAACACGAGCAGACATTATAAAACTCTCCACAAAAAGATAGAACAAGAACGAACAGACAACAAATGCGCGGGCGACCAACCGTTAACCAGATGAAAGCCGCGCCGACGCGCCACACGTCACGTAACACTAATAGAGATGCGTGCCACACGGGCGCACGCGTCATCAAGCGCCACAAATCATGCCATCACGCAGGCCGCGAACAAAACGCGCACAACAAGCGCAATCGAACATAAACAAGCGGCGGAGCGCCCCTCACACGAGAGAGCGCCCCGCCGCACACTCAGCACTATCACCGCCAGGCCGCAAACTTCACTTGTTATCGCGCCCAAGGTATTCAGACAGACCGTAAGCAACCGGAGACCCCGCCTCACGAATAGTCGCATACGACCCCTCCCACCCATACGAGCCGCCCGTGTTCTCCATAGTGAACGACATGCCTTCGCGAACAGGGTAGCGGAAAGGAACGCCCTCATCATAGCACGTCACCACGGCGGGACCAGGGTGCGGACGACCATCATCCACCCTACCGCGATTCCTGACATAGCAGTGTCCCGACAGCGTGTACAACTCGCTACCGTCAAAACCGTGAACGGTTACCGCGTTTACGTTCTCGTGCCACGTGAACCGACGCTCAACGTCACCAACAATCTGGATCGGCCACACGAAATGATGCACGAAAAAAGCAAGCGCCGTCGCCAACGCGAGACCCACCATCACCGAGCACAGCACGAAGCGCCACGTCAACGGCTCTTCCTCACGCGAAAGCGCCGCAGAATCCTCATCAGACAACACGTACACGGGTGACATGCCAAGAAAAAGCACAGGCACTCCTACAAGCTAGTTTCCCACAGGCGACACAATAACGCCCTCTTGATACAACCACTATACCACGCCGCAAGCATCACGGCAGCGCGAAACACGCGCACAAAAAGAAAGACCCCGGCAACGCGCCCGCTTTCACGAGCAGCATCACCAGTGTCTACGCGAACCATGCGCTAGTCGAACCAAGAAACAGCCGACTACTTACCAGGGTAGCGCTCACCCAAAAGCCACTCATGCTCGGCGGCTTCCTCCACGCCCCAACAAGAACCTCCCCGCGCCTTCACGCGAGCGACAGCCTCATCCACGCTCGCAGGACCGTTATCGCCAGCGAAACGCAGCGCATAAGCGAAACCCTCATGTTCGCGCCATTCCAAGCGGTGCAACATCGGGCGCTCACCCACAGAAAAGTCCTGCACATTCTCCATCTTGAACGAGAACTGCACCACGGGGTGAAGCGCGCTCGAACCGAGGGGAGGCACACCCAGCATACAAATTGTCAGCTCGCCATGCCGGACGGTCACGCTCCCCACGACACCCTCAACGTTGAGCGCATCCACACCACACGGCATATCGTCATCATAAACCGTGACAACCACGCGCGAGCGGCGCTTCTGCGCAGCCCAGAAAGAGTCAAGCCCCCGCGAGAGACGACACGCGGGCACCACGCGCTTCACCACAAACAGCGCCACAGCAGCAAACGCGACCACCGCGAGCACAATCATCCAGAACGACATCAACAACTCCTCTTACATACACGAATGTCGCCCACGCAGCGAATCAACACCACGTATGCGACACAACCGGCGTCAGTCGCGTACCTTGCCCGCGAACGCATCAACCTGGTCCACCGCGTAATCATACGCGCTCTCATAGTCGCTCCCCAGGACACGGCGATACGCGCGGTCCATGCCGGACTCCGACTCGGAAACGTCCGCCTCATCGTACACGTCCAGGAACACCTGCCCCTGGACGAGAGCAATCAGCTTGTCGCGGGAGATGGTGAACGTGCCGTCGCCGTTGTCGATAACGCCGTTCAGGGCCTCGTGCATCTGAACATTCTCCATTGTTGTGACTCCTTCTTGAACGCGTGCCTGGTCGCCATTTCCGGCGGACCCTTTCAACGCAATAAGCGTACCACACGCGCAAGTCGAGCGCCACGCGAACACGCAGGAAAGCGAACCACGTCACACGTCGTCATCTACGTTGCCGAGGCGTTCGAGCAGCCCGCTCCAACGCTCCAACTCCGCTTCGATAAACTCACGCGACACCGGACGGAATACCGACACCTCCCCGTCAGGGGCGACAGAGACGCCGACAACATCGTCACCGCGAGCGACGCCATCCTCATCAACATTACGCGACACAATGTTCACCCCAACCCCGGATACACTACCGGGAGACGACCACTCGACCCCGGCATCAGATCATCAACCGACGGAGCGTTACACGGGAAAACATCACCGAAATGATCAGTCACTTCCCACGCATTGCCGCCATCCGCGTGGGAGCGCACCCACATGATGTCACCTTCCGTATCATCCTCTAGGAAAATGACCGCTCCAACACGCAGATCACTCACCCGATAGGAGCGCTCCATACCCGTGTAGCCGTCCACGCCAGCAAACGATGGCTCACCCTCGCCACCGTCAACGCTCTTGTCCACCAGGCCGGGACGACGCACAACCGCAGACTTACCCTTACGCGCCGCATCGCACAGATGCGCGTCACCGCACAGGCCAGCGCCGACTGCCACCCACGCGTCCCCACCGCCGCCAGAGGCGCGCACAAAACGAGACACGCCGCCGTCACAGTCTGTCACATCCACGATAGAACCAACAGGCAGCGACAGCGCTAGAAACTGCACATCCACATCACCAGTGCGGGCATCAGTGCCGTAAAACCAATTGTCAGCCTCTCCGCGCGCGGTAGCTAACGCCACCTCCAGATCAGCCACGTGCTCGCGCAGAGCAGCAACCTCACTCACACCATCAGACAGAACGCCAAACATGACTTCCCTTCCTTCCGATTTACGCGCCAACACGCGCGAAACCGACGACAACTACTTCATTGGACACGCGCTATCATACCACAATGACGTGCCAGACGCCAGTCAGGCTACCACAACGGACGAGCACCCGTAGAGAAGATGCGCGCAAGGCGACGCGCAGACGAGACCCAGCTTAACCGTTCCACCAGGGGGAAACATATCGCGCAGAAAGCGTAAACGCCTTGAAAGCACCATCAAACTCACCAACCGGAGACACAATCGGCGTGACACCCGACTCCTTGATAATGCGCATCGCGTCCTCCCCTGTGAGAGCAGAGCAGCCGCCGTCTATCCCAAAGAAAAGCCAGCTTACCCTCTTGTCGTCGCCGACTTCGCCGTCAAAAACTTTAAACAGCAAGCCCTCGTCCAAACCTAAGTCAACAACAGTCCCACCCATCAGAGAATCAATACAATAGTAAACCTCTTCGCCGGACCAGCTCACACCCAAGAACCCCTTGACAGTCACATTATCAACAGACTCTCTCACTCGAACAGTAACCCTGGCTCCCTGAACAGTCTCACACAACTGCGCGTCGTCAACGATCTCACCGTCAACCTTCACCCACGCGCCCCCTCCGCACTTAACGATACGGTCACGAGACGACAACCGCTCCCCAATCCCAAACACGTCAAGAATCGCACCAATCGGCAACTCGGACGGAACAAAACGACGCCCACCCAAGTGACCTTCGCCCTCAACAATACCAACAAAATACGCGCCCTGTGACATAACCAACCTCACCCTCTACTAGATTCTTTCAACAACACTACGACTCACCCCTAAAACGAACAACTCCGCCGATAGGGGAGATACGCGCACGCCAAATCAACACCGTTAACCAGCGCGTACACGTACAGTTCTTCATCCGACACAGTAACCCACGGTGTATCTGCACATAACCAAGAACCGCCTACCACGTGCATGAACGCGCGCCTATCGACGGTAAGAACAGTCCCAAAGCCCGTCCCCCACAAGTCGCCGGGACACCGGACAGTCACGCTCTCAGCGCCGTTCACGCCCTCGAAAACCAGAACGCCGCGCTCCACTTCATCCAGCAGGTCGCTTAGCCGTTTTTTAATGTCCGCGATTTCCAGGCAATACGCACCCAAGTCCTGATCGCCTCTCATTAGCACTAACCCCTGTCGTTCACAACCGCATAGCTACCGCAATCAGCGGCAGCGCGGAACACCGCCAACATGTCAGTGTCAGACTTTCGAGAGCCATCCGACAGAACCCAGCCGCGAAACCCACCGCTAACGACACGGAAACATGTGCCAAGGTAACACCTCACGGTGACACCTGCCTCTAGGCGCTCAATATTCACCACCCTGAACGGGGCATCACCATCCCACGCACGGAAACCCCAAGGGTCCGTCAACTCCGCTACTTCTTCTTCAAGGCGAGCGATGCGCCTCCTCAACCGTTCCGCATTAACACCCTCGCGCATGAGGATGATAACGTCGCCGCGCTCGCTCGCCTGCCGGATAGCTTCGTAGGCATCTTCCCATGTACCACACGACCACGGCCCACGCGTGCCGCCGTTCAGACTAATGACATCCTTATTGCCGGACGCTCGAAGAAACAAAAGCGAATCGCCTTGCCGAATGTGCCCGAGTTCGCAAAACACTCGTCTCATTGCGCCATATTCGTAAGCGACAAACTCAAAATCAGACACTTGAATCCTCCATTTCCCTTACCATCTGGATGTCATGGCGGCGGAAGCAAACCGCCGCCTATACCGCCATCATACCACGAAACTACACCGTTTCGCTGTGTAGGCGCGCCACGCACTCGCCCAACACGTCGTCGTCACCCTTCACGTGCGCGACGGGAATAAGAACCGTATCGAACTGGCGCGCCACATACGGGTACCGCTCCCGCACCTGCGATAGCGTCATACCACCCGCTTCCACGGTCTCACCGCCCCACGTCTCACCACGAAACACGAACCCACTAGGCAGGCGCAGGCGATCTTCCCCGAAAGCCACAACAGCCTCCACACGACGCCACCCGTCCAACACGCGCAGCCTACTCTTACCCTGCGCGTCGCGGCACGACTGCACCACCAGCGGCGTCAGAGGAAACCCGTTGATAAGAGAATCAACGTACAGCGCCGACGCATCCTCACTCCACGCGGGCGAACGACGCAACACCGGACGAGACGCGTCACCCAAATCGTCGCGCAAACGCCACACGTCATAAGCCTTCCACACCTGACTGAAAACACTCACACCCATTAGACAACAATCCTGTCACATAGACTCAACGTAAAAGTCGAACGCGCTCACAGCGGCTCACCCCACGAGTCCACTTCACGCACCACACGCAACCGGGGTGCCTTACACACGTCGTCAGCAACCGACACAAGCTCAGAAACGGGACACGTCACCTCAAAGAAACGCACGCCCCGGCTCTCGTCCAACTGCGAGCGAACCAGCGCCATGCCAGGGGACGGCGACACGTGTAGGCCGCCACCGAAAAAGTGGTCACCCTTCCAGTTCGCGGAATCGTCCACCACCTCGCCAACGCGGTACAAGCCGCCACGGTGAGACGCGCCATCACGGTCGGTCGCCTTAAACAAGTGCGCCATGCCATCCTCATCCACATGGACGAGGGCGGCGCGGCACCACTGCTCGCTCGTCATCTCGTCCGCGTCACGCTTCACAACAACGCGGCCGCCCTGCACGTGTCCACGGAACGGGCCGAAACGCGTCTCCTTGTACACGGTCACGTGGCTTCCCGCCCACACAGTCGCGTTCTCACAAACATACACGACGCACATGCCGGACGCCCACACGCGCGCATCATCACCCGCGTGAACGACCACGCGATCACACGCCCACACACGAACATTCTCCTGCGCCGACACGATACATACGCCAGAAGCGCGAACACGTGCGTTATCACAGGCGCGCACATCCACGCCGATAGTGACAACGCTACTCTCACCAGCCACAATAACCGATAGCCCATTATCACTGTAGAGGAGTCGAATCGTCTCAGTTGCGGGCGCGTCAATCCTCGCGAAACGCGCGCCAGCGGGCTTACGACGCATCAGCGCGTCCCACTCCTCCTGCGACCGCACCGTCACCTGCCCCCACTCATTCATCTCGAACATGAGAGAGCCACCTCCATTACTTTTTCGTATCGGTCTTTTCTTGCCTACCCCCTATCATACCACAAGAAAGGTGCGCCGTGCTCGCTAAAAACGCGCGAAGCGCAAAACCGGGGCACAACATGTGATACAATCGCACACGAAACAACCGACAGCGCGAACGCCAGGGTAACGTAAGAACACAGGCAAGAAAGAAGAAGAAACAATGAGCCTCACCATCACCGCCATCACCACAGACGCCACCAAACCAGTCCACACGCATCTACGGAACTTACCCACCGGCACCGTCGCCATCTTCGCCCCACGCAACACCCAGCCCATCACCCTCGCCAAACACGTAGACGACACGTGGCGCGGCTACGCAGGCGACCGACCTATCGCCCTCACCACCAGCAGCATCTACAGCCGCAACGGCTCGTTCACCATAATCCACACCCCAGAATGGTAACCACACCACAAACACGCGAGCGCACGCCAGGACAGCAACGCCAACACGTGATAGAATAAAACCATGACGAACGAAACTCTCCTCGACATCGAGCAAGCTGAACTCATCTACTCGATGGAAGAGACCACCGCTACCATCTACGGCTCGCAGCGAGACATCAACCGCGTCAGCGACGCCGCATACAAGGCCGCAGACGCATACGAGCGAGCATATCAGGAGAGCGGCGCTTACGAGGACAAGAAACAGTCCCTCCACTGGCGCGTCGCCGCCGAAAATGGCACTACAAAGACAACAGTGACGATAGTCACCGCCGCACCTACTACGAGCGCGTGAGAGAATACAACCACTTCGTTCGCAAAAACGGCGAACTCGGCATCATCATCGCCGAACCAATCGAACACATCCTCTGCGCGTTCACCGTATTCTGGGCCATCGCAACCCTCATCGTCAACGCCATTCCGGCCGCATAAAACACAGACGCAAACAGGCACAACATACGAAAACAAGCAAGCAACACGAGAACAAACAAGAAAAGAGAAAGAAAACCGCATGGCAGCACGACCATTCCGCACGTTCACCGCCACCACAACCAGCGGGCGAACCTACACGCAGGACATTGACGAACTCCCCGAGGGCACCGTCATCTACGTCCACCCCGAGGAGGGAACACCCTACGAGTATCGCCTCCAACGCGACATCAACAATCGCCTCGCGTGGTTCGCATACCGAGATGGGAAAACCGTTAACCCCAACTTCGGGTCCGACGGCGCAACCATCGTCCGCTACGCGCTACAGCGCCCCAAGCGGGCAACCGTCACAACCCCCACCGGCATCAACGGTGGCACAGTCAACAACAACATGGGCAAGAAAGAAGAAAACACCATGAACAACAAGAACAACGGCGCAGGCGCGGCACCCTCCATCGCCGACGAACTCCTCGCCGCCCTCGCACGCAAGGAAACGCACCACGCGCTCGCAGACTACGCCGCCAAGACAGCGGCACGCGCCACCAAGAAGGCGCGTGCAATCCACCACAACATCCGCACAGCCACCCCCACAGCGGACGCGCCCCGCAGCGCAGCCACCACCGGCACGGAAGAACACCCCGCAGCGCGACGAAACGCAGGCGCGCCCGACAGCCAGGCCGCCAACCAGGGACGCAACCGCGACAACCAGAGCGGAAACAACGGCACGCCCACCACCGCGCGCGTCTACAACGCCACCAGCGGCGAATGGGAAAACACCGACATCCACAAGCTCCCCGCCGGAACCGTACTCCACAGCAGCATCAGCAACTACTACCGCACCAGCGACCACCTCCACACCCACCGCGTCGGCCCCTGGGTCAGCGACAGCGGCCTCACCATCACCAGCTCCAACCTCGCCGCACAAATCAGGCGACAGTGGGAGGGCAACAACGCATACTACACAGCCATCACCCCCACCGCCATGAACACACTCTCCCAGTAACCAACAAAGAGAGCAGAGCGTGAGAAAGCGGCACGCGAGAACGCATCGACGCAAATACGCGAACACGCACGCCAAGACAGCGATGTCGCATACAAGGTCGCAGTCGCGCTGCACTCACTCTAACAAACCTTAACGAAAAGAGAAAGATCATGACCAAAGCAAGCGACGCACTCACAGCAAAGCACGACGAGTGGATTAACTACCTCAAAAATGTTCCGGTTAGCATCATGGAGTACATTAGCTTCCGAATTAACACCACCTACTCTAGGCTCCTAAAGCCAGGCAAAGCAATATGGCTTGATGGCTGCAAGTGGACGTGTCTTGCTGACGAGACGTGGGTGAACACCGACGGCTGCAAGATTAGCTGGTATGACTTCCTCCACAAGCTACTGGAATACAAGACCAAGAGAGTCCTGCCATACACTATTCACGAGGACTAACAACACCCCAAAAAGCGAGGGGCGGGGAGCCGACAATATTGACACAACGCGAGCGCCCCGAAAACGCAAAAGAAGCCCCGCCGGGCAACCATTTCCGGCGGGGCTTACCCATACCCACACGCCCACCGCTACCACCAGCGGCCACGTACCCCAACACCGAGTGTCTACACGTGTAGACACAAGCGGGCTACGTGTGATAGAATACGGACGCAAGAGAAAACACCCCTCAAGAAAGAGAACACACCATGACCGCCACGCTTCACGATCTTATCGAGCGCTGGAACAAGGCTTGTGACGAAACGTACATTAGGGCCGGACGTGACAAGTATTGGCTGACCCATAGGGCCGCAGAAGCACTCGCACAGTGGTACGAAGATCAATTCAGGGAGAATCGCTCCTATAGAAATGAAGAGCGTATGCGGTACTGGCGCATGGTGGCCGCAAAGGAACTGGATAATACTGAGGGCCAATCGTTTAACGGCGTTCACTGCACACACCCTGCATGGCTGGCACGAAGGGATGAATACACCATGTGCTTGCGCCGCAGCCCCAATCTAAAGGAAAAGCTGAGGGGTTTCCTCACGCTGACTTACGGCCAGCAGGTGTTCTTCGGTCTCGGCGGTGGACTTCTACTCGTTCTATCGCCAGTCATTGCACTGTTCATCATCAACCCTCAGTAGAAATAACAAACAACACAGAAAGCAGCATAAGTGAACGCCGCACTCATACACGCAGCAATCAACCTACTACAAGACCAGCAAAACCCGGAAGAACAGTATTACACACCCGTCGTCGCTGAAATCCGCCCGCCCATCAAGCCGAACCCTGGCACCCCAGCCAACAACAACAGCAACGCTGAGGATACACCCGCCACCGCCAACAGCATTAAGCGCACACCAACCGTCTCCGCACGCGCATGGCACTACACCGCTATGTTAGCCGCAACGTTCACGCTATCAGCGCTCCTGGGCTACATCGCCGCTGAGGCGATATGCAAGCGTGTCCGTGGCCGCAACTAAGCACACACGTGGCACGCCAACGTGATACACTGTCACCCGCCAAGGAACGCCACCAAGGAAAGAACAGGACCATGAACACAATGACACACGATCTCATTGCCCCGCCCGTCGGAACAATTTACAAGCTCAGCCGCACGAGGTGGTACAAGCAACTGCGCGAGGATGAGTATTGGCAGGTCGAACGCCGCACCGACAAAACCGTGTGGATGCGCAAGCTCGTCACCGACACAGAAGGCAAGCCCGTGCCCGGAATGACGCGCACAGACATTCCCCTCAAACAGTGCCGAGTCCTCTTTGATGCGAGCCTGTGCATCCACAAGGGCGTGTACACAGACCTGCGGGGCGACATCTACCAGCCCGGACAGTAGAAACAAAACACACAAGCCCCGCTAGAAGCAGACCGCCCTCTAGCGGGGCTTACGCGTACCCATAGAGCACAGCGCTAACGCCACGACCACGCGCCTCTACACATGTAGACGCGAACACCCATGCCGTGATACACTAGAGCCAGACAACACATCACCAACCCTACGCAGGAGAAAACATCATGCGGACCATCCTTTTCAACACACCCATGATGATCGACAGCATCTATCAGAGCGCGAGCGTCTTTGAGTTCCAGGAGCGCTACAACAGCTCCAATAAGATGCTCGTTCGCATCGACGTGGAACCCTACGCGCCCCGCATCACGGCGGCCACCAACGACACCGAATACATTGCCGTCACCATCAGTGACGACGGCACCGTGTGGGCAACAACCACCACAGGTACGCGTGTCCCCCTCACCAAAACGCCCTACAGTGCGCCCGAGAGCGCCACGCTCACGCAAGTGGGAGAAATGTGGGTCGGCTCCCACTACCACTTCTACGCCGACGAGGACACCACTTTCGTTGACGAAGAAACCGGCGAGCAGGTTGACATCAACAGCGACACCATTGAGGACAACCTACCCGTCGGCGGCGTCCTCGCCATGCGCGACAAGTACACCACGATCACCGTCAAGCACATCAGCGAAGGCGACTACCTCCTGAACGGACACGCCGACCTCTACGGTAAACCATACGACACGCAAGACGCGCTCGACCTTATTTTTAAGTGGTACGGCACGGTCACGCGCCACACCATCACCCGCCCATAGCAGGTAGCAAGCAAGCGAAGAAGAGAGGAAACGGCCCCTTGACTACAGACAACTACACGCACGACACAGCCACCGAGTACGCGCGCCGCATGGACGCGACACTCGACCGCAAATGGGCGGCACTAGAACCATACGTTACGCCCGGAGCGCGCATCCTCGACTACGGGTGCGGGATGCCCAGCGAAAACGGTATCCGTCAACGCGTCGAAGCCACTGGCGGCGTGTACGAGTGCCACGACATCAGCGGCACAGTTGAGGCCGCCATGCGGGACGCGGGAGCCACCTTTCGCACAAAGAAAGACCTCCACGAGCATGGCGCGGGCCTATACGACGTAGTATTCCTGTCCAGCGTCCTCCATGAGTTCACAAGCCAGGACGACTGCGGCTTTGAGGAAATTGAAGCCACCTGGAAGCTCGTCGCCACAGGCGGCGTGGCCATCGTCCGCGACTGGACGGGAGTCCGGTTCCAACTCCACTCGCAGCCGCCACGGATGCTGAAAGCCACGTCAGAGGAAGCCATGCGTGAAATCCTCACCTGGGTTGGTGCACTCGCAGTGAACGGAGTCATCCGCATTGGAAACGTGAACAACTACCGCATCAACTGGAACAACCTCGAACTCCACGCAGACCCGGCCAGCCTCTACGAAATCGCCTTCCACTCCGTATGGGGGCACGAAAGCCTACCACGAGAGTCAACCGAGTGGTACGGAGAGGCGCAAGGCAGCCTGAGTATGCACATCCGCTACTGGGGAGACTGCACCGTCGAACGCGAGTACGACGAATGGGATGAAACCTACCTCACGCACCTCCAACGCCTCTACGACATTGACCGACTGCCGTGGCCGACAAAAACCGTCCTCGTCCTACGACGAAGCAAGTAAGCGCCACGCGCGTCAACGGTTACGGCGGGACGCAAACCAACACACAAAAGAGGTTGCGTCCCGCCACTTTTATGCCCAAAAACAAGTATTTAAATAATTTGACTACCTCGCGCACCGGGTGGTCCGAAAGGACCGTGTGTTAACAAAGGGAAAGTCAGGTGCGTGGCCGGGTTTTAACGGTGAGAAAGGCGCGGCTGGGCAGGCAACTACGATGATGGACTAGGCGGTCGGCTGGGTTGCCGGGCGAAAAAGGTACGGCTGAGCAGTCAACTACGACGGTGATCTCAGCAGGCGGCTGAGAGGTAGCAGGTTTCCCACGCTTGAAACTACGCTCATGCACCAGGTGCATGGCTGAGCATGGCGACTGTGGAAAGGGCAGAGCTAGGCAATCAACTACGACGGCAAACCAGGTGCACGACCGCCACCCCCCACCTCTCCTATCTTTAGTCAAATTAGACACGGGGAAAAACATGCAAGACAAACCCAACAAGCAGACACGAAAGACACAACCCCACCCACAAACACCTCCCAGCCACACCCACGCGTCCACACGTGTAGACAAAAACCAGGCGAAAACACCCACGAAACACCCACCAGACAAACACGAAAACCCCGCGCACCACAAGGATGCCAGGGAAACCAGGAAAAAGTATTCAATTCACACGGGGCGGCGCAGCCAAGCTACGCTCGCAACACCCAACCAACAGGCTTAGGCACCACGCCAACCCCGCCACCAGTAGACGCGGCAGACACGCCAGACAGCACGCGCAACAACACCGCACACACCGGACTACCGTCAGCGCGCGCCACGCGAGACGTCACCGAATTACTCCACGCAACAACCACAGCCGCGAGCAGGCGAGCAACCCACTCATCGCAGTCCACGCCATCAGGCGCATAATCGCATAGCGAGTCCACCACAGACGCAAGCCCATTAAGACGCTTCGCAGCCTCAGCCGCCCGCTCACCCTCACTCAACCCATTCAGACGCTCGCGCTCAGTGTCCGTCACAAACTTCACCAAACCAGGACGCGCCTCATCGAAACCAACCGCAGCCAACTCCAACACGCGCCCAGACAAGCCAGCCACGCGATCACTAACACTGGCAAGAGCAGCCTCAGCCTCGTCAGACCCGCCAGCCAAGATGTAGCCGCCATCCAACGCGTCCACGGCCTCATGCGCCGCGCACAACTGAGAAAACAGGGAGCGCACACCCAGCGTCAACTCCAACCCGGAAGAAACGCCCCCAGCAATCGCAGAAGCAACAACAGCCGCAAACACCTCAAAATACTTACGCGAACGATTGCCCGACGTAGCAAACGCAGCCGCACCACCAGCGTCCACCAGCGACGCAGCAGCATACAAGACCATGCCACGCTCCCCACTTTCGGGGAACGACTGATTCATCACGCGAGCAAACCGCTCATCAGCCAGCAGCGGGCTATCCTCAGCCACGAGAACCACCACCGGAACATACAGCTCACGCAATTCCGCGCTACGCCCACCATCGCGAAGCAGTTGAGACGGCGTGCGCTCCGGGTTATGAAACAGATCATCAGTCACAGCCGCGAACTCGCTCGTGCCACGCTCCACGCCCTCAAAACGACTCCCAACGCCGCGACGAACCGCCTCCACCTGGCGAGACGCGCCAGACTTAGACGGACACGACTCCACCATGTGCGGCGTCGGCGTACCCGTCACGACACGCAGACCCTCAACGCCGCGTGCGGCCATCGTCACCAGGTCAGAGATCGCCACCTGGTGAGAGAACAACTCGCGGCCAGACACCGACGCCGCCTCCAAACCAGCAGCAACCACGCGGCGAGCCTGCTCTGGCGTAAACAGCCCAGTAGCCGCGCCAGACCCGCTGCCCAGGCCAAACGCGCCCAACAGGTCACCAAACAAACCATCCAACGCCGCACGGTCCTCACCACTGAGCAAGCGGCCAGGCAGCGCCACGCGAGACTTAGACGCGTGGCCGGGCACCATGTCAAGCCACGAGCCACCCAACGCGTCCCACTCATCCAGCGTGCGGCCATCAACGAGCACCGCGTCACCATCACCCAGGCGCATATCCAACGCGCACCCCTCAGTGAATTTTGTAGACACAGGGGCAACAACAAGGCCACGCAACGCCGACAGCGCACGCACAGTACCCGCTCCCGAACTCAGGAAACGCGGGTCAATAGAATACACGCTCGCGCGGCCAGCCTCACCGGGGCGCGGAGCACGCTGCAATGCAGCCAATTGCAGCACTCTAGCGTCACGCAGGAGACGCAACGTGTTCTTCACGCGCTCATTCAACTGCTGAGCCGACAAACCCTCAGCCTCCACACCCAGAGCATGACGCAACCACCTGCGCAGGCGCTTACGACTACCCGACAGGCGCGCAGTCGCCCCCTGCGCAGACAACCCCCACAGTTTCGACACAAAAGCCACAGCGTCACGCATAGCACGCGCCGTCACCGTGCGCGACTGTCCGCGCCCCTCACGCTCGCCACGCAACTGCGCCTCAGCTTCCTCCACGACAGCGCGGATAGCCTCATCCACCATGAGAGCGCCCTGCGGGCCGCGAGACCCCAACGCCGCGAAGCCGTCACGAACCTTGCGGGCAAGACGATCAGCCTCAGCCCTACTATCCTCATCAGCGGAAGCAGCGGAACCAGCAGACCCGCTGCTGTTCACGCTGGACTTAAACGAGCGCGACAGTACGCGGCAGCAAGCCTTCGCCCACTCAAACAGGGCGAGGTACGCGCCCGCACTATCACCGCCGCGCATCAAACGATCAAAAACCGCCCCCACCACGGCGGGAGCCAAGGAACGCACCGGAACCACACGCGCGCGAGAACCCTCATCAGCGCCCTCGCCTAGAGCAGCAACCAGAACACCCTGGCAGCCCTCAACACGCACACCACCGGGAACAAGACGCGCCATCAGCGCAGCCCGCCCGGATACCACACGATTAGCGGACCAGACACTAGCAGGGTCGCCACCAAACGAGCTGTCACTGCCACGCTCGCGCGCAGCCTCAGTGAGCAGACGGTGAGCCTTCTCAACATCCGCACTCGAATACTCCACGCGCACACCGCTGCGGCGACGCATCGCCCACACCACGTGATCCTCAAACGGAAGAGAACCGTCCGCCATCACCTCAGCGAACGTGCGCGTCACAAACCCCCACGAACGCTCAAAGTCCACGCTCTCGCGGCACGCGTTCTGGACGCGGCCAATCATGGTCGCCCATTTCATAGGCAGCGTGAACACGTCACGGCCCGACGTGTCATTAAACCAGCCAGCACGCGACACCGCATCCACCAAAGACAACGCGTCAACAGCGGCCACGCCGCGAGCGGCAACCAGGCTACGGCGAGACTTAAACGACTTGTAATTATCCTTGCTGCTGCGTCGCTCAGCCTTTACCTTCTCCACGCACGAATCAGCCAACACAGCCACGCGGCCAGCATTATCCAAACCCGACTCCACGTCCAAGCCACGCTGACCGACAAGCACCGGGAACCCAGAACCGGCAACGCCATCAGGCAACGCGACAGCATCCAGCGCCTCATCAGACAAAGCAACAACAGCGGGGTCCATCAGGCCGCGCGCCGCACCCCACGCGGGCAGCGCGCCACGCTCACACAGCGCTGAGCGCACGAGAGCGCCACACTGAACCGGGGACAGCTTACCAGCCCACTCGCCCCACACGAGAGGATTCACACTACCCTCACACACAGCAAAACGCGCCGACTCCACCAACACCAGCGCGTCACTAAACGAGGCGACAGCACCACTATCAGCAAGAGATTGCGCAGTGAGCTTTGCGCGCTCAGTGCCACCGTTCAGCACACTATCATCCACAGTAGGCAGCCCGTAAGTCGTCAACTCGCGAGAACCGGAAGCCACCAAAGCGCGCACACGCTGGGGCAACGCGTCAAACAATCTAGGAGACGCAACAACAAGCCCATTGTCAGCCTTCGTCAGGCTCGTCAACGCAGGGTTTTCCAGCTCACGCTCCACGCACTCACTCAAACGACATGCCGCATCCAACGACAAAGAGCCAACAGGAGGGAACACGCCACGAACCGCCTCAGCCGCAGCGGCCGCACCGCCCGTGCGATACAACTCGTGGTAAGCGTCATACGCGTCCAGCGCCTTAGCCTCACTCACGCCACAAAACACGTGATCGGGCACAATTACACTGTACCTGTCGTCGCCGGGGCGAGCATCCTTGTGGAGCTTACGCGCACCATCAGCGCGCGCACCCACCTTCTTACCACCCGCGATCACATCCACGCGCCCCATCAGAGCCGCGCCAGCATCACCTAATACGGATGCCGCGAACGCCCGCCACGCGCGCCCACCAACCGTGCCAGGCGCTTCATGAGACGAATTGCGGCGACCAAGTGCGAACTCCACCAACGGATACGCCTCATACACCTCATCGGGCACAAACAGAGTCACGTGAACGCCACCAGAACCAGTACGCGACGCAAACACGCGCTCAGCGCCAGTCAACTCTGTCGTCAGCGCACGAAGATCGTAATAGAACTTCTTATACCCCTCCTTGTCGCCGTTGTCGTGAAAGTCCAAGTCAAGGACAAGCGCGTTAGGCGACGTAACCATGAACTCGCCATCACCGGCAGCAGCTTCAACGCTCGGCTTGCTTGGCAAAGCGGAGCGAATAAGACGATCATTAGCGTCAGTGGGAGCTACACGCCAACGCGGCTCCTTACCGCCAAACTTCAACGGCACAAACACGCCCGGCACACTCACCGTACCGTAGCACGCAGCCTCACCCTCAGACAACGACGCAGCAGAGACAGCAGACGAAAAGTGCGCACCATCGCGCGACTCACCCTCACTCAGGTGACCGTTGTTCACAAAGTACCGCAACATGCTCGTTTACTCCACACCGCTCTCACAACGTACTAGGGCACATGCCGCCCCTTGCTAACACCACAATAGCGCAAGAGACGCGCGCGTCAAAAACTCACCAAACTAGCCGACCCGGCTCATGTTTCAGTAGCCCCAAACCGTCACTACCGGCGACACCTGTCCGAATAAGCCGAGGCCATACGTAACTGTTCCACGTAGAAAAGATGCTCCTGCGATCCGCCTTAAGAATACGCCCGTCATAGAAACCGACGCTTTTAGCAAACGTTAACACATTAAAGCTCCCCAACGCACACCCATCAACGAACCGGTCGGCGGAACACAAGGAAGCAGCGTCATTGAAAAAGCCCCTCACAACACCGTCCGCCTCTACTTCAATCAGGCGGTCAAAGTCGGCCGACCAAACATTCATGAGATGGCTGAATGTCCAATTGAAAATTTCAAACCCGGCCACCTCCCACACAATAGCCGCCGCCTCCTTCTCAACTTTCGATGGTCCGCCTCTCGAACAATAGGGCGCGATGATCGGTGTTACACGATCAACCGCTCTCTCGCTAGGACATGGCCACTCATCACTCCATTCCATATGACCGCTCATCTCAATGCCCGACTTCGGCATACAAACCTCATCTTATCATCACACACCCCACGCAGGAGCGCCACCTATACTTAACAACCAGCATACGTGCGCGCGAACAACAAGTCAACTCACCGCGAGTGAACACTACGCGCCCTACACGAGTGATGCTCACAGCGCCTAATAGCGCCACACCAGACGCGACCGCGCCCACGAACGTAACCCGCAGCGCCCCCGATACGAGGTCCAGACGCGCCTCTCGCGCGCTTTCACGCCACGAGTGCGCCCACTTGCCACCAGCGCTCCCACAGCGCCTCAAAACGCCATATAGCGAATCGGGAGAGGCGAAGCGCGAATCGGGAGAGGCGCACAGCCGCGACGCGCGGTCGCACGAGACGAAGCACACGGCGCTACACCAGGGTACTCACGGATGCACGCGCACGTTAGGGCAGGCCACCAGACGCGGCGGCGTCAACACTCCACAAACCCTCGACACCAGCCACGAAAACGCCCCTTCTTCCACCCACGAAATAGCCGCACACCCCGCGAGCGAAAGCGCATCACCCCACAGACGAAAGCGCCCCGCCGGTGGCAACACACCACCGACAGGGCACTCGCACCAGAGAACGGTCGTCAGCCGCAGCTGGACGATTATCACTCATCCACGGGACGCTCGTACCACCGCACCTCAGCGGGGTTCACGATAACAGGCGTCGTCGTGTTCTCCACAATCCGCGCAAACTCTTCGCAGGTTAGGTGCTCACCGTCCCTCGTCACCCACACGTCCGGGTCTCCAATCTTGAAGAATCGCCTAGCGCCGATCTCCACGAACGTACCGGCCACCAGCTTGCGGGTATCGAAAGTCGCGTGGTCGCCGCCTGCACTGTGCGCGGTAAAATCGGTTGTCGGCTTATCCTCGTAAAGGCACTTCTGGCAATTGCAGGACATGTTGTTCCCCTTTTGTGTTGGCTTTTGTTTGCTAACGCCAAGGATAGCACGAAAGCTCACCCCGCGCAAACAAAAAGCGCCCCGCCAGGCACGCAACGCACGCACCCAGCGGGGACACAACAACACACGAGATGTTTGCGCGAGAGAGCGGGAACAGACAGCCCCACCCGCCATCTCGCCAGTGGCGCTCGCGGCACCTACTTGTCAGCTACCGGACTGCGACGATGACGAGGAAGTCTGCATGTCGATGTCCGGCAGAATCGTCTCCGGCTGGAACGTCACCTTATAGTGATAGGTGTCCACCTGCGCAGCCTCCATCTGCTCCACAAAATAGGTGACGTTATCAGAGATGCCAAGAAAATGCTTCTTGTATTCGCCGTCACCCGTCTTGCACGTGACTTCAAGCTGGTTGTCCTGGTTGTCTTTCTTAATCGAACACAGTCCCTCGATTGACAACAGGTACTTGTCCGTGATGCCGTTCACGAACACGATGCGCCGCATGATGCGGAAATTATCGCTATCGTTACTCAGGTTACTCGACGCAACCTCGGCAGGCGTACACGCGCCCAACAGGCCAGCGACAACCAGCCCCACGATAGGGGCAACAACCTTCTTGATGTTCATGAATCTTACCTTTCACTCAGCGTTCATCTTGTACTTGATAACACGGTAGGATCTAGTATCGTTCCACGCGCCCATATTCTTGACAGCTTTCTCTGCGCGCTCACGAGAAAAGAACACTCGCGCACGCGACGCACCCTGACCACCCCCAACACCCAGGCTCCCATTATCCGCGTCAACCACAATGAACACGGCATCAGGGATAACCTCGGCGACCATCCACCCCGCGCCGTCACCCACCAGCTCACGCATACGTGCGATAGACACGAGAGCACCCTCACCCTGGCCGCCGACAATTTTCCACTGCGCCCCGTAGTTGCTGCGTTTGACGCACTCGTACTGAACGCCATCCGGGCTAACCAGTACAGCGCCGACACAAAACTCTAGCCGACTACTGAACTGCCCCTCAAACTCACGGAAACCGACGATCATGACCGGCACAACCTCACGCCCAGGCGACGCAACATCACGGGAACAACACGCTTCTTCATCACATACCACTCGCACTCATCAACCGAACGCGAGCGCCCCAACTCATCCACGACAACGAGCGAGAAATCGCCGGACAACGTGACCAGGAACACCTCGTTACCGGCCTCGAACACGTCACCAGCGTGCAGGTCAAAGTCCCGAACCTCGTCCATTAACGGGTCAAAAGCCAACATGGCCCCACACTCCCTGACAACGCACCAACTTCGGGACGTGCCCGTTCATCTTGAACGCGTACTCAATCTCCTCAATAGTACACATAAGGCCCATATCAGACACGATAAGCGGGTGACCATTCACCGTTTGAGAACGCATATACGTGCCACCTTCATCGTAGAACACGTCACCTTGCGCCAACTCCTCCAAGTCAACGTCCCGCTCGCCGCCGGTGCGACAATCAATCATCTGCATAGAGCCTACCTTACCATTCCAAACCAGCAATCAAACAGAAACGCAACACATCACATGCGCGACACAAACCGAGCATACCGGGTTTTCGCAAGCCTGCCCTTCACCCACCGGATAGCCGCAGCCTCCGGCTCTCTACTCCTGCCAATACGACGCGCGGCATCAACAAGAGACTGGACACTACGCGTCAAAGCGTCAGCAAGGAACCTACGCATCACCCCATCGTCACCAAGCGCATCCAATGTCGGCGTCTCGTCACCAAACAGCCTCAAAACATGCGAGCGCGCAGCTAGACGCAATATGTTCCGATACTCATCCTTCGGAGAATAACCAGCCTCAGTGAGAGAATCAACAAACACGTTCTCGAAAGACGAAAGCAAAGAACTTGACACATCCTCATCCCGCATCAAGCTATCAATCTCACGAATCAGCAACGTCTCGCTGTTTACGTGAGCGTTGCCGTCTTTGTCAACAACCCACGCGAGCTTCTTGTCATCCTCCACAGCTTGCTCCCCCCTTCGTAGTCTTTCACACGCGCTGAGCGACACGCGCGAACTGCGCCACCATCACCCGTCCAACAGCCCACTCGATAGCAGCAGCCTCCGGCTCCACTGCCAACCCAATCAGGCGAGCGCGGTCCATGAGCGAACCGGCGACACGCGTCAGCGCACCCGAAAGCCACACGCGCGCATCCTCGCGCTTACGCAGATCATACCCGTCAGGCGTCGAACCAGACAGCTCACCAGCGAACAACATACGCGCCTGCTCACGCACCGCCGCTTCCAGCGTGTTCCCCAACTCAACCGACGGCACACGCCCCCAATGAGAGCAGAGTGTCATCATAAACAAGTGTACACACTCGTTCATGAACTCGCGTGACAAGTCCCGTCCGTCCAGTAGTCGGTCAGCCTCACGCAGCAGCGCCTCCCTGTTGGCGACGTGAACATTCCACCCTGCATCAAAAGTCCACCAGGCGGTATCTTCCGTCTTGCTGTTAGTAGCCATGCTGCACTTCCTTATCCCCAGTCGCACGCGCTCCGCCATATGAGAGGCCGCTTATGCGCTTCGTTGTCGTCTGAACACCATCATTCTAGCACACAAAAACGGGCGGCGCGCGCAAACGCCGCGACAGAAACGCCACACGTTCACATACGCCGCCCGCCCGCACTCGCAGCAGGCGCAACAAGCGCCACCGCGCGCCAGTGCGCGACGATCAGTCGTTACTCGCCAGCGCCGCCTCCCATAGCGCGCTCAGCCGCCGCACGAATCAACTCACTCTCAGGTAAGCTCCGCGTTCGCGCAACCTGATGTGGTGTTTCCGGCCTCACAAAACCGCGCATCCGATAGGTGTTGCTCGCAGTATTAGACGCGCGACGCTCAAACTCTGACGCCAAACGAGGAGGCCCCCACTTTGGCAGATCACGGTCAGCAAACCGCCCATTCACACGCTGACGCTTCTCAACATCCGACAATCCCAACTCGCGAGACACCTCAAAAACATCACGCACATCCGCATCGGACCACCCATAAAACTCAGGGTCAGACAACGCCTCGTCCCACAGATCAGGATGCGTCACAACATAACGACGAGCATCAGGAATCATATTCTCATGCCGCACAGCGCGAACCGCCAACAACACGTTCTCACGACCACCAGCCGCCAACGCCCCGTTAGCGACAGCCGCCAACTCACCGCTCATAGCATCAGGCGACGACACCACATGTTCCCACACGCTAGGGTCACGCTTCAACCTGTCCATGTGCGCATCCAACTCATCCGACGACATCCTCGTCTCACGTTCAGCAATCAACGTCACACCAGAATCGCCAAGCGAGCCGGAACCAACCCCATCAGTGGCAGAACCGGCACCTCCCTGCACAAACCCGCCAGAACGATGCGCCAACAGTTCAGCCGCATACTCCTGAGCTTCACCAGCCGACTCAAAATGCAACGCACCCTCACGAGCAAACTTGCACCGCCCGCCTTCCTTCGCATCGCACCTGCCCACAGACCCATCCGGCCTCACATGATGACGAGTCATAACACCCTCTCCTACCACGCGCCCCGCAACAAAACGGGGCGCACAAGAAAACCTAGCCTAACGCCATGCCAATAGCCGCCGCGAAAACACCACCCACCCACTACAACACACGCGCAAACACGCAAAAACCCCGCGCCGCCCACGCAGACTGAACAGCGGGGCGGCGCGGGGCTACAACGCGACACATCAACCGTCGCCCACGCAGACGGTTGACGCCGGGCGCTCACACGTCGATGTGCCGCCCAAACGGCGATGGACGCTCAAACAAGCGCGCAAGACGCTCATCCGCCACCGGCTCGCTCTCCACGATGCGCATGAACTCCTCATGCTCCGCATCGTCAAGCGCAATAACAACCGACGGCCGCATATTGCGAAACATCTCCACGCCAGCATCATCAACGGACGCGTTCACCTCATCAACAGACACAATCACACCCCCTCTCGCAAGTTCACGCGCACACGCGCTAAGTATGCAGACAATTTATGACTCGACGCGGTTACCGACAAGGCCACGAGGAGCAATAATTACCCACGAATCGCGACGCTCACTCAGCGTTTCCCACACCAACGTCTCGTCATCAATTTCGCCCATATCCTCGTCATTCGACACCCAAGCGTCAGGGCCAGTCTTAGTGTACTCCATCCAATAATCGCCCTCAACGAGAAAGAGAACAACGGCCCCCGACTCTAGCGCCGCAAGATCAAAGTCCTCCCACCTCCACGTCTCATAATTCCGGCACCAAACACTATTCCTCATGGCAACGCCTCTCTATCTCATGCTCCATAAGATTCTCTACCAGTCATGCGCAGTAGCCGTTCGTGAATTACCCTCACGCGCGGCCACCACGCAACAGCTCGCGAGCCGCAACCGTGGCGACCTCCACACGCCTCCGCTGACAACCGCACGCGCCAGCCGCCACCACAAACTCACGCCAGCCACGAGCGCTCGCCAAAACGCCCTCCCACATCGGACGGGAAACCGCAAACAAAACAGGTGGTACACGTGGGTCGCCCTCAAACACAAGCACGTCGCCCTCCTCCACGCACGCAGACACGTCGCTATCAATCATGCCCGGCTGAGCGTACAGCGAAACTTCCACAACGGGGCGCAACCCGCAGGTGTCACAGCACGCGTCAACCGCGTCAACGGAAGAAAGCGCATCATAGCAGCCGCCAGAACACGCGAGACGATGATACACGTTCACGCCATACCAGCCCACCGCCCGCACATCGTCAACAACGGCAGACGGGTCAGAACCCACAGTCACAGCAAGCAACGACATACAAACCCTCTCTTTCTCTCACACACGCGCCAGCGACGGCCCGCGCCAATTCTGCAAACAACGCAGGGTGTCATTCTCAACGAGGCGACTAACCTCTTCACGCACGTATTCCTCGTAAACGTCAGGGGCGACACGCGAAAACACCTCCACAACGTCACGCTCCAACCACGCAATCTCCACGGGGTCAGGGTAGTCCTCGCGCAGCTTCGCGTTCACCATATCGTACACGTCATCCTCGCTCAGCAGGCGACCGCCGCGAGTTACCGCAACAAAACCGTCACCAATGGAACAAACGAAAGTATGTACAGGGAAACAGTTGCAGACAACATCGTCGTCGTCCCACGACTCCAACAGTTCACGCATCGTCTCATCGTCCGCATACTTGCACCCATCGCGCTCAATAACCGTCACGTTTCCTCCAACTCTCATTCTTCCCTGTTTGCGGCAATTTTATGCCCTAACAGCACCTATGGTACCATGACGAGCAGGAAAACGCGCGAAAAACACGCGCAACCACAGAGACACGAACAAGAACAAACGAGAAGCAACCGAAAGGAACACGCACAAATGAACACGTGGAACGACATCGAACACGGCTTTGCGCCAGCGCGAGCCACCGCCTACACCACCGGCGATGCAGACCAGCTCGCCGCCGACCTCTACAAGCTCTTCCACGGACGCTACGTGAAGAGCGACAACGGACACGTCATTACCCTGAGCGACGGCACCAGTCTCACCATCGCCCTCGCAGACGGCAACGCGAGCGAAAACGCGGTCGCATACAACCGGGGCATCATGTGCGCGCACGCAGACCGACGCATCATCGAGCGCGCACACCTGAACACCAACACCAACCACGCGGGCACCATCACCAGCCTGTCGCTCATCCTCTTCTACCAAGGCGAAACCACGCCCGCCACCATCCGAGCCGCCCACGCAGACATCACTACCGGCACCTTCGCCACCGCCCGCGACAAGAGCAAGCCACTCGCCACCATCCGCGTAGCGCTCACCCAAAAGCAGATCGACGCGTGGGTTAAGCGCGAACAGCAAGCGCTCGCTGACATGCTGGTTGGCGAAACCATTACCAACGCGGCGGACGGCGTATTCACCCTCGCCCCACGCGAGGCCGACAACAACAACGACAGCGAGAGCGGCCTCAACAGCGAGAACACGCGCGAGGCAGACACCACCAACACGGGAGACGTACACGCTATCACCGTACACGCAACCCTCAATAACCAACCACGCACCAACAAGGGAAGCCGCCACTCCACCACCGTCACCCTGCCAGACGGCCACACCATCGGCCCCATCACCCACGCATGGGTCACCCGCACCCGCGTCCAAGACACCCGCGAACAACCCACCAACACGGACAAGACGCAACCCATGACAGAAAACACCACCATCACAGGCGACGACAACAACGTGACCGCCACCACGAGGCGAGGCCGCCGTGAAACAACCATCATCACCCTCCACGCCACCACACCCAACCACCCCACACCCATCGCCCTCTACACCAGCGTCTACAGCGGACGCACCGCACGCCACGGCCTCACCATAGAACACAGCAACGGCGCTGTCGTCAACGGCGAAGCCGCCGCCATCCACACAACCATCCGGCTCCCACACAAGTAAACAACCGGGAGCGCTCGGGTAAACACGCGGGCGAACACGAGGAGAGGGGCGCAGACCGTTTGTGAGTTTGCGCCCCTCCACATGTTTCCCCCACGCTCGCGCCGTTTCGCTTCCCCAGCAACGTATAACCGATCTCGAACGCCCACATGCGCGCCACCAACATGACCAAAAACACGCCCAACACGCGCCCTCGCAAAACAACGAAACACCATGCACGCAACCCCACAACATGCTACAATGGGGCAAGACAAGAAAACACAACCATACGACATGGTGAACAGGAGAAACCCCATGCTCGACATCGTTAACAGTGACGCCACCCAGGAACGCGCCCGAAACCTCAACGCACTGTTCGCAGGCAAGCAGATCGCCGACACGTACACCCCCGGCGCGCCCCGCAACACCGTCGCCTTCACCGACGGCACACATGTCACCATCAACGCTGCGACCATCCTCCCAGGAGGTGCCACCGCTCCCGCCGACAACAAGGCGCTCGCCGTTGATGCTGACAACTTCACCAATAGCGACGACGAGCACTACAAGAAGCACGACAGCGGCCGCGTCGTGCGCGCGTGGGTCGAAACCGCGAGCGAGTTCACCGACACAAACGGCATGAACGTGCCCCAGGTGACCCGCACGATCACCCTGTGGTTGCTCGCCGAGAGCAACCTGCGACCCGAAAAGATCGCAGAAGTCAGCGGCGAATACGCGGCACACTCGGACCTGCGCCCCACCCTCATCCTCGAAAGCAGCGACGGCACCACCATCAGCGCAGCCGACGCAGCCCTCAACCCCCAATGGTGAACGGCGAGCACAGACGGACAAGAACAGACGGGAAACGTTAGCTATGAACCACAATGAACCCATTGACGAGCTGAGCGCCAACTGGGATTGGGCGCACGAGGCGTTCTTCAAGCAGCATTTCGTCGGAAAGCGGCTCTCCCGCGAACCATACGCCAAGGGGCACCACGTCACGTTCACGGACGGGACAGCCGTCGCAGTCACAGACGGTGAGCGAAACAAAGTCTACCACGTGGACAGGGATAGCTACACTGGTGCGGGCGTCATTGAGCGCGCGTGGATAGACACAGAAGATACCGCAAACGGCACGTACACGCAACGCCTCTACGTGCGATGCGAAAACGACGACGAGCCGCGCCTCCTCGCTGAGGCAACGTTCATTCACGAAATCTACGAGGACTGGGACTCCATCTACCTCATTGCCTTCGACGAGGACGAACTTTAGCCACAAGACGCGGGCAATGACGGGGTAGCCCACACGCATTGATTAGACAAGAGCGGACGCGCACGGTGAACACTCGCCCTACGCGTCCGCTTCACAATTCAACGCCAGCGGGAGCCTTTAGCGCACCTTGCCCCCGAACATATACGAGACACTGGCGGCGACAAGCAGCAGGTACACCCAAAACATAGCGGTCAGGCGATTCACATTGTACTAACGACACAAGCGTACCACACGCGCGCGAAGCACACAGGCAACACACTACTAGCGGCGGGTACAAGTCGCCCCGCTTAGTTGCTATTCGGGGAACCCATCATCTGCTCCCACATCATCTCCCGCTCATCATAGTCAACCTCCGTCAACCCACGCAACACGCCATCCACGTCAGGAACATCCACCACACGCCCCTGAGCGTCCCGCACACGCAAGACCACATTCGACCGCGCAAACGGATTGTCGCCGTTAGCCCGCGCCAAACACTCACCACCGATACCCGTCGCGTCATCGTGCAGACGCTTCGCCACGAACTCGCGCGCACGAGCGGGCGACACGCCCGCCTCGTCGCACTCATACGTCACATCCGCGTAGCAATCAATCAAACCTACCTTGCCAGACGACGCGACCGACTCCACCACGCACGGCTCATACGCGTCAGAAGCACCTACATCAACAACCGTCGCACCATCAGATACCACGCCAACGCTGCCACCAGACCCCACGTTCATCACGGCAGCGCCCTTACCATCCACCTTATCGACGCGGCCGCCGCTCCACACCTCGCCCACGCGCGCGTTATCTGTCACGTGCTCCACCACACCGCCAGACGTTACCAGGTTCACGCGCGCATTATCGCGCGCCACCATCACGCGACCATGCGAGAACACCCCGTCAACGGTCGCACTCTCGCGCACCTCGCCAACAAAACCATAATCACGCACAGCGCCAGCACTCGACTCGCCACTCATGTCGCCAATACGCCCATGCGCCATAGCCCCGTCCGCTCGCCTACGAGAACACACGTTACTCACGCTCGCATTACCCATCATGTAATCCACACTACCTGAGTCCACCGTGCGAATATGCGACCTGTCGCTCATCTCATCCACAGACGCACTACCGGTCAACACGCCAATGTTTCCGTAACCCATCATCCCAAAAATACGCGTCTCACCACCCACCGCGTCAATCACAGCATGGTCACGCACATCCTCCACCTGAGACGATGTAGGAAACGAACTCTCATCCCCAGGCTCCCAATAATCACCCATCAGCGACACATGAGCATTATCGCCCACATAGTTCACACTCACACCAAACGCACGATTCACAGACGCGTCGCCACCGATCATCGACATGTTCATGTCCTCACCGTAACAGCCGACGTTCACAAGATCGTCAATCTTACCCGCGTGAATACGCACATCCGTCTGCGCGTCACTGACCACAGACCCACGGAAATCCTCGTCCGTGAACATCACCGGCTCACCCTCGTCGTTCACGGCCTCCACCATATCCTCAACCAACACGCCATCACGATACCAACGACCCGCCGCATCCACAGCCAACCCCGACCCGCCGGGACAGCACGTCAACGAGCGCGCTTTCGCTTCCCCACCAAAACCAGCCGACTCGCGCGAAATCAACTCCTCAGCCGCCGCCTGCGCCTCACGCTTCGTCCCGTAATGCGGTGTTTCCGCACCAAAGGGACACCTGCCCGCCGGGGCAACACACTTCCCCGGCTTATTCTCGCCATTCACATGCCACTTCACAGCCACCAGAAAACCTCCACAACGCCATAAGAAAACAAAACACGCGCACGCGAAAGACCCCGCCAACACGGTTCCACGCGCTCGCCCAGCAACACGACAATAGCTGCCAAAATACGCCCCACACACAAGCGGCACACCGGAGAACCAAGGCACGGGCAATCGTAGACACGCCCCACACGCTCGTGCTATACTACAAGCGACGCGAAACATTCAAGAAAGAGAAAACACCATGATCGACCACACCAACTACACCGACCCCTACACCACCGTCACCCCGGACATTGAGAGCCGCGTGATGCGCGCCATCCTCGCCACCGGCCGAAGCGACAAATGGTTCAACTACGATGCGGCCTGCAACTGGCTCGCACGACACCCAGAAGCCAACCCCGCCACCGCCATCGCACTCTACGACTACCAGGCGCCCCGCGTCGTCGTCACGCAATCATGGGTGACAAACGACATCAGCGACATCGACGTGGAAACCGTGTGCTGGCGCGAATGGGAGGGTCGCATTTGGCGCGTCACATTCTTCGAGAACGCAGGAGGCAGCGAACCCCTCATTGTCGAGGTTGACGCGCCCGGCAGCGACGAGCGGCCCTACATGACAGAAGCGGAACACTACGCGAACGACTGCCGCTACGACGACGGCGACGAGGAACCCACCCTCGCCCAACTCGGACTCTAACAAGAGCGACCGTCATGCCACATGACCTTGACGCGGCTAAAACGTAGACAAGCGCCACGAACACGCGCTCAGCGACAGGAGCCAGAAGAAAACAAGCGCCACAAGAAAGCAAAAGCTCCATGAATAACCTTACCGACAAGCACACCTCCTGCCCGGCTCCCATCACACCGGACATCGAAAAACGCGTCATGCGTGCCATCAACAAGGCTGGCCGCGAACCTCACTGGTTCAATGTTGAACGCGCCTGTAATTGGCTTGCCCGCCACGACGACGCGAGCGCCGACACCGCCATTAAGCTCTACGATTATACGGTGCCGCGCACCATCGTCCAGGAATGGGAGAATGGTGCTATTGAGGCTATCACCGAGTGTTGGCGCGAATGGAACGGTCGCATCTGGTGTGTCATTTTCGACGAATGGGAATGGCCATCTGGGGAGGACGGGTCGATTGTTTTCGAGGTGGATGCGCCTGGCAGCCGCGAGCTGCCACGCAGAAAGTCGAAGAAAGGGCGCTACCTGAGCGACTGCTGCTACTACGAGGAGGGAGACGATGAACCCACCCTCGCCCAACTCGGACTCTAAACCCCCAACGCGCGGACATGGCGCGCTCGTGATATAGTAGAGCCAACAAGCCAACCAGCAGTAAGACAGCGAGGAGAGCAAACGTGAACGTCACCCAGCGCGACATTGACGCGGCGATCAAGGCAACCGGACGCGGCGAAGAATGGTTTGACCTCGATTCCATCAACCAGGCGCTCACCAACATCCCTGGACTCAGCGTCGAAACAGCCGTCAGCATGAGCGACTACAGTCAGCTCACGAGTGAACTCGGAGACTGCGGCGAGCTTATCTACGAGTGCTGGCGCGAGCACGAGGGCCACTACTGGCACGTACAGCTCCTCCCTGAGCTTGAAGATGGCATCCTCATTGTCCCCGCCGAGTTTCCCGGCGACCGACCGGACATCACCGAAGAAGCACTGAGCGCTCCGGGAAAGCCCACCCTCGCCCAGCTCGGACTCTAACGAGAGTGCGCCCACAAACGCGGGCAGACACAGGAAAGCACGCAAACGCCCCTCTCGCAGCCGATAAGGCAGCAGGAGGGGCGCGAGTGCGTTTAGAACACGAAAGTCCGGGAGAGGCGTGTACATACCCCTCCACGGCCGTGCATAGAGTGAACCTCCGTGCGGCCGCGTGCAGGCGAGACGAGAAAAGCGCGCGTCAGTCCATCAACATAGCTGCACGTACCAAACCCGCCGCGCTGGCAGACAGGCAGAAAAGAAATGCGACCAGAAGCACGTTCGACCACTTGTCCCTCCCCTTACCAACTTCGTTAATGACCAGCCACGCGTTCAGCGTTGTCGTGACAAGAGAAAAAATCGCCTGAAACATGACGTAACCTTCCTTCCGTTTTCTTACGGAGACAATCAATCACTCACATTATACCACACGCGCCAAGAGACCGCGACGCACGCACGCGCCAACCACGCCCGCACTCAACGTGGCATGACACACCAACCTCAACGTCCACACATGTAGACGCAAACGGACTGCGTGTGCTACACTATAAATAGAAAACCCGCCACAAAAGCAACAGGAGAAGCCATGACCGCCAACACCAACAACGACACCAGCCGCGACGCAACCAACAAGGCGGCACAGATGCTCACGGCAATGTTCGCCGGGCACGTCATCACACATGTTGCAAGGCGCGGCGCTACCATCAAGCTCACCCTTGACGATGACACGATTATCACTATCCGACACGAAACCGTTACATCCGACTTCCTGGACGGAGAAATCAGAACCAAGTGCGAGCGCCTGTCAGAAAGCGTCACGAACAGGGCGAACGAAGCAATCAAAAACGGACAGGCAATTCTCTCCGCATGGGTCGAAAAGAGTTACGCGCACAGCGAACCATCGTACCAGTACGGCGACGATTACGGTAAGACAACCGAAACAATCTCGCTATGGGTTATGTTCGAGGGCGACCTGCGACCCACACGACTCACGAGCAACCAGACCACATACACCTGGGACTCGTACAGCCCAGACTTCACACTCAAACACGGCGACACCACTATCGCTGCAAGCGACGCATACTTGTACCCAGACGAGGATAGTAGCTGGTACCGTTACTAAACGGCAAGCAGCCAGTAACGACAAGTTTCACAGAAAGAGATTAGTAAACGATGAACCCCGGAAGCGCCAGCGGAGCTTACGTCGCAGCATACATAATAATGCAACGACGCTACCAGATGGAATACCTGAGCAGCGACCACCAGTACGAGCACGACACTACGCCCGTCAACTACACGGCCACAGGCATCATCCTCACCGCCGCCAACCTCATCATCATCGGTGTCAGCGCATACGCGCACATGTGGCTGTTCACCATCGTCAGCGCAATCACGCTCATCGTCTCATGACTCGCCTGCTTCCCCGCCAGTAGTAAACGAACACGCGCCGCGCGCGACGCGGAAGCCACGCGCGAACGCACGGGCGAAACCGGCGCGCCAACACCGACAATACGAGTCAAATCCACCCGCGCGCAACGTCAGCAACGATAAACGATTTCGCTCACGCGCCCGATATAACACGAAAAGGAAAGCGCCCCGGCCACATTCGGCCAGGGGTGCTTTCGCATAGTGGCGCGCCATGACACAGCCCCAGACATGCCAACGACACGCGAACACAGCAGAACGCGAAAAGGGGAGCGCCCTCTGACCTCGGAAAACCAGAGACAGAGGGCGCTCCCCACGTGAGCACTCACATGCGCTCGCGGGTGGCGTCAACCAGCGTCAGCGACGACGCGACACGCGACGAGCCGCACCAGCAGCCACGCCACCAGCCAGCAGGAACACGCCCGCGCCAACACCCGTCAACACGCTCGCGCCCGTCACCGGCAAAGAACCGCCACCAGCAACACCACCGCGCACACCAGCCGCCGTCACCTCACCAGGCGCAACACCCGTCGAACCGTCCTTACCATCACGGTTACCCGTCTCGGCCTCCAACTTGTGAGCCTGACTAATATCCTGATCGTAATCGTCAGCGTCACCCTCACCCTGCACCACGTGAACAAGAACAGTCTTACCGTCCTCGCTCAACTCAACAGGGTTGTTCTTACTGAAATCAATCTTCCAACCCTCCGGCACAGCAGAGCGCAGGTGATCGAAAAACTCGCCAACAGACGCGGACGGGGCAACCACCGACTGCGCGGGCGCAACAGATGCGCCCGCCTGGTTCACAAGCGACACAGTAGGCGACGGCAACACGCCACCACCCGCAGCCTGGACGCGAGCAACCGCCTTCGCATACAAGTTGAACAACTCACGCACCGCCGGGTCGTTCTGATACTTCTCATCCAGCGTCGGATCAGGGACCGGCGCAGGCTCAGGAGTCGGCTCGGGAGTGGGTTCCGGGTTAGGAGACGGCTCAGGCGACGGCTCCGGGTCAGGAGTGGGCTGAGGCTCGGGAGTCGGCTGAGGCTCCGGGTTAGGAGACGGCTCAGGGGACGGCTCCGGCGTGTCCGCATCCAACACAGGAGCCTTCGTCTTAGACACCAGAATACGCAGGCGACCAGACGCGGCATCAAACTCGATACCAGTCACAGACTTCACGCCATCCAGGTTAGCCGCCGTGCGGTGAGCCTCAGACATCCACCACGAGAACATATCCAACGTCGCGTTCCCGCTGCCGTCCGTAGACTTCGCGATCACGCCAGCACCACCGGGAAGAACCTCACCCGAGTCAGCGTCCACAACGTCGTAATAAATCTCCTTCTCCACAACGTTATCCTTAATCGGAAGAACGCTCGAATACAAACGCTCGACCTCAGCAAGGAACGCCTTATTAGGAGCAGCCGCACTCGATGGGTCAGAAACCGTCTCCAAGCGGACAGCGCTACCGCTCACCTGCACGCCACTGACCTTACGGCCAGCCTTAGCCGCCACGCCCGCATACTCGTCAGCCTTCTCCAACACGGCGCGAACACTCGTACCCGCATCCAAGTTCTCGTTCTTCAACGCGCGGCCACCATCCGAGAGTGTCACCTGCGGCGCGCCAGCAAGACTCTTGTTATCAGCGGCCAACGCCTTAGTGCGCACCAGGCCACCCTTGATAGCGTCAACCTGGTCGGCGGTCAAAAACTTCGGCGCAAAACCTTCATCGTCCACGTTCGACGTGTCCGGCAACTTATCCGACACGACGTAGCGGAAATACTCACGCCCATCCACCGTCTCCAAACGCAGCGACGTAATCTCCTTCGTGGAACCGTCACCCATCACCGAGCGTACAGCGTCAGCAACAGAAGTCACCGGCATCAGCGCGGCATTACCCAACGCGCTAGCCGGAGTCTTGCCCTCCTCCAAGAACTGAGTCGTCGCAGTCGTGTACATCGCCGACTCGTCAATACGCGACGCAAGGTCCGGGTTACCAAACACAAGCTGACGCACGCGAGCACGCTGAGCACTGTCTTTAATGAAATCAAGCGACGTGAACTCGCTGAGTGTCACGCTCTTATCACGCACAAAAGTCGCATTATACGCGCCCTCACCAGCGTTCACCGCCGGAGTGATCGACTCCAACGTGTAACCAACCGGCGTCATCTCCGCGTGCATAATATAGTCGCGAACAGCCGCACGGTCCATGCCCTTACCGAAACCAAGAACCGCACCATTAGGGGCAGCACCACGAAGCAGGAGCGTCACGTTTTCAGTGAGCGTATCCTGCTCACCCGTAAACTTGTCCGCCAACAGCTCAATCGCCTTATCAGCCACGCGGCCACGCTCACGCGCCACCGCAGCCTCATAGCCACTTGTCCGCGCACTATCCGCGCTCGCCGCGTCCTGCGTCTCGGCATACGCCGGAGCAACATCACCGGCAGCAGTTGCAGCGCTCACGCCGCCACCCACGCCAGAAACAGCGGCCGCAGCCGCCAAAAACGCGAAACCAGCACGCGCACGCTTGTTCTTCACAGTCATACAGACTCCTCTTTCCTATCAACAAAACTCACGTTACCACGTAAATATCGCAGCAACGCCACCATAACACGCAAACGCGCAAAAACCAAACGCCCGGAAAACGCAAGGCACACAAGCGGACGCGGCAGCGAGGCAAGCGTACGCCCACCCCGCCGCCTCGCGAGAAACCCGCCGAGCTTCACTCACGCACCCGTAAGCACGTCACTCACTCATCGTCGTCATCGCCCACAACCGGCACCATGTCATCATCCCAACCAGACGGCGGCAACACCACATCACCCGCGCCAGCCGCCCACTCGCCAGCCCTGCGATCAAACGACGACTCAAACGACCTAAACACCGCATCAACATCCCACTCAGAGGCGGCAGGCCGCCCACGCAACACGCGACGCACATCATCATCACCCAACACCACGCTCGACCCATCACGCGCCACCACACTCAACGACACGCTCACGCCCTCACCAGAATACAGAGACCGCCGCACGCCCTCACTCACACGCAACCCGCCACCACTGTAACCATCGCTACTTTCACGCCGCAACCGGGCATCAAGAAGCCGCACAGCGTCAGCAGAATCACTCACACTATCCGCGTTCACGGCGAACCCAACCCGAGCATACTCACCCAACACGCCCACACGACTATCCACGTCAACCACACCAACGGACGCAACGCCTTCACTGTCCGCGCCCTCCACGAACTCCACGCGAGAACCACCCGACACAACATCCACCGACCCGTCAGCCAACACGGCGTTCACGCTAGACCCGCCCTCAACGCGCCCCACATGAGCCTGACCATACTCGTCACCAGCAACACTACCAACCACAGACCCATCAGACACGATACTCACACTACCCCCGCCAGGCACGCCCGGCGACAACTCGCCGCCACCAACGCTCCCAACAAAACAACGTTTCGCTTCCCCCACCATGCCGCCCGCATACACGTGCTCAAACCGCGCGCCCCGCGCCTCACCCACCACAGCGCCACCAGTCACGTGAGAAAACAACACGTCCCTCGCGTCCTCAACCAAAACCGCGCCACGCACACTCACGTCATCGCCAAACGCGCGCCCACCAGCAGGCACAGCCCACATGTTCCCAAACGGCTCAGCGCCCACGAGGCCACGCACAAGACGCACAGGCACACCAGAGTCAGCAGACGGACCCACCAGGGCAGCACCATTCGGAACAGTCACCGTCCCCACACTCACCAGCGCATCATCCCACGCAATCCCACGCCCATCACCAACAGGAGCAGGAGAACCAGCGTCAGAAGAAACAACAGGAGCAGACTCGCGGGCAACCCCAGTGGTGAACCCGCCACGCCGCGCAGCCTCCTGCTCAGCAAGAAACGCCTCGCCCTCCGCAAGAGACGCGAAATGCGGGGTCGGCTCACCATCCGCACCAGTCAACCGACAACCGCCAGGCTTCGCACCACACCGCACCACACGGCCCGCAGCATTACCCCTCACGCCAACATGAAAACCAGCCACAACAAACACACCCCAACAACAAAAAGAGAAACAAAAACAGGACAGGAAAGAAACACTCGCACCACACCCGCCCCACACGTAAGAAAAATAGCAACCCCAACCACGCGTTCGCGGAGCACCGCCACCCACGCGACCGCCAAATCACGCACACCATGCGCCCCGCGCAAGATGAAGCAACCCCACCCCGTGCCCACACAAACAAAAAGCAAAAGGCGGGGCGAGGCGTGAACACCAACACGTCTCGCCACGCCAGCAAGCAAGGATACTGCCTGCCACGAGCCGCGCTCGCGTCCTACTCTCCCACGCTCACGCCCTCACGCTCCATGAGCAACGGCAACAAGCTCTCACCCTGGAAACCATACGTCACCTTAATCAAGCCAGCTTCCAGCGCGCCACGGTCCACGCGACCAATACTCGCCAACACATCCTGCGCATCACCGTCCTCAAAATGCACACGCGAATACGGACCCAAGCGCCCCACTACCGGAGTGCCACGATACCCACGCTGAACAGTAGCGAAATGGGAGACCGACCCAATCTCAGCCCACGCGCCCTCGCTACCACTCATCGACTCCACACGCGAAACAGTGCCTTCCATGAAAGAGACGCGCCCATGCAACGAACGCACCTCGCCGCCATCAGCAAGGCGCTCCACGATACCGCCGGACGAAACCGCCTCAACTGTTCCAGCGTTCTTCTGCACGCGACCACCACCACGCACCTGCTCCACAACACCACCAGAGCGGTTTGTCGCCAGCCACGCGCCAGGCTCATCCGCCCCATCGGCCGCAGACGACGGCGCAGCGTGTGAGCCAACAAACCCAATCACGCCCTCATTATCGCCCACAATCGCGTTCTTCACCACAGCGTCTACACGCCCACCGCTCTTGACGCGCTGCACGCTCCCCTCACCAGACACCTCGCCAACAGTACCACCGGCCTCAACATCGCCGACGATGCCGCGCTCACCCACATGCTCCACGACACCGCCATCTGCAACACTGCGCACAATACCAGGCTTTTCACCAGAACCCATGCCGCCCATCACAACACCAACACTAGCATCCTCCCCGGTGACCCAGTTCACGACACCGCCGCTTTCAATCGCGCCCACGCGGCCACCCGACAACACGCTCTCCACGCGGCCACCGCCGGACACGAAATACACGTTACCGCCCTCCACGCGCCACACGTCGCCACCAACCACACGGCCAATCGCACTATAATCGCCCACGCGAGAAACAGACGCGTCCCCCGACACCAGAGTAATACGAGACTGCCTGACGGTGCCATCAGCCTCAGTCAACCCATTCAGGTCGCCAATTTCCGCATCCCCTGTCACCTCGTCCAAGCGCACACCAAACATGGCGTCGGCACTAAAATCGCCCTCAACAATGCCACCATTGACGCGAGTCACCGTATCCGCTCCGCCAGCATCCGCGTTCAACGCATACTCGCCGCCACCGTCAATAATGTCAACAAGACTGTTATCGCCGCCATCCCACTGGGCAATGTCAGCGCCACTCACACACGTGACATCTTCACCGTTATCGCGGTAAAAACGGCCCGCAGCATCCACCACGAACCCACAATCAGGAGCAAACGCATCACGCACGCCATCGCCAGCGTCGCCACCACCAAAAGCACCCATCTCGCGCGCAATCAAAGCCTCAGCAGCAGCCTCAGCCTCACGCTTCGTCCCGTAATGCGGCGCATCACCACCAAAAGGACACCTACCCGCCGGGGCAGCGCACTTTCCCGGCTTACCCTCGCCATTCACATGCCACTTCACAGCCACCAGAAACCACACCCTTCACGCAAAAAGAAAAAACTAGACACTTGCCCCACGCCGCCACCTTTCGCTTCCCCCAGCCCAGGGGAACACCAGCAGCAACAAAAAAGGGGGGGAGGCACACCCTCACCCACAACACGCCAATAGCCGCCCGCAACGCCAAGAAAACGCGAGGCCACACGACCGCGCAGGCAACCAACAAGCCCGCCGCACCCCGCGCCACCGGGCGCTCTCGTGACACATCCCACAGCGCTCAACGCCGCCTTTCACGCCACTGGGCGAGCAGACACGCCCACACATGTGCTACACTAAAACCAACACAAGAAAACACACCAACCACCAGAGAGAAAGAAACCCAACCATGAACACCACCAAGATCAACAAGATCGCCGAAGCCGCGTCGCTCCTCGGTTCCCGCGCCGCAAACCTCGCCGTCATGACCGCGCTCACCGACGCGTGGAACAGCCTCACCGACGAACAGAAGGCCGACTTCACCGAAAACGTCGGCGACATCAACACCGTGGCCGTCGCCATCAGCATCGAAGGCGACAGCGCCCGCCTCGTAGACGACGAATGGCACGAAACAATCGACAACGCCAACGGCAGCGCAGCCGACACATACGAGCGCGCAGTCGAAACCGCGCTCAGTAACATCGACGGCGGCGCACAATACCTCGGCGAAACCTGGGACGGCGCAGACCCCGAAGAAGGCATCTCCTACCGCCCCATCTACTACAGTCAGGGCGACCTCGACACCGCCCGAAACATGTACCAGGTGGCAGCACAGCACATGGCGCAGCTCCTCGCCGCCGACTAAGAGAGACACGGGGCCGCAAGAGGGGCGAAAACGCTACGCAGCGCAAGAAAAACAAGCACCCGCCGGGAAACACAAACCCCGGCGGGTGCCCGCTTTCCCACCCACGGTATCAAATAAGGCTACATAACCTACATTTGTAGGCCGCGTTTCCCTGTTTGAGCGCCGCCATATTGGTCCCCAAAGCGCCACGTGCGCCCTGGTCCGCTAGTACCCTGGCCTCCAAGCGTTGCGCTTGTGCCCTAGCGGGGCATGAAGGAAGAATCACCTCCCTGGAAACGAGGCGGTGGTTCTTCCTTTTCGGCGTAGGTTTACTCTTGGTTCTGTCCCTGCCAGGATACCTCAACGAGTTTCTAGCTACGGGCGTTTTGAGTGTTCGCTGTGGCTGTAGTTTCCGGTTTTTCGCCCGTGTTTTCCTCGCCTTTTCAACCTTTGGTACGGCGCGGGCCGCAATATTTGCCGCAGCATTAACGTCTCTATCCATCACCCCATGCTCGGCGCAGACGGACACCTCGTGCGTGGGGTGGGAAACACGCGCCCCGCATTTATGGCACAGTTGCGATGTGTTCGCCGGGTTTACGGCTACGACCCAGCCGCCATTCTGAGTGACGTAATGAGCGAGCCACTGGACGAGCGCCCCGCGATTCCACCTGCCATGCTGCATCGTGTTTCTAATCCAGCCCAAATCTTCCACGGCGACAACGGCGTTACCCCACGCGTGGGAGAGGTAAGCTATCTCTTGCGCCGCAAGGATAGCTAGTTTGCGCTTCTTGCGGGATGCGGCCTCGCGGTGAAACCGAGCCTCATCCAACGCGGACATGCGCGCCTGCCGCCGTGAGAGAAGCCCGTCGGACTTCTTTTTGAGGAATCGCACTTGCCTCTCGGACGCGCGGACACTGTTCCACAGCGAATGAACCCGCTGGGAGAGCGTCGTCTCATACACTATCCGCCCCGTCTCCACCTCGCGCACCACAACAGTGGCGTAGTTGTTGATCCCCACGTCCACGCCAATAACATAGTCCCCCGAAAACTGGACAACCGGGTTATCTGTTACGACCGTGAAGATGAAAACCGGCTGACCATCCTCGACCTTAATGACGGGTAGAGCAACTTTCCCCTCAGTGAACCGCTTGTTGTCAAAGTCGAAGATCAGACGGTACCACGTACCCTGGATAACCATTTTCAGGACAATCTCACCTTCGGCAAACGGATCATTTTCGATGGCCGCATACTGCTTATTCACAGCGCCGAGATTCACGTAATCTTCACCATACGACGGAGCAGACGCATCTACAGTGCTCTTCCAACCTTGGCTCACATACTTGGCGCTCTCGCCATTTGCGGCCCTGTCTCTTTCTTGCCAGGAGCAAAACTCAGTGACCACGCGATGCTGCACCAGCATCTCCTTACGCGACCGGCCACTCTTACCCGACACTAGAAAGTCGGGCATAGTCACGCCAGCCCGACGACCAGCCGTCGTAGGTTGAACGACAGCAACGCGCTCTAACTCGTCCCCAAGCCCAACGTCGTTACGGACCACGAATGTCGCGTAACTAGAAACGTCTCGAACCTCAGACGCAAGAGACACCAAAACACGGGCGCTATCTAGTAGCTCACCGTTCAAGTCCAGAACGTGAGAGGGGCGCGCGGCAAACGCCCTGTACGTCTGGTTTTTAGCCAACGCGCCCCTCCCAAAAACACACTTAACACCAGCTATATAGCCAATATCAACGAAAACCTCAACTGTCATATACGCTATTCACCCATCAGTGGAAAACCCGCCAAGCATCGCCCGGCAGGGTAAGGAAGAAAAACGAGAGGGAAAAGGGGAACACAAGTGACCACGAACGCAAACAACAACGCCACAGGCGCAGCGGGCAACAACCAATACGTCACCGACAAAGCTGGCCGCACCTGGAAATGGACCACATTCGGCCAGCTCCAAGAAGGCGACATGATCCCAGACGAAAACGGCAGCCCCACACGCGTCACCGTCGCATACCCCACCCACGTTCCACAACAAATGATCGAGTTCACCACACCCACCGGCACATTCACCGTCGGCGGCACACACCTCCTCTACGTCGAAACCGACGAAGATATTGCCCTCCACGCCCACAGGCTCACCCAGGCGCGCGCGGCGCTCGCGCCCCTCATGAACAACCCCGGCGCACGAGCAACCCTCGAAACCACCGCACACCACGGCGACACCACCACCGCAGACACGACAAGCGGGCACGGCGCGGGCGAAACCGCCACAGGGGCAGGCGCAGACACGCCACCCATCCCCGGCAGCAAACTGTCGTTCCGCGACACCTGCACACCCGAAGAACTATACGACGCCGTACTCGCCTCATGGAACCAATACGCCCACTACCTAAACCGGAAACACGCAGGCGACGGCCAGGGTGAAACAACCGCAACAGGCGACACGTACCTCGGCGACCGCGCCACCAGCAACATCGCCGCACACCTATCGCTCGAAACCCACCGCTGTGCACGCTCCATTGGACCTGCCGCCGAGGATACCACACTCGGCTACACCGGCCCAGACAGCGAACACACCACACAGCCAGTATCCGCACCCCAGCTCGCCGCCCAGCTCCTCGCCGTATGCGCGGGCGGCGAATACGCGCTGGCATGGCCTCCCATCATCGGTCGCGTCATCACCGCGCTAGAGGCAGAACAATTCCTCCAAGAAGGCCACATCCTCCACATCCCCAACCCACCCGCAAACCTCACGTAAACACGCGTGCTCGCGGGACGCTACCCACACACCCACCAAGGGCGCACCAACCCTATCCCGCGCCCACAAAGCACCAAGCACGCCACCACCCCACCCGGTCGCCCACAAACACCCGCCCCGCGCGCTCACAGACAAACACCGAGCCGCGCGGGGAACAACCAACCAACCAACCAACCAACCAACCCACCAACCAACCACGCGTCCACACATGTAGACACGTAAGGGTGAAAGGTGCTACAATAACACCATGAACATCAACGTTTGCGACTGTTGCAACACAGGGTGCGAGCGCTCCTACTGTGACGGCTCCCGCGCCTGCGACTGCAAACCCTGCGGCTGCTACTTCGACAACTACTAACTCGCCACGGATACGCGAACACGAGAAGCGGGAAAGAGAAGAACACGCCATGAACACCACCAACAACGCAATCATCCTCAACCAGGACAGCACCCCAGAAGAATACGCAAAGATTCTACGCGGCCGCTACGTCACCGACATCACCCTCACCGACATGGACAATGATGGCTACGCACTCACCGCAACCCTCACCCTCGACAACGGCACCGCCCTCACCGTGGAAGCCAACGAAGGATGCGGCGGCTGCGCGAACGGCTGGTATCATATCACCCGCGCGTTCTACCGAGGTAACAAGACCGCCCGCATCATGAACGCCCGCGTCGAATACACGCGTAACGAAAACGACATCAGGGACGGGTGGGAAAAATACACCATTTTCGTCATGATCGACGGAAACGAAACCCAACTGCCCCTCCTCACCGCACAAGGCGACGACGGACCCGGCGCATACGGCACAGGCTTCACGCTCACCGCCCGCCCGGCCAACACGAGCATGTGACCGATATTACAACAGCGCGGGGTTGACAAAAACAACGCGCCCCGCGTACACTCATAAACAAAACTGACAAATAAGCGCCAACCCCTCGCGCCCAAGCAAGCGGGGTTGGCGCACACTGCGGATGTAGCTCAACAGGCCAGAGCGCCACCTTGCCAAGGTGGAGGCTGCGGGTTCAAGCCCCGTCATCCGCTCCACACCCCAACGCAAGCAAACGAAAAGCGAGCAGCCGGGGAACACACTGCGAATGAAGCTCAACAGGTAGAGCGTCACCCTCCCAAGGTGAAGGCAGCGGGTTCGAGTCCCGTCATTCGCTCCACAAAACAAAAGAAGGCGGGGAGAGGAACCAAACTAGCAAGGGCTCCTCTCCCCGCCTTTCGCACACACGCCGAACACACCACCGCTCGCACGCCAGCAACACGAACCTAAAAGCGCACGCACACACATGCGCACCCTCGCACAGGAAATAAAAGAGAACGCGCACACCACACCCAGAACCAAGGAGACGCACAACCAGCTCACCCCACCAACACGAGCACGCTCACCAACACCACCACACCAACCACACACGCTAACACCAAACCCCACACACCAACCCCACCCACCAAAGCACTCACACGCCCACGAGCACGCGCCCACCAAGACGCAACCACGCCACCACCAGACACAACCCCACCACCAACACCCACACAAGCTCCCCAATCACGCACACGCGCACCAAACCCCACGCCAACACGCCCCGCGCGCGAAGAACCAGACGCGGACACAGAACCACCAGAAACAGGCGAGAGCGAGGAAGAGAGAAAACCAGACGACACCACAGACGCACGCGACGAAGGCGCAGAACCAGACGCTACAGACCGTACAGAACCAGAACCAGGCGCAGACCCAAGCAACGCATCAACTTTCGCCCCATCAACACCAGCCGCACGCGCCCACCGACGCAACACCAAAGAACACCAACTATCGCCAAACACGCGCACAGCACACGGCACACACACGACCACGCCAGACACAGGAGAGGGCGCAGACCCAGACGCGGGCGCAGAACCACCAGACGCGGACACGGACCCAGACACGGAACCAACGCTCCCAGACACGCCACCAGACGAGGGCGAAAGAGATGGCGCAGAACCAACAGGCGAAGAACCAGACACGGCGAGCGAGGAAACAGAACCAGACGAGAGCGCGGGAACACTCACGCCACTCAACACAAACACCCGCAACCCCACATCAAACCCAACACCCACACCACCAGAAGCAACAGCACCACCCAACCACAAAGGCAACCCGCCACCCCCAACAACACACCCCGCACCCAAACAACCACTCACACCAACAGACACGAACACTCACACCCCTCACAAACCCAAAACACGCACTTTCACCAACAACAAGGACAACAACCCAATAACCACACAACCCCAAAAACGCACACCACACAAAACACGCCACCCCGAACAACACACCCCGCACGCCGCACCAAACCACCAACACAGCCACACAACCCCCTCACAAGCACACACCAAACCAACCCAACCCGCCCAGGCAGCGTTATTAACCAAACAAACAAGCAAAACAAAAACACGGAAAGAGGCGCAAACACACATGAGCATCCGAAACCACACCACACACACCAACCCAGCCACACCCACACCAGAACACGCCAACAACACCCCCACACACGCCACCACGCCAGGAACACGCCTACTCGCCCACACCACCGCCACCCAACACTGGAAACCACAACACCCACACACGCCCACCACCACACCAATCACACACACAAACGGCCAACAAGCACCCACCCACACCATGAACAACACAGGAACACCCACCATCATCTACGGCAACTACACCAACACAACACCAGCAACACTCCACGCCCTCCTCACACTAGCCGCACCCTGGACACTCGCAACCCCATTCACCACACCAACAGACACCATCGGCTACCTCACCAACTGGACCAAAAACACACCACCAGGCACACAACCACCCACAACCTGGCTCCCAACACCCCACGCAGCCCCACTCATCCTCCTCCAAGGCCCATTTGAGCACTGGCACCACACCACACCCCCAACAGAGCAAACCCCAACCCAGCAAACAAACACCCAACTCCACGCCGCCGCAACACTCACCACCAACCCCAACCAAACACCCACCATACGCACAGCCATCGCCATCAACGGAACACTCCACACCGCCTGCGGCCTCAACTACTTCGAGTGGCTACAAATCGGCAAACCCCAAACCGCCGCCGAGGCAGCCGCCAAACTCAACAAAAAACACGCAAACCCCAACACACTCCACCAAGACCCACCACCATGCACCAACACCAACCCCAACCAAAACCAACCCCACCCACACCCCCACACCCACTGCACAGGCGGCGGCAACACCACCAACAACTGCACCAACCACGTACAAACCACCTGGCAACAAGCACCACACCCCATGCCATTCCCCCAACACTACCAACACACCCCCTGCGGAACACCAAACGGCAAACCCCAACCCACACCACCACCCAACACCCAAACAACCCAAACCCCCACAGCACAACCCAACCACACACCAACCACCCACCAAACAACAACCCGCACCCACGGAACACCCCACACAACCAACAACCCCACCACCAACCCACCAACCAACCCCAAAACAAACAAACCACAACAAAAACACACCAAAAAACAACAAACAAAACAAAACAAAAAAC
>ERZ773246.18-NODE-18-length-127769-cov-296.298_pt1 | contig 127769 bp, 92 predicted proteins | sample MGYA00580519_ERZ773246 | MGnify/ENA primary metagenome ERZ773246 (study PRJEB29015, sample SAMEA2738153) | human oral metagenome | biome: human oral; feature: human-associated habitat; material: saliva | place: China | collected 2246 ...
GTGCGGGGCTCAAGACGGCGTTATGATGAAGTGCTAGGTTTTTATTGCCCGGCGGCACCGATGACGTGAACGACAAGCCGAACTACCTGAGCGTCATGAACTATTGCTACCAGCTGAGGGTCTGGTTCCCGCGAAGGACTAGCCTCTAGCAGCTACCGGCGGTGCCCGATAGTCCAAGCCTTAAACACGGCGAGGGGCCCGGCATCCGTTATGGATGCCGGGCCCCCTTGTTTATGCTCGGTACTTTAGCGGGTGATGGTCGCCGAAGCGCGCAAACCAGCCAGGTCCTGGAAGGTGTACTCGCCACCCTCGGTCAGCTGCATTGCGACGTTACCGCTGGTGATCTGAGCGGTGGTGGTCAGGGTGTAGCTGGAGGTCACCTCGGTGAAGTACACCGGAACCAGCGAAGCCAGCACCTGTGCGTAGCTCACGCCGTCCTTCGCGGTGGCTTCCAGGTAGTCGGAGGTGCGGATGTCCAGTACGCCGGTCCAGACGTTGTCCTCGATGGTCGGCTCGTAGAACTTCGCAGTGTATGCGATGCCGTTGAACGCCGCCACGGCGGGGTTGTTGGTCTTTGCGCCGCCCGCACTCTTGGCGAGTGCCGGGATCTCAACGTCGTTCTCGGTGTCCCACAGCAGCGGGTCGGTGACGTCCGCGGCGGTGGGGAAAGTGAACTCGAAGGTCACCTGCAGGTGCGCCTGAGGGTACAGCCAGGAGCTACCCTGGAACTCGCCCTTGGAGTTGATGGGCGCGGAAATCCACAGGCCCGCGCCACCGTACAGGCCGGCGCCGACGCTACCGCCGGGGGTGAAGGTGCCGCCGCCGCGGCTCTGCGGGGTGGTGGAGGTTGCGGTGATGTTGGGTACCTGCACGGTGTAGGAGTCCAGGCCGTAGCGGGTATTAAAGTCGTTGGAGGGGTTCGAGTTGAATGCCTGGGTGAAGACACCGAACTTCAAGGTCGGGGTTTCCAGCGCATCGGTGGACGCCGCGTAGGCGGGTACCGCCGCCGCGGTTGCGATGACGGGGGTGCTCCACACGGCACCCTTGATGAGGGCGCGGCGGTTCAGACCGTTAGTAGTGTTCGAGGAAGAAGTCATGGGATCTCTCTTGTCGTGAAGAATGTGGTGATGCGTGTGATTTGAATTACTGATACTCTAATGTAATTCAGCTCATCTTCAAAATTATCTCAACTATTACCTCAATGTATGAACATTACGGCACCCAGCTCACCTAGCGCGTGAAACGGGAGCATCATGGAAACCGTGGAGAACGTCCTCCCGGCAAGCTCCACCGAAACACCACCGGTCACCACACACTAAGGAACACAACATGGCATTTCTGAAGAGCGCACGCGTCACGCTTGCCTCCCTCGCAGTGCTCTGCCTGGGCACCATCGCAGCCCCCGCGGCAAACGCCTACAGCCCCGACATCGACGGCGATGGCATCCCCAACACCTGGGAACTGAAGGGCTACGACGCCGACGGCGACGGCAAGATCGACGTCGACTTCCCCGCACTGGGCGCCGACCCCAACCACAAGGACATCTTCGTCGAGATGGACTACATGGCGGGCCTGCTGCCCAGCGAAGACGAACTGGACCGCATCACCAAGATCTACGCCGACCTGCCCCTGCGCAACCCCGACGGCACCACCGGTGTGAACATTCACCTGGACGCAGGTAGCGCTCGCAGCGCCAAGTACAACCTCGGCGGCGGCAACGAAATCAGCTACCAGGCACTGGACAGCGAATTCAAGGCGCTCCACCGCATCAAGGCGACCGAAGGTAAGTTCAACCCCGCCCGCGAAGGCACCTTCCACTACATGATCTGGGGCGACTACTACGACGACAGCTACTCCTCCGGTATCGCTAACTTTGGTGGCCGTAACTTTATGGTCACCGTCGGCCCGCACTTCTGGGGCACGGCAAGCAGCGACATCCGCGTGGCAGTGTTCGTGCACGAGCTCGGCCACAACCTCGCACTGAGCCACGGCGGCTGGGACGAAATCAACTACAAGCCCAACTACTACAGCGTCATGAACTACCAGTACACCCTCACCGGTGTGCCCATGGCTGACGGTAGCCGCTACTTCGGCTACTCCACCGCCGAGTACCGCATGCTCAACGAGGCGAAGCTGTACGAGGCGCGCGGCTTCGGTCCCCGCGCGGCTGGCTTCCTGTACAAGGGCAAGCCCGCCAACCAGCCGATTGACTTCAACGGCAACGGCAAGATCGACACCGAGCCGGTGTCCGTGGACCTCAACGGTGACGGCATGATCACGAACCTGGGCGCGGCAAACGATGTGAAGATGATCCGCTTCCAGGCGACCGAGCACCCCGAGAAGAACAAGGGCCCCGAGCACATTGAACCGAGCGGCATTACCGCTGAACACGCTCGTTCGCTGGGCCTGATTAAGTAGGCTGACTAGGCGGCACACCGCCGATAAATACCCTTGCCAGCTCAATAAAATAGCAAGGTGCGGATACCGAATCATCATTCGGTATCCGCACCTTTACTCTATGCAGCTTTCAGCTCAGCACAGTGCTCAGCTCAACAACAGAGCCTAGACAGCCTCGACCACGCGGCCGGTATCCACCAGCACCTGCGCGATGTGGCCCAGCGCCTCCTCATTCTGCAGCGAAGAAACATCGCCCAAAGAACGGCCCTGGTACAGCTCACCGAGCAGACGGCGAGTAATCTTACCCGAACGAGTCTTCGGGATATCGGCAACCGCCACAACATCCTTCGGCTTAGCAATCGGGCCAATGTGCTCACGCACATGCGCGGTCAGCGCCGCCTTCAACTCATCCTCAGTCAGGACCTTACCCTCATCGGTGAGCGTCACGTAGGCAACCGCCTGGTGACCGGTCAGCTCATCCTCCACGGGGCAGACACCAGCCTCAACCACAGCCGGGTGAGTCACCAGAGCCGACTCAATCTCAATCGTGGACAGGCGGTGACCCGAAATGTTAATCACATCGTCAATACGGCCGAGGATGTACACGTTACCCTCTTCGTCTTCCTTCGCACCGTCACCAGCGAGGAACCAGCCGCGCTCGCCGTAGTGACGCCAGTAGGAATCCAGGTAACGCTGCGGGTTCTGCCACACGGTACGAGCCATGGACGGGCCAATCTTATCGACCACAATAAAGCCCTGCTTGCCCGGTTCGACCGGGTCGCCGTGCTCATCCACCACGCGGGTGGACACGCCGGGAACAGCGCGGGTAGCGCAACCGGGCAGGGGAGTGCAGTGCGGGGTACCCTCCGGGTAGGTGCCCTCGGGCGCGAACGCCGGGTCGTGCGGGCGCGGGGAGCACACGGTCGAACCGGTCTCCGACTGCCACCAGGTGTCAATGAACGCCGCGGTGCCGCCGCCCACGTGCTGACGCAACCAACGCCACGCCTCCGGGTTAATGGACTCACCCACCGAACCGAGCAGGCGCACGGTCGAGAAGTCGTACTTGCCGGGCTCCGGGCCGTTCGGGAACGCACCCATGAGCGAACGGATCAGGGTCGGCGCGGTGTAGTAGTTGGTCACGCCGTAGCGTTCGATGACCTCAAAGTGGCGGCCGTAGTGCGGGGTGTTCGGGGTGCCCTCGTAAATCACCTCGGAGACACCGTTAACCAGCGGGCCGTAAATTTCGTAGGTGTGGGCGGTCACCCAGGCGAGGTCGGCGGTGCACCAGTGAACGGTGGACTCCACCTTCTGCGGGTCGTTGACCGCGGACAGCTCGTCGGGGCGCAGCACGCCGTTCTCATCCACGTAATCCGGCAGCAGATCGTAGAGCAAAGCGTGGGTGTACGCGGTCTGCACCAGGTAGCCGCCCATCGTGTGCACCAGGCCCTTGGGCTTACCGGTCGTGCCGGAGGTGTAAATAATGAACAGCGGATCCTCGGCGTCGTGCAGTTCGTAGGCGTGGGTATCCGGCTGATCGTCCACCAGGTCGTGGTACCAGACGTCGCGGCCCTCAGTCCACGGCACAGCCGCGTGCGCAACCGGGTCGGAGGCGCTGGTGCGGTCCACCACGATCACGTGCTCAATGTTGTTCTCACCCGAGCATGCCTCATCAGCGTTCACCTTCACGGGAACAACCTTGCCGCGGCGGTTCTGGCCGTCGGTGGTGATGAGGACCTTCGCGCCGGTATCTTCCACACGGAACTTCAGCGCCTCGGCGGAGAAACCACCGAAGACGAGGGAATGGATCGCGCCAATACGCGCGCAGGCGAGGGTGAAAATAATGGTTTCGGGAATGACGGGCAGGTAGATGACCACGCGGTCACCCTTGCGCACGCCCAGGGACAGCAGACCGTTCGCTGCCTTCGCGATGCGGCGCTGCAGCTCGGCGTAGGTGATGGCCTCGCGGTCGCCGGGTTCACCCTCAAAGTAGAGGGCTACCTTGTCGCCGCGGCCCGCCTCCACATGGCGGTCTACGCAGTTGTAGGCGACGTTGAGCTTACCGCCCTCGAACCACTTAATTTCGGGGATGCTGAACTGTTCGATGCCGTCCTCATCGAAGCCGAGGGACTTCGGCTTCTCGAAGCGGTGCGCGGTGTGCCAGGGCTCAGCCCAGGTGAGGCGCTGCGCCTGCTTCTCCCAGAACGCGACGCGTGCCTCGTCAGATTCGTGGGCGGGGTTCGGGGTGGGGTTCAGCGGGTCGGTGAACGAGTAGGGGGTGGGCAGTCCCATTATTCTCCCATCGGTTGCTGGCATTAGCACCCTTGCTCGCCGTGCCGCTGTCTGTGTGACCGTGGGGTCTGTGTGTGCGTTGGCGAGGGGGTTGCTGCGACGTCATTGAGCCAGGTCTCTCGGTCGCTCTGGATGGTTTGCCTTCTTAGTAAAGCGCGCTCCGGGCTCGGACGCAAAGGGGACCGTCATATTCGGCATGCTGCGTATCGGTTCGTAATATTCCGACATATTTAAAGACCCCGCCCCGCGCTCACTGCTGTGGGGCGCGGGGCGGGATTCATCATCATCATTCAGTAGGCGACAGGTTTCCCCGCCGACTTCTTTCTCCGACGCGTAGTGATGATTAGCTCACCTTCCGGGAGCAACCACGCGGCGGACATCTCTCCTAAAACTCAGCGCGTGCTGAGCGTTGTGTCTAGTTGCTGGGGTACTTCGCTTTCACCCAGCGCTCGAATACACCCACCAGCGCGTCGGTAATCTTACCGAGCACCGCCAGCGCCACAATAGCCAGCAGCAGGCGGTCGGTACGGCCGTTGTTCTGCGAGTCGGTCAGCAGGTAACCCAGACCCATGGACGCACCCAGCAGCTCAGCGGCGACCAGGAACAGCCACGCCTGAGCCAGCGCCAGACGCAGACCTGAAACCACCGACGGCAGAACCGCAGGAAGCTGAACCGTGGTGAACAGGCGCAGACCCTTCAGACCGAAGGCGCGTGCCGCCTCCACGAGCTTCGGGTCGACGTGCGCCAGAGCCGCAGAAACCGTGGTGTACACCGGGAAGAACGCACCAATAGCAACCAGGGTCACCTTGGAATTCTCACCAATACCGATCCACAGCAGAAGCAGCGGAACCCACGCCAGGGACGGCACCGCGCGCAGTGCACCAATGGTCGGCGCGGCAATCAGACGCACCGGCGCAGACAAACCAATCAGCGCTCCCAGCACCAGGCCGAGCACGGCACCAATACCGAAACCAATCAGCACACGCTGAGTAGAAATCGCCACGTGGCGGCCCAACTCACCGCGCTGCGCCAGCTCAACACCGGCGCTGACCACACGGTCGGGGGAGGGTAGCTGAACCTGGGTGAACACGCCGTTCGTGCTCAGGATGTACCAGAGGGCAATCAGCGCCAGGGGAAGAATCAGACCCAGGTACTGCTTACCGGCGAACGGGTTCGACGGCAGCTTTACGGAAGAGGCACGCTTCTCGGCACGCTCAGCGCGAGCGCTGGATGCGGCGGTAACCGTTGCGGCGGTCATTACTTCTCAACCACCTTTGTGATCTTCTCGACGGCTGCGCTGTCAGCCTTCTTTGCGAACTGGTTGTCCACAATGCTGTTCAGTGCCTTGTCCACGTCGGACTGGGAGGGAACGTCGCCGGACTCGACCAGGATCGGGCCGACACCCTTGAGAACCTCAACCTGCTTAGCGCCCGGAACCGGGTCGATATCCAGGTGGGTGCGCTCCATGACGACCTGAGCGGTCTCGTGCTTAATGCCGGACTCCTCCTCGACAATCTTCACTGCCTCTTCGGGGTTCTTCTTAGCCCAGGCGCGAGCGTACTCGTACACGTCCACGATGGTCTGTGCGGCGGTCGGGTTGGACTGAATGAACTTCTCGGTCGCGTTCAGGAAGCCGTAGGTGTTGAAGTTCAGGTTGCGGTAGAAGAGCACGTCGCCGCTTTCCACCTCGGCGGCAGCCATGATCGGGTCCAGGCCGCTCCATGCGTTGACCTGACCGTTATCCAGGGCGGTGCGGCCATCGGCGTGCTGCAGGTTCTGAATGGTCAGATCCGAAGCAGAAATACCCTCCTGCTTGAGTGCCTGCAGCAGCAGGAAGTACGGGTCGGTACCCTTGGTCACAGCAACGGTCTTACCCTTCAGGTCCGCAACCTTGGTGATGCCCGAATCCTTGCGGGTCACCAGAGCCGACCACTCCGGCTGCGAGTACAGGCTAATGACCTTGATGGGGGAGCCATTAGCGCGTGCCAGCAGCGCCGCCGAACCGGCGGTCGAGCCGACATCAATATTGCCGCTACGCAGCGCCTCATTCGCCTTGTTCGAACCAGCCGACTTGACCCACTCAACCTTCTTACCCTCCGCGGCGAGGGCGGTCTCAAGCCAACCCTTCTTGCGGATAATCAGGGACAGCGGGTTGTAGGTCGCGTAGTCAATGGTCACGGTGTTCTGATTGCCACCACCGGCAGCACCGGAGGCGTTAGCGGAACCGGAACCTTCACCGGCGCAGGCGCTGAGCAGAGTAGCAAAAGTGGCGGCTGCGGCAAGGGACTTGAGGGCGGTACGACGAGACGGGGAATAAGTCATGATGAAATCTTTTCGCTTCTGAAGATGATGATGTGATGTGTAGAAAATGCGTTTCGTGACGGCTTTAGGCGTTATCTTCCACGCCGAGCTCAGCCAACAGTTCGCTACGCAGCGCCGTGATCTCTGCATCGGCGCGGTCACGCGGGTGAGAGCGGTCAACGGTCACAATGCGCTGGATGGTGGCGGGCGCCTCCGGGGTGTCCTTACCGAGGACAATAACCCGGTCAGAGAGGTACAGCGCCTCTTCCACATCGTGGGTGACCAGCAGAATCGTGGTCGGGTCTTGACGGTGCACGTCCAACAGCAAATCCTGCATGTTGATGCGGGTCAGTGCGTCCAGAGCACCGAAGGGCTCGTCGAGCAGCAGCACGCCGGGGTTGCGTGCGAGCGCTCGCGCCAGGGACACGCGCTGAGCCATACCGCCTGAAATTTCCTTGGGACGGTGGGTTGCGTATTCGCCCAGGCCGACCAGGTCGAGCAGGCGCGCTACGGATGCTGCGCCTTCAGATTTTTTGGTGCCCTGCGGCAGTCCGAGCGCCACGTTGTCGGCGACGGTGCGCCAGGGGAGCAGGCGCGGTTCCTGAAAGCCGATAGCTACGCGGGGGTCGAGGCCGGTCACTGCCTTCTCGCCGATACGCACGGTACCTGCGGTGATGCGGTTCAGTCCTGCTGCTGCACGCAGGAGGGTGGATTTACCGCATCCGGAGGAGCCGATGACGGAGATAATCTCGCCGGGGGCTGCGGTGAAGGAGACTCCGCGAAGAACTTCGTGGATTCCGCCGGGCACGGGGAAAGATTGCCCGACGTCTTCAAAGCTCAGGGGGACTGCGGCGGTGGATACGGCGTGTCGGCCGGTGTTTTCACTGGTGGGTACGTCAGTTACTGCGCTGTTGAGTGTCATGTCACTTCCATCGGTCCTGGCGTTAGCACCGGGAGGCGGAAGAATCCGTGCCGGTTGCTGCGACGTCGTGGAGCCAGGTCTCTCAGTCGCTCTGGATGGTTTGCTCCTTCAACCCTATGGGCTGTGCCACGCCTCAATCAACCCAGTGGGCGCGTGTGAATTTCTATGACTCTTTATTTCGCATTTGTCACGAAATATTTCGGTTCTACGTCACAAAAAGATTTTTTCGTCACAAACGTGACCTCCCTCCCGCGCGCCCCGTACACTCAAACAACGAGATCATGAGTCCCGGCGCTAAGCTCTGGCTAGCCGGGCGGCAACCCTCTCCCGTAGCGGGGTGCCCCAGATGATGATCTGGCCTCAACGGAATGAGGCAAGTACGGCGCGAACGCGCCACCTGCACGAAGGCCACCACCGAACGCAGAAGGCATCAGGAGGCGGCGCGCGGGGTGCAGGGTCCAAACCCGATCGTCCCCGATCATTCGCGAAAGGAAAATCGATGGCTGAGCAGAAGAAGCGCATCGTAGTTAACGCATTCGAGATGACCTGCATTGGTCACCAGAGCTTCGACCTCTGGCGTCACCCGAGTTCCCGTGCAACCGAGTACAACACCATCAAGTACTGGACTGACCTGGCTAAGACCCTTGAGCGAGGCCTGTTTGACGCCGTGTTCATCGCTGACGTGGTCGGCGTCTACGACGTGTACAAGAACTCTGCCGCTCCCGCCATTGAGGGTGCCGCTCAGGTTCCCGTGAATGACCCCGCAACCCAGATTTCTGCAATGGCTGCAGTGACCGAGCACCTCGGCTTCGGCGTGACTGCTGCCGCTACTTTCGAGCAGCCCTACACCCTGGCTCGCCGCTACGCCTCCCTCGACCACCTCACTGAGGGCCGCGTCGGCTTCAACGTTGTGACTTCTTACCTGCCGTCGGCTGCTGAGAACCAGGGTCTGCCCACCCAGATCCCGCACGACGAGCGCTACGACATCGCTGACGAGTTCCTGGACGTCTGCTACAAGCTGTGGGAAGGCTCCTGGGAAGACGGCGCAGTCATCAAGGACCGCGAGCGCGGCATCTACGCTGACCCCTCCAAGGTCCACCCGATTGGCCACAAGGGCAAGTACTTCTCCGTGCCCGGCATCTCCCTGACCGAGCCGAGCCCGCAGCGCACCCCCGTGATCTTCCAGGCTGGAGCATCCAGCCGTGGCCAGCAGTTCTCCGGTAAGCACGCTGAGGCTGTGTTCATTAGCGCCCTGCGCCCGGACCTGACCCGCGTTGTGACCGACCGTATTCGCGCCGCTGCAGAGGAGCAGGGCCGTAGCCGCGACGACGTGAAGATCCTTGCAATGCTTTCGATCATCGTGGATGAGACCGAGGAGAAGGCAAAGGCAAAGTACGAGGACTACAAGAAGTACATCAACCTCGACTCTGCACAGACCATTCTCGGCGGCTGGTCCGGCGTTGACCTGTCCCAGTTCGACGAGGACGAGGTCCTGAACTACGTGCAGACCGAGTCGATTCAGTCCTTCCTGACCCCCTTCACCCTGCAGGCGAAGGACAAGAAGTGGACCCGCAAGGCCATCGCTGAGCACGTCACCCTCGGCGGCATGGGCGAGGTCATCGTTGGTGACCCGGTTCAGGTTGCTGACGAGCTGGAGCGCTGGATCGACGAGGGCGGCCTGGACGGCATCAACCTGGCGTACCACGTCACCCCGGGTTCCTTCGAGGACTTCATCGAGTACGTTGTTCCCGAGCTGCAGAAGCGCGGCCGCTACCGCACCGAGTACGAGGGCAACACCCTGCGTGAGAACATCTTCGGTAAGGGCCACACCAAGGTTGCTGACAGCCACCCGGCTGCTAAGTACCGCGGCGCATACGTGGGCAAGCCTTCGGCTGCTGACACCCCGGCTCGCGCAATCGCTGAATAAGCATTGCCGCTGAAGCGTACCGTGTAGGTTCGCTCAAACTTAACGATTGAAAATAAGAACGCCCGTTCTACTGGAGGATTTGTATCCCCGGCGGAGCGGGCGTTTCTTTGCGCTGTGCTTTTTGATGCGGGCTTTCTTGATGTGGCGCGTTCTTTATACTGGTTGGCATGACTGAACTGAACCAGGTTGAACTTAACCATGATGACCGCTGCCCCTGCTCGAGCGGCGAGGTGTACGGCGCCTGCTGCGGCAGGTTCCTGGGCGAGTTTGCCGCCTCCGGCACGCTGACTGCTCCCGCGCCGGAGCAGCTGATGCGCTCGCGTTTTACCGCGTTTGCGACCGGGGATGCGGCGTACCTGCTGGCGAGCTGGCATCCGAGTACACGCCCGCCCGCTTTGGATCTGGAGGATGATATCCGCTGGTATCGCCTGGATATTCTGGGCGCTTCGGGTGGCCCGTTTGATGCGTCCGGTACGGTGGAGTTCGTTGCGTATTACCGTTCGGTGCCGGGTGTTCCTGCGGAGGAGCGGGTGAAGGGCAGCATGCATGAGCTGTCGCGCTTTGAGAAGGTGGGCGGTGCCTGGTTCTACGTGGATGGTGACGTCCGCTAAGTCTCGTAACTTTCCCTGCCTCTCATACGTGTAGAAGGCGGGCATAGAAGAAATGGCAGAATCATTCCGAAACCGGAACGATTCTGCCATTTCTTGTTTTAGTTAGCTTCTGTCTTTTAGAAGATTTTCAAAGTCAATCTGAAATATCAGCCAGACCAAGCCAAGAGGCACGTTCTGCCCCAATAGCAGGAATCAATATAGGGGATGCAGTCATGACTAAGACGCTTCCTTGAAAACAGAATCTTGAAGAATACGGTCTGCCTCAGCGGTGCTTCGCGGATCCCCCAAATCTAGAAGATCTACCGCCACATGCAAAGGCAGAATATGAGGGGGCTCATCGCATTCACGCAAGATGACGTTCGCTGAATCCGCGGAAGCTGGAAGCAGATTGTAGAGAAAAATGATGCTCTCTAAATCCCGGCTTGAAACATATGCATCAACCATTGAGCCGTACACCTGCGAAATATCGCTACTAATGCCGGTAAGCGACAATGCAGGGTCTTCCAAAATTGCCGGAATCTCAGCGGGAGGAGCCTGCAGATGATGCACTTTCAGACCGCGGCGGGCTCGGTAGCGCTCAATGGAGCTTGAGCCCTGTTCCTGAATTGCTGAGGCGCGTTCTTTTGCCCTGCGGCGTTCCTCAGCAGATAGAACAGACGACTGCCCGTCACAGTAGCGCGCCAAAGCGTTGAATGCATCGAAGGAAATAGGGCGGCCAGCATTACTGCGGTGCGCTGCAGGGAGAGCGTCGACAACCCAGCGGCTTCCCAATTTACGCCCTTGGAGCATTCCGCGTTCCAGGCGGGCGCGCACGCTTCGCTCTGAAACCTGAGCTTCTTGGGCATACTCTTGAACGGACATCATGGCAGAATCATACCGGAAACGGAATGATTCTGCCATAAATTTTCGCCCGCGCCCAGGCACGATAAGGAACGTGCATGAGCGAACCAGATACACAAAAGGCAGGTCCTTCGACAGCTTGAAAACTTACGTTCTCAGCCGCCTCAGGAACCTGCCCTCAGCAAATATGTAGACTGTTGGACTTAGCTAGTCCAGCCGTTAATGATGCCCATACCGAAGTAAATCACGAACACCGCGGACACCAGGTACATCAGCCAGTGCACGTCCTTACCGCGGCCCTGCACCAGACGAATAAAGGTGTACGCCACGAAGCCGGCACCAATACCGTTCGCAATCGAGTAGGACAGCGGCATGAAAATAATGGTCAAGAACGCCGGAATACCCAGACCCCAGTCGGTCCAGTCAATATTCACAGCCTGGCGAATCATCAGGAAGCCGACCACGACCAGCGCCGGAGCAACCGCCTCAAAAGGAACGATGGTGACCAGCGGCGAGATGAAAATCGCCAGCAGGAACAGCACACCGGTCACAATGTTCGCAAAACCGGTGCGTGCACCCGCACCAATACCGGTAGCGGACTCCACGAAAATCTGGTTCGCCGAACCGGACGCGCCACCACCAACAACGGAACCAAAAGCGTCCACGAGCAGGACCTTGTCGATGTCCTCAACCTTGCCGTCCTTCATGGTGCCAGCCTCAGTGGCAAGACCCACTGAAACGCCCATCGCGTCAAAGAACACGGACAGCAGAATGGTGAACACCAGCAGCGAGGCAGCCAGCGGACCAATGTGGGCGAATGCGCCGAACAGGTCAGCGGAACCGATGAGGGAGAAGTTCGGGGTGGTGAACTCCATGTCCGCTAGGGAAGGCACGTTCAGGGACCAGCCGGTTGCCGCCTCCTTCACGGAACCGGAGGGGACAACCGCCTCCAGAATCAAGGACAGCGCGGTGGAGGCGAGCACGCCCCACAGAATCGCGCCCTTCACGTTACGGATAAACAGGGCGATGGTGAAGAACAGACCGAAGAGGAAGACGAGAGTGGGCCAGCCGAGCAGGTGACCGCCCGCGCCGAGGGTCACCGGCACGGTGGAACCGGCAGCGTCAGGCATGCGGCGGATAATGCCGGAGTCGACCAGACCGATAAAGGAAATGAAGAAGCCGATACCGACCACAATCGCGGTCTTGAGCGACTCGGGGACCGCCTCAAACACCGCGGTACGGAAGCCGGTGAGCACCAGAACGGTCATGATCAGACCGGCAAGAACGACCAGGCCCATAATGTCTGCCCAGGTCAGGTTCGGGGTGGTAGCAATGGTGGAGGCGAGCAGCGCATTCACACCCAGGCCAGCCGCCATCGCGAAGGGCTGCTTGGCGATAACACCCATGAGGATGGTCATCACGCCGGCAACCAGTGCGGTCACAGCCGCGACGGGTGCGATACCGAGGGTGCGTTCGGATGCGTCCTTGCCGAGGCCGATGATGAGGGGGTTCAGCACCACGATGTAGCTCATGGCGAAGAAGGCGGCGAGGCCGCCGCGGAATTCTGCGGCGATGGAGGAGCCGCGTTCGGAAATCTTGAAGTAGCGGTCGAGCGCACCGGTGGGTGCTGCCGCCTTCTGGGGTTCAGACATGTGAGGATCCGTTGATGTTGTTCGGTGTGTACTGTTGCGCCGCCGGTTTCGCGGGCAAAGCTCGCGGGTGAAGCCCGGGGTGAATTTCACGGGCCAGGCTCACGGGGTAGATCCCGGGTCGGGCGCCACAATGGTTCAACCATTGTAGGCGCCGCCGCGTAGCTTGTGCCGTTAAAACGCGTTGTGTGCGGCGGTTCAGTCGGTGATGTGGTATTTCCCCGCTCCTGTAGTTAGGTCGGCTGCTGGGGAAGAATAGCGCAGGGCGGGGTACCGGCACCCCAAAGGTGCCGATACCCCGCCCAGCTGGTGCCCGCACCTCCACGTGTGGAGGGTGAGGCACTCGATGTATTTAGTGCATCCAGCCGGTAATCAGGCCGTTAGCGAAGAAGATGAGGAACACTGCGGAAACCACGTACATGAGCCAGTGCACGTCCTTGCCGCGACCCTGCACCAGGCGGATGAAGACGTAGGACAGGAAGCCTGCGCCGATACCGTCCGCGATGGAGTAGGACAGGGGCATGAAGATGATGGTCATGAACGCGGGGATACCCAGACCCCAATCGTTCCAGTCGATGTTCACTGCCTGGCGGATCATCAGGAAGCCAACGAACACCATTGCGGGTGCAACAGCTTCGAAGGGCACGATGGTGACCAGCGGGGACAGGAAGATTGCGACGAGGAACAGCGCGCCGGTGACGACGTTCGCGAAGCCGGTGCGTGCACCCGCGCCGATACCGGTTGCGGACTCCACGAAAATCTGGCTGGAGGAGGAGGAAGTGCCACCGCCGACTACGGAGCCGAGGGCGTCCACGAGCAGAACCTTGTCGACGTTCTCGATCTGGCCGTCCTTGATGGTGCCTGCTTCGGTTGCGAGACCGACGGAGGTGCCCATTGCGTCGAAGAACGCGGAGATGAGGATGGTGAAGATCAGCAGAACTGCAGCCATGCCGCCGAGAGTGCCGAAGGCACCGAACAGGTCAGCGGAGCCGAACAGGGAGAAGTTGGGCAGCTTGCTGGTGTTGGAGTCCCAAACGGGGACGTTCAGGGACCAGCCGGTCGGGGACTCAAGCGAGCTGCCGGAGGGCACGACCTTCTCCAGGATGATGGAGAGGGCGGTGGAGGCGAGCACGCCGTAGAGGATTGCACCCTTCACGTTGCGGATGAACAGCGCAATGGTGAGGAACAGGCCGAAGAGGAAGACCAGGGTGGGCCAGCCGAGCAGGTGGCCGCTCACGCCGAAGGAGACGGGCACGGTGGTGCCTGCTGCGTCGGGCATACGGCGGATGATACCTGCGTTGACGAGGCCGATGAACGCAATGAAGAAGCCGATACCGACGACGATTGCGACCTTGAGCGATTCGGGGACCGCGTTGAACACTGCGGTGCGGAAGCCGGTCAGCACGAGGATGGTCATCAGCACACCAGCCCATACGACCAGGCCCATGATGGCGGGCCAGGTCAGTCCGGGGGTGGAGGCGATGGTGGTTGCCAGCAGTGCGTTCACGCCGAGGCCTGCCGCCATGGCGAAGGGCTGCTTGGCGATGACGCCCATGAGGATGGTCATGACGCCTGCGACCAGTGCGGTCATTGCTGCGACCTGTGGTACGCCGAGGTCGTTGCCGGATGCGTCCTTGCCGAGGCCGATGATGAGGGGGTTCAGCACGACGATGTAGCTCATCGCGAAGAAGGTGGCGAGGCCGCCGCGGAATTCGGCGGCGATGGTGGAGCCTCGCTCAGTGATTTTGAAGTAACGGTCCAGTGCGCCCTTGGCTTCTGCCTTGGGGGTCTGGGGAGCCGCGGTGTTCTCAGAAGACATTCGTGAAAATCCGTAGATACTCATAGTCGGGGCGGGCACCGGGGTTCCGAGCCCGCATAAAAAAGTGCCACTTCCCGGTGTGTTGGGGAGGTGACACTGTTGTTACCGAAATATTCTACGGTTAAAGTTTCTCTAAGCGTTAATCCAGGAAACTCCCAGCTTTCGTTTAGGGGCCTTTTGCGGGAGGCGTAATGGGGGGTAACGATCTCTCGCCCCTGCGCGAACAACGATGACATATCAGGTTAGTGAACCCTAAGTTCCTGCTATATTCGAGGTGAAATAATGTGTCGCCGAATGCAGGGTTCCGTGTGGTGAGCCTTTCTCGGCACCTATAAGAACACCTATAAGTAAGGAGTCCACCGTGACTGAAACCCCTCAGGAAAACACCGCCAATCCCACCGAAAGCTACCCCGCCGCAGAGTCCCTGCCGGTACGCCAGCGCGCCATCGTAGCAACCGACCGCCCCGCCCGATACATCAAACAGCTCGGCTCACACATGGGCCGCAAGCTCGGCACCGCAGAACTGCCCGACGGCATCCGCCTCACCTTCAACCGCGACGGCATCTTCCGCGGCTACGGCGACCTGCGCGAAACCGAGGGCGCCCTCATTATGGAGGTGCGCGCTGAAAGCGACGAGCAGGCAGCCCGCCTGGCGGATGTGCTGGACCGCCACCTGGTCCGCTTCGGTGAGCGCGACGAACTGGTTGTAACCTTTGAGGCGGTACCCGCCTCCTAGTCTGTGCAGCCCTGTGCGGGTTGTATGTTTAGGCCCTATATACATAGCCCCCGGGGCTGGATGTACCACCCCGCCCGGATTAGGTGACAGAAAATTGTCCTATTTAGTGGGCGAAGACATATAAGCCCCCGAACACCCGTCAATCCCCGGTAAAATAGGCAGGAAGTGAACACTAAGCTCACCGCCTGTTCGCGCCGCACCGGGCGCCGGCCGGTGAACTTCGAAAGGAAGATTTTCGTGTCTGAAGCAGCACGCCCCCTGCGCGTCGCCGTTATTGGTGCAGGTCCCGCCGGTATTTACACCGCCGACATCCTCACCAAGTCTGAAGAGGTCCGCACCGGCGCCGTCGAGGTCGCCATCGACATCTTCGACCGCTACCCCGCCCCCTTCGGCCTGATCCGCTACGGTGTGGCACCGGATCACCCCCGCATCAAGGGCATTATTACCGCACTGCACAAGGTCCTGGACCGCGGCGACATCCGTTTCTTCGGCAACGTCGAATACGGCAAGGACCTGACCCTCGCCGACCTGCGCGAACACTACGACGCCATCATCTTCGCAACCGGCGCGATTTTTGATGCACCCCTGAACATTGAGGGCATCGACCTGGACGGCTCCTACGGCGCAGCAGACTTCGTCTCCTGGTACGACGGCCACCCCGACTACCCCCGCACCTGGCCGCTCGAAGCTGAGCAGGTTGCAGTGCTCGGTAACGGCAACGTCGCCCTGGACGTCTCCCGCATCCTCTCCAAGCACGCTGACGACCTGCTCGTCACCGAAATCCCCGACAACGTCTACCAGGGCCTGAAGGCTTCCCCCGTGACCGACGTGCACGTCTTCGGTCGCCGCGGCCCCGCACAGATGAAGTTCACCCCGCTTGAGCTGCGCGAACTCGCACACTCCCGCGACGTGGACATCGTCCTGTACGAAGAGGACTTCCAGTTCGACGAGGCTTCCGAAGAAGCAATGGAGAAGAACGCACAGACCAAGGTCATGATGAAGACCCTGCGCGGTTGGCTGGAAGACCAGAAGAACAACGAGCAGACCGCATCCCGCCGCCTGCACCTGCACTTCCTGCAGTCCCCGCACGAGATCCTCGGCGAAGACGGTAAGGTCGTGGGCCTGCGCATGGAGCGCAACAAGCTCGACGGCAAGGGCGGCATCATCGGCACCGGCGAGTACGTGGACTACCCCGTACAGGCTGTCTACCGTGCAATCGGTTACTTCGGTTCCGAACTGCCCGAAATCGGTTACGACGACAAGCGCGGCGTCATCACCAACGTTGAGGGTCGCGTCGTGGACGAGAACGGCGAGATCGTTCCCGGCCTGTACGCATCCGGTTGGATTAAGCGCGGCCCCGTCGGCCTGATCGGCTCCACCAAGTCTGACGCACTCGAGACCATCACCCACCTGCTCGAGGACCGCGAGAACCTCTACACCGCAACTGAGCCGGACGCAGAGGCATTCAGCGCCTACCTGGACTCCAAGGGCATCAAGTACACCACCTGGGAAGGCTGGCACCGCCTGGACGATCACGAGAAGGCACTGGGCGCAGCATCCAAGGATGCAGCCGGTGAGCCTCGCGCCCGCGTGAAGGTTGTGGACCGCGACGAGATGATCAACATCTCCCGCGGTGAGTAATCCTTACGTGTAGTACGTAGAACATAGAAATCGACCCCGTACCGTGAGCCGGTGCGGGGTCGATTTTTGTCTATATATAAGGAGGCGGGGGGAGGGGGGCAAGCTCGAGGGGCAAGTTTGTGAAGCGCTCGCCCGAAAAGAGCGGCCGAAAGAGCGGTTAAAGAAACCCACCCCGCACCATGAGGTTATGCGGGGTGGGCTGGGTAGGTGCCGAAGACACTCGAGGACATACCCTCCGGCTACCCGGACGCGCAGCGAGCCCATGCAGTGGCTTCACGTGCGGCGCATCCCTTAACGGGGTCTAGAAAGCTAAAGAAACACCAAGATTAGCTCTCTAAACAAGCGCATAGCCGTACGGTGTGTAGACTATGCACACTTTTTGAGGACGTCTTCAATGCCCAAAATGGCCTTGAGTACGGTTTCAGTTTCAGTACCCAGCTTCTTGCGGGCTTCACCAGAAATGACGGCCTTCACGATGTTCTTGAAGGTCTTCCACTGCTTGAAGGCGTTAACGAGCGCCTTAATAAGCTTGTAAATGGCGATGCCCAGCTGAATGACAAACTTTGCAATACTGACAACGCAGGCAATAACACCAACGGGGGAGATCGCTGCGTGGGCGCGTCCATCAGACTTGCGGACAGCGGCCTTCGCGCTTGCAATCTGACGACCTGCGTCAGTGCCCTGGACGGTGGTCAGGTTGCCCAGTGCGCTCTCAATGCCGCTATTAACGCGGTTGGAGGATCCAGGCTTCGCATACTTCAAGCGGGCAGGTACCTGCTCGAGGCGGCGCAGAATCAGCTTGAGCTGCTGGTCGGCAGTCATTGCCTTCTGCGGGTGTGCCATCTGCTGTGCCTGCGCCGCGGGTGCAGCTGCACAGCCGAGAGCGATGGTTGCGGTGCCTACGCCGAGCGCGCGGAATGCCGTGCGACGGTTCATCGTTGCGGACACTGGATCCTCCTTCGGATCTCTATGCGGTTTATCGGTGCTGTAATGTGCGGTGACTTTACGTCTGGGGCTCCGGAAGTGGCCCCGTGCTGCAAGGTCCGGAAGTGACCTCACGCCCTCTATAGTACGGTGCTCAAAGAGGGGGCTTCAAGCCAATTCAGGGGGCATTTTCAGCTGGCTTTCATCTCTCCTTGTCAATCGCCAGAGGTTTATCAAATCTTTATATTTCTGTGTTGTCATAATTCTGTATTTACTTGCATAAAGTGAAAAATACACGTCTGACAAGCCGTTTTATTGTATTCCCCGGAGTGAATATTTTCATTTTGGTGCATCTTGACGGGTAGTTGCTTTGCACGGCACATTTTTTGGGCTCCGGGGATGCTCGATGAAGCTGGGCTGAGGGGGCAGAGCGAAGTCGGGGCGAGCCTCGCTGAAAGATGCGGCTGAAAGGTGCACTGCAGGATTCATCAAAGATGTATCGCGGAATCCGCCGCAGAATCTACCGCAGGATCCGCCGTGCGCTCTCTTGCGGTTTTTGCACTCCGGGTAGTGCTAGCTGAGGGTAGTGCTAGCTGGGTAATGCTTGCTTGTGCACCTTATATAGGCGTTGTAGAAATTACTGAAAATTTTCGGGGATATTTTGCGCGTGTTTGGGCGGCCGTGAGGTGGGTGAGGGGTGGAGGAGTGGATTTCGGAACTCTTGCGAAGGGCTGTTCAAGGACCTTCGGGCTACCTCTGGGCTCTCTTCGAAGCAAAATTTTGGAAGATTTTGAAGAAAATCTGTAGAAGTCAGAGGAGAAAATAGGGCTTCCTCGAAGCTTCTACGGGTGCCCAAAAGCCGCTAAAACCCCTCCAAAAGCCCCTGATGTGGGGTGTTGTGAAGAAATTTTAAAATTTTTTGAAGTTTTTCTGAATCATCATTGACAAGCTTAAACGCATATGTGCCAGGCAATAAATGGTCGAAAATGGGGGTCAAAATCGGGCAAAATCGAACAAAACGGTTTGCGCGCCTCCGCAAACCTGACATAGACTAGTGGAGGTTCGAACGACGGGATGAAGAAAACTGAACCTGTTCGATCGACTAGGCCCCCATCGTCTAGCGGCCTAGGACGCCGCCCTTTCACGGCGGTAGCACGGGTTCAAATCCCGTTGGGGGTACTTGCAAATCTCACGATTTGCAAAGCCAAGTTTGATGATATAGAATTTATTTCTGTTGATTCCAACAAGGCCCCGTAGCGCAGTTGGTTAGCGCGCCGCCCTGTCACGGCGGAGGTCGCGGGTTCAAGTCCCGTCGGGGTCGCTCTGGCCGCGTAAGTTCAGATGATTATTCATCCGAAGACGCGGTCATTGCGTATCTAAAAGTAAATACGCAAGGCTCTGTAGCTCAGTTGGTAGAGCGTACGACTGAAAATCGTAAGGTCACCGGATCGACGCCGGTCGGAGCCACGAAATCCGCCTCCAGGCTTCTACAGTGGGGCGGGTTTTGTTTTTAAAAAACTTTAGGGCTGCAGGTACTGCAACCCGTCGAAAAGGCGGCATCTTGGGAATAAAACCCCGCGGTGCCGCCTTTTTGTATGTAGTATATGTAGACACAATGCCACGCTCCCTCTAGAAAGCATCCCGTACCCATGACCGCTCAGAATCCCAGCGCACAGCCTCCCAATGCACAGCCTCCGGAGCGCTCACCCCAAATTCCTTGGGCAAAAAATACTGCTGTCAGTGCTCAGGCGGGCGGAATCCGCTTCGAGAACATCACCAAGAGCTACTCGAGTCGAACCGGTGAACCCACCACGGTGCTGCAAAACCTGAACCTGCATATTCCCGCCGGGCAGATTACCGTGTTCGTCGGCCCCTCCGGATGCGGTAAAACCACTAGTCTGCGCATGATTAACCGCATGGTCGAGCCCAATAGCGGCACCATCACCATTGACGGCGTAAACGTGCACGAGAAGAACCCCTACGAACTGCGCCGCGGTATTGGCTACGTGATGCAGCAGGGCGGTCTCATGCCGCACCGCACCGTCGCGCAGAATATTGCCACCGTGCCGCGCCTGCTCGGTGCCTCCCGCAAGCAGGCGCAGGCGCGCGCCCTCGAACTGCTCGAGGTGGTCGGCCTGGATTCTTCGTACGCGAAGCGCTACCCCTCCCAGCTTTCGGGTGGTCAGGTGCAGCGCGTTGGTGTGGCGCGTGCTCTCGCCGCCGATGCGCCCGTCCTGCTCATGGATGAGCCGTTCTCTGCCGTAGACCCGGTGGTGCGTACCGACCTGCAGAAAGAGCTGCTGCGCCTGCAGGGTCGACTTGCCAAGACAATCGTGTTCGTCACTCACGACATTGATGAGGCGCTCCTGCTCGGCGATACAATCGCCGTCTTCGCGGAGGGTGGTCGCCTCGCGCAGTTCGGCACTCCCGAAGAGATTCTCTACAGCCCCGCCGATGATTTTGTGCGTTCCTTCGTGAGTCGCTCCGTTGCCGGTCTGCTGGATGAACAGACGGTGCGCCAAGCGCGTGCACGCCGACTTGCCACCTCCCGAGAAGCACAGAATGGTGCGGTAGAAGGCGAGAAAAGCGAATGAGTCTTCTAGAAAATAGTGTGCTCGCGGCACCACCTCTCGCCGCGCAGTCCCTAGTGGCATTACCCCTCGCCGCAAGCGATATGCACTGGGAATGGGTCGCAACCAATAGCCAGCGCATCCTCGAACTGACCCTCAGCCACCTCTACCAGGGCGTCGTGCCCGTCGCGATTGGCACTCTCGTGGCGCTGCCGGTCGCCTACTATGCGAGCCGTCGCCGCAACCGCGGTTCCGAACGCCGCATTGGTGCGCGAACCCTCATGCACCTCTCCTCGCTGCTGTACACCATCCCCTCGATTGCACTGTTTGTGCTGATGCCGCTCATTCTGGGAACCTCCATTATTTCCCCGCTGAACGTGCTCGTCGCCCTGAGCATCTACTCCTTCTCGCTCATGGTGCGCTCCGGTGTGGACGCCTTCGACTCCGTACCCGATAGCGTGCACGAATCTGCACGTGCCCTCGGATACACGCCCCGACAAGCGCTGATGGAGCTCTACCTGCCCCTCGCTACGCCCGTCATTATGGCGGGAATCCGCGTGGCAACCGTGGCAAATATTGCGATGGTATCTGTGGGTGCCCTCATCGGTGTGCCCTCGCTCGGTACGCTCTTCACCGATGGACTCGCGCGCAATATCCCTTCGGAAATCCTGGCTGGCGTAATCCTTAGCCTGCTACTGGCACTGGTCCTCGACCTGCTCCTTATCCTTCTGACGAGGGCACTTACGCCCTGGCAGGCGGCTACGGTTACGAACCGCCGCACCCCCGAAAGAAGGGCGTAACCCGTGAACGTCATAGAACGAACCTTCACCTACCTCATGGACGGCGCCAACTGGCAGGGAAGCGGCGGAATCCTCGTGCGCCTGCTCGAACACCTGAGCGTCACCGCCCTCGCCACCGCCTGCGCGGCACTCATTGTCGTGCCCCTCGGCCTCTGGGCTGGACACCACCGACCCTCTGACGGCACTAACCGCCGCCGTAGCAACCTGCTCATGAGCGCCGTTGCCGCCACCCGCGCGCTGCCCGCGCTCGGTCTGCTCACCATCCTGGCGCTCTGGCTGGGCGTCTCAACCCTGCCTGCGCTCATCGTGCTCATTATTATTGCGGCGGCACCCCTGCTCGCCGGAGTTCTTGAAGGCCTCGCCGCCGTGCCGGAAGACCTCGTGGACGCAGCCCGCGCCCAAGGCCTGACCGAATGGCAGATCCTGACCCGCCTCGAAATCCCGCTCGCCGCCAACATGATGCTCGGCGGGCTCCGCTCCGCACTCGTGCAGGTCATCGCAACCGCGACCATCGTAGCCTACCTGAGCGGCGGAACCCTCGGCAGGTACCTCTTCGACGGGCTCGCCGTGCGCGACTATCCACGTATGCTCGTCGCAACCCTGCTCGTGGCGCTTCTCGCCTTCGCCGTGGATGCGCTCATGGGTCTTGTGCAGCGCGCGCTCACTCCCGCGGGGCTCACCATCAACCGGAAGAAGGCATGAACCCGATGAATCAGACGCCTAAAACCTTCACGCGCCGTATCGTATCTCGTCGCACTGCCCTAACCGCCGCCGGAGCGCTCGGTATGGCGGGTATTCTCAGCGCCTGCGGGCTCAGCGGCGACAAAGTCTTCAGCGGCGAACACGAAGGAATCATCGTTGGCTCAGCCGCCTTCGCCGAGTCCCAGATTCTCGCTGAAATCTACGCTGGAGCCCTCGCCCGGGCGGGATTCAACGCCCGCACCCAGCTGAGCATCGGCGCCCGCGAGGCCTACCTGGGAGCACTCGCCTCCGGTGCGGTGGACGTTATCCCGGACTACTCCGGAAACCTGCTGCTCTACCTGGATCCGAAGGCTACCGCCTCAACCGCCGAGCAGATTCTGCAGGCGCTGCCCGCCGCCCTCGGCACCCTCACAGCCGGCACCTCTGGGACTGAAATTCGTGCCCTCAACGCCTCCGAGGCGGAGGATAAGGACTCCCTGGTTGTTACCGCGCAGACCGCCCAGAAGTACGGTCTGCGAAGCCTTGAAGACCTCGCCTCCCGCTGTACGAATCTGAAGCTCGGCGCCGCCCCGGAGTTTGCCGAGCGCGCCTACGGCATCCCGGGTCTGAAGGAGAAGTATGGATGCGTCCCCGCCGAGTTTGTGCCCCTCTCGGATGGCGGTGGTGCGCTGACCGTCAAGGCCCTGCTGGATGACACCGTGCAGGTGGTTGACCTCTACTCGACCACGCCCGCGATTGAGCAGAATCAGTTGGTGGTGCTGGAGGATTCGAAAAACATGATTCTGGCTCAGCAGGTGCTGCCCATTATCAATACGTCGCGAGTTCCTGACTCCGCGGCGGAGGTTCTGAATCGTGTCTCGGCGAAGCTGACCACCGCCGATCTGCGTACCCTCAACGACCGTGTTTCGGGTACCTCTAAGCAGGAACCCGCGCAGGCGGCGGCTGCCTGGTTGAACGAGCACGGCTTCTGAGAGTCCACCCGACATTCCGTATAAATTCCTCTACAGGAATGGGATATATAAAACCGACCTGGGAATATTCTAGAAATAGAATATTGCCAGGTCAGTTTATATCATCCCGCCCCACAGGCTAGGGGAGAGGCATACAGTAGCTTTTAGCCCTCAATCAGCAGCGCCAAAGCCTCGTAGGGGCGCAGGCTCAGCGTCACCGTTTCGGCAGAATCAGGCACGACAGAATCAGGCACGGAGGAATCGACCGCAATGGAATCCACCGCAGAATTCTTGTAATTACACACCAGCACGCGACCGGAACGAACGAACTCAGCCGGAACCTCAACCTCGGTCGGCTCACCGTAGAAGTTCGTCAGCACCAGCAGACGCTGTGCCGGGCTACCGTCCTCGGAGCCAGCCTCAGCGGGCAGCTCACGCAGGTACGCAAAAACCCGCTCGTGATCCAACGCGTAGGGCGCGTACGAACCGGCAGAGATGACCGGGTACTGCTTACGCAGGGCAATCAGGGTGCGGTAGTAGGGCAGAATCACGCCGTTGCGTTCCTCATCCTCCACCGAAATACCGGCACCGGTCGCCGCATCACGCACCGGGGCGGGAGCCAGCCACGGCGAGGTGGAACCGAACCCGGCGGTCGCCGGATCCGCGGTCCACTGCATCGGCACACGCGAATTATCGCGAGCCTTCGACGCCACAATCTCCAGAGCCTGCTGCTCGCTCAGACCGCGCTCACGCAGCATCGCGTAGGCATTGTGCGCCTCCACATCCACGTACTGCTCAATCGAGGAGTAGACCGGGTCAATCATGCCGATTTCCTCGCCCTGGTACACGTACGGGGTGCCGCGCAGCAGGTGAATCACGGTCGCCAGCATGGTCGCCGACTCGGCACGGTAACGCTCAACGTCACCAAAACGGTTCAGCGCGCGCGGCTGGTCGTGGTTATTCCAGAACAGCGCGTTCCAGCCGCCGCCGGCCTGCATACCCAACGCCCAATCGTTCAGAATCTGCTTCAACTCGGCAAAACGGAACGGCACCTTCGACCACTTCTCGCCGTTCTCATAGTCCACCTTCAGGTGGTGGAAGCTGAACACCATGTCCAGCTCGTGGTTTGCCGGGTTGGAGTAGCCCACGCAGTTTTCGATGCTGGTCGAGGACATTTCGCCCACGGTCACGGTGTCATCATGCTGACCGAACGAGGCGCGGTTCAGCTGCTGAATGCGGGTGTGCACAATCGGGGTGTCGGTGTATTGTGCCTTGTCCACGGTGCCTTCGGGGGCGTCGAATAGCTCTTCGCCCTTACCGATGACGTTAATGACGTCAAAACGGAAACCTCGCACACCCTTCTCGTACCAGAAGTTCACGACCTTAAACAGTTCGTCGCGCACAGTCGGGTTGTACCAGTTCACGTCCGCCTGGGTGCGGTCGTACAGGTGCATATAGAACAGGGGAGTACCGTGCTCATCCGTGTACTCGCCAAAGCGGGACCAGCAGGAGCCGCCGAACTTCGACTCCCAGTTGGTCGGCTCGCGCAGCTGACCGTCCTCGGTGTACCTGCCGGGGCGAATGTAGAAGTAATCCCAGTACTCGCGCTCACCGGCGAGCGCACGCTGGAACCACTCGTGCTCGGTCGAAACATGGTTGAGCACCATGTCGAACATGACGCCCACACCGTGCTCGGCGAGGGCTGCAATCATCTCTTCGACGTCCTCCATGGTGCCCAGGTCGGGGTTGATGGCGTAGTAGTCGGAGATGTCGTAGCCATTGTCGTTTTGCGGGGAGGCGAAGAACGGGTTGAACCACACCATGTCCACGCCCAGGGAAGCAATGTAGGGCACCTTCTCGATGACGCCGCGCAGGTCGCCGTAGGCGCCACCCGCCGCGGAGTAGAAGGACTTGGGGTACACCTGGTAGATGACGGAGGACGCGAAATCCTTACCGCCTGCCGGGCTGGTTGCCGGGGTGAGGGTGAGCGATGCGGTGGGTGCCTGTGTCATGGAAACCTTCTGAAATGTGAGCAGGGTTCAGTGCGTATAAATCTGCGTATAAATCAGTGTGTTGGAAACGAACCGCGCCAGTGCTATGTATGCTGCTATGTGTGCACAGCGAGGCCCGTACGCGGCAGGCACGGCAGCCCGCCGCCTCCCGGCGCGTTCGCCGACTGAATATCGCCGCCCGCAACCTGGGCTCATTCCAGATTAGGGGGCATAATGGGGTGACGTCCCCTATCTACCCCAAAGGGGGCAATTCTGCCGCAGATCCGGCACAACCCCCGTGGCCTCAACCCTCCCACCGATAGGCGGTTGCAGGCTCGTGCGCGTTTCGATGCATGAAACCAAAGTGACCCTGAGCTGAGAAGCGTTGGACGCCGCGCGTACAATCAGTACTTGCATCACTACGGAAGGTAAAACAATGCCAGAACTGCGTTCACGTACTTCAACTCACGGCCGTAACATGGCTGGTGCCCGCGCCCTGTGGCGTGCCACCGGCATGGGCGATGATGATTTCGGCAAGCCCATTATTGCTATCGCGAACTCTTTCACCCAGTTCGTGCCCGGCCACGTGCACCTGAAGGACATGGGTGAGCTGGTCGCCGGCGCGATTCGTGAGGCTGGCGGCGTCGCCAAGGAATTTAACACCATCGCTGTTGATGACGGTATCGCGATGGGTCACGACGGTATGCTCTACTCGCTGCCTTCCCGCGATCTGATTGCTGACTCGGTCGAGTACATGGTCAACGCGCACCGTGCCGACGCGCTGGTCTGCATCTCTAACTGTGACAAGATCACCCCCGGTATGCTTCTGGCGGCTATGCGCCTGAACATCCCCACTATCTTTGTCTCTGGCGGCCCCATGGAGTCCGGCGAGGGCATTGAGGGTATTGTTGAGCACCGCCTCGACCTCATTGATGCCATGGTGATGGCTGTTGATGACAGCGTCAGCGACGCTGCGCTCGCCCAGATTGAGAAGAATGCGTGCCCGACCTGCGGTTCGTGCGCGGGTATGTTCACCGCGAACTCCATGAACTGCCTGAATGAGGCGATTGGTCTGGCGCTGCCCGGTAACGGCACCACCCTGGCTACTCAGGTTGCTCGTAAGGAGCTGTTCCTGGATGCTGGCCGCCGCATCGTTGAGCTGTCCAAGCGCTACTACGAGCAGGATGACGAGTCGGTTCTGCCCCGCTCCATTGCGACCAAGGAGGCGTTCGAGAACGCTATGGCGCTGGATGTGGCGATGGGCGGTTCGACCAACACTGTGCTGCACACCCTGGCGATTGCTCATGAGGCAGGCGCTGACTTCACTCTGGATGACATTGACCGTATTTCGCGTCAGGTTCCCTGCCTGGCGAAGGTTGCCCCGAACTCCACTAAGTACCACATTGAGCACGTGCACCGTGCCGGCGGTATTCCCGCCCTGCTGGGTGAGCTGAACCGTGCCGGCCTGCTGCACAAGAACGTTCATTCGGTTCACGCTGACTCGCTGGACGAGTGGCTGGACGAGTGGGATATCCGCAGCGGCAAGGCGAGCGAGAAGGCGAAGGAACTGTTCCTCGCGGCTCCCGGCGGCGTGCGCACCACTCAGGCGTTCTCCACCGCGAACAAGTACGAGTCCCACGAGACTGACGCCGAGAACGGCTGCATCCGCTCCGTGGAGCACGCGTACACCAAGGACGGCGGTCTGGCGGTCCTGTACGGCAACATTGCTCAGAACGGTGCGATCATCAAGTCCGCTGGTATTGATGAGGAGCTGTTCCACTTCAAGGGTCGCGCGTTCGTGGTTGAGTCGCAGGACGAGGCTGTGTACGAGATCCTGTCGAAGAACGTGAAGGAAGGCGACGTTGTCGTCATCCAGTACGAGGGCCCGAAGGGCGGCCCCGGCATGCAGGAAATGCTGTACCCGACCTCCTACCTGAAGGGTCTGGGCCTCGGCAAGAAGTGCGCACTGATTACTGACGGTCGTTTCTCCGGTGGTACCTCCGGTATTTCTATCGGTCACGTCTCCCCGGAGGCGGCCGCTGGCGGCGCGATCGGCCTGGTGCAGACCGGCGACGAGATTGAGATCGACGTGAACAACCGTATCCTGCGTGTGAACGTTTCGGATGAGGAGCTTGCTGCTCGCCGCGAGGCGAAGGGCGCTGCACCGTGGCGTCCGACGAAGCCGCGTGAGCGTCAGGTGTCGAACGCCCTGAAGGTGTACGGCATGCTGGCTGCTTCGGCTGATAAGGGTGGCGTGCGCATCCTGCCCGAGGACGCATAAGCCCCTTACGTATCGTGTGAGAATTTAATATCTTGCCCTGATGGGCTGGCGCCTCGTTCCGCGGTTTTTCTGCGGGCGGGGCGCTGTTCTTTGTCCGCGTCTTCGTCTGCCGTTGTGGGATACCCGGTGCAGCGTATTGCCTTGTCAGTTGCGGTGCAGTAGGGTGTAAGAAGGTATTTAGGTACCCGCTTCACCGACTCAGCACAACCACTCAAACACAACGCAATTCGCAACCCTCACGAGGACACACTCATGATTACCCTGCCCGCACGCGCACAGCGTGCTTTTACTCGTCGTGCTCTGACGGCTCTTGCCTGCATCGGTGCGCTCGCTTTGAGTTCTTGCTCCGCTCAGCCGCAGGCTGATGAGTCTGAAACCACTCCCATGAAGGTCGCGACTTCCTCAGCGTCCGTTGATGCGAAGACCCTGTTTAAAGCGGCGGACGGCTCCTGGAAGCCGAATACTGTGCAGATTTCTGCCGGTCTGGATGCGCCGGCAACTTTTGATGCTGTAGCAACCCCGACCAATGAGCCGAGCACGGACGCTGAGTACGCGGCGGCATACGCTTCCGCGAGTGGCTCCGCGAACACTATTGATGCGGGCACCCGCTGCGGCGTGACCAGCCTGCTGGGTGGTTCCGCCGGTATTTACGTGTATGACGGTTCGGATTGTGCGAAGGCTCAGGAGGCAGTGCGTCTCTTCCACAGCCGCAAGAACCAGGACGGTTCGGCGAGTGTTGAGTGGTACCAGTGCGCCACGAAGGTGCAGGGCCGCGACTACATTACGGGTGCCTGCTTCACTCAGGGCGGTAGCACTGAGAAGCCTCGTCTGGCGCTGATTCCGGCACAGACCCGCATGCTCTCGGGTACGCTGACTTTCGCTGAAGCCTATGGTGGCGGCACTTTCGGTCAGGGCGATTCGGCGAAGACTGTTGAGGCGCTGCGTTTCACCAGCCCGGACTCTAAGGTTGCGTGCTCGGTGACCCCGTCGGGTGTGGATTGCCAGGCGCTGGTGGGTGTGACCCTGGAGGGTTGGGATGCCGCCTCCGGTAAGGCGCAGCAGCGCGTGCACATGGTGCAGGGTCAGGCTCCTGAGGTGAGCCTGGTCGGTCAGACCGCCACCCCGGAGCCGGTGAATACCGAGGGTATTACTGCGCTGCCTGCCGGTCAGGTGGTGACTGCGTACGGTTACACCTGCAAGTCGGTGAATAGCGGTAAGGTGCATTGCGTGAGCGCGACGAATGGTTTCACGCTTGATTCGGTGGAGGTTGGCGTAGAACGCCGATAAACCTGGCGAGCATGAAGGCGCACCGCGAGTAGCCGCGCTCGCCTCCAAGGCTGATATACGAAGGTGCCCGGTACCCCTCTCATAGGGGGTGCCGGGCACCTTCGGTATTTAACGTTGCTTAGCGGAAGTTGACGATGCGAACGTCCAGCTCGGAGGAGAGCAGCGGCTCCCATGCGGCGACAGCCTTCTGGAAGTGCTCGGTGCCCATGTGCTTTTCGAGCAGTTCCTGGGATTCCCAACGCTCGATGAATGCGAAGTCGGTGTCGGAGACGGCACCGAAGTCGTAGCTGACGTTGCCTTCGTCCTGGCGGCTTGCGGTCACGAGCGGTTCGATGGTTGTGAGGAATTCTTCAACGTGCTCGGGCTTGACGGATACTCCGGCGTAGACACCAATCATGGGACTCTCCTTGTGGGGTGGTGCGGCGGTTGCCGCGTCGTATATGACTCTTTTACCGTACACCTTCACCCCGCGGCGGGCAGGTATGCGCGGGGGTTTCTCGCGCCGTGTTGTGCGCCGTGCTCTGTGCTGGGTTTTACGCTGGGTTTTGTGGTGTGGTGGCGGGTGGGAGGATTTTCGGCTGGCCCATTCGCTAACTGTAAAAAAGGTGTTTTATATTTGCGTGCCCCTTTCTTTTCGACCTATAAAAGAATGAGGAAGATACACCGCATGATTGGAAGGAGAAGCGGTATGGCACGCATGGGGGGTGACACTCATGGGATTTTCACCGGCGCATATCAAACGATGCACCCTGACCTGGGAGGCGCCCGACTATAGCGCCTCGTACCCTGCCGGGTACACGGATCAGGGTGTTGCTGTGATTGCGGTGGCTCAGGAGCATCGTAAGGCGCAGGGTTTTTGTTATTCGGCGTTGTCGACGGTGGTTTTTATTTCTAAGCAGGACGGCACCCGCACTGTGGTGAATGAGGAGCCGATGCTTTTCACTCACGTTCATTCCCTGATGGAGTGCTGTGATGAGGTGCATCCGCGTCTGCTGGGTCGTGCCGTGCTTTCTGCGTGGGATGTGGTTCCTGAGCAGTACCGTCAGAACCTGGTGACGATTGCTGCTGACCGTAAGAATTTGAAGCATCTTTTCCGTGATTGCGACCAGTTGAAGGGGATTATGGAGTACCGCGCCTTTGAGAAGGTGCTGGACCCGTACGATAACCATTCTTTGGGTGAAGTGCATGTGAAGCTTGCTGGCACGCCCGCGTATGAGCGGATGCAGGCTGAGGTGTGTGCGGCGCGTACCGCCGTGGATGAGATGGTGGAGGAGGCACTGACTCCTCGTCCGCTGGATCAGCTGCAGGACTATAGCGTTTTCACGGATTGTTCGTTCCGTTCGACTCACAATAAGAAGTATCAGCGTGGCGGCCGCATGGGTATCGCCGGCGTGAGTGAGGACGGCTTCTATTTTCATTCCCACTATGATGGCGTGAATATTATGACTGGTGAGCTGTCTGCGATGTTGGCGGCTTATACGGTGTTCCATAGTGGTTCGCGCCGCCTGATTATTCATACGGATTCTTTGGGTGCGTTGACGTTTGTGTTGCGTTTGGCGCATAGCCGTTGGGCTTTTGAGGCGTGGGTTTCTGAGGGTATTCAGGATGAGCGTGTGGTGGCTCAGATGAGTGCTTTGACGGAGGCTATCCGCGAGAAGCGTGTGCTGGTGAAGCATGTTCCGGGCCATACGGGCCACGGTTTGCAGGAGAGTAGCGACTCTGTGTCGAAGATGCATCGCCATTTTCCGGGGCAGATTGTGGATAAGCGTCATCAGAGCGAGTTTAATCAGCGTTGCGAGTCGATTATTACTGCTTTGTCGGGTTGTGCGAAGGCTGTTCGCCTGCTTGCGCCGGAGTGGTTGCAGATTAAACCTTCTTCAATCCACACGGGAAACCGTTTATGGCGCTAAACTAGTGCAGGGTAGAAATGAACGCGCGATGCATTCGCCGCATACGAGGGTATGCGATGTCGGAGGTGTCGCGTGTTTCTTTTTGCCCTTTTTGCTGTTTCTGCCTGCGCTTGTGTGCGGCTGGCGTGTAGCGCCGCTTTGGCGTGTGGCGCTACTCTAGCTTGTTGCCTGGTGCATCCTGCGATGGCGCGAGGCATACAAAAGCTCCCCCTGAGTGTTGATTCAGTCGAACTCAGGGGGAGCTTTTATCTTGTGCGCCTTAGCGGGTGAAGCTAGTGCGTGAAAAATAGTTTAGAGGAGCGATGACCACAGTCGGCAGAGGTTCTCCGTCATCTTGATGCGGCGCGGGCGCTCCGCCCACTGGGTGTACAGCAGCTCGGTGCAGACCTGCTCGTATTCGGCGCATACTTCATCCAGCATCGCCACCATTTTGCGGTCAATGACGAACGTTGACACTTCCATGTTCAGCGAGAAGGAACGCGGGTCCATATTGGACGAGCCAATGAACGCGATTTCGTCGTCGACCATCATGAACTTGGAGTGCAGCACGGTCGGGCTGGGGTACTGCAGAATACGCACACCCGCCTGCAACAGCTGCTCGTAGTAGGAACGCTGCGCCATGTTCGGCAGGAACTGGTCGCCCTTCTCGCACACAATCACGGTGGTTTCAATACCGGAGTATGCGGCGTTCGTGAGTGCCTGCAGTAGGGTCTCTTCGGGTACGAAGTAGGGTGAGCAGATGGTGATACGCCGCTCGGCATTGTAGATCAAGTAGTTGATGAGGCGCAGGTTGTTTTCGGTTTCAAAACCGGGGCCGGAGGGAACAACCTGGGCGCGCATCCCATCCTCGTAGTAGGGGATGGTGGTGTTAATTTCTGCCAGGATCAGCTGGTTCGTTTCGGAGTACCAGTCGGAGACGAAAATGGCGTTGAGCTCTTCAACGATGGGGCCGGTGCAGGAGAAGGTCAGATCCTTCCACTCCAGGCCCTTCTTGATGTTTTCGGGCATGTCGTAGGAGCGGTGAATAGCGTTCTGCGAACCGGAGAACGCGACGCGGCCGTCCACGACGAGGACCTTGCGGTGGTTACGCAGGTCGGGGCGCTGCCACTTGAGCTTCCACGGTTTGAGCGGCAGCATGAGGCGCCACTGCATACCCGACTCGTTGAGCATTTTCACGAGCATCTTATAGGACGGGTATTTGCGGGAGCCGATATGGTCGATGAGTACGCGCACCTGCACACCGCGTTTGTGGGCGGCGAAGAGGGCGTCCCAGAGGACTGCGCTCGCCTCGTCGTAGGCGGTGATGTAGAACTCGAAGTGCACGTATTCGGTGGCGCGGTCGACTTCTTCCGCCATGGCAACCATCGCGTCGTGGTTGTCGGTGTGGAGGGTGAACTGGTTGCCGCCGACCAGGGGGAGCGAGCCGAGGGTGTAGTTGAGCTGGCTGGCTACCTTTGCCGGGTCGGAGAGGTCGTCGGTGCGGGTGAGGAAGGGCTTGTTCTCGCTGACTTCGCGGATTATGTCGTTCATGGCGTGTTGGCGTGCGCGGCGGTAGGCGGGCAGGCGCGAGGAGCCGAAGACGAGGAATGCGATGAACCCTACGAAGGGGATGAAGAAGATGGCCATGAGCCAGCCCAGTGCAACCACGGGTTTGCGGTTGTAGGGGAGCCAACAGAGGGCTGCGAGTCGGATGAGGATATCGGCGATGCCGAGTGCGAGGCGTAGCCAGTCTGGCAGGAAATCGAGATAGGCGGGGGCAAACAAGTTCATCCCTCTATTATGCCGGTATTTCGTGTGGGGTTTGGGGGAGCGGGTTTGCCGCTTTGTAGCGCGATGTGTCGGTGGTGTGTTCCGGGGGGGGGTCTTAGCTGGCTATGCTATGAGCTTTAACGCTAAAAAAATGCACTTGAGCATTGTGTGCAGTGGTGAAATAATTGCAGTTATGCAGAAAAAGGAACAGAGTCTTCGCGAACGCCGCCGCGAACAAACCTGGACGGCAATCCACGAAGCAGCCCTCAAACGCGTCCGCGAACACGGGATGCGCGGAACCACCGTTGAAGAAATCGCCCAGGAGGCGGGCGTCTCCCCGCGTACCTTCTTCAACTACTTCCCCTCCAAAGAGGATGCCGTCCTGGGTCTGCGCGAACCGGTGGTCAGCGAAGAAATCCTCGAAACAGACCGCGCCCACGAGGATGACAACACGATTATTCGTGTAACCCATCTTCTCTGGGAGGTCATTTTCCAGAGCTTCCACTACGCCAAGGGCAAGGACCCTCGAGCTCCCTATCAGGAGTTCCCCGAGTCCGCGAAGCGAATGAAAATGCACTACATGAAGTGCGAACAGGTGCTCACCGAGTACCTGAACACCATCGACTGGGTGGCTTTTGATGCTGCTGGTCGCCGCGGCCCCTTCCCGCGCCGAAACCCGGCTGACCCGCTGACCGATCACTTCCGCGAGCGATCGCGCGCAAAGGTCCAGCTTGCCTCCGCGGTGCTTCGTCAGCTGGAGTTTGCCCGCAACCTGGAGGACAAAGAGGATATCGCCCGCGGTATTCGCCAGACGGTGAAGACCTTCCAGTTCCTGCTTTTTGAGCAGAGTCGACCTGCAATCTAGCGGCGGTTCACTGCTACAAACTACAAAAGCCCGCCGGAAACCGAATCGGAGGCCCCGAATCGAGGCAACCGAATCCAGAGCCCGGCGGACACTCACAACAGACATATATAGAACGTAACTAAGGATTAAACGATGAGTACAGAGGAAAAGAATCTACCTCAGCCGCCAGCCGGTGAGACTAAGCAGGAAAGTAAAAACCGCATCCGCGCCATGTTCCTGGGCCTGGTCATTGTGATGCTCATGTCCTCGCTGAACCAGACGATTCTGGCGCCGTCGCTGCCCACGATCGTCGGTGAGCTTCACGGCGTGGAGCACATGAGCTGGGTGATTACCATTTTCATCCTGCTTTCGACGATTACGATGCCGGTCTACGGCAAGCTTTCTGACCAGTTCGGACGCAAGCCCTTCCTGATTTTTGCGATTGTCGCTTTCATGGCGGGTTCGGTTGTTGGCGCGCTCGCGCAGAACATGAACTGGCTGATTTTTGCTCGCGCCCTGCAGGGTCTGGGCGGTGGTGGCCTGATGATTCTTTCTCAGGCGGTGATTGCTGACGTGATCCCTCCTCGCGACCGAGGCCGCTACATGGGTATTATCGGTGGCGTTTTTGCGTTCTCGTCGGTGGCTGGTCCGCTGATTGGTGGCTGGATTACTGAGGGCCCGGGTTGGCGTTGGGCGTTCTGGCTGAACCTGCCGCTGGCTATTCTGTCGATTCTTGCGGTGATTTTCTTGCTGCCGCACCGCCCGTTCCGTGAGCGTGAGAAGCACAGCATCGACTACCTTGGTTCGTTGATTTTGATGGCGGGTACGAGTGCGCTCGTGCTTGCTACGATCTGGGGCGGTAACCAGTACGAGTGGACGTCGCCGCAGATTATTGGTCTGCTGATTTTCTCGGTGGTTGCTGCGCTGGTGTTCATCCCGGTGGAGAACCGTGCGGCTGAGCCGGTCATGCCCATGTACCTGTTCAAGAACCGTAACTTCCTGCTGACTCTGGGCGCTTCGCTGGCGCTGGGCGTGGCGATGTTCGGTGCGGTGGAGTACATCCCGACCTATCTGCAGATGGCGCTGGGCGTGAGTGCTACGGTGGCTGGCCTGCTGATGATCCCGATGATGGGTGTCATGCTGGTGGTGTCGATTGTGACGGGCCGCGTGGTGTCGAAGACCGGTCGCTATAAGAGTTACGTGACGACCGGTACCGCGGTTGTGGCGTTGGGCCTGTTCCTGCTGTCGACTGTGACTGTTGAGACTCCGACCTGGCTGTTCTGTATATACCTTGCGGTGATGGGTGCCGGTCTGGGTATGTCTATGCAGTTCTTGACTCTGATTGTTCAGAATGCGTTCCCGGTGAGTGTGGTTGGTACCGCGACGGCGTCGAATAACTTCTTCCGTCAGGTGGGTGCTACTGTGGGTGCCTCGCTGGTGGGTGGTCTGTTTACCTCGCGTCTGACCTCGCTGATTTCTGAGCGTATGCCGCAGCAGGCGCTGCAGTCTTCGGGTAGCCATGCGTCTTCGTCTCTGACTCCTGAGCTGGTGGCGTCTTTGCCGGAGCCGGTGCACGGCATCATTGTGAATGCGTATAACGATGCGCTGATTCCGCTGTTCCTGTACCTGGTGCCGCTGGGCCTGGTGTCTACGCTGCTTCTGTTCTTCATTCGTGAGGATGCGCTGGCGACGACCCTGGAGACTGAGCCGGCTGTTGATATTGCCCGTGCGGCGACCGGTGCGATTCCGGTGATTACTCCGGAGATGGCGGCTAAGGATGCTGAGGCTCTGAAGAGCATGCACGCCTCTGCTCGTGCTCGTATTGATGAGTCGTTGAGCTCGGAGGCTTCGCCTGATTCGGAGCCTAACGCTAAGAGCTAGGGTCTTAGCACTAAACGCGGAGGCGTTGCCTTCCTATATAAGTGGCGCCCCGGTGCGAGTCGTGTGCTCGTGTCGGGGCGCTGTTTTTGGCTGAGTTGCCTTAAATAGCGCGCTTAAGAGGTGTGCCTTAGTGCTTGGTTTAGGGGTTGGAAGTGTTGGTTTAGTCCCCTAAATGGTGGGTTTACGTGGTGTTTTACCCCGTTAAAGCGCTTATCGAAAAGGTTATTACGTCCCTATGTCGAGAGAATTGTTTCGGATGTAAAATTTTCGTAAAAATTGTTAATCCGCCCCTTTTCCCCGGTATTCCGGGGCATTTTTTTACCCAGCTCCCTTTTAGCTTGCATACAGGCTGTTCTAAGGGGTGAAAGTGCCCAATGTGGGTTTGGTGGAAGTGTTACAGGCTATATAAGATAAACTACATATGCTCCTAGTGACAGTCATCACGAAGCAGTGCGCTAGGACAGCATGACACACATGCCTTAACACCGACATCTACACAAGGAGGGGAACCGTCCCATGTTTAGGTACATCCTCCAGCGATCGCTGACGTACCTCGTCATGGTCTTTATTACGACCACGATGGGTTACTTTGCAGCGGTTACTGCCCTGAAGCCTGCCCTCTTGGAGCAGGAAAAGGTTCCGAAGCCTAGCCCCGAGCAGGTGAACCGTAACTTCGCATCCCTGGGTCTCGATCCCGAAATGAACCCCTGGGACCGCTACGTTCAGTGGCTGACCAATGTGGTCACCAAGTTCGATTGGGGCCGTAGCCCCAACGGCGCGTACATTAACCAGGAATTTGGCCAGCGCGTGTGGGTTTCTACCCGCCTGCTGCTGGTGGCTACCATTCTCTCGATTGTGATTGGTATTGCCCTGGGTGTGTACTCGGCAGCTCGCCAGTACAAGTTCTCTGACCGTGTTATCACCGGTTACTCCTACCTGGTCTACATCATCCCCGCTCCCGTTGCTTACTTCGTGGTGCAGCAGGGCGCGACCACTATCAACAACATCGCCGTTGCTAATGGTGGAGAGAAGATTTTCTATGTGACCGGTATTTCGACTCCGGGTCTGACCGGATTCTGGGAAATCACCATGGATATGGCGGCGCACTACGTCGTGCCGACCTTCTGTATGACCATCTTCGGTTGGGCTGGTTACCAGATTGCACAGCGTCAGTACCTGCTCGATAACGTGAACGCTGACTTCGTGCGTACCGCTCGTGCTAAGGGCTTGACCCGTAACCAGGCGATTACTCGCCACGCACTGCGCGTCTCCTTCATCCCCGTGGCACAGTCCATCGCGTACCAGATTCCGATGATTTTTGCGGGTGCATTCTTCGCCGAGACCGTCTTTGCATGGCCCGGTATCGGTAAGTGGTCGATTGACTCCATTTCCGCGCAGGACGTGAACGCTGCGACCGTGACCCTCGCGTACGGTTCTGCACTGTTCGCTGTCGGTGCGATCATCGCTGATATCGCTACCACCATCGTCGACCCCCGAGTGAGGATCTCATGAGCCAGGTAACTGCAACTTCCTCCGTACCGGTGGTACAGGAGAACGGTGACTTCAAGGTCATCAACAAGAGCGTTATTATTCTGCGCCGCTTCCTGCGTAACAAGGCTGCAGTCTTCGGTCTGTGCGTGTTCATCGGCATGGGTCTGTTCGGTCTGTTCGGTAAGTACCTGACCAAGTACAAGCCCAACGACATTGACTACATGGCGCTGGGTGAAGGCCCCTCGGCCGAGCACTGGTTCGGTACCACCATCGCGGGTAATGACGTGTTCGCCATGATGTCTGAGGCCGTCTGGACCTCTCTCCAGATTGGTGTGGTCGTCGGTTTGGCCACTGTGTTCATCTCCGCAGTTTACGGTTGTGTGATGGCGTACTTCGGTGGCTGGATTGACAAGATTATGCTGTTCATCCTCGAGACCCTGATCATGGTTCCCTCGCTGCTGATTCTGGCAATTCTGATTAACGGTCAGGTTGGTAAGCAGATTCAGAAGAGCGTCCCCACCTGGGTTCTGCTCTCCGCTGTGCTGATTGCCTTCGGCTGGATGGGTAGCGCCCGTGTTATTCGTGCAATGGCGCAGTCCCTCATCAACCGCGACTTCGTGAAGGCTGCACGCTACATGGGCGTGCACCCCTTCAAGATTGTGATGCGCCACCTGGTTCCGAACATTGGCTCCCTGCTGGTTCTGAACTTCACCAGCGGCATCATGGGCGCTGTGCTCTCTGAGGTCGCTTACTCCTTCATCGGCATCGGTATTAAGTACCCCAACTACTCGCTGGGCTCGCTGATTTCGGATGCTTCGCAGCAGATTAACACCCTGCCGCACATGTTCTGGTTCCCGGTTCTGTTCTTCTTCCTGCTGGTTGGTCCGCTGGCCCTCATGAACGACGGTCTGCGTGACGCATTCGACCCGACTTCGATGTCGGTCGGTAAGATCAAGAAGTCCAAGAAGAACGAGAAGGCAGAGGCACCCGCTGCCGCTGCAAAGGAGGCGAAGAACTAATGAGTACCTCTCCCGTTCTGAGCGTTAAGGACCTCAACGTCCGCTTCAACACTGAGAATGGCATCGTGCATGCTGTTCGCGGTGTGAACTTTGACCTGTACCCCGGTAAGACCCTGGGTATTGTGGGTGAGTCCGGTTCCGGTAAGTCCGTTGCCTCGATGGCGATTATGGGTCTGCACCCGACTACTGCTGACATCACCGGTTCGGTCAAGTACAACGGCACTGAGCTGCTGGGCTTGAGCGATAAGGAAATGTGCGCATACCGCGGCAAGGAGATCTCCATGATCTTCCAGGATCCGCTGTCCTCCCTGACCCCCGTGTACACCATTGGTGATCAGATTGCTGAGGTGCTCAAGGTCCACAACAAGGGCATGAGCAAGCAGGCTATCAAGGACCGTTCCATCGAACTGATGCGTATGGTGGGTATTCCCTCGCCGGCTGATCGCCTGCGTTCCTTCCCGCACGAGTTCTCCGGTGGTATGCGTCAGCGCATCATGATCGCTATGGCGATTGCGAATGACCCCCGCGTGCTCATCGCTGATGAGCCCACCACCGCGCTGGATGTGACCATCCAGGCGCAGGTGCTGGAGGTTATGCAGAAGGCTCAGGAAGAGACCGGCGCTGCGACCATTATGATTACCCACGACCTTGGTGTTGTGGCTGGTATGGCTGACGACATTCTGGTGATGTACGCCGGTAAGCCGGTGGAGATTGCGAAGGCAGAGGACCTGTACAAGCACCCCTCCCACCCGTACACCATCGGTCTGCTGGGTGCGGTCCCGCGTGTGGACCGTTCCGAGAAGGTCTCCCTGGTTCCGATTGAGGGTACCCCTCCGAACCTGATCAACCCGGTGACCGCGTGCTCCTTCCGCCCGCGTTGCCCCATCGCTAAGAGCGGTGGCCAGTGCTGCCAGGACTCCAACGGCGAGCCCGATCTGCAGCTGCTGGAAGGCGTTGGCGAGGGTCACTACTCCTCCTGCACCATCTCTCAGGAGCTGGTCGGTAAGACTGCTGACGAGCTGTACCCGGTTCCGGAACCCCCGGTATCGAAGTACGACGGTATCCCGCGTGAGGAGCGTGCCCCCGTCCTGGAGGTCCGTAACGTCAAGAAGCACTTCCCGCTCATGAAGGGTGCGCTGATTAAGCGCCGCGTGGGCACTGTGAAGGCTGTGAACGGTCTGTCCTTCGACATTCGCGAGGGCGAGTGCTTCTCCATCGTGGGTGAGTCTGGTTGTGGTAAGACCACCACCCTGCTGGAAATCATGGAGTTCAACAAGAACACCGACGGTGAGATTCTGATCAACGGAACCTCCACCAAGGACGGCAAGTCCGCAGGTGAGATTCTTGAGCTGCGTAAGAACCAGCAGATGGTGTTCCAGGACCCCACCGGTGCTCTGGATCCGCGCTTCACCGTTTACGAGGTGCTTGCCGAGCCCCTGGAAAACCAGGGCATGAACAAGGCAGACATCAAGAAGCGCGTTATCGAGCTGATGCACATTGTGGGTCTGCAGCCTGACCACGTGAACCGCTTCCCGAACCAGTTCTCTGGTGGTCAGCGTCAGCGTATCGGTATTGCTCGTGCGCTTGCCGTGAACCCCAAGCTCGTGGTTCTGGATGAGCCGGTGTCCGCACTGGACGTGTCCGTCCAGGCTGGCGTGATCAACCTGCTGGAGGAGCTGCGTGCAAACCTGGGCCTGAGCTACCTGATGGTTGCTCACGACCTCGCGGTGATTCGCCACGCATCCGACCGCGTTGCAGTGATGTACCTGGGTCGTATTGTTGAGATTGGTGACGTCGACCAGGTGTTCGACAACCCGATTCACCCGTACACCCGTGCACTGCTCTCGGCGATTCCGGTTCCGGATCCCGAGGTTGAGGCTAAGCGCCACCGCATCATGCTTGAGGGCGACCTGCCCACTCCGGTGAACGCGCCTAAGGGCTGTGGCTTCTCGAGCCGTTGCCCGGTCTTTAAGCTCCTGCCTGAAGACAAGAAGCGTCGTTGCCTGGAGGAGATGCCGGAACTGACCCACGTTGAGGGTGAGGATCACGGTTATGCTTGCTACTACCCTGAGGCTGAGGCCGCTACGGTGTAGCTCTAGAGTCGGCTGAATAAGTCGCGTGTGTGCCGAGGGGCGAATATTCGTTGAATATTCGCCCCTCGGGTTTTTTATGCTCGGTATTGGTGAGGCGCGTACGGCTTGAAGTTGTCACCTGGTGAGACGGCGGGAGCCTCAGAATGTGGCGCTAGGCACTGAAACCACCAAGAAAACAGGAAAAACTGCACTGACTAGGCGTAACCTTTCTCACCATTCAAGATATGAATATTTATGGAAGAGCTTTCCTGCTGGCAGTAAGCCATAATTAAGCCTGTGGGTGCGTCGCTAGGGGCGTACCTCAAGGAACACATTCATAGACCGGCACTAATTCATCGCTCACCGCACCCTATTGCGGCGCATGAGCAGGGAATCCTTGACGCTTTCCTGCAGGATTATTGAGGGTCAAACGTATAAGAGGACACTCTCATGGAGAAGAATTTCATCCTGAACCGTCGTACCGTTCTCGGTGGCGCTGCAGCACTGGGTACCGTGGGCGTACTGGCTGCGTGCGGCTCGTCCAAGGACTCCAAGGCAACCACCAAGGGTGCAACCGTGGGCACCGATGCCAAGGAGCTTTATGACCTTGCTGAGACCGCTGTTTCTGAGCTGAAGGATGGCGGCACTCTGCGCCTGGCTATTCCGGGTATTGGTCCGGACTTCAACCTTTTCAGCGCGGATGGCAACTCCCTGTACACCCAGACCGCTATGAGCCCCGTGGCTTACGCAGGCCTGTGGCAGGGTGACCCCCTGGGTAAGCGCACTCTGGCTCCCGAGTTTGCGAAGAGCTTCGATGTCGCCGAAGAAAACGGTCTGCCCGTCGTCTCCATTGAGCTGAACCCCCAGGCTAAGTTCAACGATGGTACCCCCATCGACTACAAGGCTCTGCAGGCTACCTGGAACATCCTCAAGAGCACCGATGGTGACTACAAGATCGGAAGCAGCGGCATCTACAGCAGCATTGCTTCCGTGGAGCGCGACGGTGATGACTTCAAGGTGAAGGTAACTTTCTCCGCACCTTACTACCCGCTGAATACCCTCTTCGCTGGTATTGTGCACCCGGCTCTGCTGGACAAGGAACTCTTCAACACTGGTTTCGTGGACAAGCCCCACCCCGAGTACTGGGTTGGCCCCTTCACCATTGCTGAGGGCGGCTGGAACTCCACCGAGAAGACCCTGACCCTGACCCGCAACGAGAAGTGGTGGGGTGAGAAGCCCGTTCTGGAGCGCATTGTCTTCCGCCAGATGGATACTGCTGCTGAGCGCGCAGCGTTCAAGAACGATGAGCTTGATGCGATTGGTGCTACCACCGCTTCCGCATACAAGGAGCTCAAGGACGTTGCTAACATCGAGATTCGCCGAGGCGCTCGCCTGTTCTCCGGTGGCGTGACTATGAACCCCGCCCGCATGCAGGATGTTGCTCTGCGTCGCGCTGTGGTCGCTGGTCTGAACCGTGAGGCTCTCGCCAAGGTTCGTTTCCAGGGCCTGGATTACGAAGAGAAGCTTCCCAACTCGATGATTCACATGCCCTTCAACGAGTACTACCAGGACACCTACCCGACCCCGAACAACGATGCAGCTGCAGCATCCAAGATTCTGGAAGGTGCAGGCTACACCAAGAACGGTGAGTTCTACGAGAAGGACGGCAAGCAGGCTGCCTTCAAGTTCTCCATCTTCGGTGAGGATCCCACCTCCAAGGCTGTCGGTCAGACCCTGGTTCAGCAGCTGAAGTCCGTAGGCATTAATGCTGAGCTCGACTCCCGTGCTGTTAGCGAGTTCAACAAGACCATGGCCTCCAAGGACTACGACGCAACCTCCTCCGGTTTTGCTCCGAGCTCCCCGGATGCTACCGAGGCTACCGAGCAGTTCTACATGCGTCGTAAGCCCGAGGAAGCCGGTTCCGATGAGATCAATGAGATGATTGCAAAGATGAAGCTCATTGCTGACGACAAGGCACGCAACCTGGCTTGCAACGAGATCGAGAAGAAGCACCTGGCTGAGTTCGCAGTGCTGATTCCGCTCATCAACGGCCCCGAGTACAAGTTCGTCAAGAAGGGTTTGCGCAACTACGGCGTGTCCCTCTTCCAGGGCACCGGCATTCACTGGGAGAAGGTCGGCTGGGCTAAGTAAGTCCTCATCCCTTCACCTGCTAGGTGAATAGCCTAGAGCTATTGAAAGTGTCCACCCGGATTATCCGGGTGGACACTTTTTGCATATCTGGAGGAAGCGCTTTGGGTGTTTTTGTGTACCGATGCGGGGGAGTGGTGGTATAACTATCCGATAAAATTCGAAAAATTCGTGCAAAAACAGGGTATTCATAGTATGAATATTCAAAAAACACGATAAATATTAAGAAATATTGTGAAAATGCTTGGTTTTTGTTCCGGAGGCGCGCTACAGTGGAGTCATACAAAGTTATGCAGTGCTCTGTATAAATAATCATCATTTCGGGGATACGGGATACACCCGCCCGCACAAGACAGAAGGAAACCACTCCCATGACCGCCAACACCGCATACACCGCGAGTAGCCACGAAGCGACCAAGAACAGCTTCAGCCGCCGCGCCCTCATTGGCGGCACCGCGGCTCTGGGAGCTGTAGGTCTGCTCAGTGCCTGCGGCAACGGCAGTGCAAGCTCTGAAAAGACCAAGGCCGCCGGCGCCGGTGCCAATATCGAAGACCTCTACAACATCAACGCTCAGGACGTGAACAGCCTGAAGAAGGGCGGCATCCTGCGCCTGCCCGCCGGATCTATTGGTCCGAACTTCAACTTCTACACGCAGAGCGGTAACACCAGCGATAACGTCAACGTTATGAGCACCATCAGCCAGGCTGGAATGTGGAACCTCGACTTTGACGGTACCTACAAGCTGAACACTGACTTCGCTGTCTCCTTCGAGCACAGCAAGAAGGACGACAAGATTCAGGTTGCCGTCAAGCTCAACCCCAAAGCTGTCTTCAATGATGGCACCCCTATCACCTACAAGGCGCTCCAGTCCACCTGGAACATCTTCAAGAGCCTGGATAATGGCTACAACATTGTCTCCAGCGGCATCTACGAATTCGTTGAATCTGTAGAAAAGGGCGACGATGACTACAGTGCAACCGTCACTTTCTCCAAGCCCTACTACCCGCTGCAGAGCCTCTTCTCTGAGATCCTGCACCCCGCGCTGGAAGACGTCGAGCTCTTCAATAATGGCTTTGTGGATGCACCTCACCCCGAGTACTGGGCTGGTCCCTTCACCCTGGCGGATAAGGGCTGGGACTCCACCGCAAAGACCTTCAGTGTCGTGCCCAACGACAAGTGGTGGGGCACCAAGCCCCTGCTGGACAAGATCGTCTTTACCCAGATGGAGTCCAGTGCTGCACGTGCCGCGTTCAAGAATGATGAAATCGACGCTATCGGTGCGAGCACCTCCTCCACCTATGCCGAGGTGAAGAACATTGCGGGTACCGAACTGCGTAAGGGTACCCGCCTCTACGCGGGCGGTCTGGATATTAATCCCCGCCGCGTCAAGGACGCTGCCCTGCGTAAGGCGATCTTCGTTGGCACCAACCGTGAAGCACTCGCGAAGATTCAGTTCCAGGGTCTGCCCTACGAGGAAACCATTCCCGGTTCGATGATTCACATGCCCTTCTCGCCCTACTACCAGGATTCTTACCCGACCCCGAATAATAGTGTTTCGGAGGCGCAGAAGATTCTGGAGACTGCCGGCTACACCAAGAACGGCGACTACTACGAGAAGGACGGCACGAAGGCTGGCTGCGCTGTGGTGGTCTTTGGTGATGATCCGACCACCAAGGGTAAGGCTCAGACCTTCACTCAGCAGATGAAGGATGTCGGTATCGAGATTCGGATTGATCAGCACTCCGATAGTGAGTTCGCCACCATTCTGGGCAACTGGGACTACGATATTTCCTTCAGCGGCTACTCGGTCTCTGCTGACGCAACCGAGGGTACCAAGCAGTTCTACTACTCCGAGAACAATGAAGGTATCGGCAGCAAGGAAATTGACGCCCTGATTGATGCCATGACTCTCATTGAAGATGACAAGGAACGTAACCTTGCCTGCAACGAGATTGAGAAGAAGCACATGGCTGAGTTTGCCTTCCTGGGTACCATTACGAACGGTCCTGACTTCGTGATGGTCAAGAAGAATCTGGCTAACTACGGTCCGCGCCTGTACAAGTCGATGGACTGGACTGCTGTGGGCTGGATGAACTCCTAAAAGACGCCTGTTGTGTGAGCGGGTCGAATGCGTATGTGCGCGTTCGGCCCGCTTTGCTGTGCCCGCTGACTATTTCTGGAGGTGGGGGAGGGAGTGTCACTCGAAGGGTGGTGGGGTTGTGCCGACATGGATTTAGGCTCGGTGTCTTAGAGCCGGGCGTAATAATTAAGAAATATTTATCGTGTTGCACACTTGTAGTGATGCGTGTGGTGTGCACTACTAAAAATAATAAATGTGGCTTAGAACATAGCTTTAGGTCACATTATTTTGCATGGCTTGACCTGCCCGCCCATCACCGCAGATGGCAGGTGTTCCTGTAGGCGGAAACCCCGCCTCCAGAGCACGCGAGCCACCCACTCTACACTGCCAAACACTGCATCAACGCAGTCCACACCCACAAGGAGCCCGTCATGAGCCCCCACCCCACCCCCTCCCTCTCCGGATTCAACCCGATCATGAGCCGCCGCGTACTGTTCGGCGGCGCAACCGCCGTCGCTGCTGCCGGCGTACTGAGCGCTTGTGGCTCCTCGTCCTCCAAGACCGAGCACAAGGCAAGCGAAACCCCGTTCTATGAAATCAACGAGCAGGATCCCTCGAAGCTCAAGCAGGGCGGTACCCTGAACCTGAGCACTTACTCCCTCGGTCCGGACTTCAACCGCTTCTCCCAGAACGGCTCGAGCACCTCCGTCTCCGAAACCATGGGCGTTATCGCCGGTGCCGGCATCTGGCGCAGCACCTTCAAGGGCGAAGATGAGATTGACCCCAACTACTGCCTCGGCTTCGAAGCTAAGGAAGTAGACGGCAAGATTACCGCAGAGGTTCGCCTGAACCCCAAGGCAGTCTTCAATGACGGCACCCCCATCGACATCGACGCTCTCAAGGCAACCTGGCAGATTCAGCGCGATCCCGACGGCGAATACAAGATTGCCGCGGCAGGTATCTACGAATTCATCGAAAGCGTTGAAGCTATCGACGGCGACCGCTACCACGCACGCGTTGTCCTCAAGACCGCGCACAACCCCGTCAAGGGCCTGCTCTTCACGGGCATTCTGCACCCGGCGATGCTCGACGTAAACCTCTTCAACGAAGGCTTCGTCGACAACCCCCACCCCGAGCTCGGTTGCGGCCCCTTCACCCTGGCACCCAACGGCTGGAACTCCTCCGAGAAGACCTTCACCGCAGTCCCCAACGACAAGTGGTGGGGTGAGAAGCCCAAGCTGGACCGCATCGTCGTGCGTGAAATGGCAGACGCCGCAGCTCGCGCCGCCTACAAGAACGGCGAGCTGGACGTCGTCGACTCACGTACCCTCAGCGCCTACAACGAGATGAAGGACGTTGCGAACTCTGAAATCCGCCGCGGTCGCCGCCTCTTCGCTGGCGGCATGAACCTGAACGCACAGCACATCACCGATGTTGCTGTCCGTAAGGCAATCTTCCTGGGTATTGACCGTGGTGCTCTGGCAAAGATTCGCTTCCAGGGTCTGCCCTACGAAGAAGAAGTTCCCGGCTCGATGCTTCTGTTGGGTTCCTCCCCGCACTACCATGACAACTACCCGGCACGTAACCCGGAGGAAGCACGCAAGGTCCTGGAGAAGGCAGGCTACACCAAGTCCGGCGACTTCTACGCGAAGGACGGCAAGACCATCACCCTGAAGCTGACCACCTTCGGTGATGACGCCACCACCAAGGGCCAGGCTCAGACCTTCATTCAGAGCATGAAGGAAATCGGCATCAACTTCGAGCTCGATTCGCGTGCACAGTCCGAATTCTCGAAGGTTGTTGGTAACCGCGAGTACGACGTGAGCATTTCGGGCTTCGGCGTGGGCTCCGAGCCGACCAGTGCTGCCGAGTACTTCTACCACTCCAAGAACTGGAACGGCGTCGGCACCCCCGAAATCGACGCTATGGTCGACGAGATGGTCACCATCCTCGACGACGCTAAGCGCGCCGAGAAGTGCAACGAGATTGAGAAGAAGCACATGAGCGAGGTTTGCCTCTTCATTCCCTTCCTCAATGGTCCGGACTTCAAGGCATGCCGCCCGAAGCTCGCTAACTACGGTGCGTTCCTCTTCAAGAGCAACGACTGGTCCTCGGTTGGCTGGATGGCATAAGCCGCAGTTTTAGGCTCCCCGCCCCTATACGTTTTCGCAGTGTCGTATGGGGGTGGGGAGCTTTTTCTTTTGGAAGGTGCAGGACGCTTTGGCTACCCATCGATGTGCTTTTAACCTGTAACGATTCTCAAAGCATCGGATGTGACGCGCTCGCACGCCAATGCGACATAATATTTCATTTTTTAGTTTTCACACGCAGCTTCCGCGTGATGATGCGGGTTTAGGTGCTGAACCTGTGATTTTTAGACGGTGTATAGTCCTTCCAGAGCCTGGAATGTGGTCTGCATCGCTTCTTTTGGGGGTATACTGTGTTTCAATCACAAATAATGTGGGGGCTCTCACAGAGGCTGTCGGCAGGGGCTTTGTCGCCACTGTACAAATGGATGCACAATATCATGCACCGCACGATGCACGCCTAAGCCCTCCGGTATGAGGAGAACACATGACTCATCTGCGTATTAACCGCCGTACACTGCTGACCGGCACCGTTGCCCTGGGTACCGTCGGACTGCTCGCTGCCTGCGGTGGCGGCTCTGACAAGAAGATCAGCGGCAAGGCTGCATCAAGCACCGAGGAAATCGTCAAGAACCTCGAAATCAATAAGCAGGACCGCTCCTCCCTCAAGCAGGGTGGTGAGTTCCGTGCTAGCGTCTCCGCGATCGGCCCGAACTTCAACATTCTGACCCAGAGCGGCTACACCACCGAGAACCTCGCCGCATTCGGTGGCGCCTGCAACATCCCCTCCGCTATCGGCTTCACCTCCCTGAGCCCCGCTGGCGAATACAGCCTCAATGGCGACTACGTCAGCGACTACAAGGCTGAGACTGTTGACGGTGTTCAGACCATTACCTTCAAGCTCAACTCTAAGGCTGTCTTCAACGACGGCACCCCGGTTGATGTTGAGGCAATCCGCGCCGCGTGGACCGTCTACCGTAACCCCGAGGACGGCTACAACGTCACCCCCGCTCCCTTCTGGCAGCAGGTGGCGTCCATCGACCCCGTGGATGGCGATAAGACCCGCGTCAAGATTGTGATGTCCAAGCCCCTGTACCCTGCCGAAACCCTCGGTCTGCTCGGTGTGCACCCCGCACTGACCGACAAGGAGCTTTTCAACAACGGCTTCGTGAACAAGCCCCTGGACCAGTACTGGTCCGGTCCCTTCAAGGTCGGCGAGTGGAACTCTTCGGCTAAGACCCTCACCCTTGTGTCCAACGACAAGTGGTGGGGCGAGAAGCCGCTGCTGGACCGCATCATCTGGCGCGAAATGGGCGACGAAGCAGAGCGCGCAGCATTCAAGAACGGCGAGCTGGACAGCATCGGCTTCGCTGGTCTGGCAACCTACAACGCCGTCAAGGACCAGCCCGGTATTCAGATTCGTACCGGCCAGAGCCTCGGCGTCATCAACCTGCAGTTCAACCCGACCCGCGTGACCGACACCGCCCTGCGCCGTGCAGTCTTCGCTGCGGTTAACCGCTCTCAGCTGGCTAAGGTCAAGTTCGGCCAGATCAACTGGGAAGAGCCCCTGACCGGCTCCCTGATTGCTATGCCCTTCCAGAAGGGCTACCAGGACAACATGCCGTCCAACCCCGGCCCCGAGGCTGCGGCAAAGATCCTGGAAGCAGCAGGCTACTCCAAGTCCGGCGACTACTACGCCAAGGACGGCAAGACTGCAGGCTTCTCCATCACCTACTTCGGTTCGGACGCAACCTCCCTGGCTCAGTTCCAGAACCTCGAGCAGCAGCTCAAGGCAGCAGGTATTAAGCTCGAGCAGGACAACCAGCCGCAGTCCCAGTTCAACTCCGTGATGGGCTCGAAGCAGTACGACTGCGCCTTCTCCGGTTGGGGCATTGGTGCTGACCCCGCAGACAGCGTTCAGTACTTCTACACCAGCGAAATCAACGAGGGTGTGGGCGATCCTGAACTGGATAAGTACATCGCGTCCATTTACGAGAAGGAATCCCGCGATGAGCAGCTGAAGATGGCTGCTGAGGCTGAGAAGCAGCACATGGAGAAGGTCGCTATTTACTTCCCCTACGCTAACGGCCCCAGCTACGTAGCTGTGAAGGAGAAGCTGGCTAACTACGGTCCTTCCCTCTTCGCAACCAGCTACACCGACCCCAAGCGCTGGGTCAATGTGGGTTGGCAGAACTAAAGCCACAGGTTAATTTTCTGGATTCCCATTCGGTGGTTTCTGAATTTTCGGAGGTGCCGGCATAAGGCTCCAGAAGGGTAAAGTCCCGCGGTATTCCGCCTCAGAGGCGGGGTGCTGCGGGACTTTTCTCTGTTTTTGACGGGTAGTTCTGTAACGGGGTGGTTTCGGGAATTAAGTGAAATATTTTCCCTGAAACGGTGAACTGGGTCATAGTGCGTGGGAAATGTGTGTATACTATTGCCAATGCAAAATGTGTGTGCTGTCACAAAGGTGTGCGGGTTGTGTTCCCCCGCGTACAGCAAAGCAGCATCCCACCTAACTGAGGAAAACTAATGACCACTTTCACTCTCAACCGTCGTACCCTGCTCACCGGCACCGTCGCCCTGGGCACCGTCGGCCTGCTCGCAGCCTGCGGCGGTAACTCCTCCAAGAACGAGAATAGCGCTCTCTCCGCTGGTGACGACCTGTCCAAGGCAGTCTCCTACAACGAGAAGGACCGCTCCGCTCTCAAGGACGGCGGCGAGCTGCGACTGAGCGCAGACGGCATCGGCCCGAACTTCAACATCCTCAACACCAACGGCTACACCGCAGGTAACCTGAACATTCAGGCGGCAATTAACTCCTCATTCACCGGCGGCTACTACGCTGACTTCCGCGGCGAAGGCCACATGAACGAGGACTACGTCACCGAATACAAGGCGCAGACCGTTGACGGCGTGCAGACCGTTACCTTCAAGATCAACCCGAAGGCAGTCTTCAACGACGGCACTCCCATCGACGTGAACGCCGTCAAGAGCTACCAGACCATCTACACTGCCGCGGCATCCGGTTCGGACTACCAGATTACCCCTTCACCCATCTGGGAACAGGTCGCAAGCGTCGAGGCAGTGGACGGCGATACCCGCCACGTGAAGGTCACGATGTCCAAGCCCTGGTACCCCATCGAAGGTAGCTTCACCTCCTTCCTGCACCCGGCATTCGTCGACGTCGCATTCTTCAACGACGGCATGAACGGCAAGCCCCTGGACAAGTACTGGGCAGGACCCTTCAAGGTCAGCGAATGGGATGCCTCCGGCAAGGTCCTCACCGTTGTCCGCAACGAGAAGTGGTGGGGCACCAAGCCTCTGCTCGAGCGCATCACCTGGCGTGAAATGAGCTCCCAGGCAGAGCAGGCAGCATTCAAGAACAACGAAATCGACTACGCTGACGCAAGCACCCTCAGCTCCTACAACGAGCTCTCCACCGTCGCCAACGTCGACATCCGCAAGGGTAGCGCACTGGCCGTGGGCAACTACGAAATCAACCCCGAAAAGATGCCCCTGCCCGTACGCCGCGCATTCGTTGCAGCCCTGAACCGTGACCAGCTGCTGAAGCTGCGCTACGAGAAGCTCGGCTGGAAGGAAAACCTGCCCGGCTCCATGTGCATGCTGCCCATGCAGGAAGGCTACCAGGACAACTACCCGACCAAGCTCGGCAAGGACGTCGCCACCAAGATCCTCGAAGATGCAGGCTACACCAAGAACGGCGACTACTACGAGAAGGACGGCGTTAAGGCTTCCTACCCGGTGACCACCTTCGGTACCGACCCGGTCGTCAGCTCCACCGCACAGTTCCTCACCCAGCAGATGAAGGAAATCGGTATCGAGCTGAGCATCGACAACCACGGTGCATCCGAAATGGCAAGCATCATCTCCGCGAAGAACTTCACCATCAAGAGCGGCGGTTACGGCATCACCACCTCCCCGGTGGATGCAGCGAACTACTTCTACATCTCCGAGACCAACAACGGTCACGGTAAGGAACTGGACTCGCTGGCAGCAACCATGATGTCCACCGAGGACCCGAAGGAACAGCTCAAGATCATGAACGAGCTGGAGAAGCGCCACCTGGACGAGGTCGCAATCTACGTCCCGACCAACAACGGTCCCAACTTCAAGGCATGCCGTAAGGGTCTGGCGAACTACGGCCCCATGCTCTTCGGTCTGCCCTACTACAACCCGAACGTATGGATCAACGTCGGTTGGGAAAAGTAAAAATCTTAAGCGCTGAGCACAGCTCACACGCCCTATAAGGGCAAAAGCGCTACTGCGGCGTGTTACAAAAGGATTAAAACCTCCTGTAGCACGCCGCTTTTCCATGCCCTAGAGAGCAGCAAGGATATACTTAAAAACAAATGTGGGCATTCTGCCCACCCCGGCAGAGACTGTCCTCCCGCCGGGTTGGAGTGCCGGTACGCACCGTTCGCATACCGCCTCCACAACACTGCGAATACTCTAGGAGAAATTCCATGAAGAGCATGTCTGTCTCTCGCCGTACCCTCCTGACCGGCACCGTTGCCCTCGGCACCGTCGGTCTGCTGGCTGCCTGCGGCGGCTCAAAGGAAAAGGTTGGCGGTAGCGCCGCTAACAATGCTGAAGATATTCTGAAGAACCTTCAGGTCAACAAGCAGGACCGTTCCTCCCTCAAGAAGGGCGGCACCCTGACCCTCGCGGCTACCGCCCTGGGCCCGAACTTCAACCTGCAGACCCAGAGCGGCTACACCTCCAGCAACCTGGACGCACTGGCACCCTGCAACATCCCCGCAGTCATGGGTTTCTACACCATGAGCCCCGAAGGCGAAGGTACCCTCAACCCCGAGTTCTGCACCGAGCACAAGACCGAGACCGTCGATGGCGTGCAGACCGCGACCTTCAAGATCAACCCCAAGGCTGTCTTCAATGACGGCACCCCCATGGACGTGAACGCTGTTCGCGCCGTGTGGAAGGTCTACCGCGCAACCACCGACAACCCCTACCACATCACCGACAACACCATGTGGCAGCAGGTTGAGAGCATCGAGGCTGTGGACGGCGACAACTTCCACGTCAAGGTCACCATGAAGGCTCCGTATTACCCCTCCGAAGGTCTGTGCGCCTTCGCAATCCACCCCGCACTGGAAGACGTCAACCTCTTCAACGAAGGCTTCGTTGACAAGCCCCTCGACCAGTACTGGGCAGGTCCCTTCAAGGTTGGCGAGTGGAACTCCTCCCAGAAGGTTCTCACCCTGGTCAAGAACGACAAGTGGTGGGGCGAGAAGCCGGTGCTGGACCGCATCATCTGGCGTCAGATGGACTCCGAAGCAATCCGTGCAAGCTTCAAGAACGGCGAACTGGATGCCTTCACCTTTGTGGGTGCAACCAGCTACAACGCTGTGAAGGGCCAGGCAGGCACCGAGATTCGCCAGAGCCAGAACACCAACGTTAACATCATTCAGCTGAACCCCAAGCGCATTGAGGACCTGGCACTGCGCCGCGCAATCCTTGCTTCTGTGGACCGCGAGCAGATCGCCAAGGCATACTTCTCGCAGCTCGGCTGGACCGAGCCGCTGCCCGGCTCCATCATCGCAATGCCGTTCCAGAAGGGTTACCAGAACAACTACGCTGGTGACACCGGTGCACAGGCAGCTGGCAAGATTCTGGAGGCCGCAGGCTACTCCAAGTCCGGCGACTACTACGCTAAGGACGGCAAGGTTGCTGGCTTCGCCCTGACCTCCTTCGGTTCCGAGGCTGTCTACCAGGCGGTCTACCAGATTCTGGAGCAGCAGCTGAAGTCCGCAGGTATCCGCCTGAGCGCTGACAACCAGCCGCAGTCGAACTCCAACTCCGTGCTCGGCCAGAAGAGCTACGAAGCAATCTTCACCGGTTGGGGCGTTCTGCCCGACCTGGCTTCCTCGGCACCCTACTTCTTCACCACCGAGGTGTTCGGAGTCGGTGACCCCGAAGTTGATAAGCTCATCGAGAAGCTGCAGAACACCGAGAAGGAAGACGAGCGCATCAAGATCGCTAACGAGGCGGAGAAGCTCTACTACGAGAAGGTCGCAGTGTACCTGCCCTACGCAAACGGCCCGATGTACGCCGCTGTGAAGGCAAAGGTCGCGAACTACGGTCCGTCCCTGTTCAAGCAGAGCTACACCAGCGCTGACTACTGGGTCAACGTTGGCTGGCAGGAATAGAGTCGGCGAAAGTAATACCGCTTTCGGTAATGCTTTAGCCGTCCTATAGGACTCGAAATCCCGGGTACTCTCATACGAGAGTGCCCGGGATTTTGCTGTGTCCTCTAAATTTTTGTGCCCTCTAAGTTGCTGTTCCCTCTAAGGTTCTGTGTCCTCTAAAGGATATGTAATTACAAAAACGAAGGGGGAGGGGAACGCCGCCCTAACCGGCTGCTACCACTCGCCCATGTACAGGGCGCGCTCCTGCAGATACCTCAGCAGGTTCGGGTTCTGCCGCAGGTAGAAGATGCGGTAAATGCCGCCTCCAGCAACGATAAAAGCCAGCGGGAAACCCAAAATCACGAGCACACGGCTCATATTGGCGGACAGGTCAAAAGGATCACCGCTGGTTGCCACCAGCACAATCCAGAAAGAATAGCCCACGCAGGCCAGCACAGTACCCCACATGCCGCGCACCAGCCAACTCACCAGAGTCACCGCAATGACCCACGCCAGCGCCAAGGTGAACTGGTGCCGCTCCGCCTGCGCCCAAGGGAGCGCCCCCACGTAAATAATTGCGGGGATGCCCAGGTACCCGGGGATATTCAGCGAAGCAAGAATGTTCACACAAAAATAGCCCAAGAAAATAGCGCTCAACGACGAGGACAGGAACAGGTGCAGGGGAATCATTCCGTCGCCGCTATAGGCTGCGGTGGGGCCCGCGTACACGGTTTCAAACATGAGGGTCAGCGGAGTCATCATGTACTCGATCCAGACGACCAGCGCAAAGGCACCGAAAATACCGAGAGTTTGCATGAGCGCAATCAACCGTGAACGCGCATCGTGAGGTATCGTGAAGCTCTGGCCCTTCGCCTTGACGCCGCAGAGGTGAACGATAGCCACCATTGCCGCGATGCACAGTACCCAGCGCAAGAGGACCCCCGGCAGCTCAGGAAGACCTCCATAAGCCCCCGTGGCGGGGTCACCCCATGCTCCGGGAGCAGTGTAATGGCTTGAGTACCCTCGGGGAGGTGGGTGGAGGAAGCAAGCCGGTGCGGCTCGTAGATAACCCACCACAGAAGGCACGCTGGAATCAGCGCGGAGAGCTTACGCAGTAGAACCGGGAACGGCGCGGACTCATAGACGAGCGCCTCAAGATTGAGCCGGCGCATCAGCCGCCGAAAAGGAGAAAGAGCGCGTAGCTCTTCTTGCTGCTCTTCCCACACCCTAGTATCAGAAGACACCCCAGTATCAGAAGACACCCCAGTATCAGAAGACACCCCAGTATCAGAAGACATCATCCTAGCATCAGAAGACATCATCGTACTCCCTATCACTTGAGAACTTCCTTGTTGAGCTTATTATCACACTAGCAGAAATACCCCCCCCGGCTAGTGGATACGCCCAAGCAAACCCTGCCCAAAAAATCAGTGCCCAAAGAACCCGCGCCCAAAGAATCAGCGCATAAGGGAAACAGGGCATAAGGAAAGGGGCCCCACCACAATGGTGGGGCCCCTTAGAGCCTATAAAGGGAACTACTTAGTGGTCACCTTCAGGACAGTGCTCAGGTTCTGGTGAGCAACGCCCGGCAGACCCTTAACCTCAGCGAACTTGCGGGTGTTGGTCACAATCACCGGGGTAATCAGCGGGTAACCCGCCTCCTTGATAACCTCAGGATCGAACTCAATCAGAGCGTCGCCAGCAGCAACAACATCGCCCTTAGCAACCTTCACGCTGAAGCCCTTACCGTCCAGGTTCACGGTATCCAGACCAACGTGAATCAGCAGCTCAATGCCGTTCTCCAGCTTCAGACCCACAGCGTGGCCCGAGGGGTAGGTTGCAGCAACCTTACCGGCTGCGGGAGCAACAACAGTGGTACCGGTCGGCTCAATCGCCACACCCTCGCCCAGCTTGCCTGCAGCGAAAATCGGGTCCGGAACATCAGACAGAGCAACAGCAGTACCCTCAATCGGAGCGTGCAGCTCAATGACCTCACCAGCGGAAGCAGCGGGTGCAGCAGCGGCGGTCGCAGTAGCGGCAGCAGCCGGAGCAGCCTTAGCGGCAACAGCCTCAGCCTTAGGAGCGGCCTCAGCATCCTCAGCCTTACGCTCCGCAGCGTGCCTTACAGCGTCAGCCTTCGACTCGTAACCGAACAGCAGAACACCGGTCATAGCGCCGAAGAACGCAATAGCCAGACCAATCACGTACAGGTACGAGGGCTGCATAGCCGGAATCGACAGCAGCGAAGTGAACGCGAACGCGTAGGACTTAACGCCCAGGAAGGAAATGGTAGCGCCACCAATAACAGCGGGAACCAGAATAATCGGGATCACGCGCTTGTAGCGGAGCACAACACCGTACAGGGACGGCTCAGAAATACCACCGAGCAGACCGGACATCGACGCACCAACAGCGGTCTGGCGCAGCTCGCGGTCGTGCTTAGCCTTAATAGCCACACCGGTCACAACACCGAACACAGCGAAGTTGTATGCACCCATGGGGGACTGAATGAAGTCAGTACCCATGGTCTGCAGGTTGTTAATCATGACAGCGTTCAGCGGCCAGTGCAGACCCAGCGGAACCATGAACAGGTACAGGCCAGCAATCAGAGCACCAACCAGAGCCGGAGCCTGGTCGTTAACCATCTTCAGGAAGTCAGAGATGCCCATAGCAACACCGATACCGATGGGGCCAACCAGGAACGCGGTCACCGGAACCAGAACGATGACCGAAATCATCGGCACGAACACCATCTGCAGCATCGAAGGAATAACCTTCTTCAGGAAGCGCTCAAACGGAGCCAGCAGAGCAACAGCCAGCAGCGGGGGGAAGACCTGACCGGTGTAGCTGAATGCGTACAGCGGCAGATCCATACCGAAGAACGGAACGTTCAGAATCTTAGTGGCGGGGTCAGCAAGAGCAGTCAAATCGGTGAAGGTACCGGTCATCAGTGCAGCGGGGATAGCCGCACCAACCCACATGTTCGCGCCCAGACGCTTAGCAGCGGTAGCACCCAGCATGATAGGCATGAAGTTCAGAACCGACAGCGAAGCAGCCTTCAGGATGTACCAGAAAGCAAACTGCTGCATCCACTGGGTGTTCAGCGCCTTAGCAGCCTCGGGGTCAGCCACACGAGCACCGTTAATGATGTCAATGTTCACGCTCTGACCGGTCAAGTCAGTGTACTGGCCGAAGAAGCCCAGCTGCTGCAGGAACACAATCAGGGTCAGAATCATCGAGGTACCCAGAAGTGCCCACAGCAGAGGACGGAAGGAGTCAGACAGAACGTCGAAGACGTTGGTAAGCCAGCCAGACTTCTTGCCTCCAGCCTCAACCTTGGTGTCACCCTCAGCGTGGCCGGACATAGAAGGCAGAGCGTTGATCTCGTTGTACACAGCCTCAACGCGATCGCCCAGAACAACCTGAGTCTGGCCGGACTGCTCAATCACAGAGAGAACGCCGGGCAGGCCCTCAATCTTCTTGTTCTGCACTGCATCGTTAGACACAGGAGTGACACGAAGGCGGGTTGCACAGTGAGTAATGTGCGCGATGTTCTCGGGGCCACCCAGGCCGTCAAGAATCTTCTCGCCAAGTTCGCGGTTATTCACGATACTTCCTTAGATATGCGGTCAATGTCTATGCGGTTGTTGCCGGAGGCTGTGCCTACCTGACGTTGCGGTAGCCGAAAAAGCCCCGGAAAACACGTCCAGAAAACACAAAAGACCCGAGTCTCTCGACCACCGGAAGCACTACACTCGTGCCCACTATGGAGCTTCGGTACAGCAAATAGAGGGGATTCTCGGCAGATATATGCTGCCGTCCCATACGGTGTTGAGTAACTCAGGTCTTGCCTGCCAAACCAGTAACAACCCTGAAGAAGGTTTCCCTTCTCAAATAGTTCCCTGTAACTCTAAGGGTTTTCCCAGGTTAAGAGCAAGGTGAGAGGCAAAAGCTATCAGAAGCTGTTAAATGTTTCACCCAAGTGATAGCTGAGACACACCTTTGGTGCTGCTAGTAGGAGTACTCCGGCTGGTTCCGGAACACTACGGAGGGGATGCTTGCGAAGACACGAAAGGGCCCCGCATCCACAGGATACGGGGCCCACACGCTACCGAAGCAGCTACCTTTCCGACTAACTACTTAGCCGGGAAGAAATTCAGCGGAGCAACCTCCAGCTCAGGGTAATTACGCTTCTGCCAACGGCGGTTACGATGCGCATTCACCTCAATCAGCGCGGCACCCAGAACACCGGCACCCAGAGCCGTCCACAGCAGATGCGGAAGCACAGTAACGAACTGGTGGTACTCCACCAGAATCGGCACGAACAACGCCGCGAAGAACACCGCCAGCAACGCACCAAACAGCAGAACACGAGCACGGTTGAACGGGCGAGCCACCGCAGCCAAGTTCCACAGACCCATCATCACCAGGGTGATGAACGAAGCCGTCTGAACCTGACGGATATCCTCAACACCCATGCCGCGAGCCGTGAACGTCACCGCCAACAGCATCGCAACCACAATAATTGAGTTCGGAACCGTGTAATTCAGCACGCGACGCAAGAAGCCCGGCACGTAACGGCGCGAATTCGGCAACAGAGTCAACGCGAAGGACGACGCACCCACAATCAAGAAGTCAGCAGTCGAGTACTGACGCGGCAAGAACGGGAAGGTCAAACCGAAAATACTGAACAGAACACCCAGAAGAATCGCGAAACCAGTCTTCGTCAAGAACAGGTTTGCCACCATCTCAATGTTCGTAATGACCTGACGGCCCTGCTCCAACGCAGCCGGCAGGGACGAGAACTTACCGTCCAGAAGAACCAGGCGAGAAACAGCCTTCGTTGCCGGAGCAGCGTTACCCATCGCAATACCCAAGCTTGCATGCTTAAGCGCCAGAGCGTCATTAATGCCGTCACCGGTCATCGCCACCACATGGCCGCGCTCCTTCAGGGCAATCACCATGTTCTTCTTCTGCTCGGGCGACACACGACCGAAAATATTGTGAGTAGCCGCAGCCTCAGCAAGCTCCGGACCGTCCTCAGGCAGAGTCGACGCATCAACCGCACCCGCAGACGTATCCATGCCCGCAGTCTTCGCAGCCGCAGCCACAGTGAACGGGTTATCACCCGAGAAGACCTTCAGAGTCACACCCTGACGGTGGAAATACTCCACAATTTCAGGCGCATCCGCACGCACATTCTCACGGAAAATCACGAACAGAACCGGGGCAGCATCCGACGGGATCTTCTGGATCGGCTCATCCTTCTCATTGCGAACCACCGCAGAGGCATGCGCCAAAACCATCGTGCGCAGACCCAGTGCCGCCAGCTCAGCGGCACGCTCACGCTCAGCGCTACCCTTGGCGAGAAGCGCCTCCGGAGCGCCCAGAAGCCACGCACCCGAATCCTTAAACTCAATCGCGCTAAAACGCAGAGCCGACGAGAACGGCACAATACCGCTTACCGACGCCGAGGAAGCATCCGGGAAGCCACCGGTCAGAGCCGCAGCGGTCGGGTTCGCGTTCTCATCGTGACCAAACCACGCCAGCGCCTCATTCCAGCCGGTCGGCAGGGAGGCACGCCAGGAGGTGTTTTCGGCAGAGTCGACGTCGGGGCCCTCAGCCACCGCCTCGGTGGTCAGCGGGCGCACCGAATCAAAAATCACGCCACCCTCAGTCAGGGTGCCGGTCTTATCGAAGCAGACCACATCCACACGAGCCAGAACCTCAACCGCAGGCTGCTCCTGCACCAGGATGTTGTGCTTACGACCCAGCGCCACAGCCGCCGCCGCAAACGCCAGAGTAGTCATCAGCGCCAAACCCTGCGGAATCATCGAAGCAACCGAGGACACCACAGCAATAGAAACCTGCTCCCACAGGTGGTTCTGCTGCACGGTCTCCAGGCCACCAGCCGCCTGAATCTGGCCCCACGACACCACAGGAATAATGACCGCAAGACCCACCGTAATCCAGCGGACCACACGGTTCAGCGCATCACGCAGCTCAGACTGAATACGCGAGAACTGGCGCGCCTCATCAGAAATCTTACTTGCACGAGAATTCGCACCCACGTGAGAGAGTAGGACGCGGCCGGTACCACCCAGCACACTCGACGCCGACAGCACCATATCGCCGGGGCGCTTAGCAATCGGGTCGTTCTCACCGGTCAGCAGGGATTCATCCAGCTCCAAAGAATCGGAGGTGAGCACAACAGCGTCCGCAGGAACCTGATCGCCGCGCTTGAGGATGACAACGTCACCCTCAACCAGCTGCTCCATCGGAACCTCAACGCTCTTACCGTCACGCACGGCAGTAGCGGGGGAGCGATCCAGCAGGGAGATACGGTCCAGCTCAAGCTTCGCCTTGTACTCCTGCACAAAACCAATCACCACGTTAGCAATCACGGCTCCCAGGAAGAGCAAATCAGCCCAACGCTGGTACGCAATCACCACAGCGCCACAGGCACCCAACACAAAGTTGAAGACCGTGAACAGGTGCGCACGCATAATGCTCCACAGCGTGCGAGAAGACTTATTGTTCTGGGTATTGACCCTACCCTCAGCAGTCAGGCGAGCAACATCATCGCTGCTCAAACCGTGCTGGGCAATATCGAAAGATCCGCTATGCGGTGTTTCAGAATATTCGGGAATGTAGCCGGCAACGGCAGACGTCGCCGTTTTCTGCTGAGGATCCATGCAGGGGTCTCTTTCTCGAATGGATGGAATACTGAACTGAATAGAGTTCAGTATTGCGGACACTACCTTTCAGTGTATCCGTGCAGAAGGGGATAAAGATAATCTCCGCCCTGGAATGAGCCGATATTTCAGTCATTCCAGAACGGAGATTTAATATATGCGAATGCTGGCATATTTTGAGGTAGAAAGTGTATGCGGGACAGTTCGCTAACGCCCCCTAGAATCAGCACGATAGCAGAATCAACGCACCAACAGAGTTAGCGCGCTGGCAGAATCAGCGCTCGGGCAGAATCAACAAACGATTCGTCACTGGATGCTTCAACACCTCAATCGGATGCTGATACACCTCAGACAACAACTCCGCCGAACACACCTGCTCAGGGGCGCCCGAAGCAACCACCTCACCACCACGCAACAACACCATACGGTCAGAATACGCAGCCGCCACATCCAGATCATGAAGCACCGCCAGCACCGCAGCACCCTCAGCAGCCAACTCACGGCTCACCCGCAGCGTCTGCTCCTGATGCGTAATGTCCAGAGCCGCAGTCGGCTCATCCAAAAGAATCAGCGGAGTCTGCTGAGCAAACACACGCGCCAAATGCGCACGACCACTCTCACCACCGGACAGAGTCGTAATATCACGATCCGACAAATGAGTCACCGACGTACGCTCCATCATCGAAGCAACCACGGCGTCATCCTCTTCAGCGCGCTCCGTACCCTTCCACGGGGTGCGGCCCATCTGAACCACCTCATGCACCGTGTACGAAAACGCCACATTCAACTTCTGCAACAGCATCGCACGCTGACGCGCCATCTGACGGGCAGGAATCGAACCCAGAGGGGTGCCATCCAACAGAATCTCACCGCTACTGGGCGCAATATCACCAGCAATCACACCCAACAGAGTCGACTTACCGGCACCATTAGGGCCAATCAGCGACACAACCTCGCCCGCAGCAACAGACAGAGACACATCATTCAAAATCTGACGCCCACCAGCGTTAAAACACACACCGGACAGGCTCAACAACTCACTCACGAAGCACCTCCGCCCTGGCCCAGGGAACGACGCAACAACACGAAGAACGTCGGGCCGCCCACCAAAGCCGTAAAAATACCAATCGGCAAATCAGCAAAAGGAACCAGCGTACGCGCACCCAAATCAGACAGCGCAATCAACAGGGCGCCACCCAATGCTGAAGCCGGCAACAACACACGATTCGACGGACCCAAAATCATGCGCAACAGGTGAGGAATAATCAGACCAATAAACGCGATAATGCCCGCATACGCCACCGCAGCACCCGTCAACAAAGCCGTCGCCGCAATAGACACCGCACGCAGACGCTCCACGTTCACGCCCGAATGCTGCGCCGCACGCTCACCCAACGCCAGAACATCCAGCGAAGAAGCCATCACAAAACACGCCACCAAGCCGATCAGAATAACCGGCCACACGCTCGCCACAGCCTTCCATGTGGAACCGTTCAGCGAACCCATCTGCCAGAACACAATCTGATCGCGGCTCGTCGTATCAGCAATAAACATGAGGAACGCAATAATCGCATTCGCCACCGCGGTCACCGCAATACCCGTCAAAATCATCGACAGGACCTTCGCACGACCCGAAGAACGCGACAGGAAATACACCAGCGCAGTAGCCGCCAACGCACCCACAAACGCGAATGCAGGAGTCGTGAAAATACCGAAGAACTGCAGGTTCAACACAATCGACAAACACGCGCCAACCGCCGCACCCGAGGAAACACCAATCACGCCCGGCTCAGCCAACGGGTTACCAAACACCGACTGCATCACCGCACCGGAAGTACCCAAAGCGGCACCCACCAGCACGCCCAACAGCACACGTGGGAAACGGATATTCCACAGGGTGCTATCCGCCAGCTGCATCGCCGGGTTCTCCGGTGCAAGACCCAGGCGGCGGCCCACAGAAGCAACCACCTGATCAGTCGGGATATTGTACTGACCCAAACCCGCAGACAGCACCATCACAACGCACAGTGCCACCGCCAAAAACGTAAACGTCAGACCGGCACGACGCCGACGCGAAGCACGATAATCCTTCGCGCCCGCTGCACTCTTCACGGCTGCCACTACTGGGCTCCCGCAGGAGTCGAGTACGCAGCCTTAGCCAGCGACAGCAACACAGCCGGAGTATTCGGACCGTAAGACAGAATCTGGCCGTCGCCCATATCGATAATGCGCTTATTCTTGCCAGCAGTCGTCTCACCCACACCCGGGCGAGCCAAGAAACCATCCAAACCACCGGTGGACTTAATGCCGCCGCTCATGGTCAGAATGACGTCCGGGTTCAGCTTCACCAGCGCCTCGCTGGTCGCCGGAATAATGTTCGTCGCGTTCTGCTCAGACGCCACGTCCTTGCCGCCAATGGCCTGAATCAAATCATCAGCGCCCGAACCCTTACCGAGCACAAAGAACACGCCAGCGGTACCGCGCACGTACAAGAATGCGAACGACACCTGCTGTGCACCCTTCGGGGCGACGTCCTTGAGCACCTGCAGAGCATAATCCAGGTCCTTCTGCACGCGGGCAGCAACCTGCTCGCCCGCCTCCGGAACACCCAGCGCCTGCGCAACAGCCTTGAGCTGCGGAATGATCTTATCCATACGACGCTCATGATCGAAGACCACCACGGTCACGCCCGCAGCGCGCAACTGGTCCACAATCTCAATCGGGCCGTTGCTCTTATCCCACAGCACCAGGTCCGGGGAGGTCGCCAGAATCGCTTCAGCGTTCAGGTCATGACCGTTCTGGGTCACCAGCGGCAGGTGAGCCAGCGACTGCTCCGTCGAGGAGGTGACACGGCCAACCAGACGACCGCCCAGACCCAGCGCAATCATCTGCTGAGCCAGAGTGCCGTACAGGTCCAGTGCCAGCACACGGTCAGCGGACTTAACGGTCACCTCGGTGCCGTTGAAATCCTTGAACGTCACGGGGAAAGCCGGAGTGGGGGTATCGACCATCGGCTGAATTTCGGGGGTATCTGCGGCGCTATTGGGGCCGCGCAGAGCCTTCTGATCAGGGGCAATGGAAGAACGCAGCTGATCGGCAAGGTTCTCCAAAACGGTGCGGGTGCTCTGCTCATCCACCACAGCCTGCGAAGTGCTTGAAGAAGCGGCCGGGTTCTGAGTACCCACACCGCAAGAGCTCAGCAGAAAAGCGGAAGTGATGGAGAACGCTGCATACTTCATTGCATCGCGGCGGTTCAGGGCAGAAGAAGAAAGGGAAGAAAACATCGTCGTCTCACAGAAAAAAGGGAGTTAGAAAAACTGGGGTAGGCGCCGGGGTAAAACCTGGCACCTGAAGCGGGGGTGCAGTGAAAATCTGCACCCCCGCACGGACCGTGTCGGCTCACCGGTGAACCTCATGGTTGAGTTTCACGGGTGAGCCGACAGTGTGGGCATCCTCGTGAGGTGCCGTTATGCCTTCTTGCGGCGGCGAGTGTACACGACGGTACCCGCACCGGCTGCAACAGCGATGAAGCCTGCAACCAGGGTGCCCTCAACACCGGAGGCGCCGGTGGAAGCCAGAGGCTTGCCGGTGACCGGGTCGCAACCCTCACCCTCGTAGACGGTTTCGGACACGGTCTTGGTGCTGGTCTTCGCGCCGTTAATCGCCGCGGAGAAGCTCAGCGGAGCCATGTCCTTACCGGCGTCGTAGAAGCCAGCGAACGCCTTCGCACCCTCAGCGGTCAGGGTGGTTGCCGCACCGTTGACGCTCACAGCGTCAGAGGAGCTCTGCAGACCCGAAAGATCCACCTTCAGCAGTGCCACCTCACCATAGTTAGTTGCCTTGCCGGAGGGGTCATTGCTGTTCATGGTCGCGTAGAGAGTACCGGAATTGCCGTTAATCTCAAGGCGCGGGTTCGCAATGGTGGTGTCCAGAATGCCGTGGTGACCGGTGAAACGAACCGAACCGCTGAAGGAGATGGAACCCTTACCGCCCTTGAAGGTGCCGGTGCCGTTAGACCAGCTGAACGCATCCGAAGAGTAGGAGGTGCCGTTCAGCTCCCAGCTACCGTTCGCGATGCCGCCGCGCACGTAGTTGCGGAAGGAATCACGCACGCCCCAGCCAAGGTTTGCGCTCTTAATGGTGCCGTCGGATGCGCCCTGCTCCTGCACCTCGCGGGTGCGGGTGACGGGTACGCAGACCGGCTGTGCCGGGTTGTTGCTGACAGAACCGTTCGAGGAGGAACCGCCGTTAGAGACGCTGCCGGAGGTGCCTGCCGAACCATTAGAACCGGAGCTGTTAGCGCCGGAGTTACCGGAGGAGTTCGAGGAGCTGTTATCGGAAGAGCCGTTCTCAGAACCCTTGTTATCGGAGGACTTGTTCTCAGAGACGCGAGGAACCTCAACGGTGTTCTCCGCGGTCTGCTCGCTGAGCTTCACGGAGAAGCTCAGCGGCGCCATGGCGTTGTCGGAGCCGCGGTACTGGCCCGCGAAGAGAACCTCGGAGCCTTCATCGGTGAGTGCGACTGCCGCGTTCTGTGCGGAGAAGACGCCGTCCTTCACGCTTGCGCCGGAGAGGTCCACCTCGGCGATAGCCAGACCGGTCTTGGAGATGGACTTGCCGTCGCGGGTCAGCGCGTCAACATCAGCGACCAGGGTGCCCTTGCCGTTGACGACGACCAGGCGCATGTTCTTGATGGTGCTCTTGAGCTGACCGTTGTGGCCGGTGAACTCTGCGGTGCCCGCAAAGTTGATCTGGCCGGTCTTGGTTTCGGGGTTGTACACGCCGGATGCCTGAGTGTACTTCAGGCCGCCTGCCGCGGTCTTCTCCAGACCGTCAACGTTCACGGAGCCGTGGGCGAAGCTGGTCAGGTACTTCAGGAACGACTCACGAATATCCCAGCTGAGGGTGCCGGACTCGACGACGTTGCCGGTGACCTTCTCTTCACGCTTGGGTTCGGTGGTTGCGGCGGGGGAGGAGGGTGCCGCGGAGGAAGACTCAGCAGGCTTGGGAGCCTCAGACGTGGGGGCTGCGCTCGGTGCTGCAGAAGTGGGCTCGGCAGGCTTGGGCGCCTCGGTGGTCGGCGCGGAGGAAGGCTCGGCAGGCTTGGGCGCCTCGGTGGTCGGTGCGGAGGAAGGCTCTGCGGTCGGCGCAGCAGTCGGCTCGGCGCTGGGTTCAGTGCTGGGCTCAGGGCTCGGCGCGGGTGCTTCCTTGGTCACGATGGTTGCGGAGAAGCCGAGTGCATCCAGCTCCTGACCTGCCTTGTAGAAGCCCGCGAAGGCGCCGGTTGCCTCTTCGGAAAGCTTGACGCGGGTGCCGTTTTCCTCGTCAACGCTGGGCAGGGTGATGGTGTTACCCTCAACCTTCAGACCGGAGGCGTTGAAAGTACCGATGGTCATGTTCTTGGTTTCGACCAGGTCGTTCGGGGTGGTGTTTCCGTTGTAGGGGCGCGACTGAACGTTGGCGCGCACGGTGCCCACGCCGTCCTTAATGGTGACGGAGAGATCGGAGATGATGACTTCCAGCAGACCGTGGTGAGCGGTGTAGTGAATCGAGGAGCCGGTGAAGGTGACCGAGTATTCGCCGTTGGCTACGGTGCCTTCGGCAGAGGTGAAGTGATAGGAGCCGTCTTCGTTGGTGGTGACGCCGGTCAGTTCCTGGGAGCCCTGGGAGAAGGGGCCGTTGATGTAGGAGCGGAAGGACTTCTTCAGGCCCCAGTTGACGGTGACGTCCTGCAGGCTCTGCTCTGAGGCTGCGGTTACCTCACCGGCGCTGATGTGGGAGTTGGTTTCAGCTGCGAAGGCTGCGGGTACGCCGGCGACGCTGCTGAGGCCGATGGTTGCTGAAGCCAAGAACGCCCAAGTGCGCTTGGTGAGAGAGGGGGTAGACATTCGGTGTCTCCTTGAATTTTGTGATTGTGGTGTTCGTATCAAGTCTAGCCCTATTAGCCTATGTTTGTGTAACTTAATGCCTAGGGTGACTTGTTCATAAGGTTTACCTTAGCAAATTTTTTATGAGAACTATTGCCAAAACTGGTTTTTGGTGACAATATGTCATTGTCAGGTTTTGGTGACATAGTGTCACTAAAACATTTATTGTTCACCCACAAGCCACTTTAGGAACTCACCATGACTATTACCGCCCCCGAAACCACCCTGGAACGCTTCTCCGCACGCCTGAAGGAAAGCACCAAGCACGTCCACGACAACGCCGAACACTCCACCTTCATGGAAGACCTCATGGGCGGTTCCCTCAACACCGAGGCATACCTGCGCCTCATCAACCAGTACGTGCACATCTACGAAGCACTCGAAGCAGTCTCCGAACACTACCGCGCAGAACCCAGCCCCATCACCGAACCCTTCACCCACCCCGGCCTCGACCGCGCAGAATACATCCGCGCAGACATCCGCGCACTCGGCCAGGACGGCGACATCGACGCGCCCCTGCCCGCAACCGCAGAATACGTAGAGCGCATCCGCGCCACCATCAACTCCCCCGAACGCTACCTCGCACACCACTACCTGCGCTACCTCGGCGACCTCTCCGGTGGCCAGGCAGTCGCAGCGCTGGTCAGCCGCCACTACGGCATCCCCGCCGAAGCACTGAGCATGTACCGCTTCACCGAACTGCCCAAGCCCAAGGTCTTCAAGGACGGCTACCGCGAACTGCTCGACAATGCACCCCTGACCGACGAACAGCGCGAAGCCCTCATCGAAGAATGCATCGAAGGCTTCCGCATCAACGCCTCCCTGTTCGCGCAGCTGGGCCGCAAGGTCGCCGAGGCATAAACCCAGAACGCCTCAACGCACAACCTCTCACCGCTCAACGCACAAGCCAGCGGGCATAACAAAAGGGGCGGATGCTTTCACAAGCATCCGCCCCTTTCGGCGTTCGTCTCAAACTAGTCGAAGACTAGCCCTTCGCAACCTCACCGAAGTAAGAAGCGAGGGTACCCTCGTGAGCTGCACGCAACTCATCCAGGTCAATGGAAACCTCATCCTGGAAGTCCAGAGCGTTCGACGCAGCATCCACCACACCAATACGTGCGAAGGGGAACTGGCGAGCGGTGCACATATCCTTGAAGCGCACCTCCTCAGAACGCGGAACCGAAACCACAACGCGGCCCAGGGACTCCGAGAACAGCAGGGTGAACAGGTCCAGACCGTCACGCTCAGCAACCTCACCCAGACCAATGCGGGCACCGGTGTTGAAACGCAGGCAAGCCTCCGACAGAGCCGCAGCCAGACCACCGGCAGACACGTCATGAGCGGCATCAATCATGCCGTCACGAGACATGTTCACCAGCATGTCACCCAGCTGACGCTCCAGCGCCAAATCAACCTTCGGCGGCTGACCGCCCAGGTGACCCTTGAAACGAGCCCACTCGGAGCCGTCCAGCTCATCGCGAGTGGTACCCAGCAGGTAGATCGCCTGACCGTCATGCTCAGGAGCCCAACCCGAAGGGGTGCGGCGGGTGACGTCATCCATCACGCCCATCATCGCAACCACGGGGGTCGGGTTAATAGCCTTGCCACCGGTCTGGTTGTACAGGGACACGTTACCGCCGGTCACCGGAACACCCAGCTCCATGCAGCCATCAGCCAGGCCGCGAACAGCCTCAGCGAACTGCCACATGACGTCCGGGTCCTCGGGAGAACCGAAGTTCAGGCAGTCAGACACAGCCACGGGGCGTGCACCAACGGTCGCAACGTTACGGTACGCCTCAGCCAAGGACGCGCGAGCACCCTCGTACGGATCCAGGTAGGTGAAACGCGGGGAGGCGTCGGTCGCCAGAGCAACACCGAGGTTGGTGTTCTCGTCCACGCGCACCACGCCGCCGTCATCCGGCATGGACAGGGCGGTGTTGCCCTGAACGTAGCGGTCGTACTGGTTGGTGATCCAGGACTTGGAGCACATGTTCGGGGACGCCATGAACGCCTTGATTGCCTCGCCCAGCTCCTTGCCGCGCGGGCGGGAATCGTCAGCAGCCGAACCGGTGAAGTGGTTAGCCTGCAGGTCATCCTGCCACTCGGGGCGTGCGTAAGGACGCTCGTAGGTCGGGCCGTCGTGTGCAACAGTGCGGGGGTCAACATCCACGATGACCTCGCCGTCCCACTCGATGACCAGGCGGCCAGAGTCGGTAACCTCACCGAGGAAGGAGTACTCCACGCCCCACTTGTTCATGATCGCTTCGAAGCGCTCCACGTTCTCGGGGGAGACAACAGCCATCATGCGTTCCTGAGACTCAGACATCAGAATCTCGCCCGGGGTCAGGGTGGGGTCACGCAGCAGAACCTTGGTCAGGTCCACATGCATGCCGCCCTCACCGTTAGAAGCCAGCTCGCTGGTTGCGCAGGAAATACCCGCAGCACCCAGGTCCTGAATACCCTCCACCACGGAGCCCTTGAACAGCTCCAGGCAGCACTCAATCAGAACCTTCTCAGCGAAGGGGTCGCCCACCTGAACGGCAGGACGCTTCGAGGGCTTGGTGTCATCGAAAGACTCGGACGCCAGCACCGACGCACCGCCGATGCCGTCGCCACCGGTGCGTGCACCGAACAGAACAACCTTGTTGCCCACACCCGATGCGTTCGCCAGGCGGATGTCCTCGTGGCGCATAATGCCCACAGCCAGTGCGTTGACCAGCGGGTTAGCCTGGTAGCAGGAATCGAACTCAACCTCGCCGCCGATGTTCGGCAGGCCCAGGGAGTTGCCGTAACCACCAATACCGGCAACCACGCCGCCAATAACGCGGGCGGTGTCCGGGTGATCAATCGCGCCGAAACGCAGCGGATCCATCACAGCAATCGGGCGTGCACCCATGGAAATAATGTCACGCACAATACCGCCCACACCGGTCGCAGCACCCTGGTAGGGCTCCACGTACGAGGGGTGGTTGTGGGACTCAATCTTGAAGGTAACAGCCCAGCCGTCACCAATATCGGTCACACCGGCGTTCTCACCGATACCGACCATCAGGTCCTTCTTCATCTCATCGGTGACCTTCGCACCGAACTGCTTCAGATGAACCTTAGAAGACTTGTAGGAGCAGTGCTCGGACCACATGACCGAGTACATTGCCAGCTCAGCCGCGGTAGGACGGCGACCAAGAATCTCCTTAATATCCTCGAACTCGTTCTCCTTCAGGCCCAGCTCAGCCCAGGGGAGTTCGGTGTCCGGGGTTGCCGCCGCGTGCTCGACGGTGTCGAGGTTAAACTGCTTTTCGCTCATAACTTCTTAGAATCCTTGTCGTGCGTTAGCGGGCGTTAATCAGGTTGGCAAGAACGGAGGTGAACACGCCGAGACCATCGGCGCCACCGCGCAGAGAAACCTCACCAAAACCAGAAGAGGAAGGACCGAAGCCAGGCTCCACAGCGTGCTCCGGGTGCGGCATCAGACCGACCACGTTACCGCGCTCATTGCTGATACCAGCAATGTCGTTACGGGAACCGTTCGGGTTGAAACCAACGTAGCGGAACACCACGCGACCCTCAGCCTCCAGCGCCTCCAGAGTCTTCTGGTCAGCAACATACTGACCGTCCTGGTTCTTCAGAGGGACAACAATCTCCTGGCCAGCAGCGTAGTTGCTCGTCCAGGAGGTGGAGTTATTCTCAATGCGCAGAACCTGGTCACGGCAAATGAACTTGCGGTGATCGTTCTTAATCATCGAACCGGGCAGCAGGTGAGACTCAGTCAGAATCTGGAAACCATTGCAAATACCCAGAACAGGCAGGGGTGCGGAACCGGAGGTACCAGCAGCGTTAGCGGCATCAATCACCGAACGCATCACGGGAGCCTTCGCAGCAATAGCGCCGGCACGCAGGTAGTCACCGTAGGAGAAACCGCCAGGAATAATGACGGCATCAACGTTCTTCAAATCAGCGTCGTCGTGCCACAGCTCAACGACGGTACCGCCAGCCAGACGGACAGCACGTGCAGCGTCACGGTCATCCAGAGTGCCGGGGAAAGTCACCACGCCAACGCGTGCATCAGCGAAAGCGGGGTTCGGGGAGTAAGTAGAAAAGTCGCCAACCAGGGGGACTTCAGTAGGTGCGAGGGACTCTGCCATAGGTATTAGTCCTCCAGAACCGAAACGTTCACAACATCTTCGATGACGGGGTTCGAGAGCAGCTCTTCAGCAGCCTTGCGGGCAGCTGCGAGGTGCTCCTCGGTTGCCTCACCCTCGACGGTCAGCTCGAAGCGCTTACCCTGGCGAACATCAACGAAGGAATCAACGCCGATACGGGGCAGCTCGTGAGAAATAGCCTTACCCTGCGGGTCAAGAATTTCGGGCTTGAGCATAACATCAACAACAATACGGGCCATGTGTGGGCACTCCTTGGGTGCGTGGGTTCTGTATGAGCCGTATCTCATCTTACCGTACTAACGACCGTAACGGGGGTATGTGTTCGGTTGGTGGATACCCTAAGAGGCTCGAATCACGTCTTTTACGCCTCGAGGGGTGGAAGATAGCGCTCGCACACCCGCAGCAGACGCTCACGCAGCTCAATCGAACGCTCCGACAGCTCACGCTGAATCCGCACGTACTCAGCCTTACCCTCGGTCGTCTCCACCGGAATCGGCTCATACCCCCAGTCACGAATATCGTAGGGGGCCGCGCGCATATCCAGTTCGCGCGCATCCCACGCCAGGTCGAAACAATCCATGACCAGGGTCGAATCAACCAGCGGCAACAGCTTATACGCCCACTTGTACACGTCCATATTCGCGTGCAGGCACGCCGGCTGCTCCAGGACACGCTGGGACTCGCGGGTCGGCTGCAGCTCGTTCATCGGTGCCGCCTGCGGCATGAAGAAACGGAACGCATCAAAATGCGAGCAGCGGATGCGGTGCTCCTCCACCACACGGTCCGTACCCTCCGCACCCAGGCGCAGCTGCAGGTAGTCGTGGCGGATATTGTTCTCCACCGACTTGTACGCCATCGCCCACTCGTGCATGCCGAAGCAACCGAACTGGCCCTTCTTCGCGGCGGTGTTGCGCAGAATCTCGTGGGTAAAGGCGAGGGCGGTAGCGCGGCGCTCCACAAAATCGGTGACGTCCACGGTGACGGCGGAGGCGGCATCCGCCTGGGCGCGCGCAACCTGCAGGGTGCAGCCAGCGTCAAGGAGTTCCTGCTCGGTTGCGGGCCGGTAAAAACGCCAGGAGGCGCGCTCGGGCGCATCCAGCAGGATGATGCCGGCGCCGGGGTGCCAGCGCTTAAACTGGCCGGGCTTGAGCGTGTAGTAGGTGAAGAGGAAGTCCTCCACGGGGTGCACTTCGTGGCGGGCGCGACGCTGCGCAAACGGGTCGGCGTAGCGGCCGGCACGCGCCTCATGCGCTGCCTGGGCGGCACGCCATTCGCGGGCATCCATCACCTGGGAAAATACAACACTACTCATGCTTCTAGCCTAAACGATGCTGTGACAAGGTAGTGCATGTAGCAATGTCTACCTAGCTACTAGAAGACCGGGCTTTAAACTCACGTTCAAAATCGACAAACTGTGGGCTATTAATCACTGCAGTCCGAAGATAGCGGGCAAATTGACCCGCTCCTGCTCGTTCAAGTGCGCGAGGAATATCAGTCTCCGTGAATCCCTTAGAGTGAGCATAAGATTCCTGGAAAAGATAGACCTCCGCAAATAAGGAGGGATGAGCATATTCGGTGAGCTGCATCAGAAAATCGTCCGCGTTGAGCGTCTCATAATTTTGAATATTCTGAGCTTCTTCCGTGGAAGCATAATCGAGCAGTTTGCGGTCATCGGTGACTAATGCGTGCATGGCGCCATGTTGGGCAGCGGCATGCACGTGAAGATCGTCTGTATCGGGGAAGGAAGCAGGAGTTTCAACAGGAAACCCGGAGATACATGAGATGCAGGACTTGATGATTTGTTGCTTCCAGTTTTCAAGGACGGCGTCGCTTATTGCTGGATTGGCTCGACGAACGTGGTAGCCAAATTCATCCATAATTCCACTGGAGACGTGAGGCGTAAAGAACTCGTATTCACTCTTCACCGCCAGCAATAAAATCCAATCCCGAAGAGTTTTGGACATCAGAATATTTGTATCCAGCAGAACAGAGTATTTGGACGCTACCATGCGGGCCCTCCGAGGGTGTCAACAAGACCGTGTTCTTCTTCAAAGGCCCAGAGCTCTTTGAGAGCTTGTTCCTTCTGAGCAACGGTCTTCTTGAGAAGTCCCTTACGGAAAGCGTCAGCATCCTCGGTGCGGATACGGAAGTGGCTACCTACCTTATGCGCCGGCAACTCACCCGTACGAATAGCCTTCATGAGCGTTGGGCGTGAAATACCGATGCGCTGCGCAGCAACCGTCGTCGTCAAATCGTGAGGGACAACCTGAACATCAATACTTTGCCCGCTAGCTAGGGCATGCAGGACGTGCTGAATGACCTGGTTGAGGGCATCGCCAAGCTGTTGGCTTTCTCGGCCCGAAACGGTCAGCTCAATGGTGGTTTCTTCAGAGTTCTTGAGAATCTCCCGCGCCTCTGCACGAGCCTGATTGAGGGTATCTTCCTCCAGAGGGTTGGTTAGGGTGGTGGTCATTATCTTCTCCTCGGGGTTGGGTGAATAAGCATCCGAAGATGCCACGTCAATGGGGGTATGTCATTCGGTGCGAAGCTCATCCACGGTTGACACAACCTTACCCTTATCTGAAATAACTGTAAAGTATTTCAGTTATTTCACCTATAGACAGACAAAGGGGAGGGGCGGCGCCGGACCAAACCAGCACCGCCCCTCCCGAAGCGTACAGCCCACAAACGAGCTAAACCCTAGCGGCCAGTACCACCGTAAACAGTAGCCTCGCCCTCAGCGTCCAGACCGAACGCAGTGTGCACCGCGCGAACAGCCTCATCCAGCTTGCTCAGCTCAGTAATCACCGAAATACGGATCTCAGAAGTCGAAATCATGTCAATGTTCACGCCAGCGTTAGACAGGGCCTCAAAGAAAGTGAACGAAACACCCGTGTTAGTCTTCATGCCCGCGCCAACCAGCGACAGCTTACCAACCGACTCGTTGTAAATGACCTCTTCAAAGCCCAGCTCAGCCTTAGCAGCCTCCAGCGCCTCCAGCGCGGTGGGGCCCTGATCCTGATCCAGGGTGAAGGAAATATCGGTCACACCGGGGCGGTCAGTCGGCACGTTCTGAACAATCATGTCCAGGTTAACCTTCGCCTCATTAATCAGGCCGAACACCTTAGCTGCCGAACCGGGAACATCCGGAACACCAACAACAGTAATCTTTGCGCGGGTGCGATCGTGCGCGACACCAGAAATCAGGGGCTGCTCCAAGGGAATCTCCTTCAGATGGGTGGGGGTCAGTTCCGCGGACTCCTCCGGAACCACAACAGTGCCTTCAAGGTTAGAGAACGAAGAACGCACGTGAAGCTTCAAATTAAAACGACGAGCATACTCAACACTGCGCAGGTGCAGAATCTTCGCACCGTTAGCCGCCATCTCCAGCATCTCTTCACTGGTGATGGTGTCCAGCTTATGCGCGGTCGGCACGATGCGCGGGTCGGCAGTGAACACGCCGTCAACATCCGAGTAAATCTCGCACACATCAGCGTTCAGAGCAGCAGCCAGAGCAACAGCAGTCGTATCAGAACCGCCGCGGCCCAGAGTCGTAATATCGCCGCTCTGACGGTTCATACCCTGGAAACCAGCAACAATCGCAATGTTGCCAGCCTCAATCGACTCACGGATACGCTCCGGGTTGACCTCCACCAGACGCGCAGAACCGTGCACGCCGTCGGTAATCATGCCAGCCTGAGAACCAGTGAAAGACTGGGCCTTAGCACCCAGGTCGTTAATAGCCATCGACAGGATGGCAGTCGAAATGCGTTCACCGGCAGTCAGCAGCATGTCCAGCTCACGAGAAGGAGCGACATTGCTGGTGACCTCTGCGGCAAGGTCGAGCAGCTCATCGGTGGTGTCACCCATAGCGGACACCACGACGACCACATCGTTACCTGCCTTCTGAGTGTCCACGACGCGGCGGGCAACGCGCTTGACGCCCTCCGCATCCGCTACGGAGGAACCGCCGAACTTTTGGACGATCAGGCTCATTGATATCTCCAGGTCAGTTACTTGTGTGCTGCCGGCAGACACCGGCTCCTCATTTATAGTAGACGGCGTTCAGCACAAGCGGCTAACTGGGTGCCCGTGTGTATTGCCCCGTGAAATATTACGTAGTATTACAGGGCGGTGATGCGGGGCGCGGAGGCGAGTACAGCACGCCCGCGGAGGCAAGTTTTAGGTCCACGGGTTCACGTACGTGACACCCGGCAGCGGCGGAACATCCGGCTTCGGAGTGCGCAACGGGGCGTTCTGAATCGAGCGGATCTTCTCCTCATAGTCGGGGGTGCGGAACACCTCCGGCGCATCTTCCGTCTGCTCGGTTACGGGTGCTTCAGCCGGTTCGGAGGTGGCGCTCGCCGGGGCTTCCTCAACTGGGGCGCCCTTGCCGGAGTCTTCGCCCAGGTCAGGGGTGGGTTCTGCAGTGGTTTTAGCCTCAGCAGAATCGGCGGGTGATACCTCGCCACCGGATCCCTCAGCCTCCCGCAGAACCTGCTCCATCAGCTGCTCATCCACCGTACCCTGCACACCCTCAGCGGCGGGCACATCCGCGCGGGAACCGGCAGAATCCTCAGAATCCAGGTCATCAAACATGCTCGAATTCCAGCGGCGACGACTCTGCTTCGCCTCCTGAGCCTGAACCTGAGCCGCCTGCTCACGCTCCTGCTCCTCCTCACGGTTCACGCGCTCAAAATCCTCGGCGGCAGTATGAGCCACCGCGGTACCCTCGCTAATGACGCGGCGGCCCTCCAACGCGCGGCCCAGGGTAATCTCGTCCGCATACTCCAGATCACCACCGACCGGAAGACCCGACGCCAGACGCGACAGGCGCACACCCAGCGGCACGAGCATGCGCGAGAGGTAGGTTGCGGTTGCCTCACCCTCAAGATTTGGGTCCATCGCCAGAATAATCTCCTGGATGCGCTCATCCGCCAGGCGAGACACCAGCTCACGGATACGCAGCTGCTCCGGGCCCACACCAGCCAGCGGGTTAATGGCGCCACCGAGCACGTGGTAGCGGCCGGTAAAGGAACGGGTGCGCTCAATCGCCACCACGTCCTTCGACTCTTCGACCACACACAGCACGGACGGGTCGCGGCGCTCATCACGGCAGATCGTGCACAGCTTCGTCTCGGAGACGTTCCCGCACTCCTCGCAGAAGCTCACGCTGGTCTTCACCGTGGAAATGGCATTGGCTAGGCGCGCCATATCTGCCGCATCCGCATTCAGAATGTGAAAAGCGATGCGCTGAGCCGACTTGGGGCCCACACCCGGCAGGCGGCCGAGCTCGTCAATGAGGTTTTGAACTGCTCCCTCGTACATGGCTTCTCCTTACAAATGCGGTGTGTGTTGTGCTGGTGTGCTGTTCTTGGGCGACGTTATGAGTATGCACCCAACCCCTGACAGTTTAGGGGCGTTTCGCGTAGCGAGTATGCGGCTGGAATGAGTGCGCCCGCCATCGGTGCGATGGCGGGCGCGGCACCTACGACCCCGTAATTAGGGCTGGTGCAGGGGGCGTTCGTCAATGACGGTGCCACCAATAATTTTTTCGATAGCGCGCAGACCGATGAAGGTGCTGTTTTCGACCTTCTCATCATCCTCAGACACGTAGTCCTCATCGGATGCGGCGCGTGCCGGGCGAGCCGGTGCCGCCGGCGCGCTAGGAGTTGGTGCGGTAGGAGTCGGCGCGGTAGGTGCGTTAGAAGCCGGCGCTGCGGGCTTCTCATCGCTTGCCGGAGCGTTATCGGCCACAGCCGCCTGCGGTGCCTCCGCTAACGGGCCTGTCGGAGCGAGGGGGCCAGCCGGGGCAACCGGAGTAGCGAGCGGACCAGCCGGGGCTACAGGCTCAGCATGCATTGCGGGTGCAGCGGGTGCCTCTACCGGTTCAGCGTAGGGAGGCTCATCCTCAAAAGGGGGCTCCTCCTCATACGGAGGTTCCTCCACGTGAGGGGGTTCCTGCGAGAACGGGGGCTCCTGCGCTTGCTGAGATTCAGCAGCGCTCTCCTGCTGCGGAACTCCGCTACCGGAGGCGGCAAAGGAATCACGCTCACCAAAACCGCCCGCCGGAGTGGCCGGAACCTGCTGAGGAAGCGGGGGCTCAGGCGCCAGCGGACCAGCCGGTGCCTGCAGAGCAACCGGGGCAGCCTGCTGAGGTGCCTCCTCGGGAGCGCTCTGCGGAATCGGGGCAACCTCCCACGCGCCCAAGGGTGCATCCACGCTCGTGGACTCGGGGGTGTTTGCGCCGGTCAGCGGCTGACCGTGGCGACGCCACGCATCCTCACCGCCGCGCGGACCATCAGCCAGTGGCGCCGGCTGAGCGGGCTGCGGGGGAGTCTGCTGAACGGGCTGCTGAGGCGCCTGCGGAGCAGCAGCTACCGGAGCTACGGACTGTGCGGGAGCGCTGGGTGCTGTGGGCTGAGCTGCGGGCTTGACCTGCTCACCGGGCTTCGCCACCTGAGCGTGAATGGTCACCTGACGGCGCAGGAACTCACTCACGCGAGCGGTCAGCTCGGGCACAAAGCCCTTGACCGCGCGTAGGGTCGCAATGTCGGCGCTCACGTACAGGGTCGCGCCGTCCATGCGGGCGGGACGCACCTTCATCAGCTGCTCCGCCGCACCCGGAACGCTCATTCGGTTAAGAATGGCACGCCAATTACCCTGAACCGCCGCCAGTGGATCGTTCGGGTTAAGCTTCAAAGGCGCGGAGGGGGTACCTGCCGCAGCGGCAGGAGCAGCCGGAGCAAGGGGCGCCGCCGGGGTGTTACCCGCCAGGGGAGCACCAGCCGGAGTAGCGGGGGCCTGCGCGGTCGGTGCCAGAGGTGCACCGCTAAGGGGCGCACCGCTAAGGGGCGCGCCCGCCAGCGGGGGAGCACCCGCGCTGGCCTGCTGAGAACTGCCCTGCTGAGGTGCCGCCTGCTGAGAAGCAGGCTGTTGCGCGGGCTGAGCTGTCTCCTGAACTGCTTCCTGAACCGGGGCGCTAGGAGTCTGCGTATTAGGAGCCTGAGCCTTAGGCATCAGGCCAGCCGCCGCCATACCCGCCGCACGAGCAGCAGACATGCCGCCCTGCGCCGGAACCGAACCAGCAGCACCAGAAGCCACGCGACGCTCCAAAACCTGCAGACGAGAAGCCAAAGCCGCAACCTCAGCGCCACCTGCAGAACCCTCCGCCGCAGGCAGAAGCAGACGAGCACACAGCAACTCCAGCTGAAGCTGCGGATTCGCCGCGCCCGTCATACCATTCAAAGTCTCATTCGCCGTAGCTGCGGCAACCGTCAGCTCACGCTCACCCAGAGCCTGAGCCTGCTGAGCTAGGCGCTCCAACTGATCCTGCGGAACACCCTGCAAAATCTGGCCGGCAGCCTGCGGAACAGCCTTCACCACAATCAAATCACGCAGACGCTCCAGCAGATCCTCCACAAAACGGCGAGGATCCTGACCGGTCGCCACCACGCGAGACACCGCACCAAAGAGAGTCGGCGCATCCTTCGCACCCAACGCCTCAACGACCTCATCCAGAAGCTGCGCGTGCGTATAACCCAGCAGCGCCACCGCACGGTCATACTCAATACCGTTCTGCGAAGACGCACCAGCCATCAGCTGATCAAGAATCGACAGCGAATCACGCACCGAACCGCCACCAGCACGAATCACCAGCTGCAACACACCAGGCTCCACCGCCACCTGCTCCTGATCACACAGGCCCTGCAGGAACGGCAGAAGAACCTCCGGCGGAACCAAACGGAACGGGTAATGGTGAGTACGCGAACGAATCGTACCCAACACCTTATTCGGCTCAGTCGTCGCGAAGATAAACTTCACGTGCTCCGGCGGCTCCTCCACAATCTTCAGCAGCGCATTGAAACCCTCACGGGTCACCATATGTGCCTCATCAATGATGAAGATCTTGTAACGGTCACGCACCGGCGCCAAAGTAGCGCGCTCACGCAAGTCACGGGCATGATCCACACCGCCGTGGCTCGCCGCGTCCATCTCAATCACGTCAAGAGAACCGCCACCATCACGCGACAGCTCACGGCACGAATCGCACACACCACACGGAGTAGGAGTCGGACCCTGCGCACAATTCAGACAACGCGCCAAAATACGCGCCGACGTGGTCTTACCGCAACCACGCGGACCCGAAAACAGGTACGCGTGATTCACACGGTTCTTCTCCAGAGCGACCATAAGAGGTTCGGTCACGTGCTCCTGCCCGATAACCTCAGCAAAGGTCTCGGGGCGATAACGACGATAAAGGGCAGTGCTCACGGCAACCTCTTCAACTCGGGGTGCGGATAGGACAATCCCTACCATTTTAGACGCTTTACCCCCGGCCCGAGTGGCCGACAGTCACCGGCGAACACGCTGCTACAGCACCCCAGCACAACACCGCCCACAACACCGCCACCCGGCACGCTCACCCCGGCGTCATGTACGCCCACAGAAATACCGCGGAGGTGCCGAATTCCCAAGAACCCAAAAATCCGGTACACTGGTTCTTGCCTCTTACGTGGCGTTATCTTGGAAAACTCCCCCAGGACCGGAAGGTAGCAAGGGTATTCGAGCTATGACGGGTGCGTAAGAGGTTTTTCTATACCCGAAAACAAGCCTTTCTCCTGAGAATGCGCACCCGTCATGTCCGTCTCACTGTCGTTCGACGGCTTCAACCCAGGATTCCGCCTCGTTAGGGCTCGGTGGCTTCGACGCAGGATTTATTGCCTCGCGCGCTCGGAATCCTGCGCCTCAGTTCGCTCGCTCGGAATCCTGGGTTTCAGCGGGTGCGTAGGAGGTTTTTTCATGCCCAAAATCAGGCACCTAGGTAGTTCGCACCCGTCATATGCACTACGTGCCCGCTCCGCTGGCGCTCTGCCCAAAAACAAGGGCATAAGCATCCACAAATGTGCTTTCTGTTACTTTTCCTATTCGGGGCTTGCATGCTTCACGAAAGCGTAGTAAAGTTTTATTCGTTGCCTGCGCAATGCGTAGAAAACATAGCTGGAGGATTCGCCTAGCGGCCTATGGCGCACGCCTGGAACGCGTGTTGGGTTAACAGCCCTCGGGGGTTCAAATCCCCCATCCTCCGCCACCGATCCCCGGTCTTAGATTCTAAGACCGGGGATTTTTTATGCCCCTTGGTACTATTTCTTCAGAACCCCCACGGTTCCACGCGCCGCCGGGGCGCCCCAGACCTGCAGAAAGCACCACCATGATCTTCAAAAAAGTAGGCGACAGCCGCCCCTACCCCCAGCACGGCATGACCCACGCCGACTGGGGAGGAATCCCGCCGCGGCAGGTGCGTCTTGACACCCTCATCACCACCCAAAAAACCCTCAACCTCGAGACCCTACTCGCCGAAGACTCCACCTTCTACGGTGACCTCTTCCCGCACGTGGTCAAATGGGGTGGCGAACTCTACCTCGAAGACGGCGTGCACCGCGCACTGCGTAACGCCCTGCATCGCCGCGCCGTCATGTACGCGCGCGTACTGGACCTGGACTCCATCTCCCCGGCACTGCTGCCCGGCGCGTAAAAACCTACTCGCGTAAAAACCTAACCGCGTAAACGCCTACCCGAATACAGAAAATACCGCGGACCGATGCGAGAAGCATTAGGTCCGCGGCATTATATATAGCTATTCAGCCCGCTCAACCCTTAGGAAGCGACCTTCAGGTTCGCCTCCTGCACGGGCGACTGCTCCGGCAGAGACTCCTCGGAGTCCAGGCGAACAGGGTTGCCTTCGGCGTCAAAACGCGCGCCCAAGCCCATCTGAATAAAACGGATAGTATTCAGAATCTGACGTTCGCGAGTCTCCTCATCCGGTGCGTCCTCCGCGCGGCCCGCACTTGAAGAGAGGGAACCGTGTACGAGCATCGCCAGTTCGCGAATGTCGTTCTTCGGAATGTAGTTCTCAGCAATGGCGGCAGAAAGAATATGCGCCAATACCATCTGCAGCTCGTGCACGTGCTTGCCGAGCTTTGCGTAGGACTCGGGGGAAAGCATGGAACGCATCGCCGGGCCCGGAGGCAGGTGGCGGCGCGCCAAATCGTTAATCTGCAGGCGAATGTAGACCGCGAGCTGGTCAATCGGGTTCTCGATGCCCTCCAGGCCGACGCGCAGCTCGTTGAGGAAGCGTTCGGTCTCGTCCAGGGCGTAGGCGACCAGCAGTTCACCCATGTCGGCGAAGTAGTTGTAGACCGCGGTGCGGCCGATGCCGGCGTTCTTGGCGACGTCGGTCATGGTCAGGCCGGGCAGGCCGCGGGTGTAGAGGATCTCGCCGAAGGAGTTGAGAATGGCACGCTTGGTGTTCTCACGCTGGGCGGCGTTGGTTGCTGCAGAAATACGAGGCATAGTGACACTCTACCTCAAATCGTCATCAAATGACGAATTTATTGAATGTGTCACCAAGAAATTTGCCCAATCCATGCGAATTTTCATGTTTATGACGAAATAGCCGCCCCCTACAGGAACCCCAAACGAGTCGCCGCCGCCAAATCAGCACCCACCAACGACGCAATCGGATACCCCGTATGACCGCGCCCCGGAGTCACCTGCAACAAAGTCCGCGCCCCCAAACCCTCATAGAAAGCACTGCCCTCCTGTGCCGCAATACGCGCCGACCAGCTACCCTCCGCGCTGGTCGCCATACGCCGACGACCCGACGGCGAACGCCCATCCAACACACCCACATGCCAACTCATCAACAGATGCTCATGCGAGGAAGGATTCAGCGCCGCCCGCTCACGCACCTGTGCCGGCACACCGTCAGCACCGCCGCCACCGATGAAAGTCGCGCCGCCTCCACGGATCCATTCAATATCGTGCGACAGCAGCTCGTAGCTGAGGAACTCCGCGCCACCCGAATAGCCCGCAAGCCAGACGCGGCTCATATCCACCTTGTACGCCAGGGCAATCTTCTCAATCAGGGCACGAACCATCCTGCCGTTTGAGCGGGCACGAACCCACCAGTTATAGGTCAGCGGAGGCGCATAGGAGCCGGCATCCGTCAGGCGAGGCTCCCGCAGGCTACCCGGCGACAGCACCGGCACCGACAGCATATTGAACTCAGCTGCCACCTGCGCCAACTCGGCACGCAGGGGAGAGGTGCGGCGCAATAGGCGGCTACCCACACGGGAGAGGTGGTCGCCATCAAAATAGAACAGTACGCCGGGCGCAGACTCAGACTCGGACAGAAGATGCAGGTTATCGACCCGGTAGTAGATATTGCGTCCGCGATGCGTAAACGATCGGTAACCGAGCAGCTCAGAGGACGCCAGAAGCATCGGCTCCACCAGAGACGCACCGGCGCGTACCGCATGCGCCGCATAGGCAAAAAGCGGATGCAGACGCGGAATATGCGCGCTCAGCCGCCGCTGGTTACGGTGCCTCCGCGCTCGCCGTAGAGAGCCACGAACCGAGCGGCGCACCGAGCGGCGCACCGAGGCACGTAAAGTACGCCCCGCCTCCAGCGGGGACGCCACCTGCCCGGTACGGTGAACTCCGCTGCGGTGAACTCTGCGGCTCAGACTCTTCATACCTCCATTGTAGGTGCGGGGGTTCTGCAAGCGCCGGGGCCTGTCCACACTCTTGAACGGAGCCCATAAACCTGCCGCCGGTACGGCGTATAGGTACTATTAGATAGGCTCGGGTGGCAGACGAGCCGGTGAACCCTGCCCTGCATCGCAGGCTCACCACCACGCGTGAGGGCTCGTACCCTACGTGAAGAAACACATCGCATGAAGAAAGACTTGGGGAAAGTAATGGCTAAACCCGTTAGCGAATCTAAGGCTCAGACGAGCACCGTCAAGGTGCCCTGGGCCGGTCGCCGCGGCTACTTTGATCTGCTGCTGGGCGCATCCTGCGTCATCCTGATCATTTCGAATATTGGTGCAACCAAGGGCGTGCAGTTCGGTCCGCTGCCCTTCGAGCTGCCCCTGATTGGCTCCACCATTTACACCGATGGTGGTTTCTTCCTCTTCCCGCTCGCCTACGTGATTGGCGACCTCCTTTCTGAGGTGTACGGCTTCAAGCGTGCCCGCCGCGCGATCGTGGCGTCCTTCGGCGCGGCTGCTTTTGCCGCCCTGTGCTTCCTGCTGATCGTGCACCTGCCCGCTGCGAGCTTCTACACCGGCCAGGAGGCGTTCGCACAGGTTCTCGGCCCGGTCTGGCAGATTTTTGTGGGCTCCCTGCTCGGTTACCTCTTCGGCCAGACCCTGAACGCCTGGGTCATGGTGGCAATGAAGAAGGCAAGCAAGGGCCGTTTCCTGTGGCTGCGTATGATCGTCTCCACCCTGGTCGGTGAGCTGCTCGACACCGTCATCTTCTGCTCCATTGCGGCACCGGTGCTCGGCATCGCCACCATGGAAGCATTCATCAACTACGTACTGATCGGCTATATCTACAAGTGCCTGGTCGAGGTGCTCCTCATGCCGATCAGCTACCCGATTATTGGTTGGTTCAAGCGTCACGAACTCGAGTACGTGGCGTAAGCTAACCTCCTGACAGCTGATGTGCAGAGCCGCCCGGCCTAACGACTGGGCGGCATTGCCATTTCAGCTTTATTCAATACACAGCATGTCTAAGAAAGAGATACGTTATGTCTAAGCTGCAGGGGGACACCCCCGAGCAGTCGGAGAAGAACGACTCGCTGAATCGTTCCCTCTCCCACGGCCAGTTGACCATGATTGCAATGGGCTTGGCGTTGGGTACGGGCCTGTTCCTGGGTTCCTCCTCCGCCATTAAAATTGCGGGCCCTGGCGCAATCCTCTCTTACGCTATTGGTTCGATGATTGCGGCAACCATTGCTGCGTGCGCGGGCGAAATGTCCGTGCGTCACCCCGTCCAGGGCGGTTTCGGCACCATTGCGAGCCGATACCTGAACCCCTTTAGCGGCTACCTGACTCGCTGGGCGTATTGGGCATGCACCGTGCCGCTGGCCGGTGCTGAGCTGGTGGCGGTTGGCCACTACATGGCGTACTGGTTCCCGGACGTTCCCCTGGCTGTGTTCGTTGCTCTCTTCGGCGCAATTATTCTGGTGCTGAACCTGGTGAGCGTGAAGTCCTTCGGCGCTCTGGAGTTCCTGCTCTCGTCGATTAAGGTTTCTGCCGTCATCGTGTTCATGGTGATTGGTGTACTGCTGGTGTTCGTGGGCCTGCCCGGCCACGCCGCGGCGGGTACCGCAAACCTCGTGAACGACGGCGGCTTCCTGCCCAACGGCCCGGCATCCATCTGGATTTCGATGGCTGTTGTCATGTTCTCCTTCGGCGGTGTGGAAATGATTTCCCTCTCCGCAGCGGAGGCGAAAGATCCGGCACGCTCGGTGGCAACCAGCGTGAAGGCAATGATTTGGCGCCTGTCCACCTTCTACGTGGTGTCCATGGCAATTATTCTGTGCCTGGTGCCCTGGCAGACCGCCGCACAGAACTCGGAGCTGACCGAGTCGCCGTTCGTGCTCGTCTTCTCTGAACTGGGTATCCCCTTCGCGGCGGACATCATGAACTTCGTGGTGCTCGTTGCTGCGCTCTCTGGCGCTAACGCCTCCCTGTACGCGGCAACCCGCCTGCTACACGCCCTGGGCTCTGACCGCATGGCTCCCGCAGTGGCTGCACGCACCTCCTCGCGCGGCGTGCCGGTCGTGGCTCTGCTCATCTCCTTCACCGGCGTTGTCGTGGCGACCGTAATGGCTGTTGCCAAGATCGGCGACATCTTTGCCCTGATCATGGCGCTGGTGACCCTGTGCATCCTGATTGTGTGGGTCATGATTCTGCTGACCTACCAGGCGTACAAGAAGGACCAGAAGAACGCCTCCTCCTTCACCGTGCTGGGTGGCCGCATCACCGCAGGCCTGGCTCTGGCGGGTGTTCTGGCGACCCTGGGGGCAATGTTCTTGCTGCCCGGCTCGGGTGTTCAGGAATCCATCATGATCGGCATCATCTTCTTCGTGCTGATTTCTATTGGCTACGCCGTCTCCTCGAAGGTTCAGGGCGGCTATGAGCGCCCCGACCTGGACGCTATGCACGCCGACGAGGACACCAGCGCGGCACAGCACTAAATAGCGTGAAAGCCTCGCAAGGCTAAAACATACAGGGCACCTACAAGGCACCGGATGGGGGAGCACCCCCATTCGGTGCTTTTCAGTTTTGGGCTCTAGACGGCGCCGTTCTGAGCGATGTGAGTGTGCCCGTAGAATAGTTAACTATTCGTACCCGTCAACAAGGCAAGAAGCCGCAGAAGCCGGGTGCGAGCACACATTGCACATCCACGCCCCTAAGGCGTACTGACGGAAGGCACCTTCGTGTCCCACAACGACGATACCCGCAGCCACACTGCAGCGGGGACCGCCGGATCGCGCACCCTGAAGCGTTCTCTGTCCCACGGACAGATGACCATGATCGTGATGGGTTCCGCGCTCGGTACGGGCCTCTTCTTGGGTTCGGGCACCGCCATTGCGATGGCTGGTCCCGCGGTCATTCTCACCTACGCTATTGGTTCTGCGCTCGCTTCGGTGATTGGCGCGGCAACCGGTGAAATGGCGGTTCGCTACCCTGTCCGTGGCGGTTTCGGTACTATTGCTACCCGCTACCTGGGCCCCTTCGCGGGCTTTTTGACTCGCATCGCCTACTGGACGGCGACCGTTCTGATTGCTGGCGTTGAGCTGGTGTCGGTTGCGATGTACCTGAATTATTGGTGGCCGCAGCTGCCCCTGTGGGTTGGTATTGCCGCGTTTGGTGTGGCGCTGATTGTGCTGAACCTGACGAGCGTGAAGTCTTTCGGCATGCTGGAGTTCTTCCTGTCTTCGATTAAGGTCATTTCGATTGTTGCCTTCCTGCTGGTGGGCCTGTGCCTGGTTTTCTTCGGTCTGCCCGGTCACGCCGCGGTGGGCACCGCGAACCTCTTCAACGACGGCGGTTTCATGCCTAACGGCCCTCAGTCGGTGTGGCTGTCGCTGGCTGTTGTGATGTTCTCCTTCGGCGGTATTGAGATGATCTCGATCTCTGCTGCTGAGGCAAAGGACCCCTCCCGTTCGGTGCGTTCCTCGGCGAAGGCGATGATGATTCGCCTGGCGACTTTCTACGTGCTGGCGGTGCTGATTGTTGTTGCTATCATTCCGTGGCGTTCGGCCTCGGGCATAGGCGATGCGGTGGATGCTTCCCCGTTCGTTCTGGTCTTTGAACAGCTCGGCATTCAGGGCGTGGCGCACTTCGTGAACTTTGTGGTGCTGATTGCGGCACTGTCGAGCGCGAACGCGAACCTGTACGCGGGTGCGCGTCTGCTGCACTCCCTGGCAGCTGACGGCATGGCGCCTCGCCAGCTGGCTCAGGTGAACCGTGCTGGCGTTCCGGCTCGCGCAGTGTGGGCGTCGACCAGCGGCATGGTCATTGCTATTCTGCTGGCGCTGTACAGCCCGAAGGAAGCGTTCCTCTCCATGATTTTCGTGATCATGGTGTGCGCGCTGACCGTGTGGGTTCTGATTCTGTTCGCTTACGTTGTCTACAAGCGTGTTGAGCCGGCAACGGGCGGTTTCCGCCTGTGGGGTGGCCAGTTCACTGCGGCTCTCGGCGTTCTGCTGCTCTTCGCGGTGTGGGTTGCGCTCTTCATGGTGCGCGGTTCTATGGTTCCGGCGATTGTGGGCGTGGGCTACTTTGTGGTGCTGAGCCTGCTGTACTTTGCTCGTATTCGCCACACTCACGTGATTGATGAGCAGACCTTCGTGGAGGCTCAGCAGGCAACTGCCGAGTATGACGCCATGAAGTACGACGCTGATCATGCCTTGGAGACGGCGGCTAAGCTGGGCCGTTAAGGTTCTGTAGCTCCTCGGAGGGCCGTGTTGGGGTCTGCAGAGACTCCAAGAAGGTAATAAACGAAAAATACGGAAAATTTCTGGAATTCCCCGTAATAAAACCGTAAAAATACCGTTGGTCCTCAGGGCGGGTCTATCATAGACAGTGAACCGTATGATCTTGTATGCGTTCAAATGTCTGTGTGTTGGATGAGGCTCGAAAGCATCGTAGCTTTCGAGCCTCATCGCTTTAACTACCAAATATATTTCTAGTACCCGAATCATCATCAGCTGATTCATTTGCGGTACCTTGCGGATTCGTACGAATAGCCCCCTCAAAGCGGCAGGGGAGTAGAGTTAAACCATGCAAAGCCACGAAAAGAACCGCGAAGACACCCCCGAAAAGACCTCCGCCTCTGAAGCCGGTACCACCGAACTGCTGGTGCACGTGCCCGCACGCTGGGGCGATATGGACGCCTACGGGCACGTCAACAACGCTGCTATCCTCTCGGTCATGGAAGAAGCCCGCGTGGCGCTCTTCGGCCCGCCGCCCTCCTCTGGGCAGAAGCCCACCGTGGCACCGCAGCCTCCGATTCCGCTTTTCGGCCTGGTTGCCGAGGGCGTGCAGGCGCTTATTGCCGAGCACGGCATCCGCTACCTGGCTCAGCTGCCCTACACTGGTGAGCCCGTGCCGGTGCGCCTGAGCGTGGAGAAGGTCAGCGCCGCATCCGTGCGTATTGGCTATTCGATTCTCTCCCCGGTGGACGGCCGCGAATGCGTGCGTGCCTTTACCGTGCTGGCGTTCTGGGATTCGGTTGTGGGGCGTTTGACCCGTCTGAGCCCCGAGCAGCGTGAGCTGTTGAGCTCCTACCTGCCGCAGAAGTAGGTGGCGCTCCGCTGTAATAAAACGGCATTGAAGGGGGTTAAGCGTATGCTTTAAATACCTTCTGCAAAGGGTGCAAAAGGTTCATTCCCGGGAGAGATAACAATGCCGTTTCACCACACTCAGGCAGGCTCCGCCGGCTGGGGTCGCCGCACGATGCGCGCCACCGGATGCGCCGCCGCCCTTCTCCTCGCCCTGACCGGCTGCTTTGGCGGTTCTCAGAGCGAAAACTCTTCGTCGAGCCCCAGCCCCTCCAACACGGCTAACCACTCGCAATACCCGCTCCCTTCCTCCACCGCGTCCCCGTCACCGACGAAGAAGACCGAGCCGACCGTCACCGAGACCCAGGTGTCAGCCCCCGCAGAGAGCGCCGAGGCGAAGGCATCTGAATCCTCCGCACCCGCTGAAGCGAAGGCAACCTCTGCCGCGAACCCTACCGCCGCTGAGACTCCCCGCGCGCCCGAAAAGGTGGAGGTTGAACGCGCCTCCGCCGGCGAGCGCTGCGGACACATCGGACGCAAGGGCTACCTGAAGACCGGTGCGGAAATCATGGTGCTGCGCGGTACCGTGGACTGCGCCCACGCCCTGGACGTGCTGACCGAGTACATCACCACCCCGCGTGCCGACGACAACCTGACCGAGCACCAGGTTGCGAAGGTTCAGGATGCCACCTGCTACTGGAACCCGCAGTACGCGATGGCTGAGAACCGTCGCGAGGATCGCGGCGCCCCCGAGTGCACTATCGGTGAGGATGTCGCCTTTGTGGCTCGTCTGGAAAACCCGGATGCTCCCCCGATTCCCTTCCTCATGGAGCCCTCCTACTACGATTCCGGTGCCGGCTATTACCGTTTCAAGAGCGATGACGAGCGCACCCTCTGCGAGCTGAACCCCGCGGATGGAACCCTGGTGTGCGAGCGCCGCACCGGTGAGCAGACCGGTGACGGTAACGGTGCGGTCGGTCGTACTTTTGCCGGTCCGGTGGAGGTGACTCGCATGAACTTCCTGACCGGCGCTAGCGAGGTGAATACCGCGAATGAGTCCTCGGCTCTGCACGCGGAAACCACCACCGCAAACACGAAGATGATGCACGCCTTGGATGTGGTGACTGTGCCCGCAGCTGAGGGTCATCAGCTGACCTGCCTGGGCGAGATTGAGACTGGCTCGATCACCTGCCATGACGGAAACGGCCGCACTATTACGGTGCGTGGCAGGCACGAAGGCTAAGCGCCCGCGTCAGAATTATTGAGTTGCTAACGAGCTATCAATGAGTTGTGAAGAGCTAAGGAGGGGCTTCCCGCACTGCCGGGAGCCCCTCTTATTGCGCTGTGCCTCTACCCGCTGTGTCCTAGCGGGGGCACCCTGCGGGCTCCTCAGATGCCGTATAGCTAGCTCACAGGTAGCGTCTTTAGAATACTGATGAGGAACCCGAACCGATGACGCAGAAAGGTCACCATGCATCCGGCACAGAAGCACTCTACCCAGACTTCTACCCAGGCTCGTTCTACTCAGACTCGTTCTACTACGCTCGGCACCGCGAAGCGCTACAGCCCTGTAGCATTGGGCGCTACGCTCCTGCTGGCGCTGTCGGCATGCTCCGGAGGAGCCACTACCGCCGCCTCCCCGAGCGCCACCGCAACCCCCAGCCCGAGCGCTACGAGCGCGAAGGCGACCCCTTCGCCCACCCGTACCGCAACGGTCACTGAAAGCACCCCGACCGCCGGTACCGTGCACACCCCCACTGCGGCGGCTACCGTGAGCCCCGGAACCATCACCACCGCAACCTCCACGGCGACCGTGCAGGCGAGTGCGGCGGCGAGCGCCTCCGCATCGGCTAAGGCGAATACTTCGGCGAGCGCAGCGGCGAAGGCGTCGAGCACTGCGAGCCTGTCCAGCTCGGATGTTCAGTCTGCGGGTGGTAGCTGCGGCAGCATGGACGCTACCGGTTACCTGAAGCACAATGCTACGGTTCAGGTGACCTCGGGTGCGGTGGATTGCCTGTTTGCGCGTGAGCTGATCCGCCAGTTTGTGGTGCAGAACCCCGCCGAGGTGACCGATAAGGCGAATGGTGAGCGTACCGTCATGTCGGCGCGCTGCTACTGGAAGCCGGGCGACGGTGCGGATCGTGCGACCCCCGAGTGCGTGTCCCTGGATGGTGGTAGCACCGTCATTACCGTGAAGCTGACCAACTAGTTTAGGGCTCACACCCCGCAAGACACGGGTATTAAACACAAGCGCCGCGTTGACGAATGATTCGTCAACGCGGCGCTTGCGTGTTTCGAAGCTATCTCAAGCAGCTGGCACAGAGGGTTTTGGTGCAACGGGTTTTAGAGCTCTCCACGGGCACGGGCGGCAAGCACGTCGTCCAGGCGGGCGAAAGTCGAACGCCAGGTGGTGCGCACCTCCTCGTGGACCGAGGCGGGCATGGGACCAATCTCAATAACGATGCGGGTACCGGATCCCACGCCGTCGGCGGTAATCACGGTTTCGGGGAAGAAACGGTGACGCTGGTACACCAGCACGCTACCGGGGTTGCCCAGGTGGTCGGGCAGCTGCTCGGCGTATTCGAGCTCCTTGAACGGCTCAATGCTCAAAAAGCGGCTCTGCAGAATGCAGGACACCGAGGGGTCAACCTCGTTGATCATGGACAGGCGCTGCAGGCCGCCGACTACTGGCTCCACGACAACGTCGGTGGGGCGCACATACCAGCCTGCGGGGCCGTACCAGCGGACCAGCAGTTCGGGGTCCAGATAGGCGCCGAAGACGTCCTCGACCGGGGCTGCGATCTCGTGGTCGAAGACGAGAAGCTCCTCATCGGGAACATGAGTGATGCTCATAGGGTTCTCCTTAAACGGGTTGAAGAGCGGGTTTAGGGCTTCTTGCCGGAGTAGTAGTTGCCGAGGAACTCGTCACGGTACTCAAAGTAGGTGCCGTCCTTGATGGCTTCGCGGGCGTCGTCCACCATGCGCACGATGAAACGCTCATTGTGGATGGAGGCGAGGGTCGCCGCCAGGCGCTCGTCCGCCTTGAAGAGGTGACGCAGGTAGGCGCGGGTGTAGTGGGTGCAGGTGTAGCAATCGCAGCCCTCATAGATGGGCGAGAAGTCCGCCTTGAAGCGCGCGTTGGTGATGTTGTAGCGGCCGGTGGGGGAGTAGACGGCGGCGTTGCGTGCCACGCGGGTGGGGGAGACGCAGTCGAAGGTGTCTACACCGTTTTCGATGCCGACGAAGATGTCGTCGGGTTCGGAGATGCCGAGCAGGTGGCGGGGCTTGGATTCGGGCAGCTCTTCGGCGCACCAGCGCACGATGGTGCCGAGGTTTTCCTTCTCGAGCGCACCGCCGATACCGAAGCCGTCGAAGGGCATGGAGCCGAGGTCCTGGCATGCCTTGCGGCGCAGGTCCTCGTATTGCGCACCCTGAATGACGCCGAACAGTGCCTGGTAGGGCTTGCCCACGCGCTCAGCGGTCAGGCGCTGGTGCTCAGCGATGCAGCGCAGCGCCCACAGGCGGGTGCGTTCGAGCGCCTCCTCCTGGTAGCCGCGGGAGTTGTAGAGGGTGGTCAGCTCGTCGAAGGCGAACATGACGTCGGCACCGATCTGGTGCTGAACCTGCATGGACACCTCGGGGGTGAAGCGGTGGATCGAGCCGTCAATATGCGACTTGAAGTTCACTCCGTCGTCGTCAATGTGGGCGAGGCGTTCCTTGCCCTTTGCCACGTCGTCGTCACCGAGGGGGCGGCCGTCGGCGCCCTTAGCGTCCGCGACGGTACCCATGTCGATTACCTTCTTGAAGCCGGAGCCCAGGCTCATGACCTGGAAGCCGCCGGAGTCGGTGAAGGTGGGTCCGTCCCAGTTCATGAAGGCACCCAGGCCGCCTGCCGCGTCGAGGATTTCGGGGCCGGGCTGCAGGTACAGGTGGTAGGCGTTGGAGAGCAGAGCCTGAGCGCCGAGCTCCTTCATGGATTCGGGCAGGACCGCCTTGACGGTTGCCTTGGTGCCCACGGGGGTGAAGGCGGGGGTCTGGATCTGTCCGTGCGGGGTGGTGATGACACCGGTGCGTCCGCGGAACTGTCCGCCGTTGGCTTCTACACGTTCAGCGCTGGGGGAGGCGGTGTCCGCCAGGCGGCTGGTGATGGTGAAGCCAAAGTCCTCGGTGGGGAAAGAGTTATCTAGAACGCTCATTCTTCTCTCGATTGTTTGCTTTCCGTCTGAATGTCTACACCCTAGCCTACCGGAAAACCCCGCCTCTCTTGCCGGAGGCGGGGTTTGCGCGGGTACTATTAGGCGTGGCTCGGGCTACCTAGCCTGAGCCGGTGAAGTTAGCCAGCGAAGTTAGCCGGTGTAGTTAGCCAGCGAAGTCGCCGAGCATATCCACGGTCGGCACGAAGAAGAGGGTGCCGGTCACCGCGGTGCTGAAATCCAGCAGGCGGTCGTAGTTGGCGCCATCCACTCCCATAAACATGTTCATGAGCATCTTCCGAACGGTCGAGAAGGTGCTGGCGTAGCAGATGAAGTAGGTGCCCAGCTCGTTGTTACCCACGGTGCCGAAGGGCATGTTGTCGCGAATAACCTTGAAGTCGTCACCGATATTGGCAAGAGCGGAGTGCGAGTTGGCGGGCTTCTCGTCCTCGCTCATCTCGATGTCGTCGTGCTTGGAGCGGCCAATGACCTTCTCCTGCTCGGAGACGGGCAGGGCGTTCCACGCGGTCATATCGTGGATGTACTTCTGCACGAACTGGTAGCTGCCGCCCTTGTACATGGGGTCATTGTCACCGATGATGCCGAAGTATTCGCGTGCAGCGGGGGTCTGCGGGTTCTCGGTGCCGTCCACAAAACCGATGATGGAGCGGCCGTCCCAGTAGCGGAAGCCGTGCACCTCATCCAGCACCTCGGCAATATCGCGTAGAGCCGCAGTAATAGCGGAGGCCATATCGTAGGCGATGGACGGCTGGGTTGCGCGGATGTGGAAGTGCAGATCACCGGGAGTGGACACCGCGGTGTGCTTGGGGCCACGAATCTCCTCGAACTCCACAAGCTCCTGCGGCAGCGGCTTGGGCAGATCCAGGGTCAGCCACGCGCTGTGGCTGATACCCAGCACGATGCTGGCGTTCTCGGGCGAGTAGCGGTTCGCGGCGGTGTGGTTGAGGTTAATGACGAGCCCGCAGAGGTTCTGGAACCCCTCAATGAGCGCATCCTGAGAGATGCCGTCCTTGAACTTCCAGACCATGAAAATGGTGTTAGCGTTCGGGCTGGCAGTGACCTGTTGTGATTCTGAAGCAAGCATAAAATCCACCGTACGCCCGTGTGCATGCCCCTGCAATGAATCTAGCCCTAACCTTCTGCACTGGCCCTAACCTTCTGCGCTGAACGGAGAAGATGAGGGCTGGGGCAAAGGACCGTAGGGTTTCAGAGGCCGTGCTTTAGAAACAGTGCTTTAGAAACCGTGCTCTAGAAACCGTGGGCGGCGAGGTCACGCGCATGCGCCAGGCGCGCCGCCGTCTCGAAAATAGTCCACGCCTGTACCTGAGTGGACAGCTCCACCGGCGCACCGGGCTTCACAACCTTGCTCATCGGCTCGGTGAACCGCGGGGAGAACTGCACGAGCGCCTTACCGCGAATCTCATTCGGGTCAATGCCGTACTCGTTCATCGGCAGGTTGGGGTCGAACTCGCGGCGGCCCTCCCACAGGGCGCGTGCGGTCGAGTACACCAGGTTCGAGGCGAGCGCTCGCGCCTCATCGCTGAGCAGCGGTGAGGACGCCGCCATGCCCAGGTAGCGCACGAGAATGCCGGTGAACAGGCCGCCGTCGCCGTTGCCGTGCGAGATGAGGATGCGGCGGCGCGCACCGGAGAGGAATTCCACCTCTTCGGTCATGTGCTTGACGATGCCGACGATGAGGCGCTCGGCGCGTTCTGCGGGGTCCACCTCGCAGGGCACACCGGATGCGGCGAGGCTCAGCAGGGCGCCCAGGGCGGTTCCCTGGTTGTAGGTGAATTCGCTGCGTTCGTATTCGTACTTGTCGCCGCGCACGTTCACGCCGTCAATATAGAGTGAGCGTTCTGCATCCCAGAGGGTTTCGTTCATCCAATCCATGAGCGCGGCGGCAGTCTTCGGGTCGCCCGCACGCACATACGCCAGAGCGGTCGGTGCGGTCGCCGCAGCATTCACAAAATCACGCTTGGACTTGCGCCAACTCATGCCACCCACCGGGGAGAAACCCTTTGCCAGCTGCTCGAAGAGAGCCGCGCCAGCATCCTGGGCGGCAACGTCATTCGCACCGGTCAGCTCAATGCAGAAGGAATTCATGCGGCCCACCGCGAGGGTCAGCCACGCCATATCGTCAAAATAATCGTTCGCGAAGCGGCCGTAGTTACGCACGTTAATGCCGCGCAACAGCGCGCGGGCGCGGTGCAGCTCTTCCTGGGCGGCAGTAATATCGCCCTCACGTAGGTGACGCTGACCGGCATCAATCACACAGTCCAGCAGGTGCGCCTGCCACCAGTAGTGCCAAATGCTCAGACGCTGGCTCAGCGGGCGCGGATCCGGCACCTGTACCGAACCGATGAGGGCGCCGGGCACGCCGAGGATGCGATGCACAAAGGTATCGGTGACGCTGACGGCTGCGGCAGCGGCGTGCGAGGAGGTGCGCTGGGCGTACTCGCTAATCGACTCCAGAGACTGCTCGTTGTGGGAAGACGGCTGGGAATTCATGGACCCTCTGTAGTTGCGGTGAAGTATTACGTCTGAAATTATCCCACTTTTTGCCCTCTGAGCGCCCGGATGCTGTGGGCGGGCTCTCGGGCGTGATCCCTTTTCGAGAACCCACCGAGAAGATGCACCGCAGGGAACGGAGTGAACGCCACTCAAAAACCGGTTAGGCAGCGGCAGCCAGCGAACGCCCGCTGTACAGGTCCACCCGCTCACCGGTGATGGGGTGCTCAAAGTGCAGGCTGTATGCCAGCAGCTGCAGCGGGTACTCCGGGCGGTCTGGGGCGTCGGGTAGCACCTGCGGGTAGAGCACATCGCCCAGAATGGGCGAACCCAAAAGGTTCAGGTGCGCCCGTAGCTGGTGCGTCTTACCGGTGTGAGGCGCCAAATCATAGAGCGCCCATTCTCTATTCGGTTCCGCGCACCAGCCCTCAACCGCCTGCGCACTCGGGGTGAAAGTCCGCAAAATCTTCACGGTCGTCAGCGTATTCGGCTCCACACCCTGCGCCGCGCACTCTTGCTCAGACAGCTGCTGAACCTGCAGCTGATCACGAATCTTCTGAATATGCGAACGCACCTGCAGACCCTCCGCACTCAACGACTGCTCGGCGGCGGCAGGGTCGGCGGGAACCGGCGCCACCGCGCGGTAGGTCTTCGACACCTGACGGTGCTGAAACATCATCTGGAAAGGGCGGCGCGCCTCCACCGTCTTAGCAAAGAGCAGCACGCCCGCGGTCGGGCGATCCAGACGGTGAATCGGAATCAGCAGCGGGTTATGCTCACGCACCCGCAGCTTGGTCAGCGCGGTCTGCGCAATATAGGAACCGCGCGGGGTGGTCGGCAGAAAATGCGGCTTATCAATCGCCAGCACGTGCTCATCCTCGTAGAGCACCGGCATGTCAGAGGGTAACTGCGGCTCATCGGCAAGCTCACGGAAGTACCAGATGCGCTCGCCCGGCATATACGGGCTATCGCTGGTCAGAATCGTGCCGTCATCCAGGCGCACCTCGCCGGTGTCGAAGCGGGCGTGAATAATCTGCGGGTCGTTCGGGTAGAAACGCGCAATCAGGTAATCCGCAATGGTTGCCGGAGCCGTATTGTTCGGGGTGAGCTCGGCGGGGAGCTCCTCCACAAGCGGCAGGACCAGCTGAATCGGATCGATACCGTTCTTCTGAGCCAGCGGAGGGGTCAGCAGACGCCGATGCGTGCGGCGTGCCGGTTTCGCCTGATAGACGGCGCCGGACTGCACTCCCTGCTGCGTATCGGGCTGAGAGTTGGGCAGTGAGCTGGGCTGAGAGTTGGGCTGAGAGCTGGACTGCGGGCGTGCGGTGTTCTGTGCGGGCATGGCTCTACTCTACCGCCTGAACCCTATCACCTGAGCGGGGCTGGGATTTAGGTAAGCTGAGCCGGACTGCCTGCCGATGAGGTGGCCAGAAACGTTGCCGTGGGGTTGGGTTTCGGGCTGCGGAATGCAGTTTTGTCTGACACTCATGAATGTTTGTGTGAATGCGTGGAACAAAAAACGAAAACTTCACAAATTTTTGAAATTATTGGACATTTAATTTAAAAAAACTGCATTAATTTTACAAAAAACAGCGTTTATGTGCGGTATTTTCGAAAGTTCTGTCAAATCAGAAACTAATAACCCTCAATTTAGCCCCTGTGGTTTTTCTAAGTATAAAAGATGTGAAGCAAATAAATACCTGCTAACCTGAGCATCCTACGTCATAAACGCCTTAATAAAGGCTGAAAGTAGCCTTAAAGCGGTACGATTAAGACACAGAAGTTCGATATTTCGAACGAAGGGGTCGAAATGGGACAGAAACAGCGCAAGGGCGCAGAGAGTAAAGGAACACCCCCAATTACGGCGGTGCAATCAGACAATTCCAAAGCACCGGAAAATGCGATAGGAGAGGTTATGGAACATTCACAAAAGAATGCGGAGCCTCGCACCGGTGCCCTGCGCATGGAACCGCACGAACGCGAAGAGCAAATTCTGAAAATCGCTGCAGAACATTTCGCTCGCCGCGGCGTGCTCGGTGCCTCCATGAGCGCTATCGCCCGCGATGCAGGCATTACCCGCGCCCTGCTCTACCACTACTTCCCCGGCAAGGACTCCTTGGCGGCAGCCGTCACCCGACGCGAAGCCAACGCAGTCCTCGAAGCGCTCGGCGAGCACCACGAAAACCCCGAGGAAGCACTCCGCAGGGCGTTGCGCACCTACTTCCTCGTCGTAGCCGGTGTCCCCACCCCCGGTGGGGAGGACTTCCCGAACAATCCCACCGACTACCTCGAATGGATGCTTGAACGCACCGGCATGCCGATTAATGATCGCACCCGCGTCATCCTCGGAGGCTGGTTGCAGCTCGTCGACTACTTCGCCCTGCACGTCGTGCAGCTCAACCCCCGCGATCAGCGCACCGTTCGCTCCCGCGGGCTCGGGCTCGAAGAAGCTATCGACCTGTGCCTGGGTGCCGTGGACACCCTCACCGGCGGCTACTAACCGCCCCAACAGGTCAACGTAGGACTTCCCGCTCCGATGTTTGGTTATGTGCTCCACGGCAAAGGCGACGTGGACATCCGGGCGGTTATTCCTCCGTCGCGCCGCTTGCGACGTGGCGGACTCCGGGAACACCACCCGGTTCGTGAGTAGGGAAACATAATGCCCCGTACCCCCTTCCGTGAGGGTACGGGGCATTATGATGCTCAGGTTGAGGTTGAGGAAATAATTTAATCTGAGGCTAAGCTTGAGGCTTTGCCTGCTCTAGGAGGTTCTACTCAGTCTAGATGGAACGGCGCAGCGACAGGCCACGAACCGTCGCGTAGAAGCCCTGCGCCTGCAGTGCCGCACGTAGCGCCTCCACCGGATGCTCCACAGCCTCGCCGTCGGAGGTGCCCGATGTGAATGAGCCCAGCGTGTGGGTGCCCAAAAGCTCCACATCGTTGACCTTCTCCACCGAAATCTTCTCCGCCCCACCGGCGGACACCAGGCGCGCCAGGGCGGGGGCCGCCGCCTCCAGAAGTACCGGGTCAGTGGTGAAAGCCAGCAGGGTCTTCGCGCCACGCTCCACGTACAGCACCGGTGCGCCGTCCACCAGCACCACGCAGGCACCCGCCTTGCGTGCCGGGCGGTGCTTGACCACTCCCGCACCCTCGCTCGCAAAAGATGGAATCGCGGGCCAGCTCAGCGCCGCACCGTACGGGTTCGCCGGGTCGGTTGCCGCCAATAGCGTCACCGTGAACGTGCCGTATACCTGCTCCGTATCGGTACGCTGTGGGGTGTAGGCGCTCGCGCCAAAACTCTGTGTCGCGCCAAAACTCTGCGGACCTGTGGGAATACTGAGGCTATCGGCGGTAGAACGCAGCAGGTCCACCGTTGCGGGGGCAGCGAACTGCGCCGCACCCAAACCCTCAATAAAGTAGCCGCGACGCACCAGCGCACGATCCTCAGCCGCCGAATAAATCCGGTACAGCTGCGAGAACCCGCCGGCAGAATCCTCCACCTGCAGGCACCCGCGAGTCAGCACACCGTAGCGGTCCAGTAGCAGGTCGGCGCGTGCGAGCGCCGCAACGGTCGCCTCCACCGGCTCCTGCAGCAGTGTGTCCACGCGCGAGAAGCGACCGCTATCCTGTGGGGCAACAGCGGGAGCGGTGGCATGGAGCCCGCCGCGGAGAGAATTGCCACGCAGGGAACGTAAACCCCGCCCGGCGACAGGCGCAGAGTAGCTGCTGGAGCCATAGCTGTCAGCGCCGTAACCGCCCGCCATGCCGTTGCCCATGGAGGCGCGCGCCGCCGCAATACGACCCGCACCGCGGCGACCCACCCGCGACAGACGCGCGGGGGCAGCCGGGGTCGGATGCGCACTACGGACACCGGCAAGCATCGCCCGAACCGGCGCGAAACTATCGTTCGTCACCGCACCGGCCCACACCAGGCGCCACAGCGCCGCCGAAACCTCCGCCGCATCCGGGAAAGTCACCACCTGACCAGAAGGCGCCGCCGCGCTCATCAGCTGCGCCACCCGCTCACGCAGTGCCGGCACGAACAGGCCGCCGTGAGCCAGCGCCTCATAGATGGCGTGCTCGAGTGTGCCCGGAGTCTGCAGCGCCTCCCAGAGCTCCGGGTTCTCCGCGCGCACCAGCTGCTCCGGGTAGTCCTCGCCCAAGGTCAGCGAAGAACTCTCGCTCAAATGCAGGCGAATCCAGCCGTCAGACTTCTGCGCGCTACCGCTGCCGAGCTGGCCGGCGCCGGTGAAGAATACCCTGCCGCTGGCCATGAGTTCGTCCAGCATGTGCGGCTGGTAGCCGGGTACGCGCGCCGGAAGAATCAGCGTCTCCAGCGCGGAAGCCGGTACGCGCACACCCGCCAGCTGGTCGATGGCGGTGAGCAGATCCTCCGTGGCGGAGGCGGAGTCCTGGCTCGCATGGGTGGTGCCGTTTTCTGCGCCGTTTTCTGCCATCGGGTTGGGTGTCGCCGGGTTGAATGTCGCTGTGTCGAGGGGTGCCACCCTCTCACCCACCACCGTGGCGGCTCGGGGGGAGGGCATGAACGCACCGTAGGCGCTCGCCTCCGGCAGGGTCTGGGCAACCCGCACGGATAAAGAACGAACGTTCTGCCATGAAGGTAGGAAAACACCGTAGACCTGCGCCGATACCGGCTCAATCTCCTCACGCAACGCCGCCAGAGAACGGGCGCGAATCGTGCGCAAAACCTGCGCATCCACCCACTCAACACCAGCCGCCCCGGAAGCACGCAGCACCTCGGGCAGGAACTCGCCAGAGCTCAGGCGGCGCTGCTGCTGAAGACGCTGCAACACCGGAGTCAGCACGCCCACACCCACCGGGGTCAGACGCGAAAAATGCTCCGCCGCCTGCTGCGCCGTAAAGGGAATATGGGTGCGCGCATAGCGAGAAACCAGATCCTCTAAAGGCTCCGCGACCGGCTCCAGGAGGGCAGTCGGAAGCGCCGCGGCGGGCATAATGCCCAGCCCATCGCGCAGGCGTGCGGCATCCTCAACCGCCGCATAGTACAGTTGCGGCTCGGCGGAACCATCGGCAGCTCCCATGAACGAGAACGCGCGGCGCGAACGCACCAGCTCCTCCGCCAGGGCGCGCGCCTCAGTCGTGCTGGCGTGCGCGCCGGACTCCTCGCCGTAGTTTTCAGCATCCTCGGACTCGTCGAAATATTGAGAACCGTGCGCCGCAGATTCTGCCCGCAGGTTGTCGGCACGCAAACGCAGGCTCAACTCCCGCGCGCTCAACGGGCCCAGCTGGCGCAACAGATCCGCCACGCCCTCCACACCGCAGGCGCGGTAACGCTCACCCGTGCGCTGCAGACGCTGCTGAGTCTGCACCAGAACCGCCGGATCCAGCAGATCGCGCAGACCGCTCGAACCCAGAAGCTCAGCCAGCAGTGCCGGGTCCAGCGACAGCGCGGCGGCGCGGCGTTCGGCGGCGGGCGCATCGCCGTCGTAGAGATGCTCAGCAACGTACTCAAAGAGCAGAGTGCGCGCAAAAGGCGAAGGATCGTTCGTCTCAACCTCCAGCATGGACACCGCCCGAGACTGCAACGAACGGTGCACCTGAACCAGCGCCGGAACATCGTACACATCCTGCAGACACTCGCGCGCCGTCTCCAAAAGCACCGGAAAATCAGGGTACTTACGCGCCACATCCAGCAGCTGCGCCGCACGCTGACGCTGCTGCCACAGCGGGGTGCGCTTACCCGGATCACGGCGCGGCAACAGCAGGGCACGCGCCGCATTCTCACGGAACCGAGACGCAAAAAGCGCCGAATCGCCCACGCGTTCGGTGACAATCGCCTCCAGCTCGTCCGGGTCGAAAAGGAACAGGTCGGCGCCGGGCGGTACATCCTCCATGGCGGGCAGGCGCAGAATCAGGCCGTCATCACTCGCCATGACGGAGGCGTCCACCCCGTACCGCTCCTCAATGCGGGCGCGCACCGCCAGCGCCCAGGGTGCGTGCACCCCGTAGCCGAGCGGCGAGTGCAGGACCACTCGCCAATCGCCCAGTTCGTCGCGGTGCCGCTCCACGATCATGCGGGCGTCGGAGGGGACCGCCCCGGTGGATTCGCGCTGCTCACGCAGGTAGGCGAGCAGGTTATCGACCGCCCAGGTGTCCAGTCCGAGCTGTTCGAGCTGCTGGCGGGCGGCGGCGCTATCGGTGGCGTCCAGGCTGGAGAGGGCGCGCGTAAACGCACCCGTCTGCACGCCCAGGGCGTAGGGGCGGCCCATGCGGTCGCCGTGCCAGAAGGGCAGGCGCGCGGGCTGGCCGGGCGCGGGGGAGACCCGCACCGCGTCGTGCGTAATTTCTTCAATACGCCAACTGCTCGCGCCGAGGGTGATGACCTCGCCGGCGCGGGATTCGTACACCATTTCCTCGTCGAGCTCACCCACTCGCTTGGGGCCGCGCTCTTCATCGCCACTGACCAGGTAGACGGGGAAGAGCCCGCGGTCGGGAATCGTACCGCCGCTGGTGACGGCGAGGCGCTGCGCGCCGGGGCGGCCCTCAATACTGCCGGAGGGAGCCTCCTCGGTGGGGGTGCGATCCCAGATGATGCGCGGGCGCAGTTCGGCGAACTCGTCGGAGGGGTAGCGTCCGGCGAGCATTTCGAGCACGGAGTCGAAGAGGGCGCGCGGCAACTCGGCGTAGGGTGCGCTGCGGCGTAGCGCCTCGTACCAGGAGTCCACGCTGATGGGGCCCAACGCGCAGGCGGCGACGGTCTGCTGTGCGAGTACGTCCAGGGGGTTGGTGGGGATAGTGAGCGGCTCGAGGGTTCCGCTACGCATTCCGGCGAGGGTGACGGTTGCGCCGAGCAGGTCGCCGCGGTGCTTGGGGTAGAAGAATCCGCGCGAAATTTCGCCCACGCGGTGTCCGGCGCGACCCACGCGCTGCAGTGCGGAGGCGACCGAGGGAGGTGCGGCCACCTGGATCACGAGGTCCACGTGGCCCATGTCGATGCCCAGCTCCAGGGAGCTGGTGGCGACCACGCAGCGCAGGGTTCCGCCCTTGAGCGCCTCCTCGATGAGGGTGCGCTGTTCCTTGGACACGGAGCCGTGGTGTGCGCGGGCGAGCGGCGGCACCTCGGAGATGTCGCAGATGCCTGCCGCGTAGTCTTCGGGGTCGATTCCCTGCTTCGCGAGGACGCGGCGCAGGTGAATATCGTTGAGCGCCGCGGTGAGCTTTTCCGCTAGTCCGCGCGAGTTAACGAAAACAATCGTAGAACGGTTGTTCTCAATATGGTCGACGATGCGCTCCTGCACACGCGGCCAGATGGAGGTCTCGGGGCGCTCGCTATCGGCGGTGTCTCGCAACGCCTTTTCTTGCGGTGCTCCTTCACGCGGTGCCCCTTCTCGCAGTACCTCTTCCGGGATGGTGAGCGTATTTTTAGGCGCGGCGTTATCGCCCTGTCGTGCCGGGTCTGCCTGCTCGGTTTCTTGGCTGGTTTCCTGTCGAGTTTCTAGTTCGGTTTCCTGTCCGGGGAATACACCAATAGCATCTTCCAGCGTGTAGGGGGCGTTCGCCGGGGTATTTACGGCACTGGGGGCAGGCTGTACCGCACCCTGCGGCGAGCCGACAGAAGCTGAGCCCCCGCCGCCCGGCACCTCCGAGGGTGCGTAAAGTCCCTGCCCGTAGTCGTTGGCGCCTCCGAGCGCCGCCATATCGGGTACGGGCACGCTCAGGCGCAGGTCCCATTCTTTGGCGACCGGGCGGCTCATGATGGTCACCGGCTGAATGCCGCCGAGGAACCGGGCGACCGCCTCCGGGTTTTCGACGGTTGCGGAGAGGCCAATACGCTGTGCAGGCTGTTCGAGGAGCGCGTCGAGGCGTTCGAGGGAGACCGCCAGGTGTGCGCCGCGTTTGGTGGCGGCGAGGTTGTGAATCTCGTCCACGATTACGGTGGTCACGCCCGCGAGGGTGTTGCGGGCGGCGCTGGTGAGCATGAGGTAGAGGGATTCGGGGGTGGTGATGAGAATGTCGGGCGGGTTGCTGATGAGTTGGCGGCGTTCGCGTGCGGGGGTGTCGCCGCTGCGCACGCCCACGCTGATGGTCGGTTCGGTCGCGTTGTTTCCGCTTAGGCGGGTGATTCCGGTCAGCGGTGCGCGCAGGTTGCGTTCGACGTCGGCGCCGAGTGCTTTGAGGGGTGAGATGTAGAGGATGCGCGTGCCGCCTGCGGTTCCGGCTTCGTGTTCGCGGTGCAGGGCGTCGAGTGCCCAGAGGAAGGCGGCGAGGGTTTTGCCGGAGCCGGTGGGGGCGATGATGAGGGTGTTGTTGCCGTTGCGGATGCTCTCCCAGGCGCCTTCTTGGGCGGCGGTGGGTGCGCTGAAGGTGGCGCGGAACCAGTCGCGTACGGGGGTGGAGAAGTGGGAGAGTGCGTCGGTCATGTATCTATTATGGCGGGGTTTATGGTGTGCGCCTCTTGAATTGTTGGGGGTGGGGGGAGGAAGATGTGCTTGACAGGGTTTCTATAGAGCATGTAATATTTTCCCTGTAAAGTAATCGACTGGGAGAACACCCAAAGGAGCCTCACCATGACCCGCCTGAACGAAGAACAGCTCATCAACCTCTTCCACGAGCCGCGCACCGTCTCCTCCTTTACCGAGGAACCCGTTACTGACGAGCAGCTACGCCGCATCCAGGAGCTGACCTTCTACGGCCCCACCGCCTTCAACAGCCAGCCCCTGCGCATCACCTGGGTCAAGAGCCCTGAGGCACGCGAGCGCCTCGTCGCGCACCTGGCAGACGGCAACAAGGCAAAGACTCAGGCGGCACCGGTGACCGCGATTCTCTCCGCGGACGCAAACTGGGTAGAGCACGCTGACACCTTCAACCCCAACGCAGCCGGCTTCATCAAGAGCTACTACACCACCGAGGAGCTTGCCACCCCCGCCGCTGAGCTGAGCGCTCACCTGCAGGCAGGCTACTTCATCACCGCAATCCGTGCCCTCGGCCTGGACGCCGGCCCCATGACCGGCGCAGACTTCGCCGGCATCAAGAAGGAATTCTTCGCGGACAACGCAGAAATCCCGTTCCTGATCGTCAACCTCGGCCACGGCGAGGCTCCCGCATACCCGCGCGGTGCACGCTTCAGCCACGAGGACGTCACCCGCTCCCTCTAAGAGCACGCGAATACGGCATCGCTAAACACTAGGCTTAAAAATAGTTCAAGGGCGGTTCCCCATCACGGGGAACCGCCCTTGAACTATAGGTGCACAAGTGAACTATAGATCCACAAGAGGTGCCAGAGTATTCACATCCGCAACGGGCACTTTAGCGGGCACCAAACTGACCCACCGACAGCTGCGGAACAGACGAGGAACAAGCGGTCGTATCCAGCGGAACAATTACGCCGCCGGAACCCGAGGGCAGACCCACCAGGAAGCCCTGAACCGGTCGGCTACCGCAATCATCACCGAAGCGTGCCGGATACACCGAACGCAGTACCGCGGTGGTGCTATCGCCGGGGTTAAGGGTCACGCCCGCAGAGTTCATGTACTCATCGGAGGTGGAAGCCTCACGACCAACCCAGGTTCCCGAAGGACCCGCATGCACCACACGCGGGTAGCCGCGCAGGGTACAGGAGGAGTTTGAGGAATTCTGGAAGTACAGGGTGTAGTTTCGGGCGCCGGGGGAACCTTCTCCCACAGCAACCGAAATGTTCAGGTCATCCAGATTGCACTGGGTCGGGCCCTCAGCAACAGTATTGCTGGAGGAACTAGAGGACTTCTCCGAAGAATTCGAGGAATTGGAAGAATTCGACGAACCCGAAGAACCGGAGGAGTTCGACGAGTTACCCGAAGAGTTAGAACCCGACTGTGACGACGAGTTTGAGCTCTTCTGAGAATCTGCAGAGTCGTCTGACTTGTTCTGATCGGAACCCTCGCGGGAGGTATCAGAAGAATGAGAGTCAGAGTTCTGCTTCGACTCGTGAGTCTCGGTGTGGGAAGAAGACTCGGAGTGCTCAGAGGAAGAATCGCGGTGCTCCGCGTCAGGGGAATTCACCACGGTAATGGAGCCCGGAGACACAGAAGGGGTAGCCCCGTCGGAGGCTACTCGAATCGTACCGGGCTTGACCGAAGCCGAAGCACTCGGCTGAGCCGAGGTGCCTTCAGCTTCCTGACCGGCCTGGGACGCGCCGCATCCACTGAGCGCGAGCACGCAACAGAGGAGGGTGGTTGATGCGAGTACCTGAGCCGATTTAAACATGATTACATCGCCGCCTGCATTTGGATTTCTGCTCCGTCCATACCGGGGGCGTACTCGACCTGGCAGCACAGACGAGAGTATTCGTTGGCGACATCGTCGACCATGTCGAGCAGGTCCTGCTCAGCTTCGGTGCGTTCACCGGAAGCTTCGAAGTGCTCGGGGTCGATGAAGCCGTGGCAGGTAGCGCAGGATGCGTTACCACCGCAGGTTGCGAGGACCGGCACGCCGTTAGCCTGGAGGGCTTCCAGGAGGGTGTGGTGGTCTTCCCACTGAATGTCGTAGTTTACGCCTGCTTCGTCAGTGACCTTAATCGTTACGCCCATGCGTTCTCCTTCTTCTGTAGTGATGCGTTTCTATTGTAGAGGTAGGGGCTGTTATTCACCGTACTTTGTGGCGCATCCCCAACCCTACCGTCACGCATATCACGGGAACGCATATTAATTTTTATGCTGAATAGCATGTCTGTATTGCCCCCAGTCTACCCCGTATTGCCCTGACAACGCGGGATATAGGCATATATGAATACTGCCCCCAGATGCAAAGACATGCTGGGGGCAGTATAAAGAACCGGCGCGCAGGCGCGCTTTAACGGTGACGAAGACCTACTCTGATTCCTTCTCCGTAGCCTTCTCGGCCTCCTGCTTTTCTGTGCTGCGGTGATCGGTATTCTGGATGCTTCCACCGGGGCCGCGCACAATACCGCGCACGCTATCGCGCGGGTCAGCGTAGCGCAGGTCGATACCGAAGGTATTGCGGATCTGTCGTGCCGAGTTCAGGTGCCAACGCTGCGAATCTGAGGGGGTCACGGAGGTAACCGCCTTCTGACCCGGAGCCAGCTTCTCGTGGCGAATATCGTAGTGCTTACCACCCATGGTGATGGTGAAGCCGTGCTCCTGCAGCAGTTGCACGAACGCATCCACATCGTGCGGAATCTTGCGGCCGCGCTGCCTCTTCGTGCCGCTCATCCTCGGCTGCGATTCGAAGGGGTTACGGCTGGGCGCGGTGCCGCGACTAATACGAATGACCTGCTGGTCGGAGTGCGAGAACTCCACCTGGTAGCCGTTGAGTGAGTACACGGTGCGGCTACTGCCGGGAATCGGGCGGCGGTCCTCAGCTTCATCAAGGATGCGGGCAATGTACTCGCCGGTCAGTCCGAGCGACTTGAGCTGAGCCTGAGCCTCGGGGGAGAGCTGGTAGCCTCCGGCGAGAGCCTGCAGCGGGCGTAGTGCGAGCACTTCGGCGGTCAGGGGGTTGAGCACCACCTGGTAGCCTTCCTCTTCATGCGTGTAGAGGGTGACTTCGCGGCCGTAGCGGTTCTCTTGCGCGCTTTCTTGAACCACGGTGCTTGCGGGGGATTCGATAATGTCCAGTAGCAGCTCGTAGGTTAGCCCGTGGCGCATCATGTAATCCATCACGCCGGGGAGCACACCGTAGATGCGGCGGCGCGGCGGCACGTCGCCGTAGAATTCCTTCTCGATGCGCGCGGCAATACGCTGGTTCTCCAGCGGCACCTCGGTCAGCGGAATGAGGCGCTGGTTGGAGGGGCGAATCTTGGCGCGTGCGGCGGCGGGCTTGGGTGCCTGACGGTACGCGTCCACGAGTGCCTGCTGCTGCTGCACGAATTCCTGGGCGATGAGCGGCAGGAGGGTGAAGTAGAGCTCTGCCGCTTCGGGCTTGAGCGCGCCGTTCTCATCGAGCAGGGAGGCGCCGTCCTTGGAGAGCAAATCCCAGGGCTTATCGTATGCAGTGTTCTCTTCGGAGCCCTGCTCATCGCGGTAACTATAGGCGGCGAGGGAGGCAAGCTCCTGCAGGCGAACGTACACCTCAAGAGGAACGGTAATCTGCTTAGCGGACATTATTTCTCCTCCTCGGTGGTGTTTTCTGCCTGGGCTACTTGATGTTCTGCCTGCTTCGCCAGGGTATTACTGAGCTCTTCCAGCTGTGCCTTGCGCAGGGCTTCGGCGTGCAGAACGTGGAAGTCCGGGGTCTTCGCCAGGGCCAGAACGGTCCGCTCATCGGGCGAAATCGCAATTTCCAGACCCTGCGCCGCGTAGATGCGGGTCCAGCCTTCAGCCATGCGCACGCTCTCGGGGTTGCTCAGCGCCTGAAGCATCAGATCGAAGACGAAGGGCGGGTTCTTCTTCAAGAAGGTGCGGGCGCGCTCGCTGAATTCGAGTTCCAGGGCGTTGAGCGAGTTGTATTCGCCGTACGCCAAGGATACCTGTGCCGCTTCGTTGTATTCGGCGTCGTATTCGTCAATGACGGTAATGACTTCGGCGGAGGCGGTGTTGACGTCCACACGGTAGTCGTCGTGGGTGAAGCGAATCGTCCAGTCGTTGAGGCGTTCTGCCGCGCCTTCACGCAGGATGGTGCGCACGAGCTCTTCGCTGATGTTTTCGCGTTCGAGGCGGGCACGCAGGCTCGGGCGCAGGCGGTAGCTGCGTTCGCGATCCTCTTCGCTGACACCGCGAGGGGCGGTCGGTTCGGCGGCTACCGGCTGAGCGGCGGGCTTCGGCGCACTCGGCTTCGGGGCACTCGTCTTTGGGGTAGTGGGCGCACTCGGTAGGGACTGGCTGAGCACGGGCAGCTCTTCAGCAGGTGCCTGCTCGTTAGCTACTGCCGTATGGGTAGCTTCTGCGGCTTCGGCAGCCTGCTGCCGGGCACGCAGACCCTCCAGGTACTCTTCGATGCGCGGCGGGCGGTAGGTCAGCGTGGACTTGCGGAACATACCGGGGGAGGGTGCACCGGGAGTCGGCGCAGCCGGCTTGGGTGCTGCAGATGTAGGAGCAGCGGGCTTCGGCGCAACGGGCTTGGGAGCCGCCGGCTTGGGTGCCGCGGGGGTAACCGTGGCGGGGGTCGGTACAGGAACCGTCTTTTCTGCAGTTGCCTCTGCGGGCGCTTCCACAGATGCTTCTTCCGGCGCGCTGGGAGCCGGGGCGGGTGCCTGTGCCGCGCGGGCGGCAAAGAGTGCGGGGGAAGGCGCGGGCTTCGGTGCTGCAGGCTTCGGGGCTGCAGGTTTGGGAGCGGCGGATGCGCTCACCGCTGCATCCTCACTAGCTACACCCTCGTTGGCCTCTGCAACGGGAGCCTCAGCCGTGGACTCTGCGGTAGCCTCGGCCGCCTGCAGGTCGTTCTGTTCCTCTTCAAGAGGCTTAGTGTCGCTGGGCTCCTCATCGCCGCGGCGTAGGGCGGCAACGAGTTCCTGGCGGGAAGTATAAGGAATGATTTCCTCGGGCGAGTCGATATATCGGGGGAAATTCTCGTAGAGAATCTTCGCCGCGGCCTCAAAAAGCTTTTCTACAGTGGCGTTGACGGCGGGTGCGCAAGGGCAGAGGAGCTCCAGGCGTTGCGCGTCATAGAGGGACCAGTGGGCGCATCGTTCGGTGGGCTGGAAGTAATCGAGGGTTCCCAAATCAGCAATATCGATAAGCGCACCTATCAGGGACTGCGGAATGGATAGCTGTGCCATAGTGCTCCTTTGCGTTGTCTACTCTCCAACCTATGCGTGGAGGGTCCTCTTTCCATCCTAGGCGTTTTTTCGCGGGTGTGCCCCGGAGCACGTCATCTGGGGCGCGTAAATCTGTGGATTCACAGGTTGGGACGCTTTTGGGCGCCGTTTTTGGTACGGATGGGGTAGCGTCAGCTGCTGGAGCGTCCTTGCTGCACCTAGCTAGAGCCTGCAACGTGTCATGCTGCAACGTTTTGTACTGCGCGGTGGCTTGAGCCCTGCCCGGGGCTTGTGGCAGAGCGTTTTTTGCGTGCTTCTTTCCCAAAGAGATCTTCCCGGGCGTGTCCTCCGGGGTATATCTTCTGAGGTAGATCTTTTGGGCATACAAAAATCCCCGGTTCCGAAGAACCGGGGATTAGTGGTGCGCCCGAAGGGATTCGAACCCCCAACCTTCTGATCCGTAGTCAGATGCTCTATCCGTTGAGCTACAGGCGCATGTTCCTCGCTTCGGATTTCTTCAACCCGTCGCGGCAACAGGTACTACTATACGGATGTCCTCGGGGGCGCGCAAGCCGAAAACTCGAAATTAGTCTGAAATCTCCTCCGAAAGACTCTCGAATACCCCGTTTTGCCGCATGATTCCGGGGGTTTTGGTGTCGTAAAATTTTTTCAAAATATTTTTGTTCCGTCCCGAACTCTACCCCGAAATCTACCTCAAGGACGCTTAAAACACCCGCTTAGACCCTGCAGGATAACCCCCAAAATCCTCCAAAAAATCTTCTCGCGCTCTAGGAATGTGATGCGCAGAACATAAGAAATGGTGTCATAGAAAGCTCTGCAGACCATTAATGCGTTATTCTGTAAGCATCACGAGGAAGTGGAGACTGTCCAAGCGTGCATATTCACATTTGTTTGCACGCTTGTAGTGTTTAACTGCTTCTTTGTTACCGCAGACCTAACCGGATCAATGTAGTATCCGGGCCACCGATTGAAGGGGAAAACGTCAATGGCTGACACCTCAACTCGTACTCTCTCTGCCGAACTCGAAAAGGAGCTGCAGAGCGCACCTACCACCCACCAGGGCCTCCTGGATTGGGTTCGCGAGGTTGCGGCACTGACCCAGCCCGCACACATCTACTGGGTCGATGGCTCCCAGGAAGAATATGACCGCCTGGCACAGGAACTGGTTGACGCCGGTACCTTCGTTCGCCTCAGCGATCACGAATTCCCGAACTCTTACGCAGCTTTCTCCGATCCCGACGACGTTGCGCGTGTCGAGGAGCGCACCTTCATCTGCTCCGAGACTGAAGAAGGCGCAGGCCCGACTAACAACTGGCGCGACCCCGTTGAAATGAAGCAGACCCTGACCGGCCTGTTCGAGGGTTCCATGCGCGGCCGCACCATGTACGTTATTCCCTTCGTCATGGGCTCCCTGAAGGCTAAGAACCCCAAGATTGCTGTTGAGCTCAGCGACTCCGCATACGTTGTCTGCTCCATGCGCATCATGGCAACCATTGGTAAGGACGTTCTTGCCAAGCTGAACGAGACCAACGGCTTCTTCGTTAAGGCTCTGCACTCTGTCGGTGCACCCCTGGAGCCCGGTCAGGAAGACGTTCCCTGGCCTTGCAACCCCGAGAAGTACATCGTCCAGTTCCCCGAGACCCGCGAGATCTGGTCCTTCGGTTCCGGCTACGGCGGTAACGCACTGCTCGGTAAGAAGTGCTACGCACTGCGTATCGCATCCGTTATCGGTCGCGATGAGGGCTGGATGGCAGAGCACATGCTCATCCTGAAGGTCACCAACCCCGAGGGCAAGGTCCGCTACATCTCCGCAGCGTTCCCCTCCGCATGTGGCAAGACCAACTTCGCAATGATGGAACCCACCATTGACGGCTGGAAGGCTGAGATGGTCGGCGACGACATCGCATGGATCGAGTTCGACGAGAACCACCAGGCACGCGTGGTCAACCCCGAGGCTGGCCTGTTCGGCGTGGCACCGGGTACCGGTTACTCCACCAACCCGAACGCTATGAAGGCTATCGCCAAGGGCAACACCATCTTCACCAACGTTGCACTGACCGACGACGGCTCCGTCTGGTGGGAGGGTAAGACCGACGAGGCTCCCGCGCACCTGATTGACTGGACCGGTAAGGACTGGACCCCCGAGTCCGGCCGCCCGGCAGCTCACCCGAACTCCCGCTTCTGCACCCCCGCATCCCAGGTCGACATGCTCGCTCCCGAGTACTACGACCCCGAGGGTGTGCCGCTGAGCGCTATCGTTCTGGGCGGTCGCCGCAAGACCACCATCCCCCTGGTTTCCGAGTCCGAGAGCTGGGAGCAGGGCGTCTTCCGCGCAGTTACCCTCTCCTCCGAGACCACCGCGGCTGCTAAGGGCGCTGTCGGTGTGATTCGCCGCGACCCGATGGCAATGCTGCCCTTCATCGGCTACAACGCTGGTGATTACTTCAAGCACTGGCTGGACCTGGGCAAGAAGCACGGCGCTGAGAATATGCCGAAGGTCTACTACGTCAACTGGTTCCGCCGTACCCCCGACGGTGGCTTCGCATGGCCCGGCTTCGGCGAGAACTCTCGCGTTGTGAAGTGGATCTGCGACCGCCTCGACGGCAAGGCTGGCGGCCAGGAGACCTTCCTGGGCACCGTTCCCACCAAGGAAGACCTGGACCTGACCGGTCTGGAAATCTCCGAGGAAGAACTGAAGGCTGCTCTGGCTGTCTCGAAGGAAGAATGGGTTGCTGAGCTGCCCGGTATCGACGAGTGGCTCGAGAAGTTCGGCGACAAGCTGCCTGCTGAGGTTCGCGAACAGCGCGACGCTCTGGCGAAGGCTCTGGAGGGCTAAGACACTCCAGCTAATACCTAAGGTTTAGCGCATTGAAGGAGCGGAATCTCCCGATGAGATTCCGCTCCTTCCTTCTGCTTGGGGAAAATTTGAATCCCCGTCAGCTGGGGGGAATGATAAGTTTTCTCGCAAAGGTGTGAATGTAAGGCTATGCAGTCCACTTGCTCTTGAGAAATACTTTAAATCCCCGCCGGGGTGGTTGGGGCACAGAAGCAGCTGGTTATAATTTCTTGCCTCTCTTATCACCCCTATACAATTCCAATGTAAGATTTTTGAATGCGCATGGCTTTCACGAGCTGCGCATATCCGCTGCTACATGTACTGATATGTGGTGGCACGAGAGATTAGAAGGAGTATCCATGCGTTTGACAGCATTCTCGGATGTCTCGCTCCGCGTTCTGATGCTCCTGTCTGCTCTGGAGCCCGGTCAGAAGCTTTCCACCCAGAAGATCGCTGAAGGTGTGGACACCCCCTACAACCACGTGGCGAAAGCTGTAGCTTTCCTCGTGAACATGGGTTACCTGGACTCGACTCGCGGTCGCGCCGGTGGCGTCATGCTTTCCGATGCGGGTCGTTCTGCGACCGTCGGCACTATTCTTCGCGCTACTGAGGGCGATATCCCCATGATTGAGTGCGAGGATGAGAATGGCCACTGCCCCCTCGATAAGTTCTGTCGCCTGCGCAATGTGCTGGCGAAGGCGCGTGAGGCATTCTATGCATCGGTTGATTCGGTGATCATTAGCGAGTTGACTGCCGGTGCGCGCCCCGTTGGCCCGGTGTTTGTCGAGCTGGGCTTTGGGCCTCCGGAGAACGCGCTGCCTGCCCGCTAGTTGTAAGGCGCTAGTCGTAAGTATTCAAGAGATACGTGATACCTGTGGAGCTTTCCGGTGGGAGGCTCCATAGAGTTTTTAACACGGAGTTTTGGGCGTTTCTGCGCTTGATGCGGGGGCGCTAGGCGGTTCGCGCGGGGTATTCTCTAGGGTTTCTTGCGGGGTTTTAAGGGCATCGCGGGGGTATTTTTGACTCCGTCTGCGCGGTTGCCGGCACCTGCATGAACCCGGAAAATGTGCAGGAAATGCAAGATATTGCAAATTTGCTTTTCAAATGCAGAAAATGTGACCATATTCATTTTTGCACTGTACTGCATACTTTCCGTAGTAAATATATTTCCATGCCAGAATTTTTATGCACACTCCGGGGCTAGTCACGCGGCGAACTCAAAAACAGTGCTGAAAATATATAGTGTGACGCTCGGCTCTCTCTTTGAGTCAGGCTGAACCATAAGTCTCACCTAGCCCCCTTAATATCCCGCAGAAAGTGACCTGCACTCAGCGCAAACACCCCGCAAAATGCTACGGTAAGGGTGCTTTATAAACACTCTGTCACCAACTAAGCTGTCTGAGTGAATGCCCCGCAATACTGATATTGAGGGGTCTCGCCACAATGACCGAGGTGACCACACAGGAAGAAGGCACACACCGATGCTCTCCGAGAAGTCCCGCCCCATTATTGAGGCAACGCTGCCCATCATTGCTGAGCGCATTAACGACATCACCCCCGACTTCTACCGTCGAATGTTCGCCGCCCGCCCCGACCTGATGGACGGCATGTTCTCTCGCTCCTCCCAGCTTGAAGGCACTCAGCCTCGCGCACTGGCTGGCTCCATCGCAGTATTCGCTTCCTACATTGTCGAGCACCCGGACTCCTACCCGGACGAGGTCCTCTCCCGCGTTGCACACAAGCACGCATCCCTGGGCCTGAAGGAAGAAGAGTACCCCACCGTCTACAAGTACCTCTTCGAGGCAATCGCCGCTAACCTGGGCGACCTGGCTACCCCCGAAATCGTTGAGGCATGGACCGAGGTCTACTGGCTCATGGGCAACGCCCTCATCAAGCTGGAGAAGGGCCTGTACGCTTCCCAGGCAAACGACGTCATGTTCGCACCCTTCAAGCTCGTTGACCGCAAGGAGACCGGTGAGAACGTCGTAGTTCTGACCTTCGAGCCCGCCGACGAGACCCCCATGACCGAGTCCAAGGGCGGCCAGTACATCTCCATCGTCGTTCCCGCACGTGACGGCCTGCGCCAGGCACGCCAGTACACCCTGCTGCCCAGCGAAAAGAACCAGCGCCGCATCGCTGTGAAGCTCGACCCCAACGGCGAGATGACCTCCATCCTGCACGAGCTGGAAGTCGGCGCAGTCGTCGAAATCTCCAACCCCTACGGTGACCTGACTCTGGAAGGCTTTGGCGACCCCGAGGCGCCCCTGTACCTCTTCTCCGCAGGCATCGGCACCACCCCCATGCTCAGCTTCCTCTCCGAGCTGGTTGAGAAGGGCTCCGAGCGTCCCGTGACCGTGGTCCACGCAGACCGCCGCCTGGACACCTGGCCCCTGCGCGAAGAGCTCACCGAGCTCGTCGGCAAGCTGCCCAACGCACGCCTCGTATCCTTCATCGAGGGCGAAGGCGGCGACTTCACCGGCCTCGTCGACGTATCCAAGCTGGATGTTCCCACTAACGCTTACGTTTACCTCTGCGGCCCGCTGCCCTTCATGCAGGGCGTACGCTCCGCACTGGTGGAGGCAGGTGTCCCCGGCAAGAACATCAACTACGAGATCTTCGGCCCTGACCAGTGGATGCTCCACGACCAGGCACGCGAGGCGTAAAAACCGCGTAAGCCGGCTCGTCCGCTAGGTTTCTTAAACCCGGCTAGGTTCTTTCTCTGAGGCAGAAGAACCTAGCCGGGTTTAGAACTTAAGAAAAATATCCCGCCCGCAGAAGTAATCTGCGGGCGGGATCTTAGTAGCTAGCTAGTGCTTAGCCCTGGCGAACCAGAGCCAGAACCTCATCGCGGACGCGCTCCATAGTCTCAACATCCGGTGCCTCAAGGTTCAGACGCAGGAAAGGCTCGGTGTTCGAAGGACGCAGGTTAACCCACCAACCCTCTTCGGTGTTGGTGAAGGTGGTGCCGTCGGAGTCCTCAACAACCACAGGAGCGTTAGCGTAGTGTGCACGCACGCGGTCCACTGCGGCTGCCTTGTCTTCAATCTCGGAGTTAATCTCGCCAGAGGCAACGTACGGGGAGTACTTTGCGCTGATCTCGGAGAGGGGCTCGTCGCCGCCGCCCAGGGCTGCCAGCACGTGCATAGCGGCCAGCATACCGGTATCGGCGTTGAAGAAGTCCTTGAAGTAGTAGTGAGCGGAGTGCTCGCCACCGAACACACCGTTCTCCTTAGCCATAACAGCCTTGATGAAGGAGTGGCCCACGCGGGTCTTCACTGCGCGGCCGCCCAGCTTCTCAACCAGCTCAGGAACAGCCTTCGAGGTGATCAGGTTGTAGATGATGACGGGCTCTTCGTTACCCTCTGCCTTCGCGCGAGCAATCTCGCGCTCAGCAACCAGAGCGGTCACAGCCGAAGGAGTGACGGGTTCACCCTTCTCATCGATGACGAAGCAGCGGTCAGCGTCACCGTCAAATGCCAGACCAATGTCAGCACCGTGCTCAACAACAGCCTTCTGCAGGTCAACCAGGTTAGCCGGCTCCAGCGGGTTGGCCGGGTGGTTCGGGAAGGTACCGTCCAGCTCGAAGTACAGGGGAACGATTTCCAGGGGCAGGCCCGGCAGAATGGTGTCGCCCAGAACAGCGGGAGTGGTCATACCACCCATGCCGTTACCAGCGTCAACAACAACCTTCAGGGGGCGGATGGAAGACAGGTCCACCAGCTTGCGCAGGTACTCTGCGTAGGGCTTGAGGATATCCTTCTCGGAAACGGTGCCGACCTTCTCGACCGAAGGAATCTCGCCGGCGTCCAGGTACTTCTGAGCCAGGTCACGGATATCGAACAGACCGGATTCGGAGGACAGCGGAACAGCGCCAGCCTTAGCCATCTTCATGCCGTTGTACTCTGCGGGGTTGTGGCTAGCGGTGAAGGTAACACCGGCAGCGTTCTCAACGCCACATGCGAAGTATAGAACGTCAGTGGAGATCAGACCGATCTTCTCAACATTTGCACCGCGAGCGGTTGCACCCTGGGCGAATGCATCCATGAATTCGGGGGAGGAGGGGCGCATGTCGCCACCGACCAGAATGGTCTGGCCCTCCAGGTCCAGAACGTCTACGAAAGCCGCACCGGTAGCGCGAACAGTCTCTGCGGTAATGGTCTCGCCGACGATGCCACGCACGTCGTACGCCTTGAATGAGTCATGTAGATTAATAGTAGTCACGCCTTTTATTTTAGCGGTAAAGAAGTGCAACTAGCCTCTATAATGGGCTGGTAAAACCTTATAAATTCCGCTGAATGTATGGGTTTTTTATCACGTCACTTACTTCAAACAACCCACGTCGAGAGGTATTTTCCCCCATGGGTGAGATTTTTTCCCTAAAAAACCAGATTCAGAATTATGCGTGGGGTTCCCGCGAAATTCTCGGACGCATGCGTGGCGTGCCCGTTCCCACTGAACAGCCCGAGGCTGAGGTGTGGGTTGGTGCGCATCCGGCTGCGCCCTCCCGCGCGACCGTTGACGGCACCGAGTCCCCGCTCAACGAACTGATTCAGGCTGAGCCCTCCCGCTTCCTGCGCCCGGACCGCACCTCCGACTGGTTCCCTTTCCTCTTTAAGATCCTTGCGATTGATGCACCTCTGTCGATTCAGGTGCACCCCACCCCCGAGCAGGCTATTGCCGGCTTCGAGGATGAGCAGGCACGCGGCATCGCGATTGACGCGCCGCACCGCAACTACAAGGACCGCTACTCCAAGCCTGAAACCGTCATCGCGCTGACCCCGATGCGCGTGCTCACCGGTGTGCGCACCTCCGCGCAGCTGGCAGAGCTTGCCGAGGCGTTTAAGGCCGACTGGCTGGCAGAGCGTGTGGAGCTTACCCCCAAGCAGCTGCTGACTGAGATTATTCGCATGCCCGAAGAGGCCGCCACCGCGGCTGTTGAGCAGCTTGTCGAGGCGGCAGCACAGCTGACCGACTCCGACAACCCTGTCATTGCTGACGCCGCTGAGCTCGTGCAGATCGTTGCCGGCAAGTACCCCGGCGACCGCGGTCTGCTCGTCGCTTTCGTCATGAACCTGGTACACCTGGCACCGGGCGAATCCGCCTTCACCCCCGACGGTCAGGTGCACGCCTACGTCTCCGGTACCGCTATCGAGCTGATGAACCCCTCCGATAACGTGATGCGTGCCGGTCTGACCGCAAAGCACATCGACACCGAGGAACTCATTAAGGTTCTCGGCGAAAGCCAGGACGCCCCGGTTATTCAGCGCCCCACCCCCGAGAATGCGCCCGTTGGCACCTACGCCATGTGGGATGAACGCATGAGCGTGACCCGCATCCGCGTTGAAGAGGGCAAGCCGCAGGAATACACCTTCGAGGGCATTAGCGCCGCACTGAGCGTATCCGGCGAAATCACCATTCACGCAGCAGACGGCAACGGCACCGAGGAATTCGTACTGGGCGCCACCGAGTCGGTACTGCATGTGGGCGAGCCCTCGGCAGCAACCCTGAGCGGTAGCGGTGAGCTGTACATCGCTTCTTACGTCTAGGCCTTTTTTAGGCCTTACATCTAGGCGTTACGTCTGGGCAACGTCTCTAGACGCTCAAATCCAGACAGATTATTTTATTGGAGCATTCAAAAGAGAATGCCCCGCTCATGACGCGCATAAAGAATCCACGTTCTTTCTTGCCTTTGAATAAGGTGAGGGGACGTGGATTTTTTTATTCCCTTGATGTGCGGTGGGAGAGGCTTTTGGTGTTGACTCTACAGAATGTGTTCTGAGTAACCTATAATTGGTCTTATAAATATGCGTATACGTGCGCTTTTATGCACCTCTTCCTTAGGCACGCAGTCCCAAACCACTAGGAGAACACCGTGAAGATTATTCTCACCGTCACAGGCATCGACCACGAAGGCATCATCGCCGCCGTGACCGCAACCCTCGCCGAGCGCAAGGTCAACGTTCTCGACGTCTCCCAGACCATCATGGGCGAATACTTCACCATGATCATGCACTGCTCCTTCGACGAAAAGCAGCAGAACCTCATCGACCTGCAGGAAGCCATGATTGGTGTCGAACACGAACAGAAGGTGCAGATTCGCATCCAGGCAGAATCCATCTTCAAGGCAATGCACGCCATCTAGGGCTCCACTGATGCGCAACACCAACATTCTAGAAACCATCCGAATGATCGAGGAGCAGAAGCTCGACATTCGCACCGTCACCATGGGCATCTCCCTGCTCGACTGCGCCGACTCCGACGGCGAAGTAGCCCGCCGCAAAATCTACGACAAGATCACCAGCCGCGCCGCAAACCTCGTCAGCGTCTGCGAAGGTATCGAAACTGAACTCGGCATCCCGATCGTCAACAAGCGCATCGCCGTCACCCCCATCGCACTGGTGGCAGGCGCCTCCGGCGACGAGGACTACGTAGAATTCGCCCGCACCCTCGACGCGGCAGCTAAGGCAGTCGGCGTGAACTTCGTCGGTGGCTTCAGCGCCCTCGTCGACAAGGGCATGACCCCCGCCGACAAAAAGCTGATCCGCTCCATCCCGCGAGCGCTCGCAGAAACCGACGTGGTCTGCTCCTCCGTAGACATCGGATCCTCCCGCGCCGGCATTAACATGAGCGCCGTCAAGCTCATGGGCGAGACCATCCGCGCCACCGCAAACCTGACCGCGGACGCACACGGCTTCGGCTGCGCCAAGCTTGTCGTCTTCGCCAACGCAGTCAGTGACAACCCCTTCATGGCTGGCGCATTCCACGGCGTGCAGGAGGCAGACACCACCATCTCCGTGGGTGTCTCCGGCCCCGGCGTGGTACACCGCGCCCTGCAGAAGGTCCGCGGCGAATCCTTCGACACCTGCGCCGAAGAAATCAAGAAGGCAGCCTTCAAGATTACCCGCGTCGGTCAGCTGGTCGGTACCCTCGCCTCCGAGCGTCTGGGCGTACCCTTCAACATTATTGACCTCTCCCTGGCGCCCACCGCAGAGATTGGCGACTCGGTCGCGCACATCCTCGAAGAGATGGGTCTGGAAACCGTCGGTACCCACGGTACCGTTGCGGCCCTCGCACTGCTCAATGATGCGGTGAAGAAGGGCGGCCTCATGGCATGCTCGAACGTCGGTGGCCTCTCCGGCTCCTTCATTCCGATCTCTGAGGATATCGGCATGATTGAATCCGCAGCAGCCGGACACATCACCTTAGACAAGCTCGAAGCAATGACCGCCATCTGCTCCGTCGGCCTGGACATGGTCGCGGTTCCCGGCGACACCCCCGCCGCCACCCTTGCCGCAATGATTGCCGACGAGGCAGCAATCGGCGTGATGAACCACAAGACCACCGCGGTCCGCGTCATCCCGGCGGTCGGCCTGGGCGTAGGCGACATGGTCGAATTTGGTGGCCTGCTCGGTCGAGCACCCGTCATGCCCACCCACACCCCCAGCGCGGAGGCGTTCATCGCCCGCTGCGGTCGTATTCCGTCGCCGGTTCACGGTTTCCGCAACTAAGCTCGAGTCCGTAACTAAGCTCGAGTCTGCAACTAAGCTCTAGGGGCGCTGAGAACCAATAGAAAAAGGGGAGGCGCCGAAGATCATCTCTTCGGCGCCTCCCCTTTTGCTGTATGTGAGCTACTAAGAAGCCTCTAGTACACGAAACGGCTCATCAACGCCTCAAGCGCCAGGCGCGCATTCGCGTTCGTCCGCAGGCGACGCAGGGTCAGCTCGACCGCCTGCACATCCTCCAGTAGCTGCTGGGCGGAACGGCGGGTGCAGAACGCCTCCAGAGGCTCACGCAAATGCTCATTGACCAGCGGAGCCTGAGCTGACAGAGCCACCGTCAACGCATCACGCAGAACCGTCTGAACCTGCGCCACGGAACGCAACAGCGTATCGGATGAAACGCGCTTAGCGCGGCGCTTCTGCTGCTCCTCCAGGCGGCGAACCTGCGCTCGCAAGGACGGCGAAACACGCTCACCCTCGCGAATACCCAGTAGCGCCAGAAGCTCCTGGCGTTCCTGCTCATCCTTGAGAGCGGAGACAGCCTGTGCGTCCTGGTCGGCAAGGCTGGTGAGCTTTTCTGCCGCATTGAAAGCCGAAGAAATAGAACGAACATTCAGAATCAGGGAGGTAATCAACTCCCGACGAGCCATCGCCCGCTCATCGGTCGCCAAACGGTACCCCTCCTGCGCATCACCGAGCGCCAGACGTGCCGCACGCTGCGCCAAAGGATCCGCCACACCGTGCGCCAGCAAGTACTCGTGCACCTGCGCATCGGTAGGAACCGGCAACTGTACGGGGCGGCAACGCGAACGAATTGTCACCAGCACATCGGTGGGGGAGGGCGCCGTCAACAACCAGATTGTATGCGGCGGCGGCTCCTCAATCGCCTTCAACAACACATTGGAGGTACGCTCCGGCATGCGCTCGGTGTCCTCGACCAGAATCACGCGCCAGCGACCCACCGTCGGGCGGTCCTGAGCCTTCATGACCAGCTCGCGTGCCTCATCAATGCTGATGTGCGTCGCCTCGGTACTAAAGTGCGTAAAATCTGCGTGCGAACCGTTCATGACGGTCACGCAGCCCTTGCACTGACCGCATCCGCGGTTCTGCGGGTCGGGCTGCTCGCACAGCAGTGCGGCCGCAAAAACTTTAGCCGCCTCACGGTGCGGTGCACCGGTCGCACCCGTGAAAAGCCAAGCGTGCGTGGGGCGGTCGGCAGCGGCATCCGTGCGTAGCTGCTGGAGCTTATCGGCAGGAATCAGTAGGGTATCCCAGAGACTCATGAGTCCTCCTTACCGGTGCGGACCAGTTCGCGGGCGGCAAGGAGAGGCTCGATCACCTCGAGCACGCGCGCATGTACCTCATCAATCGTGCCCACACCATCAATGATGCGGTGCGAACCGTTAGCGTCCTCGCGGGCAATCTGCTCAAACGCACCATGAATGCGTGCCTTGAACGCCGCGCCTTCAGCCTCAATACGGTCGACAGTGCCGCGCTGGTCCATGCGCTCCTGCTCGGCGCTCAGCGGCACACTCAGCAATAGGGTCGCGTCGGGAACCAGGTCGGCGGTAGCCCAGCGGCTCAAATTGACGATGGTTTCAACACCTAGATCACGGCCAACACCCTGGTACGCGGCGGAAGAATCAATATAGCGGTCACTGAGCACGATGGCGCCCTCAGCGAGCGCGGGACGAATCAGCTGGGAGGCGTGAGCCGCGCGGGACGCCGCAAAAATCAGCGCCTCGGTGCGGTCGTCAATGGTGCCCTGACCTGCTTCCAGGACGAGGGCACGCAGCTTCTCACCAATTTCGGTGCCGCCGGGTTCGCGGGTGGTGATGACACGGTATCCGCGGGCGCTGAGTGCTTCATTCAGCAGGGCGAGCTGGGTGGTTTTGCCGGCGCCGTCGCCTCCTTCGACCACGATAAAAAGCCCGCGGCGACCGGTCGGGTCGGCGGGAAGATTCTGTGCATCGGGGGTGTAGCTGAGAGTATCCATCACCTTTAAGGGTACCGGGTCTCTTAGCCGCACCGGTGCGGTTTTGGTGATACCTCCGCGTGGCATTGAGCGCGTATCAAGGTAAAAAACATGTAAATCCTGTGTGCCGTCACCTGTGCGGGCGTGCGTTCTGGGCGCGGGTGTGCCAGGCTTAAATACATGAGTGCAGATAACCACGACATGAATTACTCCGCAGAGACCTTCGTCGTCTCTGGCGGCCGCCCGGCACACGAGCATGACGCGCTGGTGAACCCTCCAATCGTTCTTTCTTCCACCTACCGCGGTGTGGACGCCGTCAATATTGAGCAGGACCGCGTGTACGCCCGATTCTCGAACCCCACCTGGGAGGGCATGGAAGAGGTTGTCGCGAAGCTGGAGAACGCCACCCAGCCCGGTCTGCTGTTCTCCTCCGGTATGGCAGCTGTCGCTGCCGTCATCGACCTGGTGCCGGTTGGTTCTATCGTGCTGATTCCGAAGCACGCATACATGGCGTCGGTGACCCTGTGCAAGGATTTGGAGCGCCGCGGCATCATTGAGCTCGTTCGCGTGGATATTGAAGACACCGAGAGCGTTATCGCCGCTATGGAGGATGCCGCATCGCGCACCGGCGTGACCCCGGAGAACGTGAACTACTCGGCACCGAAGGTTCTGGCGTGGCTGGAGAGCCCCACGAACCCGATGCTTGAGGTTGCTGACCTGCCTGCCCTGCTTTCTGCTGCTCGCCGCTTGGGCATTGTGACCGCGGTGGATAACACCTTCGCAACCCCGATTCTGCAGCGTCCCCTGGATCTGGGTGCAGACGTAGTGGTTCACTCCGCTACGAAGTTCCTCGCGGGCCACTCCGATGTTCTGCTGGGCATGGCTCTGACCTCGAATGAGGAGCTGTACAAGGCGATGCTGCACCACCGTATCACCAATGGCGCAATCCCCGGCCCGGTGGAGGCGTGGCTTGGCCTGCGCGGTCTGCGCACCCTGGCGCTGCGCGTGGAGCGTGCGGTGCAGAACGCGCAGGTTCTTGCAGAGCGTCTGAGCGAGCACCCCTTCGTGACTGAGGTGCGTTACCCGGGTCTGGAAAGCCACCGCGGTCATGAGATTGCGAAGAAGCAGATGGACGGTTTCGGCGCGATTCTGTGCGTCACTCTTGATACGGATGCCGCGGGTGCCCGTAACGTCGTGGAGGCGCTGAAGCTGTGGACCCCGGCAACCTCCCTGGGCGGCGTGGAGTCCCTGGTGGAGCGTCGTCGTCGCCACGGTAACGAGCCGGATTCGATTCCGGAGTCTCTGCTGCGCCTGTCGGTGGGTATTGAGAACGTGGATGACCTTTACAATGACTTGGTTGAGGCCTTTAAGGTCGTCCGCTAAGCGCTTTGCTAGGGTTGTCTAGAGAAGCTGCTGATTCTAAGGAATACTATGTCTCCTATTCTGCTGGTCGGGTATGTGACCATTTTTGTTGATACGCTGCTGGCTATCGCTGGTGCTGCGGTTGGTGTGCTGGCTTTTGTGCGTGCGTGGATGTCTCCGGCGAACGCGTACGATTTTGCCGGTAAGCGCCCGAAGAACACGTGGCTGGCTTTGACCGGCGGTTCTGCTGCGGTGTCGCTGTTTAGCGTTTTTGCTGCGCTGACTGGTGGCGGTAATACTGTGCTGATTCTTCAGCTGGTGGCTGCTGTGATTAGCTGCGTGTTCCTGGCTGGTGTGTGGCCTTCGGTTGGTCGCCGCCGTTTCTAGCGTTAGCTTGTGCGCTCGCTTTGCGCGGTAGATGGTGAAGCCTCGTGCGCTGCCTGACGGGTTTGTCCTGCTCGGGTGGTGTGCGGGGCTTTGCCCTTTTCTGGCGGGGTTTTTGAGCCTTTCGTTCTGGTAATAAAGACCCTTATAAATTTTTGGGAGAATGCATATTTTCTAGGCCTTGAGGCATGACAAACCGGCGGGTAAATGAAAAAATAGAGGTATGACTTACAAACTAGTACTCCTGCGCCACGGCCAGTCCGAGTGGAACGAGAAGAACCTGTTCACCGGTTGGGTGGACGTTAACCTGACCGATAAGGGCCGCGCTGAGGCTAAGCGCGGCGGCGAGCTGCTGGCAGAGCGCAACATCCTCCCCGATGTTGTTCACACCTCCCTGCAGCGTCGCGCAATCAACACCGCAAACCTTGCACTGGATGCAGCAGACCGTCTGTGGATTCCTGTCAAGCGCACCTGGCGCCTGAACGAGCGTCACTACGGCGCTCTGCAGGGTAAGAACAAGTCCGAGATTCGCGAGGAATACGGCGACGAGAAGTTCATGACTTGGCGTCGTTCTTACGACGTTCCGCCGCCCCCGCTGGATGACAACGACCCCTACTCGCAGGCACACGACCCCCGTTACGCGAATGTTGAGAATGCTCCTCGCACCGAGTGCCTGAAGGACGTTCTGGGCCGTATGCTTCCCTACTGGGAGTCGGACATCAAGCCCGATCTCGCAGCGGGCAAGACCGTTCTGGTTGCTGCACACGGTAACTCCCTGCGTTCGCTGGTCAAGCACCTCGAGGGTATTTCCGATGAGGACATTGCTGGCCTGAACATCCCCACCGGTATTCCGCTGTACTACGAGCTGGATGAGAACTTCCAGCCCGTCAAGCCCGGCGAGTACCTGGACCCCGAGGCTGCTAAGGACGCTATTGCTGCCGTAGCAAACCAGGGTAAGTAATACCTCCGGCAGGGTTTCGCCCCTGTCATTGTGATGAGCCGTCCACCGTTGAGGTGGGCGGCTCATTGCGTTCTCTGCAGGGTTTCTGCACGGGGGCCTGTCTGAGAACGGGGGGCCTGCTTGAGAAGAGGGACGTTCGCCTGAGTGCCGGGTATCGGCCACATTTATACTTATGGGGTACCCGAATGGAAGGGAAGTACATGGATGCCGGTCTGATCGCCTTTATTGCGGGCATGATAGGTCTGCTGGTGGGCGTCCTGAGCATGAACGCGGTGGCGCGTAGTGAGCGGGAGCAGGAGCGTAGCTTGGTGTCGGCGCCGGCGCTGCGTGATGGTGCCGCTCAGGTGCTTGCTGTGATTGGTCGCGCCTATCTGGTGATTGATGAGGTGGGCGGCGTGGTTCAGGCTTCTCCGGGTGCGTATGCGATGGGCCTGGTACGCGGTCATACGGTGGCCTCTGATGAGTTGGCGGATATGATTCGCACGGTGCGTCATCGCGGTATTTTTGCGGAGCGTACTTTTGAGATTGACCGCGGTGAGGGTGAGGCGCTGGTCTTGGATGTGCGTGTTGCTTCGCTGGGAGACGAGTACATTCTGGTGCTCGCTGATGACCGCACTGAGATTTCTCGTGTTCAGCGTATGCGTAATGACTTTGTGGCGAATGTGTCGCATGAGTTGAAGACTCCGGTGGGTGCGGTGAGTCTGCTGGCTGAGGCTATTGAGCAGGCGAGTGATGACCCGGAGGCGATTGAGTATTTTGTGGGTCGTCTGCATAAGGAGACTCGCCGCCTGTCTGCGTTGGTGCGTGACATTATTGAGCTTTCGCGTCTGCAGTCGACCGATGTGATTGCGCGTGGTGGTCCGGTGTCGGTGCCTTCTTTGGTGGCTGATGCGGTGGATCGTTCGCATATTGTGGCGGAGGAGAAGGATATTCAGATTTCTACCCGCATCGAGGAGGTCCCCGAGGTGTACGGTGATGCCGAGCTACTCGGTATTGCTGTGCAGAACCTGGTGGAGAATGCGGTGCGTTATTCGCCGGAGCATACGAAGGTGGATATTTGGGTGCACCGTGTGGCTGATCAGCTGCTGGTTGAGGTTGCTGATCAGGGCGTGGGTATCCCGGAGGACGAGCAGAAGCGTATTTTTGAGCGTTTTTACCGGGTTGATCCGGCCCGTTCGCGTCAGACGGGCGGCACTGGTTTGGGCTTGAGCATTGTGAAGCATGTGATGACTCAGCACGGTGGTAGCGTGACGGTTCGGTCGATGCCGCAGGAGGGCTCGACGTTTACGTTGGCGTTGCCGCTGAATGAGCCTCCGGTCGCAGTGTAGTGTTAGCGGTATAGGTTTTACGGAATCGAAGGAAGTTATTGATGTCTAAAATTCTGATTGTTGAGGACGAAGAGGCCCTCTCGGATCCCCTTGCGTTTTTGCTGGGTCGTGAGGGTTTCCAGACGATTGTTGTGGACAACGGTCTGGATGCTCTGCCGGTGTTTGACCGCGAGGGCGCGGATTTGGTGCTGCTGGATGTGATGCTTCCGGGCATGTCCGGTATGGAGGTGTGCCGCAAGCTGCGTGAGGTGTCTTCGGTCCCGATTATCATGCTGACCGCTAAGGATTCTGAGCTGGATAAGGTGCTCGGTCTGGAGCTGGGCGCTGATGACTATGTGACAAAGCCGTATTCTGCGCGTGAGCTGATTGCTCGTATCCGCGCGGTGTTGCGTCGTCGTTCGGCGGAGACTGATTCTGCTACTGAGTCGGTGCTGCAGGGCGGCCCGGTGCGTATGGACATTGACCGCCATGTGGTGACGGTTAACGGCGAAGAGATTTCTATGCCGCTGAAGGAGTTTGAGCTCCTGGAGATTCTGCTGCGCAATGTGGGTCGTGTGATGACTCGTGGCCAGCTGATTGAGCGCGTGTGGGGCGCCGACTATGTGGGTGATACGAAGACTCTGGACGTGCACATTAAGCGTCTGCGTTCGAAGATTGAGCCGGATTCTTCTGCCCCGCAGTATGTGGTGACGGTTCGCGGCTTGGGCTATAAGTTCGAGGCGTAGGCGGGCTTGAGACTGATGACTTCTGCTTCTGCGGCGAATACTGCTGTGATTGTTTTGGCGGCTGGTTCGGGTACTCGCCTGGGTGAGCCGATTCCGAAGGCTGCTGTGCGTGTGCATGGTCGTACCCTGCTGGATTATGCGTTGGAGGGTGCGCTCGCTTCGGGTGTTGCTGAGCATGTGGTGGTGACTGTTCCTGCTGATTGTTCGGTGAGTTGTCCGGAGCTTTTGGAGGATGTCCGCCGTGCCGGTGCGTTGATTACTACCGGTGGTGATACGCGTACTGCTTCGGTGGTTGCGGCGTTGGATGCTTTGAAGGATGCGCAGGTTCCGGTGGATTATGTGCTGATTCATGATTGCGCTCGTGCTTTTACTCCGCCGCAGGTGTATCACCGTGTGCTTGAGGGCCTGGGTTCTGAGAGCCCGCAGGGTGTTGTGCGTGCGGTGATTCCTGTGTTGCCGGTGGTGGATACGGTGAAGACCGTGGATTCTGCTGGTGTGGTGACGGGTACTCCTTCGCGTGCGCAGATGCGTGCGGTGCAGACTCCTCAGGGTTTTGAGGTGGCTGCCCTGTTGGCGGCGCATGAGCGTAGCCGTTTCCTGCCTGCTGAGGAGGCTGAGCTGCTCACTGATGATGCGATGGCGATGGAGGCGGCGGGCGAGCCGGTGTTGACGGTTGCCGGTGATGCGGATGCGTTTAAGGTGACGACTCCGATGGATTTGCGGGTTGCTCGCGCGCTGTTTGGTGATTCTGCCGCCTAAACCTGCTTCCTAAATCTGCCGCCTAGCGCCTCTTGTGCCGAGGCACTGCTACTGAGAAGATGTTTGATCGATTGAAGGGTCCTGTGATGACTGTTATTCCTCGTATTGGTACCGGTGTTGATGTCCACGCTTTTGGTGAGGAGGGCGCTCCTCTGTATATTGCTGGTCTGCATTGGCCGGGTGAGCGTGGTTTGAGCGGCCATTCTGATGGCGATGTGGTGGCTCATGCTGCCGCGGACGCTCTTTTTGCCGCTTCCGGCACGGGGGATTTGGGCTCTAATTTCGGTGTGGATCGCCCGGATATGAAGGGCGCTTCGGGCGTTCGTATTCTTTCTGAGGCTGCGGCGATTGTGCGTGCTGCTGGTTTTGAGATTGGTAATGTGAGCGTTCAGCTGGTGGGTAACCGCCCGAAGTTCTCTCCGCGCCGTGATGAGGCGAACCGCGTGCTGAGCGAGGCGGCGGGTGCTCCGGTGACGGTGATTGCGACGACTACTGACGGTTTGGGTTTGACCGGCCGCGGCGAGGGCGTGGCTGCTATTGCGACGGCACTGGTGTATCCGCGTTCGTAGGTGTTTGGTTGCTTCGAGCCATTCTGTAACCTATCGCTGATTACCGCCCCGGCGTCTGAACCGACCCCGTAGAAACCCCGTAGAATGAGAGTGTGACTATGCGTTTTTATGATTCAGCTTCCGCGACTATTCGCGAGTTTGAGCCCGTCGTGCCCGGTGAGGCGCGTATCTACTATTGTGGTGCTACGGTGCAGGGTGAACCGCATCTGGGCCATATCCGTTCGGCGTTGGTTTTTGACCAGTTGAGCCGTTGGATGCGTTACCGCGGTTTGAAGGTGACGACGGTCCGCAATGTCACTGATATTGATGACAAGATTTTGGCGAAGTCTGCTGATTCTATGGAGCCCGGTTTTGAGGGTGAGTTCCCGAACGAGCAGTGGTGGGCGCTCGCGTACCGTTTTGAGAAGGTTTTTGCTCAGGCGTATGCGGCGCTGGGTATTGATCCGCCGACGTATGAGCCGCGCGCGACCGGTCATATTCCGGAGATGTTTGCTCTGATTCAGCGTCTGATTGATCGTGGCCACGCGTATCCTGCGCTGGATGATTCTGGTGACGTGTATTTTGATGTGCGTTCGTGGGATAAGTATGGTGCGCTGACGAATCAGAGCGTTGAGGATATGCAGGATTCTGCGGATGCTGATCCGCGCGGTAAGCGTGACCCTCGCGATTTTGCCTTGTGGAAGGGGTATAAGGAGGGCGAGCCGCTGACTGCTTCGTGGGAGTCTCCGTGGGGTCGCGGCCGTCCGGGCTGGCATCTGGAGTGCTCGGCGATGGCTGGTAAGTATTTGGGTTCGCGTTTTGATATTCACGGTGGCGGTTTGGATTTGCGTTTCCCGCACCATGAGAATGAGCTGGCGCAGTCGACTGCTGCCGGTGATGATTTCGCGAACTTCTGGATGCATAACGGCATGGTCACCTATGAGGGTGAGAAGATGTCGAAGTCTATCGGTAATACGATTTCGCCGGCGCAGATGCTTGAAATGGCGCGCCCGTTGGTGGTTCGTTACTACCTCGGTAGTGCGCATTATCGTTCGGTTCTTGATTACCGTCCGTCGTCTCTGCAGGAGGCGGCAACCGCTATTGAGCGTGTTGAGGCGTTCCTTGCTGCTACTCAGGATCTGCTGAAGTCGGGCCGTGAGGTTCCGCAGGCTTTTGCTGAGGCTATGGATGATGACGTGAACATTCCGCGTGCTCTGGCGGTTTTGCATGAGCAGACTCGTGCGGGTAATGCTGCGCTTGCTGCTGGTGAGGATGCTTCGGAGGCAGCTAATGCTGTGATGGCTATGGCTGAGGTTCTGGGCCTGGCGCAGCTGATGAGCTTTAATGCTGAGGGCTCTTCGGGTGCTGAGCATGAGGCTCTGGATGCGCTGATTCAGGCTGTGTTGGCGGAGCGTGCTGATGCTCGTGCTCAGAAGGATTGGGCGAAGGCTGATGCGATGCGTGATCTGTTGGCGTCTGCTGGTGTGCAGGTGAAGGATGGCGCGAATGGTTCGAGCTGGAGCGTTGGCTAGAGGGTGATGTGCCCCGCGTTTGTGCGTAAGGCTTAGGTCGGGCGGGTTTCTCTCGCGTAGACTCGTATTCATTACTTTGACGAAGGAAGAGAAGAATGGCTAAGGCAGGTTCGCGCCCGGGCGCTACCAGCAAGAAGAAGGGTGCTACTAAGGGCACTGGTGGTCACGGTCGTAAGGCGCTTGAGGGTAAGGGTCCTACTCCGAAGGCTGAGGACCGCGTTTATCACAAGGCGTATAAGATGAAGCGTGCGGCTGAGCGTCGTGCTGCTACCGGTACGAACCGTAAGTTCCAGACTCGTTTGGGCGGTAAGCGTGCTAGCGATGAGCTGGTGACTGGTCGTAATGCGGTGCTTGAGGCTCTGCGTACTGAGATTCCCTCGAAGCATTTGTACATCATGAGCCGTGTTGAGGTTGATGACCGCGTTCGCGAGATCATGACTATTGCGAATAAGCGCAATATTCCGATGCTGGAGATTCCGCGTAGCGAGCTGGATCGTTTGACTGATGGTGCTGTGCATCAGGGTGTTGCGATGCAGATTCCGCCGTACAAGTACCCGGATGCGACTGACCTGGTGCTGGATACTATGGAGCGTTGGCACTCGGGTAAGCTGTCGACTCCGCCGCTGTTTGTTGCGTTGGACGGTATTACTGATCCGCGTAACCTGGGTGCGATTATTCGTAGCGTGTCCGCGTTTAGCGGTGATGGCGTGATTATTCCTGAGCGTCGTTCGGCTGCTGTGACTGCTGGTGCGTGGAAGACTAGTGCTGGTGCGGCTGCTCGTATTCCTGTTGCGATGGCGACTAATCTGACTCGCGTGATTCAGCAGGCTAAGGAGCAGGGTATTTTTGTGATTGGTCTGGATGGCGGTGGCGATATTGAGCTGCCGGCTCTGGAGCTTGCGAATGAGCCGCTGTGCGTGGTGGTTGGTTCTGAGGGTAAGGGCCTGTCCCGCCTGGTGACTGAGAACTGCGATCAGATTGTGTCGATTCCGATTGATTCTGCGATGGAGTCTTTGAACGCGGCGATGGCTGTGGGCATTACTCTGTACGATGTTTCTCGTCGTCGTGCTACCGCGAACTAGAGTTTTGAAGCTCGCGAGCTGCGGACTGTAGCTTGAGTGAGGAGGGCGTCCCCGTGAGGAGGCGCCCTCCTTTTTCTGTCTCTTCTGTGCTCTGCCCATATATGGGTGCTCATATATAGGGAGGCGGCAGAACGGGGAAACGGGGGGGTGGAACAGGGAGGTACAGCGGTACAGGAATGCAAGTGTTGCAGAGATGGGGGAGGGGCGGAGCCCCTCATCCCATCTTCTTGATGCTGAATCTGTTTGATGTTGAGGGGCTCTGCTGCCCTTCTATGCTGCCCTCCTATAGGGGCTCTTTAGGGAGCTTCTACAGGTTTTTCGGGGTCTTTTTAGGGGTTTTAAACTTTTTTCAAAGAACTTTTGAGGGGCTTACCCTGCGTTGACTAGGGGTTTTAGTGCCCTGTTCGGGTCAGAATGAACCTAAACCCCCGTATTTGTGGTCTACTTCACCCTATTTCGGGTTGCATGGGTGTTTAGGCGTCTGTATAGTTGTATGAGTCGCCGCGGCGAGGAGGAAAAAAACGAAGAGATTTCTTTGGTGTTTCTCCTAGTCAGAAGCGGTTTGACTGGCTTTCAATTGTATAGTGTTTTGGTTTCTTGCTTAGAAGATTCTTGGTCATCGGTTGGTGATGTTGGAAGAGTTTAGGAAAGAAACATTGTGGTGTGAATCACGGAAAACGGATTTGCATGGCAAACAAGACGCTGGTATAGTTGATTGAGTTGCCGCGGGAACGCGGTAACAAACGAAATAACATGAATGACCGTTCAATGGTAAGACTTCTCGAAAGAGTAAGTTGAGGTGTTGAATCGGTGTGTTGCTTGAGAACTCAATAGTGTGCTTTGTTCA
>ERZ773246.20-NODE-20-length-120694-cov-227.437_pt1 | contig 120694 bp, 119 predicted proteins | sample MGYA00580519_ERZ773246 | MGnify/ENA primary metagenome ERZ773246 (study PRJEB29015, sample SAMEA2738153) | human oral metagenome | biome: human oral; feature: human-associated habitat; material: saliva | place: China | collected 2246 ...
CCCCTGGTTGAGGTTTCCACCGACAAGGTTGACACCGAGGTTCCCTCCCCCGTAGCAGGCGTTGTCGAGCAGATTCTCGTCCCCGAGGACGAGGACGTCGAGGTCGGCGCTGCTCTGGCTATCATTGGCGACGGTTCCGGCGCTGCTGCTCCTGCTGCTCCCGCAGCTGCTGAGGCTCCCGCAGCTCCCGCTCCGGTTGCTGAGGCTCCTGCTGCTCCCGCAGCACCCGCCGCTGCTCCGGCTGCTCCCGCAGCTGCTGCTGCAGGCATCGAGGTCGTACTGCCCGCACTGGGCGAGTCCGTCACCGAGGGCACCGTTACCCGCTGGCTGAAGGAAGTTGGCGAGCAGGTTGAGGTTGACGAGCCCCTGGTTGAGGTTTCCACCGACAAGGTTGACACCGAGGTTCCCTCCCCCGTAGCAGGTACCCTGCTCGAGATCCGCATCCCCGAGGATGAGGACGCAGAGGTTGGCCAGGTTCTGGCTATCATCGGCGACGCTTCCGCTGCTGCTGCACCGGCTGCTCCCGCTGCACCCGCTCCGGTTGCTGAGGCTCCTGCTGCTCCGGCTCCGGTTGCTGAGGCTCCTGCTGCTCCGGCTGCACCCGCAGCTCCTGCAGCTCCCGCTGCACCTGCCGCTCCGGCAGCTGCTGAGGGCGAAGCATACGTGACCCCGCTGGTCCGTAAGCTCGCTAAGGACAACGGCATCGACCTGTCCACCGTCAAGGGCACCGGTGTTGGTGGCCGCATCCGCAAGCAGGATGTTCAGGCTGCTATCGCTGCTAAGGGTTCCGCTGCTCCCGCCGCCGCTGCACCTGCAGCTGCTGCTCCGGCTGCTGGTTCCGCAAAGGCACCGCACACCTTCGAGGTTTCCCCCAAGCGTGGCACCGTCGAGAAGACCGCACGTATCCGCCAGGTTATTGCAAAGCGTATGCGTGAGTCCCTGGACGTCTCCACCCAGCTGACCCAGGTCACCGAGGTTGACGTGACCCGCATCGTTCAGCTGCGTGCAAAGGCTAAGGACGGCTTCGCTGCTCGTGAGGGCGCTAAGCTGACCTTCCTGCCCTTCTTCGTCCAGGCTTCCGCCGAGGCTCTGCAGCAGCACCCCGCTCTGAACGCTTCCATGACCGAAGACTACAAGCAGATTACTTACCACGGCTCCGAGAACATCGCTATTGCTGTGGACACCCCCAAGGGTCTGCTGGTTCCGGTCATCAAGAACGCTTCTGACCTGGGCATTGCCGGCCTGGCAAAGGCTATTGCCGACCTTGGTGGCCGCGCACGTACCGGCGACATCTCCCCCGAGGAGCTGTCGGGTTCGACCTTCACCATCACCAACATTGGTTCCTTCGGTGCACTGTTCGACACCCCGATCATCAACCAGCCGAACGTTGCAATCCTCGGTACCGGTGCTATCGTGAAGCGCCCCATGGTTGTTAAGGATGTTGACGGTAACGACGTTATCGCTATCCGTTCCATGTGCTACCTGTCCCTCACCTACGATCACCGCGTGGTCGACGGTGCGGACGCTGGTCGCTTCCTGCACACCCTCAAGACCCGCCTGGAGGAGGCAAACTTCGAGTCTGAGCTGGGCCTCTAAGACCTGCAAAGATTCAAGGAAGTTTCCTTGTGTCGGTGCCCTGATGGGTAGCCGAGCATAGCTCTCCGGGTTTTCCCGGACGGTGAGCAAAAAGCGGCGGCTCCATCCACTTCGGTGGGTGGGGCCGCCGCTTTTGTTGTGTCCGCGTTTTTTGTTGTGTCCGTTTTTATTGTGTTCGCATTTCTACACTGTCAGCTGTGTCAGCTGTACGGCGGCAGCTATGCCGGGACGGGTTCGGCGCGGGCTATTTCCCAGCCTTTCTCCCCGCGGTGCAGGTCGAAGATGACTTTCTGTCGGGTGACGCCGTTTTCTTCGCTGAGTTTTCGGGCTTCCTGCTCGGTTTTATCGGCGCGGTAGCCGGGTGCGGAGACCACCGCCATCACGCGGATGTTCTCGCTGTCGCGGCTGAGTTCTTCGGCGGTGTCTAGGGTGAGCTCTGCGCCGCCTCGCATGCGCCGTTCGTGGTTCCGCTGGTCGATGAGGGCTCGCAGGATCTGCTCGCCCTGCGATGCCTTATCCTCTGCGCGCTGATCCTGTGCACTCTGATCCTGTGTTGCCGTGCCGTCGGGTGCCTGCTCCCCCGCTGTGTTCACGGCTTGAGCGGATACGGGCTGTGCCGTTACCGAGGCGTTCTGCCCGTAGAGGGTGAACCCGAGCGGCAGCGCGATAGCCCCCAGCGCGAGCGCAGCGATGCCCAGTCGCGCAGTCAGTCCCAGCCTCGCGGTGGGGCGGGAGAACGCGCCGCGCAGCACCGTGAGGCGGGATGCGCCTGCCGCTTCTGTGCCCTTTAGGGCGGGCGGAGTCTTCACGGGACTCTTTGTCTTTGTGGGGCTCAACGGCTTCTTCAGGCGGGGTAGGTGTTCCGCCAGGTAGCGTTGCGCTTTCTGCACCCTTGAGAGCTTCTGTGCCGGTTCAGGTTCCACTGCTGCGGGAATTAGGGCGCGGGCTCTTTCTGAACAGCTCAGGTAGACGTTGAGCGGGCGAGGCGGCACCTCCTCCGCGAGGGCGACCACGGAGCCCAGCCCGGCGAGCGCCGCCTCCTGGGCGGGCGCGTCCAGCAGGTATTCGAGGGCTCTGCCGAGGCGTTCAATCCACTCGCTGCTGGGCGCCCCTTCGGGGGCGGTGCCGGTGGCTCCCATGTGCGGTGAGACCATGCGCAGTGAGAGGGGTACGCGAGCGGCGGAGGGTTCCGGTGTGTGCCCGCAGGCGGCTTGCCAGAGCAGGGCGGCTGCGGAGCGTGCGTAGGCGCCCTGGGCGGCGGTGAGCTGTTCCGTGTCTAGGGCAGCCGCTTCACGATAGACAGCATCAGGTAGCAGGAGCTTGGGCACTCCGGCGGCACTCAGGCCAATATATTCGGCGCTGAGTTCGGCGCGCCCCTCCCCCACCTTTTTGAGGCTACCGAGCGCCCGGTGCAGGGTTCGCGCCAGGGTCATGATCTCGGCGGGGGTCAGGGTGCGAGCGCGCAGGAGCTTGTCGAGGGTGCCCGCGTCGAGAGGCTCGTACCAGAGACACAGCCGATCGGCACATTCACCAGTAACAGCGTGGAGCTTGGCGAGTCCGGGCGCGTTGCGTAGGGCGGCGGCTACCTGCGGGGTCTGGGCGTGCCGCTGAGCGGATGCATCCGTATTTTCCTCGAATCCGTACCCGTTGGCTGCCGCCCGCAGGGTGGGTGCGGTAGAAGCTGGCGGTGTAGAGGGAGCGGACAGGACAGACTGGGCAATGGTGCGCAGGGTGTAGCGCCCGGGGTACGCAGAGGATCCAGGGTACGCAGCGGGTCCGGGGTGTGTGGAGGTTTCGGAGGGCGTGCTCTCGGTGGCCTCTCCCCGGTACTCGACAATCTGCAGGGTGGGTAGAGCCGGGTTGGCGATGCTTTCCAGAACGTGTGCTTCTTTGCTTCTCATACCATTATGTTATCAAATTGCATTAAATAATATCTTTAAGCATGCTAAAATACTTCAAATACCCCAAAGAATCCCACAGATAAATTCAGGTATTTACCTACCCATTCATCCTTCCCAACCCTGAACACACCCCCACGTAACATTCCGACGTGTTCGCTCATCACGTGATTCAGGGCGCCCTAATTTTCTTCCCTCCACTAGCAGTACTAAGGTAGAAAGTATGTCTGTGACGATTGAACGCGTGGGCTTCGCCCCGAACTATGTGAACTATGTTGAGTGCCTGGACGAGCAGTACCGCATCCACGATGAGGTGGCTAACCGCACCCGCCAGAATACGATTCTTCTGCTTGAGCACGAGGCAGTGATTACCGCCGGTAAACGCACCGAAGACCACGAGTACCCCGCAGACAAGTCCACCCCCGTCGTCAAGATTGACCGCGGCGGCAAGCTGACCTGGCACGGCCCCGGCCAGCTGACCGGCTACCCGATTCTGCGCCTGCCCGAGCCCATTGACGTGGTGGCGTATGTGCGCATCATCGAGGAAATCATCATTAACGTCCTGGCTGGTCTGGGCATTAAGGGCGAGCGTGTTGAGGGCCGTAGCGGCGTGTGGATTCTGGGCGACGGCATCACCCAGGACAAGAAGATCGCTGCACTGGGCATGCGCGTTTCGCGTAACACCACCATGCACGGCTTCGCGATTAACTGCTGCAACGACACCGCGCCTTTCCAGCAGTTCATTCCCTGCGGTATTAGCGATGCCGGTGTTACCACGATTTCGGAGCAGCTGGGTCGCACCGTCACCCCCGCCGATATTTTGGAGCCGCTGGAGGCGGAGCTTCTGAAGTATCAGGACCGTCTGGCGGAGTCCTTCGAGCCCGTCGCGGCACAGGACTAAACGCAGAACTAAACGCAGGGTTAGACGCAGCCAAGAAGCATCGAACGGGCCGTACACGTTACGCATCCGGCTTTGTTCGTCATATACGAAAACCAGTTTCACCTACGCCTGAGCGGGCGTAATATAGAAGGTGGCCCACCTGCACAGAGGGCACATCGAGACCAAGGAGAAGACTTTTGAGCACCGCACCTGAAGGACGCAAGCTACTGCGTGTGGAGGCCCGCAACGCTGAGGTTCCCATTGAGAAGAAGCCTCACTGGATTAAGACCAAGGCTATTGTTGGCCCCGAATACAACGAGATGCGCGAGCTTGCTCGCGGTCAGGGTCTGCACACCGTGTGTGAAGAGGCCGGCTGCCCCAATATTTACGAGTGCTGGGAAGACCGTGAGGCAACCTACCTGATTGGTGGCTCCGAGTGCACCCGTCGTTGCGACTTCTGCAATATTGCGACCGGCAAGCCCGTTGCTGTTGATTACGCTGAGCCGTTCAAGGTTGCTAAGAACGTGAAGGTCATGGGTCTGCGTTACGCAACCGTGACCGGTGTTGCTCGTGACGACTTGGAAGACGGCGGTGCGTGGCTGTACGCAGAGACCACCCGCCAGATTCACAAGATGTGCCCGAACACCGGCGTTGAGATGCTCGTCCCCGACTTCAAGGGCGTTCCCGAGCATGTTCAGAAGGTGATTGACGCTAAGCCTGAGGTGTTTGCGCACAACCTGGAGACCGTCCCCCGCATCTTCCGTCAGATTCGTCCGGCGTTCCGTTACGAGCGTTCTCTGGATGTTATTACCCAGGCTAAGGAAGGCGGCATGGTCACCAAGTCCAACCTGATTCTGGGTATGGGCGAGACCGATGAGGAGATTTACGAGGCGCTGTGCGATCTGCACGATGCTGGCTGTGACATCATTACCCTCACCCAGTACCTGCGCCCCGGCCCTCTCTTCCACCCGATTGAGCGTTGGGTGAAGCCGCAGCAGTTCGTGGACTTCGCAAACATGGCTGAGGAAATTGGTTTCGCCGGCGTTATGGCGGGCCCGATGGTTCGTTCTTCGTACCGTGCAGGTCGCCTGTGGGCTCGTGCAATGCGTAAGAACGGCTACCCGATTCCTGAGAACCTTGCCCACATTGAGGGTGAGGGTGCAGCCCTGCAGGAAGCCTCCTCCCTGGTGGCTGCGGGCTACTAAGCCTTTCAGAATCTTTCTGAGAGCGTTGAGGCTCCTCGAACCCGGTGTTCGTCCGGTGTTCGGGGAGCCTCCCCTTATGCCCCGTCCCTTGTGCGGGTAGGGTAAACTAGAAAAATTGCAGGCATATACTGCATCGTTACGTCACTATGGTTCCGTGAGCGTTTGAGGCGCTTCTCGGGGCCGCGGAAGAACCAGCCGAGGAAGAATCGTGGCAGATAAGCGCGAAGAGAAGAAAAAGAAGAAGGAACGCACTCCGGGCACTTTCGCCCAGATGAAGCAGGTCTACCAGATGACTAAGAAGTCCGACCCGAATATCGGTTGGATTCTGAGTCTGTCGGCTCTGGGTACCCTTTTGGTTTTCCTCCTCATCGGTATTGCTCTGGGTAACTGGATTACTTTCCTGATTCTGGGTCTGGGCGTTGCCGCTATCGTGGCGATGCTTCTGCTGGGTCGCCGCGCGCAGACTGCGGCTTTTGCTCAGATTGAGAACCAGCCCGGTCGTAGTGGTGCGGCGATGAACTCGGTGCGCCGCGGTTGGATTGTTGAGGAGCAGCCCGTTGCGGCGAACCGCCACCAGGATCTGGTGTTCCGTGCGCTGGGCCGTCCCGGTATTGTGCTGGTGACCGAGGGCCCTCACAGCCGCGTGACTTCCCTGGTGAACACCGAGAAGAAGCACCTGAACCGTGTGGCTCCCGGCGTTCCGGTTCACGTGATTGAGACCGGTCATGAAGAGGGTCAGGTTGAGCTCAAGGACGTTGTGAAGACGATGAACAAGCTTCCGAAGGCTCTGACTCAGCAGGAAATGCAGGCTATTTCTGGTCGCCTGAGCACCCTGAATACCATGCGTAACCCGATGAACGCTGTTCCTAAGGGCGTTGACCCGATGCGTGCTCGCCCGGACCGTCGTGCGATGCGCGGCCGCTAAACGAGGCGCTGATATAGGGTTTTTGAAGGCTCCGGCTCTTCCCCAAGTGGGGAGGGTTGGAGCCTTTTGTTACACCCGGTTATTGCTCTGTTGTTGGCGCTGCGGCTAGCGTTACTAGAGGGCGTGAACATCCCTGCGGTGTTTCATAAGGCAACATAGATGTGACTCCTTTCCAAGATTTGTAACATTACCGAAACACGATAGTCACGCACGCGCAAAAAATAACCACTATGCTTGATATGTCACAGGGTTTTGCCCGCGGCCAAAAACTAAACCACAGACTGAATGCGATGAGGGAAGATACCCTCCTTCACGGTCAGTCAAACAAGGAGCAGTCCTCATGTTTACCAGCCCCCAGGAAGTTCTCGACTTTATCAAGAACGAAGAAGTAGTCTTCGTCGATATCCGATTCACCGACATGCCCGGCGTGCAGCAGCATTTCAACCTGCCCGCTAAGGCGATTGATGACGATTTCTTCGTCAACGGCCAGCTTTTTGACGGCTCCTCCATTCGCGGCTTCCAGGGCATTGCAGAGTCCGACATGCAGCTGATCCCCGATGTTCAGTCCGCGTACGTTGACCCCTTCCGCATTGAGAAGACCTTGGTCATCATCTGCTCCATCGTGAACCCCCGCACCGGCGAGCCCTACCACCGTGACCCCCGCGGCGTCGCTGAGCGCGCTGAAGCTTACCTGCAGTCCACCGGCATTGCAGACACCGCGTTCTTCGCGTCCGAGGCTGAATTCTTCGTCTTCGAGGATGTCCGCTACCAGGTCGAGCCGAACTCCGTATTCTTCAAGATCGACTCCGACGAGGCTCCCTGGAACACCGGCCGCAAGGAAGAGGGCGGCAACCTGGGCAACAAGACCCCCGTCAAGGGCGGCTACTTCCCCGTCTCCCCCGTCGACAAGCAGGCTGACCTGCGTGACGCAATGTGCGTAGCAATGGACGAGGTTGGTCTTGAGGTTGAGCGTAGCCACCACGAGGTGGGCGCAGCCGGCCAGGCAGAAATCAACTACAAGTTCGACACTCTCACCAAGGCAGCGGACGACCTGCTGAAGTTCAAGTACGTCATCAAGGGCACCGCAGACGCATGGGGCAAGTCCGTAACCTTCATGCCTAAGCCCGTGTTCGGTGACAACGGCTCCGGCATGCACTGCCACCAGTCGCTGTGGCAGGACGGCGAGCCCCTCTTCTACGATGAGCGCGGCTACGCTAACCTCTCTGACACCGCCCGCTGGTACATTGGCGGTCTGATTGAGCACTCCTCCGCTGTTCTGGCGTTCACCAACCCGACCGTGAACTCGTACAAGCGTCTGGTTCCCGGCTACGAGGCTCCCATCAACATGGTGTACTCGCAGGGTAACCGTTCCGCCGGTATCCGCATCCCGATTACCGGCACCAACCCGAAGGCCAAGCGTCTGGAGTTCCGCGCACCGGACCCCTCCGCTAACCCCTACTTCGCGTTCGCTGCTCAGCTGATGGCTGGTCTGGACGGTATCCGTAACCGTATTGAGCCGCCGGCACCGATCGATAAGGACCTGTACGAGCTGCCCGCTGAAGAGGCTAAGGACATCAAGAAGGCTCCGGCTAACCTGGAGGAGGCGCTGGCTGCTCTGGAGGCTGACCACGACTTCCTGCTCGAGGGCGGCGTCTTCACCGAGGACCTGATTCAGGCGTGGATTGACTACAAGCGTAAGAACGAGCTGGAGCCGCTCTCGCTGGTTCCGCACCCGCTTGAGTACCAGCTGTACTACGGCGTCTAATCTGAAAACAGGCAACGGCCTATACGTTCTTTTGGGAGCGTGTAGGCCGTTGTTGTGTATTCTGTGGAGTCTGCGGTCTGAGAGGGTTCTGCAGAGGGTTTCTGCGGGGAGGCAGGTTCACCGGGCTACGTTTGGTGACGGTTCGTGTCTAATATTTTTCTGCCTCGATGAGCCTCGTGTATCTTAGTTGCGCTTAGAGCGGCTCTAAGGGCTAAGCTGTTGGTGCTGGCGTTCCTTCCCTTTTTGTCGTGCAACCGGAGGGAACGCCAGTCTATTTTTATGCCCTCATGTCACTTGCGGTATATCAGCCGAGCTAAGTCAGCCCCGCTTGGGTAATTCACGCCTGGGTGATCCATGCCGGGGTAATCCGTGCAAGGGTCACATCATAAGATGTCGTACCCGCTAGTCCCAGGGTTCTTCCTACACGGGCGTACAATGAAAGTGCGTGCGCCCGGCCAGCGGCACCTACGAATTCCGCGAGAAACGACATCGAACGCCGTGTTCTCCCCACCGCCCTCCCCTTTTCAGCATCTGCTGGGGCGAGTATCGCCGATGACCGACCGACCCGTCTGACGCCGCATCCACTGTAACGAGGAGAAATCTCATGGCATATCAGCCGACCATCCTAAACGGTGAAACTGTTTTCCGTAACGAAGTTTTTCAGACCGGCCTCATGTCCCAGCTGCTGGACGGCATCTACGATGGCGAGATGACCATCGGTGAGCTCCTGAGCCACGGCAACTTCGGTGTGGGTACCTTCAACGGCCTCGACGGCGAAATGGTCGTCCTCGACGGCGTCTGCTACCAGGTGCGTCACGACGGTTCCGTGTCTCTGCCCGACCTGCGCCAGCAGACCCCCTACGCCGTGGTCACCAACTTCGTGCCCATGATTAAGCGCGAACTGCCGCTGAACCTGCTGCGTAAGTCTGCCTCGCACATTCTGGATGACTTCACCGTCTCCAAAAACTACATGTACGCCATCAAAATTTACGGCGAGTTCGAGTGGGTCCGCACCCGCACCGTGAAGAAGCAGGAAAAGCCCTACCCGAAGATGGTTGCCGCCACCGAGAACGAAGACATCGTCCAGTTCGATAACGTGACCGGCACGATCGTTGGCTTCCGCACCCCCATCTATGAGCAGGGCATTTCGGTGCCCGGCTGCCACGCCCACTTCATCGATGACGAGCGCACCCGCGGCGGCCACGTGGTCGACTTCAAGTTGCGCTCCGCAAAGGTCGAGATTTGCCCCGGTACCGGTCTGCAGCTGCACCTGCCGCTGACCCCCGAGTTCTCCTCCGCTAACCTCTCCCCCGAGGACCTGGCTGAGCAAATCTCCAAGGCTGAAAAGCACTAAACTTCTCGCCCGTTTGGGTATAACGACGAAGGAGCCGCCCTCTACGAATCTGTAGAGGGCGGCTCCTTCGTGTTAAGTAGCTACACACTATGCTGCGGGAAGCGCTTATGCCTCGGGCACGAACTCGCCGTGGCCGCGCTCGCGCAGGGCGGCACGCACCTTCTCAGCGGCCGCGTCCAGCTCTTCGGCGGTCGCGTCCTTCTTCGCGTTAGCGGGATCGTAATCAGCCATGCCGTCAGCCGGGAACAGGTGGATGTGGGTGTGCGGAACGTCGAAGCCCGCAATCATCAGAGCCACACGGTCCTTATCAAAGGCCTGGTCCAGGGCACCAGAAATCTTATGCGCCACAGCGAACAGGTGCGCCGCCAGCTCAGCCGGCAGGTCGGGCCAACGGTCGACCTCAGCGCGGGGAACGAGCAGCAGGTGACCTTCTGACAGGGGCATGATGTCCAGGAAGGCGACGCAGTGCTCGTCCTTCCAGACGAAGCGGCCGGGAATCTCACCCTCAATAATCTTGGTAAAAATCGTGCTCACAATACTCTCCTTCATGCGCCGTCATCGGCGCGGTTGAAGCTCAACGGTCAGGCTTACGCCTCAACCTCAATGCTCTCACCGGGGTTCAAGTGCTTCAGCTCAGTGCCGTACTTCGCGCCGAAGTTCGTCACCAGGCCCTCAATAATGCCGGTGCCGTTCTGGTTAATCATGCCGTTGTGAATCGGAACCACACGCTGAGCGCCGGTCGCAATCACAAAATCGATGACTTCCTGAACCTTCGACCAGGGCGCGTGAATCGGCACCAGAACGGTATTCGCACGCACTCGGTGAGGAACCACCAGCGAATCACCCGGGTGGTACACGGCACCGTTAATCAGGTAACCAACATTGGCGATGGTCTGAATCAGCGGGTGAATCAGAGCGTGCTGACCACCGTAGGTCTTCACCTCAAAACCGGGGATGCTGAACTCAGAATCAGAGGAAACAACGGTGACCTCGGCAGCGGGCACAGCCTCCTTAATGACCTGGGCAACAGCCTCGGGAGCCCAAATCTTCAACGGGGTCTGCGACTCGGCGCGCTGAGCAATCAGCGGCAGCACCGACGGGCCATCAAAATGATCCGGATGCGCGTGGGTCACGAACAGGTAATCGGCGCCTTCCAGCGCGGTGGCATGCTCACCTTCAGCGGCAAAGTTACCGGGGTCAAGAACGAGGGTGCGCCCCTCATTCTCAAGGCGGATACATGAGTGGGTGTACTTCGTCATTTTCATAGTTTTAGTCTACCGTTAACCCTCATTCGTGCCTGTTGGTGACTTCAATTTTTGAGATAAAGCGCAAATCAACCACCTTTTGAACGCCTCTAGTGTAAAGTCGTAAGACAAGATCGACCACACAATGGGGCGGATCTCCACCCCGAAAGGTTCAGCAATGGACACTCATATTCCCGTACGGAGAATTACGAAGCCCGCCGAAGCCCGAAATACCCGCCAGCGTCGCATCATCAAGGCGACCATGGAAGAGCTCGGCGATTTCATCTCAGCACAGGATCTGCACCTGATCCTCGCGAACCGCAAGGAACAGGTCTCTCTCGCAACCACCTACCGTGTGCTGCAGTCGCTGGCTAACGCCGGTGAGCTGGACTCGGTCAAGGGTATTGAGGGTGAGACTCTGTACCGCCATTGCCGGGTGAAAGATCACCACCACCACCTGCTCTGCCGCCGATGCGGCACCGCCATTGAGCTGGAAGCACCCGCCCTTGAGGATTGGGCACTGGCGATGGGCAAGCAGCACGGCTTCTCGGAGCTGGAGCACGTGGTTGAAGTGACCGGTTACTGCCCGGACTGCACTTTGGCGCGTCGCGAGGAAGAATCGCAGGGCGGCACTGCACGCTAACATTGCAGGCTAAGCCGCAACCCCTAAGCCCCTCATTCTGAGGAGCCCCCCTCGAGGGAAAACCTTCTCAACGAAGGATACGGCGCTTTCAAAGATTAGCCCCTTCAAAGATTGGTGCTTTCAAAGATTTTTGACGCCGCAACAGCACGACACACAGGGCATCTGGACAGGGCCACGCAACCCCACGCAGACTAAGCCCACGCCGCACCGGGACATCCCCCTTCACCGCGGCACCTATGCACGACAACAAAAGAGCCCCACCTCATTCCCGAGGTGGGGCTCTTTCTATAGGTCCTGTGCTTTATAGTTCCTGTGCTTTATAGGTCCTACGCCTTCTCAGTCAGCTGGCGACCCGAGGCGCTATGGCGACGCTTCACGCCACCAATCACACGGCACACCACATAAATCAGGAAGGAAATGCTGGTCACGTAGGGGCTAATCGGCAGCGAACCGGCAAGAGCCAGCAGAATACCGCCCACAATGGACGCCTCCGCGAACAGCACCGACAGGATCAGGGTGCGCACCGGGGAGGCAGTCACCTGCATCGCTGCAGCCGCCGGAGTAATCAGCAGCGCCAGCACCAGCAGCGAACCGACCACCTGCACCGACAGCGCCACAGCGATACCCAGAATCACCATGAATACCAGGGATAGGAAGCGCATCGGCACGCCCTTAGCGCGGGCGACCTCCGGGTCCAGGGAGGCGAAGCTCAGCGGACGCCACACCATCACCAGCAGGCTGATAATAACCACCGCACCAATAATCATGGTGTGTAGCTGGTCGGCGTCCACAGACACGATCTGGCCGGTCAGCAGACCAAACTTATTCGCGCTACGGCCCTGGTACAGGGAGAGGAAGAGAATACCCAAGCCCAGGCCGAACGGCATGAGCGCACCAATGACCGAGTTCGAGTTGCTCGCCTTAGAGCCCAGAAAGGCAATCAGCAGAGCCGAGGCAATCGAACCGACCATGGAGCCGGTCACCACGTCATAGCCGAGCAACAGGGCAAGGGCGGCACCCGCGAAAGACATTTCAGAGACGCCGTGCACCGCAAAGGCGTGGTCGCGCATCATCACGAAAATACCGACAAAACCACCGATAAGGCCCAGAACAGCGCCAGCAAAAATGGAGTTCTGCAGCATCTGCAACAGCTCGCCGTAGCGATCAAAGACGAAGATGCGGGAGAGCAAATCATTCTGCGCGGCAGCAACCGGAGCCAGAGCGGGGAGGGAAGCAAGAATGGTCATCGAGTAGTTCCTCCCGGAAGGTGTAGAGTGCGCTGCGGTTCAGAAAGACCGGACTTCAGGTGGGAGCCGTGAATGTTCTGGTCGGTGCCCTCAATATGGCAGTGGTCGCTGGCGTGAGTCTCACCCACCACCACGTAGCGGCCATTGGATTTGAGCACGCTCACCGGGGTTCCGTACAGGGAGGTGAGAGTCTCGCTGGTCATGACCTCTTCCACCGACCCGACCGTGAAACGGCCGTTCGCCAGGTAGAGAACGCGATCCACATGCTCAATGATGGGGTTGATCTCGTGGGTCACGAACACCACCGCCACGCCGCGTTCACGGTTGAACCGGTGAATCAGCTCAGCCACCGCGTACTGGTGGTTGAGGTCCAGGGAGAGTAGCGCCTCGTCAGCCAGCAGAATCTTCGGGTCGTTCGCGAGCGCCTGGGCGATACGCAGGCGCTGCTGCTCGCCGCCGGAGAGCAGCCCCACCGGCACGTTCGCGTATTCGGTCGCGCCGACGGCTTCGAGGAGCTCGTCAACCTTGGCGCGGTATTTACGGCCGTGCAGTCGGATGCCCCAGCGGTGCCCATCCACGCCAAGTCCCACCAGGTCGCGGGCGCGCATCGGGGTGGAGGTGGGGATGGACTTCTGCTGCGGTACGTAGCCGACGCCGGCGTTGCCCAGGCGTGCGGGCTTGCCGAGCACAGAGATTTCGCCGGCGTTGAGCCCAGTCAGGCCGAGAACGACTTTGAGGAAGGTGGACTTGCCGGAGCCGTTGGGTCCGAGCACGGCGAAGTATTCGCCTGCACCGATGTCGAGGGTTAGATCTTTCCAGAGGGTGCGGGCCCCGAAAGCGAGGCTACCCCCGCGAATGGAAATCGCGGGGGCGGCACCGTTATTGTTGTCAGTCACTTAGGAGAGCGCCTTTTCGAGGTTGCTGACGTTGGTCTTCATCCATGCCAGGTAGTTGGTGTTCTCCGGCAGGGTTTCGGTGAAGGATACGTAGTTCACCGAGGCGTCCTTAGCTGCCTGCAGCACCTCGTTGGTCTGGGAGGTGGAGGTCTGCTCGTTGTAGGCGAGCAGCTGGACCTTCTTTTCGGTAACCATGTCCTTGGTTTCCTTCAGGACGAGCGCGGGAACGTCGTTGCCGGCTTCGGCTGCCTCAGCGAATTCGCTGGGGGTTGCGTTCTCTGCGCCGGTGGAGGAAATCAGGTAGTCCGGCACGGGCTCGGTGGACAGGTACTTCTTGCCCTCACCGGGGATTGCCTTAGCCGCTGCGTCCAGTGCGTCCAATTCCTTGGAGAAGGTGGATGCGTTGGTGCGGAACGCCTCAGCGTGTGCGGCGTTGATGCCTGCGAGCTCTTCAGCAATCTTCTGGGCGACCTTCTTCATGGTTTCGAAGTCGTACCAGAGGTGCTCATTGAACTCGTGTGCGTGGGCATGGTCGCCGCCGTCTTCGTGGTGTTCGCCGCCGCGGTGATCCTCGACCAGGTGGGTGTATTCGGCGTCGGTGAGCTTGCCGCTGACCTTGACCGCGTTCACAATCTTCTGGGAGGTGTTGTCCTTGCCGGCGAGGTCTTCGAGGAACAGGTCGTAGCCTGCGCCGTTGATAACGATCAGGGATGCGTCCTTCGCCTTGAGGCGGTCGGCGCTGGTGGCTTCGTAGGAGTGGGGGTCGGTGCTGGTGGAGGCGATGAGCGCGGTGACCTCAATGTAGTCGCCGCCGACCTGCTTGGCGATGTCTGCGTAGACGTCGGTGGAGGCGACGACCTTCACCTTGCCGTTGTTGGAGCCAGCCGAGGAGGACGAACCGGAGGAGGTGCTGTTCTCGGTTGCGCAGCCTGCCAGCAGCAGGGAGGATGCGGCGAGTGAGCCCATTGCGGTGAGGAAGTGCTTGCGGGTGATCTTCGGGTGCGACATGAGGGCTCTCTTTCGGTTCGTTCTAGTCTGTAGGTTTCTTAACTACATCATGCAAACACCCGTATAAACAACTCTTTATAATCCAGCGCCCAAAAATGAGACTGGCATAAACAGGTATCTAACCGGCTAAATCACGGAAAAACACGAAGTCAAGCGAAAATCAACCACCGACATATACCAGTAAGAAGCGCCGCCCATATCGGAGAAAACGGGTACTCAAAATAGGGAGTAAATAGTGACCTCACGCCACCAACCCCTCCAACGCCTCAGCAAACGCCGCAGAACTCGACCGCGCCACATACGCCGCCCGAGTCATAGCCTCCGACGCATGACCCAACTGCAACGAAGCCTCCGACAACCCCAACACCTGATCCAGATGCGTCGCCGTCGTCTTACGGAGCACATGCCACGTCACCCACTCCAACCCAGACCCAGCCAAAGCCTTCTTCAACTGCGCCCGACTCGAGTTGTACTTCAGCGGCGCACCCCTGAACTCAAACACAAACACCGCAGAGGGTGCCGCCTGCGCTCGCCGCTTCTGCAGCACCTTCACCACGAACGCCGGCACCTGCAGGGTCCTCGACTGATGAGTCTTCGTATCCGCCTGCCAGCCGGCACCATGAATCAGTGTACCGTTCACGGTCACCGCGCCAGCGTCCAGATCAACGTCCTCCCAGCGCAGGCCTGCCCCCTCACCCCAGCGGCACCCCGTACCCAGCAGAACATCCACCAGATCAGCTAAATCACCAGAGACCAGCGACCGGAGCTGCTGAACCTGCTCCAGGCTCAAAGCCTGCACCGTCTTCTTCGCCCCCTTCACCGACCTCGTCGACAGCACAGGGTTATACGGCACCGCGCCCAGACGCACAGCCTCATCAAAAATCATGCGCAGCACCAGACGCCGATTATGACGCGCAGACGGGGCAGAAACAGACCCCAAATACGAATCCAAACCACCAGCCGTCGCCTCACGCAACTGCAAGGACCCCAAATCACGACTCACCGCACCCGCCAACAACCGATAGTTCCGAACCGTATTCGTCGACAACGAACTATCCAAACCACCCAGCCAACGCTCCGCAGCCTCACTAATCGTCATGCTCGCGTTCACCGACTGACCAGCCGCCGGCAAGCTCCCCAACTTAAGCTTCAGCTTCGTCTCAGCCGCCGCACGAGTCGCCGCCTGCGCCGTCACATCACGACGCACCCCACGCTCATCACGAAAATACGTGCGCGCACGCCACGTCTTCGCCCTCAACCGACGCACAGTAATCACACCATGCGACCCAATAGGCAACGGGTCCCTCACCATCTTTCTCCTTTCCTCCCCTCCAACCACGCAGAGAGAATCCTCGGGGTCACATCTAAATCAGCCGCCGCAGCGTTCAAAGAATCAGGCGACACAGCCAACGCCGTCCGCACCGCCACAGGATCAAGCAACCAGCCGGCAGCAGTCAGGTCTGCCCTGCGCTCGCGTTTGCGCGCGGCAACGTCGTCGAGAAGGGCGTGAGTGTCGCCATTGACGGCATGCGCCAGCTCGTGTGCGATGACGCACCGGCGCTGGCGGTGTAGGAGCCCTGGGCTTGCGAGAATCGTCTTCGTTGTCTCGTCCCAGAGCGCTAGTGTGCCTGCAGGTAGGCAGGCGTCAATGATGCGGATACCAAGCTGGCTCGCATGCGTTTCGGGGTCATATGTATTTGTTGAAGTCATGAGTGAATCGTGAATCGGTGATTTACAGGTGGAGGCTAAGTGCCGAAACCGGTCATAGCCCCATCTTCTTCTTGTGGGCGGCTTCTGCACGAGTAAATATTTCTGCGGGGCTCACTTCAAGAGCTTGGCAGATTAGTTCAAATTCGTTGGTATTAAGAGGTGACATGTCCTGGTTGAGGGTATGACTTAGACGAGTGCGACTGACCCCAGTCATCTCTTCCAACATGCGCAAGCTTAGGCGTTGCCTCGCTACGATGGCCCGCAGCTCTTCATTAAGAAGCTGGCTGAAACGGCTGGCTGGGCCAGTACCTCGGCGATTTCCTTGCTTTTTCTCGACTGTTTCATTGAGCAGGCCTGTTTCAGGCTGAGAGGTGGAGCCCATCACGCACTCCATCCCGAATCCTCGGTAACAATATCGTCTGCAGGATGTGCGGCTAGAGCATAGCCTGCCTGCCTTGCAGCTTCGGCACGTGCCAAAATCTGCGCAGCCAGTTCCTTATCAGACGCTGAAGAGGTTTCCGCCGCCAACTCTTTCTGCAATGCCGCTTCTGCGCGGAAACATACCTCAGCAGGACTCAGATCAAGCGCCCTACAGATGAGTTCAAACTCGTTCGTATTGAGCGGGGAAGAATCGAGGTTCAAAGTTAGGGAAAGGCGATTGCGGCTAACCCCTGACAATTCCTCTAGCGCCCGCAGAGTCAGCCGGCGGCGTGATTGCGCGGCGCGCAGTTCCTCGTTCAGCAGTTGGCTAAATCGGTTTGCGGGGCCAGTACTACGGCGGCCTGCGGTGGTTTTGCGTTCTTGCTTCATGCACTCAGTGTATATAAAAACAAGAAAAAAATCTAGATTTTTAAAAAATTTCAGATTTTCGCTTGACTTGTCCCATACCAGGGACATAAACTAATTACAACACCAGGAAAGGAGGGTGGCCATGAGCACCCGACAAATTGGCGAAATCCTAGCGGAAAATCTCTCGCTCGCACTCGCCAAGACCAAACTCACTCGAACTGACGTAGCCAACCGAGTAGGAATCAGTCGAGCTCGACTCTCAGCCCTCGAAAACCACAACTCGCCAATCCGAGCCACTGAGCTCTGGAACTTGGCAGCAGTGCTCAAAGTGAGCCCTGGTTGGTTTTTCGAGGAACATATTCCCGAACTAACCACCGCTTAATTTTTTTATCCCCTTGTCCCTGGTATGGGATTTATACACGCGTAAAGGACGTAAAAATGTTGACCATCCCACACGAGGGACTGACCATCTGGTCGCCCGATGAACTCGCCGAGGCTCTCGGAGTTTCCGCCGCCACCCTCGCCGATTGGCGAACGGCACGCACCGGCCCAGAGTTCATCCGAACCAGTGCTGGACAGCGCGGAGGCCGAGTCTACTACACCAGCAAAGCCGTCACCGCCTGGCTGAGCCAGCTACCCGTCACCCACACCAACAACTGAGGAAACACCAATGAAAGAACATAAAGGTTCCCCCTTCACCATCACCGTCCTACCCCTCACCCGAAACATGAAGATCGTAGGCAGGGTCCTCACGCTCAAATGCGTCACCTGCGGGGAGGAAAAAACCAAAGCCGTTGAATCGCTCAGCACCCTGGTCATCAAAGCCGCATTTGAAGAGCTCTTCGAAGAATCCAGGCTCCACGCCAGCTCCCACGACGACACCAACAACGGATAAGGAACCCAGCGATGGACTTACACGATGAGGGCGAATTTCTCCGAGAAATCGGAGAGAGAGACATCGACGTCGTCCGGAAGATAGCAGCGGGCATGCACCTCGGCAATGTCGAAGTGGCTATCACCTACGACTCCAGATTCGACGTCAAAGAATTCACCATCCGAGGGCTCCTCCTACCCCTCTCCCCAGAGGAGGAGGAAGAGGCGGAAAAGAAGAGGGAGGAGCGGATTCGTAAGTTACTCGACCAGTTGAAACAGAGATGACCACACCACCAACGAATAAGGAGCACTAACCATGAAAACCGCCAATGACGTGGCACACAAACTAGCCACCAAATACGCACAAGGCATCTGGTGGGTACGAATGCCCCTCATCAGCCGCCACGACTCCCGCCTCAAAACACGCCAAACCACACCGGCGGCATGGTGCGAAATCTGCGAGACAGCCTACGCCAAGCTACCCGCCAACAAGAGCCCCTACATCTCCGCAGCCGAAGCCGCACCCGCCCACATCAAAGATGCTCACCCCGCCGCATGGGACAAGCTCACTGAACAAGCAAAACTCGCAATCCAAACCGCCAACCTCTGGTGGGCACGCAGGCGAACCCTCCCCGCGAGCGACGCGCTCCAGCTAGTCGAGAACCCTCTGGATAAGCGCTGGATGAACATCCACATGCCCTGCCCCATCGGATGCGGCATCACACTCCACGAGCACTTCGCCACCGACCAGATCAAAGACGAAGCAGGCCTCACCTTCTCACAGGCCGTCACCGACGCCTGCATCCTCCGCATGGCTGAGCACCTCATGCGGCACAGCAGCGACAAGCTCAGGGCACTCTAACCCACCAAACAAGGAAGAAACCGAAGTGACTACCAAGACCAAGCGCGACCGTGCTGCAGGCCGCCAGCGCCGCCACACCGCACTCCAGACAATCATCGACAACCACCAGGGCATCATCGACGACATCGCCAGCATCGACAACTCCATCGCATGCCTACAGGACGAAACCTGTAACCTCGGCAGCCGGCTCGACCACTGGTACACCCTCCTCGACGAGAAGAACACCCACACCCGGCAGAACGTCGCCTACACCATGCGGTGCGTCGTCGAGAACGAACGTAAGGCAGCTGAAGTTGAGAGCGCCGTCGGCATCCTCCAGGAGTTCAGCCGGCAACAGGTAGGCATCAACACCAAGCAGGTGACCATCAACAAGATGACTCACGGCGTGCAGAAGGAACACCAGGAAGCTATCGCCCAGCTCATCGCCTACACCAACAAAGTGCACGGCAAGCAGACGGCCTTCAACCAGAAAATCACCCTCCTGCAGGCAGAGCTGGACGACACCAACCGCCGTATCTTTCAGCTCGCCTGGATCACCGTAGGACTCTGGGCAATTGCCGCGCTCGCCATCTTCGCTCTCCTCATCGTCCCGTAAGGAAACACCATGGAACGCACCATCAGAAACACCAAGCTCGTCATCTGGGCGCTTGTCCTCGCAACCGTCACCATCGCCGGTATCGCGAGCGCTCAGGAAGATATCGGGATCCGCGGCGGCCTGCTTGTCGCATCGTTGGTCCCTGCAGCACCGGCAATTCTGCTGGGTTCGTGGGTGAACGGCATGAAGGAAAGGAATCGCGATGAGTACCTGTACTAGCTGCGGGGCGCCTATCGAGGAGCGTACCCGTGGATGCAGGATTTGCTCCAACAGGCACAACAAGTGGCGGCGTGCCGGTGATAAGCGGGCGTTGCGTCCGCCGGATCCGGAAACCTGCCGTATGTGTGGCGGGCCGTGGCTGACGAGGAATCAGCGGTGCCGCAGCTGCGCTCACCGGCACGACTACTGGATCAGGATGGGGGACCCTCGAGGAATCCCCGGCCCGCGGAAGATTTGCAAAGGCTGCGGCTGTGGCATCGACGCGTACACCGACGGGTGCAAGATTTGCGCTCGACGGAAACGTAAGAGAGAGCTCCGCGCCGCCGAGGCACAGGAAACCCAAACCGCCAAACAGCCGGCAGCAGAGCTCATCTACCGCCCAGCACCCACCATCGACCCAGTCCCCGAGGACACTCTCGACAGCCCCCGAGACATCGAGAACCTCCACAACCTCCAAGCCTGGCTGAGCGCTCGCCGCGCTCGCCTCACCAAGAAACACTAACCACACTAGGAGTCACCATGCGGCACATCATGCACACCGTCGAACATGCCGCCCTCATCCAGGCCGCCGCCTACGGCAAACACCGCGCCGCCGCTCTCTGCGGCAAGACCGTCGACATTGACCTGTCCGGATACTTCATCACCTACGACCGCACCCCGCAGCGCACGCCGGCGAAACTGCCCGGCGTATGCGCCCCCTGCCCCCGATGCCGAATGGAGCTACACAATGCTTGACGTCGACATCCTCGGAACCCTCGCAGAAGCAACCTGGCTCGACCACGAGAAGAACTGCCGCATGAGCGAAACCCACCGCCGAGCCCTCTACTGGCTCGTCCTCCATTCAGACACCAACGGGCACAGCGACCTTTCCCCCGCCACCCTCGCCCAACACCTGGGCATCTCCCAGCCCACCGCCAACAAACTCTGCAAAGAGCTGCGCAACGCAGGACTGGTCACCTTCCTCAAAATCGTCCCCTCCGCATCGGAATGGCGGTGCGAACTCAACATCGAACGAATCGGAGCGCTGACATGAGCTACGGGCACCTCATCGCCGCGTGGAAAGTCACCGGACTCACCCCACGGGAAAAGGTGGTGCTGCTGGCGCTCGCCGACTGCATGAACGCCACTACGGGGATGTGCTTTCCATCAGCGCGACGACTTGGCGAGCTGACGGGCCTTCAGCCTCGGCGAGTTTGGGACGTGCTGTGGCTCCTCGAGGAGAAAGGATTGATCACACGGATTAATCGGGAATTGGATAGCGGCGGGCAAGGATCAAATCGGTACCTGCTTCACCTGTCGGAGCCTGTCCCGCCACCCACTTCACTCCCCATCACGGAGCCGGCACAGCCCTATGAAGAAAACGACATACCCCCTATGTCGAAAACGACACACCCCTATGTCGAAAACGACACAGGGTCTATGTCAAAAACAGCACACCCCCTATGTCGAAAACGACATACCCCCTATGTCGAAAACGACACACTAACAATAGAAGAGAACGATAGAAGAGAACTAAAGGAAGATAACACTCATGATCAGCTCTTCGAGCTGACCGAGACAGAGCCCGCCCCGAAGCCTGCAAACCCCAAAAAGCGGCCGCTCGGCGAATACCCGCCAAACTTCGAAGAGTTCTGGAAGATCTACCCCTCCAACCGAGGCAAAGCCGCAGCGTTCAAAGCATGGGGAAAAGCGAAGAAACGCGGAGCCACGGAAGAGCAACTCAAGACAGCCGCCGCCGGCTACCGCGGATACGTCACCCGCCTCGGCCGCGCAGAGGAGCACATCAAGCACGCCTCCTCCTGGCTCAACCAAGACGACTGGCTCGACGAACCCGACTCCTACCAGGCCAAACCCGCCGCAGGCAGCTTCGCCCGCCGCGCCGCCGGCACCGTCAACGCCCTCAACCCAAACACCCCGCCGGCTACCCAGATACCCACCACCAACTACTACGCCCTCACCTAAAGGAGCACCAACCGTGACACTCGACGAATTCCGACAATTCTGGCTACTACTCATCGCCACAGACACCCGCATTGAGTCCCTCGACCCCATGCAGGAAGCCGCCGCAGGCATCTTCGTCGGAGAAATCCCCGCAGAACGCAGCACCGACCTCATCAAAGAGCTCTACGCCGAACGCCTCTACGGAGCACCGCAAATCCCCGACATCGCCAAAGCCTGGGAACGCCTCAAAGAAAAGGACGCCGCGCTCGCCCACAAGAAGCGCACCCTCACCCGCCTCATGGCACTCATCAACGAAGAAAAGGAAGACGTCTACTCAGAGACCGACTGGGTCAACATCACCGCCCTCATCAACCGCTACAACGCAGTCCTCGCAGGAATCGACCCGCACCACCGAGGAAACGCCCAGCCACTGCCCCCATACCCCCGCCCGCAGCTGAAGGCGCTCACCAACGCCAACGCCGCAAACGTCCACGCAATCGCAAACACCATCGGAAAGGACCTCACCCATGTCTAACGAACTGACCATCGTCGGCAACGTCGGCGAAACCATCGAACTGCACAACCTGCCCGGCGGCGGCACCGTCTGCAACTTCTCCGTCGCAGACAACCGCGTCCGCAAACTCGACAACGGCACCTACGAGACCATCAACACCACCTGGCGCCGCGTCGCCGCCTACAAGAACGCCGAAGCTGTAGCCGAAAACCTCACCAAGGGAGCACGAGTCATCATCCGAGGAATCGAAGAAATGCGAACCTACACCCGCACCGACGGCACCGAAGGCAACCAGCTCCGCTTCATCGCCACCGTCGTCGGCATCGTACCCACCAACCCCAAACCCATCGGATCCCCCGCCGGCCGCCCGGCACCTCGCCCCGCAGTACCCACCCAGTACCCGCCACACGGATACCAGGCACAGCCCACCAACGGATACCAGCAGCACCCCGCACCGCAAGCACAGCCGGCGGCACAGCCCGCCCCGCGCTCGCCGCAGGGATACCAGCAGGCACCGGCATACCCCACCCCGTACACCACCGACCAGCCCCCGTTCTAAACACCCAGCACTTTAGGAGTCACAATGACCAGCGGATTCCACCTCGCATCCACACAAATCTGCAATGCCTTGCGCATATCTCACATCAATTTCGAGGACCTCACCCAGCCAATGGAGATGTTTTGCGAAGACTGCGAGAAAAACTACATGCGCATCACCAACGAGACCACTCCAGGAGATATCCGCGTCGCCACGCTCGAACACTACCAGCGGAAGCACCCCACAATGTGGAGCACCCTCGTAGATGCAGGCGACGCATGCCTCGAAGCCGCAACTGCTGCATGGACCGCCGGTGAGAACTTCCTTGGCGTAGAAATACTTTTCGACGGCTCCGACAACACACGGAACCTCATCATCGGCTGCCCCGTCGAAGAGTGCTACGACTGGTTCAGCCACAAAATCCCAGCCCACGCACAGCTCGGCACCGGCCCACTCGACATCAGCCACGAACTGCAGCACTACTTCATCAGCATGCTTGCCAAACACTACATGGCAACCCACAGCATCCACGACCTGCCCATCCCCAACAACGACTAAGGAGAAACACGATGACTACCCCCAGCCAGCCCACCAGCTACAACGACCTCAAGCGCCTCGCAGGAGAAGCCCTCACCCAGGCCGTCACCGAAGTCAAAAACAGCCCCACCCTGTCAGCACGACTCACCACCCTCGAAGCCGCCTACGACACCTCAACCGAAGCCACCGCAGGCCGACTCAAGGAACACACCGAAGAACTCAAGGCACATACCGATGCTCTCAAGGAAGCCAACCGCCGAGCCAACTGGCAAGACCAACGCATCGCCGACCTCAGCGACAAGCTCCGCAGCACCCAGATCTGGCTCACCGCCGCGTTCTTCCTCATCATCATCCTCGCCACCTTCGTCAGCAGCTTCTTCCACTAAGGACAACCCAATGACCAAACCAGAGCCGCTTACCTTCTTCATCGTAGGAACACCGATTCCCCAAGGCTCCAAAACAGCAATCAGACACGGCACCCGCGCTCGCCTCATCGAAGCCAACAAAAGACTCAAACCCTGGCGCAACACCCTGCAAACCGCGCTCGCCGCCCAAGCAGCAGGCCGCCGCGTCCCCGGCCCCTTCACCATCTACCTCGATTTCAGGTTCTCCCCGCCCCAACGTCCCCGATACCGAGACCCCAACGGCAAAGGTATCCACGCCGTCAAACCCGACGTCGACAAACTAACCCGAGCCGTCCTCGACTCCCTCACCGCCGCCGACATCATCGACGACGACGCACGATGCACCCACCTCATCGCCACCAAGAACTACACCACCAAGCTCCACCCCACTCCCGGCGTGCGCATCATCATCGAGCCCACCACCCACTAAGGAGAAACACCATGAACACCAACACCCGCCAACTCACCGCCGGCACCACCACCCACAACGGCTACACCATCCGCTTCGCCGTCCAGCACGACGCACTCCACAACCCCACCCGCGTCTGGTGGTGCATCCTCGACATCGCCCGCGCCGCTGGCTACAAGGGCAACTCCCTCCAATCCCAAATCCCCGACAACAACCGAATCGAATACGCCTCCAACGGCAAAAACAAACTCCTCTACGCCCCCACCAACGCGCTCGCCCGCCGCATCAAGTACGCACGCCTCAAGCACAACAAAACCGAACGCCTCAACACCGCCGCCTGGATCAAGCAACACGAACACGAACTCCTCGCCGGCCCCGTCCCCACCACCTACCAGCCCCGCACCGCAGGCACAGCAGGCGGTCATGCGCTCGCCGCAGCGCCCGCGCTCGCCGATTCTGCAAACACCGTCCCCGGCATCGACGACCTCCTCACCCCCCAACCCCACAACACTCCCACCCGAAAGGACATCAACACCAACCTCGCAGACCAAGCCCGCTACGTCACCTCACACGTACACACCCTCTGCGAAGGAATCCTCGCAAACCCCGCAGCAGACGAAAACACCGTCAAACACGCGCTCGACCTCGAACGCCTCGCGCGATACCTCGAATGGAAAACCGAAAACCTCACCAAGGAAGGAACCGAACAATGCTAGAACGCCTCGCCATCTACACCAACACTGCACCCGACCACCCCATCATGTGCGCCACCATCGACTACGACCCCAACACCCCAGGAGACCGCCGCCACGAAATCGAACGCCTCTTCCACTCCCTCCTCCCCACCAACTGGGCACACTACAACCTCCACTACAAAGCCAGCCAGCTAACCACCCTCAACCCCACCCTCCCCGACTACACCTACAAAACCATCAAAAACTAACACCCAACACACCACGGCGCGGCGGCCACACCAGCCGCCGCGCCACCCAACAAACGCACAGGAGCAACCCATGCACCCCAACCCAACACTCGAAAGCATGATCACCGCCCTCTGCGACGGCACCCCCCGCATCCGCAAACTCGACGACGGCACCCCCACCGTCATCCAAGAGATGCCGCTCCTCGACCAACTCCGCATCGCAGTCACCGACAGAAACGGAACAGGCCGCAGTGGCAAAAACAAAAACACCGGCGCAATCTGCAACCTCGACGCAATCGAACTCGAACACGACATCCGCGCTCGAACCACCCCACACACCACCACCCCCAACCCAAGCCTCAAGCAGGCCGTCCGAGAATGGGCAATCGCCGAGAACAGAACCGTCGCCACCATCTACGCCACAGAATGGACACGACGCATCCGAACCCTCAACCACACAACCGTCCACCTCCACAACACCCCCTGCCCCCGATGCAAGAAAGCAACCCACACCCGCCGACTCACCGACGGCACCACCAAAGTAGACGACGCGCTCGCTATCATCGTCCGTCCAGAGGAACAGCCCTCGACCCGAGTCATGACGTGCTGCGGAGCCTGCGGCTGGACGGAGACAGGGTTCGAAGCAATCAAACGTCTTGCCAAGCTGGAGAATCTTTCGTAAAATAAAGGTTATCGGGCACAGCTGTGCCCAAAGCCCCCGGTAACCGTCAGGTGCCGGGGGTTTTTTGTTCCCAAAGAGGTGAAAATGCAGATACTAATCGCCTTCTTTGCCGCCACAATCGGCACAAACCTGACAGTTACTGCTTCCGCACTGACGTTCAAAATAACGGCGTCACGATTCTTCACCACAATCCTTGCAGGAGTGATGAGTTTCGCAACAGCCCTTGTAACGCTGTGCCTTGCCACGACCTAGAGGAAACGCAATGCACACACGACGCCTCACGGAAGAAGAACGTGAGAAGGTGCTGGCACTGATTTCAGATTGTTACCCAGGTGCTAGCGAAATAATCTTTGAGCAACAGATTTTTGACGACAAACAAGTCGTTATTGTGGTGACAGTAACCTCATCTACACACCCCGTTATCTAGGGAGGACACCATGTGCCGCCGAGACTTCACAGACGAAGAAACCGAGAAAATCTTCAAGACACTCCGCGAACGATTCCCTGATGAGTGGGACGTCGATATCAGCTGGGGACAAGCAATCTTCGAAAACGAGAGCTACTTCTCCCTCACCATCAGCAAGGCTCGACTACGCGCCATCATCGGAAGCAGGTGCGACTGTGACGACTGCGACCAAGTACAGTGACCGCACCTACCGCAAACGCGCAGCCGAACTGCGCAAAGCAACCAGCGACAACGGCTGGCCCTGCCACCTCTGCGGCAAACCCATCGACATGAGCCTCCCTTACACTCACCCGCTCGCTTTCACCGCCGACCACCTCGACGCCATCGCTAACGGCGGCAACCTGCTCGGCGACCTCGCACCGGCACACCGACGATGCAACAGTAGGCGCGGACGCAAACGACTTGCACACCAGGTGCGAGCACCCAAGACCACGCAAGCATGGTGAATCCAAACAGCTTTTTGTTCAATGACTACGAAACGGATTTGGTTTTCAGATGATGACGAAATGGGAAACGTACCCCGGGGGGTTACCCCCTATGGGGTCAAGTTTCCCCCTTCGGTCATAGTGACATCCCCCCGCGGGGCTCATAACCCAAAAATTCCCATGAGAGAGGGGGATTTGTGGCTGAGAAAAAGAGCCGCAAGCTTGCCCCGTGTGGGACTACGGCGGCGGCGAAGCGTCACCGTCGCCGGGGTGAGCCTCCTTGCCCGGAATGTAAGGCTGCGGAGCGTGCCGCGTCGAAGGCGGCGCGTGATCGTAAGGCTGCGGAGCGGCCGCCGGAACCCGTGAATGGTGATCCTGATTCTGCGCCTGTTGTCCAAGCCGTTGGACAAGCTGGCTCCGTGGTCGTTGAGCAGATGGTCGCCTACGGTGCAACCCGTGACGTTGCTGTGCCGACGCATGAGGACCCGCTGGAGTCCGCGCGGTGGCGCCTCTACAAGGCCCGTGCGGCTCTGATTGTTGCTGGGCCTCGTGATGTGGCGGCTCTGTTGAACGCTGAGCGTGAGGCTGCGGCTGATATCGCGAAGCTGAGTGAAGCAGTGAAGCCGAAGATGAGCGCACTTGATGAGCTGGCGGCTCTTAGGCGGCGTCGTATCGAGGAGGCACAGGCCGCCGGATAAGGAGGTGAGGCTCTGTGGCTGAGACGACTCAGCTGATGGGGTCTCAGACTCCTCGCATTGACGTAACACCACTTCACGTTAGCTCTGCAGGTGATGAAGCGGTTGCTGTGGCAAAGATGGCAGGTCTTATCCTTGATCCCTGGCAGGAATATGTGCTCCGTGGTTCGCTGGCTGAGCGTCCAGATGGGCGCTGGCAGGCTTTCGAGGTTGGGCTTATCGTTCCTCGACAGAATGGCAAGGGTTCCATCCTTGAAGCGCGTGAGTTGGCGGCAATGTTTTTGTTTGGCGAGAAAGTCACGCTGCATTCGGCGCACCATTTCAAGACTGCTGCCGAACATCATCAGAGACTTGAATCTTTGATTCGCAATAGTGAACTGGTTGAGTACATGCAGGGGTACAATGGTGACCCCCACGGGAAGATTCCTGGCATTAAAACTGGCAACTCTGGCATGTCTTTCACGGCGGCGAATGGTAATCGCATCCTTTTTGCGGCGCGTAGTAGCGGCTCCGCGCGTGGATTCACCGCGGACTTGGTTGTTTTTGACGAGGCGTTCGATTTGTCGAGGTCGGCGCAGGCATCTATGTTGCCGACGCTGGCATCAAAAAGTTTGCATCAATCCCCACAGATCTGGTACACGAGTTCTGCGGGTATGCCTGATTCTGAGGTCTTGAAGGGGCTTCGAGACCGAGCGCTTAGCCCTGAGAAAGAGGAGAAGCTGGCGTTTTATGAGTGGTCAGTGCCATCTGAGGCTGATCCGGCTGACCCGAAGAATTGGGCTTTGGCTAACCCGGCTTTGGGGTACCGAATCAGTCCCGATTATGTCGCTTCGGAGCGGTTGGCGATGAGTGACGAGCACTTTAAACGCGAGAGGCTCGGGATTTGGTCGAAGGTTGGCTCGTCGTCGGCTATCCCTGCTGATTTCTGGGCTCAATGTCTCGACAAGAAGTCCCGCGCTGGTGTGGAGATGGCCTTTGGCGTTGACGTGACGCCCTTGCGTGATGTGGCGACGATTTCCTTGGCTTCTCGTCGGGCTGACGGGAACATCCATATCGAGGTTATCGACAGGCGCGTGGGAACCGATTGGGTTCCGCAGCGTCTAGAAGAGCTGAAACGGAAGTGGAAACCTGTGGCGATGGTGTACACGGCGGGGTCACAGACCACGGACGTAATCTCATCGTCACCGAAGACTAAACGGATGATGCGAGGTCTTGACCATCGCACGTATCAGCAGGCATGCGGCGCGTTTTATGAGGCGCTGGGTCGCGCTCAGGTGAGACATACCGGTCAGGAGGAGTTGGATGATGCTGTGCAGGCTTGCCGACGTTCTAAAGGTGGTAGTGAGCTATGGAGCTGGACGCGTGATGATCGAAGCCAAGATATTTCTCCTTTGGTGGCATGCACTTTGGCGCTCCATGGACTAACTGAGAAGGACAAGAAGGGAGGTAGCCAATGGGCCGTGTTGTAAAGAACCCGGCGAAATGGGAGAGCTACTACAACAGCACTGCAAGGCTTGACGCGATTGGCGTGTCTCTGCCTCCTGACGTTCGTGTGCTGGAAATGCAGGTTGGGTGGCCGAAGTTGGCTGTGGATGTGCTCGTTGAGTCTCTGGTGCTCGATGGGTTCTCCATTTCCCGTCACGGCGGTCAGGATGAGGCACCCGAACAGTTGAATCGCATCTTGCAAGCGAACAATTTCCGCACGAAGCTGACGTTGGCTCTGACGGAAGCGCTTGTCTCTGGTGCCGCGTTCATGGTCGTTGGTGGCGGCTCTGACCCTTCTATCCCGCACATTTCCGTGCACAAGGGTGATGAGTTTGAGCTGCGGAGGGACGCTACAGGCCGCCTGGTTCAAGCCGTCCAGACCTATCGCGACGGTTTGAACATGTGCCGGGCTGTTTATGAGCCCGGCGTGACTCGTTTCTTCGCCCTTCGTGATGGTTTTGAGGTGCTCACCCACATTGACGAGCATGACTTCGATGGTATCCCCGTGATCCCGTTTGTGAATCAGATTCGCCTTGGTGAAGAGGGGCGAAGCGAGATTGAAGAGATCCACAAGCTGTGCGACGCCGCGGCTCGTACTCTGACGAATCTGCAGGTGGCTCAGGAGCTCCTGTCCATGCCTGTCAGGTTTTTGTTCGGCGATGGCGTCGAGGAAATGTTTGTAGACGAGGACGGGAACCCGCGGCGGAACCGTTTGGAAGCCTATTACGGGCGTTTCTTGGTTGGTCCGAGCGGGTCGCAGACCGGCTCGGTGCCGGGTGCTGACCTGACCCAGCTGCTGAATACGTTCAAAGTCTACGCACAGCAAGTGTCCTCGCAGACTGGCATCCCGCCGTTCATGCTGGGTGTCTCCACGGAGTCGAACCCGGCAAGCGCGGAGGCGATGCGAAGCGCGAAGGACCGCCTCATTACGAAGGCGGAGCTGAAGCAGTCGATTTTTGGTGACGCTGTAGAGGATTTGGCGCGGTGCGTCCTGGCAGTTGCCGGTGTGGACACCGAGGGACTGGAGACGCTTGAGGCGCGTTGGCGTGACCCCGCAGTGATTTCTCTCAGCTCTCGCAATGCGCTCATGTTGCAGGCTCAGGCGCAGGGTGTTGTCTCGTCTGAGACCGTCCGCGAATTCATGGGTCTGTCGCCGGAGCAGTTGAAGCGCGACCGTGCGCTGGACCGTCGCTTAGCCGTGTCGGTGGGAGACCCCGTCTACTAAAGGAGGCGCCGCATGCTTGATGATCTCGCAGCGGCGTATGCTCAGGCGCTTGCCTCAATTGGCGGCGCGTTTGTCAATGCCTTCACTGACCTGCTGTCCGCGTTTGATCTGTCAGACCGGGCATCAGTTGAGAGGCTGGTTCCTGCGGCGCATCGTATTATTCAGCGTCACCGACGTCAGGCGGTCGAAGCAGCTAATGACTACTTGGATGCGTCCGCGGCGCCGTTTGGTGCGCAGGCATATCACCCCTCGCCTGAACCTTATACGGTTCAGGCAGTCAGGAAGCTCTTCCGTGAGAATCATGGAGCGACACCTGAGCAGTTGACTGCTGCGGCTCGTCGGCATGTGGTGATGGCTGGTCGCCGGCAGGTGATGCGGGCTGTCCTGGATGCTGAATTCGACGAGTTTGCGGCTGAGGATGAGCGTGAGCGTCATGAGCGCGAATCAGTGACCTTAGAGGGGTTCGAGGAAGCGCTCGCGGCTGTGAATGATTCAGCTGATGAGGCGGTGCGGAAGGCTGAGGCAGAGGCAGATGATGCTGAGGTTGAGCGCCCGCCTGTGCGTCTCCGCCCGGTGGGGTGGGCTCGTGTCCTGCAGGGTAAGTATTCGTGTGGGTTCTGTATTATGCTCGCCGCTCGCGGCGCGGTTTATTCGTCTGCGGATGCGGCGCAGTTGGTGGCGGCTGAAGCGGGTAAGAAATCCCGTGAAGGCGGGTTCCTCTCCCGTCGTGCGAGGACGGAGCTGCGGAAGAAGAACCCGCGCGCGTTTCACGAAAACTGCGACTGCATTGTGGTGCCTGTTTTTGACCCTGAGAATTGGTCTGGGCGGGCTGAGCAGCAGAGGCTGGCGAAGTTTTATCGGGAGACGGTCGAGAAGGAAGACCGTAAGTATGAGGCTGACCCCGAGGGGTATGAGCCGGTCAAGATTTCGACAGTGCTATCGCGTGAGGCTGAGGCTTGGCAGGAGGCTGAGCGGCTTGATGGTAAAAGAGAGCAGGTTGACCCGAAGTATTATGGGGTTCTTGCTTCTGAGATTCCTGACGGTGAGAAGCTGTACGGTCATGAGCTGTTGTTCTTGCTGAGGTTTGAGGCGTTGGGGAATAAGGCTCGGTGGATTGAGCGGCCGGCGCTTATCCCTGGGTCTGGCCGAAAACCTAGTAACGATTTTGTGTGGGTGAACAATGGCGAGCTGATTAGTGAGCTGAAATCCTCGAAAGATAGATATTCAACGATTAAGACTCGAATCTCTCAAGCCGTATCGAAAGCTCGTGAGCAAGGCGTTGTGAAAGAGAACTTTGTTGTTGACCTTGGAAAGTACCGGATGGGAGCGACGCTTAAGCGGCAGATGCAATCGTATAATCTCCGCAACCCGCAAAATCGGATTAAGAATCTTTACGTTATGCACGGAAACGGGCAATATCTAGACCGCATTATGTTTGATTGATATTGCTAATATCTACCTGGTACAATGAACGTAGGGAGTTGAGCGACCCCTCTGAAACCCTGAGCCTCACCTACTGGTGTGGCAATAATGCTCGGGCGGCCGCGGCTTTATGCATCGGTCTAGAAGACACCGGAGGCACCACCGGTTAGCTCCCTATAACTTTTGTGAAAGGCATCCTGCTAAGTGGCAGGGTGCCTTTTGCTATACCCGAAAGGAACAATGATGAGCGAAGTACCTGCCACTGAGGCAAAGGTTGAAGAGACCACTGAAACTACGCCCCCGTGGGAGCGTGACGGCGAGACCTTCGACCCCGAACGCGCCTGGAAGCTAGTTCAGAACCTGAAAGCTGAGCTGGCCACCGTGAAGGCGAAGCGGGCAGAGGCTCCTGAACCTGCTGCTGCTGAAGAGCCCGAGCAGGAACCCGAAGCTGAAGCCAAGCCCACTGAGGCTGAAACCTCTGAGCCGCAGGATGATTCTGCCACCCAGATTGCGTCCCTGCAGGCTGAGCTGGCGCGCGTCAAGGCGCTCGCCTCCGTTGGCCTGTCTCAGGAGTTCGCGCCCTTCGTACCGGGTGCGACCAGCGAGGAAATCGAGACGAACCTCGCAACGCTACAGAAGCTCATCAGCGATGCCGCGAACGAGAAGACCGAGGCGGTCCTCACGGCGGCACCAAAGAGCCGAGGCATGGCGCCGAACCCGGCACAGCACGCGGCACCGGCACGTGACGTTTATGAAGAGACCGCAGAATACATCTTCGGTCGATAAAGCCGACAAGCCCCTCTTACCTCAAGAGGGGCTTTATCTATACCTAATTGGAGGAATAAAGAATGAGTGCAACTGCTACTCTTGACGTTTTTAAGCGCGGCGGCATCCTGCCGCCGGCGTACGCACGTCAGATCATTGCTCGCGCAAACGAGGCATCCGTTGTGCAGAAGCTGGCGAAGTCGGTACCGATGCCGATTGCTGGCACTAGCATTTCCGTTCAGACCTCCCAGCCGCAGGCTGGCGTGGTTGGCGAGGGCCAGCTGAAGCCTGTGACTAGCATGGGTCTGACCACCAAGTCGATTAAGCCTATCAAGGTCGCCGCCACGATGTATTGGTCGCGAGAGGCGCGCGAAGCTGACGAGGCGGGCTACCTGAAGGTCCTTGAACAGCAGGCAGCAGCTGCGATTACCCGTGCATTTGATCTTGCTGTGCTCCATGGCAAGAGTGCCCTCACTGGTCAGGAAATTACGGGTGTCGAGTTCGTGAACCAGACCACTAACCGTGTTGAGCTGGGTAGCTCTGCGAAGGACAAGGGCGGCATCTTTAATGAGCTGATGGCAGGTACCGACCTGGTGAACCTGAATGCCGATTTTGACTTCGAGGTGGACGGTTTCGCAGCAACCCCTGAGCTCCGTTCTCGACTCTACACCGCAACTGACACTACCGGTCGCCCTCTCTACAGCGACACGATTGACTTGAAGGCAGGCCTCGGCAACGTGATGGGTCTCCCCGTTGCCTACTCTCGCTCAGTTTCTGGCAAGGTCGGCGCCGCCCCTGATACGAAGGTCAAGGGCTTCGCAGGTGACTGGAGCACCCTGCAGTACGGTTTTGTCGACAAGCTGACTCTCCGATACACCGACCAGTCGACCATCGTGGATAACGGAACCATGGTTCACCTGTGGCAGCAGAACATGGAGGCGATGCTGGTCGAGGCACAGTTCGGCTGGGTCTTCACCGACAAGAGCGGCTTCGTAGCATTTGAAGACAAGGTTGCCGACAAGTAGCCACCGGCTGACGTGAAGGAGGAGACATGAGTGAGATGCTGACTATCGCATCTGTGGAGGATGTGAAGAGTGCTCTCCGCCGCGATTTCCGTGGAGATGAGGAGTCTCATGTCTCCTCCTTGCTGGAGAAGGCAGAGAACCTTATCCGTGTTCGCTATCGTCGGCTCGACGAGCTGACTCTGGACGAGGTCGTTTTCGACCTCGTCAGGAATATTGAGGCTGAGGCTGTGGCTCGTGTGCTTCGTGCAGACGATGGCGGCATTTATAAGTCTGAGACGGAAGACGGTTACTCGTACCAGTTGAATTACATGGTCGCGTCCGGTCTTCTGGACATCCTGGAGAAGGACTGGAAGAACCTCGCACAGGCGACGGGCACCGGCAGGTACCGGACCATCGCCCCTGCGACTGATGGTTACGCTGCGGCACGGCACAGTGGGCGCACCGCTGTGGGGCCGTGGCAGTTTCAATATGGGTGGCCTGCACAGGATTCAATCTCATGCCGCCGCTACCTCTAGGAAGGAGTGAGTGTCATGAGTCGGATTCGTAAAGGTCTCCATACCGTCATTGTCTACCCACGCACCCACACTGTGGACGCGTATGGTGACGTCATAGAGACACTGGGCACGGGGGTGTCCGTGCAGTGCAATGTCCAGCCTTCCAGCGCGAATGAGATTCTTGACATGCCTGGCGGGCTCACCCCAACCACGGTGTACCGAATCAAGTACTGGCCGGGGGAGCATGGCGGCGCGCCGTGGCCAGGCACCTCAGAATCTCTCATCGAGATTGACGGGCAGAGATTCGAGCAACGCGGCGAGCCGCAGATCTCTCGGATGTCCACCACCACGGGGCACGTCAAGGTGTTCGCGGTGGCGTACACACCCGGCAAGGGAGGAGATGACGCCAATGTCATGGGTCGAATCTGACATCGAGCTAGAGGTGGCGCGGCAGGCATCGCGCACCCCTGAGTTCGCCGCCGCCGCCCGTGCAATTCAAGCGGCAGTAAAGGCAGCGGCACCTAAGGATACTGGAACATTCGCGGCGTCAATCGTGATGACTACACATGTGACTCCTCGAGGAGTCCACGACAGGGTTATCACATCGCTCGATGAAGCAGCAGTGCCTATTGAATTTGGGTTCACCAGCCCGAACGGCAACCGAACCCCTGGACACCATGTTTTTGGTAAGGTTGCCCACGCGTTTAAGGACCGTCGATGAAGCCAGTTGATATCTCGGCCATCGTGCAGAAAATTCTCTCCACACTACCAGGCGCGGCTGTGTCTGGTGGCGCGACCTCCCAGACTCTCGGCAAGCTGCCGACATGTATCTGGGAAGTTGTATCTGCGGTGCCGGCTGCTGGGTCGCCCAGGATGGGGCATGCCGTAGATGCGGCTGTGAATGTTCACATTTACGCGGCGTCTCGTGCTGAGTCGATGCGGCTCTGTGCTGAGGCGGTTCAGTTGCTCGAAGGTGCACACTCTCTTGGCCCGATCGTAGAGGGTAGCTACGTGGCGCGGTGCTGGGTCGAGGCTGAGCCTATCCTAGCCGGCAGCCACACGCTCCACTCAGCCCATGTAACCGAAACCCGAGCCACCGTGCGGATTGTGGCACGTGGCTCAACCAGTATTTAGGAGGTGGCCCCTTGGCCAACGTTCTTGAAGATTCGAAGCTTTTTTACACTTCTTTCACTCATATCTTTGTCGCTCCGCCGGAGACCGAAGCACCCGACCTGACCAAGTTTAAGTTTGGCACTCCCAGCACCTACGGTAGCTGGGTGTGGATTGGCGACACTGACGAGGAAGAGCCGATCAAGACTGACATTGACGGCGGTGACATCGAATTTTTGCGTACCGCGGACCGTGTCAAGGTTCGCTCGAAGCGAGCTGATGTGACTCTCACTGGCACCATCAAGGCACTTAGCGTTGACCGGACCGTGTTTGACCTTGCTTTCGCTGGCGGCACTTATGACTCAGCCAAGAAGTCGTACAAGGTGAAGGCTAAGACGCTAACCGCCTCTAAGGCTATTTTGGCTGTATTCGAGGATGGTAAGACTGTCGCAGCTCTTCGTTTCCCGAGCACTGATATCGGCGGCAAGTACCCTGAATTCGGCATCAGCAAGTTTGCATCGACGGATCTCGATTTTGGCATTCTGACCGACCGTAATGGAGACACCGTCGAGATTTTCGAACCCCGCGCTGTCACTGCCTAACCCCTAATTTGATTGAGAGGACACCACATGCCTAAGAAGGTTGCAGAGCCTGTAGTTGACCTGCCCGAGTTCACTGAGCTGGATGGCCATGAGCTACTCATCGCTCCGTGGGAGCTGAAGACTGGTCAGCGAACCCGCCTCGCTGGCCGCCTGAACGTGATTCGACAGCTGTCGGAGAAACACGGTGAGGATTCACTGGAGGCGATGGACGGCATTGCCGCCTTGTTGGATTATGTCTCCGAGCATTACGTCATCGATTCGGACGCATGGGAGGACTGGGCGCGCGACAAGCAGCTCGATGTTCTCGTGACGCTCGTGGGTTCGTACATGCAGGCCTCGGGAAAATCTCAGCCCTCCTCGAATCAGCAGTAAAGTACCCGGCGCTGGACCTGGAGCTACAGCTCTTAGGGGTCGATGTTGAGTCTATCGACTCTGCGAGGGCACTGCGGATCGCAATGGCAGCTGTTGAGAAGCTGAAACGCGACCCGAACAGTCTGTGGCGTGCGGAGCTCCTGGGAAACCCTGATCTGGTTGGTTGGGGTGCCCAGGAGTTCCTGTCTGCTGGGCTGATCAACGTCACCCGCGCGATTGCGAAGGGTGGCAAGCTCAGCAAATCGGAGCAGGTGGCTGTCCCGCAGCCGAAGAAAAAGAAAACGTCGTATGCCGTCAGGGTGGGTCCTGGCGGCATTGATTTTTCCGGCATCAGAGCGATTCTAGGAGGGGGATAAATGGCTAAGGTCGGTATCCGCGTTTACCCCAACACATCACGGTTCCGTGGAGATTTGAAGCGGTCGCTGGACCGGATTGAGAAATCGACCGTGGCGAAGGTAACCGTGGTGCCGGTGCTGGACCGGAAGGCTATGGGCCGCCTCCAGCACGCACTGAACGGGCTGACAGCCACCGTGTCGGTGGATGTGAACATTCAGAAGGCTCTGCATCAGCTGGATAACCTGTCCGCGGAGAAGATTGCGAAGGTCTCTGCTGACGCTGATGTGGAGCAGGCGCAACGTGCGTTGAAGAAGCTTGAGGAAGCTCGAAAGTGCACGGTTAATGCTGATGCTGACACGGGTGCCGCTTCAGCGAAGCTGGGAGCACTTACTCGTCCGCGCGTGGCGGTGATTAGCCCGGTCATTAACTCGTCTGCGGCCGCCACGGCGGCATCGGCGTTGGCGGCCCTCTCTGGCGGCCGTGTTCTCAGTGACGCGGTGTCGAATGTGCGTGAGTTCGCGTCGAATCTGGACCGCCTTACTCCTCGCATTGCGGCGACTGGTGCGGCGCTGGCTTCGATGTCGTCTGTTGGCATTGTTGCGGCGCAGAACATTGCTGCGGTTGGTGCATCGCTGGTGTCGATTGGCCCGGCAGCGTTGGCGTTGCCTGGCATCTTTGCGGGCTTTGCGACTGGCCTGGCTTCGTCAGCTGATGGTCTGCAGAACATCCTCATTTACCTAGACCAACTGTCAGGTAAATTTGGCGGAATCCGTGACATGTTCGTGGATGCACGCGCTAACCACAATGAAGCTTTTTGGGGTGTTGCGAAGGCTGGGTTAGCGGAGCTGTATACCTCTGGTATCGTGCCGTTTTTTGCCGAGTATCAGCGGCTAGGCGAGGTTTCAGGCGCTTTTTGGGGTAATTTCTTTCGCGGGATGTCACAGGGCATTACCGCTATCGGTGGGATGACCTCTCTGTTCGCGCCGCTTCGCGAATCGATTAGTATCGCTTCTCAGGGCGCATCTGGTTTTGCTGAGGCAATTGTCCGCCTTGGCAGCATTGGTGGTTCGTACCTTCCTGCTATGGCGGAGGGCTTCACCCGTGCCGCGACCGCGTTTGCTGAATGGTCGGCGTCTGCTGACGCCGTGACCGCAATTCAGAACGCTGTCACCGTTGCGGGTGACCTGATGAGGGTCCTCAGTGGCGTTGCCGGGGTTATTGGTGCTATCGGTACCGCGGCGTTGGCGGCGGGTGGCTCGCCGCTGAAAACTGTCGCTGACGGGCTTCAGGGTGTTGCGGGCGCCCTAAAGTCTGTTGAGGGGCAGACCGCCCTGACCGCAGTCTTTGAGTCTGCGCAGAGGGCGATGTCTAACCTCGGCCCTGGCATTGGGGAGATTGGCAAGGGCCTAGCAGAGCTTGCCCCGTCGCTCGGCTCGGCGATGGAAAACGGTGCGGCGGCTGTCGGGCGTCTGGGTGAGGCTATCGGCAAGATTATGCAGAACCCTGCGGTTGGTGCCGGCATCAAGATCATGTTCGTTGGCATCAAGGCTGCGATGGATGCTCTCGCTCCTGGCCTGGAGGCTATGGCTCCCGTGTTTGGTGCGCTGGGCGAGGCGGTCGGGGCGATTGCTCAGACCTTGGGCACTGTTTTTGGTGCCGCGTTGCAGGCGGTCGCACCGATGCTACAGGTGATGTTGCAGATGGTGGTTCCGCTGGCGCAGAGTCTGGGGCAGATGCTTGTTCCGGTGATTCAGCAGCTTGCTCCGGTGTTTACTCAGGTCGCTGTGGCGCTGATACCGGTGGTGCAGGCGCTGATTCCTGCTCTGATGGCGGTGTTCCAGGCGCTGGCTCCTGTGATTGTACAGGTTGTGCAGGCTCTGGTTCCGCTGGTGGTGCTGTTCGCTGAGCAGCTGGTGAAGACCTTAAATTTCGTGACTCCGCTGATTCAGGCGCTTGGCCCTGTGTTTGTGGAGATTGGCAGTGAAATCGTTAGCGCAATTCAGATGATTACTGCCATTTTCCAATGGATGGCTGACATGACGGATAAGTCATTGGCCTCATTTGGTGCGGCATGGCAAATTGGCACGCAGGCTGTCGGTGCGGCGGTGAACTGGATTGTCACCTCGGTGGGTAAGCTGTTCGGCGCTATTAGCTCCACGATTGGCAATATTGCGCAGGCGGTCAGTGCTGGCTGGAATGCGGTTGTCAGGTTTGTCTCCACGGGTGCGCAGGCTGTCTGGAATGCTGTCTCTGGCGCGTTTTCTCGCCTCGGCGGCATTGTGGGCGATGCCATGGGAGCAGTTGGCAATGCAATTTCTTCCGGTATTTCTCGCGCGGTCGGGTTCTTCGGGAGCCTGGGTCGTGGCGTCATCAATTCTCTCTCTAACCTGGGGCGGAACATGTGGACGCTGGGACACAACCTCATGGTTGGTTTTATCAACGGTGTTGCTGGGCTGGGCCGGAGGCTGATTGATGCTGTGCTGGGGCCTGTGCGTGGCGCGATTGATGGTGCTAAGCAGCTGCTTGGCATTCATTCTCCGTCGAGGGTGTTCCGCCAGATCGGTGTGTTCACTGGCGAGGGCTTTGTGCAGGGTATTGCTGCGATGGAGTCTGCGGCGCAGTCGAGTATGCGTGATTTGGTGGCGCCTCCCGAGGTGCCGGCTATCGCGTCTGTGGCCGCGTCGACTGCATCTGTCGTTCCTGTAGCGGCGGCTGGTACGCCTGCCGCTGGTGGCGGTGTGAGCACTGCTGATGAGGTGTTGGTTCAGATTGCGGAGGCGCTGTCTCAGCTGCAGGCTGTGGGCCCGCGCGATTTCCTGATGATGCAACGTCGTGCTGAAAGGATGGTCTAATGTCTGGATGGATTGGCACACTAGGCGCGCTATCTGAGGTGCTGTGGAAGGTGTCTCTGAGCGAGAGCACGCCTGCACGCTTTGCATTTCAGCAGGCGGCGGGTAAGCGGTGGGCGTTTTTAGCGTCTCCTGCTCCTCGCCGCAGCTGGAGCGTTGAGGTGAAGGGTACGCAGGAGGACACACGGGCACTGACTCAGCTAGCGCATGCGGCACCGGCTGAGCCGCTGGTGTGGGTAAGTGAGGCGGCGGCGCTGACCAATATCCTGACCCCTGCGCAGTCTCTCATGGTTGGGATTAGTAACCGTGGGGCGATGGTGACCTCTGACGGCTCTTTGGCCGTGTCGTCTCTGAGCGGGTCACCTCGCACGGTGGCGGCTGACCGTGTCCCGGTGATGCCGGGCAAGCCGTTTACTGCCACGGTGGAGGCGGCTGGTAACGGCGCGATTCTGGGTGTTCAGATGTTTACTGCCGCTGGGGTCGCGGTAGGGGCAACCGCTACTGCCGTGGCACGTGGCGCTAACGTTCAGCGCCTTGTCGTGAGTATTCCCTCGCCGCCGGCTGCGGCGGCGTATGCGATGTTGACGCTGGCGATGGGTGGGCAGTTCTCTCGACTTTCGGCGACGTGGACGAAAGATGCGTCGCCGTGGGATGTCGGTATGGGGGCGGCGGCGGTCGTGATTGGTGACGTCGAGACGACAGCTGAGGATGTGCACCATGCAAGTGGTGCGGTGTGGCGGTCTGTGAGCGCGAAGATTGAGGAGGTAGGCTAATGCTTCCTGGCGCGTATAGTCCTGGCGCGGTGATTGACGCTCGCCTCCGAATCTTTGTGGACGGTATCGAGCGAGAACATGTCTCCGCTGAGTGGGAGGGGCACACGAGCGGTGGTCTGCCTGAATCGCTGATTGCCGCTGGTGACGGTGTTTTTTCTCGCACAGGCAGGATCAAGTGGGCAGCGGGCACTACTACTACGGTGGCTCCTTTTGCCCCTGCGGGGGAGACCCGCTGGGTTCCGAGGCATGGCGCCTCAGTGAAAATTGTCGCAGAAGTCAATGGTGAGAGTTTCCTCCGGTTCACTGGTTCATTGGGGCCCTCGACATACTCGCTGGTTACTGATGAGGTCGAGACTACGATTAGTGACGGCCTTTCGGCTGCGTTGCAGACTCCTGTGACGATTGAGCCGGCTGTGCTGCATAAGTCTCAGACTACTGGTGGCTGGCCTGCGTATCAGGCGCTTGAGCAGGCTGGTTACGGTCTCTTGCCGCCAACTGCTGAGACGACACTGATTCATGCTCCTGGGGCTTTTGGATTGGCTGCAGCGGTTGGCGAGTTCAAGTCGGCTGGCAGGGTGATTGAAGCTGCACCGGGTTTCCTCACCTCTGTTGATGGCGTCGTGTACGCACCAGTGAAGGGTGTCGACCGCCACGCTGAGGATATCTTGGCAGTTTCTCGCGCTGTTCCAGACCGCGACGCGGTTATCTCGCTTCAGCTTCGTGGAGAGGCTGAGGTGCGGCTGGTCTGGTCGCGTGGCACGTCCCTGCTGACGCTCTCGCAGGGAGGTCAGCTTATTGGGGAAGTTAAGGTGCCGTCCCCGCAGAAGTATCAGCTGCTTGCGGTCGCAATCGCGTGGGATTCAATCACCGTCTGGACCGACACAGCCAACAGCCAGAAGTTTAACCGCCGCCTGAAAAATGATGCAGAGCTAGAAACTGCCTCCTGCTCAAACACTCTCGGCATCCACGTGTCTCAGCATGAGCCGATTATCGGCGATTACTCGCGGAATCATGTGGCGAAGATGGTGCGTCAGACCCCGCCGAAGATTCTGGCCTCAGCAATCGCTACCGAGCCGCTCTCAGCCACGAGGGGTTTTGAGAATGTGGAAGCATCAGAAGTGGTCACAGCGTGGTGCAATGCGACGCTGTCGACGGTATGGGTGGATGAGGAAGGAACGCTAGTGATGGCGGCGCGTGACCGTCTCGCTTCCTCCTCATCTGTTGTGACTGATGCCGTCTCTGAGAGGGTCTTCGCCGGTTCATGGCAGACGGCTCGTGATGGCGTGCGATCGCTTGTGCGTGTGAATCATCTTGTGCCTTCGGCTGATGATGGTGCGTGGGCTGCAGGGCGCGGTGGGAAGAGCTTCACCGGCGCTGCTGCGGTTGCTTATGACGCTTCGTCTTCTACTCCGCTGACGCAGAATAGCGACAATGTCCAGTTCATTAATTGGGAGGACAATGTCGACGTCATCGGTCTCGATACAAACTACCGCCCGATTGTGAACGCGAAGAAGAAAATCTTCGATTGGGACGCGTTCAACAGGCTCACTGGGTCCTGGTGGGCTATCTCTTTTGAGAACAATGAGCAGCCTCCTGGCTGGCGGTGGACTGGTGGTGAGCCGCAGCATGAGACCATCTCTGGCAAGCTGGAGAAGCTGGGACAGCGCGGCGTGAAGCTCACGCATCGCGTTGACACTGTCAAGGGTGGAAACGGCAAGACCTACTCACTGGTGGCGCCGTCACTCGGCGTGGGTACGCTAGGTCAGTGGGCGTGGGGTCGCCCGATGCCGCTGCTCCGTGCGGATTGGGTCGTGACGTGGGAGAAGAAGCACCTCACGGCGGATTCCCGTAAGAGCGGTGCGGGGGTGTTCACGCTAGATGCTGGATGGTATGTCACAGCGAAGGACGCGCGGAAGGTCGCTGAAGCGCTGGCCCAGGAAATCGGCACAGAGCGCATCACGTTCGACGCAATTTCCATGCTGTGGGACCCCCGCAAGCAAACAGGTGACACCATCACCCTCAATGCTGGGCGGTGGGTAGCTGAGTGCATCATCACTGGCTCTCGTGAGTCGTGGGACGGTCGAGTCCCGACCGTCGCATACGATCTGGAAGCGAAGAAGGTTATGGCTCTCTCCCGAGGAGAGGAAGCGCCTCTGCCGCCTGCTGAGCGTCCTGCGGAAGAACACGTCCAGTAGGACCCGTTAATTAAGGAGCAAAAATGACCGATATCCCTGTGGCAGAACCTTCTGCAAGGTACGCCACCGTGAACGCAAATTTTGCAACGCATCAGGGGCTGGCTGGCCTGCCTGCGCTAGTGCCCTCTGGTGTTGTGCTGTTCACCCCGTCCTGTGTGGCTCATGATGAAACCACCATTTTCACCCCCTGCGCTGTCAGAGGGTTTTTGGTTAATGGCGAGCTCCGCTCCCACCCGCGCGGTGGTGAGAAGGGGATCCAGTTGCTGGCTCCTGCCCGCTACACGGTGAAGGTCTCGGCGATTGGCGAGAGCGGACGTCAGGTGATTCTGGATTTGCTTACGCTGGATGTTCAGCCGGGGCAGGTTGTGAATCTGGCGGAGATGACCGGTGCACCTGGTGTGAAGGTCCCGGCGGCACCGGGTCCCGCTGCTCCTAGTGTGGAGAAGGAATGGGTGGCAGAAGACCTAGGAAATGGTCTCGCCCGAATTGTGGAGAAGGAGAAGAGGAATGGCTGAGGATAAGGTCGTTTTTGACCGGCTTGTAATCGCTGACGAGCAGGGGCATCTGCAGGGCAAGCCCCTAGAGGGGGTTACCGCCGCGATTACGGCGGCAGTTGCCGAGGAACTAGCAAAGCGACCGGAGCCCAGTCGGCCGGCGGATACTCGTCCGGTTGAGGTCATCACCGGCGGCTCCATCCCTGCGCTCGCTGCGGGTGAGCAGGAGCGTGCGTTCATGGTCACTGCCCAGGCGACTGCACCTGAGGGTGTGACTTGGCTCGGCGGCGAGGCGCCGGGCGCGGCGTTCCGTGGGCTCGTGGTCCTGCGTCGAGTCTCGGACGGCACCGTCCTGGGCGTCTCTCGTTCGACAGAGCACAGCAACACCCCTGTGGTGCCGCCTGCTCCTACCCCGCAGCCTACCCCCGCCGCACTGGCCCGTCCGACTGTGACCACCACTGCGGTGGCAGGCTCTGTGACTGTGAGCTGGGCACCCGTAGCTGGGGCTGAGTCATATGAAGTTCAGGTTGATACCGGTGAACCCTCAATTGCTGCCTCTCCTCACACGTTTACCCCCGCCGCAGCTGAAGGCACCGTCAAGGTCCGTGCTGTCCGTGGATCTGAGCGTGGGCCATGGGGTATCGCCCTCTATGCGGCATCAGGGGCTATGACCGAATCCGCAGTGACTGGCTACGTTTCAACTTGGTCTCACGGAGGCTGGATTGAGGTCAACAAGAGCCTCGCCCAGTACTTCAAGGCAGAGGGTGAACAGGTGACGGGTTGGGAGTACCCGCGTAACTCGCAGACGTGGGAGCCGGTGCCGTCCTCTGACACGGCACATTACAAGCAGCAGCCTGCGGACAAGATCTTGGTCGCCCAGGGAGTCAAGATTGAGAATGAGGGTGACAAGGTCATCATCACTACCGCCAAGCCCATGGGTCCGGGCGACGCAATCGGTCTGGACCTCGGAAACATGCCGATGCGATTTAAGGTTGTCGACCGCGCGGGCACCCCTACCTATACTTGTGAACAGCGCCCCCCGATTCCAGAGGCCGACGGCCGCTTTGCATCCGGTCGCTGGGACTCCGCCCCTGTTCAAGATGGCGACAAGCTCGAAATCTCGCACGGCCCCGACAACTATATTGTCGGCACCGTCATCCGGGCTAATGGCGACCGTGTGAAGATCTACGGCTTCAAGGTGAGTGACTGGTCCACGACCCGTCTCATCTGGCACGGCTGGCACTGGGAGTCTGGCTCGGCAACCCTCTCTAAGAAGGCGGCGTAGTGTCCAGCTTGTTCACCATTCTCGCTATGGGAAGCGGTGGAGCCGTAGCACCACCCCTGCACCCAGTAGTGCCCACCCCTGCGCCAGCGGCCCCGTACAAGCTCGGCCCAGATACTCACCTCATCATCGACGCAAACAGCTACTATGCGCTCTGGACATACGCGCCGATTCAGGAAATCGGCGCGCTAAAGCAGATCATTACGAGTGCTGGAGCAACCGTCAGTAACACGGCTATCCCCGGCCAGACATGGTCTAACATGCGTGTCAATAATGAGGACGTCGTCGCAGCATTTAGACCTGGCAAACGAAACATTCTCATCTGCGGCGAGACCCGTAACTGGGTCGCAACGCATGGGGGCTGCACCGTAAATGATGTCGCAATGGAGGCTACTCTCTACATTGCGGCTACCCGCACCGCTGTCCAGGCGCGATATGGGCAGGATTTTGACAGAGTAGTGCTCTGCGGAACCATCCCCAACAGCACATTCCTTGACGAGCCGTGGAAAAACGACATCCCCGGTATGAACAAGGTCCTGTCAGGTTTCGACGACATGGCGCGTGCAGACCCTGGAGCGCTGGGTGCTGATGTGTTCGCTGACTTCCGCAGCAAGACACGCTGGTTCTCAGGTGACGGCACTACCCGCGCCCCGTTCGCCCAGACCCAGGACACCGTCAAGGAACCCATCAGCGGCACCGACTGGGTCCACCCAGTCGGCGAGGCTCGCGAAGCATTCGCCGCCGCCATTGCTGACGCTCTCAAGAGTCTGGAGAGCTGATGAATCTTAGTTTTTTCCCACAAGAGGTGTGGACTCTGGGAGGTGTGCTGATAGGCACCTTGATTCCAGCTGCGATGTCGTTTCTGAATGGGCGAGCGGCGGCGAAGCACGAATCGAATCGGATGCTGATTGATTCTCTTGAACGCCGCATCGCTGATTTGGAATCAAGCCTGCGGAAGGAGAGCGCAGCTCGCGCCTCGCTGGAGACGGATATTCGTAGCCGTGAGGGCGAGGCGCGCGCCAGGGAAGAGAAAGCGTATGCGGCAACTGACCGCGCTCGCCTCGCGATGAGCTTGGCGATTGCCCATATTACGAGGCTGTCAAACCATATTGAGTCAGGGTCTCCGCCTCCGCCTCCGCCTTTGCCGTCTGAGGTTGCGGAATGGGTCTCTGCTGAGCTTTGGACATCGAAGCTCGGTAGAGACGGCAAAAAAGATAAGTAATAAGGAAAGGCGCTGGCGTCTCTAGAAGATAGAGATACCAGCTCCTTTCTGCCTAGCTGAGGTGGAGCGTGAGCTTAAAACCCACCGCAAGAAAACTGAGACCCCCTGAGTCTGGAGGTCTTTTTCTTTACCCAAAAATATCGCCCCTTGGCTCATCGGCTGAGGGGCGCGTCTATTTAAGAAAGGAGGCACTATGGCCACAACTTTCAAGCCCGATAGCACCCTGGCCACCAGCACAGCACTATCGCCTAACCGAACCGTGACCAACGGCCGCTACGCCCGCCTCATCGTGCTCCACACTATGGAGACCGCCGAGCATGCTCTGGTCGCTGAGAATATCGCCGGGGATTGGTTTACCAATCCCTCAGCCCAGGCCTCAGCGCACTACAACGTCGACAATAACTCGATCGTGCAGGGTGTCCCTGAGAAAGATATGGCCTGGGCGGCACCGGGAACCAACGAGGACGGCATCCAGATTGAGCAGGCAGGCCGCGCCGACCAGAGCGCCGCCCAGTGGTCTGACCCCTACAGTGCCGCGCTGCTAGAAAACTCTGCCCGTCTGGTGGCTGATATTTGCCTCCGCACCGATATCCCCCCGGTGAAGATTACCGACGCTCAGCTTGCAGCAGGCGCCAAGGGCATCATCGATCATGGTCAGGCATCGCGGGTTTACCGCATGAGCGACCACTGGGACGTTGGCCCTGGCTTCCCCTGGGACGCTTTCATGGCGAAGGTGCGCCACTACTACGGCGGCGGCACCGTTGCTTCCCCTATCCCCTCACTCACCTCTAACTCAACAGATTGGTTTGAAATGGCTACTAAGGCTGACCTCGAAAACGTCATCTTCCACACTAAGTGCCCTGAATGGGGCAACCGCACTCTTACTGAGATGCTTCAGGATAACAACCGCGACACCTACAGCGCCCTGCGCATGACCCGGCACCTCTTCAACCTCTACCGTCTGGGCATTCCCGGCGTCATCACCGATGGCACTTTCGGGCATAAGATCCGTCAGATTTTCGGCTACGACGAAGCCAAGCAGGCTCAGGCACGCAAGGCCGAGTTTGAATCTGATAAGCGCGGACTCTTCCGCTGGTAAGAAAGGAATCAACCATGAAAGTGCTTGATAATTCCACCCGCCGCCGCGTTGTAGGCTCCACCACCGCCTTCGCCGCCGGCGGCACTGCCCTCGGTGGTGCAGTAGCCACCATCATCCATGAGCTTGCCCTACCGAACCTCACCGCCAACGGTGCCCTGGCCCTAGGCGTCGTATGCTCAGCGGTACTAGCTATCCTCGGTGGCTGGGCTGCTCCCAGTAAGAAGGCTGAGACTGAGGCTTATCTGGGGTCGGTGCTGGCCATGGCTCAGTATGGTAATCATGGGCGGCTTTCCCCCGTTGCACAGAAGATACCGGCTATTCCCGGGCCTGTATCAGAGCTGGAGTCTACCAGCGATACTTCAGTTGCTGATGAGGTGCCGGGTGGTTATGAGCTGGTAGATACCGCTGGCACTGAGTACAGTAACCCGGCTTATGCTCTAGGTAAGTAGGCATAAAAGTAGCCCCTCACCGCTCCTGTGAACTGCCTCCCGTTTCCTGGACAACGAAAATAAAGTCCAAGAAACGGGAGGCTTTTCATGCCTATAAATCAGGGATTAAGACACGATCGTTTGCTCCGAGAGCAAGCAGCACAAATGTTCGAGAGAGGATTCGGCTATGGTCTGACCGCCAGGAAGCTTGGTGTGTCCGCCGCGACTGTGAGAGAGTGGCAAAAGATGTACCGGCAGGGCGGCGCGCAGGCCGTGAACATCATGCCTGCCCCTGCCGCGCCGGCTAACCCGAACGGCGACCACTACGACCCGACGGCTAGCGAGCAGCTCAGCAAGTATCTGCTCGACAAGCCTTCTGCGCCCGCCGCACCGGAAAAGTAGACTAGCTGATAAGCCCCTTCAGTACCTGAGAAATCAGGTGCTGAAGGGGCTTATTTTTTGTGCCCAAAGTAGTGAGTAAATAGTGACCTAGCTACCTATAACACCACCTAACCCTTGAAATTACAGGGGAAGAAAGCACAATAGTGAACATCTCTTTATTGGTCTCATTTGGGTAGTGTTAGGCTACCCTTTTCCCTATCAATAGCTTATGGTGCATGGATGTTTAGCTATACCTACTCCGCTCCCCTGCCGCCGCTTCATGCCGCCGCCTGAGCCTGCCGTCTGAGCCTGTCCCTTACGTGCGCCCATCAACCGTTTTTGATAGTAAAACAGCCCGCCCCGCGCTCTCTTTCACGAGAGTGCGGGGCGGGCTGTGTGTTCAAGATTCCCCCGTTGTACTCGGGTGTTTTACTCGGGTGTTTTATTCGGGGTATCTCACGATGCGGCTACTGGGCTTCATTCGGTTACTGGGCTTCGCGCGACTGCTGTCGGCGTACACGCTCACGCACCGCGTCCTGGGTGGTGTCGTTGATTTCGCCGACAAGCTCCTCCAGCACGTCTTCGAGGAAGACCACACCAAGGGTGGTGCCGTGCTCATCCATGACCTGCGCGATATGGGTTCGGCTGCGCTGCATGGAGGCGAGCGCGTCGTCAATATCGGTGGTCGGGGTGAGCGTGTCGAGGGAACGCAGGTTGTACCAGGGGAAGGGCTCCTCGAACCGCTCGGGGGCGATGGCGAGGGCGTCCTTCACGTGCAGGTAGCCCATGTAGGTTCCGTCGCTGTCGGTAATGACGAAGCGGGAGTAGCCGCTGCGTGCCACGGCGCGTTCCAGTTCGGCGGGGGTGCTGCCAAAGGGTAGAGTGACGAGCTTATCGCCGGGCACCATGATTTCGTAGACGTCCTTCTCGGTGAATTCGAGGGCGCTTTCAATCACGCCGGCGTCGTCTTCCACGGTGCCTTCCGCGGTTGAGGTTGCCACAATGGTCTGCAGCTCACCCAGGGTGAAGGTGGAGGCGACCTCGTCCTTCGCTTCGACCTTCATGAGCGCCAGCAGCTTATTGGACAGGTTGTTCAGCAGGGCGACCACGGGGGCGAAGATCTTGGAGAAGGTCACCAGGGTCGGCACAATCCAGAGAGCCACACCGCGGGCGGCGAGGGTCACGGCGGCGTTCTTGGGAACCATCTCACCGAAAATCACGTGCAGGTAGGTGACCAGGATCAGGGTGACGCCGAAGGCGATGACGTCCACGATTGCGTGGGGCAGGCCGACCAGGTGCAGGGGCACCTCCAGCATGTGGTGCAGTGCCGGTTCTGAGACGTTCAGGATCAGCAGGGAACAGATGGTGATGCCCAGCTGGCAGGTGGCGAGCATGAGCGAGACGTTCTCTAGCGCGTAGATGACGGTCTGCGCTCGCTTATTGCCTTCTTCGGCGAGCGGTTCGATTTGTGCTCGTCGGGTGGACATGATGGCGAATTCACCGGCGACGAAGAAGGCGTTTCCGGCGAGCAGGATGACGAGCAGTGCGATGGCTACCCAGTCGTTCATGCGTTGCCTCCCTTCTCGGTCTGTTCTTGTGCGCTAGGTGCGGGGGTGAATCGGATGCGGTCCACGCGGCGGCCTTCGAGGGTGTCCACGCGCAGGGTGCCGCCGGGTACGGGGACGCTGTCGCCTACTTCGGGGATGCGGCCGAGCCGTTCCATCATGAAGCCGCCGACGGTTTCGTATTCGGGGCTTTCCTCAACCTCGAGCCCGGGGATGAGGGTATTGATTTCGTCGGGACGGCGCAGGCCGGAGAACACCCAGTCGCCGTTGCCGTAGCGTAGGGGGCGTTCGGTGCGGCCGCGGTCGTGTTCGTCGGAGACTTCGCCGACGATTTCTTCGACGAGGTCTTCGAGGGTTGCGATGCCGGCGGTTCCGCCGTATTCGTCGAGAACCACGGCGAGCTGCAGGGCGCCCTGGCGCAGCTGGGTGAGTAGCGCGTCCAGGTGCAGGGTTTCGGGCACCTGTAGCACGTCTTCTGCGAGGGCACCAGCTTCGAGGGTTTCACGAACCTCCGGGGGCACGCCGACTGCCTTCTTCACGTGCACGACGCCCACGATGTTGTCGTGGTCGCCCTTGTAGAGGGGGAATCGGGAGTGGCCGGTGGAGCGTGCCAGCTCGATGACTTCGGTGACGGGGGCGGTGTCTTCGAGCATGGCGACCTGGCCGCGCGGGGTCATCACTTCGGAGGCGGTCAGCTCGGAGAAGCGCAGGGTGCGGTCCACGAAGCGTGCCGCGTCGGAGTCTAGGGTGCCTTCTTCTGCGGAGCGGCGCACCATGGAGGAGAGCTCTTCGGGGGTGCGTGCGGCGGAGAGTTCTTCTTTGGCTTCCATGCCGAAGCGTCCGAGGATCCAGTTGGCGGAGCCGTTCATGAGGCGCACGAGCGGGGACATGATGCGGGTGAATGCCAGCTGTGCGGGGGCAACTCGGCGTGCCACAGTGTAGGGTTCGGCGATGGCGAGGCCCTTGGGCAGTAGTTCACCAACAACCATGGACAGCAGGGTTGCAATGAGCATTGCCAGCAGCAGGGTGAGCACATCGGTCACGCTGCTGGGCAGCCCCATACTGTTGATCACACCGGTGGTGAGCGCCTTAATGGCGGCGTCGAGGGTGTAACCGGTCAGCAGCGTAGTGATGGTGATGCCAATCTGGCAGCTGGACAGCTGAGTGGAGAGGGTTTTGAGGCAACGCAGGACGGCGTCGGCGGCTTTATCGCCGGACTCTTTTGCCTGCTGCACGGTCGCGGTTTCGAGTGCCACGAGGGAGAACTCTACGGCGACGAAGAAGCCGGTACCCAGGATGAGGAGTAGGCCGATGAGTAGGAGTATCAGATCCACGCGGTCACCGCCTCCGCGGGGTGGTTTGCGCTGCGCTGGTTCTGGTGTAGAGATTCAACGGGTAACCTGTCCAGATGCTGAGCACCCGAGGAGGGGTTGTTTTCGGGTGTGCTGATGCCATAGGGCGCAGCGTGTGCTGGCAGTATTCTGCGTTGGCTAGTAGTCAGAGTCTTACTCAAGGGGTCATCCATACCCCATATTTTAGCGAAGGTTTCGCCTCTTCCAGGTGCCTTAGAGTGCCTGCTCACACGTGCAAGACTGCGCTTGGTGCGCACGCGGCTCATTGCGAATCGGCAAGAGTGAAAAATTGCATTGCGGATATGGCGCGATGAGCTGGAAAGTTCACCGTGCTTCTCTTTACACTTATACATAGGAGCATGAGTGTGCCGCCAGGTAAGCGGATGAACCCCGACGTTCACGGCACGCTAGGCAGGTTGGTACGGTGCACACCCCGCACACAACAGCTACCCAAGGCGATGCGCACATGCTCAGCGTGATGATTCGCCCCTCGAAGACGCGGGTCGTCTATGCCGGGTGAGTCCCGGACGCGACGGATAAATTCACACTAATTGGAAGAGGCGTTTAACGTGCCAAATCTGCCAGAACATCTGGTGCCTGAGGAATTTGCCGGTAACGAATGGTTCGTTGAAGAACAGTACGAGCGTTACCAGAAGGACAAGAACCTCGTGGACCCTTCATGGTGGCCCATTTTTGAGACTATCGATAAGGCGCTGGGAGGCGCCGGTACCGCTAGTGCAGCTCCGGCTGCGGCACCCGCCGCATCTGCTACTGCCCCCGCGGCACCGAAGCCTGCGGCTGCGCCTGCTGCCCCCACCCCTCCCGCTGCTACCAAGAAGGCTGAAACTGTGGAACCTGCTGAAGACAAGATTGTCCCCCTCCGCGGCCCTGCTAAGGCAGTCGTCACGACCATGGAAGAGTCGCTGACTGTCCCCACCGCAACCACCGTTCGTGCGGTCCCCGCAAAGCTGCTCATTGAGAACCGTGCGGCCATCAACAAGTACCTGGCAAGCACCCGCGGCGGCAAGGTCTCCTTCACCCACATCATCGGTTACGCAGTAATTCGTGCAGTGGCTGCTATGCCTTCGATGAACGTCACCTACGGTGTGGATGAGAAGGGCAAGCCCGTTGCAATCCACAACGCGCACGTCAACTTTGGTCTGGCTATTGACCTGCCCCGCCCCGATGGTTCCCGTAACCTGGTCGTTCCGAACCTCAAGGGTGCTGAGAAGCTGAGCTTCCGCGAGTTCTGGGATGCGTACAACGACATCGTTAAGCGTGGCCGTAACGGCGCGCTGACCATTGAGGACTTCCGCGGCACCACTGTTTCGCTGACCAACCCCGGTGGTATCGGTACCGTCCACTCGGTGCCCCGCCTCTCCAAGGGCCAGGCAGCCATCATCGGTGTGGGTGCTCTGGAGTACCCGGCCGAGTTCCGCGGCCTGTCCGAGAAGCTCATCACCCAGCAGGGTCTGTCCAAGATTATCACCCTGACCAGCACCTACGACCACCGCGTCATTCAGGGTGCAGGTTCCGGTGAGTTCCTGAAGCTGGTTGAGCACTACCTGCTCGGCGGCGACGACTTCTACGACGCAATCTTCCGCGACCTGAAGGTTCCTTTCGAGCCGGTTCGTTGGGCACGCGACAACCACGTCGATGACGCTCACGAGATTTCCAAGGTTGCACGCATTCAGCAGCTGATTCACGCTTACCGCGTGCACGGCCACCTGACCGCAGCAACCAACCCCGTTGGTTACAAGATGCGTTCGCACCCGGACCTGAAGCTGGAGAACTACGGCCTGACCCTGTGGGATCTGGACCGTGTCTACCCGACCGGTGGCTTCGGCGGTTCCGAGCGTCTGCCGCTGCGCACCATCCTGGAGCGCCTGCACGAGGCATACTCCGGTTCTCTGTCCGTTGAGTACATGTACTCTGAGGACCCCGAGGTTCGCGCATGGTTCCAGGAGCGTCTGGAGCGCGGCGTTGCTAAGCCCACCCGCGAGGAGCAGCTGCGTGTTCTCTCCAAGCTGGTTGAGGCTGAGGCATTCGAGAACTTCCTGCAGACCAAGTACCTGGGTCAGAAGCGCTTCTCCCTGGAGGGCGGCGAGTCCCTGATTCCGCTGCTGGACGCTGTTCTGGACGAGGCCGCTAACAACGACCTGAAGGGCGTTGCCATTGGTATGGCACACCGCGGTCGCCTGAACGTGCTGACCAACATTGCTGGTAAGTCCTACGCTCAGATTTTCCGTGAGTTCTCCGGCACCGCAGCACCCTACGAGGGTGGCTCCGGTGACGTGAAGTACCACCTCGGTACCGAGGGTGTCTTCACCTCCGATTCCGGTAAGCAGACCCAGGTTTACGTGGCTGCTAACCCCTCGCACCTTGAGGCTGCAAACACCGTGCTTGAGGGTATCGTCCGCGCTAAGCAGGACGTCTACAACGAGCAGGGCGTTGAGGGTCACCCGGTCCTGCCGATTCTGATTCACGGTGACGCAGCGTTCGCCGGCCAGGGCATCGTCATGGAGACCCTGCAGATGGCTGACCTGAAGGCGTACACCACCGGCGGCACCGTGCACGTTGTGGTGAACAACCAGATTGGCTTCACCACCCTGCCGAACGACGGCCGCACCGCAACCCACGCTACCGACATTGCGCGTATGACTAAGGCTCCGGTCTTCCACGTCAACGCTGATGACCCGGACGCAGTGGTTCGCGCCGCACGCCTGGCATTCGAGTACCGTGAGCGCTTCGGTCGCGACGTTGTCGTTGACCTGATTTGCTACCGCCGCCGCGGTCACAACGAGGCTGACGATCCGTCGATGACCCAGCCGAAGATGTACCAGGATATTGACGTCCTGCCCTCGACCCGCACCCTGTACGCACAGGACCTGGTCGGTCGTGGCGATGTCTCTCAGGAAGAGGCAGACGAAGTTCTGGACTCCTACCACTCGAAGCTGGACGCTATCTTCGTCGAGACTCAGTCTTCGGCACCGGCTCCTGCTGGCGCGCACGTTTCCGGTCTGGAACTGCCCGCATCCCAGCAGAACACCGAGGTCGTTCACTCCGGTAAGACTGCAATCTCCCGCGAAACTCTGCAGCACATCGCTGACGCGTTCGGTAAGGAGCCCGAGGGCTTCACCGTCCACAAGAAGCTGAAGAAGCTCATGGAGCAGCGCGTTGAGATGGGCCGCACCGGCAACGTGAACTGGGGTATGGGTGAACTGCTCGCCTTCGGTTCGCTGCTGATGGAGGGCACCGACGTTCGTATGAGCGGTCAGGATGTTCAGCGCGGTACCTTCGTTCAGCGTCACGCTGTTCTGCACGACCACATCACTGATGAAGAGTGGTCGCCGCTGGAGCACCTCTCTGAGAACCAGGGCAAGTTCCGTATCTACAACTCCTTCCTCTCTGAGTACGGCGTTCTCGGCTTCGAGTACGGCTACTCGGTGGAGCGCCCCGACTCGCTCGTGGTGTGGGAGGCTCAGTTCGGTGACTTCGCGAACGGCGCTCAGACCATCATTGACGAGTTCGTGTCCTCCTCCGAGCAGAAGTGGGGCCAGCGTTCCTCGCTGGTTATGCTGCTTCCTCACGGCTACGAGGGTCAGGGTCCTGACCACTCCTCGGCTCGTGTTGAGCGTTACCTGCAGCTGTGCGCTGAGAACAACATGACTGTTGCATGCCCCTCGACCCCGGCTTCGCACTTCCACCTGCTGCGCCGCCACGCTCAGCACCGTCCGTACAAGCCGCTCGTGGTGATCACCCCCAAGCAGCTGCTGCGTCTGAAGGCTGCTTCGTCCTCCGTCGAGGACTTCACCGAGGGTTCGTTCCAGCCGGTGATTGGCGATCGTTCGGGCATCAACCCGGCTCAGGTTGAGCGTCTGGTCTTCGTGTCCGGCCGTCTCTACTACGATCTGGAAGCAGAGCGCGAGCGCCGCGGCGACACCAAGACCGCTATTGTCTCGGTGGAGCAGCTGTACCCGCTGCCCGAGCGCGAGATCAAGGAGCAGCTGGCTCTGTACTCGAACGCTACCGACGTTGTGTGGGCTCAGGATGAGCCTGCTAACCAGGGTCAGTGGCCGTTCATGGCTCTGAACCTGCAGCCGCTGATCGACCGCCGTATGCGTCTTGCGTCCCGCCCCGCAGCTGCTTCCCCGGCTGCTGGTACCGGTAAGTTGCACGCCGCTGAGGCTGAGGCTCTGCTCAAGCAGGTCTTCGAAGGCTAAGGTCTTCCACGGCTAAACTGCTAAGGTTTTAGCTCTTCAAAACCCGTCTTCCCGTCAGATGTTTCTGGTGGGAAGACGGGTTTTTTAGTCTCGGATGCTTGCCGAAGAGGGTATTAAGTTCGAAAAGAGGCTCAAGAGCGCTTATCCTAGATATGAAGACTATTACTCACGTGCCTTGCCGCCTCTCACGGCGGGCGCATCCTGCTGAAGAAAGAATTCCGTGGAGCAACGCAATATTCGAATTGTGGCAGTCGGCGATGACCTGCTCGCCGGTGTTGGCGACCCCCGTACCCTGGGCTGGTTTGGTCGCGTTATGGCGCGCACCCCGCAGACCACTGCATCCATTGCGGCATATAACCTTGCCGCCCCCAATGAAGGTAGCGAGCAGCTGAATGCACGCTGGTTCGAGGAGGCGCGCCGCCGCTTCGTTCCCGGTGCTGATAACCGCCTCATTATTGCTCCGTCGACCTTTGACATTGATTTGGGTCTGACTAGCGCTCGTTCGCGTTTGAACCTGGCGAACATTGTGGACATGGCGTCGCAGAACAACATTAAGGTTCTGGTTGTTGGCCCGCCGCCGACCCTGGACGCTGAGCGTAACCGCCGTATCGCTGACCTGTCGGCGGCGTATGCGGATGTGGTGACCCGCCGTAACCACGTGTACGTGGATACGTTCAACCCGCTGCTTCACCACGAGCAGTGGCGCAACGATCTTGCTGCGAATGATGGTCGTCCGGGTCAGTCCGGTTACGGTCTGATGGCGTGGCTGGTTCTGCACCGCGGCTGGTACAACTGGCTGAACATTCCTGAGCACGGCTAAGAGCCTGCTCCCCCGGGCGGGACTGTGAGTTGAGGCGAAGAAAGTTCGTGTTTTTTAGCTCATATCCCGGTTCCAAGATGCAATCATGCCGTTTCTATGAAAAAATAGACGGCGTTGCCCTTATAGCGTGGAGCACCGGTTTCGGTGACCGCCTCTGCTAGGGCAGGTAATAGGGAGCGCGCACCGCGAAGGTGGGGCGTGCATCCATGAACACTATAAGGAGGCTCTGATGAGCAAGCGCGGTCGTAAGCGCAAGGACCGTCGTAAGGGCGGCGCAAACCACGGTAAGCGCCCCAACGCATAAGGTATCTTGCATACACTTTAAAACCCCGGCGTTTCGGATATTATTCGGACCCGGGGTTTTGCTTTACCCGCAGGTGTTTGTGCACGTTCTGCGGAATAAAGAGAAGAATTCTACGTTATGGAAGTGAACGCCTAGCGCGTTCCTGTAGAGGAGAAACATGGCTGAAACCAACACCGCGGCGGATACCCGCGAGCTGCGCGAACGCTTCACCGCGGACGCTATGCAGTATGTGGATCAGCTCTACGCTGCAGCCCTGCGGATGAGCCGCAACTCTGCCGATGCTGAAGACTTGGTTCAGGAAACCTATATGAAGGCTTTTGCCTCGTACCACCAGTTCACCGAGGGTACGAACCTGAAGGCGTGGCTGTACCGCATCCTGACGAATACGTACATCAATCTGTACCGTAAGCGTCAGCGTGAGCCGCAGCAGTCTCAGGGTGAGACGGTGGAGGATTGGCAGCTGGCTCAGGCCGGTGAGCATGATGCGGTGGGTCTGCGTTCTGCTGAGGCGGAGGCGCTGAGCGCACTGCCGAATACGGAGGTTCGTGAGGCTCTGAATGAGCTGTCTGAGGATTTCCGCATGGTCGTGTACTACTCCGATGTGGAGGGGTTCGCGTACAAGGATATTGCGGAGATTCTGGATATCCCCATGGGCACGGTGATGTCTCGTCTGCATCGTGGCCGCCGGATTCTGCGTGAGAAGTTGCTCGATTATGCGCGTGAGAACGGCCTGCGCCCTTCAACTATCGCAAAGGTAGAAGCGAAGGCTGAGGCGAAAGCTGCCGCGAAGGCAGGTGCTAAGGCGGGTGCTAAGGCTCAGCCGGCTAAGGCTACCAAGGGCACTAAGGCTACCAAGGGCACTAAGGCGGCCAAGGGCGTAAAGTCCCCGCCGGCGGGCTCTCGTTCCCAGGCGCCTGCGGATTCTTAGTTCCACTCTTCTCCACGTGAGCTAGCCCCCTTGAGGTTGAGGCTAGACTCCCCTAACGCTTTATACCTTCCGTGTGAAAGGAACCCCGATGTCAAGCACAGACAAGAATTCTTCCGTCCCCGAACTCTCCGAAGCCCCCGAAGCCGCCGCAGCTTCCGAGCCGCTGGAGGATTGCGGCGGCCAGCCCTGCTCCTCGACCCTCAAGCACCTCTACGAGTTCCTCGATAGGGAGCTGAGCCCCGAGCAGCTGCGCACGATTCAGGCACATCTGAACGCCTGCCCCGAGTGCGCGGATGTCAAGGATTTTGAGCTGATGGTGCGTGAGAAGATGCGTTCTTCGTGCGCTCAGCAGGCGCCCGAGCAGTTGAAGGCTCGTCTGTTGCAGGATGTGCAGAAGTTCTGTGCCGAGGCAAAGCTCTAAGCTGCCCCACGCTGTTGTCTCGCTGAGGGACAAAAAACTGACGATGAGTGAAGGCGGTGCACCGATGACGGTGCGCCGCCTTCCCGCGTATTGTCTGGTTCGCGCTGTCTGTCTCAGCGCGACAGCCCTCAGCGGCTCGCAAACCCTCAACCGGTAGAATAGGGGTAGACATCAACCGGCGCAGCCTCTCTGATTCTGCGCCTTCCCCATGATTTGAACCAGAAGAGGATGTATGAGCGACGCAGCAGTGCAGCTTTCCCCCGGTGATTGGCCCGCTCCCCTAGCACCCGCCTCCAGCGAAGCCTCTGGCAAGAACGCGCTGGTGCATATTCCGGGTTCTAAGTCGCTCACGAACCGTTATCTGTTGCTTGCTGCTCTGGCTAATTCCCCCTCGTATTTGCGTGCGCCCCTACATTCGCGCGATTCGGCGCTGATGATTGAGGCGCTGCGTCAGCTGGGTGCGGGTATTGAGCTGGTGCCGACCGATTCGCCGTTCGGCCCGGATGTTAAGGTCACTCCCCTCAACTTTGCGCAGGCAGATTCCGCTCAGTCGCGCACCGTGTCAATTGAGTGTGGTCTTGCCGGTACCGTGATGCGTTTTGTGCCCGCCCTGGCGGCGCTGCTGCCGGGTGAGTTCGCTTTTGACGGTGACCCGCACGCTCGTCAGCGTCCGATGGGTCCGGTTCTGGAGGGTCTGCGTCAGCTGGGTGTGCAGGTGGAGTGTGAGCAGGGCGAGAACGCTCTGCCCTTCGTGCTGCGCTCCCCCGGTCTGGCGAGCGCGGAGGGTGTCTCTGAGGCGCCCGTGGTTCGTATTGATGCTTCGACGTCGTCCCAGTTCGTTTCAGCTCTGCTGCTGATGGCGCCCCGCCTGCCGCAGGGCATGGTGCTGGTGCACGAGGGCTCTTCGGTGCCGTCCATCCCGCACATTCAGATGACCGTGGAGGCGCTACGCCAGATGGGTATTCGGGTGCAGGAGCACTACCCGAGCCACAACAACAAAGCAGAGGGTGGCGAGTACCGTTGGACGGTTCACCCCGGTTCCTTCCCTGGCTTTGAGATGACCATTGAGCCGGACCTGTCGAATGCCGGTCCGTTCCTTGCCGCTGCCGTGGTCACCGGCGAGTCGGTGACTATTCCTCACTGGCCGGCACCCGCGGCTGATTCTTCAGCGGGTACGACCCAGGTGGGCGATATGTGGCGTGAACTTCTGCCCGCGCTGGGTGCCCGGGTGCACTACGCTGAGGGACAATTGACCGTGACCGGTCCGGCGCAGCTTCCCGAGGGCGATTTCTCCTTTGATCTGTCTGCCGGTGGCGAGTTGGCGCCGACCATGGCGGCCGCCTGTGCTTTCGTGAAGGGCCGCGTTGAGCTGACCGGTATTGCGCATCTGCGCGGCCATGAGACGGACCGTCTCGCCGCGCTCGCCGCTGAGATTAACCGTCTGGGAGGCAGTGCCCACGACACCGCTGATTCGCTGGTGATTGAGGCGCCTATCCCCGCTGCCCCTGAGGCTCAGCCGGTTCTGGCACGCACCTACGACGATCACCGTATGGCAACCTTCGCGGCGATTATTGGTCTGCGCCGCCCCAATGTGGTGGTGCAGAATGTTGCCACCGTGGCTAAGACCATGCCCGAATTTACCGCAATGTGGGAGGACATGCTGGCGCAATGGCAGGCCGGCGCTTCCACCGTTACCGCCGACCAGGAGGTCTTCTAAATGGGTTCTTCCCGCATGAACGTGCGCGATTTCTCCGAATGGGATGAGTCGGATGTGCGCGTGCGCCCGAACAAGAAGGGCTCCCGACCCCGCACGAAGGACCGCCCGACCTTCAAAGAAGCGATTCGTGGCAGGGTCATTACGGTGGACCGCGGCCGCTGGTCGGTCGTAGTTGATGAGGGTACCGAGAAGGAGCGTACCCTCATTGCGGCGCGCGCTAAGGAGCTGCGCCGTACCGCGATTGTGACCGGTGACTTTGTGGATCTGGTGGGTGACACCTCCGGCGCGAAGGATACCCTGGCGCGCATTGTGCGTCTGGGCGAGCGCACCTCGATTCTGCGCCGTAGCGCCGATGACACCGACCCGTCGGAGCGCGTGGTCGTGGCGAATGCTCAGCAGCTGGTGATTGTGGTTGCTGCGGCGAACCCGAAGCCGCGTACCGGTTTCATTGACCGTGCCGTGGTGGCTGCGTTTGATGCCGGGATTGAGCCGATCCTGTGCATTACGAAGACCGATGTGCGGTACCCGCAGAACCTGCTGGATTACTATGCGGCAAGCGGTTTGAAGATTGTGCTGTCTTCTTCTTCGGATGGTTTGGCGCCGAGTCAGGAGGGCGCTGCCGGTTTGGAGTCGGCGCCGGTTCAGGAGCTTCTGCAGGAGCTGCTGGGTCAGGTGTCGGTGCTTCTGGGTCATTCGGGTGTGGGTAAGTCAACCCTGGTGAATGCGCTGACCGGCTCCGAACGTGCGACCGGTCATGTGAACGCGGTGACGGGCCGTGGCCGCCACACTTCCTCGTCGGCGTTGGCGTTGCGTCCGGTGAATGCGAATGGTGAGCCGATGGAGCCGGGCACCTGGATTATTGACACTCCGGGTATTCGTTCTTTCGGCCTGGCACATGTGCCGCCGGAGACCGTCGTGGAGGCGTTCGTGGATTTGGCACCCGGTGCGGCGGATTGCCCGAAGGCATGTACTCACGCGGCGCAGGCTCCCGAGTGCGGTCTGGAGGCGTACGTTGCTGCCGGTCATGCCGGTGAGAGCGGTCCCGCCCGCCTGGAGTCCTTGCGTAAGCTACTGCTGTTGACTCCTGAAGAGGGCGATTCGGAGAAGGAGCTGGGCGCTCTCGTCTAGGTTCTCTCCCCTGCACTACACACAGCACTACACACATTTTTGCTGACTACATCACCGAATACTGAAGAAGAGCATTACTATGAGCCGTCCCCAGCAGTACACCGACGATTTGCGTCTTGCGCATATTCTTGCCGATAGCGTCGATCGTGTGAGCGCCATGCGTTTTCGTGACCGCCCGGTCTTCTCCCCCGCTTCCGAGGTGGTAGAGCCCGCCGAGGCGGCACCCGCTGCGGCACCGTTGGCGCCGTGGCAGCAGGCTACTCAGCAGCCCGCGGAGCCGCAGACACCGGTGCAGGAGCCTGCCGATTACGCCTCGGATGTGGCTGAGGAGCTTGAGGAGCTTCTGCGCGCGCAGCTGTCGCGTGTGCGTACTCGCGACGGTATTGCCGGTGCGCATGCCGGCTATAACGGTCAGGCGTCGCGCCAGTGGGTGATTGCGCCGATTGCTGAGCTGGATAATTTTCGCCGCGGCGTGCCGGTGTGGGCGACTCTGATTGCTCTGCTGGATCAGGGTGAGCCGGTGGTGGGTGTGGTGTCTGCGCCCGCGCTGGGTCGCCGCTGGTGGGCTGCTCGCGGTTCGGGCGCGTACACGGGTAAGTCCTTGGCGCAGGCGACTCGTCTTGAGGTGTCTTCGCTGACTCAGCTGGATCAGCTCTCTGCCGCGTACACCGACCTCGCATCCTGGAAGGCAGCCTCGGAAGGCGCTGTGGACCGCTCTGGCGAGCTTGTACAGCTTCTGTGCTCAGTAGGTCGTTCCCGTGCGTACGGTTCGTTCTGGGCGGCGTGTATGCTCGCTGAGGGTGCCGTGGACACCGTCGTGGACGCATCCCTGTCTTTCTACGAGGTGGCGGCGCTACTACCGCTGATCCGCGAGGCTGGCGGCGTCGCTTCCACCCTGAAGGGCGATTTGCCCGAGCACGCGGGTGTTTCAGTCTCCGGTGTGCACCCGGTGTCCCTGGTAGCAAGTAACACGGCGGCGGTCCAGCAGCAGGTGCTGGAGGCGCTCGCACCCCGACCCTAGTCTGCACTCCCCTCCCCGGTGACGGTGACAATACAGCGAGGCGGCGGCTTTCCGGTCAGTGGAAAGCCGCCGCCTCGCTGTTATCACTATGAGAGCACGTATTGCCTGTTTTAGGACAGCATCGTGAGGGTGCCGAGCAGACCCAGCAGGCTCAGACCCGAGATGATGTACGCCAGAATGTTGAAGGTCGTCATCTTCGAGGTGTACTTGGTGGTGTGACCGGCGTTCACCTTCGCCGAGTAGATGGCAAGCCAGATAGACACGCCTACCGGGATCAGACCCACGAGCAGTAGAGCAATCACCATGATGTTGGGGCTCAGACTCAGATTGGAGCTATAAGCAGAGGAGCTGTAATCGCCGGAGCTGGTCCTTGCCTCAGCGTGGAGTGCCGCGACCTGAATCCACGCGTAGAGGGTCAGCACCAGGGCACCCAGGGAGGCACCGAACGCGCCGATGGAGTAGAAGTAGCCGGGGCCGCGGAAGTCGCCGGTGGTCTCACCGTAGGGGCGGCGGTGCTCAGCCGGAACCCGGTAGGTGTCCGGGATACGCTGGTAGCTGTCGTCGCGGTCGCGCACGTTAGCGGGTGCCACGCCCAGGGCGGGGCCAGCGGGTGCTGCGCCGAGGGGAGCGCCGGGTGCTACGCCTGCAGGTACCGACTGCGGGGAGTTTGCGTTGTTCTGCTCCGGGAAGGAGGGGGCGGGAATCTGGTTTTCCATGGTGTGTCCTTGAGTGGTCGTCATAGCGGGTATGTAGCTACCGCGTCGTAGCGGTGGCTTCCCTATGACCGGCTATTCTGTATGACCGGCTATTCTGTGGCTCGTTTGGTGGCTCTGTGGTTGCTCTCGAATGTTGCCGGTGAGATTGAATGAACAATAGCGCCGAACAACGATATCTACCCTTCGATACTACGGCATAGGGTGCGTTTTCGTCTTCTCTGATGACGTTCTCATTACAATGCGGTCACCTGAGCACCCTCGGGCACGCCGGTACGCCCCAGAGCAGACCGACAATGCAGACCGACAATTGGGCATAAAAATACCCGGCAGGTGACGCCGTGGGGCGTCCTGCCGGGTGGTAGAAACCTACCGCGGTTCTTCCTCTGGATTGGAACCGATAATCACCGCCGCACCCCATACGGGATAGCGGGCGGTTGGGAGATCGTGGAGATGCGGGGAATCGAACCCCGGTCCGATGTGGCGTCAACGGGGCTTCTCCGTGCGCAGTTTATGCGAACGCTACTTTTCGGCTCCGGTACTTGCATAAACACATATACCGACGAACCTAGTCACGTAAAAGTCCCGCTAGCCCCCGCAACAAGGGCTAGCAGCAGTGGCCTTTTAAGTCGATGCCGGTAACTGAGCCAAAGGCATGCTCAGGCCGACAGACGGCAACTCGCGCTTAGGCAGCGAGTGCGAAGTCAGTGCGCTTAGATTCTGCACTTAATTTTTTGCAGAGGGCGTTAACGAGATAACCCTGCATCCTCGGCACGCTTCACCCATCTCAACTCACATCGTCGAAACCGATCATCCCCCTATGCTTTTATCAAAAAGCCCACCGTCTTCTGAAAGTTTTCCTCGACATACCTTGATGCCGCGGTGCCATTCAAACACGGTAGAGATTCAGTATATCTAAGATGTTTAACGGCGTGCAAGTCCCCTACCCCATCATGCAGGGTGCGCTCACTGACAGAGAACACCAGGACAGAGAACACCAGCTAAGAACAGACGCAGAGGGTACAGCGAGCGCACCTCCAGCACACACCCGGATCAAACGGCGGGCGCAGAAAATCGGCACAGAAAATCACGGGGCATAGCAAACGGGGTGAGGCGCCCCAGAATTCTGGGAGCCTCACCCCGTTCGCGTACCGCACTGGGCAGCTAAAATTAGGCAGTCAAAATTAGGCGGCTAAACCTTAGTGGCGCGCAGAAACAGTCATGCGGTTGTTCGGGTTGTCACCCACCTGGCAGACCACGTTACCGTGACCATCATCGGTACCAACCTCAAGGCACTTCTGAGTGGTCTGGAAGAAAGAAATGTATACGAAAAGCATGCAAATCGAAATCAAGATAGACACCGCACCGGTGATAATACCGGTCAGCGCGAATGCCTTACCCGCGCCAACTTCCTTAGTCTTCTTCAGGGACAGCACGCCCAGAATAATCGCGGCAATACCCAGCAGGGCACCAAACACGAGGAAACCGGTCAGCACAGCAGCGATACCGAGAATCATCGCCGCCAGCGCCATGCCGGGAGCCTTCTTCGTCACGGGAGCCGCATACGGGTAACCCACAGGCTGACCGTAACCGTAAGCATCCTGCTGAGGCTGCTGCTGGTAAGAGTTCTGCTGGTAGTTGTAGTCAGCGGGCTGCGCCTGGTAGGAGGCGTCCTGACCGTAACCGTACTGGTTCTGCTGAGCAGGCTGAGCCTGGTAGGAAGCATCCTGACCATAGCCGTACTGCTGCTGAGCGGGCTGAGCCTGGCCGTAGGGGTTCTGCGCTGCAGCACCCTGAGATGCAGTGCCCTGAGCGGCGTTCTGGCCATAAGCATTCTGAGAAGAAGACTGCGCACCGAACTGACCGTACTGGTTCTGCTGTGCCGAGTTCTGCGCAGCGGCGTTCTGCTGAGTCTGGCCATAGCTGTTCTGAGCGGATGCGCTCTGACCGTAATCCTGGCCGTAAGTATTCTGCGCTGCAGGAGCCTGGCCGTAATCCTGACCGTACGAGCTCTGGGCGGAAGAATTAGGCTGCTGAGCAGCGTAGGGGTTCTGTGCGTTCCCCTGGTTGTTTCCGTAGTTATTCTCAGACATCCGTCGTTCTTTCCTTCACAGTTGCAGCGAACAATTTATACTCGCCCAACGCACCATTGCGCGCTGAGTCCGGTTCCATTATATAAATAAGCCATCATCTGGGTCATCTGTGAAGTCCAAGATTTCAGATTCAGCCCCCAGAATCCACCAATCGGGCAGAATCAGCGCAGAAAAAGAGCAAGGGACCGAATAGTTCAACACTATTCGGTCCCTCAACGGTTCAAAGACTCAACGCGATTTAACGACGGTACACCTTGTACTCATCGGGGCTCATCGTCATGGTTTTACCCTCGATGGTGCACACGTAGTTGCCGTTCGAATCCTGCACGGCCTGCTCAGCGCAGTCACCGAGCAAGCCAAGGCCAATCAAGCCCAGAATCAGCACAACAACAGCAACAATCATGCCCAGCGCACCGGTGACAATACCACCAATCGCCATGCCCTTACCGGAGGCAGTCCCGTTCTTCACCTTCACCAGGGCAACAATACCCAGAATCACGCCAACCAGACCCAGCACGCCACCGAAAATCAGCCAGCCAGACAGCAGACCAATAACACCAAGAATCAGCGAAGCAATCGCCAGAGCCGAGCTCGGAGTCGGCTGGTAGCCGGGGTAGCCGCCCTGCATGTTGTATGCGGGTGCCTGCTGCGGTGCGGGAATGAACTCGCCCGGGTTCTGCTGGTAGTTCGGGTTCTCAGACATGTGTCTCCTCAAAAACGTATGGTGCTCGCGGTACGCCACGAATTTCCAACCATTATACGCGAGAAACCGCGCCCAGACCCCAGCTAGACAGGGACCGGTTAGATAGGGACCGGCTAGGCAGGCCCCCGCCGCCTCAGCTCTAGCCGAGGTTGCGGTAACGCATCGCGCGGCGCGCCTCCAGGTCATCCTGACGCTCACGCAAAGCCTGACGCTTATCGTACTCACGCTTACCGGTCGCCAAAGCAATCTCAACCTTCGCACGACCATTCGAGAAGTACAGCTTCAACGGAACCACCGTGTAACCGGTCTCCTTCAGCTTCTGCGCCAACTTATTAATCTCAGAACGATGCAGCAGCAACTTACGGCGACGACGAGCCGCATGGTTCGTCCACGTACCGTAACCGTACTCCGCAATATGAATACCCTCGAGCCACAACTCGTTATCGGTCACCTGGCAGAAACCATCCACAATGGACGCCCCACCATCACGCAGAGACTTCACCTCAGTACCCAGCAGAACAATACCCGCCTCATAGGTATCCACAATGTTGTAGTTGTGGCGAGCCTTCTTGTTCTGGGCAATAATCGCGTTATTCGGGTCCTTCTTCGCGTCTTTCTTCTTTTTCTGAGCCATCACTCAATCCTTATACGTCTTAGCTCTCTTCAGCCGCGCGCCCCGAAGCACGCCAGCGAATACCAGCATCAATAAAGGCGTTCAAACCGCCATCCAAAACATTAGAGGCATTACCCTCCTCATAGCCGGTACGCAGATCCTTCACCATCTGGTACGGATGCAGAACATAGGAGCGCATCTGATCACCCCAGCTTGCCTTAATGTCACCAGCAAGCTCCTTCTTCTTCGCATCCTCCTGCTCCTTACGCAGCAGCAACAGGCGAGACTGCAGCACGCGCAAAGCCGCCGCACGGTTCTGCAACTGCGACTTCTCATTCTGCATCGACACCACAATACCGGTCGGCAAGTGAGTCATACGCACCGCCGAATCCGTCGTATTCACCGACTGACCACCCGGGCCCGAGGAGCGGAACACATCCACCTTAATCTCAGACTCGGGAATCTCAATAGCATCCGTCTGCTCAATCAGAGGAATCACCTCAACCGCCGCGAACGAGGTCTGGCGGCGGCCCTGATTATCGAACGGCGAAATACGCACCAGGCGGTGAGTGCCCGCCTCCACCGACAGGCGGCCAAAAGCATACGGCGCGTTCACCTCGAAGGTCACCGACTTCAGGCCCGCCTCCTCAGCGTAGGAGGTGTCCAGAACCTTCGTCGGGTAGCCGTTCTTCTCCGCCCAACGCAGATACATGCGCAGCAGCATCTCCGCAAAATCAGCAGCATCCACGCCACCGGCGCCCGAACGGATCGTCACCACAGCCTCACGCTGATCGTACTCACCCGACAGCAGCACCAGCACCTCAAGCTCTTCCAGCTTGGCGCGGATCTCACCGCACTCGCGTTCAGCATCAGCGAGCAACTCGGCGGCAGTCTCCTCATCCTCCGCTTCGGCAAGCTCCACCATCACCTCAACGTCATCAATGCGAGAAGACAGCGAACGCAGACGATTCAGCTCCGACTGCTTATACGACAGTGCGCTCGTCACCTTCTGCGCGTTCTCCACGTCATCCCACAAATCGGGTGCGGCAGCCTGCGCAGACAGGTCCTCAATGGCGCGCTCAATCCCCTCAATATCGCTCACAGCAGCAATAGAGTCGAAGATCGCGCGAAGCTCTTTAATCTCAGCAGAAAAGTCGAAGGATGCCATAGCTTTTAACACTATCGCGAAACGGCCAGAAAGTCCCGCCGTTACAGCCCGCAACAGCCCACAGCGCAGAAGGATGGGGCAGGTAGAGGGCAGAAGCCGCGCTGCGGGAACAGATTGGGAACAAAAACGGCAACAAAATGGGGACAAAAAACGAGGGTGCATCCGCTAGCCGTTACACTACCTTGCGGATGCACCCTCGCAGTCTAGGGGGCTCACAACGCCTCTAATCGGTGGACGGCCCCTGGCTCGTCTTCAAACGCGACGAACCATGAGCGGTCACCTCAATACCATCAGGCACCAGAATCGACAGCAGCGGCGGACGAATACGAGCCGACAGGTACACGTGCACACTGTGGTCAGAATCCACGGACACGTTCTCCAGACGCAACGCATGAAAATCCTGCCCCGGCTGAACCTCAGCCAGGTACGCGTTCGCATACTCCCACGCCGCCGAACCGTTCGCCTCCTCCGGAGTGCGGATCGTGCGGGTAATCGAGTTCGCCTGAGCGTCCGCCACATCCTGCAGATGCTGAGTCTGCAGATACGCGCCGGTAATCGCCACCGTCACCGAACCGATGAGCAGAAGCAACGCCAGCATGCCCACAATCAGCGGGGCAATACTGCCCTCTTCCGGGTCTGCGGCGAGCGGGTCTGAGGCGAGCGCCCGGCTCTGCACACTGGCTCGAATTTTCATGTGGGCTCGAGTGAGCAGGTGGGCACGCGTCGGCGAACCATTAGGAATCAGCATGACCAGACCCCCAACTCGTCGCATGAGAACTCACCGGAATCACGCCGCCGCCCATAAACGAAGGCAGCAGCGGCAAACGCGCCTGAACCGTCACCGTGGCGTACGCCTTCGTACCTGAGACGCATTCCCCCGACGCACAGCTCAACGACACGCTCACATCGGAGGGCTCAACCCCGTAATCCGCGGCAGCATGCACCGCCAGACGCTGAGCCAAATCCGGGCCCACCGACGAATCCTGTGGTTGCTCCTGCACGTACAGCACCACCTGGGCACTCGCCGCATGAGCCGCCATCACCGAAGACTGCAAGCTAAAAACCGTCAGAACGCCGTAGAGCACCGGGATGAGCAGAGTAATACCCAACCCCAGGAACTCCACAATGGCACTGCCCTCTTCGGGGCTGTGCCGGCTAGAAAGAGGCCGGTCAGACCGGCTCTTCAGACGTTCCTTCACACGCTGCCGAAGCGAAAAGCCACTAATCACCGGAACGATGCTCCGCATAAATCGCATGCCCCTTCACCTCAATAGAATCCGGAAAACCCCACGGACCCAGCACCGGCAACGGAGACTTCACCGTCACCTCCAAAGTGCGCACACCCGTAGAATCACTACTCTGACGGTACGAAATATTCTCAGCATACGAAGACGGAAGAGCCCCCTCAATCAGCTGACGGGTACGCTCCATGCCCTCCTGCGGAGTGCGGTCACGCATCGTACCGTAACGTGCCCCAGCCGCCGCAGCATCCACCAACATGGTTCGTGCGTACAGGGCGAAAGAAACCTGCAGAATCGCCATGGTCAGCAACACCAACAGGGCACCGACCATGACGAATTCCGTGCTGGCGTCACCGCGCTCGCTATCCTCCGCAAAATGTTCCGCGGAGGAGAGCTCAGCGGCAGTCAGCTCAGAAGCGATGCGGGACTTACGCATTACTGGTGAACCAGAGCAATCGCGTCGTTGAACATCTTGGTCAGAGCCGGCTGAGCAATCGCCAAGATAGCGGCAACCAGCACGGCGCTCATCATGGTGATCATGACCCAACCGGGCACGTCACCGCGCTCGGGGTCATCCTGCTTGTTCTTCAGGCGCAGAGCCAGCACGGATGCGACAGCCAGGGCAATCAGCACGGTGAGGGTGGTGCGGAAACGACGGAACATGATTTTCTCCTTCTATCAAAGGGTGTAGTGTGTGGTTGGTGCGGCACGCCGGGCAATCAGCCCAGCCCACCGCGGTGCAGCCGGTACGGTGTGTACCCGCCACAAAATCTAAAAGTTCAAACGCATGAGCGACAGGCCCGGGAAGACCGCAAAAATGACGGTCAGCGGCAGGATGAAAAACACCACCGGGGCAAGCATCGCAATCTCCTTCTTACCGGCTGTTTCCATCAGCTCACGCTTAGCGTTATCGCGCACATCCTGAGCCTGCGCACGCAACACATCAGCTAGAGGGGTGCCGCGCTCAATTGCAACAGCAATACCCTCGACAAAGCGACTCAGAGCCGGAACGCGAGTACGCTCCGCGAACTCCTGTAGCGCGCTTAAGAGCGAAACGCCGGTGCGGGTCTGCGCCAAAATCTCAGAAAACTCCCGAGCCAACTCGCCGCGAGAAGTCAAACAGATACGCTCCAAAGCCGCCAACGCCGACTCGCCCGCCGTCACCGACAGCGCCATCATCTCCGCCAGCGCCGGGAACTCAGCGACCAGCTGCTTCTCACGCTTAGTCACCGCCTCGCCAAGCCACCAGTCACGCGCCAAAAAGCCGCTCAAACCACTCACCAGCACCAGCACAAGAGCCACCAGGATGGAGAAACGCTCCTGCACCACGCCGATGACGGTCAAGGCACTCATGACGGTCACACCGGCAAGAGCCCACAGCAGCTGCTCAGCACGAAACGCGCTCACACTCTGCGAAGAGCCAGCACGGCGCAGACGCTCCTGCACCGAACTATCACTCAGCGACGAGCCGCTCAACGACGAAGACAACGAACGCAGAAGCGGCGCGCAGAACGCCGAAATCGCCTCCAGCAGGCTCGGCTCGCGGCGCTCCTGCTCCTTCAACAGCGACTCACGCAGAGTCTCACCGCGCAGCTGCGACGCCACACGATCAGAGAACGAAATACTGCGAGTATTCAGCACCGACGAAAGAATCAGACCCACGCCGGTCGCCAACAGCAGACCAAAAATCAGAGGCAGGTTCATCCGAAAACCCTCCGTTCACGCGGCAACTCACCAATACGCAGCATCAGACGGTACGCCGCCAAAGAAATAGCGGCACCGGCAATCATCAGCATCGCACCGGCAAACGAGTTATAAACCATGCGCGCGGCAGGCTGAGTCGCCATCAGGCACAGCACAAACCAGGGCGCCACGCAGGAGAGGCGAGCCGCATTCACAGTCCACGACTGACGCGCCAGAAGCTCTGAACGGGTACGCGCATTCTCACGCAAAAAATCACTCAGCGTGCCCAGCAGCTTACCCAGGTCCGAACCGCCCACCTCGCGGGCAATCTTCAAAGCCTCAATGATGGTGTCCGCCACCGGATCAGAGAGGTACTCCTTCAAACGGTTCAGCGACGGTACAAACTCACCCGACGCACGGTAATCACGCGAGAAATGAGCGAAAGCGTCACGCAGCTCTTCCGGGCCGCGGTAGGAGAGCTGAATCAGCGCCTCCGGCAGGGACAAACCCGCACGAATCGCCGAACGCAGGTGATCCACCGCATCCGGCCACAACTGCCAAATACGGGCATCCGCCGCGCGAGCACGATGATTCACAACCACGCGAGGGGCCACAAAACCACCAATCAGGCCCAGCAGACCCAGCGGCAAAAGCTGAGTAACCATCAGCAACAGAACCGACGCGCTCACACCGCTGACAACACTCACCCACATGAACGTGCGTGGAGTCAGCGAATGCATACCCGCCTTACGCAGCGCCACAACCAGCGCCGGGTCATTACTCGGCTTCGGCGGCTTGCCGTTATCAGGAAAGCAGGAAAGGTAAATCAGGCAGACGCCCAACCCCAAAATCAGGCTCAGAAACAGAGGCATTACTGACCCGCCTTCGCCGCCGCCAGCACCTGCTCGGGGCGGTGACCGGCACGAATCCAACGGTCAGGGTTCGGCAGCTCCAACGCCACGCACACCATCCGACCGTCACGACGCACAAACAGCGGAGACATCTCAATCACGCCGTCCTCAACGCGACCGCCCAGCATGCTAATTTCTTCGACCTGACGCTGACCGCGCGAATCGCGACCGCAATGCACCACAATGTCAAAGCAGGACGCCACGGTCGGCACCACGAACGCCGAGGAAATATTCTCGCCCGCCAGCAGCGGCAGGGTACAAATCTTGGTCACCGCATCACGCGCCGAGTTCGCGTGAATCGTGCACATGCCCGGCAGGCCCGCGTTGAGCGCAATGAGCATATCCAGGGACTCTGCCTCACGCACCTCACCAATGAGGATGCGGTCCGGGCGCATACGCAGAGCCTCCTTGACCAGGCGGCGCAGCTCAATCGCGCCGGTGCCCTCAAGGTTCGGCTGGCGGCACTGCAGACCCACCACATCGCGGAGCGGAACCGCGAGCTCAAAGATTTCTTCGCACGTAATCACGCGCTCACGCGGCGGAATAGATGCCGACAGGCAGTTCAGCATCGTGGTCTTACCCGCTTGGGTTGCACCCGACACGAGGATGTTCATGCCGCTCTCCACGGCCGCATGCAGCAGGGACGCCGCGCCGGCACTCAGCGAGTTCATGCGCACCAGGTCGGGCAGGCGGCGGGCACGCACCACGAACTTACGGATATTGATGCTCGTGTGCCTGCGAGTAATATCCGGAATCACCGCGTGCAAGCGGGAGCCATCCGGCAGGGATGCGTCAACAAACGGGGAGGAAAGGTCCACACGACGACCCGAAGGCTTGAGCATACGCTCCAGTAGGCTATTGATCGCCTCGGCGCTCAGGTGCAGGCCGGTCAATTCGCTTTCGCCGTTGCGGGCGATAAAGATTTCGTCGGGAGAGTTGATCCAGATTTCTTCAACGCTCTCATCATCGAGGAACGGCTGGATCACACCGAAGCCGCAGATTTCATCGTGCAGGCGCTGAATCACGGATTCGCGGTCGCCCAAATCGGGCAGGGAGATGCGGGTGCGTCGCTGTTCGTAATCGTTCAGGTGCTCGTCGATGAGCCCGCGAACGGCGCGCTGGTCCTCGTGCGGGTCCAGGCTGCGGTGACGCATTGCCTCACGGATATTTTCCTCGAGCAGAGTTAGATGCTCCGCCCGGGTATCCAGTACGGTGTTCTCCATTGAAATGATCCGATGCTGTGCGTGGTGTGGTTGTGTGGAATACGGTGAAGCATTGATACATCAATGCCATCATCACCCTACCCTCAGCGCATCAAATTTATCAAAATGTAATAAAATGCCCCTTAATATTTACGAGTATAGTATTTGAGTATTTTTGATGCACAGAATTGCACACATCGTTACCCAATGTGCATCAAAATCCAAAACGCCTAGTCAGCTGTGACTTGCAGAACAGTGGCGCGTGCACCTCTCGAACCGCTTACTGCTGACCGCCACCATATTGCACTAGGTGCACACGTAACATTTCGTCTTAAAACCCCCGCAGCAGCCCCTGCCACACCCAGCCGCCCCTACCTCCCCTGCTGAAACGCCAGAACCCTATCCAACAACCCCAACCTCTCGGGCGGGGCATTAGGGTAGGGCATTCGGGCACAGCATCCGGGCACAGTATTCAGGCATGGCAAAGGGGCGTGCACACCCCCATCGGGAATACACGCCCCATCACCAGCAATCACCTAGCGGTTAGTTGCCGCCACGAATCACCTTCACGGCTTCCTTGATCGGACCGTCAAAACGCAGATTACCGTGCTCCAGCACCACGCCGCGGTCACAAATCTTAGACACCAAATCCAGGTCATGGCTCACAACGACAAGAGTCTTACCGGCAGAGCACAGCTCCTGAATCCTCGCAATACACTTCTTCTGGAACGGCTCATCGCCCACCGCAAGAATCTCATCCACCAGGAAGATATCCGGGTTCGTATGAACCGCAACCGAGAACGCCAGACGCAGGTACATACCCGAAGAGTAGAACTTCACCTCGGTATCGATAAAGTCGTGAATCTCAGCGAAATCCACAATCGAATCGAAGGAAGCCTCAATCTCTTCCTTGGTCATACCCAAGATCGCGCCGTTGAGGTACACGTTATCGCGACCGGTCAGATCCGGGTGGAAACCAGCGCCCACCTCAATCAGACCCGCAATATTGCCGCGAGTGAGAACCTCACCCCCATCGGCACGCATCACGCCAGAAATCATCTTCAGCAGCGTGGACTTACCTGAGCCGTTCAGACCCAAAAGAGCCACACGCTCACCCTGACGAATATCCAGGCTCACGCCGTTGAGCGCATTGAACTTCTCCGAAAGATCACCCTTGCGGCCCTTAATCAGCCAAACAAAAGCTTCCTTCATCGAACGGGTGTGGCGCAGAACAAAGCGCTTCACCAAATTCTCCACGTGAATCACCACGGGAGCGTCCGGGCTCACCGGCGGGAACTCAAGCTTCTTAATATCCACAGAATCAGAGCTCCTGGGCGAAGTTGCCCTCAAACTTACGGAAGAGCAAATCACCAATCAAAACGGTCAGCAGAGAAATACCAAGGGCAATCGGAGTCCAGAAGCTGAAAAGATGCGGAACCACCTGCGAAGCAGGAAGCGCCAAATCCTCAGGACGGAGCGTCGGATGCCAGAAGCCATAGTGGAACAGCTCCACCGCAACGGTCAGCGGATTAAGCATGAACACGTTGAACACCCACGGGTAGAGGGTGTCACGCACCATGGTCCAGGAGTACAGCACCGGCGAGAACCAGGTAGCCACCATCAGCAGCATGTCCACAATGTTCTCCGAATCGCGGAAGAACACGTTCGCCACACCGAAAATCAAACCCAGACCATAGGACAGCATCATCACGATGAGCATGCCCGCCAGAATCGACCCAAAGGCCAGGAAGGTCGGGGACCAACCCACCAAGAAGCAGGCCAGCAGCATCACGGCAATCTGAGGCACAAAATGCACCAGAGCCACCCACACCGTCGACAGCGAGAACAGCTCACGCGGCAGATAGATCTTACGAATCAGCGCGCTGTTAACCACCATGGCGCGAGCACCATTGCCAAAACCCTCCGAGAAGAAGTTAATGGCAATCATGCCCGAGAACAGGTACACCGCATAGTTGTGCATACCGCGTTCCAAGCCAAGGAACATACCCATGGCAATGTAGAACACCAGGAACTGCACACCCGGCTTAATGTACGACCACAAAATGCCCAGCACCGAGCCGCGGTAGCGGACCTGGATTTCCTTATCGACCAGCAGTCGAAGCAGGTAGCGGTTCTTCACCGCATCCAGGATGCCGCGTCCACGGCCGGGCGCCTTCAGGGGAACAGACTTCAGATCGCTCATCGGGTCAGCTCAGAATCCGTATGCTCAGCGAAGGTCTTAGCCCACGCATCGTAGGAGGCAACCTCAGCAGCCTTCGCACGGTACTGCTCACGCAGCTTATCCCAGCCGGTCACCAGCTGAACGTGCAGCTTAGCGGCCTGAGCCAGCTTCGACTTGAGCTGCTCGGGGTCGCGGCGGTACCAGAACAGGCCGGTACCCTCAGCGTTAGTCGCCAGAGCCGAATCGAACTTCGACAGGGTCCACCAGTTAGTCTCACCGTAGTTCAACTGAATCTGCGGGTGAGCCTTCGCCTCTTCGCTCACCGGCTTGAACAGCTGACGAGCAACAGTCTTCGCGGTCCACGAAGCGAGCTTCTTGTAGCCCGGGGATGCGAAGGAACGGCGGCCACGGAACGGAGGCTTCTTCGTCTGAATAGCCGGGAAGTCATCCACGTTCGGCTTCACCTGAGACTCCGGGTACTCCTTAGCCATCGCACGAATCACCGGCAGACGCTGCGAGAGCGAGGGGTGCAGGTGATCGGGGCCGGAGAGCAGATCCTCCAGCGCCATCAGACGGCCAGCCTCGGTGTAGTACTGCATGGACAGGGTGTGCTTGACGTCCAAGAACAGGGACTCCAGCAGCACGCGGCCACCCTTATCGAAGGGCGAGTGCAGTAGCGCCGTAATGAGGCGGTTGCGCTCGTGGTAGTACGCCTGCCAGCCGACGGAGTCATCCTTATCGGTCCAGGACACGTGCCACACGCCCGCACCGGGGAAGGACACGGTAGCGAAGCCCGCAGCCTTAGCGCGCAGACCGTACTCAGCGTCATCCCACTTCAGGAACAGGGGCAGAGACAAACCGATTTCCTTAATGACGGTGGTCGGGATGAGGCACATCCACCAGCCGTTGTAGTCCACGTCCACGCGGCGGTGCAGCCACGGGGTGTTACGCAGGTTGTGGTGGCCCAGGTTGTGGCCCATCGCCATGTCCTCGTGCGGCTTTGCGTAGAAGTTACGCCACGGGTCAACAACCTCACCGAACGCGTGCAGGACCGAACGGTCAAACATGTCGAACATGTGCGCACCCACGATGGTGGGTTCCTTGCAGTAGTTCGCGAAGGTCACCATACGCAGGATCGACTCGGGCTCAACGATGACGTCGTCATCGAGCAGAAGCACGTAGTCGGAGCCGTTGTTGACAGCCTCGAACATGCCGCGCGAGAAGCCGCCGGAACCACCCAGGTTGCCCTGGTTGATGATGCGGAACTTACCGGAGAGGGGCTTGACGACCTCTTCGAAGTCCTCGTGGTCCTGCACCTTCTGGGTGCCCTGATCCACAATCAGGAACTCGTGCACAGCATCGAAAATCTCGGGGCTCTCACCCAGAGCACGAATGTTGTTGATGCAGTACTCCACCTTGTTCATGGTGGTAATCTGCACGGTCGCCTGACCAGCCTTCACGTCTGCGCGGGGCTCAATGTCGCCCAGCCAGTTCGCTTCAATCAGCTCAAGGTCGCCGGTACCAGCCAGGTCGAACCAGTACCAGCCGCCGTCACCGAACGGCGCCAGGGGCAGGGTGAAGGTGTTGGTCTCCTCGCCGGAGAGCAGCTTCGCATCCACGCGCTGAATCACGCCACGGCCATTGGACTTGTACACAATGACCATGCCCTCGCCGCGAGTCTGAACGCTCAGAACGACCTTCTTCAGGTCGGTCCAGCGGCGCCAGTACGAGGCGGGGAATGCGTTGAAGTACGTGCCGAAAGACAGGCTCTGGCCCGCGTTCACGGTGATGGAGCGGCGGCTGTTCAGGCTGTTCGCGGCATCACGGTTCGCGCTGGCGCTCGACACAGACTGACCGGAGGTGTTCATCGCCTCCGCAATGGAGGTGGAAGCGTCACCGTCAATACGGGTGGGCAGCTGAACGCCGGTTGCAACACTCGCGTCCACGTACAGGGGAACAACGTCGGTCTCAACTGCGCTCGGGAAAATAACCCGCTGCAGGTTCTTCAAAGTCTTATCAGCCATGGTTATGCGTCAACACCACCGGACTCGATCTTCGCACCATCAGCGAAGTGCGGGCGGATCTTGTTGTCGAACATGGACAGTGCAGCGCCGATAGCCATGTGCATATCCAGGTACTTGTAGGTACCCAGGCGGCCACCGAACAGCACATTATTCTCGCCCTTAGCCAGGTCGCGGTACGCCAGCAGCTTCTCACGGTCCACGGAGGTGTTGACCGGGTAGTACGGCTCGTCGCCCTTGTTAGCGAAGCGAGAGTACTCGCGCATAATGACGGTTGCGTCCTTGGTGTAGTCACGCTCGGGGTGGAAGTGACGGAACTCGTGGATGCGGGTGAACGGAACATCAGCATCGGGGTAATTCATCACGGAGCAACCCTGGAAGTCCTCAATCGGCAGGACTTCTTCTTCCAGGTCGATGGTACGCCAGGACAGGTCGCCCTCAGCGTAGTCGAAGTAGCGGTCAACCGGGCCGGTGTAGACCACGGGAATCTGACCCAGGACGTTCTCGCGAGAGTACTGGTGACCGGGCTCGAAGAAGTCAGTGTTCAGGTGCACCTCAATGTTCGGGTGCGCCGCCATACGCTCCAGCCATGCAGCGTAGCCGTCAACGGGCAGACCCTCGTACTTGTCGTTGAAGTAGCGGTTGTCGTAGTTGTAGCGAACCGGCAGGCGGGAAATGATGGATGCGGGCAGCTCTTCCGGCGGGGTCTGCCACTGCTTAGCGGTGTAGTGCTTGATGAACGCCTCGTACAGGGGGCGACCAATCAGGGAGATACCCTTATCGTTCAGGTTCTGCGGGTCGGTGCCAGCCAGCTCGCCAGCCTGCTCAGCGATGAGCGCCTTTGCCTCTGCGGGAGAGTAAGCGGCGTTGAAGAACTGGTTGATGGTACCCAGGTTAATGGGCATGGGGTACACGATGCCATTGTGGCGGGTGTACACGCGGTGCACGTAGTTGGTGAACTCGGTGAAACGGTTCACGTACTCCCAGACACGCTCGTTGGAGGTGTGGAACAGGTGCGCACCGTAGCGGTGCACCTCAATACCGGTCTGCTTCTCCTTCTCGCTGTATGCGTTACCACCGATGTGGGAACGGCGGTCCAGCAGGGCAACCTTCAGGCCCAGCTCAGTGGCAGCCTGTTCTGCGATGGTCAGACCAAAGAGGCCCGAACCGACTACTACGAGGTCAGCGGTCAATGTTTTCTCCTGTATTATCACGGCGCACCGCCGCTTCTTCGAGGGCGGTATTCACCTACCAGATTGGGCACATCCGAGGGATCTCAGTCGCGCCGCAATCCGCACGGTTGGACGCAAAAAGCCCCTCCCGTGATGGATATAGTCATAATCTAAGATACCTGTTTATCAAGCACTACGCATACTTATGACATGCATTTAGGGGCTTTTGGACTATTGTTCGCACACTCTTTCTCTGGATGAATATTCTTCGCGAACCCCGAGGTCAAGCGGGTCTGAGAAAGCTCTTTCTTCTGCGAATTTTTACGGTCCACTTTTGGGGAAGGAATTTTATTTACGGGTAAATATTCACCCCACTCTTTTTGCCGAGCTCATAGGCCGCCGCATGGAGCCGCAGGTACAAGGAGGTGGGTAGTTCAAGGCTCTCACGCGCCACAACACGCGCTGCAAGGAGTGCTGTATCAGCACTTTTTGAGGCGCGCGCCGGTGTATACGCGAGGTGACTGGGGTGGTTTATCCACAGCTTTTTGAACAGATTTTTGCGAAATGGGGCGAAAAATTCAAAAAATACGAACGTTTTAGTTTATATACAGACAATTTATTGAGTTTTAATGCTTTTTAATGTTTCCTGAGGGTATGACTCTCTTCTTTCTCGACCACCACAACACCACCGACGCGCTCCCCTACCCCCGCGTACTCCGACTCGACGGCGAGGCGGCACCCAACGGAATACAGCTCAACCCCGGTAACGCAGACAGCGCACACCAGCAGGCTCTCGAGCAGGCGCTCAACCAAGCCCTGCAACACTCTGCACCCGGCACGCACGCTACAGCACGGGAGGCGACGTTCCAGCTACGCCCGGCACACGATCAGAACCCCTTCAACGCCTCGGATGCGCTAAATATCCACATTCCGAACGAATCTCAGCCCCTGAACGCACCCGCCGTCAGCCTGCTACACATTCTGCGCGGCCCCGACGCGGGCGCAACCTTCCCCATCAGCCGCGGCCGAACCAGCCTCGGTAGGGCGGCTCTAGCTGCCCGCGGAGGAGAACAGTCGCACCATATTCACCTGCAGGACCCTTTCCTCAAGCCGGTGCACGGCAGTTTCTACGCCGACAGCTCCGGCATCCGCTGGATCGAGAAGCACCCCGCCGCAAGCGAAGGTATCGAGAAGACACAGGGCGGCAAGAGGGCGCAGGGCACTGAACCGCGCATCCTGCGCTGGAACGAGCCTTTCCGCCTCGGCTCCTCACTCTGCGTGCTCACCTCCCCCAGCACCGACGGCGAACACACCGCGCAGAAGGCGAGCGCCGCCGCCGCTACCTCCAGTTCTTCCCTCGATTCTTCCTCCGGCGAGCCCGCGCAGACGCTCGCTCCCCTGGGCGATGCTGGCAACCCCTTTGAGCCAGTGGTGGTGAACCCTCCCACGCCGCGTAAGCTCAAGCAGATTCTGTTGAGCGTGTGCCTGCCCATTGTGGTGGGTCTGATTATTGCGCTGGTGACCAGCATGTGGTTCCTTCTGCTGATGTCTGCGGCGTCTTCGCTGCTGATGCTTCTGCATTTCTTTGGCGGTCGGGCGGAGAACCGTGCCGCATCGCAGCAGACTCATCAGGCGGCACTGCAGGAGAAGGAACGTGCTCTCGCCCTGCCGACCGCGGGCGACCTGGCGATTTCGGGTCCCTCTGCCCTGCATGACTACCCGGCTATTGTGCTCGGGTGTGGTCCTCGCCAGCCCTACCTGCGCGGCCGCAACCTCCCGCTGGGCGCTCTGGAGAAGCAGGATGCACCCCACTATCTACCGCTCCCCACCCCGTCTCTCGGTCACTACCTGAAGCTGGAGGAGGCGCATCTGCGTGCCTACCTGGTGCAGCTGGTGGCGGGTTATCCGGGTTCGGTACACGTTCTACTGGCTGGCGCTGATAGCGCTGATCAGCAGCGAACCAATCGTCTGATGCAGACTCTGGCGGTGGTGCCGGGCGTGAGCGTGCATTGTCTGCCGGGCGTGCAGCAGGAGAAGTATCTGCAGGCCCTGCAGAGCAGCTTGCAGTCGGAGCTTTCCGCATCTGTTCCGCCGCTGATTCTCATGCCCCAGCAGGCGAGCGCTATCTACGCTCCGCTGCTGACCGCACTGACCTCTGGGGCGGTCGCGGAGTCTTCGCAGTCCCGTGCGTTCGCCTCCCCGCGTGAGCAGAAGATGAACGCCCCGGCGCTCTGCGTGCTGGGCAACGCTGAGGGTGATAGCTCCGCCCATGCACCCGGTGCGCTTTTTGGCGCCGCCTGGGTTGAGTGCGCGAGTGAGGGTAGCCACCGTCAGAGCATTCGTTACCGTGCGCAGGGTTATACGGCGCCTGCAGTGCAGCCCACCGAGGGCGTCTACCAGGTGCACCCTCTGGCGTGTGAGGGTCTGTGCCAGCACGCCGACGGGCTCAGCGTTGAGGCGTTCTGTGCCGCTCTTGAGAACCTGTACTGCGCCGGATGCGAGCAGGAGCAGGGCGCGCTCGGTGAGGCTCAGGTACACCAGTCAGCGCATCTATTCTCTTCCCTCCAGTCCTCGTCCCTCCAGGCGCAGAGCGCGCGGCAGAAGAACCGCACCGATGACATGGCGATGGAGTCTGTTCTGCAGCGCTGGTCCGCTCAGCGTTACGCCTCCGATATTCGCTGCTACCTGGGTGTTTCTTCGGGCGGTTCGCTGAATATTGGTCTGTCTGAGCACGGCCCGCACTGGCTGCTCGGTGGCACGACCGGTGCCGGCAAATCGCAGTTGCTGCGTTCGCTGGTGCTCAGCGCTGCGTTACGTTACCCGCCCGAGCGCCTCGGCCTGATTCTGGTGGATTTCAAGGGTTCGGCTGGTTTGGGTCCTCTTGCTCAACTGCCGCATGCGCTCAGCGTGTTGAGCAATTTTGATGTGTCCGCGGTGGAGCGTGCGCTCGAATTTTTGCGCGCCGATATTCACCGCCGCGAGGTGGATCTGCAGGCCCTCGGCGTGAACTCTTACCGCGACTACCTGGCGTCCTGCCAGGCGGCGGGCACCACTCCGCGCTACCCCGAGCTGCTGATTGTGGTGGATGAGTTCCGCATGCTCATCGATTCCATGCCGGACGCTATGGCTGAGCTGATGCGCATCGCCACGATTGGCCGCTCGCTGGGTCTGCACCTGGTGTTGGCGACTCAGCGTCCGCAGGGTGCCATTTCGCAGGATATTCGCGCCAATATTGCCACGAGCATTTGTCTACGTGTGGCGAGCGCACAGGATTCCTATAACCTGCTGGAGCATGAGTCTGCGGCGTATATTTCGGCGGCGCATCCGGGCGCCGGGTATGTGCGCCTGCCGGATGGCCGTTCTCTGCCGTTCCGTGCCCCGCTGGTGGATGCGGTCCCCTCGAGCACCGATGCCCGTCCGGTGCAGGTGTTGGGTCTTGAGGATGGCGGCTGGCGTGAGCTGACTGCCGTTTCTGCCGTTCAGACGTTGGGCGGTAATGAGGATGAGCTGCTGATTCGTTCGGCGCAGCAGATTCGTGCGCTGTATGAACGCGAGTACGCGCCGAGGAGTCACGCGCCGAGAGGTGCGCAGAACAATGCGGCGGTTCAGGATGAGTACTGCCCGATTCCGCCGGAGCTTCCCGAGAACACCCCGCTGCCCATGGCGCAGGCACCGGTGAGCGAACCGGTAGCGTACGGCATTGACCCGGCGGCTACCCCGCAGGAACCCGCTGACTCTGGTGCTGCTTCCGAAGGGTATCTGTTGGGCGAGTTGGAGATTGCCCGCTACGGTGTGCGCCGCCCGATCAGCTGGTCGGGTCAGCAGGCGCTGGCGCTGCTGGCGCAGAGCGCCGAACGGGCCCCGATGCTCTACGGGCTTTTAGCGCAGGCGTTCACCGCCCGCACGCCGGTTGTTCTGCTGACCTCTGACGGTGCGCTCTACCGAGACCTGGAACCCTACGCCGGCGCTTTTGAATCACTCGTGGGTGCGCAGGAACTTTCGCATCTGCGGTTCTGCCTGGAGCAGCTGCGCACCCCGAACCTGTGGGGTACCGAGGCTTCCACCCGCCCGCTCATTGTCGTGGACGGTCTGGACAGTTGGCTGGAGGCGCTAGTTCGCCAACCCGATACGGAGAACCTGCTCTACGACCTGCTCTCGCAGGGGTGCCGTCGCGGCTATTCGGTGGTGTTCACCTCCGCGTTGAACCCGCGCGGTCGTTTCGCTGCTGCGGCGCATTCCACGCTGTTGAGCCGCCGCTTCTTGGATGCCGATCTGATGCGTTCGACGAGCAAGGACTACCCCACTCCGGCGCAGAGCCACTACTGCGTGGAGGGTGCCATCAATGAGGATTTGATTGGGGATCAGCCGCTGAGCGCTTCGATTCTTTCGCCCTGCGTTGCAGGTTTTCAGGAGCTGGTTCAGGTTCTGCGGGGTAACGCCGCGAGCACTTCTAGCGGGTCAAATACTCGCCCCGGCACCCTACTGCGGCAGTTCCCCGAGTACTATCGCATGCCCTCGGCCGAGTACGTGACCGCCGCCCACGCCGCCTGCAATCCCCAGGGCGCCAAGCTGTTGGTTGCCTTTGACCGCCGCCAGATGCCGGTGTGGTTGAGCACCCCGGCTGGCGCGGTAGTTCCGGTGCAGGGCTCCCGGTCGGCGGGTAAAAGCACCCTGCTGGAGAGCATTGCTCAGCTCAACCCGCAGCTGAGCACCCTCGTCCTTGAGGGGTCTGGCGGTGCTACGGATGCTGGCGGCGCTACGAGTGCTGGCGGCGCTACGGGTGAACCGCCGAGCGTGGAGCGTACCCGCGCGCTCCTGGACTCGGTGAAGAACCCCGCGCGCACGCTCGTATTCGTCGATGACCTGCAGTATCTCTCCCCCGCCGTTCAGCAGCTACTTCTAGAGCGTCGCGGTGAGTTCCGCGCCATGCTGGTCGCCTACACGCCCTGGCCGAGGCGCACCTCCTCGCCCCTGCTGGCTGCGCTCATGGGATGCTCGCGTGCGCTTCTGCTCGCACCCGCGTCCCTGGCGGATGCCGACATGTGCACGGTGACCGCGCTGCCGCTGGATCGATTCACGCAGGGCGAGCAGCCAGCCGGTCGCCTCGTGGTGGTGGATGGCGCCTCCGTGTGCGCGGCGCAGGTTCCCCTGACGCTGACCACGGCAGCACAGGCTGTAACAGCTACGCAGAAGGTGCCGGCAGGGGTCTAAAGTTGAGCCCCCTGGAGGTTTACGCTCTGGGGTGGGGTTAGCGGCGTCGGCGGCTGTACTTCTCCGCCTCTTCGCCCGACGCCTCGGTGACCGCCTCAATATAGCGGCGGCTACTGGGCATGAGCACGAAGATGAATGCAGCCGCCGCGCCAATCACACCCGCAATCGTGATGGACTGGCCAATGTTCAGGCCGTAAGCGCTCACGTTCATGACGAGGGTGCTTGCGGTGACCCACAGGGCGCAGAGGGTAATCAGGATCATGGGCAGGCGCGAACCGAAGCGGCCGCGGTAGAACCGCAGGCCGAAGTAGGTCATGCCCGCGGCGATGAGCACCTGGAGTACGCCGCCCACAATCGCCTGGGCGGTAGACATACCGCTGACGATGAAGGGGTAGAGGATACCGCGAATCAGAATGTATGCCGCGAAGGTTTCGGTCAGAACGAATGCGTAGATGACGTTGAACGGGCGTGACGGCACGGTGGGCTCCTCAGGGGTAGTGTTGGCGGCGGACCGGGGTGTATTCGATCCGATGTGCTGGTATGTTTCCGATGCGCTAGTGCGTTAGCGGGTGGGCGCTCCCCCGTTTCGGGTTCACCGCCTCGTCATCGGTGCGGTATTTCGGGGGTAGGTACCGCTTTATATTATGCCTGAGGCGCCGCTCACCCAGCCGCCCGCGTCTCGCCTATGAGACGGGGTTCAGAAGATGCGTGTCAGCATGCGATTCCCCACCCCCTCGATTAGACAAAGGTTTACCTAAGTGATAGATGCCTCAGTGTAATACTGAAGTTTTTAGAGAAAAGTACTTGTCACATCCGCTCCAACATGCGAAAGTTGATAAGTCAATTTTCACCCTAACGCTGGGTGAGCATCCCATCAGCGGATGTGGTTGACACGCACACAGGAAAATAGATGTGTCTTGCCACCGCGTGAGACCGTAAATCATGAAGGAGGTCCACCGTGGATTGGCGTAGTCGTGCAGCTTGTTTGGACAAGGATCCGGAGCTGTTCTTCCCCGTAGGAAACACCGGACCTGCCCTGTTGCAAATTGAAGAGGCCAAGACCGTCTGCCGCTCTTGCGAGGTTGTAGACGTCTGCCTGAAGTGGGCCATCGAGACCGGCCAGGACTCCGGCGTATGGGGTGGCACCAGTGAAGACGAGCGTCGTGCGATGAAGCGTCGCGCAGCTCGTGCCCGCCGTGCATCCTAACTTCCGGAGTATTCAATAGGGCATCAAAAGCGTGGTGCAGTGATTCAATATCACTGCACCACGCTTTTGCCATATACAGAATATCTAGATATCTAGACAGCAAACTGCCGCCCCCCGTGCTCGGGGCGGCGGCAGTTCTACACGCCACACAAGAAGGGGCTTAGACGAGCACCGCGGTGATGACCACGCGGGTACCGGTCGGCTCGTTAGCCTCCCAGCGGATCGAGCCGTTCAGCTCGCTTGCTACCAGGGTACGCACAATCTGCATGCCCAGGCCTTCCTTGCCGGTCACCGGGCGGTAGGCGTCCGGGCCGGACTCTTCAATCTTCTTATCGCCCATGCCCTTACCGTCATCGGTAATCACGACGGTGAGGATATTCTCGCCCTCGTCGTTGGTACCGCGAATACCCTCGAGGGTCACGGTGCCGGTCTCGCCATCCAGGCCGTGCTCCACGGCGTTCGCGACAACCTCGTTAATGACCAGCGCCAGAGGGGTAGCGAACTGGCTCGGCAGTGCGCCGAAGGAGCCAATCAGCTTGGTGGACACGTGCTGGCCGGGAGAAGCGAGCTCAGCGGCAAGGTGGAACTGACGCTCAATCAGCTCATCAAAGTCGACGTTCTGAGTCAGACCCTGCGAGAGCGCCTCGTGCACGGTAGCAATCGTTGCCACGCGGCGCATCGCCTGCTCCAGGCCCTGACGCGCCTCCTCCGTGGTCATGCGGCGCGACTGTAGGCGCAGCAGAGCGGACACGGTCTGCAGGTTGTTCTTCACGCGGTGGTGAATTTCGCGGATGGTCGCGTCCTTCGTCATGAGCTCCAGCTCGCGGCGGCGCAGCTCGGTCACGTCACGGCAGAGAATCACGGCGCCCTCACTCTCAAGGCGGGCGCGCCTCTGCACCAGTAGCGGGATAGAGCGCATGGTCACGCGAGCGCGGGCAATGACCAGTTCGGTGCGCAGGTCACTACGACCGGCAAGGACCAGCTGCAGGGTTTCATCCGCCTGCTCACCGGCAGGCAGCATCGCTCGGGTGACATCGGCAAGGTTTCGCTTTTCGAGGTAGCCGGTCATGCCCATGCGGTTGTACATGGAGTTCGCGTTCGGGGAAGCGACGACCACACGGCCGGAGCGGTCGAGCACAATAATGCCGTCAATCACGCGGGGGTTGCCCTGGGTGTTGTTGCCCTGAGCGAGGGGGTCGGGCCACAGGCCGGAGTGCACCATGGAGAGCATGGTGTCAGCGGCGAATTCGTAGACCTCGTCGCTGATGGAGGGGTAACCATTGGGGGTAGCGATCTTGTGGCTGGTCAGCAACGCAATGGTGCGGTTGTTACGCACGATGGGCACGAAGGTGACGTTCACGCGCGGGCGGGCGCCAACACCTTCACCGCTTCCTTCGTCGGTGTAGGTGCTGATGTTCTGGTTGATCCAGACGCGGTAGGCTTCGTCACGGATGCCGTCTTCCATGTCATGGTCGATGATGTCGTGGTGGAAGAGGGTACGGACGTTGGAGGGGCGCACGTGCGCAAAGGCACGGAAAGTACTAGTTTCGCTGGGGCCGGAGACGGCGTCCGGAGAACTGCCGTCGGCAACGATGTAATCGGTGGGGAACCATAGAACCAGATCGCTCTGAGCGATATCAGAGATGACCTGCCATTCACCCATGATGAGGTGAATGCGTTCAGTGTCGCCGGGACCGAAGTCGCAGGCGCTCATAATTCCTTCTGCAAAAGACATATGTTTGTGTGCTTCCCATGAGTTCGGGTAGGTTCAACTATTTTACGGTTTGCTCGCCGCAATTCCCATTCAAACGGCAATACCTGGAATAGTTTACAGAGCATTTCTTGAAGCATGCTTTTATTCCCAAATATGACGCTGTGAGGTGAGATAAACCCCTCAATTTTGAAGTGAAATATTCGCACTACTCCCCTACCCTAAATCCGCTTGAGACGCAAAAACCCGACCTGCCGGAGCCCCTGAACGGGACACCCCAACAAGCCGGGTCTTTGAGCAGCGCTAGTTTTATCCGACGAGCTTACTTGACGGACTTATCTAACGGACTTACGCGCCGGGGCGTACCGCGTACATGCCCTCAAGCATCGCCTCCAGGGACTGCACCACCGCGTGGCGGGGCGCCACCTCCAGCAGCGCTTCACCGTTGCGGCGCAAACGGTCCATGACCTTACGCTCGTACGGAATCACGCCGGTGAGCGGAACCTGCATGTAGCGTGCCCAGTTATCGCGCATCTTCGCCTCGGGGTTGAACCCGGCGGCTTCGCGGCGGCTGCGGTTGAGCCAGTACTGCACATCCGTTTCGGGGGCGAAAAGATCCGGGCGAGACTGCACCTCGCGGGCGAGGTTAATCAGGCGCGGCAAGCCGATGACGTCCGCTTCACCGAGCGCAATCACGCGGTCGGCACAGGCGAGCGCGGTGAGGGTCGCGGCGTTACGGCGCGGTGCCGGGCCGTCAAAGGTCAGTTCCTCGTCGACCTCGATGGGGGCGGCAACATCGCAGATGACCAGGTCGTAGCGGTGCTTGAGCCATTCGAGTACTTCGGAGAAGGCGCGGGCGCGCACTTCAGGCCAACGCGAGGAGGAGGTGATGCCGCTCAAGAAGTCAAAGGTGCCGTTTTTGAGGGGCACGCGCTCCATGATGGCGCCCGCCTTTTTCTCGTCGAGCTGGGCGCGGTCGGCGTCCGAGCAGAGAATTGCCAGGCCGGATCCGGTGTCCTCGAGCGCCATGAGCGCATCCAGGCTGGGCGCGTAGGTGTCTGCGTCGATGAGGCAGACCTGCTGGCCCTGCTGCGCCGCGAGGGCGGCGAGGTTGAAGGCAATGGTACTTCGACCGGGCGCGCCGTGGGTGCCCCAGACGGTCACGATCTTGCCGAGGCGGTGGCCGGGCTGGTAGCGGGAGGGCGCCTCAGGGTCCTGGTTGATGTCCGGGTGCTGAGGTAGGGTGCCATCGTTGTTCTCGTTCTGCACGTGCAGGGCGTAGTCGCTGCCGGGTGCGAAAGAGTCGACGATGGCGGCGGCCTGGCTGAGCACGGATTCCTCGTTGCTGGGCACAACGGAGGAGGCTTCTGCCGGGTCGTGTACGTCGGGTGCACCGGGGGCGTTTCCAGCGGGTGCCGCGGGGTCGATTCCGTAGCTTCCGTAGTCGGCGCCGTAGGGCGCGGCGGTGTTTGAGGCGGCGCCTGCGGCGGGGTCGTAGCCGTAGCCGCCCGCGCCATAGCCAGCAGCACCGTATCCCTGACCGTAGCCGTTGTATCCATTGTCATAGCCGTACCCTGCATCGTAGCCGTAACCGGCATCCTGACCGTAGGCGGCCTCGGGGTGGTGGGCAACGGGCTGAACGGGCGGCTGAGTCGGAATCTGCGCGGGCACGCCGTAACCTGCTGCGGGTCGGGCGAGTGCCGCATCCACCGCCTGTTCGAGCGAGCCCAGAATCTCTTCGAGGGCAGCTTCGGGGCGGATGCGGTGCGCCTGCGTGGGCAGCGGCAGATTGTCCGGGGCGATGACCGCCAGGAGCACTTCGGAGGCGGCGAGCGAATCCACGGTGGAGGCGCTCATTTCGGCGGGCACCTGGGCGCAAAGCAGCACGCGGGCAATGCCGGTGTGCGCCATGCCGACGGCTTCGCTGAAGTCCTGCACGGTGCGCGCCACGGAGACGCGGCCGCGCTGGGATTCGATGCGGTTCAGGAGCGAGCCGTCATCGCCGTAGAGGATGACGGGGATGTTCACTGGCCCTCCCCGTAGGTGCCGGGGATGAGGCTAATCTTGGAGTCGCTATTGCTTTCCTTGACCAGGGCGGCGAGGGCTTCTTCCTTGACCCACAGTTGCACGGTTGCCTTGCCGTTGGCGCCGAGCACGCCTTCGTCGACCGTTACGGCGACGATTTCGGCGTTGGTGACGATGGCGCGGGCACCGTTTTCGGTGCGGTTATCGCTCTTGGTGTCGGGGTTGCGCGGGCCGGAGGTCCACACATCCACGCGCTCGCCTGCCTTCAGTGCGGAGGCGGCGGTGCGGTCAATGCTGACGGTGGCGAGGCGGCGGCCCGGGGAGGTTTCGGTGCCTACCGATTCTTTGCTGATGAAGTTGCCTGCGGGGATGCGCTGGGTAGCGATTTTACCGTTCATCTGTGCGGCTTCGGCGCGGGTGAAGTACTTGTCTTTGGCGGAGTCGATGTTCGCTTCGACTCGGGCGAGCTTGTCTTCGGTAATCTTCTCGCCGAGGCGGATTTCGCTTTTGGCGGTGTAGTACTCGGTTTTGCTGTTGTTGGCTTGTACGTAGAGCTGCACACCGGTGATGGAGACGAGCACGAGAAGTACACCGAGGATGAATCGCCAGTCTTTGATGGTGGGCCTTTTGAGGCGTTTGGCGTGGGGCTCGGTGAGGGTGGAACGCTTCGTCGCGTTCTGTCGTATGCGCATGATGTGGTTGTGCCTTTCGGTGCGGAAGCCGGCGGTGATTCCGGTGTTGTTCAACTGACCGATGAGCGAGTGGTGTGTTTTCGATAGTGCTTTGGTTGAGTCTGACACTAACCCTAACAGCATATTTCATTTAGTACTCTCTCTCAACAAGAGTCGTGTTTATGAAATATTTTTGAGTCTTGCCCCTTTTGAAGGGGTAATTAGATAACTTTTCGGCTCATATAAGGCTTTTTGTGAGCAAATTTCACGGTGATGGCATATACTGAAAGTACTCAATAGATGTTCTGTATGGACTCTATGTAAAAGGCCGCTAACGGTGGCTAGGGGGCCCAGGATTTCACTCACGGAAAGGAATAATTCGATGACTGCACCTCGTTTCCTCACTCTGAGCGACGTTGCCGAGGAGCTGCAGGTTTCGCTTTCGCAGGTGCGTGCTCTGGTGCGTAGCGGCGAACTTCCCGCCATTCAGATTGGTGGACGTAACCAGTGGCGTATTGAGCGTTCTCGTTTTGAAGAGTACATTACCGAGCGCCACGAGCAGACTCTGGAGGCGATTGCTTCCGGCAAGCTCACCGCAAAGGCTAAGGTTGATTAGTATTTCAACATGCACCTCGCGGGCGTAATGCTCGAGTGCTTTAAAAGGTCCGCTCCTCTCGTTGAGATTTCAACGGAGAGGGGCGGACCTTTTTGTGTTTATTGTTGCTTTCATCAGGGTATTTATGGTTGTCGAGGCGTTTCTGCGGGCGTGCCCACGGAGGGCACTGCCCGCTATTTACCCTGCGCCCTAGCGTGAAATACGGGCGATGACTGCGCTAATACGAGCCAGAGGAATGGTGCGCACGCCAGCACCGCCAGGTGCACGGGAGTAGCCGGCGGCGGCGCCCTGCCCGTAACCACCTTGCCCGTAACCAGCCTGGCCGTAACCGCTCTGCCCATAGGTTCCCTGCGCGTAACCTCCCTGCGCACCGTAGGCTGCACGCGCGTGCTGGTCGCGTTCGTAGATGCGCGGGTACTGGCCGCCATTGAGCAGGCGCAATTCGAGGAAGTCGGCACCGACTCGCTCGATCACGCCGTCGTAGCTGACGGTGCCACCTTCGAGGGAGAGACGGACGGGTTCGCGCGCCATGGCGAGGGAGCGCAGGGCGAGCTGGATTTTCATGCGGTAGCGTTCGGGGCGAATATCAGCGCGGCCGGGAGCAATGCCGCCTTCCCACCAGAGCATTCCGCGCAGGGGGATGATGATGTTCTCACCGCGCGCTTCGATGCTGACCCATTCTTCGCCGACCATTTCGAGCTTGCCTTCGTAGGTTTGCATGTCGGTGGCGCAGATGCGGATGGGACCGCCAACCTGTGCGAGGAGGCGGTCGTCGAGGGTGATGGTGGAGTACTGGACGCGGGCGACTTGGCGGGCATCCTGTTCCATATCCCAGGCGCGTTCGGAGGCGAGGCGCGCCTCAATGTCTCGTAGGAACTTTTCCATGCTCATACTATGACCCTACCCGAGGAGGGGTGCGGATACGAACCGGGGCATTTTCTGATCGGATGATGATTCTCGAACCTGATTCTTGAGCCTGATTTTTGAAGCAAATTCCACCAAATTACATGTTTTTCATACATTTTGATGCTTTTTGCTTCATTTTTGGCGCGACTTCCTGTATAAATGAAGCAATACCAAAAGCTATCAAACACACCGTTTGGAGGTCATCGTGGACCATCTTTCCACTCCGGGCTCAGCCCCCGCAGCCTTCGCTTCACGCCGAGCCACATTGGCTTCACGCCCTGCCACCTTCGCTTCAGCCCCCGCGGCCGCGCCTCGTACTGTCGGTGCCGGGATAGCCAGCACCGGGGTAGCCGCCGCAGCCGGCTCTGCCACCGAGTCCGACGCTAGGGCAAATTACCAGGACGCTCTGCTCTTCATCGCCCCTCCCCTGCTTTCCGCGGTGGTCTTGGGCGCGTTGAGCGTGAACCTGCACCGCATCCCTTCGGCGCACCCTCTTGCTGACGCTTCGTTGCTCTGCGCTGGTGCGGTGGCAATCCTCATTACCGCCTGGTGGTTCATCAGTTTTATCTACGCACTCTTCTACGCTCGATCTTTGCGCGTTTCGAGCCGCAACGCTGACCGCACGGTGCTGAAGGTTCCGGCGTTTTTCCGTCCGCGCTTTATGCGCCGCATCGTTCTGACCCTCGGCGGCACGGCTCTTGGAGTGGGGGCGGTCTTGGCTCCCGCGCAGGCTGCGGTGGTGACGCCCGGCAACGCCGGGGCAAACGGCGCGGAGGGTCTGCCGCAGACAACTATTTCGGCGGTCATGGCTGCAGATTCAATGGGCACCTCAATGGGCACAGCCGTTTCAACGGGTACAGCGGCGGCAGACACCAGCCCCGATACCAGCTCAGTCACCGTCTCAGATGCGGATTCCGTCGGTACCGCCACAGACAGCACCGCCACGGACAGCACCACCGCAGATTCCCCCTCCGCTCCCCTAACCCTCTCTGCCGAGATTCCTGATATTCCGTTGGCTCCTCAACCCACGGAGGCAGCAGGCTCACTGCACGATCGCAGCCCGTTCTTTTCCCCTCCCCGCGCTGAGGCGGGAACCTATTCCTACACGGTCCAGGCGGGCGATACGCTCTGGTCCATTGCCGCCGAGCAGCTGGGTGAAGGCACCGACGCCTCCACCATTTACAACTACACTCTCGATATTTACGAGGCGAATAGGGACGCTCTGGGCCAGAACGCCGAGCTGCTTTACGAGGGGCAGGTTCTGCAGATTCCCGATCAGCCCGTTCACTAGCCCCCTCGCTACTTCAATTCCGCCATCTCATTTTTGCGGCCTCGGTTCTTCTACCTCGTCCGATAGCTTTTCATTCGCTCAATTTCATTCGCTCAACCCACCTCACACTTCCTTCTGCCCCGAAAGGAGCCGTCATGAGCTTCGCCAACCTTCTCCCCCGCGCCCCGTGGACGCCGCCGCATTCCCCGGCTACGCAGTATTCTCAGTCTGCCCAGTATCCTCAGACTGCGCAGCCCGCCTCCCGTAACGATCAGCCTTCCCGCCCGTATTCAAAGCGTCAGGCGGCACGCACCTCCCAGCCGGTGGCTCAGCCTGTGATTGCAGAGCAGATCGCTCCGCTACCGGAGCAGGGGCAGGGCACGATGGCGCTGGTGCAGAGGCGGAACAGCGCGTCGGTCTATTCGCTGTTGCCGCTGCCGCGTTATGAGCAGCATTCGGCGCAGCGCCCGCCGGTAGCGAGGAGGGGCCGCCCGTTGCGCCCTGCGGATGCGTTGGCTCGCCAACTAGAGGGTCGTTGCGCGGGTGTGGCGATTGCTTACTTGGAGATCATGTCGGCTCGTCGTTCGCGTCAGCAGCTGGCGCAGTGGGTGTCAGCGGATTGTTTCCACCGGCTACTGCCCCTCTTCCCGAAGAACCCGCGTCAGGTGCGCAAGGAGATGCTGTTGACTCTTCCGCCGGTTCTGTTGCGGGTGCGAGCGCAGAGGGTGCACGAGGAGCTCTACGAGGCGGTGGCGCTGCTGCGTTGTGCGGATAAGGTTCGCGTGGTGACCATGCAGATGCGCCTGATTTACGGCACCTGGCTGATTACTTCCATCGAGCAGCCGCAGAGCCGCGTAGACGAAGACTAAGGTTTCCGGCACAAAACAGGCACAGACACGCAGAGAGGGTGCGAATCCGGTATTGGATTCGCACCCTCTCTGCGCGTCTATAGCGGTTTCGGATTTATGCCGAGGCTACTTTTCCTTCGAACGCTCCACGTGAACCTGCTCGTGGCCGTCCTCATCGGGGGCGGAGTACTGCAGGAACTTCGGGCGCGAAGGCTCAGCCAGGCGCACGGCAGAAGCCTGAGTACGCTGCTTGGACAGGTCCAGGTTGAACAGGTAGGTCACGGTCTCTTCACGGACCGCACCGAGCATCGCCTGGTACATGTCGTAGCCTTCACGCTGGTACTCGACCAGCGGGTCACGCTGAGCCATCGCACGCAGACCGATACCTTCCTTGAGGTATTCCATCTCGTACAGGTGCTCGGGCCAGCGCTCACCGATGACGGACAGCATGACGCGGCGTTCAATTTCGCGCATGCTCTCTTCGCCGACGCTCTTTTCACGCTCATCGTAGATGAGGTGTGCGTCCGCCAAAACTTCCTTCACGATCTGGTCGCGAGTGATCTTGGTGCGGTCGCCGGCATCTTCTGCCAGGTCGTCCACGGTGATGGAGATGGGGTACACCTGCTTGAGCGCATCCCAGAGCTCGTCGAAGTCCCAGTCCTCAGCGTGGCCTTCAGAGACGCGGGCGTCAATGATGGTGGTCAGCACCTCGTCCACGAAGCCGGAAATCTGTTCCTTCAGGTCATCACCGTGCAGGATGCGGCCGCGGTCCTTGTAGATCGCTTCGCGCTGGCGGTTGAGCACGTCGTCATACTTGAGCACGTTCTTACGCTGCTCAGCGTTACGGCCCTCAACGTTTGCCTGTGCGGTGGCGATAGCGCGGCTAACGATCTTGGAGTCCAGTGCGGAGTCCTCGGGGGCTGCCGCCATGAGGCGGGTTGCCATGCCGGTGTTGAACAGGCGCATCAGTTCGTCGGTCAGCGACAGGTAGAAGCGGGACTCGCCCGGGTCGCCCTGACGGCCGGAACGACCGCGCAGCTGGTTGTCGATACGGCGGGACTCGTGACGCTCAGTGCCGAGCACGTACAGGCCACCGAGCTTGGTGACTTCATCGTGCTCTTCTTTAGCGGCGTCTTCGCAGGCCTTCAGAACCTCGGGCCAGCGGGCCTCGTACGCCTCGGAGTTGGTGTTCGGGTCCAGGCCGAGCTCACGCATCTTCTCGACGGCCTCAAATTCGGGGTTACCGCCGAGCATAATGTCGGTACCGCGACCAGCCATGTTGGTTGCCACGGTGACGGCGCCCTTACGGCCCGCCTGCGCAACAATAGCCGCCTCACGCTCGTTGTTCTTTGCGTTCAGCACCTCGTGGCGCACGCCTGCCTTCGCCAGCTGACGGGAAAGGTACTCGGAGTTCTCCACACTTGCGGTACCCACCAGGACGGGCTGGCCCTTTTCGTGGCGTTCCGTAATGTCCTTGACGACCGCCTTGAACTTGGCGATTTCGTCGCGGTACACCTTATCGGGGTTGTCGATGCGCTGCACACCCTTGTTGGTGGGGATGGGCACCACGCCGAGCTCGTAGGTGTTCATGAACTCTGCCGCTTCGGTTTCCGCGGTACCGGTCATGCCGGCCAGCTTGTCGTACATGCGGAAGTAGTTCTGCAGGGTCACGGTCGCCATGGTCTGGTTCTCAGGCTTGATTTCGACGCCTTCCTTCGCCTCAATCGCCTGGTGGATGCCGTCGTTGTAGCGGCGGCCCGGCAGAATACGACCGGTGTGCTCGTCAACAATCAGGACTTCGCCGTCAATGACCACGTAGTCCTTGTTGTTGGTGAACAGCTCCTTCGCCTTAATGGAGTTGTTCAGGAAGCCAATGAGCGGGGTGTTCTTGGATTCGTAGAGGTTCTTCACACCCAGGTGGTCTTCCACCTTGTCAATGCCGGATTCGAGGATGCCGACGGTGCGCTTCTTCTCATCTACTTCGTAGTCTTCACCGCGCTTGAGCAGGGTCGCGGCGATGCGCGCGAACTCTGCGTACCAGCGGTTTGCCTCACCGGCTGCGGGGCCGGAAATGATCAGAGGGGTACGCGCCTCATCAATCAGGATGGAGTCCACCTCATCGATAATGGCGAAGTTGTGGCCGCGCTGAACCTGCTCCTCCACGGTCCACGCCATGTTGTCACGCAGGTAGTCGAAGCCGAACTCGTTGTTCGTACCGTAGGTGATGTCTGCGGCGTACTGCTTACGACGCTCATCCGGTTCCATGGAGGAGAGAATCACGCCGCACTCCATGCCGAGGAAGCGGAACACACGACCCATAAGGTTCGCCTGGTACTCAGCCAGGTAGTCGTTCACAGTCACAATGTGAACGCCCTTGCCGCTCAGCGCGTTCAGGTACGCGGGCAGGGTCGCGACGAGGGTCTTACCCTCACCTGTCTTCATTTCGGCAATGTTGCCCAGGTGCAACGCTGCACCACCCATGAGTTGCACGTCGTAGTGGCGCTTGCCCAGGGTGCGCTTGGATGCTTCACGGACTACCGCAAAGGCCTCCGGCAGCATAATGTCGAGGGATTCGCCGTCCTTGACGCGCTCGCGGAACTTGTCGGTCTCTGCTCGCAGTTCCTCATCGGTCATAGATGCAAAGCTGTCCTCGAGCGAGTTCACCGCCTTAGTGTACGCTTCGAGCTGTCGCAGAACCCTCTTATCGCCGGTTCGGAGGATTTTCTCCAAGAAAGATGCCACTGAGCTTCTACTCCTTGCTTGTTTCGGTACCCTCACCAAGGGCGCGCGAAAGTGCGCGCGGTGAGGCCTTCCTACATATTGTATGGCAGAGCCGCCTAATTCGCCCGTCCGAGCTATTTTTTACGCTGTGCGCCCACGAGGTGACATTTGGTGACGCTCGAATCTTTCACCTTCCGCTTGAGGCAGAGCCGCCCCATCCAGCTGAAGGAACGAACATGTAGGCTACAGGAACGGGCACGTAGAAGGAACGGTAGAAGGCGCAGTAGAAGGCGCAGTAGAAGGCGCAGTAGAAGGCGCAGTAGAAGGCGCAGTAGAAGGCGCAGTAGAAGGCGCAGTAGAAGGCGCAGAAAACCCGGGTACCTCAACAGTACGCAGAGTACTGTCGGAGGCACCCGGGCCCTGAGCCTGCTTACTGAGCATGCCGCCTGAGATAGTCATGCACCTCAGCAATCAGCAGGTACGTTAGTTTTACTCGTTGTCCAGAGTGATGATGCCGTAGCTCCAGCCCTTACGACGGTATGCTGCAGCCGGTGCGCCGGTCTCGCTGTCAATGTACAGGTAGAAGTCGTGACCGACCAGTTCCATACGGTCAACAGCTTCTGCGGGAGTCAAACGCTCGCCCTTGAAGCTCTTGCGGCGAATCTCAATGGGAGATGCTGCCTCATCGGCGAGGGTGACCTCGCTGTTATCGAATGCTGCTTCTTCCACCGGAATATCCGGTAGCAGAATCTCGGTAATTGCTTCGGTGACCACGGGAATCGAGCCGGTAGCGTCCGCAACGGAAACGGGGTGCTTGCCACCGCGCTTGTACAGCTTGCGGCGGTCACGTGCACGGCGCAGACGCTCCAGGAGCTTGCCGTAGGTTTCATCGAAGACCGCGAACTTGTCGTGACCCTGGGCTTCGGAACGGAGGACAGGGCCGGTACCAACAACGGTAATCTCAACGCGGATGGACTCGCCACCCAGATGACCGTCCTTGCTGAACTTGACGTCAATGTCCTTCACGTTATCGCCGAGCTGAGCGAACTTCTGAACCTTCTCGTTCACGTACTCTTCCAGGCGTTCGGTGACCTTGATATTGCGGCCGTAGATGTTGACTTCCACGATCATTCCCTCCAGGTTGGGGGCTTATACCGCGTCCGGTTGGACCCGGTACGGGGGTTCGACTCCAATGCCGTTCCCTTGTATATATTCTAGTACGGAACATGGTTTATATCACTAGATATGACAAATATTTAGCCCAAATAATAGCTATTTATTCGTCTGCGAACTTTAAAAGCTAAAAATCGTGTATCTCTTGCAACTAACTACAAGAAACGCTATGTCTGAGCTTTTTTCGGTACCGCCGCCACGGCGCACACGCCCAGCACCCGCGAACCCGCATCCTGCAGCACGCGCACCATCTCAGAGGCGGTCGCGCCGGTGGTCACCACATCATCACAAATAATGCTCACCCGCCCCGCGCACAGGGCAGGTTCCATGACCCGCAAGGCACCGTGCATCCGCTCGGCACGGCCCACAGCGCCCAGGCTCTTCTGCTCGCTCTTTGCCTCAGAAGCACCGAGGAGAGAAGACACACGAGAAGACACCATACGAGAAGATAAGGAGGCGCCGCTGCCCCGCCGATTACGAGGCGCATAACCGATAACATCCACAGCGCGCACCCGCACCGAGGCGGGCAGCCGTTGATTGAGCTGACGCACCGCCTCCTGCACCAGAAGATTCGCCGGCGCATAGCCGCGGCGGCGCACACTCTGCGCAGACGACGGTGCCGGAATCAGTAGCACCTCAACCGGTGCGGCGGAGGTACCTACAGAAGAGATAGAAGACCCCGGCGCGTTCTGAAGCTCCTCCCGGTGCGCCCGAAGCAGCTCATACACGCTACGCGCCAGCCCCTCACCCAGCAGGGGCAGCAAGTCAGTGCGTCCCGCGTTCTTCAACGCCAATAAGGCACGCGGCATCATCCCCACGTAACGGGACGCCGCACGCACCTCAGGAACAGCCGCGCCCTCAAGAAGCTGCAGAACCTGCACTCGCTCCACACGCGCCAACGCCGAGCGCAGCTGCGGCAGGCATTGTTCACACAGTGGCGAGCCGGAACCGTAGGCGACCGGCACCGCACAGCACGGGCAGGTACGCGGCATCAACACCTCGCCCAAAGCCCCGCTGGCAGTCTTGAAAGCACAGGCGAGGCGGGTCAAAGGCTCGTTCAAAGGCTTGCCCAAAGATTCGTTCAAGGGCACGTTATTAGAGAGCGCATTATTTGAGGGCGCATTGTTTGAGGGCGCGCTCAAGGAATCGTTCAAACCACGCTGTTCTGAACTCACCGAAAGCACCCTTTCTCGCTCGCGCCTGCCCGAGGCTAACCGGCGTAACTAATCTCGTGCAGAGTCGTATCCAGACGAATCCAGCCGCGCTCCTCCATCAGGTAGCACGAACCGTCAGAACGGTGCGCAATAATATTCGACGTATTATCCGCCGTCGAAATGGTCATCACACCATCCAAACGGTCCAGCTTCGTCTCTTCACCGCTGAGGGAAATCACCTCAGACTCACCGTTCTTCACGTTCACCACCACGACGCTCTGGTCGCCAGCCCAACGGGCATTACGCGGAGTCACAGAAGAGCTCAGGCGCACCATCTCCGTCAGGCGCAGAGGCTTGCCGGCATCATCACGCACAATGCCGGAAATAATCACAGCCGACGCACCCTCAGTGGACGCCACAATCGCTATGCGCGCACCATCGTGAGAAACGTTCACGCTCGTAAAGTTCAAATTACGCTGCCAGGACAGGCCAATATCCACGCCGCGCTCACGCTCGGTTGCATCCTCAGAATCCGGCTTGAAGGCACGAACAATACCCTCACCATCAGCAGCCCACACCCAGCCATACGCGTCAAAACTGGGGGCAGCCAGAGCGGTACTCTGCCACACACGGCGGGCAGTACCCTGATACACCGTGTACAGGCTCGCAGCATCATTCGCCAAGCAGGCATACACATCCGCCGAGTAGCCCATCGCCGGGGAGCTCAACTGGCTCACGCCACGCAGAAGCAACTGCTCGCCCGCACTGCTCATATAGTCATCGCGCGCCACCATCTGACCGTTCGGATTAATAGCGACAGTGCGGGCAGGAACACCCGGGTTCAGCTTCACCGCAGAGAAGCCGCTCGGTGCGTTCTCAGGAATCATAGTGCCGTTGTAGAACACCTCAGTCTTACCCAGACCGGAGAAGTTCTCCAAACCGTGCATAATCTGCTCACGTACACGCGCCAAACGGTTATCGTCCAGATGCTCACCAGAGAGACGAACCAGCACATCCTGGTTATCGCTCATGTTAGCGGTCTCAAGACTCATCGACTCATTCAACGCCGAGAACGCAACATCCTTCAGATAGGACGCCGGACCAGCCATGAGGGTACGCACCAGCAACTCAAAATAGCGGTCCGTATGCGGGAACCAGCGGATATCCGGCACAGCATAACGGAACGCACGATCATAGAAGTACAGGCGGCACGGGCTAAACACGCGCTCAAACTCGGTACCGTCCAGCCACAGACCATCCGGGCAGGAACTAATACGCCACTGGTTATCCTCCATGACCATCGTGAAATTATGGGTCTCAATCTGAGCCTCGGGGAAGGTGCTCGTAATACCCTGGCTGTTCACCGTAGCAGTCTGTTGGAAACGCACATGATACGTACCCTCAGCATTGCCGCTATCGTCGCTACGCGCCTGTACCGTATTACGGTACACGCGGGTGGTACCAATCGGGTTCCAGCGGCCCGCAAAAGAAGAGCTCAAATACTGGCGCGCCACCGCATAGTTCTCGATGCTGTCCACACCGGCACGCACGAAGCCCTCAATAATCGCCTCGGGGGTAGCACCAGCCAGCGGGCCGGGAGCACGTGCCGGAGAAGTGTTAACGCTCTTCACATCCAGACCGCTACTGTGCTGAGTCACCCGGTCGTTCGTGGGAAGACCCGCGCAAGAGCTCACGAGCGTCGCCAAAGACACCGCGCCCAAAGACAGCGCGGCGCGTCGAGAAACAATAGCCCTATGAGACATGGAGGTCTTAACCTTCCTCTACGAACATTGACAAGAATCCACTATCTAACGTTGCAGGCCATCGCAACGGAGTGAAAACATATCTGCCTTGATTGTACTGGTTTGACAGTGCAAATACACAAGGATAAGCGCAAATGCTCATGGCATAGCATCAGCACCCTAACCTGGACAGAGCCGAAAACCCTTATACCCGGCAGGAAAAGCCACACTCATTCGTGGAGCTTCCCACCGGTTTCAAACTCTGCCGCTACCGCTGTGTATAACGCCTGTCGGTGCGCGCCGCTAAGCGTCATCCTCCACATTCGCACGAGGAGAGATAGCCGGCAGCGTATCCTTAGCCGTTGCCGAACGATGCGCACTCACCTCAGGCTCACCCGTCACCAAAACCGGCGACTCGCCCAAAGGCGCACCGTGAATCAGCGGCAGGTTTATCGTGAAGCAGGCGCCGCGGCCCTTCTCGCCCCACGCCTCAATCGTGCCGCCATGCAGACGCACATCCTCAGCAGCAATCGACAAGCCCAGACCGGTACCGCCCAGGGTGCGCTTACGCGAAGTATCAGCACGCCAGAAACGGTTGAACACCTGAACGGCTTCATCCTCAGACAGACCGATACCGTGGTCACGCACCGCAACGCCCAGATTCGTGGCGTTCGCGCCCACGTACACGTCAATCGGTCGGGATTCGCCGTGCTCAATCGCGTTGTACAGCAGGTTACGGAGCACACGCTCAATACGTACGCGGTCCATATCCACCATGATGCTCTCATGGCTCGTATGCACGTTCAGCTTCGTGTTCGTACGCTCCAGGTGCGGCAAAGCCTCCTGCAGAATATTCGACAGAACACGCATAAAGTCTTCAGTGTCGATGGTCAGCATTGCGCTACCGGCATCGAAGCGAGAAATCTCCAGCAGGTCAGAAAGCATCGACTGGAAACGATCCACCTGATCGTGCAGAAGCTCCACAGTGCGGCTCAGCGGCCGGTCCATATCCTCACGCGAATCGTACAGAAGCTCCGTACCCAAACGCACCGTCGCCAGCGGGGTACGCAATTCGTGCGAAACGTCAGAAACGAATCGCTGCTGCAGAGTCGACAGGCGCTCCAGCTGAACAATTTTCTCCTGCAGCGAGTCAGCCATCAGGTTGAAGGAATAACCCAGACGAGCCGCCTGATGCTCACCGTGCACAGACACACGCTGATCCAGGTCACCAGCAGCCAGCTTCTCAGCGGTAATAGCGGTCTGAGTAATCGGGCGGACCACAAAACGAGTCACAAGCCACACCACAGAAAGCACCACAGCAAGCAGTGCACAGAAACCACCAAAAAGAACAAAGTTAATATGCGCAATCGTGGCGGAAGAATCCGTCATGTCGTACACAAGGAACAAACCATAATTAGGGTTCTGCGCAATAGAAATATGGGTACCAACAATAAGCACCGGATAGGTACGCTCACGATTATTTTCGACAGTAGTCACTGTAGACGTCTGCCAGAAAATACCTTCTTTATCGCGAACAGTTTCTTTGAAATCATTCGGAATGCTCGAAGAGTTCAAAGAATTATTACTGCTCTGCTCAGGAATAAAACCCTGTTTACCTTGACCTTCCAAAGGCACAAGAATCCAATTACGCTTACCCGAACTACCTGCATCCAGCACGGTCAGGGTACGGCTCACATTACGGCGAATTTCGCTGTCACTACGGGCCTCAGAGGAGTCCAGCACGCTCTGAACGTTACGGAAACCACTCTCCGATTCCGCCAGCGCCTGACCCTTCTGATTCTCAAAAAGACTCGTCGCAATCTGGCTCGACAAGGACCAACCCACCATCAAGAAGCTCAGGAACATCATGATGCCCGCAGTGCCCAAAGCACGGAACTGCAGAGATTCCTTCCACAGACGCTGAGCGCGCTGCATCAGGCTCCTACTACTCTGCTTTTTCGCCTTACGCGGCTTGGAAGTGCGGGTACGCGAAGAGGCGGAGGCTACCGCCTCCGCCGTCAAAGCGCCGTGCTCATGGCTCGACTTCGCAACAGACAATCAGGTTATCCCTTCGCCTATGAATAGCTTCCGCTTAGCTACCGGAAGATCCCACCAGCTCGGCCGGAATCTTGTAGCCAACGCCACGGACCGTCTGAATAAAACGATTCGCACCCAGCTCATCAAACTTAGCGCGCAGACGCTGGACATGCACGTTTACCAGAGAATCGCTCACATCAGTGTAGCCCCAGACCATGTCTAGCAACTCCTGGCGGCTCAACGCCTGACCGGGGTGACGCACCAGCGCAGCCAGCAGGTCAAACTCCAGAGGAGTCATGGGAACCTCAGTGCTGTGGTACTTGACGGTACGACCATCCATATCCATGACAATATCGCCAATGGACACGACCAGCTGGCGGCTCTCACGCGGACGCAAACGAGTGCGAATACGCGCCAAAAGCTCAGCATGCTTAAAAGGCTTAGCAATGTAATCATCAGCGCCAGCCTCAAGACCCTTCACAACATCTTCAGTGTCGCTTTTAGCGGTCAACATAATAATCGGCACATTAGAAGAGCGGCGAATTTGCTGGCAGACTTCAATACCGTTCATGCCAGGAAGCATCAAATCCAAAAGCACCAAATCGGGAGTGGAGCGCATAAAAGTTTCAAAAGCGCGGCCGCCATTTTCGCAGAAAACAGCGTTAAAGCCCTCTTGTGCGAGCACGAGGCCAATCATTTCCGCCAGAGCATCATCGTCATCAACCACCAAAATGGTGTGTGCGTCGCTTGCGCTCACAGTACCTCCCTAAAGAAAAGTCGTAAATACTTACATAAAAATGCTGATTCTCCAATCATACCGCGCACTCAGCCAATGCACGGGCACACTCTGTCACTCGCACCAGCGAAGCCGTGGCATCCAGCACACTCACCGCGCCCGGGGTGGATACAGAAGGCACAGAACCCGTTTGCGGGTGCTCATCAGCCATCAAACCCAACGCATTCAACTGCGTCGGTTCAAGACCAACCTCACGCCACAGGCTGTACAGACGGCGCACCTGATCAGGAACCCGTGCAGAAGTCACCACCGGCAGCCACAGCTGAGCCTGAGCCTCCAGAAGCTGCGCCACAGGTTCCCAGGAACGGGGGTCACTCAGCGGCGGAACCTGCAACATGCCCGGCCCCTTCAAACGGGCGCGGTCAGGATGCAACAGCAGAGCACAGGGAGCGGCACCCTCGACCTGCATAGCTTTCAACAGCGCCAAAGCGTCAAGGGCGGGACGGGGCTGGGTCAGAAGCTTCAGCTCCTGCACCGGTTTGAGCGCGGTGCCATCCACGTCCAGGATGAGCTGCAGATTCAACTCAGCAAAACGCTCCGCCACTCGACGGTATACCTGCTGATAGTAGTGAGGCTGCAACGCCGACAGGGAGCGGAAGCCGCTCACGGTAGGAATGGTCCCCTCCATCAGACGCTGAAACTCCGATTCGTCCAGTTGCACGGCAATCAGCGCTTGGGGAGCCTGCAGAGCCTCACGCAGAGACTCCGCCCAACGCTCCAGGCCTTCCAGGAACGATTCCAGCAGGTCACGGCTCGCCCCTGCATCACTGATAACGCGCTCGCCGCCGGGTAGGTAGATGCTGGCTGCGAGGGTCAGCGGACCGACCAGCTGAATCTTATACACTGCAGCGGAGCCCTCAACACCGGAGGTGAACCTCTTCTTCTGCGCGCCCACGCGATCAGCTAGAAGGTTGATGTCGGAGAGCAGACGGTCCTGCGCCAGGGCAGACTCGCGCGCTCCCCTGCCGCCACTATGCACCATGCGCCAGCCAAACGAGGCACCGTCAAAGGCAAGTCCCTCGCACACCGCCAGGGTGCGTGCCAGCGGGGTACTCCGCCAGCCCAGCACCGGCAGATGCGGCAGGAACGGCAGGTGCGGGGCACCCAGCTCGCCTTCTACACGGGACATCGCCTCAGCCAAATCATCGCCGGGAAAATCGCCCCGACCGCTGGCACGCACCAGCGGACACTCGGTAGCGAGCGCGGCAAGGTCCTGCTCGGTCAGTTCGTCCCCTTCGGGGGCGCGGTACTCACCGGGCAGCAGCAGGCGCTCAGGCACCGGCTCGGTGCGGGCATTCTGGCGGGAGGAAGATTGAGGGAGCATAAACGAGTGAGGTTAAGACAGGTTAGGGAAAAGTGCGGGCGGGTCGATGCTCTGCTGCTGGACGCTCAGCACGATGGATGCTCAGCAGGGATGAGAGCGGAGCTTTCGGAGAGGCTGAGATCTCAGAAAGTCTTAGCTTTCAGACTTTTCAGTCTCTTCGTCATGGTCAGCGTGCTCGTTCGCGATGCGCACATGGTGGCGAATCACCTCGGAAATAATAAAGTTCAGGAACTTCTCCGCGAATTCCGGGTCCAGGCTGGATTCCTTCGCCATGGCACGCAGGCGAGCAATCTGCGCCTCTTCACGGCCGGGGTCGCCGGCAGGCAGGTTGTGCTTAGCTTTCAGGATGCCCACGCGCTTGGTCGCCTGAAAACGCTCCGCGAGGATGTGCACCAGCGCTGCGTCGAAGTTGTCGATGGAGCGGCGCATGGCGAAGAGCTCTTCGTAGACCTCCGGTGCGACTTCATCGCCCATGGAGGTGGCGTGGGGGTCAAATTCGCAGGAAGTGTTTTCGGGGGTCATCGGTCTCTCCTGAGTTCGGTTGTGGTCTTCTATGCGGTGCGGCTGCGGTGTGGTTGGGGCAATCCGCGGGGGTGTCTACTGCTGGGAGTTGGCGCTCAGGGTTTCCTGAATATCTTCGCGGTCCAGCGAGTAGGCGCGGGCGATGGTGGACTGGCCCAGCACGCGGGTGCCCTGGTAGAGCACCATGGTCTGGCCCGGTGCCACGCCGGAGAGCGGGTCCAGCAGGCGCACCACAGTTTCCAGGCGCAGAGCGCCCTCTTCTTCAGATTCGGGGTCGGGCGCCCAGGTCATGTGCGCCTTGGCGCGGACCGGGTCGGCGTGCGCGCGGACCTGCGCGGTCACCTCGAACTCTTCGCTACGGGCGCCCGCCTGTGCGGGCTCTTCCAGGAAGCGTGCCGCCTGCTCCACAGGTACGCCCGCCCAGGTGGCGCGGATACCGCGGATTTCGTGCACGGCAAGCAGTTCGCGGGAGCCGACGATGACTTCGTTCTCCTTGGGGCGCACCTCCAGCACGAAGCGGGGCTTACCGTCGGCGGCGGGGCGTCCCAGTGCCAGACCCTTGCGCTGGCCGACGGTGTACGCCTGTGCGCCGGGGTGCTCGCCGAGCACCTCACCGTGGGTGTCCTTGATGAGGCCGGGGCGCATTGTAATGTGGTCGCCCAGCCAGGCGCGGGTGTCGCCTTCGGGGATGAAGCAGATGTCGTAGGAGTCCGGCTTCTTCGCCACGGAGAAGCCGCGTTCTGCCGCCTCCGCACGGACCTGCGCCTTGGAGGGGGTGTCCGCCAGGGGGAACCAGGCGTGCTTGAGCTGTTCGTGGGTGAGCACGCCGAGCACGTAGGACTGGTCTTTTGCCCAGTCGGCGGCGCGGTGCAGTTCGCGGTTGCCGTCTTCGGTGGTGATAACGCGGGCGTAGTGGCCGGTCACCACGGCGTCGAAACCGAGTGCGAGGGCGCGTTCGAGTAGCGCGGCGAACTTGATCTTTTCGTTGCAGCGCATGCAGGGGTTGGGGGTTCGTCCGGCTTCGTATTCGGAGATGAAGTCGTCGACGACGTCTTCCTTGAAGCGTTCGGAGAAGTCCCAGACGAAGAAGGGGATGCCCAGCTGGGAGCAGACGCGGCGGGCGTCCATGGAGTCTTCGAGGGTGCAGCAGCCTCGGGAGCCGGTGCGTAGGGTGCCGGGCATGCGGGATAGGGCGAGGTGAACGCCGACTACTTCGTGTCCTGCTTCTACGGCGCGGGCTGCGGCGACTGCGGAGTCAACGCCGCCACTCATAGCTGCAAGAATTTTCACTGCCTATCCTTCTGTTGTGTTGAGCCTCTATAAAAGTACGCCGTGTATGTGTGGGCGGACTTTCCGTTACTGTAGCTATCCATTGTACGCAGGGGCTCGGCGGGATACTGGGCAGTGCACCCTCAGCCCGCCCTCAGCGAACGCTGAGATTGCAGGCTGAGGGCGGCTCGGTATCTTCTCTTCTGGTTTTCTAGTGCCAGCGGGAGGCGTCCGGCAGCTGCGAGGACAGCCCCGCCTTTGCCGCCTGTTCGTAGGCGGCGGGTAGTGCCGCGATGAGGCGCGCGATATCAGCTCCGGTGGTGGAGTGGCCGAGGGTGAAGCGCTGGGCGCTGCGTGCGGTGTCTTCGTCCATTCCCATTGCCATGAGCACGTGGGAGGGGCGGGTCACCCCGGCGTTGCAGGCGGAGCCGGTGGAGCTGCTGATGCCCTGCATGTCCAGCAGGAAGAGCAGGGTGTCACCTTCTGCGTTTTCGAAGGTGAAGTGGGCGTTGCCGGGCAGTCGCTTCTGGCCGGGGTACTCTTCGGTGAGCGGGTTTTCGCCGCTCAGGTGCGCCTGCGGGATGAGCGCGCTAATTGCCGCGACGAGTTCGTTGCGTAGCGCGGCGATGCGGGCGGCTTCTTCTTCGAGGTGCTGTACCGAGTGCACGGCGGCCTCTGCGAAACCTGCGATGGCGGGTGCGTCGATGGTGCCGGAGCGTACGGAGCGTTCCTGGCCGCCTCCGTGTAGGACGGGGGTCATCTGCACGGCGCGGGTTGCAACGAGCGCACCGATGCCCATGGGACCACCGATTTTGTGGCCGGAGATTGCGAGGGTCGCCACCCCGCTGGCGTGGAAGTCGATGGGCACCGCGCCGAATGCCTGCACCGCGTCCGAGTGCACGGGAATACCGTATTCTGCGGCGATAGCGGCGATCTCGGGGATGGGCTGTACGGTACCGACCTCATTGTTCGCCCACATGACGGTCACGAGCGCGACGTCTTCGGGGTTCTTTTCGATGAGTTCGCGGACGGTCTGCGGGTTGACGCTACCGTGCTTGTCTACGGGGATCCATTCGATCTGCGCGCCTTCTGCCTTTTCGAGCCATTCGCAGGTTTCTTCCACGGCGTGGTGCTCGATGGAGGAGACGAGAATTCGGGTGCGCTGTGGGTCTTCTTCGCGGCGCTTCCAGTAGATGCCCTTGACGGCGAGGTTGTCTGCTTCGGTGCCACCGGAGGTGAAAATAACCTCGGCGGGGTCGGCTCCGACGGCGCGGGCGATGCGTTCGCGGGCATATTCGACGGTGGCGCGGGCATTGCGTCCTACAGCGTGCAGGGAGGAGGGGTTGCCGCCGTTGCGCATCTGTTCGACCATGGCGTCGATGGCGGCGGGCAGTACGTCGGTGGTGGCGGCATGGTCGAGGTAGACGCGGCCGTTCTGACGGTTGGTTTCTGCGCTCATGGTTCCTCCTGCTGGGTTGTCGGCGGTTTGTCGCCTCGTTTATTTTATCGCGCTCTACCCGCGCTCTTCTAGGCGTGTTCATCTGCGGCGGGGTCGGCGAGCGCTACTCCCCTCGGTTGTTCGGGGGCTGTTCCGAGCTGGTCGGGGGCTGCGCGGTACACTTAGGAACGTGTTCAAGATTCTTTTCTATACCCCTGAAATTCCGGGTAATACCGGTAACGCGATTCGCCTGTCGGCGATTACCGGCGCTGAGTTGCACCTGGTGAAGCCGCTGGGTTTTAACTTTGATGATGCGCATCTGCGCCGCGCGGGTCTGGATTATCACGACCTGGCGGTGGTGACGGTGCATGAGACCCTTGAGGATGCGTGGGAGGCACTCGCCCCCGAGCGCGTTTTCGCGTTCACGACGACCGCTTCGACCTCGTATGCGGACATCGAGTACCGCCCCGGTGACGTGTTCATGTTTGGTCCGGAGTCGGTGGGTCTGCCCGCTGAGGTTCAGCAGGACCCGCACGTGACCGAGCGCGTAAAGATTCCGATGAAGCCGGGCCGCCGTTCGCTGAACCTGGCTAATTCTGCGTCCATCGCAATTTTTGAGGCGTGGCGTCAGAACGGTTTTGAGGGAGGCGCCATCTAGCATGGTTGCAGCACACCATAATCTGCCGGAACCTCTGGTTCAGCAGATTCTGGAGACTACTCCTCCCCTGGCTGATCAGATTCGCCAGGATCCGCAGAATAGGGAGTTCACGGAACAGGGCTGGGCGCCGGTCTTTTCAGCCTCCCCTCATGCTCGTATTGTGGTGATTGGTCAGGCGCCGGGGCGTGCCGCACAGGAGAGCCGCATCCCGTGGAATGACCCGAGCGGTGTGAAGCTGCGCGAGTGGATGGGCGTGACGGACGAGCAGTTCTACGACCCCGACCTGATTTCGCTGTTGCCGATGGATTTCTACTACCCCGGTAAGGGCGCGCACGGCGATAACCCGCCGCGTAAGGATTTCGCGCCGAAGTGGCATCCGCAGCTACTCGAGCTCATGCCGAATGTTCAGCTGATTCTGCTGGTGGGCGCATACTCGCAGAAGTATTACCTGGATGGTGTGCACGCCCCGAAAGCGCAGAAGAACCTGACGGAGACGGTTCGTGCGTGGGAGTCCTATCTTCCGAAGTTCCTGCCGCTGGTGCACCCTTCGCCGCTGAATTTTAGGTGGCAGGCGAAGAACCCGTGGTTTGAGCAGGAGGTTATCCCGGCTTTGCAGAGCAGGGTTCGGTCTATCCTTGAGGATTCCTAACGCTCTGCGCTGAGCCGTAATCTTGCTGCGCTGTAATCTTGCTGCGCCGCAATCTTAGAGTGTTAAATCAAAGCTCCCACCCCGCGTATGGGGTGGGAGCTTTGTTTGTGCACGCCATGCTGCGCTCTTGGTGAACGTTATAGGCAACTGAGCGGGTGTTTCTCAGCCGTATCCCTCAACGTTCGATGGCACAACGCGTTTTACTTCTAGCTTTTACTTCTGGCTGTCGGCGTTACCCAGGGTCACGGTGATGTCCAGGGTAGAGGATCCGCGCTTGACCTTCAGCTTCAGGTCGGAACCTGCCGCTGCGGCACGTACGGTACCGTTGAGCTCTTCGCTCTTGTTCACGGCGTGGCCGTCGGCTTCAATCACTACGTCGCCGACGCGCAGGCCAGCCTTGGCGGCGGGGCTGTTGGATTCTACCGAGACAATTTCAACGCCACCGGGGATGAGCTTGGACGAGCCCGAACCGGTGTCCGCGGGGCTGTTCTTCACGCTCGCGCCCAGGTAGCCGTGGGTTGCCTTACCCTTGGCAATGATCTCGGAGGAGATGCGCTTGGCGTAGTTGGAGGTAATGGAGAACGCCATACCGTCGGCGGTGCCGCCGTCCTGGCTTGCCTGGCCCTGCGCGTTAATGCCGACCAGCTCGCCCTTAAGGTTCACCAGCGGGCCACCGGAGTTACCGTGGTTGATGGGCACATCAACCTGAATCATGGGGATGTAGTTCTGGCCCTTCGCGTCAGCGGGCTGCACGCGGTTGACGTTCGAGACTACGCCGGCGGTCACCGATTCGCTACGACGATACGGTGCGCCAAGGGCAACCACAGCCTCGCCGGAGACCAGCTTGGAGGAGTCGCCCCAGGTGATGGGCTGCAGGTCCAGACCGGAGGGGTTAATCTTCAGAACCGCCAGGTCAGCGGCAGAGTCCAGGCCCACCACGGTTGCGGTGCGCACGGTGCCGTCGCTCAGGCGAACCTCAATAGTGGATGCTTCTCTGGAAGATTCGAGGGTGACCACGTGGTGGTTGGTAAGGATGTGGCCGTCCTTATCGAGGACAACGCCGCTACCGCCACCGGAGGTGGAGCCGCTTGACGCCATGATGGTCACGGTGGAGGGCAGGACCTTCTTCGCGGTTTCTGCTACGCCTGCCACGGTGGAGGAGTTACTGATGTTGGAGCTGACGGAGCCGCGGGAGGAGGTGCTGGAGGAGCTGTTGTTCGATGCTGCGATGCCGCCTCCGACGCCCGCACCGACGCCGCCGCCGACGAGGGCTGCGAGCAGGGCTGCGGTGAGCACAACACCGGCGCCGTAACGCTTGTTGTTATCGGTGTTCTGGGGTGCAGACTGTGCCGCGCTAACCTGAGCGGCGGCTGCTTGGGGGTAGGTGTATCCGGGAGAGGCGTATGCCTGCGGGTATGCGTTCTGACCCTGCTGGTAGCTTGCCTGTCCGTTCACGTTCTGCAGGGGACGGGTTGCATCCGTGACGCCGTCGTTGCCGCCGTAAGACCATCCGTTGTTCTGAGTCATAAGTTCTCCTAGAGTCGCGCGTGTGCGTCGCCCTGGGCGCACGCTATCTTTCTACTGTAGAGGGTGTTTTATGGAGTTCTATATCTTTTCGCTGTTGGTTATCGGGGAGTTCCCTGGGAATTTTTCTCAATCCCTTTCATTTGGGGCAGATTAGCGGCTCTGAGGTACCCGGCGATTCGCCCGGCGGCTAGTTCATTTTGGGGCTTTGTTCGCTACTTGCTCTCAGGTTTCTCTTGTAAAGCACTCGGTTTTTCTCCACGGTTTACACAGCATGACGCCTCCGCATACACAGCTTGAGCACAGGGTCGCTCCGTAATGTTGAAGGCACGTAGAGCCGACGACAAAGGCAAAGGACAAAGGCAAAGGAGAAACCCATGATGATCGGAACCCTAATCTTCTGTGCGGTCTTGGCAAGCTCCATCGGTATCGGTGCGGGTATTGTGGCGTGTTGCTCGGGAATGGTGTACCGCCGTCATCGTGCGGAGAAAGCCGCCGAGTTGGCGCAACCGCTGACTACCCAGGCGTTGACTGGCGGTAGGTAGCGCATAGAGTTTGATAGTTTTCGAGTTTGATAGTTTTCCGGGGCGGGAGATGAGAGCCCCGCACCGGAAGGGGCGAGAATCCCCAGTATGTCCCGAAGGGTCGGTGTGAGGACCGGCCCGGGTGTGATAGTGAGTTGAGTGATGACTGATGCGGCGTGAGCCCCTGTATGAGGGCTTACGCCGCATCGTCTTTTAACCGTGATGCGGGCGCGGGAGACACTGATGGAAAGTACCGGCAGAAAGAACCGACGGAAAGCACCCGGTACCCCGGCTACTTCCCTTTTAGTATGCGGTAAGGCGAGGGTGCTACGAGCAGTAGGAGGTTAGCTGGGTTATGGTGAAGCTATGAGGATTATTTCTGCTGCTTTCGCTCTTCTTGGCGCGCTGCCGGTCATGCCTGCGGCGGTGGCGTCTTCTTTGGACGGCGCAACCCGCCTGTACGCGCTGCTTATATTTGTTCTGATCTGCGCGGCGGTAGCATTTTTTGCGTCGTTGAGCCCCTCACGCCGTCGTGCGCGTGAGATTAGGCGGCAGGTGTTGCAACAGCAGCAGAACCAGGCGATGAATCAGCAGGTACCGCCCCAGCAGGCGCCTTCACAGCAGGTTCCTTCGCAGCCAATACAGGGTGCGGTGAGCTACCCAATGCACTACCAGCCGAAGCAGGCGCAGCCGGGTCATAGTGCTCAGCCGCCGCTCCCCCAGCCGAATCAGACTGTCGAGACTCAGCAGGGTCAGGCACCCTCGCCTCAGCCTCCTCAGCCGGTGGCGGCGCCTTCCCCGCTGGAGCCGATGCAGGTAGGTGGCGAGTCTAGTTCTTCTACGGCGCAGAACCATTCAGCAGAAAGCCCTTCAGCAGAGAACCAGGAGCAGCAGAGTATGCCCCAGAACACCTCGGTACAGGGTGAGGAGCGAGCGCAGCCTGAAGAGCCCCCGAAGCAGGAGGCTCCTCAGCAGGCTCCTGAGAGCAAGCCCTCCGATCGTTTCTCTTTGAGTACCAACCACAAACTCATTTTTCCGCTCGAGAACGCCCAGCGCAGCCGCTACCCCATGGTGCTTTCTGTCAGTACATCTGAGGATGAAGTTTTTGCGTTGCCGTCGATTAGTGGTGTGCCGCAGCATCTGTTGGTGGGCACGCAAGAGAGTCATGTTCCGCTGAATCAGCGTCAGCGCTGGCAGCAGATCGAAATTCTAGAGAACTACCTCATGCGTGCGGTCATGAACCTGCAGACGCTGGAGCGTGCGCAGGTTTCACCGCTACACAGTTTCAAGGAGACTGCCCAGGCTGACCGCGCGGTGCTTGCCGCCGAGCTGGAAGAAACCATCCGGGTATCTCGGCTGAAGCTGAGCGGGGCGTTGGAGTTCTATGTATCGTTGCCGCGTTTGGCGGAGGCGCCGGGTTCTTTCACTTTTGCCCGTGATCGTGCGTTCTCCCTGAGCGCCACCGTCATTAGCCTGACGGAGCAGTGCTTTGAACGTACCTTCCGTTGGCGTCTGCTGGAGGATACCCTCCCGGATTCTTTGAACGACCGCCTCTACGCGGTGCGTTATCTGCGTGAGAGCGCGCAGAAGCTGGCGGCTTTTGTGGAGCTGAGCGGTTTTGACCGCGCCATGCAGCTTGCCGAGACCTGGAAGAAGACTGCTCGCAAAGACTCGAAGATTGATGAGGCCAAGGTCTGGAATGAGATGACGGAAGTTGCCTTTGACGTTCTGCCCCAGTTGCGAGAGCGGGCGTTGAAGGGCGTTCAGTCTACGTTGGAGTTTAGCGAGCTTTTCTATCGTTCCGGCGAGGATGGTACGCACCGTATGCTCAACCCGGAGCAGCTGAGCGAGTTTGAGCTCAAGGGCGTGCAGTCCACGCTCGAGGAGCGCCTAGAGAAGGTGCGTCTTGAGCTTCAGGATGCGGAGTTCTGCGCCGCTGTTTTGAGCCTGCAGGGGCGCTCTGTCATTAAGCTTCTCCAGGAGCTTCTGCAGGTCGAGCAGGACGGCATTCTGGCGGAGATTGTGACCGATTTGCGGGCGCTTGCTCATAACTCGCCGCACCTTGCCGAGCTGCCCATCCAGACGTTGATGTTCAGCCGCGAACAGTACGCCCCCGATGGGGAGGATCTGCCGACCATTGGCGAGCGCATCCGTTCCCTCTCGAGCGTGCCCGAGGTTCTGGCGTTCGTTCACTACGAGGGAACGGCGCTTCTGACGGGCGTCGCAGATCCGTATAAGGCGTTTTCCGGGGAGGGCCTCTCCGAGGGGCTGCTCTCGGAAGAGAAGAAGTTGTCTTCCATGCCGCTGTCGGTGTTGCGCACCCATTCGCGGCTTCTGCAGCAGGTGCTTCGCCTGCAGAATCTGCGGTTGAAGCTGGCATGGGTCAGTAGCTGTAGCGGCTATATGCCTTGGTCCCTGGTTGATCGCCATTTCGTTGGTCCCTCTGCCGCTGATGAAGATCTGAAGGAGCTGACCGAAAATATTGAGGCGCTCGCTGATCTTCTGGACGCCCACTCTAGCTCCCAGGTGTATAAGGGCCGCGGCGTACCGACTACGCCCTTCCTGTGGGTGCAGATGCGTAAGCAGGCAGATCGCAGTTCTAGGTTGCTGAATCATGTGCAATTCTTGGGCTGGATGTACGCCTCGTCTTCACGGGTTCAGGTGGTGGACGGCATGGTACAGAGTATCCACGATGTTAATGCCGCGGAGGTAGTGGAGCATCTGATAAGCAATCTGGAGATTGCGCGTCGGCGCTAATTGACTGAATATCCGGTGAGCCGGGGTCTAGCATGAGGCTAGACTCCGGTTTTCCTGTATATCGGCTTTCCTGTATAAAGCCTGGGAAGTCGGTAAACGGGTGGCAAACAGCGGCGCAATATTCTCGTATCTGTGCGTATGTGTGGCTATGCCACCGCTACACTAATAATGTGACCAGCACTAAGGTGTGCGATGTTCAAGCACACCGTGAAGTGCAGGTCCGTTCATACTTCACGACAACGGAGGAAAGACCATGACCGAGCACGCCTTTGCGCGTCAGATTCGTCCCGCACGCCCTCGCCTGCGCACTATCTTGGGTGCCACAGTGCTGGCGGCAGGTCTTTCTTGTGCCCCGGCGGTTTTGCCGGCTGGTTCTGCATTTTTGAGCACGTCGGCGCAGGCTGCTGCCCCGATGCAGATTACGGGCACCACCGTGTACGATTCCACGAACTCTTTGGGTGATACCGCTACCCTGAAGTCTAAGATTTCGGCTCTGTCGAAGAAGCACAACGTGGATTTGCACGTGGTGGTCATCGATAAGTTTGAGAACCCGTCTACTTCTTCGAGCTGGACGAAGGCGCTTGCCACGAAGAACAATTGGGGTTCTGCCGATGTGGTGCTGGTGATTGCTACCGAGTCTCGCCAGGCGTATTTCTTAGCCGGTAGCACCAAGACCCTGTCGAGCGATCAGCAGACGAAGGTGTACCAGAACTACATCAAGCCGAAGTTGCAGAACAGCGACTATTCGGGTGCGGCACTGGCCGCGGTTGAGGGTATCGAGGCTCAGAAGGGCGGTAGCTCTTCTGGCGTGGTGACCGGCGTGCTCGGTGTGGGCGCGGCGGCGACCGTGGGTGCCGGTGGTTACGCGATGTACCGCCGCCGCAAGAAGAAGAACGCTCAGCAGCAGCCTCAACGTTCCTACGGTGCGCCTCGTAATTACTCCCCCATCCCGGAGATTCCGCTGGAGGAGCTGCGCACTCGCGCCGGTAGCGCTCTGCTTCAGGCTGATACGACGATGAGCCACGCGAAGCAGGAACTGGATTTTGCGCGTGCACAGTACAGCGACCAGCAGGTGGCTGAGTTCGCTCAGGAGATTGCGCGCGCTGAGGATCTGATGCGTAAGTCCTTCCAGCGTCAGCAGCTTCTGACCGATAGCATCCCGGATACTGAGGCTGAGCAGCGTGCTTGGTTGACTGAGATTATTGATAACTCTCAGGAAGTCACCCGCATTGCTCAGGAGCAGGACGCTAAGCTGGCTCAGCTGCGCAACCTGGAGCAGGAGGCGCCCCAAGCTATTGAGGCTCTGGCTCAGCGTCTGCCGCAGCTGCGTGCCTCGGTGGAAGAGATTGCCGCCCAGTACCGCGCGTTGAAGGAACGTTACCTGCCCAGCGCTCTGGAGCCCATTTCCAAGACTCCTACCCTGTTGGAGTCGAACATGGTGCTGTGCGCTGCCGAGGTTGAGAAGGCTCAGGCAACTGTTGCTACGGCACGTTCGGAGGCAGTCGCTCACCTGCGCACCGCCGAGGAAGCCGCCTCGCAGATTCAGGCGCTGGGTGCGGCTGTGCATGCCCGTTCGCAGGAACTGGAGCAGGCTCAGCTGGGCCTGAGCACCGATCTGCTGAGCATTCAGCGTGACGTGGCTGAGGCAAAGAGCCTCGCTGCTTCTCAGCGTCGCGATGATTTGGGTGCGGTCGCCGCCGGTATGGAGGCGGTGCTCAACCAGGTCAACCAGAGTGCTTCGGCTCGCCCGAATGACCCGCTGACTCTGGCGAACCAGCTGCGTCAGCTCTCCGCTGAGCTGGATAAGGCCATGACGAATATGCGTGCTACCCGCGAGCGTTCTCGTGCGGCTTCGCAGAACCTGGATCGTACGATGCGTTCTGCCTACGCCGCGGTGAACGGTGCGCGTAGCTACATCAATAACCGCCGCGCTGCGGTGGGCCCGATGACCCTGACCGCTGTTTCTGAGGCGGAGCGTCACCTGGGTCAGGCTCAGCGCCTGGCCTCTTCGGATCCGCTGAACGCCATGAAGGAAGCCAACATGGCTATCCAGAAGGCAACCGACGCACAGAACCGCGCTCAGAGCGAGGTCGGCAACTACTACAACAACCAGAACGACCGCGGCGGCGGTAGCGGCTTCGGCGGCGACCTGGCGAAGGGTCTGCTGCTGGGTGCCCTGATGACCGCAATGAACTCCGGCACCAGTAGCTGGGGTAGCAGCGGCGGCCACAGCAGTGGCGGTAGTAGCGGCGGCAGCTGGGGCGGCGGCTTCAGCGGAGGCGGCGATTGGGGCAGCGGCGGCGGTGACGGCGGCAGCTTCTAACCGCCTCCACACTGGCTGTCCTGCCGGTGCTGGCGATCCTGCCGGTCGGTTTCTGCAGGTATTTCTACAGTCTGACCGGCGGGGCACGTAGCTTACCTCACCGGTTTTTCCCCAGTCGGAAAACACCCGAGGCAATTTACCAAAAGTTTAGGTAACAGAAATCAGGCGTGCATCATTTTCACAGCATGCACCCAGAAATCTGCCACATAATTAGTTATACGGGCACGGCTCACGAGGAGCGTAGTGCTCCCCCGCAGCCCGTGAACAGAAAGTAGGAGATTATGGCTAAGCAGACCATCTTCGGCCGTATTGCACAGCTCACTAAGGCAAACATCAACGCCCTGATTGATGCAGCTGAGGACCCGGAGAAGATGCTGGACCAGATGGTTCGTGACTACACCAACAACATCCGCGAGGCGGAGGCTGCAGTAGCACAGACCATCGGCAACCTGCGTCTGCTCGAGAAGGACCACGCAGAGGACGTCAAGGCCGCTCAGGAATGGGGCACCAAGGCTCTGGCAGCTTCTAACAAGGCTGATGAATTCCGCGCAGCTGGCGACGTTGCCAACGCTGACAAGTTCGACAACCTCGCTAAGATCGCTCTGAACAAGCAGCTGCTGGCTGAGAAGGCTGCACAGGCTGTTGAGCCTCAGCTGGCTTCCCAGACTCAGGTTGTCAACCAGCTCAAGGACGGCCTGGAGAAGATGCGCTCCAAGCTTGAAGAGGTCAAGTACAAGCGTGATGAGCTGACCGCACGTCAGAAGACTGCAGCAGCTCAGACCCAGGTGAACGACGCTCTGAAGGCGTTCGACGTTCTGGACCCGACCAGCGAGATGAGCCGCTTCGAAGAGAAGGTTCGCCGCGAAGAGGCACGCGTCATCGGTCAGCAGGAGCTGGCAGCTTCCTCCCTGGACGCTCAGTTCAACACCCTGGACCAGATGGAGCGCGAGACCGAGCTGGACGCTCGCCTGGCCGCTCTGAAGGCAAAGAACGCTCCGGTTGCTCCGGCTCCCCTGGCTGTGGAAGCTCCCACCCAGACCCTCTAAGCCCGGTCTAGCCTAAGCCCGGTCTAGCGCATAGCTTCTTGAGCTAAACCTCAAAAGATCCGCCCCGTTCCTGAACTCGTCAGGAACGGGGCGGATCTTTATGCGTTAGGGGATGCGAGCCTTAGTTCGCGTAGATGTACAGGTAACCTGCCATCGCGGAGCGGGTGACCGCAGCGTTGGAGGTGGAACCGGTACCAATACCGTTGGAGGCTGCCCACGCCAGAGCCTGGGACGCGTAGCCGCCCTGATCCTGTGCCGGGGAGCCAGCTGCACGGTACATGAACTCAGCCATGGTGGACTCGGTGACGGCTTCCAGGGGGCGGAAGTCGCTACCGTTGATGCCCTGCTGGCTCAGCCAGAAAATTTCCTTGTACGCGGGGTGGTTGACCGGAACGTCGCTGAACGGCGAAACAGCCGGTGCGTTCACGGCGGGGCGACCAGCCACGCGGTACAGGTAGGTTGCCAGCTGCGCGCGGTTGACCGATGCGTTCGGGCGGAAGGTGCCGTCCGCGAAGCCGAGCATGATGCGGTGATCAGAGTTCCAGCTAATCTCGTTGTAGTTCGGGTCCGAGTCGGACAGGTCGCGGTAGCCCAGTGCGGGGGTCTTACCCGCAAAGTCCAGGGAGGACGCCAGGATGTGCGGCAGGTCGTAGTCGTGGTGGCTGAAGCCGTCAATCAGCTTCACGCGGGCGTCGGAGAAGCCAGCGCCCAGGTATGCGTTGTAGCCGGACTCGACTGCGCCACGTGCGCTCCAGGTGACGGGGTAGGTGTTACCGGAGGTGTCGTTCGCGCCAACCCACCAGTACATGGGCAGACCCTTGGTGGTTGCATCAGCGTCCACAGAGCCGTCCGAGTCGCCGCCTGCAACCATGATGGAGCCGCCGCCGTTACGCCATGCGGTGTTGTGGTCGGTCAGCTCGTAGGTGATGAACTCAGCGCCACCGGAGTAGCCCATGGTCCACACCTGGGAAGCGTCCAGGTTGTTCTGGTTGATGAAGGAGGAAGCGAAGGAGCGGAAGAACTCACCGTTGGTGTTCAGGTCTTCCCACCAGGTGATGCCGTTGCCGGATGCGTTGGTGTCCGGGGAGATAATAGGCACGAAGACCATGTTGCGGGCGTTAGCGATCTTGCCCATCGCCGCGAGCATGCCCTCGTCGGGGGTGTAGACCTTGGACTCGTCACGCTGCCAGTAGTCACCGTCGAAGTAGAAGACCACGCCAACGGGCTTGGAGTAGTCCAGGTTGTTCGCGTACACGTGGTACTGGGAGGTGGTGCCCGCCGGGGAGGTGTAGCTCTGGTAGGTTGCGGAGCTCATGGTGCGGGCACGCTGAGTGTTCTGCTGCTTCTGCTCAGCCTTCTGTTCGGTCTTCTGCTCGACCCTGGGAGCGGCGGTTGCCTTGCCCTTGGAGAGCGAGTTGCTCAGAATCTGCGAGAAGTTGTAGTCGAAGTGGCCCGAACCGTTCAGAACGGTCGCGGAAGCGTTGGTGTAGCCGGCGTTGCGGTAGGCGTTGTAGCCTCCCTCAACGGCGCCTCGTGCACTCCAGGTCTGCGGGTAGGTCTCACCGGTACCGTCGTTCGAGTTTGCGTACCAGAACATGGGCTGGGACTTCAGCGCAGCCGAGGGGGTACCCTCGTCCAGGCCGCCGCCAGCGACCATAATGGAGCCGCCGCCATTGCGCCAGGTCTGGGGCTTGGTGTTCAGCTCGTAGGTGATGAACTCAGCGCCACCGGAGTAGCCCATGGTCCACACGTTGGAGGAGTCCACGCCGTTAGCCGCGATGAAGGAGGAAGCGAAGGAACGGAAGAACTCGCCGTTACGCTCCATGTCTTCCCACCAGCTCACGCCAGCATCGTAACGGTTAGCGTCCGGGGAGATGACGGGCACGAACAGCATGTTCTGTGCCGCTGCGGATGCTGCCATCTGAGCCAGTTCACCGGAGGGGTCGTAGACCTTGGACTGGTCGTTACGCCAGTAGTCGCCGTCGAAGTAGAAGACAACACCAACGGGCTTGGAGAAGTCCACGCCCTCAGCGTAGACGTGGTACTGCGAGGTGGTACCAGCCGGGGAGGTGTACGACAGGAAAGTCTGGTTGGTGCGGGTTGCCGCCACACCGGATGCTGCCTGAGTAGCCTGTGCGGTCTGCGCGGGCTGGAAAGTAGCCGAGGGGGTCGCCTGAGCAGTGTAGGTCTTCTGGATGGGCTGAACCGCGGTCGTTGCGGGAGCCTGCTGAGTCTGCTTTGACTGTTCTGCCTGCTGGCGGATCTGCACAGCAACCTGCGAGAGGGTGGGCTGCACAGTGGAGGTGAACAGGGACTTGGGGGCCTGGGTAGCTGCGCCGGGGATGTCCTGAACGACGGGTGCGAAAGCCGAAGCGGGTGCTACCAGGGTGCTACCGAGCACGGAGGGTACAGCGATGACTGCGAGAGAGCCAGCTTTAACGGTACGGGGGCGAAGTGCCATGGGTTGTCCTCGTTGTTGGTGTTTCGTGGGGCGCGAACGCCCGAGAGTGGTTGAGTGATAGGTGGTCTATAGGTGAGAAGCCTATAGGCGGTCGGCCTGCGAATGTGATGCCGCTTGGAGCAAGTCCAGTAACCGTCCCGTGTGTGTTGCGGGGACGTCCTCATGTGATGGAGGGCTGCAGTATTCATTTCGGAGAGCTACGCGGCGGACCGCGGTGACCACGTACTCAAAGCTACCAGGTCAAAAAGCCTTTTCCAGCGGTTTTTTGGGGCTATTTTTGGGTATCGAACAAGATTCAATCTTAACAAGAGCTTTTTCTAAGCTTCTAGTTTAACTTGAATCACCCTCAAGTAGAGGTTGAATGGGCTATTTTTCCTTGATTTTTCGGGGTTTTTGAGCATTTTTTGAAAGAGTTTCAAAAAACTCTACAATTAACTTGAATGTTTCGTATGTGATTACAATCACTTTCAGAGTGAATTGTTGCACTCGAAGCCCAATTTTTGCCAAAAACCGCGGAATTCCGGGGCAAAACGGGTGATTTCCAAGCCCGGAATATAGGCACCTTTCGCATATTCCACTTTGAGAATGCACTTTGAGGCAAAAACAGCCCCCTCGCCACTCCCCCACCCAGGCATCCTATCGGACCCCTCATCACGCTCTTGAGACCCGCCCCAGAGCCCCCTTCAGGACCCCTTTCAGATCCCCTTTCAAGGAGCTCAAAAGCAGCGTCTCAAGAAGGCGTAACCACCCTCCAGCAACCGCTCGGAAGTGACTCCACCACCCCCATGGGCACACCCGCTTGAAGCCCCGATAGACGGACTGAGGAATACCTCGAAAGACGCATCGGGAGACGTTCCGAAACCAGTCCAGGGTACTTTCACGACGGTTCTATGAAATTCCGTGAGGAGGTTTCAAGAGGGGTTTCGAGAGGCCGAAAGATCCACCTCAAGCACCCCGGAAGGGGCAGCAGGCTGCCCCCCCCATCAGTCTCCCCGAAGCACCGCCCCGACAAGGTTCAGAAGACCCCCTCCGCAGATTACAGAAGGCAGGAGATACGGAGAGGCAGGAGATATAAAGAAAGCCGCCCAGCAGGCGGCAGAAAGGTAGCACAAGAAGAAGAAAAGTAGGCGGCAAATGAAGACAGGTCGCCGACAGGAAAGGTGCAGGAAGGTGGCGAAAGAAGGCAGACCGGCGGTCGGAAGGTGACGGGAGGACAGCAGAAGGAGACAGGTCGGCGGGAGTACGGGTTTTAGGGAATAAAAAAACTCCCGATAGCTAAGCTATCGGGAGTTATCCGTTGCGGGGACAGGATTTGAACCTGCGACCTCCTTGTCTGCGACGCTTCGTCGTTATCGGGACGAAGGGAACTGCGTTGTAATATCAACGCACCTCCTCCATGAGATTCAAGGCGTCCCGGATGAGTGTGTCGTAGTTCGTAACGGCAAAGCTTTGCATATCCCCGACCTCAACGGCGTGAATCTCGCGGACCTATATCACCGGGGGTAGGACCATGCGAATTACTTCAGCTATCCGTGCTTTGCTTACTTACTATTGGAACATCTGGTATTTTCTCGCGGCTATCTTGGGCTCAATGGCGTCACTATTCCTCGGTGCATGGATTTCAAGTGAGGCAAGCGGAACTCCAATAACAGGGGGATACAGCTTCTTCTTTACTGGAACGCAGCCACTAATTTCCCTCGCATTACTCTTTATACTTGATGCTAGGGTTTCCAAGGTCCACTACGGGGGTTTGCCTCAGCAGGTATACATTGCCTGGTTGCCTAGCGTCCTACGCACCATCTGTCGAACACTTTCAATAGTTCTTGTAAACCTACTTAGTGTGCTGCTATTCGATCTAACAATGGTTTTGTCTGGTTCGAAAATGCACTCTGGGCTAGCAACCCTGCTTTGCTTTCTTACCTTCCAAAGTATACTAATTGCTCTGATCTACTCGACATTAGAAAGTCTCTCAAAACCTCCGACTGCCGCGGTAATTTCAGGTGTTCTTCTGTACTTCTGGATAGTGCTACCCGGTAACCTAGCTGACAATGCTACCCCATACATATCAAACGCCGTCCACTCCGTAGGGCTGAACCTCAATGGTACCGCAATCTCGTTCGTAGATATCCAGGAGCAATCAAATTTCGGTTTCTCTGCGCTTATCCCGGTACCAATCCTAATTATTACCTATGTTCTTGTGGCTAGGTTTCGAAGTAAAGGAGCAGTAAGAAAATGAAGTCTTTGTGTTCTATCGAGCGAATTGCAATCATTCGTTGGGTCACGATCGCTTATCTCGGTGCACTAGTTCTTCCGCTGCTGTTTCTCCGTTATGGAAATACCATTGCCGTAGCGCAATCCGCGTTACTCATCATGCTCCCAATTGCCACGGCAGGTCTAGCTTTGTCGCATGCTAAGGTCCCTGCCTCGTACGTCTCGTTTAGTATTCACGATAAAGTTCTGCTCCGGTTCATTGCTAAATCGCTGCTTCTCGCATAAGTAGTTAACCTTTGTTTGAGTCTGCTTTATGTCTCTATCATTGGCGAGCTTGTTAATGAGCGACTGTCGAGTCATACTGCTTTAGTACTTGTTTTCTCTTCGGTTGTGCTAACTCTGGCCTGTTTTGCGCTTCGGCTTTGGACTACTTCATTAGTTTCATGGATTGTTATCATCTTTTTTGTGGTGGCAGGTCTTCCGATTAGCACAGGTGATTTTGCGAACTCACCGATCTTGTTTGCTGTCGTTCCCACGACTTGGATTTTAAAAGGCGCCACCTTTGGCTCCTATATATTTTCTACCGGGTTTCTGTTGGCTGCGATATGTTCGGGGTTTTTACTAACGTCGGTGAAACGTGCATAGCTATACTTCACTTGGAAAAGCGTATGTGAGGATAGCTGCACTTCCAACGGATAGGTTTCCAAGTGACGGCAAAGCGAAGTCAGCGTTTGCTAAACTGTTCTATCGAATCCCAGTTTGAGATCGGTCCTTGCAAGTTCCACACCTTCGTTTTATTCCGCTATCACGAAGGCTATTTCCGGCTCTTCCGAGTTGAGTGTGGGTGACCAGGTATTGGTCGGGGGTTGTGGGTAGAGGTCGAGGTCCTTGATGATGAGCGGACTTCTACCACCGCGATCTTCAAAGGACCTCCTGTTGACTTCTTACCGTGACGGATCATGGGGCAGCCACACACAGAGCACGATGCAGTATTCACAGGAACGAGGCAAACACGACCAACTGAAAGAGTGACTTTCCCGCACCAGAAAGCCGAAAAGTCACCCAACCAGCAACACGTAGTGTCCTATAACCCAGAAAGAAAGCTCTCCCTGGAAGCCACTGAGGCTTCCAGGGAGAGCAGTCAGAGAGTGCGAAAGACGAATACACCGCTATCAAGCGTGAGGCGGCCGATGGGGGAGTCGTAGGTGGCGAGCGCCGGATCAGAATTGCTCGGGGTGATCGCGGTAGGCATACGCCCACACTGTCACGGCGACAGTCACAGCGCGAGTCCAGGCATCGCGGACGGCGCTCAATTCTTCGCCCTCGAAGCCCTCCGCGAGGAGACGGTGCCCGACCTCCACAGTCGGCGCGATGAAGGCGAGCACGTAGCGCAGAGGCACGAATGGCGTCGAGTCCGCCCCATCCGCCGCGTTCTTCGCCGCGGTCATGTGTCGAGCTCCAATCAGGTACTGGTAGTCCAACCACGCCTGATCCCGCTCGCGCGTGCACATGTCGATGATCCACTGGGCGAATCGGGGCTTTGACGCCTGCGCGTACTCGGGGTTCGGCTGTCCATCCGGATGCGCGGAATGTGCTGCCAGGTAGGTCTTTTGAGCCAAAATCCCGCGCCACGTGTCGACCATTTCCATGGCATGCGGCGCCAGGATGGGTTCTGCTCGTGAGAGCAGCTCTGCGTCACCGGGCTGGACGTGTGCGGCGGCCTCGATCTGGCGTAGATCCTCGAGTGTGAGCGGGGATGTGGGGACGGCATCGGTGCCGTAGGTGTACCCCGACGAGTGGTCGTAAGCGGTCATGCGAACCTCCTTGAACTCATGCGTCAACTGTAGAACGTGCTCTTGCTCAGGTCAAGTACTGTGGAGTGGTGTAATCGTTTTGTGTCCTTCGGGTTGGGTTATGC